>WPCJ01025585.1_pt1 | contig 134494 bp, 137 predicted proteins | sample 5399831 | NCBI WGS metagenome assembly WPCJ01 (sample SAMN12869470, study PRJNA574797) | sludge metagenome | isolation source: wastewater treatment of pH10 | place: China:Beijing | collected 2019-05-20
TATAGTGTTTTGGATTATTTACAGGATCACTCATAGCCCCGCCTTTCGCCATGCCTGATAGTCAGTGCAGAGCGAACGCCACCGGTCAGCCGCCGTACTGTCATTATTCAATTCTTTTCTGGATGTGATGCGCAGTAATGAACGCAGCTTCTGCGCTGCCCTGTCATCCGTAAGCGGGCGTTCCAGCCCGTGACGTTCCTCTAAAAACACGAGAAAAGCAGGCTCCCCGCATTTCATCGCCGCTTGTGCCGCATAATTGATCTGTTTGCCCGCTGGCTTCGCCTGCTGAGACGCATTCGCACCTACCCGCTGTGTCGCCGCTATGGCACGATCAACAAGGCGCAATAACAGGTCAACCATGCGCGGTGCATTGACGAAGAAATCAATCTCATCTGTCGTGGCTTTATCGCTGAAATGAGCAACGACAACACGTTCCGCACCCGTCCTCGCCTCGACAAATGTTGCAGCGCCGTCCGCAGTCAGGAGCCATTCTACTTTGCCAAGTGCTGCGAAGCGTTCTCTGGCCTTTCGCAATTCCATTGCTTCTGCACTCATTACCGGCCACCCAGCGTTAACCAAATCAAGCCAAGGGGCACTGAATAAGCCGCAAACATAGACAGAACGATAACCAAGAAATCACGGCAGAAAGAACGAAAGGTCATGAAGCGCCTCCCGCCTCATAGCCCCACGCATCCCAACCGGTGCGCGGATCACGGCAGAACATTTCCAGTTTTGGAATATCCGGATAAAACTTCTCAATCTGTTCCGCGAAAAATGCTGGCTTGGCTGAGTGCCTGCCCTTTTTCTCGCTATGAACTGTCTCCGGCTGCATTCCCATCAACGGTGAGGCCACATCACCGCGCCTGCCGATTAACAGCAACTCATGCCGGTCACGCCCCCAATATCCAGTACCGGCAACCTGCTTGTCCCAGATCCAGTGGTGAACATATGTGAATCCCCAAGCCTGCATGACTTGCAGAGCCTGTGGCAGCATTGGATTGGTTGCCCAGAGAAACAGCACAGCATCATCTGAGACCGGATTGCCGATTTTCTCAAACAAGGTACAAATGTCATCCGTATTCATTGTCGGATAATGATTTTCCGCACTCTTTTCCCGTCCGGTCACTTCTGACCGAACACCGAACTTCCACGGCGGATCCGCATAAATTACTGGATACTTGAGCAGAACCTTATCGGGCGCTGTTTCACTGCCGCTTCTGGCAACAGCTTCCATTTTGATCAGACGCGCAGCATGGCGCACCCGCTGTTTATCCGTTCGGATTTCCTTTGCTTTGGCGACAATCTGTTTCTGCTCTTGCCGAACAATCCTGCACTGTTCCGCATGATGCAGCTCTGATAGAGCCTCACCGGCATGGATCGAAACTTTGCCTGCGCGAATAGCGTCGATCAGTTCCGGCGCACCGTGGTCACGCACACGCCGTGCAGCTGTCACCGCCCGTTCAGAAATAGACAGTTTCGCCGCTGCGGTACGGGTCGGTAAATTTGCTGATCCACCCGTGGTCTGGTTTACTCCACGCTCCCAATCAACAATGGACGCAGCCACCATTGCCCGCTGGCTTTCGGTCAGGTGCCGCCGGTGCAGGTTTTTGGATAGTACAAAATTCAGCGGATCAGAGCCGGAAAATTGGCCATAAACCGGCTTCACACCGGCATGGCGGCAAGCCCACTGTCGGTTGCGACCATCAAGCACCATGCCTTCCAGCAACAATATCGGTTCATTCTGTCCATGCACGGCAATATCATCGGCAAGCAGAATGCGTTCCGGTTCATCAATCATCGGGAACATATCCGCCAACGGATGTGGCGGATAGAAATCCTGCTCCGGCGCAGGTTTCCTCGCTGTAGCGACCGGCCGTTTCGCAGCCGTTTTTCTCTGCGCCGCCCTTGGCGCAGGAGCCTTACTTTTTTTAACCGGCTTAGCTCCATAAGGATCATAAACTTGCGTCATGGCCTGCCCCTCATTCCATACCAAGCGCGTCCATATAGAGCTGGATCATTGCCTGCTCTTCTTGGCGCTCATGCGGTTCTTTTTTGCGTAAACGGATAATCGTGCGGACAGCCTTAGTGTCAAAACCGGCTGCTTTCAGCTCGGCAAAGACAACCTTAATGTCGTCAGAAATTGTTTGCTTATCATCACTAAGCAGCTCAATTCGCTCGATAAAAGCGCGAAGCTGGCCGACCGCAATTGTCTGTGCGCTGTCGCCTGAAATATCGTCAGCCATGGCGCACACCTACAGCAACAGGCAAGTCCATACGTTGCGGGAAAGCCTTATCGAGAGCCGAACCAATATCGGCGGCAGCAATGTCAAAACGGCTGATATCAACACTTTCACGCCGCTTGCGTTTGGCAAATTCAGCGGCACTATCCAGTGCGGAATAGATGTCAAAATCATCCATAAAACCGGCTAAATTCGTGCCGTTTCGCGCCAGCCAAGGCCGGTCAACAACTGCTGCAAACAACGGTTTCAGCACTTCAGTGGCATAAGCTGCAGCATCTTTGCCAAATTCGGAATTGCGCACCCCGCGCAAAGCCAAGGTGACCGACGCCCGCCGACCTTTATCAACATGAGAGCGGATCAACGAAATAGTAGTGATCTGACCGGGTTTCTTGCCCTCACCTGATACATATGATGTCATCAATCGACAACCGGCATCGGAGCACGTCTCAGCACAAGCAATCGCCCATTCTTCGCCCGCTGCAAGTCCGGCTCGAAAAATCTGGTAAGGTGTGACTTTCGTCGCCATACCATTGATAGCGGCAAAGCTAGCAGCCTGCTGTTTGGCATCCATCTGCACGATCTGACACGGCACTTCCGCAATGCCGCAGAGTGCTGCAGCATGTGTACGATGCTGGCCGTCGATAATCGCATATTTCCCGCCAAGAGACGGAGCAACAAATACTGGTGAAAATCGCGACCAATGAAAATCACGAGCTATTTTAATAATCGCACTCCAATTGGCGCGGTTCAGCTCCCGCTGATACTGATCATCAATCACCAAATCATCAATCGGTAACCAGTTTAGCATTGGCGGTGCACCAAGATCCTGCGGCGGAGTAATCTTGTCTTTCACTGTAATTGTCACTGCACGCATGCCGTTTCCTTTCAGATTAACCTTTAACAAGGCTCAATCATTCACCACGCGCAGGCCACCATCAGCCCGTGCCTCTGCTAAAATTTTTCGAAATTCGGATAATGAGCGCTCCACATCAGCTGCCACGCGGTCGAGCTGGGTTGCTTCTGCAGGAGTAATTTTTCCGTCAGCAAAGGCTTGCGCACCTGCCGCCATCAACTCACCGGATTGGCGAACCGTCTCAGCATACCGGGACAGCACATTGCCGGTTGTTTTGCCTAACTCACCAGGGTCGAGCAACCTCCGACCGTTCAGATCGGCCATGACACCGGTGACAAGTGGTGTGCCGCACTCAGCTTCCAGCAGCAGCACGGCAGACAATGGCATGAGTTCTGAATCCGTTGAGTTATTCCAACGACCAACTGTGCTTTTGCCGAAAGAGGTAATATCGCCTGCCCGCTCAATACCGCCGCACTGCTTGATCAGGTCGCGCTGCGCCGCTTTAAGCCGGTAAAACCATGCATCTGATATCTCAGCCACGATCAACTCCAATAAAAAAGACAAAAGGTTTCCCGCGCCGGGAAAACCCAGCGGCGTTTCCCGTTGTGGGAAATGGATCAATGTGAAAAATTCAGGCTGTCAGAACAGCCACGCTAGGAACTAAACGTCATGCCACAAAGCTGCATCAAAACATCAATCTCCCTCATGGGTGATAGTGGTCGGAGCGCAATGATGCTGTTCACAGCATTGCGCTCCGCTTACGTCTGGTGGGGGATAATCAGACGTAACTTTCAATTTTATACCGAAGGCTTCATGACTTAACCGCATCAGAAAAGCGCGTGCTGGCCCCCTTTTGGGGACACCACCATTTTCCCACCGCCAAACTGTTGACAAGTTCACACCTGCCATCTCAGCCAACTGAGATTGAGTTAGATGTAGCGCCTTCCGAAGTGATGGAATGTCTAAAATCGTTTCGGTCATTTCAAATATGTGCGTTAAGCACAATTATTTGTCAAGACGAAACGCACATTGAAAGTGTGCAATATGCAAATCATGACAGATACAAGACCAGATTTTGCCAAACGCCTAGAACAGGCTCGGATTGCACGGGGCTTTAAAACAGCAAAAAGTGCATGTAAATTTTTTGGCTGGAATTACAATTCATATGCTCAGCATGAACAAGGGAACCGTGGAATTGGGCGCGTATCTGCGCAATATTCACGAGCTTATCGTGTGAGCGAAGCTTGGTTATTGACTGGTGAAGGGAACCCGCCAACCCCCATCACCGACAATGAAAACAATGAGTTAAATTTAGAGTTTAATCGACTAGTTGCTGAAGCAACCGAAGAAGAGAAACTAGCGATGCTCCCGCTTTTGAAGGCTTTGATTGCCGCCAGAAAGCGATAAATATTTTCTTTTCCCGTTTTGTTAATCTATTCCATTCTGCGATCAACTCAGTAGATATATCCATTTCGCTCCCCGTAATATCTACGATTGCGTCAAACGCCCAATCGAGCGCACTGCAGATTAAGGGCGTGTCGGTAATAATTTATTCCTTACTGACCACTGAGTTCTCTTTATGATTCGATACCTTTAAAAGATTTTACGCACACTTGCTGCGATTATATAACCAACATTGCGCATAACGCACATTTTCTATTGACATAATTGTGCGTTATGCGCATTTCTATCTCCAAACTATGTGGAGATGTTATCATGTTCATTCTTGAAACGGTTAATGCACAATCTACTGCAGGCTGGCAGAAACTGTCCGTTGATGAAATGGCGGCGACCATGCAGAGCATGCATGCTGCAGGTGTGCGCACCACACAAGAAAATTTGCGCCAGCGCGGATATTCTAAAGATGATATCAGCCGGTTCGGCCTTCGTGCAGCCCATCTTGCCCGTGCTCGCACAGCCTTACTGACGGCGTCAGCATGAACACAGATCCTTGCTTCAAATGCACCTTGCCGGACTGCAACAGCACATCCTCGTTTTGCTTGCTGCGGATCCATGCAAACCGCGCCGATCAGAAACGTCGCCGCAAGCAATTCTCCGAAATCACCGACACCGAACGATCCAGCAGCGCTGCACTCTTCCTGATGTGGCGGCTGGAACGTGACGCCAAACTCTCCGAGGTAGCGGCATGACCGAGCAATCACAACTTGAATGGACGAAATACAAAAGCCGGTTTCGTGCCATGACCGATTACGGCACCTATTGGATTGAAACCAGTCCGTCAGGATCTGGCTATCTGTTAATCTGTGGGTCAAATCCATGTTGCGAGGTATTCTTATCCATACAGGATGCGCAGATCTATGCTCAGCAGATCCACAACCATCCGGTTGAGCGCAAAGTCTTCTTTGGCCATACAGACGTTGGGCAGGCGCCATATCAGGATCATACCCATGTCAACCTCACGGATCTGTTGCGCTCCTATGAAATCTTACTGACCGGCGAAAACCTGCCGGAGCGGGTTGCCGTGCAGACAACAGATCTGCGCACTCTGCTGGAGGCTGCTCACCCGTACAAGCTCACTGTTGCGCGTGAGCAAACCTATGCCCATGCCTCACGTATCGCTGAAACCTACATCAACGGCGAATATGAAGCACAAGGTTGTGCCGCTCAGATGATTTTCGATGAACTTCGCGTTCTCGCAAAGCCTGCACCATCCCCATCCATTGGTGCCTATATCTGGAAGATTGTTGACGAAATGGCCGTCGATAATTTCACCTTACGGATGAAGGAAAAGCTTGCGAGAAAACGCGCCGAAGGTCGCAGCGGCTGGTGGAATATGACTGCAAATGATCTCTCAGTCATGCTCCGGCAGCATGTCGACAAGGGCGATCCCGTAGACGTTGCTAACCTCTGCATGTTTCTTTCCGCAAACGATCAGAGCATCACGCCAGACACCAAGCCCGTTGATGTGGCAGCGGTGCGGAGACAGGCGTTTGATGAAGTTAAATCGCTATGCGTAGAGTATGGCAATGATAGTCAGCCTGATAGCGAATACCGTCTCTCTTGCAATGATTTAATTGAAGCCATCTGCGCCCTATCTGCCGAACCAGCACAGGGCGAACAGTGGCAGCCGATTGAGACAGCGCCAAGGGATGGGACTGTAATTCTGGCATGGCATATAGCCCACAAATGCCCCGTACCGGTTCTGTGGAAGGATGATGGCTTTCCGTACCAAGGTGAACGTTTGAGCTGGTTCGAACGAACGTACACTACTGCATGGCCAGAAAGAGCGTTTTCTCACTGGATGCCACTCCCCGCCGCCCCGACCCCGGAGGCAGGCAAATGAAGCACCGGCAACTCGTATCAAGTGATGAAGCTATCAACGGTAAAGCGCAGCACACAAAGCCGTGTTCGGATTGTCCGTGGGCGCGTACCGCCCTTAATGGCTGGCTCGGTTCTGCTTCTCCTGATGAATGGCTTAGAAACGCCCATTCGGACACGATGGTTGATTGCCACACTATCAGGAACACGCAATGCGCGGGCTTGGCAATCTATCGGCGCAACGTCTGTAAATCTGTATTGCCGCCGCTCCTGAAATTGGAAGCGAACAAAGAGATCGTTTTCGCAAACCCTATGGAATTTAAGGAGCATCATTCAAGAATGCCCACAGGCCGCGCAGCCTTGGCGCAGGGAGGGCTTAGCAATGGCTGAGAACAGTAAGATCGAATGGACTGATCACACTTTCAATCCGTGGATTGGCTGCACAAAAATCTCCCCTGCATGTGACGGCTGCTATGCTGAAAACCTCATGGCAAATCGTCTCGGTCGTGTTGAATGGGGTGCCGGTGAAGACCGGCAGCGCACCAGTGAAAGCAATTGGCGCAAGCCTCTGGCATGGGACAAAACGGCAGCTGGCCGAACCGGCGCGACATTCGTGTTTTGTGCATCACTTGCCGATGTGTTTGACAATGAGGTTGATGACCTTTGGCGGCAGGATCTGTTTAAGCTGATCGAAGCAACACCGCACCTTACATGGCTGCTGCTGACCAAGCGCATTGGTAATGTTCTCAAAATGACAGATCCAATGCGCGGCAACCCTCTCCTACCGAACAATGTGGCGATCGGCGCGACCATTGCGAACCAAGAGGAATACGATCGGGATAACTGGAAGCTGAAGGAGGTAAAGGTGCAGCGGGAGCCGGTCTTCACCTTTGGCAGCTTCGAGCCTCTGCTCAGCCCTATACGGCTGGATGCGCACGCGCCGGACTGGATTATCACTGGCGGCGAAACAGATCAGGGCGCACATAAAGCACGATACGCTGATCCGAAATGGTTTCGTTCTCTGCAGTATCAATGCGCCATCCTGAACCGGCCATTCTTCATGAAGCAAATGTCACGAAAAGCGGAAATACCGGCTGATCTTCTCGTCAGACAGTGGCCGGTCGTTCGTGCCGCCCTCAACGTGGAGGCCAGCAATGAAAGTTAATATGAACATCAAAATAACTGATGACCCTAAAGACTGCATTCTGGCAATTGAGGCTGTGACCCGCGAGATTTGCAGCAATACAGGGTGCGATCCAGCAGAAGGTACAATGATGCTTCTGACCGCTGCCGTTCACATGGCCAATACCTATTCAGCGCACCCTCTTAAGGATCAGGCCACGGCTATGACGTACGCCCTTATGGATGCAATTGTAGCCGCAGATGACTTTTTCAAACTACGCGGTGTTCCGATTAAGCCAGATAACTCCAATGTGGAGGCCAACAATGAGTGATCTGTATCATGAATTTACAGTTCAGGTTACAAAGCAAGCGGAAAAGCTTCCAGACCAAACATTGGCAGCCGCAGCTTTAATTGGAGTAGCTACGGCACTACTCGAGGTAAAGTTTGGTACCGTAATAGCAGCAAGCACCATCACTACCCTTACAGCTGAAGCATTGAAAAGAGGTGATACATGACTCCTTGGAGCTGGTACGACGGAGAGGTAGACGAGTTTGCTTATGATCTGGCCTGCGATGAACCATCACGCGAAGCCGCAATAAATGCAGCAGTGACACAGCTGGAAGTTGGCGATCAATTTCAAATCATTGAAGCCAGATCAAGCGAGGCGAAACGATACGAAGGCGATGATTGCACACCGTTCCTACGGACACGAAACCACGAGCTGGTGACTGTGACCATGGCGTTGAAATCACCGGCAGGAGGTAAAACATGAAAAACCAGCCTTACTGGCCTGCTGCTATGCCTTTAAATCAGGCTGCAGCATATTGTGGTCTCTCAACAGAAACCTTCAAGGAAGTCTGCCCTGTCCGTCCGGTGGCGCTCACACCTTCAACGCGGGGACAAAGGTTTTTACGGTTACGCCTTGATGAATGGTTAACTTCATTGGATCGCAATACCGATTATTCTAATATGACTGCCTTAGAGGCATGGAAAGCACGAAAACATGCGCGTACCACTTAAAGGGCTGCATAAAGTCAAAAAGCGTTTGGCCGGTGGCAAAACGCAAACGTACTACTATGCATGGCGAGGTGGTCCGCGTCTTATGGTGGATCCGAACAGAGATCCTGCTGGATTTGTTTCTGAGTTTCACGCAATTTCCAAGGCAGCCGTGCAACCTGATAACGACAGCCTTGCTGGCCTGATTGTCCAGTATAGGACCTCACCGGCATACACGGATCTCAGCGCAGTCAGCCAAAGGGATTACGATCCTTTTCTGGCTCAATTATCATCCGAGTTCGGTGATATGCCGATCATCGCCCTCAATGAGCATGGTGCTAGATCTGTCTTTAAGGACTGGCGAGATACCATGGCACAGACACCACGCAAAGCTGACAGGGCATGGGCAGTGGTGAAGCGCGTTTTTTCGTGGGCGCTTGATATGGAACTAATTACACGCAATCCATGCACTGGCGGCGGCAGGCTCTGGAAAGGCACTCGCGCCGATATCATCTGGACAGATGAACAGATAGAACTCGCGAACAAAGCACTGAGTGACAACCTGATACAAGCCTTGATGCTGGCTTTATGGACAGGCCAGAGACAAGGCGACATTCTAAACCTCACATGGTCGGCATATGACGGTCAACACATCCGGCTAAAGCAATCCAAAACAGGCAAGCGCGTAACAATTCGCGTGTACTCAACCCTAAAAACCATGCTCGATTCTATGGACAAACAGTCTGTAACAATACTTACGAGCAGTCAGGGGAGACCATGGACAAGCGACGGATTTAAAACCTCATGGGGTCGAGCCATTAAAAGAGCTGGAATCAGCGGTGTAACCTTCCATGATCTGCGAGGAACGTTCATCACAAAGGCACGTAGAAGCGGAGCCACTGTTGAGGAAATTGCTGCAGCCTCCGGCCATTCTATCAAAGATGTGACCAGAGTGCTGGAAGCCCACTATCTCGCGCATGATGAGCAAACGAACGACGCAGTAATCCTAAAAATGGAAAAAAAGGAGCAGTGATTTTAGTTTACAAAATCACTGCAACCCATTGATCTTCTAACCACCTAAACAGCCTCATTTTACATTTAAATCTTTGTTTTAATTAAATTAGTTCCTGCCTTCTAAGCCGACGGTCACTGGTTCGAATCCAGTCGGGATCGCCATTCACTCAGCCTTTTACATAAGATTTCAGATTGCAGACTTCCGGTATTTTGTCCGGTTTAAGTCTTATCCCGCCTGCTCTGCGGTGATTCAAATACGCAAATAACTGTCATTCACAGCCAGAAGCTGCGCTTCCCCGAAGAAGAATAAAAAGCTCATTTAAAGAATTAAGATTCTCATCTTTTGAGCTGATATCTCATAATATTTCCGTTGTAACAAAAGCTGCGTGACTGACGCAGAAATCAGTTTCATTAGTATCTATAGAAAATGAAGCTGGCGTGCTAAAAGTAACTCCCGCGATTTCTCTCCTGCCGGACTTTCAATACTGAAGCACGAAATATGATTAATTATTGGCGCATTCTATTCAAAGCATTAGCAACAGGTGCGCTGGCGCTTATATTTACCCTCATTATTACCAGTATTTTTGTCCCCATGATGGGAGGGCAACTGGCCGGAGCCGGACTTATCATGACGATTGTCTGTCCGCTTGCGACCGCTATTCCGATGTCTGCATTGCACTATCTGAATACTGAACGCCTCAGGATTGCGCGAAATAAAGCTTTGGAAATTCAGAGCGAGCTTGAAAAAGCCAATGTGCTGCTCATCAAACATTCGCGCGAAGACAGTCTCACCGGTGTCCTGAACCGCTCTACTTTTTTTGACAAGCTCATCACAGCGAGCAACAGTCAGCAAACCGGCGGTCTGTTGTTTATCGATCTCGATCATTTCAAAACCATCAATGACACATATGGCCACGCAACCGGCGATGCGGCGTTGCGCCGTATCGGCGCACTGCTCAATCGCCTGAGTCTGAGAAACGGCTTTGCCGGAAGATTGGGCGGTGAGGAGTTCGGCGTCTTCATCAACAGCGCGGATGTCAGCTTCATCTATCAATATGCAGAAAATATTCGTCGGGAAATAAGTGTTCTGCGTATTGTCGCTTCCGACAATAAAACTGTCAGCATCACTGCCAGTATCGGCGTCACTTTGTGCGAGGCCGGTTTCAATCTCGATCAGTCTTTACTGGAGGCCGATGAGAAAATGTATATTGCCAAGCGGCAGGGACGCAATCTGATTATTGCATAATGCTTGATAGCGGCCTGTTTTCAGCATTTCATTCTGAAAAAAGACTTGCCTTGGCATAAAACTCGAACTCTATTCCGAACATCATAACATAATAAGGTAATCTTAATGGCTCAGGCAAATTCCTCGTCCCGCCCTGTTATCCTGACCGGCCTCGGCGTTCTCGTCCTTGCAGCAGGTCTGTATCTGCAATTCGGCACCAGCTCTGTATCGCTTGCCGATCAGCAAAGATGCGAAAAAATCGTATCGGATACTTATGCTAACAGCGCGGAAGCCAAGAATTCGCTTCTGCCTAAATGCTCCGAGCCAGGCATGGTAGCAATGATGGACGCAAAAGCCGGGGGCTCCGATGCTACAACAGCAGCGGCCTCTATTGCATCAGCCAACCAGTCCGATATCGGTTCCAATGCCTTAAGCTTCGGCCTGATCGGCGCAGGTCTCGGCCTGCTCTTAGGCGGTATTGCCACGCTTCTGCGCCGCAAAAAATCAGCTTAATCTGACAACAAAAACAAGCGGAACAGCACCGCAGACAAGCAAAGCTACTCTGCTCGTCTGTTCCGCTTTGTGGCGCTGCATGGGGGCATCAATGCGCATAATACTGACCGGTATGGCCATATTTGCATTATGGGCAACCAATGCCGTAGCCCAGACCTCAGCAAATTCATGCAGTGTGATTGAAGACCCTGCACAGCGGCTGGCCTGCTTTGACAAGCTTTTCCCAAAAACAAATCAGCCCTCACTATCTCAGAGCTGGCACATCTCTGAAGACAGATCCCCTGTTGATGACAGCGCGCAAATATCCGCTTTTCTGCTGCCCAGAGGCAGTGAAAATAAAATAGTCATGCTCGACTCGGTTGCTCTCGGGCTTCGCTGTCATAATTCTAAAATTTCAGCAATTCTTACGACCGGCACTTCAAGCGCGGCAGAAACGACCAAAGTCACTCACAAAACAGGTAATGAAGCCCAGCAAACCACGCTATGGGAGCGCTCTGCTAACTTCATGTCCGTCGGCCTGTGGTCTGACGAAGAATCTGTCCCCTTCATAAAACAGCTGAAAAACAACAACACGCTATCGGTGCGCATCGACACTCCGCCTGTCGAGGTCGTGTTTGATCTGGCTGATGTTGAAGATATTACTGCGAAAATTGCGAAAGCCTGCGAACGGGATATTTATCAATAGAGTGCCGTGTGTCAGACTTGGCATGCAAAACTCGCTCTAACACTTTTAAATTAGTTTCTGGTCGGTTTCTGCTATTTTATAACACAAGCATCACAGCCAAATCCCAAGGCAAGGTTTCTGACAGAATGACAACTGCACTCCTGATTATCGACGTTCAGAAGGCAATCATTGCCGGTAAAGCGTCAGCGCAACGAATGCCTGAACTTGAAGCCGCGCTGGATGAAACCGTATTCAGGCTTCAGGCGCTAAAGCAAAAGGCACATGATGCCAATATCCCTGTTTTTCTGATCCAGCATGACGGCGCCAAAGGTCACAGACTTGAAAAGGATACTGCAGGCTGGGAATTGCGTCCGGAAATCGCTGCCACGGGCGATGATATCCTTGTTCACAAGAAATATTCGGATTCATTTCTCGAAACAGAGCTGGCAGACCGGTTGAAAGACCATGGCGTCACGCATCTCATTACCGGTGGCTGTATGACACAGTTCTGCGTTGATACGACAGTGAGACGTGCCATCTCACTGGGCTATGACGTGACTCTGCTTGCAGATGGTCATATGACAGGTGACTCTGACACTCTGCCCTATACGGATATTATGAAGCACCATAATGAAACACTGAATGGCTTTGGCACCGATGCTGCATCCGTAGCAGTTAAGCCCTCTGCTGAAATCAGCTTCTGAACAAAAACAAGCCGTCTGCCCGATCAAACAGGCAAGCGGCTAACTCAGCAAACTCAGAAAACCAGTGAGACACCGGCAACAGGCCCGTGTTCGGTAACATTCCACTTGAATCTGTGGCCGAGCACATCGCCGCCATCATAATCCTGATACAGCGCCCTGTAGCCGAAGCGCAGCAATGCCGGTTGATTAAAGATATGTGTGCGATAGCCGAGATAGGCCTGCCCCTGCGCACTCAAATCTGCACCGGCACCGAAACCGCCGACATCCACCTCAGCAAATAAATGCCAGCGATCCGTCAGATCCGCCTGAATACGCGCTCCGACAAACGGATCTGTCCATTCCAGTTTACGACGCTCAGACCAGCGATCCAGCATGAAATCGACTTTAAGCTGCGTCCAGCGCAGACCGGCAGTCGGCTCAATCGCAAACACCCGCTGCGTACCGAAAACAGTTTCGCCTTCCAGTGGCACTTCAACCGCGCGGAAAAACGCACCGGCGGAGAGCGTTGTCATCGTAACATCCGCTCCCAAAGTCTGGTCATGGAATGATTCATCCTGACTGGTTTTGGTATATTGTCCGTCAAAATACACCCCATAGAGACCGTTTGTGACTTCCACATTGCCCATGGCGCTGAAATCAAGATTTTCGAAAATATCCGAGAAAGGCACATCAATATTGGTACGGCGACCCATAATATTGGCATGACCATCCAGAGAAGCCGCCCAGATATAAGGACTGACAATCACTTTCCAGCGTCGCTCATCAAATTTGGCAACGGGCTGCGGCGCCAGAATATCGGCACCCAAAGCCTGCCCGCTGGCGATGCTTGCAGCACTTATACATGCGGCAAAGATAATATGTGCAGTACTGATTCCTGATAAACACTTCATATTTTTATCGCCCCTCAATAAGCAATGTCTGCAAAACGATATAACTGCACTGTCTATATTTACACTTTGAGAAATCACCAGAATAAGATCAAGATTAAACCAATTTTTCAATAGATTTCTTCATATCTGATTCACACAAAGCGTGATAAAAGTTTTTGTCCATTTCTCTGGAAGGAGCATCCTTTTGAAACCGAGTTTCCCGTACTTCCTTAAGAACAAATTTGTAAAATCAGCCACCGCCCTGACTGTTATTACTGCTGTTTCAGCGCCCTATGCGGCAGCTGCCTGCACCAGCTTCCTGTTGCCGACAACAGACGGCAGCGGCATTTATGCCCGCACTATGGAATTCGGAATTGAGCTGCAGTCCAATGCTCTGGTTATTCCGCGCGCCTATACGCTGCACACAACCGGTGCCGACGGCAAAGCCGGTATGAGCTGGAAGGGTAAATATGCTGCCATCGGCATGAATGCCCTTGGCGAGACCACTCTTGTTGACGGTATGAATGAAAAAGGTCTTGCCGGCGGCGTTCTGTATTTCCCTGAATTTGCAGGCTATGCCGACGGTTCCAAAACCGACAAAGAAAAATCTCTGGCACCATGGGATGTTCTGAGCTGGGTTCTGACCAATTTCGCAACCGTTGAAGAAGTCAAAACCGCCATTCAGGATATGAGCGTCATTAATGTCGTTCAGCCACAAATGGGGTTTGCGCCACCGTTGCATTATACAATTCATGATGCCAGCGGCGCTTCGATTGTGATTGAACCGGTTGATGGCAAGCTCAAGATTTACGACAATCCTGTGGGCGTCATGACCAATTCGCCGTCTTTTGACTGGCATATGACCAATCTCAGAAACTTCCTGAAAATGTCGCCGCTCAATGCACCGGATCTCAAAATCGCCGGCACGACATTCTCACCGCTGGGTCAGGGATCAGGCTTGCTTGGCATTCCGGGTGACTCAACTCCGCCATCGCGTTTTGTGCGCGCCGCGGCCTATGTGCAAACTGTTGAAAAACAGCCGAGCGGTGACGATGCTGTGCGTCTGACCGAGCACATTCTCAACAATTTCGATATTCCGAAAGGCTGGATTCAGACCGCGAAAGAGCTGAAAATTCCGCTGGAATACACCCAGTGGTCAACGATTGCCGATCTGAAAAATCAAAAATACTATGTAAAAATGTATGATGATCAGGTTCTGCGCGGCATCGATATCAAAAGCTTTGATCTGGATGCAAAAGAGCTGAAAAAAGCACCTCTCAGCCCGAAGATCACACCACCTTCTGTTGAATTCGCCAAGTAAAAACAAAAAACCGGAGCTGAAAAGCTCCGGTTTTTTTATCTGGTTCACTATGCATCAATCTCAATCGAGGACATAGCAGCTTTTCGCCACACCGCGATCCGGATCACCGAATGTGCGGTTGTCACAATTTACGCCGCCACGGAATACACGCTCAACAAAGCGATCCTGTGTGCCGTAACGTACGCGCTTGCGGCCGGAGAAATCACAATACTGGCCTTCCCGTGCACAACGCTGCCATTCACGGTCATTATCACGATCCCGTCCATAGCCGCCACGCCCGTCACGATCACGGCCATATCCGTCACGACCGCGTCCGTAACCGTCGCGGTCACGTCCGTCATAACGAACAACATAAGAGCAGGTTTTGGCTCTGCCATATGCAGGATCGCCGAAGACGGAGTTCGAGCAACGCACCTGCGGCTGATTAATAAAGCGCGATGTTGCCCGTCTTCCGCTGCCGTAGATTACTTCTGTCGGATAAGGAATGCGGCACACGCCCCCTTCAGAGGCACATTGCCGTACTTCCTGAGCTGATGCTGTTCCGGTATCAACCGTGTAAGCTCCGGCAACAACGGCCAGAAACAACACGGCGCGGGACAGATTTGTCGCAATCGACATTGTGCTCATTTGAATTTCCTTCCTGTATGAGCTGATGCTCATGGTGAAGCCTTTAAAAAAACAGAGCAGATACAGTTTCCGGCCACCGAAGCAGTCTCACCAATATACGCTCGCAGTGCAGGTTCTAGAACACAGAAATTGAACAGGAAATGAACAATCTCATCACTCTCTGTTCCGTTTTGAAATGATTGTGCGATTTCTTAAACCGGTAAGATTATTATGCTTTATGAGATTACATGCAGATATCAGGAGCACCGCTAGCTATGAACCCCGTCTCACAGGTCCTTATTTACTCTCTGGCTGCGGTTGCCGAAATTGCCGGTTGTTTTGCTTTCTGGGCATGGCTGAGACTGGATAAACCCGTATGGCTTTTGCTGCCAGGTATTGCATCCCTGATCCTGTTTGCTGTGCTGCTCACATTTATTGATGCTGAGGCTGCAGGCCGTGCCTATGCGGCTTATGGCGGCATTTATATTATCGCCTCATTATTGTGGCTGCGGCTGGCAGAGGATTTCTCGCCGGACAGATGGGACATTACCGGCGGTATGCTGGCACTCGCCGGTGCAGGCATCATCCTGTTTGGGCCACGCGGTTAAATCGTCTACATTCGGGCAAGGAATAAATACGGACATAAAATAATCCGCTTTCTGAAGAACAGATATGTGATCGTCATAACAGACGATCCTCTCTGCGATAATGACTCTGTTTCCATGATAGTAAATCCACAGACACAGGTCCTGCCCAATGCAATCCATGAAAGAAATGAGCCGCTATCAGGCACGCCGGCGCCTTGCCGTAGCGGTTATTATAGTTCTCTTATTCCTTGCTTTGCTTTTCGTACGCTCTGCATGGCCGCGCGGTACTCATGAATATATTGAAGCCTTCGGCCTCGGTTTTATCATGGTGGCCATTCTCGGCCGCATGTGGTGCACATTATATATCGGCGGGCACAAAGGCGCGCAGATCATTCGCACCGGCCCCTATTCCCTGAGCCGCAATCCGCTTTATGTTTTCAGCTCAATCGGTGCATTTGGTATCGGCTGCCTCACCGGCAGTCTCGGTGTTGCGCTCCTGCTGGCAATCGCCTGCTACATCACATTCCTGTTCGTTATTCTTGCCGAGGAAGGCTATCTCGAAAACACTTTCGGCCAGCCCTATCGCGATTATAAACTTGAAGTGCCGCGCTTTTTCCCGCGTTTCTCCGAATACAGAGATGTGGAAACCCTGACCATCCGTCCGAAAACGCTCTATAATACGTTCTTTGACGGGCTGGTGTTCTTTGTTGCATTCCCGTTTTTCGAAACGGTCGAGCATTTACAGACCGCAGGATTTATTCCCATCCTTTTCTACACTTATTAAACATTGCAAAACAAAACCCGCCATTCAGGAAATGGCGGGTTTGATTATCGGAGAACCGGAGCAGCTTCACATAGCGGCTTTACCGTCTTTCTCTTCCTCGAAGGTAATCGCAACATCAGCATTGGCTGAAAGGCGAACCTTGTTGCCCTCAATATCAGCAACCAGACCCAGTGAAATATAATGATGGTGCTTATGATGCGCACCCGCACCGGCATCGTTTTTCGTGAACTTGATACGGTCACCTTCCACATGATCGACGATGCCAACGTGAACACCGTCTGCACCGATCACTTCAAAATGCTCTTTGATTTTTGCAGTATCTACCATTGATTGTATCTCCTGTTTCAAAGCGGTTCAGAGAAAATACTCCGGTCTGAAGATAACGCAGCAGCAGCATATTCGATGCAAATGATTGCAAATATTTTAGAGCGCCATCTTCATTCCGGCGTGACTGGCTTTAAAACCAAGCTGCTCATAAAAACGGATCGCATCTTTGCGCGAGACATCCGTGTGCAATTGCACCAGACCACAGCCCTTTTCCCTGCATTGACCGATTGCCCATTCCAGCATCTGCCTGCCCAAGCCCTGCCCGCGATGATCCCGGGCAATCCGCACGCTTTCAATCTGCCCGCGCCACATACCAAGCCTTGAAAGGCCCGGAATAAAACTAAGCTGAAGACAACCGGCAACCCGCCCGTCAGCTTCGACAACCAGCAAGAACTGGTTCTCGTCCCGCCCGATTGCGGCAAAGGCATCCAGATAGGCTTTGTTCAACGGTACGGACTGATCCTCACGCCCTGCCCCCAAAACATCATCGGCAAGCATGGCCACAATTTCAATGAGATCCCGCTCTTCAGCCCGCCGGAAAATATGTGCCATATCACTCCCTCAAGATAGTTTTCCATTCCTGTTGTGCGGGGAACATAGAGCATAATTCCTTAAACTTGGATCAGTTTAAGGTGAAATTATGCGCTAATTTTAAAGTGTTAGAGCGAGTTTTGTGTGCCAAGTCTGGCACACGGCGCTCTAGCACACAGAAAGTCCTGCCCATCAAATATTTCAATCTGATGAGCAAGACCTATATCAGAGCGGAAACACAAATTTTATTTGATAACGTGCCAGTTGCCACCGACACCATCGCCTTCCATATCACCGGCTTTTTTGTCTTTAATATAGGTATAAACCGGCTTGCCGTTATAAGCCCACATGTCCTTACCGTCTGAAGCTTTCACCTTGGACCATGGCGCAACCGCTTTGGTTTTAGCGGAGGCATGATAAGCCGGCCAGATTTTCAGACATGAGGCATCGCAATTGGACATGCCGCCGCTATCCTTGTCGAACGTATACAGCGTGTGCCCTTCTGCAGTGGTCAGAATTTTTCCGCCTGCCGCATCCATCATCATGCCTGGCCCGCCGGCAGCCTTATCCGTGCCATGCTGCATTTTTGTCATGTCAGTTTTCGAGGCAGCGGCTGCGGTCTGTCCCGCAAAGACCGGCGCTGCTGACAATCCCAGAACGGTGCCGAGAACACTCAATGTCAAAACAAGCTTTTTCATTTTGTTTCATACGCTCCATATTTTCCTCTGCACACGGGCCGTGTGTAATGGTCAGCTGCAGATGGCTGGTTAATCCGGCGCGGTCAGAAGCGGCCGCAGCAAAAATGCTGCGCCTGCTTCGGGACTGTTTCTGGCCGATATTGTGCCGAAAATAAGTTATTTTACGCCGGACACAGAGAACAAAAGGTGAGCATAGTAACCAAATACGAAGATTCGCGCGGTAGCTTGTAGACAGGCAGATTCGAAATACTCAGCTTGGTTCAGTGCATCTGAATGCTGACCGATATAAAGGCGCAGACATATGGCTCCGAGAAAAACCACTTCCCGCAAAAAGCGCTCGACGCGCGGCAAAAGCTCGGGTCAGTCCACGACAGCTGTTCTGACCGTTGGTGCAATTGTGGTGATTGGTGCTGCAGCACTCTGGGCGACTTCGCAAAGCCGCAGCCCGTCTGCCAGCGTATCAGGCCTGTTCCGCACAGCGACCAATAGTTCCGCATCCCGTTCCGGTTCGACTGCTACAGCCAGTTCAGAACGCAGAACGGTGCAGTCTCAGAGCAGGAATGCGGAGACCGCCAGAAATACTGAACCGGCTGTGACACCACCGTCTCCGGTACGCAGGCCGCCGTTGAATATCGGCCAGAGCGTTGCCAGTGAACAGAAGTCACCTCCGAAACAAGTTGCCGCTCTTGCGCCACGTCCGGATAGCAAACCGGCAGCAGTTCAGATCGTACCGCCAAAACCTGCACCGCAGAACACCATGCCCGCTTTACCTCCGGTCGGAAAATCCGCACCGGATGACAACAGCCGCCATGCCAGCGGTGCATTCAAAGTGCCGAAAGCGATTATTGCCAGACAGGATCTGACCATTCACGAAAAAGCATGGGATAAGGCTAAGACCGTCGGCCACGTCGAAAAAGGCCGCGAGATGCGCTCCTATGCCAAGGTCGGACGCTGGCACCGCGTGGTTGTACCATCCACCAATATTATTGGCTGGGTGCAGGAAGATCAGCTGATTATCAAAAATCAACAGGCGCAGGCACGCTCATTTCGTGCAGTCTCCGCACCGCAAGCGTCTCAACATTCCGGTATGACCACAGGGTCAATCCGCCCTGCCGCAGTACCAAACAATAGTGGCACCACAGCGAAAACACAGAATAGCAGACTGGTTGCGCCGGTTTATCCGCAACAGCCGGTCGGCAAATAGAAAAATCAGTTTTGAGATGAAGTGTCAGGCAATGCATTTGCCATTGCCTGCAAAGCCTGTATTGCCAGCGCTTTGGTAATCCGGCTTTTTTGCTGCAGAGCCATATGATCGAGCAGATCAACCAGCACAATCACACTGTCGAGCGAGCGCTCAACACGGCTGACAATATAGCTGATAACCGCCGGATCAACACTGACCTGACGATCGGCGAACAGCTTGTAAATCACTGTGCTCAGCAGATAATCATCCGGCTCGGAAATATCGACAATCGTCACAGCCTTAAGACGGGAGACCAGATCAGGCAGCGACACATTCCATTGCGACGGCTGTAATTGCGACGTCATCAGCAATGATGCCTGCGACTGACCGTTTTCGCAGCTGCCTGCGGTTTGGCGAATGGTGTTAATCAGATGGAACAGACCGGTTTCATCGAAAGCTTCTGCACCGATATCATCAATCAGCACCGGACGCTGTGCAGCGATTTCCAGTGACTGTGCATCAATATCATGAGGATCGAGGATTGCCGCATCATTCTGGCTGCGCCAGATGGCGGCCAGATGCGTCTTGCCGGCTCCGGCTGGTCCGACAAGCAGCGCGACAGGCGACGGCCAGTCCGGCCAGCGATCAATCAGATCGACAGCCGCACGGTTCGATCCGGTGACAACCAGATCATCGCGCGTAAAGCCTGGCTCATGCTGAAGAATGAGCGGCATTTGTCGGTGCTCAGCAGACATAATTACCCAAAATTATTAGCCCGAATTCCGGCCTGCTTACAAATCATACAAATTCATCACATGATTTCGGGGCGGGGTTCAAGCTGTTCCATCACAGAACCTGTCAAATCTTCAAAATACAGGTCAGAATGATGCAGTAACTGCTTTCCCCCCTTTAGAAAAGCACAACCGGCACGAATGCGCCGGTTGTCTGAGCTTATCCCCGTGACCCACAAGCCTGTGGACAAAGCTGTTGAAAACTTCCGGCTCAATTTTCTCCGTTACTGCTTTTATACATCGGCGATTCCAGATACCGCCCGATCGCAAAGCGTACCAGCACCCCGACTGCCGCAGCAGCAGGCACAGCAATCAGCATCCCCGTGAAGCCTAGGAACGAACCAAAGGCAAAAAGTGCAAACATCAGCCATACCGGATGCAGACCAACAGATTTGCCCACCAGTTTCGGTTGCAGAATATTGCCTTCAATAAACTGGCCTGCAAAGAACACACAGGCGACGATAACAACCATCACCCAATCCGGCCAGAACTGCACCAGCGCCACACCGATTGCCAGCACCAGACCGACAATCGAGCCGATATAGGGAATGAAGCTGATAAGACCGGCGAACAAGCCGATCAGCAAGCCGAAATTCAAACCGGTAAGCGTCAGGCCGACAGCGTAAAACGTTCCGAGAATGAGACACAGCGTGCCCTGACCGCGGATAAAACCGGCAATCGCATCATTCATCTCACGGGCGATCTGGCGTACAGTTTTCACATGATCGCGTGGCACCCATGAATCAATCGTATTGACCATGCGGTCCCAGTCGAGAAGCATGTAGAACGCAACCACCGGTGTCACCACAAACAGACCGGCAATATCAATCAGCGACTTGCCGGAATTCCACAGCGATTGCAGCAAAGTGGTCAGAAAGCCGGCTCCCTGCTTGAGAAATCCGCTCAGATTATCTTTGATGACCGTGCTGTTAATGCCGAGATATTTCTGCAGCCATTCAGAATCCTGATGGGCAATCAGCGACTGAAGCTGCGTAAAGTAACCCGGAAATTTCGAAATGAACTCGGCCAGCTGTGTAACCAGCACCGGCACGATGATGATAAGCCCCAGTACCAGCACAAAGACGAAGGTAATCAGGATAACCACGGTTGCCACCAGACGCGACATCCCGAAACGCTCAAGCCGGTCGGCCACAGGATCAAGAAAGTAAGCCAGAGCAAGTCCGGCTACAAATGGCAGCAAAATGGAACTGAACACGGTCAGGAAAAGAACAAAAACAACCGTTGCAAACAGCCAGAAAAAAGCCTGTTTACGTACGGTTGCACCGAGTGCACTGACCTGCACATCCAGACGCACTTCATTCTCAGTCGCAGGAATGATAACCTGTTGCGGCGTGGTTTTTACCAGCGCCTCCGACTTTGCCCGCGATGCACGGGGGGATGGCGATTTAGGTGGTGTGGTATCCGATTTGCTCATATAAAACCGCCATTGCTTAAAAAGTCTGAATATGTCGCATTTCAGCCTCCGGTCAAGATAGAGCATTTCACAGTCATGTTGGATCAACTTGACTTCTTGATTATGTCAAGCTGGATCAACTTGACGGCTGTGATAATGCGACCAAATAAAGAATCCAGAGCGAGCGCTATGATCCAATCCGGACGTAAACCGCTCTAGGACCTATCACACCTGCTTTCATTGCAGCGACAGAGTAAATTGACTGCGACATATGCTCTGCTCATCTCATAACATGGTGTTTATCAGTTAAAAATGACGAAAGATGCTTGCGGATAAAGCAATCTCGTGTCATTGCGCCTGCTTGAAGCATTAACCGCAGCCTGCCCTGCCGTTCTTCCATCGGCCTTACGGCTGCGCTGTGTATCGGGAGCTACCAATGCCACAGTCGAAAACCCCATCCACTTCAGCCGCTGACGCGAAAAATGGCCTGACCTATGCCGATGCCGGTGTGGATATTGATGCGGGCAACAGCATGGTCGACAAGATCAAGTCTCTGGTGCGCTCCACGCGCCGTCCGGGTGCTGACGGGGAAATCGGCGGTTTCGGCGGATTGTTTGATCTAAAAGCCGCAGGCTTTAAAGATCCGGTTCTGGTAGCAGCCAATGATGGTGTCGGTACCAAGCTGAAAATCGCTATTGATGCAGATCGTCACGACACAGTTGGTATTGATCTGGTTGCCATGTGCGTCAACGACCTCGTGGTACAGGGCGCAGAGCCGCTGTTCTTCCTCGATTATTTTGCCACCGGCAAGCTCAATCCTGAACAGGGTGCAGCGATTGTTAAAGGCATTGCCGAAGGCTGTCTGCAATCCGGTTGTGCGCTGATCGGCGGTGAAACCGCTGAAATGCCGGGCATGTACCGCGACGGTGATTATGATCTCGCCGGTTTTGCTGTCGGCGCCGCAGAGCGCGGTCAGCTGCTGCCTGCCGGTGATCTGGAAGCCGGTGATGTTATTCTCGGTCTTGGTTCTTCCGGTGTTCATTCCAACGGTTTCTCGCTGGTTCGCCGCATTGTTGAACTGTCCGGCCTTGGCTGGCAGGATGCAGCGCCTTTTGCTGCCGATAAGACATTGGGTGAAGCCCTGCTCACCCCGACCCGCATTTATGTGAAATCCCTGCTGTCGGCTATCCGCTCGACCGGCGCGATCAAAGCGCTTGCACATATTACCGGCGGCGGCTTCCCTGACAATATTCCGCGCGTTCTGCCGGAAGCACTGGCGGCTGAAATTGATCTGTCTGCGATTCCGGTTCCGGCTGTTTTCTCATGGCTGGCCAAAACCGGCGGTGTTGAAGCCCATGAAATGCTGCGCACCTTCAACTGCGGCGTTGGCATGATTGTTGTTGTCTCTGCTGACAAAGCGGAAACTGTTGCTCAGGCACTGAAAGCCGAAGGCGAAACTGTTGTCACACTCGGCCGCATGATTGCGCGTGAGGCAAAAGATCAGGGCGTCGTTTATCAGGGCACACTTTCCCTATGAGCCACGCGCCTTCAGCATCGCGCAAACGCGTGGTCATTTTTATCTCCGGCGGCGGCTCCAATATGGAGACGCTGATCCGCGCGGCACAGGCACCGGATTATCCGGCAGAAGTTGTTGCCGTCATCTCTGACAAGGCAGAAGCAGGCGGTCTGGCGAAAGCTCAGGCCGCAGGCATCAAGACCCATGTTTTTGTCCGCAAAGACTATGCTTCCAAAGAAGCGCATGAAGATGCAATTCTTGCGCAACTGGCTGCAATCGCTCCGGATATAGTTTGCCTCGCAGGCTATATGCGTCTGCTATCCGGCCGGTTCATTGCACCTTATGAAGGACGTATCCTCAATATTCACCCTTCCCTTCTGCCGCTGTTTCCGGGTCTGCACACACATCAGCGTGCGCTGGATGCCGGTATGAAACTGGCCGGTTGCACCGTACATCTGGTGACTGAAGGTATGGATGAAGGTCCGATTGTTGCGCAGGCAGCGGTGGCCATTACTGAGGGTGACACGGCTAAAACGCTGGCAGCACGCGTATTGACCGCAGAGCATCAGCTCTATCCGCAGGCTCTGCGTAATTTCGCTACGGCTTCCGGTTCTGAAAAGCATGGCAATTCAGCAACACAGATACTCATTAGCGCGTGATGAAATAACAAATTGTTAATTTCCTCTTAACGTGCCACGATATTACCCTAAATAGCCACATATCACATTTGTGCTGCATGTTCAGCAATCAGATGATTCCCGTCATTATGGTTGCTTTTCAGGCAGAGACTTTGAGCGTTCACCCGCTTTAACTGTAGTTTCAACACGCATCTTTACTGGAAGCTATTTTACACTTTCAGGGATGCGTCTAAAAATAAGAAGAGGAAGATATCATGTCTCTCCGTAACTCTGTTGCACTTATGGCCTTTTTTGCCGCCGGTACTTTTGCTGTTTCAGCATCTGCTGCCGACATGGTTTCCTCCCGTAATGCCGTTGTTCAGCCACGTTCGGAAGTCGGCGTTCTGACCTGCGATTTCCAGCCGTCAATCGGTGTTATCATTGGCAGCCGTCAGGATCTGGATTGCGTATTCCAGCCTGCACAGCGCGGTGCACCTGCCGAGCGCTATAGCGGCCAGATCACCAAAATCGGTGTAGATATCGGCTTCTACAATGCCGGCCGGCTGGCATGGGCCGTTTGGGCACCAACCGTTCGCCCTGAAGGCGCACTGCGCGGCAGCTATGTCGGCGCATCGGCCAATGCAACGATCGGTATCGGAGCAGGCACCAATGTCCTGACCGGTGGCACATGGAAAAATATTTCTCTGCAGCCGATCTCCATTCAGGGTCAGAAGGGTCTGAATGCTGCTGTTGCACTTTCCAACTTCCGCCTGAAATACGAAGGCTAATTTTAGCTTTGCTTTAAACAAAAAGCCCGCGCTGTCACCGGCGCGGGCTTTTTTTGTTAAAGACTATTTCTCAATAACCGGCTTTAAGAACTCAAGCATGGCCTGCCGGTAGCGCTCGGGATTTTCATGCCAGCCCTGCAAATGATCTGCATGGGTTTTCAGATAATGGGTCAGATTATAGCGCGATGTCACAAGCGTATCGCTGATATTGACCGGCACAATACGATCTCCGCTGCCATGAGAGACAAACAGCCTGCCGTTAAAATTCGCAACTGCATTCAGACTGTCCGCCTGCTGTAAATCCGTGCCATGCTTATAGGCAAATAACTTCAGCGCGACAGGTTCTATCAAACCACTCAGAGGCAGTTTCAGGTTGCGTATATGATACCGGACAACCATTGCAAAGCTCAGCGCCGGTGAATCAAGAAGCAGCGCCTCAATCTGATAAGGCTGAATACGATCCTGCAATTCAATATTCTTCAAAAATGCGCCGGTAATTGCGCCTCCCAGCGACTCTCCGGCAATGATAAGCCGCTTAAAACCACGCTGGCGCAGATAGAGGGCAGCGCTGTCCAGATCACGCCATTCGCTTAAACCGAAACTATAAATGCCGTCAGAGGATTGCGGTGCATTATCGTCATTACGATAATTGATGAGCAAAACCGGTATACCGACCTCACGCAATACCGACATATGCCGGTAGCCATCTTCCCGATGACCGGCAATGCCATGCACATAAATTGCGGCAATCTCCGGTGAAATCGTGGTCTTAGCGGGTGGTACAAACCATGCGGGCATCTCGCCCAGCTCGCCCGTAAAGTGCACGGTCTCAAACGCAATGCCGAAAGCCTGCTGCGGATCACCGCGATATCCCAGTTTATACGGATCATGCGTCTGGGTCGGAAATGACAGGTTTCCGACAAACAACACCTTTTCCAAAACGGAGCGGACAAAGAAAGCCGCGCCAAGAATATAGGCACAGACGAACAAGATGACGATCAGCGAACCGCGCAGCCACCAGCGTCGTCGCGGAGCAGCATTACTTACTGTCATAATTCATGCCCCCCGCTCTGTTTCCGGTCTATGCAGCCTGAACTGTCTTCTCCTCGAAAGGCCTGATCCAGACTTTAATATCGTGGAACGCCGTTCCGCCATGCGGTGCGGCCGCATCCGCACCGGTCAGAATATTAATCCCCTCGCCGCCTTCAAAAGATGAATTTGGGAACAGGCCTTCCGAAACTACAACGCCACGGCGCAGTTTTTTGCTACCGCCAGCTTGCTGGATTTTGACATGCAGCACCAATTCACCGCGTTGATTACCGATCTGTACCCGTGCGCCGTCCTCCAGCCCCAGCTCCGCTGCATCATCATCGCGGATCAGCAGTTGCGGCCGGATTTCCTTTGCCAGAGAAGTTGGAGTCTCCGCAAAGGTCGAATTGAGGAAATTATGTGCCGGTGATGTGGTCAGCTTAAACGGGTGCTGCGGATCGGCCAGTTCGTTACTTGCCCAATAATCCGGAAATTCCGGCATGTCCGCAAAAGGGCCCTGAAGCCCCATAGCTTGCGGCGGGCGATCCGGTGATGTCTGTTTCTGCCAATCCACACGGAAGCGGAACTTACCGTCCGGCCACGCAAAACCATCGAGATAATGGGACTTTTCAAAATCCGGCTGCTTATCAAGCCAGCGTTGCTCCCGCATGGTTTCAAAATCCGGCATATTGCTTTTAGCCAGCAGATTATCGACCAGCTGACGCGCTGGCAGATTGAAACCATCCAGATGACCAACACCTAAGCGATTGGCCAGTTCGTTGATAACATAGATATTTTCCCTAGCCTCACCCGCTGCTTCAATCAGTTTGGCACCGAGCAAAACATGCTGCTGACCGCCGCCGCGATAAATATCATCATGCTCCAGAAACATCGTGGCAGGCAGCACGAGATCAGCCATTTTCGCCGTATCGGTCATGAAGTGCTCATGCACCACGGTAAACAGGTCTTCCCGCATAAAGCCCTGCCGTACCAGACGCTGTTCCGGCGCAACATTGGCCGGATTGGTGTTCTGGATCAGCATTACCATCACCGGAGGCCCGCCATAGAGCGCTTCTGCGTCACCGGTCAGCACACGGCCGATTTTCGACTGATCCAGCGATCTGACCGACGGATCGGCAAATGCGGAGCCTTCAATCTCCGATTTATCCATACCAAAAATGCCGGAATTGGAATGGAAAGCACCACCGCCCTCCAGTGTCCATGCACCGGTTACAGCGGCGATACAGGAAGCGGCATGCATATTCACCGCGCCATTGCGCTGGCGGGAAAAACCATAACCCAGACGGAAATAAGTACGTTTTGTCGTTCCCACCAACTGAGCAAAAGCTTCAATATCCTCAACAGATACACCGGTGATCGCTTCCGCCCATTGCGGTGTGCGGCTTTGCAGATGCTGCTCCAGTGCTTGAGGCGCATCCGTATAGCGGTTGAGATAATCCCAATCTGCCAGACCATCACGAAACAACACATGCATCACCGCACAGGCAAAGGCGCCGTCAGTGCCGGGTTTCAGCACAATGCCGATATCCGCCTGCCGGATGGTCGCGGTTTCATAAACATCAATTGCCACGATTTTCGCACCGCGCTCTTTACGGGCGCGTGCTGCATGGGTCATGACATTGACCTGCGTGGCAGCGGCATTGGTTCCCCAGATCACCACACAATCGGACTTGGCGATCTCACGCGGATCAGGCCCGCGCAGAGCACCGGTGCCGGCCATATAGCCTGTCCATGCCAGATTGGTACAGAAGCTGGAAAACATATTGGAATATTTTTTGGCATAGCGCAGACGGTTGATAGAATCGCGCTGCACCAGCCCCATGGTTCCGGCGTAATAATTCGGCCAGATACTCTCGGAACCATACTGCTCTTCGGCTTTCAGAAATTTCTCTGCGGTCAGATCCAGTGCGTCAGTCCATGAAATTTCCTGCCACTGCCCGCTTCCCTTGGCACCCTTGCGGATCAGCGGCTTCAGCAGGCGTTCAGGATGATGAACGCGCTCGGCATAACGCGCGACCTTGGCGCAGATAACGCCAGCCGTATAGCTGTTATCCTTGGCACCGCGAATACGCCCGATTGTATGGCTGTCCAGAATTTCAACATCGAGCGCACAGGTGGAAGGGCAATCATGCGGACAGGCCGAATGGCCGATTTGGGGTGCAACGCGCAATGTCATGTAAGAATTCCTGAAGGAGTTATTTTAGCACCATACAAAAATATAACGGCTCCGACAGACGATAAATCAGCACAGCTTTATTTTTATCGGATATCAGTCCTGTCAGACCAGCCGCATCAGCACTGTGCCGCAGACAATCAGCAAAGCTCCGGCAAGACGTTTCATGCTGATATGCTCCCGCAACAAAAAGAGAGAGAGGATCATGCCGAACAGGATTGAGGTCTCCCGCAAGGCTGCAACCATCGCAACCGGCGCCATGGTCATTGCCCAGAGTGCCAGACCATAAGAGCCGAGCGTGCCTGCACCGCCGATCATCGCCAGATGGCCGCGCTGCCTGATATGCCCGACAAGCTGTCCGCGATATTTCCATATCCCCCAGCTCACCACGGGGATTGCGTTAAACAGGAATGCCCAGAGCGTATAGGATATTGCATTGCCGGATACACGCACACCGATACCATCCACCAGCGTATATCCCGCAATGAATAAGGCATTGACCAGCGCGATTATCACGGTGCGGGACGTGTTTTGCCCTGCTGTCGCTTTCTGGCGGCTGCCGAGAGCCCCTGCCGCCGTTTTCCGGCGGCTGCCAAGAGCCATTGTTAAGACGCCGCAGGAAATAAACCCGATTGCCAGCCATTGTCCGGCACCAAGCACTTCACCGATCAGCGGACCCGCAGCCATAGCAACCAGCAAAGGCGGCGTTCCGCGCATCAGCGGATAGGCCAGACTCATATCCCCGTTGCTGTAAGCGGCAGCAACCATGAACAGGTAACAAACCTGAAAAATGGTTGATATAATCATATAAGGCCAGCTTGGAGCTAACGGCAGTGGTAGAAACGGGATCAGTACCAGTGCCACCAGACCGGCAGCACCGCAGACCAGAACGGCATTGAGATATTTATCTGTGCCGGATTTGACGATGACATTCCAGCTCGCATGCAGCAATGCGCCGAAAAGAACGATCAGAACGACAAAACCAGACATAGCGCCGTTTTCTTTTCCCCGCGGAGGCGGTTACCACTTTTCCTGAAACTGCTGAGCGTCACCGGACTGTTACATAACCGGTCTAAAAGGCAGAATCAGATTGACTGCACATCCGGTATGCTGGTTATGGCATAATCCCGTCTGAACAGATATATGGCATTGACCATGACAAAGCGTCCTGCTTTGAATCCCGCCTGCAGCACTGCGCTTTCGAACACCGGAAATACTGAATATGAATTATCGTCACGCCTATCACGCCGGAAATTTTGCCGATGTGTTCAAACATATCGTTCTGACCCGTGTACTGCTCTATATGCAGCGCAAGGAGGCAGCCCTGCGCGTGATCGACACTCATGCAGGCATCGGCCGCTATGACTTAAGTGGTGTGGAAGCCGGTAAAACACTGGAATGGCGCAGCGGTATCGAGCAGGTTTTTGACGCCAAAGCAGCAGGTTCTATTCCCGCAGCAGTGCTGGAACTGATCGCGCCTTATCTCGATGTCATTGAGCAGGAAAACAGCACCGTCAAAGGCAACAGCCTGCGTTATTATCCGGGTTCACCGCTGCTGACACGGAAGCTGATGCGCGCACAGGATCGCCTTTCGGCACTGGAACTGCATCCGCAGGATTTCAAAACACTGGCCGCTTTATTTGAAGGCGATTACCAGACCCGTGTCACCGAGCTGAATGGCTGGCTGGCGCTGGGTGCACATCTGCCGCCCAAAGAGAAACGCGGTGTGGTGCTGGTTGATCCGCCATTTGAAATCGCCGGAGAATTTGACCGCCTCGTTGAAGGATTGGTGAAGGCGCACCGCCGCTTTGCCACCGGCACCTATGCATTGTGGTATCCGGTGAAAGACCGCCGTGAGGTCAACCGCTTCATCGCTAATTTAAAAGAAACCGGTCTGCCGAAAATTCTGCGGCTGGAACTGGCTGTGCGTGCACCGTCGCAGGAGCCGCGTTTTGACGGCACCGGCATGATTGTGATCAATCCGCCTTATCTGCTGCAGGAAGAAATGACTAAAATCTCACCATGGCTGGCAACGCTTTTCGGAGAGAATAATCAGGGCAGCTATAAGATTGAATGGATCAACGGCGAAGAGCGGACGGAAAAATAAGCATTCATTTGCCAATGATCACTCTCTTGTGCGCTGTTGAGGCTTGACCCGACACAGGAATATGGCAAAAACTTCGGTTAACAGTTTTCAATAAGGACAGATTCATGTCATTACGCTCCGCTTTTGCTTTCGCGCTGCTTGCAGGTCTGTCAGCAGGATCTTTTTCTCAGGCTCAGGCTGCGGATTATATTGCAACTGCCCCTGCCGTGACTGATCCTGTCTGCCACGAACAAAGCGTCATCAACAGCGCGGTCGCACAGTTCGACCGTCTTGTGCGCGGTGTGCCGGAAATGCCTGCTGTCAGCATCAATGCCGTCAGCAATGTCAGCGCAACACGTTATGACCCGAAAACCTACCCGTCAGGTATTGAGCGCCATTATTGCCGCGCCACTGCCGTGCTCTCCAATGGCGAGAACCGTAATATCTGGTATATGGTAGAAGAAAGTCAGGGACTGGCATCCATGGGACGCAATGTTGAATCCTGTGTAGACGGTTTTGACAAGTGGTTTGTCTATGACGGCCGCTGCCGCGTGCTTCGCTGATCCGCATATGTCACGCATCCGATTGAAAGCACACAGCCCGTTTGCACCCAGCAAAACGGGCTGTTTTTCTGTTGCCACGGCTTTGCTAGCCTCCGCACTCGCTTTTACCATACCGGCATCAGCACAATCCCTCAGTGACAAGCTGATGCAGAGCATGGGCAATGATCTGCGCAAACTAAAGCCTTTGAACAATCAGGACGGACCGGTTTTAAAGCCGGAAAACAAAATCCCGCATCGTACATTGCCTAAGCCGCAGGATGCGCCATCACCATCCGGCAATGCGAATTTTGACTTCTATGTCCTGTCGCTCAGCTGGTCGCCAAGCTATTGCGCTGATAATGGCAACCGTTCCAATGCCCGCCAGCAATGCGGCACCGGCCGCAATTACGGGTTCATCGTTCATGGTCTGTGGCCGCAATATGATCGTGGTTTTCCTGAAAGCTGCGATCACCGGCAGGCCAATGACACGGTGCCACGGGATATCGTCTCATCCCTGTCGGACATTATGCCCTCAGCCGGTCTGATGCGTCATGAATGGCGCAAACATGGCACCTGCGCGGGGATCAGCCAGCGCGATTATTTCTCTACGCTGGGCAAGGCCTATCAGGCTGTGACTGTTCCGCCTGCCTTGCGCAATGTCGCAAGTCCGCGCAATGTTGATCCGCAGCTTGTTGAAAAGGCATTCATTGCCGCAAATCCGGGTTTGACCGGAGATGCAATTGCCGTGACCTGCAATCGCAGGCGCCTTCAGGAGGTGCGTATCTGTATGGATAAGGGCCTCAAATTCCGTTCATGCGGCGAAGTGGATCGCAATTCCTGCCGCAGCCGTTCCGTTACTCTGCTTCCTAACCGTTGATCTCTTATCTCAGGTTCCAACATGCACAAACTTTATACATCCCCTTCCTCACCTTTCAGCGCCAAAGTGCGTATTGCAGCGCAATATGCCGGTATTGAACTGGAAAAACATATTGTCGTGACCAGCGAAGAACCGGCAGAACTGATTGCCGCCAATCCGCTCGGCAAAATTCCGACGCTGGTTACACCGGAAGGTAAAACTGTTTTCGACAGTCGCGTCATCACCCAGTATCTCAACCGCATTTCCGGCAACAAGCTGTTTCCGCGTAATGCCGAGAAGCGTCTGGATGCTGAAAAATTTGAAGCAATTGCAGATGGTCTTGCCGATGTGCTGGTAGCGCATGTCTATGAGCGCCGTATGCGCCCTGAAGAAATCGTGCATCAGCCGGTGCTGGACTGGTACTGGAAAAAGGCAGAACGCACGCTCGATCTGCTGAATGAAACAGCGCCGCGTATCGGCACCAAAATCCATGGCGGGCACATCGCCATCGCCGCAACGCTCGGCTATCTCAATTTGCGCTTTGGCAATGGCTGGGAACGCGGCCGTCCGAAACTGAAACGCTGGGTCAAGCGCTTTGCCGAAGTGCATCCGGAACTGGCGGCACAATTGCCGAAAGCTGCGTAAAAAACAAAAAAGCCGGGAATTGCTTCCCGGCTTTTTTATCAGGGTTGATCTCAATTAAATGAGATATTCCTTAGAACTTGTAGCCAACACCCAGACGGATGTCGTGGGTCTGCAGACCACCGTCATTGACAGTGCCGCTATCCAGCTGGAAGTCTTTCTTGCCGAAATCGGAATAACGGTATTCCAGACGGGCTGTTACGTTCTGTGTCAGGAAGGTTTCAGCACCGGCACCGGCTGTCCAGCCAACGCGGAAATTATCCTGCGATGAGGTTGCATCGGAGAATTTCACCTGCGTTCCGGCAATACCGGCTGTCACATAAGGCATAACCGGCCCCATATCGACACCAAGACGGCCGCGCAGCGAGCCTTCAAAACCGCTCTTCGCAGTCAGACCGAGCTCTTCTTTCTTGGCCCAGTTGTAACCGGCATCACCTTCCACACCGTAAACGATATTATCGTTCTGGAAGTTCCAACCGGCATAACCGCCGAATTTGGCATTATTGTCTTTCAGATCACCGACAGCATTGTCAGTTTTGAATTTGTTAATGCCGTAGCCAAGATACAGACCGGTATAGCCGCCTGCCCAGCTGCTCTGAGGAGCAACATCTACAACCGGTGCCGGCTCATATGTCTGCGGTTGAATCGCATCTGCGGCAAAAGCTGTGGCCGAAAGCGGCAACAACGCAACAGAAGCAAGTGCCAGAGATTTGATAGTGCGCATACGCCTTGTCCTTATAAATTTCTAAACTGTTGTACAGCGAAGCCTCCAGACCTGACCTGTAACGGCTGAGCTGAACGCGATACGCCCCGTCTTCCTTCCGATCCATTTTCTTGCGGGAGAAAGAAGATTGCTTAACAAGGCAAAAGATGACGCTGAATTACGGCAGCAGAAATGCCGTAGCGTGGAAAAAAACCGGCCTTATTATGGCTGAAACATGTCAGTCAAAACCACTGCCGAACAAGCTGAAACCACCACAACTATTTGATAATGAATTTATATCTCGTTTTTCTTATAAAAAAGAAGGCCGAAAAATTCCGGCCTTCTTTACCGCCCCTTAACCGTGCCTCGACATTCGTCTTTTCACGGCTGAGGATCGGCATCCTTATTTATTCGAATCCGCTCAGCCAAACGCGCTAAGGCGAATCTGTGAAAAATGAGTGGTTTTCAGAATTTATAGCCAACACCCAAACGGATATCGTGGCTCTGCAATTTTGCTGATGGCACAGCAACATTACCCAATGTGAGATCCTTCTTGCCAAAGTCAGAATAGCGATATTCAAGACGCGCACTGACATTTTGTGTCAGCATGGTTTCGGCTCCGACGCCGGCAGTCCAACCAAGGCGAAATTTCTTACTGGAATCTGCATCATTGCTGTAACGCACCTGCGTACCGGCAACACCGGCAGTTACATAAGGCATGACTGCGCCCATGTCATAACCAAGACGGGCACGCAAAGAGCCGTCAAAACCGCTGCTGGCACTCAGGCCATTTTGGTTTTTATTAGCGCCGTTATAACCGGCATCGCCTTCCACACCGTAGACAATATTGTCATTCTGGAAGCTCCAGCCTGCATAGCCGCCAAGTTTAAGATTCTTGCTTTTCAGATTACCGGTAGCGGATTTGTTTTTGAAATTATTTGCACCGGCACCAAGATAAAGTCCGATATAACCACCCTCCCAGGTTTTCTGCGGTGGTGTCTGCACAACCGGAGCAGGAACGTCTGGCTGCGCACGAACAATATCAGCTGCCGAAGCCGGTACAGCAAATGAAAGAGCCGAGGCTGAAACCAGCGCCAGAGTTTTAAAATGTTTCATAAAATTTCCTTGCAATATTCCAATTTTAAAAATGAGAACCGGATTGCCAAAAACATATTTCAATCCGGCATTATTCCCCTGTCATATCCAACAGGAGAGTCTTGGCTAAAATGCACAAAAACGACCAGAAAACGGCAGAAAAGCAGCAGAAAAACGAACCGAAACTGATGATGCAAAGAGGCAACATTTTCTTAAATATTAAATAGTTACCATATTTTTTGAATAGTATTGCAAGCTGCAAAAACTTCAGCCTCAGCTGCAAGCAGCAGCCAATGTTCTGCAGATTTTTTGTCAGGCATTTTTCCTTCACGCTAAAACAGGTTATTCCATGATACTATGCGATCACATCTGCTGATTTGCGTGGACATGAAGTCAGAATCATTTCCCCCGCCGGATATGCCATAACCAAAGGAGCCTGCCCCCGATGACTGCCAAGCGGACTATGTCTGAAGTTTTACCCGTCACCCTGATTACCGGCGGCGCAAAGCGTATTGGCAGTCATATAACTGAGGATCTGGCTACACGCGGCTATCCGGTTATTATTCATTGCAACCGATCCGCCACACAGGCAGAAGCATTGGCGCAACGTATTCGCGATAAAGGCGGCAAAGCCGCTATTGTGACCGCAGATCTGTCGGACAATGCACAGGTAGCCACGCTGATGGACAAAGCGGCAGCGCATTTCGGCCCCGTGGAGCTGCTGGTCAATAATGCTTCTGTTTTTGAAGACGACCGTATCGGCACCCTCACCCATGATCTCTGGGATCGTCATTTTGCCGTACATCTCAAAGCACCGGTTTTTCTGGCACAAGCCATGGCAGAAGCTTTGCCGGAAGATAAACAAGGGCTGATCGTCAATATTACCGACCAGCGCGTATGGAAGCTTAATCCGCAATTCATTTCCTATACCCTGTCCAAAACCGCATTATGGACAGCCACACGCACTTTGGCACAGGCGCTTGCACCGGCAATCCGCGTCAATGCAATCGGCCCCGGCCCGACATTGCCGAGCGAAAGACAACATATTGAAGATTTCGAAAAGCAGGTTGATGCAGTGCTGCTAAAAAAAGCGCCGCTGCTCGATGAATTTGCCACGACGATTGACTATCTGTGGAGAACACGGTCCGTCACAGGGCAAATGATTGCGCTGGACGGCGGACAACATCTGGCATGGGAAACGCCGGATATTGCAGGTATTTCGGAATGACACAAAGCATAAACGGCAATGATATTGCCCATCCGGACATGGAGCCGGATGAGGATGTCTTACTGACAGATGATGCCGGAGATGACGAAGACAACTTCCCCGAAGAGGTAAGCTCTGCATCTGCGCTGGCCAGCAATATTCGCTGGGATTCCGCGCTGGATGAATTTGATGCGGCCACCCAGAATTTAAGCGGGCCGGATGTCATCAATGCTTTTGTGAAAAAACTTCCGAACAATCCCGGCGTTTACCGCATGTTCAACCGTGAGGGTGACGTGCTCTATGTCGGCAAGGCCAAAAGCCTGAAGAAGCGTGTCAGTAATTATGCCCGCGGTCAGGGGCACAGCAATCGTATTGCCCGCATGATCCGCGAAACGGCAACTATGGAATTTGTCGTTACCCGCACGGAAACAGAAGCACTGCTGCTGGAAGCGAATCTCATCAAACGCTTACGTCCGCGTTTTAATGTTCTGCTTCGGGATGATAAATCCTTTCCCTATATTCTGATTTCCGGTGACACCCGTGCACCCGGTATTTTCAAGCATCGCGGCGCGCGCTCCCGTAAAGGCGAATATTACGGCCCTTTTGCCTCTGCCGGTGCTGTCACACGCACGATTAATGTGCTGGAACGTGCCTTTCTTTTGCGCAGTTGCGCCGACTCTATGTTCGAAAGTCGCACGCGCCCTTGCTTGCTGCATCAGATCAAGCGCTGTTCCGGCCCCTGCACACATGAAATCAGCGATGCAGATTATTCAGAACTGGTGCGGGAGGCGAAGTCCTTTCTCTCCGGCCGCAGCAAAGCCGTGCAGCAGCAGATGCGTGATGCGATGAGTGCTGCCGCTGAGGAACTGGACTTCGAACGCGCCGCTATTTTCCGCGACCGACTGTCAGCCTTGTCGCATATCCAGTCCCATCAGGGTATCAATCCGCAAACCGTGGATGAGGCTGATGTTTTTGCCATTCATCAGGAAGGCGGACTGGCCTGTATTCAGGTCTTTTTCTTCCGCACCGGCCAGAACTGGGGCAACCGCGCCTATTTTCCAAAGGCTGACCCATCCCTGTCAGCGGCGGAAGTGCTTGGCGCTTTCATCACCCAGTTTTACGATAACAAGCCCTGCCCGCAACTGATCCTGCTGTCAGAAACAGTGGAAGAACAGGAACTGCTGGGCGACGCCCTGTCAGCATCTGCAGGACGTCGTGTGACGCTCAATGTGCCGCAGCGCGGTGAGAAGAAAGACCTCGTCGATCACGCTATGACCAATGCCCGCGAAACCTTGGGACGCAGGCTGGCTGAGACCTCATCACAGGCGCGTCTGCTGAAAGCTATGGCCGAGACTTTCGAACTGCCGCGCATTCCGCGCCGTATCGAGGTTTACGATAACTCCCACATCATGGGCACCAATGCTGTTGGCGGTATGATTGTCGCCGGACAGGATGGTTTCGTCAAAAACCAATATCGCAAATTCAATATCCGCTCCACGGAGATCACCCCGGGCGACGACTTCGGAATGATGCGCGAAGTGATTGAGCGCCGTTTTGGCCGGTTAATAAAAGATCATATGAAAGAGCTGGAGACACAAGCGCCTCAAGCACCTGCGGACAGTGAAACCGATGCAGACGATATTACGGATGACAGTTTTCCGGCTTGGCCTGATGTTATTCTGATTGATGGCGGTCAAGGACAAATCGGTGCAGTTCGTGATATTCTCACGCAGTTGGGTATCAATGATAAGGTCATATCCATCGGTATCGCCAAAGGTGTGGACCGCGATGCGGGACGCGAACGGTTCTTTGTCAGCGGCAAACCATCATTCACCCTGCCGCCGCGTAATCCGGTGCTCTATTTCATTCAGCGTATGCGCGATGAAGCGCACCGTTTCGCCATCGGCACCCATCGGGCAAAGCGCAAAAAAGAAATGGTCAAAAGTCCGCTGGATGAAATTGCCGGTATCGGCCCATCCCGCAAGCGTGCTTTGCTGCATGAATTCGGCACGGCAAAAGCAGTTGCAGGTGCGGCGCTGGCAGATCTCATGCAGGTGGAAGGCATCTCGGAAGCACTGGCGCATACCATTTATGACCACTTCCGTGATCAATAATGGGTTATCTGACGCAATATGCACATAATAAGCCTTAAAAAGCCGGTCTGAGTGTTGCTTTTTACCCTATTGCGGGATTGATGGTAACCAGCTGACAATGATTTGTCATATAACGTTAAATACATCCCGAAAGTATTGAAACTATTTTCGGACAAGATGTGCGTCAAAAAGACTTTCATGAACCGCAGGGTTCAATTTCTTCAATTGTGAGTCTATCACTCATACTTATTCAGAATACGGGTTTTAGGGGACTATGAGTAAACACACATTATCACTGCCCAACATCCTTACTTACGCACGTATCGTTGCTGTGCCACTTGTGGTTCTGTGCTTCTTTCTCGAAGGCCATCTGAAGAGCAGTGACACCGCAAGATGGTGGGCGCTCGGCCTGTTCGCCGCCGCCAGCATCACGGATTTCTTCGACGGCTATCTGGCACGTATGTGGAAACAGACATCCAGCATCGGCCGAATGCTTGACCCGATTGCTGATAAGCTGCTGGTCTCCGCAATTCTGCTGCTGCTGGCCGCCGACGGCACCATTGCCGGCTGGACGCTCTGGGCTGCGATTATCATCCTCTGCCGTGAAATTCTGGTTTCCGGTTTGCGTGAATATCTGGCGGATCTGAAAGTCAGCGTGCCGGTTTCACAGCTGGCAAAATGGAAAACCACTATTCAGATGATTGCACTGGCTTTTCTGCTTGCCGGCCCTGCCGGTGACAAAATACTGCCTTATACAACGGAAACAGGGCTGATCCTGCTGTGGATTTCAGCAATTCTGACACTTTATACCGGTTGGGACTATTTCCGTGCCGGTATCAAACACATGATCTGATGGCCGTTATGACAGTCAAACTGGTATATTTTGCATGGGTACGGGAGCAGATCGGCAAATCTGACGAGAGTCTCGATCTGCCTCAGACAGTCAAAACCGTGTCTGACCTGCTGAGCCATCTTTCCGGCATTGATGAGAATTATGCGCATGCTTTGCGCTTTTACGATGTGATCCGCGTGGCGATCAATCAGGAACATGTGGAGCATGACACGCCGATTGCCGGTGCGCATGAGATTGCCCTGTTCCCGCCTATGACCGGAGGCTGAGGCAATGCAGCCGACTATTCTTGTCTCGCAAGATGACTTTGATGCGGCTGCCCTTACTGCCCGTATGACCGAAGGGCGCACAGATATCGGCGCGGTTGTCAGCTTTACCGGCTTTTGCCGTGACGAGAATAAAACGCTTCTGGCGCTGGAACTTGAACATTATCCGGGCATGGCAGAAGCTCAGCTGGCGCGTATTGCTGCCGATGCTATGCAACGCTGGCCGCTACAGGGCGTTACCATTGTTCATCGCAGCGGTCTCATCAAAGCCGGTGAGCAGATTGTGTTTGTCGCCACAGCCAGCAAGCACAGACAGGCCGCCTTTGAAGCCGCAGAATTTCTGATGGATTATCTCAAGAGCGATGCGCCTTTCTGGAAGAAAGAACATCTGATCACCCCTGCTCCCGAGAATAGCGATCCGCAGTCGGGCTGGGTTAAAGCCAAAGCCAGCGACGAAGACATGAAGAAGCGCTGGCAGGATTAAGACAACTCAGCTTTGCCTGAGCCAAAATCCCGTTTGAATATCTTACAATCCTGTGAAATTATTTGCACTGACTTGCATTGCCATAAGTAAACCATAAAATCAGGGCAGTAGCTGATACAGCATATTTATATGATTCAACTCGTGTTTTATCCGGATTTGAGCCTATAGTCCGGAGAGCACTTACGACTCATGGATATGCATTAATTCCAGAATTACCGGTTTAAATCACTGGTGAGCATTTTTTAGTCGTCCGGAAATTTCATTATCCAAAACAGATCAAAGAAGATTTCCGGCAGCTAAACAATGAGGAAAACCACATAACAACACGTGTTAAGGTTAAAACTTAACGTAAATTATGTGTTTAGTCATTTGGCGTTAATATACCGCCGGTTAAAATGTCAGCTCAGACAACTTCTGGAAAACGGAGAGAGTCTAAACTGGCAGTGCAACAAACAGGACAGAATATGTTGATTGGTAAAGCGCGCATCATTGCTGCATCCCTGATAGGACTGGCCGTCTTAGGCGGCAGCGCAATGATCCTTTCCTCAACCATGCCGACGCAGAGTATTGCATCTGAAAAAACAATACGTGGCACTGTCATGTATCGCGAGCGGATTGCCCTGCCTCCGGAGGCCACGTTGAATGTGCAGTTGCTGGATGTTTCTCTCGCTGATGCGCCGGCACAGGTAATTGCCGAACAGCAGCTCAGCAATATTCCATCCGCGCCAATTCCGTTTGAACTGAAATTCGATTCTTCCAAACTCGTTGCAAAGCATACCTATGCCTTGCAGGCGCGTATCAGCGCCGGTGATACTCTGTGGTTTATCAATGACACACGTCATGAGTTCAACCCGGAAAAATTTGACAGCGCCTATGAAATCCGCGTTGTCAATGTGCGCAAGAATACCAGCCTGCAAACACCGCTGACACTGGAAAATCATGAATGGCTCACAGAGGATATCCGTGGTGCCGGTGTGATTGATTTTGCCCAGACAACCCTGTCAATTTCTCCGAGTGGCGAAGTTTCCGGTTCGGGCGGTTGCAACCGTTATTTCGGCAAAGCAACCATTACCGGCGAAGCGCTGAATTTCGGCACTATCGGCTCCACATTCATGCAGTGCCCGCCTGCCCTGATGGATCAGGAAACCAAATTTCTCGATGTACTGAAACAGACCCGTCAGTTCAGCATTAATAACGGCAAACTCTATCTGTTGGGAGATAACGGGCTGGAACTTGCCCGTCTCGCCAATAACAGCTGATTTGTCAGTATAATGAATTAAAACGGGCACACCTTCAAAAGCGTGCCCGTTTTTTATATATCTGCATATAAAAAAAGCGCCGCATTGCTGCAGCGCTTTTTTCAAATCAAAGACTAAATAAATTAGCCAACGATTTCTGTCGAAGAGAACCAGTAGGTGATTTCCTGAGCAGCTGTTTCAGGAGCATCTGAACCGTGTACCGAGTTTTCACCGATCGACAGAGCGAAGGTTTTACGGATTGTACCTTCAGCAGCATCTGCCGGATTGGTTGCGCCCATAACTTCGCGGTTTTTCAGGATGGCGTTTTCGCCTTCCAGAACCTGAACGATTGTAGGGCCGGAAGTCATGGTTTCAACCAGCTCACCGAAGAAAGGACGTGCTGCATGCACTGCGTAGAAGCCTTCAGCTTCGCGCTTGCTCATCCATACGCGCTTGGAAGCAACAACACGCAGACCAGCTTCTTCGAGCTTGGCGGTGATTGCACCGGTCAGGTTGCGCTTGGTTGCATCTGGCTTGATCATGGAAAAGGTACGTTCGATGGCCATTTTTGTCCTGTATATATTTAGAGGAAAGGTGCCGTTCTATACCCTCACAGCCTTTTACAGTCAAATAAGATCATTAAACCTGCTGTAAAATGCTGCTGAAAGTGCGGTGAAAACGCGCCTCATTCTGTTTCTGTTTACTCAGTCCTGTCTCATCGTGCTGAGCATCATTTTAGCTGCGCCGCCATACATAGCTTTCACATAATACAATGGAATGACAAGACACTGATAATAAAGTGATTTAGCCTGCTATAAGTGCAAAGACAGGTTATAGTTAACAGCGCTCATGACAATAACAGCGATTCTGTGTTGCACGGGCTGTTTTTTGCTGTTTTTGGTTTTTGATGAGAGCTTGATGATGAAGCAACATTTTCTGATGCTTGCTGCCTATAATGGCTGGGCCAATAAACAGCTTTTCGACGCGGTTGCAGCTTTGACTGAAAGCGAATACCGGCAGGATGCAGGCCTGCATTACAAATCTGTCCATGCCACGCTTAATCACCTGCTGGGCAATGACCGCCTGTGGATGAAGCGCTTTACCGGTGAAGGTGACCATCCCAAAACCGCTGATGCCATTCTTTATCTGGCTTTGTCTGATCTGCGCGCTGCCCGCCTGCAGGAAGATGCGCGTATTCTGGAATGGCTGGAGGGACTTTCTCCTGCCGAGGTTTCAGGGCGTTTTGTGTTTCTCAATATGAGCGACATGCGCACCATCAGTCAGCGGCTTGCCCCTGCCCTTGCCCATATATTCAACCATCAGACCCATTATCGCGGGCAGGTTCATGCAGCACTCACCATGCTGAAACATACGGCACCGGAACTGGATATGATGATTTTCCAGAAATCGGAATCCGGCCGCCGCTTCGTCTGATATTTCCGTCTCAACACAAGCATAACCGGACGTTTTTGCCTCTTGCACAATTGCAATATCCCGTGCAAAACCGCTCTATGTTGATCCTTAATGATATAACCGTCCGCATGGTCGGACGCGTCCTCATCGACCATGGCAGTGCAACACTGCCATCTGGTTCAAAGACCGGTTTTGTCGGGCGTAACGGCACCGGCAAGTCGACCCTGTTCAAGGTGATTACCGGTGAATTGTCGTCGGATACCGGCGATATTTCCATCCCGAAAAACACCCGTATCGGTCAGGTGGCGCAGGAAGCACCAGGCACAGAAGAGTCTCTGATAGAGATTGTTCTGAAAGCGGATAAAGAGCGTCTTGCCTTGTTGCAGGAAGCTGAGACAGCGACTGATCCCGCACGCATTTCCGAAATTCATATCCGCCTCGCCGATATTGAATCTCATTCAGCAGAAGCCCGTGCCAGCGCCATTCTCTCCGGCCTTGGTTTCGATGCGGAAGCGCAATTGCGCCCTGCTTCATCCTTCTCCGGCGGTTGGCGTATGCGTGTGGCTCTGGCGGCTGTGCTGTTTGCCCAGCCTGATCTGCTGCTGCTTGACGAACCAACCAACTATTTAGACCTTGAAGGCGTGTTGTGGCTGATCGACTATATCAAACGCTATCCATACACTGTCATCATCATCAGCCATGATCGCGATCTGCTAAACTCGGCGACCAGTTCCATTCTGCATCTTGAGAATAAGAAGCTGACTTTCTGGAAGGGTAATTACGACCAGTTTGAACGTCAGCGCGCCGAGATGCTGGAATTGCAGCAGAAGCAGCGTGTGAAGCAGGAAGCCCATCGCAAGCATATGGAATCCTTTGTGGAGCGGTTCCGCGCCAAGGCTTCCAAAGCGCGTCAGGCACAATCCCGTCTGAAAGCCCTGCAAAAACTGAAACCGATAGCAGCGCATTATGATGAGCATGTGCAGCCATTCCGCTTTCCTGAAGCGGAAAAAGCGGCAGCATCGCCAATCATCGCGCTGGAAAATGCCGATGTCGGTTATGAAACTGGTAAGCCAATCCTGCGCAATCTTTCACTGCGCATAGATAATGACGATCGCATTGCCCTGCTCGGCTCCAATGGTAACGGTAAGTCCACTTTGGCCAAGCTGATCTCCGGACGGCTGAAACCGGAAGGCGGTACACTGACCCTTTCACCAGCACTGAAGGTTGCCTTCTTCGCCCAGCATCAACTGGATGATCTGGTGCCGGAAGACAATGCCATCGAGCATGTGCGCAAGCTGATGCCGGATGCACCGGAAGCCAAAGTGCGTGCCCGCGTCGCCCAGATGGGGCTGGCAACGGAAAAGATGCTGACCAAAGCCAAAGAGCTTTCCGGTGGTGAAAAAGCACGCCTGCTGATGGGACTTGCGACCTTCCATGGTCCGAACCTGCTGATCCTCGACGAGCCGACCAACCATCTGGATATCGACAGCCGCGAAGAACTGGTTCACGCGCTGAATGATTTCAAAGGCGCTGTGATCCTCATCGCCCATGATCGTCATCTCATCGAAGCAACCATGGATCGGCTGTGGCTGGTGCGTAACGGCACGGTCAAACCTTATGACGGCGATCTGGATGATTACCGTTCTCTGGTTCTGAGCGATAAAAGCACGCCAAACAGCACCACAGAGCTTGTGCAAGATATTGCACCGGTCGATGAAGGGCCAAAACTCAGCAAAGCAGATCAGCGTAAACAGGCTGCGCAGAAGCGTGAACAGCTTAAACCGCTGCAGAAAAAGATTAATGATTCCGAATCTTTAATGCAAAAACTGCAGAAAGAGATTCAGGCACTGAAAGGCAAACTGGAAGATCCTGAACTTTATACCAAGGATGCCCAGAAAGCCGTGCAGTTCAATATTGATCTGAAGTCCGCTGAAACCAAACTGGCAGACGTTGAAGAAAAATGGCTGACCTATTCTGCGGAATATGAAGAGGCAATGGCTGATTAAAAGCCGTATCTTTGCTATAAAATTAAAGCCCGCCGGTTCTGTGAAGCGGCGGGCTTAATTATTGGACAATTCAGGCTTTCTGCCGTCTGCGTGTACGCATAAATCCGTAGAGACCGGCCACCATAACCACCACGCCCATCATGGTGATATTCTCATCTACCGGAGGTGCGCCACGACGCAGCACCAGATCAGCTTTTGTCAGCGACAAGCCGTCTTCCACCGCCCGCACGCTGAATTCATAAGTGCCGGCCTGTAAGGTTTCCATATCTTTTGCGCTTTGGCGGATCACCGCACCGCTTTGCGGCAGATCACGCTGTTCATTACCGCTTTTCGGGCTGTAACTGAGGCGTTCGGCCAATACCGGCACACCATCACGTGACACTGCCAGATTAAGCACTGACGGCTTTTGTCCGCTGGTTACGCCCTGCATTGGTTGCGCATCAACAAAAATACGCAATGGCGCATCTTCAGGCTTCAATTGTACTTTCGCAGACTGATAACCGCCCTCGCGCTGATAGAGCACCCACGTGCCGATTTCCTCGCCGCCGAAATGACGCTGCGCCCACGGCCAGATCACACCGGTCGCTAAACCAACGAGAAACAGCAGAATACAAAAAATACGCATCAGGCTTTTTTCTCCCAGCGGCGGTCTGCATTTTGCTGCCAATAGGTCAGCTGATGTCCTGCGGCTTTCAGGCTTTTCCATTGCTCTCGCGCTTTGGTCAGCTGTGCAGCGTCGTGGCCGTCAAACATCACCACCAGACGATCATAGTTCTCAGCACCGGCGATTTCCGCGCCTTCCACAACAAAACGCACTGTTGCGCCGTTCAGATTATCCGTGGTGGTTGTGAGCAAGGCGGGCTGATGTTCTGCATGGGGCTGCGCATCTGTGCCATGAGCAAGAAATGAAGCATTGCTCCATGTCCACAGCAAGCGGTCGAGCTCATCGCGGCGTTCTTCCGATGTCATCTGAATTGTCACGCGCCAGCCCCGCTCTAACGAACGGTCAACCAGCCCCGGCAAAGCTTCATCCAAAACGGATTCAGTCAGATGATAAAACAGAATTTCCGCCATCAGCCAATGCGGGGAACCGCGCCCCTTACCTCTCGCATCTCATATATACCGGATAACAGCTTAAACCAGAAACAAAACAGCCTGTCGATCAGACAGGCCGCCTCATACAGAAAAACCGGAGATTATAATCAGGCGGTTGCAGAACGGGGTGCCTGTTGCGGTGCAGTGATGCTGCGCACACCAAGGCACAACAGCGTAAAATAGCTCAGGCTTTCCAGCACTTCTTCCAGAAATTCGTTAAAGGCAATCCCGTGCATTTTCTCAAAAACCTCGCCGAGAGCGATCAGTGCCGCTGCCAGATAAAAAGGCCATGCTTTACGGCTGAAAACAAAGGTCAGTACAGGGCGCACATAATCTGAATGGCGGAAAACATAAATAGCGGCGAAAGCGATGACGATAATCGCCTCATGCCAGCGGAATGCATGGGATTTAATGTAATTACTCACCGGCCCTGTCGGCTCGATTTCAAACTCACGGAAGAAGAAAATCCACATCAGTACGGACATACCGATTGCAAACATTCGCGCAGGCCCCTCACTGCGCAAGCCGCCGATGAAAAACGCGATTGCAGCAAGACCTAGATAAACCAGTTGCAAATTCTCGAGCAATCCGGCCTCTCCCATTTCGACGACAAGATTGTCAAAATCCGTCACGAAGAAAAAGAACAGAACATTTAATAAAAGCAGTACCAGCATTGCACTGATGAAACTGCGCGAAGCATAAGATGGAAACACAATTTTATCCGGAATAAATAGCCAGCCCGTCCTTCAGGGGTGCCAAAACCGGCGGACACAGCATCTCAATGAATATTTTGTGACATCTTAACAAGTTCTTGTTGCTACGCACAATTAAAATTCATATTGCGCCGGTCAATTTTTATTGAGGTATTTATTTCCGCCGGAGCGTATCGCGTTTAAGTGAGGCCAAAGCGCTCGTTCTGTCTCCTTGTTTTTACGCATGCCGCTATCGGAAAACCGGTACCCGCTTTTCTGCGACATGCTTTAAAATACAAAAAAGCCGGTGCGAACACCGGCTTTTTTTTCAATCATGTGGCAGGATAACTGCTTATCAGCCTTCGTAATGATCGCGAACGAGGCGATCCAGAACACGGACACCAAAGCCCGAACCCCAGGATTCATTATATTCGCTGGCAGGTGAATCCATCGCAGTACCGGCAATATCCAGATGCGCCCAAGGTGTATCACCGACAAAACGCTTCAGGAACTGAGCCGCAGTGATCGAACCGGCAGGACGACCGGCCGAGTTACGCATATCTGCGAATTTGGAATCGATGATCTTGTCATATTCCTTGGTGAGCGGCATACGCCACAGTTTTTCACCGCTGGTCTGACCGGCATCAAACAGCTGTTCTGCCAGTTCATCATCATTGGAGAACAGACCCGCATGCTGGGTGCCGAGAGCGATCACAATCGCACCGGTCAGCGTCGCCAGATTGATCATGAAGCGCGGCTTATGGGTCTTGGCGGTGTAATACAGTGCATCAGCCAGAACCAGACGGCCTTCCGCATCGGTATTGATAACCTCAATCGTCTGACCGGACATGGTGGTGACGATATCGCCCGGACGCTGTGCATTGCCGTCCGGCATATTTTCCACAAGACCGATCACGCCGATAACATTGGCCTTGGCTTTACGGCCGGCAAGAGCGCGCATCAGACCAGTTACGGCTGCGGCACCGCCCATATCACCCTTCATATCTTCCATGCCAAGTGCAGGCTTGATGGAGATACCGCCGGTATCGAACACAACGCCCTTACCGACAAAAGCAACAGGTTTGTCTTTGGCTTTGCCGCCGTTCCATTCCATCACCACAAGACGCGGCGGACGGACAGACCCCTGAGCAACGCCGAGCAGCGAGCCCATGCCGAGCTTTTTCATTTCTTTTTCAGTGAGAATGGTGATTTTAACACCGAGTTTCTCAAGCTTTTCTGCTTCCGCAGCAAATTCAACCGGTCCGAGCACATTTGCAGGCTCATTGACCAGATCGCGCGCCAGCAGCACACCTTCACCAATTTCAGCTGCGGCTTCGTAAGCTTTTTCCGCACCGGCAGCATCAGCAACCTGAATGGTCAGCTTAACATCTTTGGCCTCAGCCTTGTCATCGCTTTTCTTGGTTTTGTACTTGTCAAAACGATAAGCGCGCAACTGTGCGCCCAGAGCAAAATCTGCAGCCGCTTCAGCCGAAACTTCCAGACCGTCAATTGCGAGAATTGCATTGGCTTCAGCGGATTTGCCGATTTTGGCGAATGCCGCGCCGCCGATTTTCAGCCAGTCATCATTTTTCAGCTTGGCAGGATCGCCGATACCAACCAGAACCAGACGCTCTGCGCCTGCACCGTCAGCAAGGTAAGTTTCAAGCGTTGCACCAAGTTTGCCCTTGAAACCGGCTTTGGTAATCAGGCCGGAAACGAAACCTTCGCCGCCAACATGATTTGCCTGTGCGGCAACCGAACCGTCTTTGCTCACGGGTACAATCACGACATCTTTCAGCTTTTCTGAAAAATTCGAGAACTTGATGACTGGATTTTTGGACATAATAACTCCAATAGGTAAAAACAGAGTCGCATAACTCAATGCATTGTGTGGCTCTATCAAGACCAAACCACAAGCCATAAATTACTGTCTCTGACGAATAAGTGTTTTGTTAACCTAATTTCTTTGTCTATTTTTAGCCAAGACCCGATTATGATAAACACGGACTATATGACAAGCGTTTGCGTGCCGTCTTTAAACGATTATAAGATGTCAGCAAATTTGTATAACCGGCAGATAATAACAGGTTCAGCCTAAGGTTCAGGATGTAAATTCAGCATATGAAACTGATCGAGCGATACATCCTGCGCCGCGTGGGAATAATGTTTCTGGCCGTGTTCTGCGCGGCCATCGGCATTACGTGGACAGTGCAGGTATTGCAGCGCATCAACTTCCTGACTTCCAGCGGCCAATCTCTGGCAACAGCCATCCAGTTCTTCTCGCTGTTTATTCCCTCCGTCATCCCTCTGGTGATGCCGTTTGCACTGGTGATTGCCATCACGCAGACACTCTCCACCATGAATCAGGATTCGGAGCTGGTGGTTATCAATGCCTCCGGCAGCCCGCGCACAGCCGTTATCCGGCCGGTATTGCTGTTTGCTGCCATGCTTGCGGTTATCTCATTTCTGGTTGCCAATTTCGTTGACCCCTATGCGCGCTATAATATGCGTTCCATGCTGGCCAATGCGAGCGCTGATCTGATCAATGTGGTTGTACAGGAAGGCAGCTTCCGCAAATTGTCCGACAATCTCTATGTGCAGATTGCCGAGCGTAAATCAGACGGCAGCATCGGCGGCATGTTCATCGCCGATTCCCGTGATGCCAATACGGATCTGGTTTATTATGCGCTGGATGGCGCTATCGCCAATAATAACGGCAATGATGTTCTGCTGATGAATAATGGTGAGATTCAGCGCCGTGATGTAAAAACCGGCAGCGTTTCCATTATTAAATTTGATCAATATGCTTTTGACCTGAGCCAGTTCACAGATACAGGCGGTGACATGGTTCTTTATGCCAAAGACCGTCACCTGTCCTATCTCATCAATCCTGACAAGAATGACCCGATTTTTCAGACCAGACCGCTGCAATATCGCGCGGAACTGCATAAACGCCTGACAAACTGGCTCTATCCTTTTGTTTTCGCCATGATTGCTCTGGTTCTGGCTGGCGATGCGCGCTCCCATCGTGAAGCGCGAGTTTCCGCTTCTTTCTCGGCGATCTCGCTTTCACTGATCGTCTATTGGGCAGGATATTTTGTTTCTGACCGCGCTGAGAAGAATCTGAGCTATGTGCCGGTCATGTATCTTATTCCGCTCGGTGTCATTGCTGTTTGTCTTTATGCATTGTTCAGCGGACGCTCACTCAGCCTGCCGACCTCATGGTCAGACAGAATTCAGGACACAACCGAACAATTAACAGCCCGCCTGCGTCCGTTTTATGAGCGCTTTGCCGGCAAGAAAAATACATCAGGAGGTCAGTCATGATCGGCTGGACGCTCGGACGCTATTTTTTCATGCGCTATGTGCAAACCACGCTGTATTTCCTGCTGGGTATTTTCGCATTGTCGCTGCTACTCGATTTTACGGAAAATGCCAGCAAGCTTTCCACCCTCCCCGATTATTCGGCATGGGCCGCGCTCGGGCTTTCAGCGATGCGCATTCCTTTCATCATGCAGCAGGTTATTCCGTTTGTGGCATTGTTCTCGGCCATGGCTACGCTGATTTCGCTGAACCGCCGCTATGAGCTGGTGGTAGCGCGTTCAGTCGGTGTTTCCGCTTGGCAGTTCCTGCTGCCTGCCTGTCTTGGTGCCTTCCTGTTCGGCCTCATCACTATTTTCATCATTAATCCGCTTGCGGCTTATGGTTTTGAAAAATCGCTGGAAATCAGCACACGCTGGCAAAACGGCAATGTTAATCAGGTTACAGCACTGCGTGATCCGTGGCTGCGCCAGAAATTTGATGAACAGGAAACCATAATCGGCGCTAAGGGTATTCTCGCGCAGGGAACACATCTGAGCGATGTCAGCTTCTTCGTCTTCAATGAAGACAAGACAATCAAAGAGCGTTTTGACGCCCGTGATGCGAAGCTGGAAGACGGTTACTGGAACCTGACCAATGTGACGCATATTGTCGAAGGTCAGGAACCTAAAGAACTTTTATCCACAAAGATTCCGACCCAGTTAAAGCCGGAATTTCTCGAAGAAAAACTTTCTTCGCCCGACACGATTCCATTCGTGCAATTGCCCCGCAAGATTGAAGTCGCCCGCTCTTTCGGCTTTTCGGCCACCGCTTTTGACATGCAGTTCCAGTCTTTGCTGGCTTTGCCTGCTCTTTTGATGGCCATGACGCTGATTGCTGCAACAGTCTCATTAAAATTTGTTCGTTCCGGCCAGTCCGGAGCAATGATTCTGGGTGGCATCATTGCCGGGTTCGTGCTTTATGTCGTAACTGTACTTGCCAAAGCCTTTGGCACGGCGGGATTCGTGCCGCCATTTGTAGCGGCATGGGTACCGGTATTGATTGCAACATTTTTTGGAATCTCCTTTTTGCTCCATAAGGAGGATGGTTAGTGGGATTGAGTAGCTCCCGCACGGTAGTATCTGAGTATTTCACGCGTCTTGCACGCGGGACAGCTCTGGCGTGCATTTTTTCCACCTCTGTGATCATTTCTATGTCTTCCGTGGCTTACAGTCAGGAAGCAGCGCCTTCTGACGACTTCGGCAGCCAGTATCAGACCAATCCTGATGCCAAAATGCTGTTGCAGGCGGACAATCTGGTTGTCGACCGCGATCAGAATACTGTCACCGCAGCAGGCAATGTTCAGATTGAATATGACGGCAATCGCTTAGTTGCGCGTCAGGTTGTCTATAACCAAAAAACCAAGCGCATGGTTGCGAAGGGCAATGTCGAGATTCTCGAAAAAGACGGCAACCGCATCTATTCTGATGAAATTGATGTGACCGATGATTTCCGCGATGGCTTTGTAAACGGCCTGCGCGTTGAAACCGTCGACGACACACGTTTTGCAGCGGAAAGTGCTGAACGCAGTCTCGGTGAAATCACCACATTTAATAATGGCGTTTACACCGCCTGCCGTGCCTGTGAGAAAGATCCGAGCAAACCGGTTCTCTGGCAGGTTAAAGCCAAAAAAATCATCTGGAACGGCACCAAGAAAACTGTCCGTTTTGAAGGCGGCCGTTTTGAAATGTTCGGCAAGTCGCTTTTTGCTCTGCCTGCTTTCGAAATTGCTGACCCGACCATCAAGCGCAAGAGCGGCTTCCTGTTTCCGAGCTTCCTCTATAAAGACGAGCTGGGTTTCGGTATGCGGGTGGGCTATTTCTGGAATCTGGCTCCGAATTATGACATCACCACTTATGGCACAGGCCTGACAAAGCAGGGATTCTTAAGTGAAACCGAATGGCGTCACCGTCTTGAAAACGGCTCTTATAATATCCGCGTAGCGGGTATTTATCAAGCGAAGCCGGGAGAGTTTGGCTCCACAACAGTTGATGCTCAAGAGCGTTTCCGCGGCATGGTTGCCTCCAAGGGTGACTTCAAAATCAATCCGCGCTGGAGCTTCGGCTGGGATGTTATCGCCCAGACCGACAAGAACTTCAGCCGCACCTATAAAATCGGCGGTTATAGCGGTGAATCCCTGACATCCAATGTCTATTTGCGCGGTATATCCGGTCGCAATCATCTGGATATTAACTTTTACAAGTTCAAAGTTCAGGAAGATGTGCTGAATGGCAGCCGATATGCGGTGGATACGAAACAGCCTTGGGTTCTGCCAAGTGTTGACTATCTTTATACTGTTCCGGAATCTGTCTATGGCGGCGAACTGACCATTACCAGCAATCTGCAGGGCATTTATCGCGAAACATCTGATACGATTAATCAGAATAACGCAGCCCGCTTCCTGAATGGCATGAAGGGTACCAGTGCCCGCCTGACGACGGAAGCAGAGTGGAAACGGACTTTCATCACCGAACAGGGTCTGGTCATCACCCCTCTCCTCGCTCTGCGTGGCGATGCGATCGGTATTAATACCAATGACACTTTCGGAACCGTGAATGAAATCCGTTCGCAAGCATTCCGTGGTATGGCAACTGCCGGTCTGGAAGTCCGCTGGCCGATCCTGTTCTCCTCAACCAGCATGACACAGGTGCTGGAACCGACAGCGCAGATTTTTGTTCGTAATGACGAGCCTTATGCCGGCCGTCTGCCGAACGAAGATGCACAGAGCTTTGTCTTTGATGCGACCAGCCTGTTCCAGCGCGACAAATTCTCCGGTTATGACCGCATCGAGGGTGGTACACGCGCCAATCTTGGTCTGCGCTATTCCGGCAATATGAATAATGGCTGGTCCATTCATGGTCTTGCCGGTCAGTCCTTCCAGCTGGGTGGCCTAAACTCCTTTGCCGAAAGCGATTTTGCCGGCGCCGGTGCAGATTCCGGTCTTGAAGGCAAGCGCTCCGACTATGTTGCAATGCTGGGCTTATCCAATAATTCCGGCTTCGCTTTTGCGGCACGCGGACGCTTTGACAAAGATAATTTTGACGTCAAGCGCGGTGAAGTAGAAAGCAGTTATAACAGGCAAGGTGTTCAGGCTTCTGTTAAATATGCTTATATTGCCAAGCAACCGGATTATGGCTACGCGAATGATCGTCAGGAAGTCAGCCTGAGCGCTTCAACACGTTTCAAAGAAAACTGGCGTGTGTTTGGTTCCGGTACCTATGATATCGTATCAGAAACTCTGGTACGCGCGCAGTCCGGTCTGGCCTATGATGATGAGTGCTTCACCTATTCGATGGCCTATGTTCAGACACGCAGTCCGGGTCAGGACAAGGTTTCCCATTCGGTCGGCTTCAATATTTCCTTCCGTACATTGGGCGATCTGGGCAGTTCATTCTAAGCCCGTTTGACAATCAGAAATTATATTACGGCCTGCTTTATGCGGGCCGTAATTTTATCCAGAGCGGTTTACGTTCAGATTGGATCATAGCGCTCGCTCTAAATTCTTTATTTGGTCGCGAAAAAGCGTGCACCGATTTTCCGATAACGACATGCGTGAAAACAAAGAGATCGAGCGGTTCTACCGGCTCAATATTAACAGGAACCGCTCTGAACCTGCGTTTTGCACGCAGATTATTTCGTAAACGCATCATAAAATCGTACGATTTACACTCTAATTCTCATTCGGAACGCATCTGTATATCGGAATACAGCAATGCAAACAGGGGATAATGGCAGCAATCACACAGGCTTTGACTGTGGAGAATAAAGATTGTCTGCGTAGTTTTAGATAAGAGCGGGTATAAACGGGGTCGAAATTCGCTGTTTTCATGCATTCTTAAACAGATGAGAGATTGTTTCACTGCAACTGCTCATCTATACAAGAATGAAAATCCTGACAGGATGTGACAACAGAAGTCATTTTATCTATTACTTCTCCCTATCAGGAGACGATCACGTCCTGAGGCACGGAACGGGAAACCAGGTATGAAATTTGCTACTATGAGCATGAATTTTAATAAACGCATTCTGGCTGCTGTGTTTGCCGGTACTGTTGCAATGACGGCTTTGAGCGTGACGGATTTTACCGGCACTGCCAAAGCTGCCGAAATTAAAGTGATCGTCAACAGCAACCCGATTACCAATGTGGATATTGCGAACCGCGCTGCCTTCCTTAAATTGCAGCGCCGCGGCGGCAATCTCAATAAGCAGGCTCAGGATGAGCTGGTTGAAGAAATGCTCAAGCGTGTGGAAATGAAATCACGCGGCATTGTTGTTTCGGATCAGGAAATTGAAACTGCCTATGCAGGCTTTGCCTCGCGCAACAAAATGAGCGTTGCGCAGCTTAACCAGCTGATGAATCAGGCCGGTATCACGCCGAAGCATTTTAAAACCTTTATCATGGTGCAGATGGGCTGGAGCCGTGCGATCGGCGCCCGCTTCCGCTCCGAAGGCATGATGAGCGAGCAGGACGCTGTTCAGCGCATGCTGAAGGATGGCGGTAAAAAGCCTTCAACCAGTGAATATACATTGCAGCAGGTGATTTTCGTTGTACCGGCCGCCAGTCGCTCGGCAGGCACGATGGCGAAACGCCGCTCCGAAGCCAATGCTCTGCGCAACCGCTTCTCCAGCTGTGAAACAACACGTTCACAAACCAAAGGTATGCTGGATGTGACTGTGCGTGATCTCGGCAAGCATCTGGAACTGCAATTGCCGCCGGAATGGTCAAAACAGTTGAAAGCAACCGCTGTAGGCCGTCCGACAGCGGTTCAGGATACTGATAAAGGCGTTGAATTCCTCGCCGTTTGTGCCAAGCGCACAGTATCGGATGACCGCGTTGCACAGCTGACTTTCTCCATGGAAGGCACCGGCAGCAATGCAGATCAGGAAAAGAAAGCTGAAGAAATCAGCAAGAAATATGTCAAAGAACTGCGCGAAAAAGCGAAAATCGTTAATCGCTAAGCCTGAAAAAGCCACGCAGAGATTATTCTGCGTGGCTGATCTGATTTAAGTATTTTTCTGTTTACGGCCTCATTACACAGCAGAACCGGAGCATAAAATGGTTTTTCCGCAGCATGGAGAGGCTTCCATAGCACCGGTTGCTCTGAGCATCGGCGATCCGTCCGGTATCGGACCGGATATTGCCCTCACCGCATGGGTACAGCGGGAAAAGCATGCGCTGCCTCCGTTTTTCATCCTTGCCGACCCGTCCTTGCTGACAGCAAGAGCCAGACAGCTCGGTCTTGATATTCCTTTCAGCATCTGCCAGCCGTCTGAAGCAATACAGCGCTTTTGCCATTATCTGCCTGTTGTGCCTCTGGCCAACCGGCTGACTGACAAGCCTGGCGTGCCGCAGACCGCCAATGCCGCCGGTATTATTGAGGCGATTGAACGCGCCACACATTATGTGCTCGATGGTCAAGCCAGTGCAGTCACAACCTGCCCTATCGCCAAGAAACCGCTTTACGAAGCCGGTTTTGGCTTTCCGGGGCATACGGAATTTCTTGCCCATCTGGCTTCCCGCCATCTCGGGGTTGAAGTGCGCCCTGTCATGATGCTGGCTGGCCCGCAATTGCGCGCTGTGCCGGTAACAATTCATATTCCGCTGCATAAAGTGCCGGAAGCTCTGACAACAGCTGCGATCATTGAAACCATCCGCATTACGGATCATGATCTGCGCACACGCTTTGGCATCAAAAATCCGCGCATTGCAGTCTCCGGTCTCAACCCTCATGCGGGTGAAGGCGGAGCACTCGGTCATGAGGATGATGCTGTCATCCGCCCTGCTATTGAGCAGCTCAAAAGCGAAGGTATCAATATTCGGGGCCCGCTGCCTGCGGATACAATGTTCCACAAACAGGCCCTGACAACCTATGATACGGCTATCTGCATGTATCACGATCAGGCACTTATTCCTGCCAAAGCACTGGCTTTTGATGAAACGGTCAATGTAACACTCGGCCTGCCTTTCATCCGCACCTCTCCCGATCACGGCACAGCTTTTGACATTGCAGGACGCGGCATTGCCCGACCGGACAGCCTGATCGCCGCCCTTAAACTGGCCGCAGAACTGGCACATAATCATAAACGGACACAAGACTGAATGAGCATTGATAATCTGCCGCCACTGCGTGATGTGATTGAACGTCACGAACTGAATGCCAAAAAATCCCTCGGCCAGAACTTCCTGCTCGATCTCAACCTGACATCCAAAATTGCCCGACAGGCCGGTGACTTACAGGATCAGCCGGTGATTGAGGTCGGCCCCGGCCCCGGAGGTCTGACACGCGCTATTCTGGCTCAGGGCGGCATTGTCACGGCAATCGAACGTGATGAGCGCTGCCTGCCTGCTCTGGAGGAAATCGCTGCGGAATATCCGGGGCGTTTACGTGTCATTTCCGGTGATGCTTTGCAGCAGGATTTTAAGGCGCTGTTTCCTGATCCCGCCAAAAAGCCGAAAATCATTGCCAATCTGCCTTATAATGTCGGCACGCAATTGCTGATCGGCTGGTTGCTCAGCGAGCCATGGCCACCTTTTTACAGCTCGATGACCCTGATGTTCCAGAAGGAAGTTGCCGAGCGCATTGTTGCCCGCGCCGGTGATGATGCCTATGGTCGCCTTGGTGTGTTGGCCGGATGGCGTACGCAGTCTAAAATCGCTTTTGATCTGCCACCACAGGCTTTCACACCTCCGCCGAAAGTCACGTCTGCCGTTGTGCATATGATCCCGCGTGAAGAGCCGCTGGCCTGCCCGCCGCAGCTTCTGGAGCGGGTCACGCAAGCGGCATTCGGTCAGCGCCGCAAGATGCTACGCCAGAGCCTCAAGCCGCTTGGTGGTGAAGCCCTGCTCAATAAAGCAGGCATTGACCCCACACGCCGTGCAGAGACACTGAGCGTCGAAGAGTTTGTGCATCTGGCAAACCAGCTCTGAGATATAAAAAAACCGCCTTACGGCGGTTTTTCTTTTCTGACGTATTGAGAAATTAAGAAGGCTGCTCTTCCAGCAAACCATTCACGAATTCAAACAAGCCCGGACGACGGTCGCGGCGCAGACGCTCAGCCATGACAATGGACTTCACAGCGGCATAGGACTGGTTCAGATCTTCATTGATAACAATGTAATCATATTTGCTCCATTTCTGGATTTCAAAACGCGCATTGTTCAGACGTGTTTCAATCACTTCAGGCGTATCTTCCGCACGGCGGTTCAGGCGCATCTGAAGCTCTTTCATGGTCGGCGGCAGAATAAAGATCGATACGACATCGGCCGGCATTTTGGCCTGAAGCTGTTCCGCGCCCTGCCAGTCAATGTCAAACAACATATCACGGCCGTCTGCCAAGGCGTTTTCCGCAGTCTCGCGCAGAGTTCCGTAATAATTGCCATGCACCTCTGCCCATTCAATCAGGGCATCGCTGTCACGCAGGCGCTCGAATTCACGCACGCTTTTAAAGTGGTAGTGAACGCCCTCAATCTCGCTGGCGCGACGCTGACGGGTTGTCACGCTGACGGACAGGGAAAGATCCATATCGCGGTCTTCCAGCAACAAACGTGCAATCGTTGACTTACCCGCGCCTGACGGCGAAGAAATGACCAACATAAGGCCGCGTCGTGCGACAGCATTTTCCACGAAGGAGATGGCCATAATCTATTCTGCTCCAGATTCTCTATTCACTGCTATGTCTGATATCATTGCGCCGCAATGATGTCTCTTTTGTTCTCTCTTTTCACAGCAATTGCGGCGTTTTTTAGTTATTAAAGCATTACCTGATCTTCACTATACGCGGAGCGGAAACGCTTGCAATATTTACTATTCAAGGTTCTGAACCTGCTCGCGGAACTGATCGACAACCGCTTTCAGCTCAAGGCCGATTGCAGTAATGCTGGCTGCATTGGATTTTGAACACAGCGTATTGGTTTCACGATTAAATTCCTGCGACAGGAAATCGAGCTTACGCCCCGCAGGGCCACCGTCGCTGAGTAATTTATGCGCCGCAGCCACATGCATATCCAGCCGGTCAAGTTCCTCCTGAATATCCGCTTTGGTGGCAAGAAATGCTGCTTCCATATGCAGGCGCTGTTCGTCCAGCACGATGGCCGCACTGCGATTGCTGTTCATAGCATCCAGCAGCAATGCCACCTGCCCCGCAAGACGCTCACGGATCGCTTCAGCACTGCGGGACGCATCCTGACGTGCCTGTACCGCCAGTTCTGCAATCCGGTCGACATGGCTGCCAAGCAGATCGGACAGGCGCTTGCCTTCCTGCAAACGCATCAGTTTCAGCGCATCCAGTGCTTCATCAAAAGATGACAGCAATGCGGCTTTCAATGCTGCTTTACCCGCATCATCGCTCAAGGTCTGCGGCGGCTCCAGAATGCCGCGTAAATTCAGCACGGCATCCACACTGGCAGGTGCCAGACCATATTGGTTCTGCAATTGCTGCGCTGTCTGCATAACCTTGCTCAGCAAAGCCTCATTAATAACCAGCGCCGTCTGCGCCTCCGGCTCTTCAATTGTCAGGCTGACCTGAAACGATCCGCGGGCAAAAATGCGCCCTAAAGCCGTGCGCAATTGCAGTTCAAGATCATCAAAACCATTCGGAATACGAAAGCGGGCATCAAGCCCTTTACCGTTCACACAACGAATTTCCCAGCTGATCCGTGTCTGCGCATTCTCATCCGCTCCGGACATAAATGTCGCTGTATGGCGGGCGAAACCGGTCATGCTCTGTACTGTCATCTTAAAACCCGTTATCTGCGCCGTTTATCTTTGAAAGCGGCTTTTGCAAAAATGCCGTCCGGATGGCCGGACGGCATCATATTTTATCTGTATCTTTAATTACAAGCTTTACGGAGCCGGCGTTGGTGCAGTGCCGTTTGTTCCTGTTGCCGGATTTTCCTTGCGCTGACGCTCAACCTCACGCCATTTACGCACATTTTCATTGTGCTCTTTCAGCGTTGCCGCGAAGACATGGCCACCGGTACCGTCTGCCACGAAATACAGGTCCTGAGTATCCAGCGGATTAGCGACGGCTTCCAGAGCATCGCGCCCCGGATTGGCAATTGGTGTCGGCGGCAGGCCTTTGATAATATAGGTATTATAGGCCGTTTCTTTTTCGATATCCGACTTATAGATCGGGCGGTCTGCAGGTTTGCCGCGTCCGCCGAAAATACCGTAAATAATTGTCGGATCGGATTGCAGGCGCATGCCGGTATTCAGACGGTTTACGAAAACCGAAGCCACATGCGGACGCTCGGATGCCACGCCGGTTTCCTTCTCAACGATGGAAGCCAATGTCACAAATTCATTTTTGTCTTTGACCGGAAGACCGTCACGGCGCTTGGCCCAGACTTCATCTACCAGTTTGGCCTGTGCGGTTTTCAGACGATTGACCACTTCCTCACGCGGTGTGCCGCGTGTGAAGCTCAGCGTATCTGCTACCAGACTACCTTCAACAGGCAGTTCTTTCGGCAGGTCGCCGGAAAGCAGCTCGCTATTGGCAATACGATCAAAAATCTGCTGGACGGTCAGGCCTTCAGGAATGGTCACTGAATGCATCAGCGACTTACCTTCAACAAAGATATTCATAATATCGCGCATGGAAGCACGGGCAGGAATGGCATATTCACCGGCCTTCATGCTCTTTTCCAGACCATAAGCACGTGCGCCATAGCGGAAAATCCGCGCATCGGTAATCAGGTCTGCGCGTTCCAGCTGGTCGGAAATTTCAATAATACCGCTGCCGCGCTTCACAAAGAATGTCGAATCCTGTGACAGCGGCCCTTCAGTCGTGAACTGAACCTTGCCGAAATAAAATAAGGCTCCCATGCCGATCACCAGAAAGACCAGCATAGACAGCATGAAATTGGCAAAAACCACAATCTGGCTACGGGCATGACGCGAACGCTTGCGCTTCTTCGGCGGCGGCGGTGTACCCGGTTCAGGGCGCAGTGCTTCGCTTGCCGATTTCAGAACCAGTGGCCCTGTTGCCGGTTCAGCCGCATCCGGTGCCGCAGGTTTTTCAGCTTGTACAGCAGCTTGCGGCTGAGCCGGTGCCGATGGTAATACCGGAGCAGAAGCAGGTGCAGCTGGTGCTGCGGCGATTTCCGGAGAAACCGGTGCAACAATTGCATTTTCATCGGAGGTAACAGGCTTGTGCGCGCTCGCAGAGGCAGCGCTCCCCGCATGAGATGGTGACGCACTATTCTGAACAGCGCTATCAGAAACGGCAGGCTGACCAGCAGATTTATTTTCAGATGATTGGTCTGACGTCACACTTACACTCCGGTTCAACCCGACCCGATGGCAATGAAAACCAAGGGCCTGAGCCGATTAATCTGTATTTTTAGTTTCTTCACTCAGTGGGCACAATAATTGCGGCAAAAGCACGAATGTCGCAACCCGTGAACAAAGCTTTCGACAGAAAGAATCCATATTTAAGAGAGTATTTTGATCTGAAATAAGGATTGCTTGCGTCTGCTGTTCAAAAACGGCCTCACCCGTTGCGGTACAGGCTCTTAATAAAAGGCCGCTTTCACTGAAAGCGGCCTTTTCACTCCATCAGCTAAAATGCTGTATCAGGCCTGATAGCGGCGCAGGATCAGCGAAGCATTGGTGCCGCCGAAGCCGAACGAGTTCGACACAGCAACATCAATCTGACGAGAGCGTGGCTTATGCGGCACCAGATCGATCTTGGTGCTGACCGACGGATTGTCGAGATTGAGCGTAGCAGGCGCAATATTATCGCGGATTGCCAGTGTCGAGAAAATCGCTTCTGCCGCACCGGCTGCACCGAGCAGGTGACCGATCGAGGATTTGGTCGAAGACATGGAAATCTTCGAGGCTGAATCTCCGACAACGCGTTCAACTGCTGCCAGTTCGAGCGTATCAGCCATGGTCGATGTGCCGTGAGCATTGATATAATCAACAGCATCCGGTGTGATTTTGGCGCTGCGCAGCGCAGCTTCCATGCAGCGCTGTGCGCCTTCACCGTTCTCGCTTGGTGCAGTGATGTGATAAGCATCGCCGGACATGCCGTAGCCGATCACTTCCGCATAGATTTTCGCACCGCGTGCCAGCGCATGTTCCAGCTCTTCCAGAACCACAACGCCTGCACCTTCACCCATAACGAAACCGTCGCGGTCTTCGTCATATGGGCGCGATGCCGCGGTCGGATCATCATTCCGCTTGGTGGAGAGCGCTTTACAGGCAGCAAAACCGGCCAGAGAAATACGGCTGACCGGCGATTCTGTACCACCGGCAACCATTACATCGGCATCACCGAAAGCAATCATACGGGCAGCATCACCAATAGCATGTGTACCGGTTGCGCAGGCTGTGACCACGGAGTGGTTCGGGCCGCGCAGCTTGTGCTTGATCGAAACATGGCCGGAAGCCAGATTGATCAGGCGACCCGGAATGAAGAAAGGCGAAATACGACGCGGACCTTTGTCGCGCAGCGTATAACCGGCTTCAACAATACCTTCGATACCGCCGATACCGGAACCGATCAGCACGCCGGTGCGGATCTGGTCTTCATCGCTTTCCGGATGCCAGTTCGCATCATCCAGTGCCTGATCGGCAGCGCCGACCGCATAGACGATGAAAGGATCAACTTTACGCTGTTCCTTCGGTTCCATATAGAGATCAGCGTTGAATGTGCCGTCCGTGCCATCGCCTACAGGAATACGGCAGGCAATCTGACAGGCAAGGTCGTCAACTTCGAATTCGGTCACGCGGCGCGCTGCGCTTTGGCCGGCGAGCAAACGCTTCCAGGTTTCTTCAACACCATTTGCCAAAGGTGACACCAGGCCAAGACCGGTAACGACGACTCTTCTCATATGTATCCTTCCCTGCACCTGACCCTGTTTCTCGCTGGTCTTCGCCAGCGGCAGGCGGCACAGATTAATCAACCGCGTAATATCTCGACCGGAATCGATCAAGGGTTAGAATTACGCAGAATTAATAGATTGTTACAGCGCTTTTGTGGAGTAGTTAATTACAGATCCGCAAACAGAACTGTCTGACCGGCATAAAGGCAGTAAAAACATTGCCTGAGCCTTATTCAAATATTTTCCGCGCTTCAAACGATAAGGGCCGGAAGATATGATCTTCCGGCCCGATATCTGCCTGCCGATTATACAAATAATCAGGCAGAAGCTTTATCGATGAATTTAACAGCGTCGCCGACCGTCAGGATGGTTTCAGCTGCATCATCAGGAATTTCTACGCCGAATTCTTCTTCGAAAGCCATTACCAGCTCAACTGTGTCCAGGCTGTCTGCGCCCAGATCATCAATGAAGCTTGCGCCTTCAGTTACTTTATCGGCATCTACGCCCAGATGTTCAACAACGATTTTCTTGACGCGTTCTGCGGTGTCGCTCATGTCGGACCTCGACCTGTTAATACCATAGCCTTGGTAGCGGCATGGCTGATTGTAATCAAGTGTTAAGATAACTCACCATTGCAACATTCATCACAATGAAAAGCATCCTGTGGATATTCCTACTGCATAATGCCTGAAACAGAAATGCATTTCAGACGCATTATACAATATATTTCAGTTGCAGCGATTTAACTGCTGCGCCGTTGAAGCGCAATCATATTTTATCACTGCAGCCGCCACGAAGCATAAAACATGCAGCGCAGCAATATTCGGGGCATTATCACGGTTCTGCTGTTTGGCAAAGTCCATTTTAACAAGCAACCACAGCGAAACAGAGCAAAAACCGTTAAAACAACAGAAAAAAGAGCTTTATTGCTGTATTATCAGCTTTTTAAAGTTCTTTTATTCATCATTATTCCGGCCGGAACCGTTCAGAAACCGGCCGGATCTTCATCAGATCATGGCCATACCGCCATTTACGTGCAGGGTCTGGCCTGTCACATAAGCGGCTTCATTACTTGCCAGATAGACAACGGCCGATGCAATTTCAGCACCCTGCCCCATGCGCTTCATCGGGATAGCCGACATAATGGTGTCTTTTTGCTTCTCATTGAGCTTGTCGGTCATAGCCGACTCAATAAAGCCCGGAGCAACGCAGTTCACAGTCACATTGCGCGAAGCAATTTCCTGAGCCAGCGATTTGGAGAAGCCGATAATACCGGCTTTTGAAGCGCAGTAATTGGCCTGTCCCGGATTACCGGTTACGCCGACGATGGATGTAATATTGATAATACGGCCAAAGCGGCGGCGCATCATAGGATGGGTCAGCTCGCGGGTCAGGCCGAATACGGAAGTCAGGTTCACTTCGATCACCGCATCCCAGTCTGCATCGCTCATACGTACAAACAAACCATCACGGGTGATACCGGCATTGTTGACCAGAATATCAACGCCTTCGAGCTGCTTTTCCACAGCCTGACCAAGCGCTTTCACTTCTTCACGGTCGGTAAGGTTCGCAGGGAAGATATAAGCGCGTTCGCCCAGCTCTTTGGCCAGCGCTTCCAGCTTTTCAACGCGGGTGCCGTGCAGAGCAACAATAGCGCCCTGTGCATGCAGCGCGCGTGCTACTTCTTCACCGATACCGCCGGTTGCACCGGTTACGAGAGCCTTACGGCCAGTCAGATCAAACATGAAATCCTCTTGAATCTGATACGCGGACAATCTTCGTCCGCTTTATAACATTATTTTCAGCGCTTCAAAATCTGAGCGATTACGCCAGCAAAGCTTGCGTCTTAAGTTATGCAAGCAGAGCTTGCAGGGTCGCATCAATCTCTTCAGCAGTGCCGACAGTCACACCGGTTACATCTTTGGAGATGCGGCGTGCCAAGCCGGTCAGCACCTTGCCGGAACCGATTTCATAAAGCGTTGTCACGCCGTGGCCTGCGAACCATTCAACAGTCTCGCGCCAGCGCACCTGACCTGTGACCTGTTCAACAAGCAGATCAGCAATTTCAATCGGATCCTTAACCGGAGCAACGCGCACATTGGCGATTACCGGCACAACAGGAGCTTGCTTATTCACAGTTGCCAGCGCTTCACGCATTGCATTGGCAGCAGGCGCCATCAGGCTGGAATGGAATGGTGCGGAGACCGGCAGCATGATTGCGCGTTTTGCACCACGCTCAGACGCCAGCCTTGCAGCCAGTTCAACAGCCGCTTTGGAACCGGAAATAACCAGCTGACCGCCACCGTTATCATTAGCAATCTGGCATGACCCTTCTACGGAAGCCTGTTCGCAAATTGCAAAAACATCAGCATGTTCAAGACCGATGATTGCAGCCATCGCGCCTTCACCAACCGGCACAGCAGCCTGCATTGCATTACCGCGGATACGCAGCAAGCGGGCAGTATCGGAAATGGAGAATGTACCGGCAGCGCACAGCGCCGAATATTCGCCGAGCGAATGACCGGCAACATAAGCGACTTTATCCTGCAGCTTCAGTCCCTGTGATTCCAGCACCCGCATAACAGCCATTGAAACTGCCATCAGCGCAGGCTGGGCATTTGCTGTCAGAGTCAGCTGGTCTTCCGGCCCTTCAAACATCAGGGTTGAGAGTTTTTCACCGAGCGCATCATCAACTTCTTCGAAAACAGCGCGCGCTTCCGGATAGGTTTCAGCCAAAGCCTTGCCCATACCGACAGCCTGACTGCCCTGTCCCGGAAATGTAAATGCTACAGTCATTAAAGCCTCTATATTTTGTATCTGTGTTTGGCGATCCGCACACATATATATTATATTGCCTCTGCGGATACGATAAAATTATCTATAACTGCAACGCCCTGTGCCTTTCAGCCGCTTTCAAGTCAAGTCTTCGCGCCTGAAAACCCGTATGCATCACTGCGACAACCCGTATTTTTGCCTGCTTAAGCGGCACAACGCGCATAGCTTTGCTTTTGCCGGTTGCAAAATTCTCAAAAAGCCACTAATAGGCACTCGTCATTGTCCGGCATCAGCTGGGGGCTGAACGGAGGCCGGATTTAAATATCCGGAGAAATTCTAGCGATTTCAACCTCCCGTGTCTCCGCTCTCGATCGTCTCGACCCGCGTCCTTTCTTCTCCGTTTTACGGATATAGACAAGTCGCAGAGGCTTAGCCGTTGATCCGGATGGTGGTTTTTTGAAGAAAGGCAAAGACAATGGCTCTTTATGAACATGTGATCCTTGCCCGACAGGATATCTCGCAGCAGCAGGTTGACGCACTGGTAGAACAGTACAAGGGCGTTCTTGAAGCTAACGGTGGTAAAGTCGGGAAAATCGAAAGCTGGGGACTGCGTCCTCTGACTTATCGTATTAAAAAGAACCGTAAAGCTTACTACACACTGGTAAACATCGATGCTCCTGCTGCTGCAGTTGCTGAAATGGAACGCCAGATGCGTATTAACGAAGACGTTCTCCGCTTCATGACCATTCGCGTTGAAGAACACGAAGAAGGCCAGTCAGCAATGCTGAGCCGTCGTGATGACCGTCGTGAACGTGAAGACCGTTTCGGTCGTGATGACGATCGCCCACGCCGTCCGCGTCGTCCACGCGACAACGAATCTGCCGGTGAAGGAGAAGAATAATGGTTGATATCAATCAGATCCCGACCCGTCGTCCGTTCCATCGTCGTCGTAAGACCTGCCCATTCACAGGTCCTAACGCACCGAAGATCGACTACAAGGACATCAAACTCCTGCAGCGTTACATTTCTGAACGCGGCAAGATCGTTCCTTCCCGCATTACAGCTGTAAGCCAGAAGAAACAGCGCGAACTCGCAAAAGCGATCAAGCGTGCACGTTTCCTCGGCCTGCTGCCATATGTTGTGAAATAAGATTTTTGATTCGGGGTGTGTCCGCACACCCCGCTTCATACCTTCCGGAATAAATGATTTAGTGGCCGCAAGGCCAGGTTGGGAACAGAGCGCTGAAGCGATCGTTCTCTAACTGCAACCGGAAACTTCCGGGCAGGACAGCAGGATTAAGATGAATTACAATAGCAAACATATCGGAACCGGTGTTCTTGCGGGGCTTGCAGCCGCGCTGCTGGCGTCCGGCGTGCTGGTCCAAAGCGGCCTTGCTATGGTTCTCTATGTCCTCACCCCTCTTCCTATTTTTATCGCCGCTCTTGGCTGGGGTACTGCCGCAGGCCTAATTGCCGCTGCCAGCGCGAGCATTGCCGTTGCGATTTTCGCCGCGCCTATGGTTGCGGTTCTGATTGCCCTCACCAGTTTCATCCCTGCTGCAACCGGCGCTTATCTTGCCGGTCTTGCGCGGCCTGCTCAGGAACTGGGCGGCCCTAAAGATGCACTGGTTTGGTATCCGCTGCCGGACATTATGTTCCGCCTCGCACTTCTGATTTCTGTCAGCTTCATCATCGTTGGCTCGATTATCGGCTATGGCGAAGAAATGGTGCGTGAACTGACCGGCGCGATGATTGCGAGCCTGCAAGCCTCTGATCCGCAGTTCAATGCAAGCGACGATTTCCGTGAAATGCTGCAACAGTTTCTGCTATTCGGTCTGCCTGCCATTCAGGCTGCAACCAGCCTGATGTTCCTGACCGCGAATTTCTATCTCGCGCTGCGCATCACTGAACGCTCCGGCGTGCTGCGCCGCCCGCGCGATAACTGGCCTGCAACATTGCGCATGCCGCGCCCTGCTCTGCTGGTTTTTGCACTGACCTTTGCCGGCTCCATGTTCCTGTCCGGCCCTGCCAGCATGATCGCCACCACTTTCGCCGGTGCGCTTGCTGCGGGCTTTATCATGGCCGGTCTGGCAATTATTCACTGGCGTACACGCGGTGCCACATGGCGTCCGTTTGCGCTGTGGCTTGCCTATTTTCTGCTCATCATCTTCGCATTCTCTGCACTGATCTTTCTGGTATTCGGCCTGCTCGATACATCGCGCGGCGCTCCGCTCTCAAAAGATCCGTCCCAGAATTCATAACCATAAACACATTCAGAACTTAAACACTCAAGGAATAGTCCAATGAAAGTTATCCTGCTTGAACGCATCAGCCGCCTCGGTCAGATGGGCGATACTGTTACTGTAAAAGACGGCTTTGCCCGTAACTTCCTGCTCCCGCAGGGCAAGGCACTGCGTGCCAACGAAGCCAACATGGCTCGTTTTGAATCCCAGCGCGCTCAGCTCGAAGCCCGTGATCTGGAACGCAAAACCGAAGCACAGGCCGTTGCTGACAAGCTGGACGGCAAGAGCTTCATCGTTGTGCGCTCGGCTGGTGAAACCGGTCAGCTGTACGGTTCGGTTTCGACACGTGACGTTGCTGATGTTGTAACTGCTGAAGGCTTCTCGCTGAACCGCAACCAGGTTGACCTGAACCACGCGATCAAGACAATCGGCATTCACACAATCTCGATCGTTCTGCATCCGGAAGTATCGGCAACAATCACCATCAATATCGCACGTACAGCTGACGAAGCTCTGCGTCAGGAAAAAGGTGAAGATCTGTCGACTGCTGCCGCTATCTACGGCATCGAAGAAGAGCCTCTGGCTGAAGAAGTTTTCGACGAAGACTTCGATGGCGAAGAAAACGCATAATCAGCGTTTTCCTACAGATTTCGTATCTGAAAGGCTGCACCGGACATCCGGTGCAGCTTTTTTATTACCCGTTTATTTATGAAACCATCACGCGAAAATGATTACACTCTCCGTAATTATTTCTGCCCCGCTCTTTCCAGAACAATAAAACCCGCTATTCTTAAAGCGCTGTACCGTGTTTAGCTCTTTGTATTGACGCATTATCCAACGAAAAACCGCTCTGCACTTTTTCTGGAAATGCGCGAAAGGCGGATACAGGCGCGGAAACTCGCCGCTTCATCCGCCGCTCAACCGGTTCTGCAAGATCGGAGGAGGATGAGACATGAGTAGCATGCTGCATTCGGTTCTGAACAAGCTGATCTCAAGCGGCGATCTTAAAGTACAATTTGCCGATGGTACGACGCACACTTACGGCAACGGCACTTCGCCGCATGTCACGCTTGCCTTTCACAATAAAGCTGCGGAAAGAGCAATTGCTCTTGATCCGGAACTGAAGCTTGGCGAATGTTTCATGGACGGGGATATCAGTTTTCCCGAAGGCGATATTTACAGCTTTCTCCGGTTAGTCTTTGAGAATACCGGCCCCACGGCGGCAAAAGAGCCGTGGATGCGTGTTTTAACCCGATTACGCAAGATTTTCAGACCCTTACAGCAAATGAACACGCTGGCACGCTCATCCAGAAATGTGCAACGGCACTATGATCTGAGCGGCGATCTGTATGATCTGTTTCTTGATCCCGACAAGCAATATTCCTGCGCCTATTTTGAAACGCCGCAGACCAGCCTTGCGGAAGCACAACTGGCAAAGAAGCGACATATTGCGGCCAAACTGCAAATCAAACCCGAAGATAAACTACTGGATATCGGCTGCGGCTGGGGTGGTTTAGGACTGTATTTTGCAGAATTTCTTGATGCAGATGTTACCGGTGTAACCCTGTCTCAGGAACAGTTTCAGATCGCCAATCAACGGGCAAAAGCGCGCGGGCTGAATCAACAGGCGCAGTTCTTGTTGCAGGATTATCGCGAGCTGAACCAGCAATTCGACCGGATCAGCTCTGTCGGCATGTTTGAGCATGTGGGTGTTACCCATTATGCCGAATTTTTTCAGCAGGTTGCGCGGCTGTTAAAACCGGATGGTTCCATGCTGCTGCACTCTATCGGCCGCAGTGACGAGCCTTCCGTCACCAATCCGTTCATCCGTAAATATATTTTCCCCGGCGGCTATATCCCCTCCCTCTCGGAAGTCTTGCCGCATATTGAAAATGCGGGACTGATTATAACGGATATCGAAATTCTCCGCTTGCATTATGCGGAAACGCTCAAAGCATGGCGTGAAGCTTTCATGGCGAACCGCGACAAAGCAAAAGCCATTTATGATGAGCGTTTTTGCCGGATGTGGGAGTTTTATCTGGCAGGCTCGGAATCCGCCTTCCGCTGGCAGAATATGATGGTGTTTCAGATACAGCTTGCACACAGGCAGGATGCCGTGCCGCTAACCCGTAATTATATTGAGCAGGAGGAAAAGCGGCTTAAGCGACTGGAAATGCGCAAATTCAAAGCCTGTAATGACAGTAGCAGCGAGAAAGTCAGCCCGAAACATCTGGTTTATTAAAGCAGCGGTCAACGGCTGCAATTTTGTGACAAATTGACGACACTCTGTTACTCATAAAGTTTTTATCAAGAGATTGTGAAGTTCCGGCGATTGCACCGCTGGTGCGCTTCAGACATTTATCTGTTTGCTTTTACGCGCTCTTTTACCTGAAACCTGCATCGCATCTTTCGGAGCGCTGTTGTTTCAAGGGATAAATATCTGATGCCCAGCGTGCAAACCAAGCTGCACCCACGCCTGAATAAAACAACCCTGCTTGTCTTATCAGCAGGATTACTGGTTCTTCTCGCTTCCTATCCGCTGGCACTCATTCTCCCTGCATGGACATCGTGGGAAAACGGCCCCGTTGAAAATGCTCAGGCAATATTGCTGTTTCTGGGTATGATACAGGCACTGATTTTTCAAAAATCCGGCAGTTCTGACTGGAAATGGTTCTGGCGCGGTGCGGCATTGATCTGGTTTATCTGCGCAGTTCGGGAATTGAGCTGGGGTGCGGTTTTTCTTGAGCCTATCAGCCTTTCCGAGCTTGGCCCTTTCTTCTCATCACACCAGCTCTGGTACAAACCAGCCATCATGCCGGCATTGATTGCCTCTGTTTTGCTGTTCGCTGTTCTGATGCTGAAAAACGGCTCGCATAAATTGCTCAAACCATTGCAGCAATCCGGCGGGTTGCCATGGGGGGCATTTTTGCTGGCAACGCTGTGCATGATGATTTCAACGGCAGCAGAAGAGCATCTCGGCCTCACAACCGGCCTGACCGGCGCAGCCGCTCAAAACCTTGAAGAACTGAGCGAATTGGCAGCCTATATTTTTCTTCTGACCGGACAGTTCCAGCTCCGCTATCACCAGTCTGTTTTGTCAACCACCCTCTGATCGGGTTAATATACTTTAGAGTTTAGACATCCGCAGACCTATTACAGATAGTCAAAACACTAAAGTGATCCGGTAGAATCTTGCCGGATCACTTTAGATATACTATATTTACAATCTTAAATTTATTTCAGCTGGACAATCAAGTCGCCATTAACAAAACTATCTGTCATGTTCATGTTCAATTTTTTCTTAACATATGCTGGGTCAGTAATACCATCAACAGCAATAAACTTGTATTTCAACATAGCTGTTTGTTGATAAGCATTACCGATCCCTTTAAATACAAACTTACCTTTACTATCACTTTTAAAATTAAATAGTCCCTCCTGATAAGTCTCGTTCATAAAATCAACGATCGTCACATCAGGCGATGTTCCTATAAAATTAAATACCGGACTTCCAGTTCCCAGTGTAAAACGGGGGAGAAGAGTAAGTGTCGGAAGACCGCTCGCAAATTCAGCGAAAAACTGTAACGCTGTAAAATTTACAACCGCATTATCTGCTGCGTCAATCCATCCAGAACTGGCAAATATATAATCCGCATCGACGTCAAATTTGCCATTTTCAGTTACAGTGACTTTTGGCTGATCGACAGAATCTTTTTTAAGGGACGAAAAATATACAAATTGTGAGCCTACTGTAAAATGACCGCTATCACTTACACTGATGTTCACAAACTTCGGATAAATAGGATCTCCGTAAGAACCACAATTGAACTGTGAAAGCCCTATTAACTGGAAAGCACCCTGCCTGACTATAATCTCAGGATGTGAACCGTAACCGAAACCACTCCGTTTATCAGGCCAGCTTGTAAAATTGGGACTGGTGTTTTCTGTCGCCTTTAGCGTCAGGGTACAATCCCTAGCATCCATAATAAAAAATCTTCCATTATATTTATTAAAATCAACACCACTCCCCAATTGAGTTTGCGATCCATAATCATCTATATAAACCTGATCATCATCAGGCTTCCAATTAAATATAATAGACATAAAAACCTCAAAATAATAAAAATAAAATTACAAAGCATTATAAAATTGAGCAATAAAGATAAAATATACTATATTTCGACGATGAAACACTGTAAAAATTACGAGATATAACAATAAAATATTATTCTAAATTCTGAAATTATCAAAATTCTAACATACAGCTCTAGCCTGTGAATCGCTGTGAATCATGGTATAGCCGCTTCAACTGCACCGGCAGATTGTTTACACTCATATTTCAACAGACTCTGATGTCCGGTTTTTTGCCGGATAATTCCCGCTTGATTGCGGCAAAGGATCCAGAACTTTATGGCTGACGCGACTGTTCACAAACTTGAAGAGACACGGGACACCCAGAATTCGCTTTACCGCGAAGCCCCGAACAATATCGAAGCGGAACAGGCTCTTCTCGGCGCGATTCTGATTAATAATGATGCTTTTTACCGTGTTTCGGACTTTCTGAAGCCGCCGCATTTTTACGACCCGCTGCATCGCCGTATTTATGAACTGGCGTCCGAGCTTATCCGCGTTGGTAAAATGGCCAATCCGGTGACCATGAAAACCTTCCTGCCTGCCGATGATAAAGTCGGCGACATGACAGTGTTTCAATATGTGGTGCGCCTTGCCGCTGAAGCGGTAACCGTTATCAATGCGGAAGATTATGGTCGTGCGATCTATGACCTGGCCACACGCCGCTCGCTGATTGGCATCGGTGAGGAAATGGTCAATGTCGCCTATGATGCGCCGGTCGATATGGCACCGCGAAGCCAGATTGAAGATGCCGAGCGCCGCCTGTTTGAACTGGCAGAAACCGGTCGCTATGACGGCGGCTTCCAGCCTTTCAACGAAGCCGTTAAAACCGCGATTGATCTCGCGGGTGTAGCCTTCCAGCGTGACGGGCACCTCTCCGGTGTTTCCACCGGCATCCACATGCTGGATGGCAAGATGGGTGGCCTTCAGTCCTCCGACTTGATCGTGCTGGCGGGGCGTCCGGGTATGGGTAAGACCTCCCTTGCCACCAATATCGCCTTCAATATTGCTGCCGCCTATCAAGGTGAACAGCTGGCTGACGGCTCAATGAAAGCCATTAATGGTGGTGTGGTCGGCTTCTTCTCGCTCGAAATGTCCGCCGAACAGCTGGCAACCCGTATTATTTCTGAGCAGACAGAGGTTTCCTCATCCAAAATCCGCCGCGGTGAAATCTCGGAAACCGATTTTGAAAAGCTGATCGCGTGCACGCAAACCATGCAGCGTATTCCGCTCTATATTGACCAGACCGGTGGTATCTCCATTGCGCAGTTGTCTGCGCGTGCCCGCCGCCTCAAGCGCCAACGCGGCCTTGATTGTCTGGTGATTGACTATATTCAGCTGATGACCGGTTCGTCCAAAGCCTCGGCACAAAACCGTGTGCAGGAAATCACCGAAATCACCACGGGTCTGAAAGCCCTCGGCAAAGAGCTGAATGTGCCGATCATCGCGCTGTCACAGCTCTCCCGTCAGGTAGAAAACCGCGAAGACAAACGTCCGCAGCTCTCCGATCTTCGTGAATCGGGCTCCATCGAGCAGGATGCGGACGTTGTGCTCTTCGTGTATCGTGAAGAATATTACGTCAAAAACCTTGAACCACGCGACGAATTCGATCCGAAATATGACGAATGGAAAATGCACTTTGAGAAGGTCAAAGGCACGGCAGACGTTATCATCGCCAAACAGCGTCACGGTCCTACCGGTACTGTAAAGCTCGCCTTCCAGTCGGAATTCACGCGCTTTACCGATCTGGCCGAAGGCACTTATCTGCCTGAACAATATGACGATCACTGAAAGAGCATAACTTGGCCAAGAACCGGATTCAGTTCATCTGCCAGAATTGCGGTGCCACGCATTCGCGCTGGGCAGGCAAATGCGACGGCTGCGGCGAGTGGAATACACTTGTCGAAGAAGGCACATCCGGCGGTATCGGCTCGGGTCCGGGCAAAATGGCGATGCGCAAAGGCCGCGCCGTTGCGCTCACCACGCTCTCCGGCGAGATTGAAGATGCACCGCGCATCCAGTCCGGTATCAGTGAGCTGGATCGTGTAACCGGCGGCGGTTTTGTCCGCGGTTCCGCACTGCTGGTCGGCGGTGATCCGGGCATTGGCAAATCAACATTGCTCACACAGGCTGCAGCCGCATTGGCACGTCGTGGCAACCGTATCATCTATGTATCGGGTGAAGAGGCGGTGGCGCAGATCCGTTTGCGAGCGCAGCGCCTGCAAGCGGCAGATACGTCCGTGGAACTGGCGGCGGAAACCAATGTCGAGGATATTCTCGCGACCATTGATACCAAGCCGCGCCCTGATCTGGTGATTATCGATTCCATCCAGACCCTGTGGACAGATGCGGCCGACAGCGCACCGGGTTCGGTAACACAGGTTCGTGCCGGTGCGCAGGCGATGATCCGCTACGCCAAATCAACGGGCGCTGCCGTGGTGCTGGTCGGCCATGTGACCAAGGAAGGTCAGATTGCAGGTCCGCGCGTGGTTGAACATATGGTGGACGGCGTTTTGTATTTTGAAGGCGAAGGCGGCCATCATTACCGCATCCTGCGCACAGTCAAAAACCGTTTTGGCCCGACTGATGAAATCGGCGTTTTTGAAATGTCCGATAAAGGTTTGCGGGAAGTTTCCAATCCGTCTGAACTGTTTCTTGGCGAACGCAATGAGAAAGCACCGGGAGCTGCGGTATTTGCCGGTATGGAAGGCACCCGTCCTGTTCTCGTGGAAATTCAGGCACTTGTCGCTCCATCCACCCTCGGCACACCGCGCCGCGCCGTTGTCGGCTGGGATAACAGCCGTCTCTCCATGACGCTTGCCGTGCTCGAAGCCCATTGCGGTGTGCGTTTCGGCCAGCATGATGTTTATCTCAATGTGGCTGGTGGTTATCGCATTTCCGAGCCTGCTGCGGATATGGCTGTAGCGGCGGCGCTTGTCTCGTCGCTTGCCGGTATTCCGCTGCCTGCTAATAGCGTTTATTTTGGTGAAGTCAGTCTTTCTGGTGCAGTACGTGCCGTCGCACATGCGGCTCAGCGCATTAAAGAGGCGGAGAAACTCGGCTTTAAACAGGCTGTTCTGCCAGTCGGCGGGGGTGAATTGTCAAAACCACGCAATTTCACTCTGACAGAAACCGGCTCCCTACCCGATCTGGTGGCACGTATTGCAGCTTCCGGCCCCGGTAAGAATGCGCAGAACCGCGATTAGCATAGGTCTATCACTACAGAAAATCGGGAATCATAGGCTCTCTGCAACTTAAAATAATGGATGCGGAGCATTAACAACCGGACATAGGCTGTAATTTTTACAGGCTATAACGGCTTTAAATTGCAATCAGCTCCCGAATTAGTGATTTATGAAAGAAATTCAGGTTAATTTTCGACGACAAAAGTGTCACAACTCTATCGGACTGACGCGAGACACTGTAAATCTTTGAGCTGCGGCAATTATGCCCGCACGAAATTATATGTCCCGAGGGACAGACCGACACAGAGGAATTAGGCAGGATGCCGATTACATTGCTAGACGGAATTCTTATCGGGGTAACCCTCGTATCGGCCATTCTGGCCATGGTACGCGGATTTTCGCGCGAAGTGCTTTCGGTGGCATCCTGGGCTGCGGCAGCTCTGGCCGCCTATTTCTTCTATAAGCCTGTTGTGCCCTACCTGCAGCCATATATCAGCAATGAAACCATTCTGAATATTGCGGCAGCGGGGTCGGTCTTTCTGGTGACATTGATTGTTGTATCAATCATCACCATGAAAATTGCCGATTTCATCATCGACAGCCGCATTGGTGCGCTTGACCGCACATTGGGTTTCATTTTCGGCGCAGCACGCGGTGTTCTGCTGGTTGTGGTTGCAATGCTGTTCTTCAACTGGCTTGTGGCCACAGATCAGCCAAGCTGGATCACCAATGCCAAATCCAAGCCGATGCTGGATTCTCTTGGCCAGCAGCTGGTGGATATGCTGCCGGAAGACCCTGAAACCGCAATCATTGAGCGTCTGAAGCCGCAATTAGGCACCCAGCCTTCCGCGCAGGATGTGCCTGAGAATGATGTACCGGCTCAACCGGCAAACTAAATCCAATTCCCATATTTAATAAAAACGCCGGCAGATAAATCTGCCGGCGTTCTTGTTATACTCCCAGTCTGGCATTCGGCTTTCGGAAATCCGGCCATCGCCCGATTGTCAAAGCCCTCAGCAACCATTCCAGCGGCCCGTAATAATAATGGCGCATCCACCACCGGCTCACAAACAGCTGGACAATGAAAACAGACAGGCCAATCAGCACATTGACAATTGCCGTAGTTTTCTCGATCAATCCAAGACCGAAGCCGTAGAAAATGAAACTGCATATCAGCGATTGCAGCAGATAATTGGACAGCGCCATACGCCCCGCCGGAGCCAGTGCATCACGCCAGAACTGACCATGTTTTGTACCGAAAAGCCGGAGCATCAGTGCGATTATACCAAAAGTCAGCAGCGGCGCCGTTACAAGGGTCAATGCCAGACCAAACACTTCCCATTCTGTACCGCTTGCAAACAAACCTGTCAGCGCAGTCAGTACCGATGCGGGCAAACCGATCATGATAGCGGCTTTTATTGCCGGTTTCAGATAAGGCCTGTACAGCTCCGGTTGCGCCAGAAACTGATGCCTGCCTGCCAGAAAACCGAGTAAAAACATGGCCAACGCACAGGGAGCCTGTATCAATAACAGCAAAACCCACATGGTTTGCAACTCTGTTATATGCTGCATGATAACTGCATCAAAACTGCCGCTATAGGCTGTATGAGCCAGCTGCGCTTCAGCTAAGAGTTCCGCAATATCTGTCTGATCCGGGTTCCAGAACAAAGCGCCGACCAACAGCCAGAGCAATGCCGTTAAACCAATCAGCCCCACCGCAGCTTTAATCAGCGTGTTATCCGGCTTGTTTCGCCAATATAATAAAACCACGCCAAGCACAGCATAGGTTGTCAGAATATCGCCGTGGAAAAGCAGAACTGCATGCAGCAGACCGACAATCCACAAACCGGCCTGACGCCGTAAAAAACGCGGAACAAAAGCCTCTCCGACGCGCTCTGCCGACTGCATTTGCACTGTGACGCTATAGCCGAACAGGAAAGAGAACAGCAGATAGAATTTCATCTCAAAGATTGTTGAGATGATTAACTGCACGAACTCGTTAAAACCAAAGCTTAATTCTGCATCGCTGTTTGGAAACCCGTAAAAAACGGAAGAAAAGGCCAGAATATTGACCTGCAAAATGCCAAGCAGTGCAAAACCACGCAGGGCATCCACATCCGCAATACGGGATACAGGCTTTGCAGCCGGAGACGGGACATCTGATGTCATTTCTGCGCTTCCCTGCCATTTGCAAGACCAAGCACGCCCGTCATCATTGTTTTCAATGCTGCTTTCTGTTCCTGAGGCTTAAATTGCGGGTCAACAGAAACACGGCTGAAAATACCGTCCACCATCACCATAAGACAATGTACGACCGATGCAGCAGAAAATTGCCGGCTGAACTGTCCCCGCTCCATTCCGAGACTGACCAGATATTCCAGCTCCTCACGTATCACACGGGTGCTCAGCCGGTACAAAACACCGATCTCCGCATCCCGCCCTGCCTCTGCAGCAATTTCCAGAGCCAGCGATGCCTGTGCAGTATCGGAAGCAACCTCCAGCACCACATCAAAAAAAGCGTCTAATGCAGTTACAAGATTTTCCTGCTCGCGCAATGCCGCGACAAATATCTGGGTCTGCTGCAAATCTTCTTCAACAATCGCAGCGATGATTGCTTTCTTGCTTGCGAAATAATGAAACAAATTTCCGGTACTGACACCTGCCGCCGCACAAATTTGTGCCGTGCTGGTCTGGTGAAACCCCTGCTCCGCAAAACAGGCTTTCGCCGCCTCCAAAATCATCTGTTTCTTTGCCTGATGTTTTTCAGGATCTGTCACGCGCATAGCGCACCTCTAAAATAGACTGAACGCTCGGTTTATTAATTTGAAATTACAGCTTACGCAAGCGATAAAATAAACCACACAGACTGCGACCAAATTGTGCTATTGTTTAAAACCTGAGGAGAACTGTTGTGTCTAAGGACTAACCGCCATATATGAGGCTGAAAATCAGAGACATATGGGGAGTAATGTCTGCGAAGGAGCAATTTTCCTGCTGAGAACAGCAGAAAACATAATCGTCTCCCGAACACCCTCTTCCTGATGTCCCGCTCAGACTTTTCATCAGAGCTGCATTTTGAGCCTCAGTCGTCTGAACTCTGCGCAATGCTCTGAATTGTTCCTTTTGCATGGCACTGCAACCGGAAAGCTTTCGGTTTTGGGACTATGCAGCAAAAGCACTCTTATGATAGAGAGCATTTTTAATTGCTCTGCAATCGAAAGGCCCAGCGGCTATGATAAGTCATTCCGGTGAAACCGCCCATATTTCGTCAGATCATTCTCAGAAGATCTGCGCCTCTCACACAGGAGAGAGCGGCGGCACAGAACCGCTTCATAATTCTTCCCGTTTTTCCTTTGATGAAGACGCCTTGCATGAAGAATGCGGCGTCTTTGGCATTCTCGGCCATGAGGATGCAGCAACGCTGACAGCTCTCGGCCTTCATGCCCTGCAGCATCGCGGACAGGAAGCGGCCGGTATTGTTTCCTATCATGAAGGACGCTTCTATTCCGAACGTCACATGGGGCTGGTTGGCGATCATTTCACCAATCCTGCAACACTGAAGCAGCTGCCGGGCAATCTTTCGATCGGTCATGTGCGCTACTCCACTACCGGTGAAACTGTGCTGCGCAATGTGCAGCCGCTATTTGCCGAACTGGAAGTCGGCGGTATCGCCATTGCCCATAACGGCAATTTCACCAATGGTCTGAGCCTGCGCCGTCATCTGATTGCCTCCGGTGCGATCTGCCAGTCCACTTCTGATTCTGAAGTTGTGCTGCATCTCATCGCCCGTTCGCGCCTCGCGTCATCCAGCGACCGTTTTGTCGATGCGATCCGTCAGGTTGAAGGCGGCTATGCGATCCTCGCTATGACCCGTACCAAACTGATTGCAGCGCGCGATCCTGTCGGTATCCGTCCGCTGGTTATGGGTGAACTCGACGGCAAGCCGATTTTCTGCTCCGAGACCTGCGCACTCGACATTATCGGCGCGAAATATATCCGTGATGTGGAAAACGGCGAAGTCATTATCTGCGAAACACAGGCAGACGGCTCTATCAGCACCACATCCATCAAAGCGTCGAACCGCAAGCCGGAACGTGTTTGCCTGTTTGAATATGTCTATTTTGCCCGTCCTGACTCCGTTGTCGGCGGTCGCAATGTTTATGTTGCGCGTAAAAATGCCGGTATTAATCTGGCCAAAGAATCTCCGGTTGAAGCGGATGTTGTAGTGCCTGTGCCGGATGGCGGCACTCCGGCAGCAATCGGCTATGCACAAGCCAGCGGTATTCCGTTTGAGCTCGGCATTATCCGCAATCACTATGTCGGCCGTACCTTTATTGAACCGACACAGCAGATCCGTGCCCTCGGCGTGAAGCTGAAACATTCCGCAAACCGTGCCATCATTGAAGGCAAACGCGTTGTGCTGGTGGATGACTCCATTGTGCGCGGCACCACTTCGATGAAAATCGTGCGAATGATCCGCGATGCCGGAGCCAAGGAAGTGCATATCCGTGTTGCCTCCCCGATGATCCATCATCCGGATTTCTACGGTATTGATACACCGGATGCGGACAAGCTGCTGGCCAACCAATATCCTGACCTGCAGGCAATGTGCGATTATATCGGTGCGGATTCGCTGGAATTCCTCTCCATTGACGGTCTTTATGAGGCGGTCGGCGGCGAGAAGCGCAATCCGAAAGCTCCACAATTTACCGACCATTATTTTACGGGCGACTATCCAACCCGTCTGGTCGATCAGGAAGAATTGTCGAATATTCACAACTTCGCATTACTTTCCAGCAACGGCTAAAATCCTAAAAGGCGGCTTTCAGCCGCCTTTACATTATGCAGACTGAAACGGGTGGATTTTTATGAGCTTTGATCTAAGCGGACGCACAGCACTGGTGACCGGCGCATCCCGCGGCATCGGTTATTTTCTGGCATTGGAACTGGCGAAACGCGGTGCCCATGTCATTGCTGTTGCACGGACTGTCGGCGGCCTTGAAGAACTGGATGATGAAATTCAGGCAATGGGCAATACAGCAACCCTCGTCCCGCTTGATCTGAAAGACATGCCTGCTCTTGATCTGCTCGGTTCATCTATCAATGACCGCTGGGGCAAACTGGATATTCTGGTCGCCAATGCCGGTGTACTTGGCACAATCTCTCCGGTCGGCCATGTGGAAGCCAAGGTGTTTGACAATGTTATCAGCACCAATCTGACCTCAATCTGGCGTCTGATCCGCTCGGTTGATCCGCTGTTGCGCCGTTCTGATGCCGGCCGCGCTATTCTGATGTCTTCCGGCGTCGCTCACACAGCACGCGCATTCTGGGCGCCTTATGCCGCTTCCAAAGCTGCGGTAGAAGTGATGGGGCGCTCATGGGCAGAAGAAACCAAACAAATGCCGCTGCGGGTTAACTCCGTCAATCCGGGTGCTACGCGCACAGCAATGCGCGCCAAGGCAATGCCGGGCGAATATCCGGAAACTCTGCCGCATCCGGCCGATGTGGCTGCAAAAATTGTGCAGCTCGCCGATCCTGCTCTGACCATCACCGGCCAGCTTTATGATGTACGTCAGGATAAGTTCCTGCAATATCATATGCCTTCATAAACACATGCTATAATCGTCTGGCCGGATTATTAACAACCGGCCAGAACTGTTTTTTATCCAGTCTTTTCAATGAAATAATATTCTTCGCGGCTCTTTTTATTCGCAGTTCCCTGCTGCCTCATTTTATCCTGCCGCCTTCCCCTCTGAACTGTCCGATTTTTCAACTCTCTGAAAACAGAAGGGTCTGTTATGGATCATTTTTATATACTTACCGGTGGCCCGGGCTCCGGCAAAACCACTCTGCTCAATATTCTCAAACAGCGGGGGTACCAACATAGTCAGGAAGCCGGACGGCACATCATTCAGGATCAGGTGAAAATCAGCGGCAAGGCTTTGCCATGGCTTGATCCCGCACTCTTCGCAGAAATGATGCTGTCATGGGAAATGCGCTCTCACCTGCTGGCCACACAGGCAGCATCTGACAGGCCGTATTTCTTTGACCGCGGGCTGGCCGATATTGCCGGTTACCTCACCCTTTCCGGCCTGCCTGTGCCGGATCATGTGCATCAGGCAGTGAAGCACTTTCGCTATAATAAAACCGTTTTCATCGCGCCGCACTGGCCAGAGATTTATCAGGGAGATGAAGAGCGCAAGCAATCACTGCAAGAGGCTGAACGCACATTTGAGGCCATGCTGGCAGTCTATCAAGACTATGGCTTCACTCTGATGGAACTACCTAAGGCAGATGTTGAGGCAAGAGCAGATTTTATACTCGCCCACACAGCTTAATTTACGCAACAAAAAAGCCCCTCACTGAGGGGCTTTTTTTATTACTATAATCTCAACAGTTTCACGCCTGATTTTCAGAGGACTTTTTCTCTTCCGCTGCAAAACGGCGCTTCCATGCCAGTGCACTGAAAGGCAGAAATACCAGATAGGCCAAGGCTGTCAGCGTCAGTGTCTGCCAGGTAAAGCTCATCAGAAAACCGGCATAGATCACTACGCCGAGGATCAGCGGCATAACAAAGTCACGGCGGATAAAACTGCCTGCGGTTTTGCCGTTATAAACCGGCAGACGGCTGACAAGCAATAAGGCAATCACAATCGTGAAGCCTGCTGTGCCATAGGCCAGAGCCTTGCTTGGCAGCACGCCGAGGAAGCCGGAATAAACAGGCAGCAAAACCAGCATTGCACCGGCCGGTGCCGGAACGCCGATGAAATAATTACCCTGCCATGCAGGCTGGTTCGGATCTTCCAGCATCACGTTAAAGCGCGCTAAGCGCAGACAGCAGGCAATCGTATAGATCAGTGCGGCAATCCAGCCGAAAGAACCGGCCTGATCCAGCATGAACAGATAGAGCACCAGTGCCGGAGCCACGCCGAAATTAACGATATCGGCCAGAGAATCCATCTGGGCACCGAATTTCGAAGACCCTTTCAGGAGCCGCGCAATCCGTCCGTCAATACCGTCGAGAAAGGCTGCCAGCAGCACCATAGCCACGGCCTGCTCGAAACGATGCTCAATGGCAAGGCGGATACCGCTCAAGCCTGCACAGATCGCAAGAACGGTAATCAGATTAGGAATGATGATCCGCATCGGAATTTCGGAAAAGCGCGGACCGCGCCCTTCCGTATTGCCATTTGGATCGAGCGGCGGGAAAGGTGCTTCAAGCATCAGGCAATCCGCACGGTTGGCGCAGTGCGCGTTTCATCAAACTCTGCCAGAACGGTCTCACCTGCCACAGCCGTCTGGCCGACAGCAACGCGTGCAACGGCACCTTTTGGCAGGTAAATATCATTACGCGAACCAAAGCGGATCAGGCCGAAGCGCTCGCCGGTTGAAAGATCTTCACCGGCTTTTGACCAGCAAACGATACGGCGGGCTACAAGACCGGCAATCTGCACTACGGCAACGGTGCCATGGGCGCTGTCGATCAGCACCGAATTGCGCTCATTCTCAGTGCTGGCTTTATCCAGTTCCGCATTCAGGAATTTACCCGGGCGGTGCATCACGGCAGTGATTTTGCCACGCACCGGTGCACGGTTGATGTGAACCGAGAACACATTCATGAACACGCAGATGCGCAGCATCGGCTCTGTACCCAGATCCAGCTCTGCCGGCGGAACGCACATGCCAACGGAAGAAATCTTGCCATCTGCAGAGCTGATGACGAGTTTGTCATCCAGCGGCGTGATGCGCAGCGGATCACGATAGAAATAAATGCACCAGATGGTCAGCACCATCCCTACCCAGAACAAAGGTTCCCACAACCAGCCAAGCAACAGCGACACAACAAAAAATGCTGCGATAAAGGGGTAGCCCTCGCGGTGGATAGGAACAAAAGTATTGCGAATGGTATCGGACAGGCTCATCGGTTTTCCTCAGATTTTCCGCTTCAATAACGCAAAGTAACAGCGTTTAAAATGATTAAGCGCAAACAGCGCAACAAAATTCATGATATTCGTGCTTTATCATAACAAAATGCTCACAGAACATTACCGCAAGCACCGGTTTTGATTTTTTTATATTCCGTATCGGCACGGAATCAAAACGGTTCAGGTGATGTTGATCTCACCGGAACCGCCCTTGCTGCATGCATATACAATGAACAGCCAGCGCGAATATCTGCTGTCATCATAAAGGATCATCAGTGACCTGTCATTCTCCGGCAGGGGCGCCGCGAATAACAACGCCAAGTTCATCGCTTTCACGAACCTGACGCAGACGGGCTTCCGCTTCATCAGCTTCACGCTGACGATCCCACATGGAAGCATAAAGTCCGCCTTCTACCAGCAGATCACGATGGGTGCCGCGCTCGGCAATCTGGCCGTCTTTGAGCACGATAATTTCATCGGCGCTGATTACGGTCGACAGACGGTGCGCAATCACCAGAGTGGTGCGGTCACGGCTGACCAGATCCAGAGATTGCTGGATATCCTGCTCGGTTGCTGTGTCCAGTGCCGAGGTTGCCTCATCAAGGATCAGGATCGGCGGGGCTTTCAGAATTGTACGGGCAATCGCCACGCGCTGCTTCTCGCCACCGGAGAGTTTAAGTCCGCGTTCGCCAACCATCGACTGATAGCCTTCCGGCAATAGCTGGATGAAGCGGTCGATCTGCGCCAGTTTGGCAGCCTGTTCCACTTCCTGCTCAGTCGCCGACGGGCGGCCATAGCGGATATTATAGGCAATAGTATCGTTAAACAGTACCGTATCCTGCGGCACCATACCGATCGCATGACGCAGGCTGACCTGCGACACTTCGCGGATATCCTGCCCGTCAATTGTCACCGAACCCTGCTGCACATCATAGAAACGATAAAGCAGACGTGAGATGGTTGATTTACCTGCACCGGACGGTCCGACAATCGCAATGGTCTTGCCGGATGGTACTTCAAAGCTGATATTACGCAGGATCGGACGGGACGGATCATAGGCAAAGCTGACATTATTGAAGCGGATTGCCCCTTGCGAGACGGCCAGAGCCGGTGCATCGGGCTTGTCTTTGACCTCTTCTTCAACTTCAAGAAGATCGAACATCTGCTCAATATCGGTCAGCCCCTGACGGATTTCACGATAAATGAAGCCTATCATATTCAGCGGCAGTGACAGCTGCATCAACAGCGCATTGATGAAGACAAAATCGCCGAGCGTATGGGTTCCGGCCTGTACTTCGCGGGCAGACATAACCATCAGGATCATCATACCGACACCGAAAATCACGGCCTGACCAAAGTTCAGCCAGCCGAGTGATGTCCATGTCTGGGTTGCCGCTTTTTCATAGCGTGCCATCGAGCGGTCATAGCGCTCGGCTTCCATGGCTTCATTGCCGAAATATTTGACGGTCTCAAAATTCAGCAGTGAATCAATAGCTTTGGTATTGGCATCCGTATCGGATTCATTCATTTCGCGGCGGATATTAATACGCCAGTCACTCGCCTTGACGGTGAACCACATATAGAGCCAGACCGTTGCCGCAACCACGATCAGATAGCTGACACCATAGGCAAAACCGAAAATCGCTGCGGTCAGCGCAAATTCCAGCAGGGTCGGTGCCGAACTCAGAATGGTGAAGCGCACAATGGTTTCAATGCCTTTGACGCCACGTTCAATCACACGGGACAGGCCACCGGTACGGCGCTCAAGATGAAAACGCAGCGACAATTTATGCATATGCACAAAAGTCCGATAGGCAAGCTGGCGCACCGCATATTGGCCGACGCGGGCAAATAACGCATCGCGCAGCTGGTTCAGACCGGCCTGAATGATACGTGCCAGATTATAGGCTACGACCAGCATCAAAGCGCCGACAAAAATCTGCGGCACCCAGCTTTCCGGTTTGAAAGAACCATCCAGCGCATTGGTTGCCCATTTGAAAAAATAAGGCACCAGCATCAGCACGAATTTGGCGATGACCAGATAGAAGGTCGCCCAGACGACCCGCATTTTGAGATCATGACGCTCGCTCGGCCACATATATGGCCAGAGTTTCGCCAGTGTTTTCAGGGTCTGACCGGATTCTGCCGAGACTGTTTTTTGTTTTTTCATCTTTTTTATTTAACGCCACAGACGGTCACTTCTGCCGCCTTCATGCTGTATTGCGGTCTAGAGCATATTTCCTTAACCTTGGATCAGTTTAAGGAAATATGCTCTAATTTTAAAGTGTTAGAGCGAGTTTTGCGTGCCAAGTCTGGCACACGGCGCTCTAAGTGCCGCAGAATTGCTGCAAGTTTCTTCATCGTCTTATCATAGCTGCAGGCGTGATAGAAACAAAACGCCTGCACAATGTTGTGAGGAAGACAAACACGCTCCGGAGAAACAGGATTTACGGTAGTTTCTGCTTCACATCCTGCTCGCTGAGCGGGGTTTTCGGCATGACGAAAACCTGTCCCGGCCAGATCAGGTCAGGGTTCTTAATCTGATCAGTATTGGCCAGATAAATCGTGGTGTAACGCGTGCCGCTGCCATAAGTGCGCTTGGAGATTGTCCAGAGATTATCGCCTTTACGGATAATCACCGAACCCTCTGCTTTTTCCAGAGGCTGTGCCTGTGTCTCTCCGGCAGGCTGGCTTTCCTGAGCGGCCTGTCCGGCATCCGGTGCACTTTGCGCGGCGATTGCAGGAGCGACAGCCGCAATATTCTCACCGGCTTCGCGACGGAAAGGCACACGCGCTGTGGCCAGAATTTTACCGCCCTTATCCATCAGATCAGCACGGATAATATAGTCACCGACAGCAAGCGGCTGCTGGGTCTGTACCAGATAGCGCCCCTCAGGGGTGATGACAGCTGTGCCGAGCAAAGTTTCATTGGCTGAGACATTAACTGTCTGACCACCACGTGCATGACCGGCGACAAATACCGAGCGGCCTTCAATCTCCACGGCTTCCACGGCAATGCTGACGGCATCCTGTGAATTGCCCTCTGCAAGTCCGCCCTGTACGGCCTGCGACGGCAGCAGAGTAACAGCAGCATCATTACCATGCGCAGCTGCCGGTGCATCTTTATTCTCAGTTGTCTGCGCAGCATTTCCGCCACTGGCCTGCGGTGTGGTAATCATACGGCTGGCCTGACCAGGCTCCTCAACAAGTGCAAGAACCTGACCATCCGGTGTTGCAGGAACAGAGAGGATTGCGGTCTGCTGCGATGTTGCAACGGAATTATCTTCCGCAGTTGCGCGCAGAACCAGCTGATAATCGCCGCTTTTCAGCGCCTCATCCAGAATAATTGCAAAATCACCGTTCTCACCGGCTTTAGCCGAACCGAGCACACGGGTTTTAGAAATCACATCAACCACAGAATTCGGTGCGGCTTTACCGGCAATGACCAGTGAGCCGTTGCCTTCAAGGCGCAGCACATCAAAAACCGGAACTGTGACACTCTGCTCAGGCACTGTTTTTTCGGGAGCAGTTGGCTTGGTATCCGCCGGTGCAGCAGTATTGGCCGCAACAGTCTTGTCAGTCTGGGCAGGAGTTTCAGGTTGGGTCGTCGCAGCAGGCTTGTTATCTGTTGCTGCTTTTGAAGCAGGTGCCTGCGGAGGCTGATCCGTTTTCTGCGGAGCCATGCTAAAATATGCAAGAAGACCACCTGCTATAACAACAGCAGCAAAACCGGCAAGCGCATAACGACTATTCTGCATACGGGGCTGACCCTTTTAACACCAAGCTTAAAAAAATATTATAACATGCTGTGTCTGCTTATAAATCCAAATGTATAAGCAGCACATTTGCCAACAACTAGCGCTTTTTTATTGTTACAGCAAGAATATCACATATCGGCGCCAAAATTCTTGTCACATATTGCGCGATAAGATGCCCGCTATGCATGATTTTCGGTGCAAGGCCATGATTTTAAAAAGACTTCGGAAACAGAGGTAAAAGAGCTGGTTTTTTATACGGATTATTAGCGGCCGATTTCACTGCATAAACTTGACGACAAACAGCCCGCGCGCGAAAAGAAAGCATGAGCAAGATTCGATCAATATGTGTCTATTGCGGTTCTTCAACCGGCAATAATCCGGTTTACCGGGAAGCAGGACTGGCTCTTGGCCGCTCCATTGCAGAAAACGGTCTTCGCCTGATTTATGGCGGCGGCACAAAAGGAATTATGGGCGCGGTTGCAGAAGGCGCTTACAAGGCCGGCGGCAAAGTCACCGGTATCATTCCGACATTTCTTCTCAATAAAGAAGCTGACGGCAAGCAGCATGAAATGCTCGATGAGCAGATCATCACCGAAAATATGCATCAGCGCAAACAGCTGATGTTTGAGCGCTCGGATGCCTTCGTCACCCTGCCGGGTGGTATTGGTTCTGTTGAGGAAATCGTGGAAATGATGACCTGGGCACAGCTCGGCCATCATAAAAAGCCGATGGTTTTCGCCAATATCAATCGTTTCTGGGAGCCGATGATCGCCATGCTCGATCATATGCGCACAGAGGGCTTTATCCATACCGGCCATCGCGTGCAGCCTAAAATGCTGGATACTGTGGAAGAAATTATCCCTTACATCTTTGATGCAGCTGCCAAAGGCGATGCATCCGGCGACGAAGACATCATCGCCCGTATGTAAGCAGATTACATGACTATTTAAAAAGCCCCTCAGTGAGGGGCTTTTTTATATGTCAGATTAAGATTTAGCGGCAATCGCTTTATCTGCCCGTGCCTCTTTCAGAATTGACCATGTATAGAGGATCAACCCTGCCCAGATCAGTGCGAAAGCATAAAGCTGCACTGTATTAAATGGTTCCTTGAAGGCGAAAACAGCGATCAGGAACAGCATGGTCGGTGTAATATACTGCATCAATCCCAACGTGGTGTAGCGCAGCAGTTTCGCACCGGTGGCATACATAATCAGCGGCACAGCGGTCACCACACCGGCCAGCATCAGTAGAGAAATATCCGCCGGCGTACCGGTAACGAAATGATCCTGCCCTTGTGTATACAACCAGATTGCATAGGCGCAGGCCGGAATGAACAGAATGATCACTTCCAGCATAAAGCCCTGTGACGGGCCGATCGGCAGAGATTTACGGAAGAAACCATAAAAGCCGAATGACAGTGGCAGAATGATAGATACCCAAGGCAGACCGCCCTGCTCTACAGTCAGCAACACTACCGCAGCAGCGGCAAGGAACACGGCGATCAGCTGTATTCTTGTCAGGCGCTCTTTAAGGAAAATCGCGCCAAGCAGCACATTGACCAGCGGATTGATATAATAGCCCAGAGCCGCATCCAGCGCGTGATCATTGAAAATTGCCCAGACATAGACACCCCAGTTCAACGTGATCAGGGAGGCTGTCAGACAGGCCATGGCCAATGTGCGCGGATTGCGCAAGGCTGCGCCAACATCTTTAGTGCGCCCCATAAACACCAGAATAATTGCCGCGACCGGCAATGACCAGATCACCCGATGCGCCAGCACTTCCACAACCGGAATATGGGCAACCGCTTTCATATAAAACGGGAAAAGCCCCCAGAACAAATAAGCAAGCATCGCGAAAATAAAACCGCGTGTCGCCTCCGGCATCGCCGCTTGAGACCGGTCACTCATAGTTATCCATCCTCAGATTTCCGGTCTCGGGCTTTATTCTTACAGCGGGAGCCGTTCATTACAATTGCATCAGTAACAACCGGTACTCCCGTTTCATCGGCTCCGCAAACGGCAAATTTTATTCTGCTGCAATATGTCCCGCAAGTTCGCGGTTTTTCATCAGCTTATAGACGACAGAATCCATCAGTGCCTGAAAGGATGCATCAATAATATTGTCCGACACACCGACTGTGCGCCAGCGCTGGCCGCTGGCATCATGCGACTCGATCAGAACGCGGGTGATCGCTTCCGTACCGCCATTGAGGATACGCACTTTAAAATCGACCAGCTCCAGATCGGCCAGTTCTTCCTGATAGCGGCCAAGATCCTTGCGCAATGCAAGGTCAAGCGCGTTAACCGGACCATGACCTTCTGCCACCGACAAGTGCTCCTCACCATCGATGATGATTTTTACAATCGCCTCCGACACGGTTTTCAGGCAGCCATTGCTGTCATAGCGGCGCTCAACCATACAACGGAAGGCTTCCACACGGAAAAACTGCGGCACTGCGCCGAGTTGCTGGCGGGCGAGCAATTCAAAACTCGCATCCGCGCTTTCATAGGCATAGCCCTGAGCTTCGCGTTCTTTGACCAGCGCAATCAGCGTATCGAGATGGCGGTCATCCTTAGCCACCTGAATGCCGCGCTTGTTGAGTTCAGCAATAAAATTGGACTTGCCCCCCTGATCGGACACCATGACACGGCGATGATTGCCCACCATTTCCGGCGGCACATGTTCATAGGTTTTAGGCTCTTTCAGCAAAGCAGAAGCATGAATGCCTGCTTTAGTAGCGAAAGCTGAACTGCCGGTGAAAGCCGCCTGATCGTTCGGCGCGCGGTTCAGAATATCATCAAAAGTGCGGGACAATTTGGTAATACCTGCCAATGCATCCATACTGATGCCGACTTCGAAACGGTCAGTCCAGACCGGTTTAAGCATCAATGTCGGGATCAGTGTCACCAGATTGGCATTGCCGCAACGCTCACCAATACCATTGAGCGTGCCCTGCACCTGCCGCACACCGGCATCAATTGCGGCCAGCGACACGGCTACGGCCTGTTCCGTGTCATTATGCGCATGAATACCCAGACATTCGCCCGGCACAACAGCTTTGACTGCACGGACAATGTCACCGACTTCACCCGGCTGCGTGCCGCCATTGGTATCGCACAGCACTACCCAGCGCGCACCGGCACCATAGGCCGCCTTGGCACAGGCCAGCGCATAATCAGGATTGGCTTTAAAGCCGTCGAAGAAATGCTCGCAATCGACGATACATTCCTTACCGGCCATACGCGCTGCCGTGACTGATGAAGTAATGGATTCCAGATTATCTTCAAGAGAACAACCAAGCGCCAGATGCACATGGTAGTCCCAGCTTTTGGCAACATAGGTGATCGCATCGCTGGAGGCCTGCAACAGTACCGACATGCCCGGATCATTGGAGGTGGAAACACCCGGACGTTTGGTCATACCAAAAGCGGCGAACTTCGCCTTTGCCGTATGTTTGCGCTGAAAAAAGCTCGTATCTGTCGGGTTTGCACCCGGATAACCGCCCTCAACATAATCCATGCCGAAATCATCCAGCATGGCAGCAATGGCTTTCTTATCCGCAACCGAGAAATCAATGCCCGGTGTCTGCTGACCATCGCGCAGGGTGGTATCATAAATATAGATACGCTCTTTTTTCATTGTTATTCTTTCCTCCATATCCGTATTTATGCGTGAGATTTATGCATGGCCTTGCGGCCATGTCTCAGTGTCGTGATCAGGATGCTGATAAGATACCATAGTGCGCACGAATTCCGCGCTTTCAGGATCACGTTCTGTCGTATAGGCAGGCAGGGTGCTTAGCTTGTCCAGATAAGGCAGCCTGCCCTCCATGCCCCATTGCACAACCGGCTCAATTTCCTGCGGATTGTCAAAAGCCGCAATGGACAGCGCCAGACCGTCCGGCGCTTCATAGGTCAGCGGTGTGCCGCAATCGGCACAAAAGCCGCGCTGCACATGGTTGGATGAGCGGAACAGTTTTCGTGTTCCGCGCGTCCATTCCAAGGTCCCCTCTTTAACGGAGACCAAAGGGGCAAAATAATTACCGAAGGCTTTCTGGCACATGCGACAATGACAGATGGATGCACTGCCCAGCTGCCCTTTCACACGAAAACGCACGGCACCGCATTGGCAGCCGCCGCTGGCGACCGGATTTTCACTCAGCGTTTCACTTCCCATGTTGTCACCCGTTCTCCCGTAACCGGATCTTTTCCGTCCTTCAGCTGAATATTCTGTGCCAGCAATGAGTCACGAATACGGTCAGCCTCCGCCCAATTTTTCCCGTTAATGAATGCCAGACGCTCGGAGATCTGTCTTTCAACATCTGCCGTGTCGACATCTGCGGCAGCGCTGAACAGATATTGTGCAGCCTCAGCCAATAATTGCGCATCGTGAAGACCAAGCAGGTTGAGACCGGAAACCAGCGCTGCAACATCGCCCTGCTTATAGGCTTTGCGCAATTCTGTAAGTGCTGACCATGTGTTCAGGTCATCGCCAATAGCACTGGCAAAGACTTCAGCTTTTTCCGCTGAAACCCCAATCGGCTGTTCGGAAATCGCCTGATACCATTTCGCCAGTTCCTCACCGGATTCATTCAGACGCTGCTGCGTCCAGTTGATCGGCTCACGATAATGGGTCTGCAACATGGAAAGACGCGCAGCCATGCCGGCCCAGCGACGGCGGAAGTCTTCCGGCACATCGAGACCGGCCAATTGCGGCAATTCAGATTTCAGCACATCGTCAATGGTAATGAAATTGCCCAGAGATTTGGACATTTTCTGACCTTCGACCTGCAGAAAACCATTATGCATCCAGATATTAGCCATGCGTTCTGAACCAAAAGCGCAGCATGATTGGGCAATCTCATTCTCATGATGCGGAAACACCAGATCAATACCACCGGCATGAATGTCGAAGGTGTTTTTCAGCGGATCCTCGCATTTCAGACCGCCGCCAAACGGCTCCAGCAATTTGGCCATCGACATAGCCGAGCACTCAATGTGCCAGCCCGGACGACCGTGAACCGCAATACCTGCCGGAGACGGCCAACCCGGCTCACCCTCTTTGGATGGTTTCCACAGCACGAAATCCATCTCATCGCGCTTGTAAGAAGCCACATCCACACGCGCACCGGCAATCATCTCATCCAGTGAGCGGCGGGCAAGCGCACCATAACGGGGGCCATGGTCGCCGCTCATGGTTTTAACTGCAAACAGCACATGATCGTCAGCCACATAGGCATGACCGCGCTCAATCAGACGTTCGATCAACTGGCGCATTTCTTCCAGATGTTCGGTTGCGCGCGGCTGGCTGGATGGTTCGAGATTGCCAAGCGCGGTTACATCGCTCTGGAACTGCGCATTGGTGCTTTCCGTGACTTTGCGAATAGCTTCATTCAGCGGCAGATCAGGATAATCGCGCACGGCACGCGCATTGATCTTATCATCCACGTCAGTGAGGTTACGCGCATAAGTCACTTGGCTCTCACCATAGACATGGCGCAACAGACGGAACAGCACGTCAAAAACAATAACCGGACGCGCATTGCCGATATGGGCGAAGTCATAAACTGTCGGGCCGCAGACATACATGCGCACATGATCAGGATTGATCGGAACAAAGTCCTCTTTCCTGCGGGTCAGCGTATTATACAAACGCAATTCAGTGGCAGACATCTGACTTCCCTTTAACATACGGTTCTAAAGCACAAACAAGACTTGCGCAGCCTGCTGGCCGGTGCATTTGTCTGCTTCAAAAGGAAAAGGAAGACGAAAACATCCGAGCCAGCAATCTGCTAGCGAATAATGACCGCAATAATACAAATGGTGTTTGCGAATGGTGTTTTCATGACAGCACTTATCTCTCTGATCCTGTGCCGCGTCAAGAGACAGCTCAGAGATTTTTGTGACCGGCGGCAATCATGACACGCGGCATTACCGCCGTGACATTACCCAGATTTGCGCCCGAATTTGCACATTTCCAGCCATGCTTCAGTCCTATTTTTCACGATAATGGGAGCAGTGAGTTAGGGAAGGAAACATTATGAAAAAGATCTTCAGCGCATCTAAAAAAGATCAGCTTACCGAGCAGTATCGTGCAATCGGCCCTGCATTTTTGGCGGCAGCTCTGCGGTCGGCACCGCGCAGCCATTGTGACGAGAAGCGGCTGCACGTTTCTTATCTGCCGTCAGATAAGGCCTTACGGCCACAACAGGCGGCTAAGTAGGCTGAACGCAATCGCCCACATAATGATGCCGATAATGCAGTCGAGAATACGCCATGCCGAAGGTTTGGCGAAAAACGGCTGCAGCAATCGGGCACCATAGCCGAGCGAGAAAAACCAGACAAAAGAGGCTGTAATCGCACCCAGCCCATAGGCCAGACGCGCCTGCCCTTCAAAACGGGCAGAAAGGCTGCCGACCAACACCACCGTATCAAGATAGACATGCGGATTGAGGAAGGTCAGCGCCAGACAAGTCCCGACAGCAGCTTTCAGGCTGACCGCGCCGCCATTGCCGGCACGCAACCCGTCAGGATGCATTGCACGGCGAAAAGCAGACAGACCATACCAGAACAGAAAAGCCGCGCCGCCGACGGTCACCACTGTAATCAATGAAGGGGACTTTGCGATCAGCGTGCCCAGCCCTGCAACGCCTGCGGCAATCAGCAAGGCATCGGACAAAGCACAGATCAGGCAGAGAATAAACACGTGCTGGCGCAGCAGTCCCTGTCTCAGAATATAGGCATTTTGCGCACCGATGGCGACAATCAAGGATAGTCCGAGCAGAAAGCCCGAAATTGCTGCTGTTCCCACGATAGACTCGTTCTTGTTAAATTGACGCGCATCTTATCCGCAAACCGGCAACCACTTTTCGGGATGCAAACTTTACATCAACGCGCATCCTACCCGAAAACCGGCAACCACTTTTCGGGATGCGCTGTCAGTTATGTTTTTGAAAGAATTAATTAAAACATACTGAACTGGTCGTCATTGTCATCTGTTTTCTTTTTGACAGCAGGCTTTTTAGGTTTAGCCGGTTTTTTGACGACTGTTTCCTGAGAAACTGTCAGCTCTTCCACCACCTCATGCACATCTGTGCCAAAATAACGGGCATTATTGATCTTGTCCGAGACGGGAATCGCCTCGAAAAAATCATCCTGCACCGGTTTGAGCAAATGCTTCACATCCTTGGCACGGTTGCGTTTGCAATCCAGCCATTCCTGATAATCCTCAGGATGGATCACCAGCGGCAGACGATCATGAATATGCGACAGCGCATGATTGGAAGCCGTCGTCAGAATAGCTGCCGTATCCATCTGCGAACCGTCACCGCTCACCCATGTTTCCATCAGCGCGCCAAAAGCAATGGTTCCGCCATGACGCGGGCGTATCCAATAAGCCTGTTTCCTGCCATCTCCAAGCTTGCGCCATTCATAAAAGCCACTCACCGGCAACAAGCTGCGCCGGTGCTCCATCGCCGTGCGGAAAGACGGCTTTTCATGCGCAGTCTCAGAGCGCGCATTAATCATCAGCGGAAAGTTCAGCGGGTCTTTTGTCCATGACGGAATAAACCCCCAACGCACCAGCATTGCAATACGATCCGGCCGGTTGCTGCCGGGTGCTGGTGTTTCACCATTCATCACAATCATGAGCGGCTGTGTCGGTGAAATATTATAGCGCGGCGGAAAGGCTTCATCGACAATCACGCCGAACTGCGCCTCCACCTCATCAATTGTTGCCAGTAATGCAAAACGTCCACACATAATATTTGGTGTTGCGAGTTTTACCGTAAAGGTCAAGGTACCTGATAAACAAAGCTTGCAAATCAGCGGGCAGGTTTTTACCACTCATTCTATGAAACAGGACATTTCCCCTCACCCGCTCATCGCCCATGGTGCCTCCATCATCTGCCGCAAGGAGAACCGCTTCCTGCTGGTGAAACGTGGCAAGGAGCCACTCAAAGGTTCACTCGCTTTTCCGGGTGGCGGGGTTGAAGCCGGAGAAAATGCCGAACAGGCCGCACAGCGCGAACTCATGGAAGAAACCGGCCTGTACTGCAACCGCCTGCGGCTGGTCGATACAATTGATCTGTCTCAGGAAGGGCTTTACGGCAAGGTCTATAATCTTTGCATCTTCCGCGCTTATGACCTCAGCGGACAGGAACAAGCCGGTGATGATGCCCTTTCGCTGCATTGGCTGACGGTTGAGGATATGGCTCAGTATAGTGTGACCGTCAGCACTTTGGCTTTTGCGCGCCGTATTCTGCAGGAAGAAGGCTGAGCGCCTTGAAACAGCCTGATTACTGCACAATTTATAGGGAAGGCGCGGAGTATGTGTATGACCAGATTTCTTGTTAGCTTCCTGTTGGTTACAGGATTTTCTGTTTCCGCTCTTTCCGCACAGGCACAAACACAGGAAACCAGCGGCCCGCCCTATGAAAGCCAGATGATCCAGCTGGCAGGCACCCTCGGCTCCCTCCACTATTTGAGCAATCTTTGCGGCGACAAAACCAGTCTTTGGCGCGATCAGATGAATGAATTGCTCACCGCTGAAAAAGCGGATGAAACGCGGCGTAAAAATCTGGTTTCAGCCTTTAACAACAACTATCGCAGCTATGCTGATAATTACAGCCAATGTACCGATCAGGCGCTGAAAGCAATCGACCGGTTTAAATTACAGGGTGAAAAGCTCTCTGAAGGACTGGTTGCCCATTACGGCAATTAACCAAAACTTCATTCATTGCAATAAAGGCGAAATCTGCCATTCACAAACCATCGCAATCTGTTAACAAGAGATTAAATTATTGATGGTGATGCGTCGGCTGATGGTGTAAGAAACGGTCTTCAGATAGTCGTTTCTGCTCTGAATGGCTCTATGACAGCACTTTCTTTAGCTAAGTCCTGTCCGTCTTCTGCGATGCAGTGTCCAACGGCATATAGCCAAGGTGATATTTTAATGAATCATGCTCCGACAGACCTCGATGAATTGATTGCCCATGAGAAAAAACAGGCGGCGATCGAATATCAGCATGAAGCCTGGGCTGACGGGATTTCAGAAGGCATTGAACCGGAAATTCTCGCAGAGGCTGCTTTTGCCAATGCATTGACCGAACTTCTGCGTAGCACGGGCGAAGATGCAGCGCTTGGCCTGCTCGATAAATTGCGTGAGCAGATCATTGCCGGTGAGTTTCTGCCCAACCGTATTTTGCAGTAATTTTGCAGTAGTTTTCTGGGCACAGTCGGCATCCGTCATAATTTGTGCTATTGGATGCCGTAAACATTTATTTTGAATATATATTTCTCTTCCGGAGTTTCTGATGTTGCTTTCATCCCGCCACTGGCCGAGCAAGCTCAGTTCAGACAAGTTTCTGAGCACGTCTTTCCTCTCCGGTCTGGCTCTGGCCATGATTGCCGCATCAGTCTCAGTACCGGCCTCCGCCGGAACACTAAGCGGAAAACCGCAGATTTTAGCTTTGAGCGAAACACCTGCCGGTGAAGACGGCGAAGAGATCAATCCGGCGCAGGTGCCTTTGCCCGGCCCATTGCGTCAGGTGCCGACGGAAACTTACAGAGCGCCTGAATCCGGCGCAGCTTCCGAAAACAGCAATCCGGAACGCGATATTACCCGTCCGCATGTTTCGCCGGAAGGTAAGATTCCGGAAGTCTCCTATGACTATTCCAAGCTTCCGCAGGCTGTGCAGGACACCCGCAAGAAAATTCTCGATATTGCCAAAGCCGGTAAAATAGATGCGCTGAAACCATTGCTTGGCGACGGTGGCGAAACCAGCCCGATGCTTTCACTCGGTGAATATGATGGCACACCGCTGGAATTTCTCAAAAGTCTTTCCGGCGACAGCAATGGTCAGGAATTACTGGCCATTCTCGTAGACCTGCTTGAGTCCGGCTATGCGCATCTCGATGCCGGTACACCGAATGAAGTTTATGTCTGGCCGTATTTCTTCGCCTACCCGCTGGACAAGCTGGACGACAGGCAGATGGTTGAACTGTATCAGATTGTTACTGCCGGTGATTTTGAAGAAATGAAGGGCGTCGGCGCGTATATTTTCTACCGTCTCGGCATTACGCCGGATGGCTCATGGAAGTTTTTTGTAGCCGGCGACTGAACATCTCAAAATCTTTAATAAAAAAAGCCGCCTCATCAGGCGGCTTTTTATTTCTCAGTACAATTTCTCGACAGAGCCAACTCTTCTTAATTTCGCGACAAAGCCTCGGGCATTACCCTCTCGGCAAAGCCTCGATAAATTCCACCGGCTCACCGAGTGCAGGATTAACAATCTCGCCTTCCCACATCACTTTATGGCCGCGTACGATAGTGCCAACCGGCCAGCCGGTGACTGTCTTGCCATGATATGGTGTCCAGCCAGCCTTGGAGCCAGCCTGTTCATGCGTGATCGTAACGCTGCGTTTCATATCAACAATCGTCAGATCCGCATCATAACCGACGGCAATACGACCTTTACGGGACATGCCAAAAATGCGGTTCGGGCCGTGCGATGACAGATCAACAAAGCGTTCCAGTGACAAACGACCGGCATTCACATGATCAAGCATGATCGGTACCAGTGTCTGCACACCGGTCATGCCGGATGGTGATGCCGGATAAGGTTTCTGCTTTTCTTCCAGAGTATGTGGCGCATGGTCGGAGCCCAGCACATCAACAACGCCCTGTCCGATGCCATGCCAGATACCATCGCGGTGACGTGCATCACGTACCGGCGGATTCATCTGGATGAGATTGCCGAGTGTTTTGTAATCTTCCGAAGACAGTGTCAGGTGATGCGGGGTCGCCTCACAGGTCGCCACATCTTTATAGTCTTTCAGGAATTCAATTTCTTCTGCAGTCGAAATATGCAGCACATGAATACGTGCGCGTGTTTCGCGGGCAATGCGCACCAGACGCTGCGTGCAGGTCAGTGCTGCAATCTCATCGCGCCAGACCGGATGGCTCGACGGATCGTTTTCAACACGCAGACCTTCGCGCTCGCGCAGACGGAACTCATCTTCCGAGTGGAAGGCCGCGCGGCGGCGTGTATTGCGCAGAATGGAGGCAACGCCTTCATCATCCTCCACCAGCAGATCGCCGGTTGAAGAGCCCATGAACACTTTGATACCCGCAGCCCCCGGCAGGCGCTCCAGCTCAGGCACATCTTTAGCATTGTCGCGTGTACCGCCAACCCAGAAGGCGAAATCGCAATGCATGCGATGCGTGCCGCGCTTGACTTTATCAGCCAGCGCTTCCGGTGAAGTGGTCAACGGCTTGGTATTCGGCATTTCGAAAACAGAGGTCACGCCGCCGAGTACAGCTGCCAGCGAGCCGGTCTGCAAATCTTCTTTATGCTCCAGACCTGGTTCACGGAAATGCACCTGACTGTCCACAACGCCCGGCAGAATATGCAAGCCGGTGCAGTTGATAACCTCGCCTGCGGCATTCTCTGACAGGGAACCGATAGCGGTAATGCGACCGTTTTTAACGCCGATATCACGAACGGCACTGCCGTCATGATTGACTACCGTTGCACCTTTGAAAATCGTATCGAATGTTGTGGTCATTCGCGGCTCTCCTGTCTTGCGATAACTCGCTGTTCCTGACTTGCGATTACTCGCAATGCGGCTTACGTAACAAAGCGATGAATATCAAGATAATTGCATCTGCACTGCTTTATAAACCGGAAAGTTGATATGACAACGACAGAACCTTTAACTCTGTTTACCGGACCAACCGGAAATCTCGACGACCGCACACAGATTCTCGTGCGTGGTCCCGATGCGGAAACATTCCTGCAATCCATCTTCACTGCCGATCTGACCTCCCTCGAAACCGGCATCCTGCGCGCATCGGCGCTGCTAAGCCCTCAGGGTAAAATCCAGTTCGATTTTCTGATCTCGCGTATTGAGGACGGCTTCCGCATTGATATTGCGAAGGATGTTGCAGAGATTTTTGCCAAGCGCCTCACGCTTTATCGCCTGCGTGCCAAAGCAGAAATTATCGTTTTAAATGAATCAATTATCAGGCTGAGTTGGAAAACTGATTCAGACAGTTCAGAAAGTGATTCAACTACCACAGCAGATTATCAGGCTGTGCGCGATGAGCGCTTCCCGGAAGAAGCAAATGTCCTGCGTCATTATGCTGAAAGCGGCAGTGCCTCCCCCGCCACGCCAGCAGAGCGCGATGCATGGGCAGCTTTGCGTATTCACTATGGTATTGCCGAAGGCGGTGCGGATTTCATCATGAATGATGTTTTCCCGCATGATATTAATTTCGAGCAATTCAGCGGTGTATCCTTCAAGAAGGGCTGCTTCGTCGGACAGGAAGTCGTGTCCCGCATGCAACATCGCGGCACTGCACGACGCCGGATTTTGCAGGTGACGGCGCAGGCCGATCTGCCCGCTTCCGACACACCGATTACTGCCGGTGGCAAAGAGGTTGGAACCTTGCGTAGTGTCAATGGCAGCAACGCGCTTGCTCTGGTGCGTATTGACCGCGTGAAAGACGCAATGGATAAAAATATTCCGCTGCTCGCCGGTGAAACGGAAGTGAGCCTGACAATTCCTGCCTATGCTAAATTTACCTTCCCCGAAGGAGCGGCAGACTAATGGCAGTATCCGGCGGTTCTAAAACAAAACCGGTTCGGGCATGGCAGCGTATGTTGTCAGGCCGCAGACTGGATTTGCTTGACCCTTCACCGCTGGATATCGAAATCAGTGATATTGCCCACGGGCTGGCACGTGTTGCCCGCTGGAACGGCCAGACCCGTGGGGATCATGCTTATTCCGTAGCGCAACATTCGCTGTTGGTGGAACAGATTTTCCGTGAGCAAAATCCGGCTGCTCCTTTGCAGCATCAACTGCTGGCCTTACTGCATGATGCACCGGAATATGTAATCGGCGATATGATCTCCCCCTTCAAGGCGGTGATGGGCGGTGCCTATAAACAGATTGAAGCGCGACTGGAAACAGCCATTCATCTGCGCTTTTCTTTACCCGCGACCGTGCCTGCAGTTTTAAAAAAAGCGATTAAGAAAGCCGACATTGTTTCCGCCTATTTTGAAGCAACAGAGCTGGCTGGTTTCAGCACGGCAGAGGCTGCAGAGTTTTTCGGTCGCCCGCGTGGTTTCCATGCCGGTCACTTTGATTTATCACCACGACCGACCGCAGAGATAGAACAGGCTTTTATCAACCGATTCAACGCATTGGAGACACAAATTCATGGCTGATGTTTCCGCTGTCGTTGAGGTGGGTTTGAGTGCTGCAGTTGTTACAATCAACAATAACCGTCCGGTTATTCTCTGCTCTGATGACCATGAAATGCCCGCAGCACACGAAGTGTCTGCCGCGCTTTCACTCCCCTACGGACGGTTTGACCCGTTGAAACACCGCACACTGGAAATGGGTTTGCGGCTATGGGTTGAAGCGCAAACGGCCTTGCGCCTTGGCTATGTAGAGCAACTCTATACATTCGGCGACCGTGGCCGTGCCAAATCTGCCATGCCGACCGATGATACCCATGTGATTTCTGTCGGCTATCTGGCACTGACCCGTCAGAACGGCGAGCAACCGGAAAATGACTGGCAATATTGGTATGATTTTCTGCCTTGGGAAGACTGGCGCAGCGGCAAGCCGCCACTCATCGACCAGCTTATTATCCCCGCCTTGCGTGAATGGGCGCAGAGCGACAAGCGCAGCCATCCGGCCTATGATCTGCATCAGCTACCACGCCTGACACGCCTGCGCCTTGCTTTTAGCACTGATGGTATCCAATGGGATGAAGAGCGCGTGCTGGAACGCTATGAGCTGCTTTATGAAGCCGGTCTGGTGCGGGAGGCAACTATTGACGGCACAGTCAGCCCGAGTACACAGCTGGACGAATTGCAACGTCATACCGGTAAAGCCATGGTGTTTGACCACCGCCGCATTCTCGCAACCGCAATTGCCCGCCTGCGTGCCAAGCTGAAATACCGTCCGGTGATCTTTGAGCTGATGCCCGATTGTTTCACCCTCACAGCATTACAGGAAACTGTTGAGGCTATCTCCGGCCGTCATCTGCATAAGCAAAATTTCCGTCGTCTGGTGGAAAATGCCGAGCTGGTAGAGCCGACCGGTGCCAGTCTCAGCCAGCAACGCGGACGTCCGGCAGCGCTCTACCGTTTCCGCCGTGCGGTTCTGGAAGAACGCCCTGCACCGGGTTTAAAGGTAACGCTGTCTCAGCGATAAATGATTAGCGATAGATGTGCCGCTCATCAGGAAAGCTGCGGCTTTTCACATCTTCTGCATAAGCTTTCACCGCCTCGTCAATGGCTGCACCAATAGCACCATATTGACGGACAAGTTTGGCAGGCTTGTCGTTGAGGCCGAGCATATCTTCCAGCACCAGAATTTGCCCGTCACACTCCGCTGATGCGCCGATACCGATGGTCGGCACCGCAACCTGTGCTGTAATCTCACGCGCCAGCGGCTCGACAATGCCTTCCAGTACAATGCCGAAAGCGCCGGCATCGGCAACCGCCTGCGCATCCTGCTTGATCAGATCCCACAGCGTCTGATCGCGCCCCTGCACTTTATAACCGCCCATCACATGCACGGCCTGCGGAGTAAGACCGATATGCGCCAGCACCGGAATGCCGCGTTTGGTCAGAAAGCTGATCGTCTCAGACATCTGCACGCCGCCTTCAAGTTTAACCGCACCGCAGCCGGTTTCCGCCATGATCCGCGCCGCATTACGGAACGCGACTTGCGGGCTTTCCTCATAAGAGCCGAACGGCATATCCACCACAACCAGCGCACGGGACGAGCCGCGCATGACCGCCTGTCCGTGCATGATCATCATTTCCAGAGACACGCCGATGGTCGAATCCATGCCATGCATCACCATGCCGACACTGTCACCCACCAGCATAAAATCCGCATAGCGATCAACAATAGCAGCCGTATGGGCATGATAGGCCGTGAGTGATACCAGCGGCACACCGCCTTTGCGGGCACGGATTTCCGGCACGGTGATACGGCGGATTTGTTTCTGAACACTCATGGCCGTTTCCTTTGATTAGACGTTAAAAGCGCAGCACATGCTGATCGATCAGGCGGGTTTTGCCAAAGCGCACAGTCAGCAACAGCACTGCCGGTGCGGTGAGCTGCTCCGCCGTTTCAGCCAGTGTCTCTGCATCACGGATATCCACGGCTTCGATCTCACCGCGCGGTTCCTGCTGCAGCTTATCGACCACAGCTTGGCACAATGCCGCAACCGAACGCTCGCCTTGATCTACAAGTGTCTGAGCCAGTTGCATCGCCTGCGGCAGGATAACAGCAGCAGCACGGTCTTCCGTACTCAAAAGACTGTTGCGCGATGAACAGGCCAACCCATCCGGCTCGCGCACAGTCGGCACACCGATCACATCCACCGGCTGATTGAGATCAGTCACCATGCGTTTGATAACAACGAGCTGTTGGTAGTCCTTCTCCCCGAAGAAAGCTTTGTCCGGCTGCACGATATTGAACAGCTTGCTCACCACCGTTGCCACACCACGGAAATGATGCGGACGTAATGCCCCCATCAGAATGGAAGAAAGCTCTCCCGCATCGACATAGGTCGATGTTTTACCGCTGCCATCCGGATACATCTCATTCACATCGGGTGCGAAAACATAATCACAGCCCTGCTCTTCCAGCAGTTTCAGATCACGGGGCAGATCACGCGGATACTGTGCCAGATCTTCATTGGGCGCGAATTGCGTGGGATTGACGAAAATCGACACCACAGACACATCACAATGCTGCTGGCTGTTTTTGACCAATGTGAGATGGCCGATATGCAGATAGCCCATCGTCGGCACAAAGCCGATAGTCTTGCCTGTACTCCGCTCGGCTCTCAAAGCCGTGCGTAAATCTGCAATTGTGCGGATCAGTTGCATATCATCATCCCCTGAAAAACCAGTGCGCACTCTATCTCATCAAGTGATGATAATATCCAGCCCGACATCAAGTGTCGGTGCAGACATTGTGATTTTCGAGGTTGAGATATAGTCGACACCCGTCTCGGCAACGGCTTTCACCGTATCGAAATTAATATTGCCCGACGCCTCAAGTTTTGCGCGTCCGGCATTAATTTCCACTGCCTTAACAAGGGTTTCCGGCGGCATATTATCAAGAAGAATCACATCGGCCTGCACAGAGAGCGCCTCTGCCATCTGCTCCAGCGTATCGACTTCAACTTCGATCTTCACCAGATGTCCGATAAAGCTGCGGGCGGCTTCAATCGCCTGTTTAACACCGCCGGCAACGGCAATGTGGTTGTCTTTAATCAGCACCGCATCATCAAGACCGAAACGGTGATTGGCACCGCCGCCGCATCGCACCGCATATTTGGCAAATGAGCGCATGCCGGGCATAGTTTTGCGGGTGTCGCAGATTTTTGCCTGCGTATGCGCAATCTTATCCGCGAAACGTGCCGTGTAAGTCGCAATGCCGGACAAAACCATCAGATAATTGAGTGCCACACGTTCAGCCGACAAAATAGAACGGGCATTGCCGCTGATACGCGCAATTTCCTGTCCGGCTTTGATGCGGGTCGCATCAGTAACAGCGATTGAAACCTCCAAAGACGGATCAATCTGTGCGAAAGCGGCACGCACAAAATCCAGACCGGCAAGTACACCATCCTCACGGCTGGTCAGTATCGCTGTTGCCTGCTTTTCAGGGGCAATCGTGGCATGGCTGGTAATATCTCCGGCACGTCCCAAATCTTCGAGCAGCGCATGGCGCACAGCCTCCTCAACCAGCGGACGCGGCAGAACAGAAGGATAAGCAGTTTTCATCAGGCAGTTTCCGCTAATTTTTGATAGGTTTCCTGAGCGTCTTGCAAAGTCATCATCGAGCGATGTTGCCAGATGACCGAGCTTTCAGGATAGTCGCTGCGATAATGACCGCCACGGCTTTCCTTACGAGCCAAAGCCGATACGGCCAGCACTTCGGCAGTCGCCAAGCAGTTAGCAAAGACCGGATCATCATTATCCTGTGCCAGTTGCCGGATTTGTTGCAGCCCCTGCAACATCTGATCCTGTCTGCGGATAACGCCGAAACTGCGGCTCATCACCGCCCGCAACTGCTGCATGGCCTCAGTGCAATCTTGTTTATTCGCAGCTGGCAGCACCTGCACAACAGATTGAGATGTACATTCTTCCTGCGGCAATTGCCTGATCGCTTCAGCTACCCGTGCGCCAAACACCACTGCTTCAAGCAGAGAATTAGACGCCAAACGATTGGCACCATGTGCGCCGGTAGAAGCCGCCTCGCCGCAAGCCCACATGCCTTTAATCGTCGTACGGCCATCCATATCCGTGAGAATACCGCCCATGAAATAATGCGCGGCGGGCACAATAGGAATGAGATCACACGCCGGATCAATACCCACGGCCTGGCAATAGGCATAAACAGTCGGAAACTCCTGCGCAAAACTCTCTCCGATTGCCTTGGTGCAATCGAGATAAGCACCGCGACCGCTCATCACCTCCTCATAAATACCGCGTGCGACCACATCGCGCGGCGCCATTTCCGCAGCTGAATCGTGGCGCAGCATGAATCGTTCACCAGCTTTATTGACGAGATGCGCGCCGTGACCACGCAGCGCCTCTGTTGCCAAAGGTGCCGGATCAGCCTTCACATCCAGCGCTGTCGGGTGAAACTGCACAAATTCCATATCCGCCAAAAGCGCACCGGCCTGTGCCGCCATGCCAATACCGGAGCCGCTGGCCTCCGCCGGATTGGTGGTCACCTGATAGAGATGGCCAATACCGCCACTGGCAATTACCACCTGACGCGCAGGTAAAATCTGATCCGACCCATCTGTGCGGCGAATGATCAGGCCGCTAATGCCATCTGCATCCAAAAGCAGTTGATAGGCTGAAGCATTTTCGATCAGCGTGACCGATGGTGTTTCCCGCACTTTGGCAACCAGTGCCTGCATGATTGCACGGCCAGCCATATCGCCACGCACGCGCACGATACGGTTATGACTATGTGCCGCCTCGCGCGACACCTGCAAATGACCGGCCAGATCGCGGTCAAACGGCACGCCGAGTTCGAGAAGGTCGTGCACACGATCTGAGGCCGAAGAGGCCATCATGCGAATGACATCCTCATCCACAATACCATCACCGGCGATCAGCGTATCTGTTACATGGCTTTCCACCGTATCATCAGATGACACAGCCGCAGCAATACCGGCCTGCGCCCATGCGGAAGATGCGCCCTGCCCGATAGGAGCAGCCGCTATCACCGTGACCGGCAAAGGACTGAGCTGCAGGGCGCAAAACAGCCCTGCCAGCCCGCCGCCGACAATTATAATCTGACCGGGTATAATCTGATTGGGTTTCGTGCTCATCGTCACGCCGTCAGTTTTTCAGATTGATCATACGTTCAACAGCCTGCCGCGCTTTGACAGCCATTGTTGCGTCGACAAAAACCTCACCGCTCATATTCACCAGCGTGTCGAGAATTTTCGGTAGAGTAATGCGTTTCATATGCGGACAAAGATTGCACGGTTTGACGAATTCCACTTCCGGCACTTCCGCTGCAATATTGGAAGCCATCGAGCATTCGGTTACCAGCATCACCTTGGCCGGACGATTGTCGCGCACATAGTCAATCATGCCTTTGGTGGAACCGGCAAAATCAGCCACCGCCACCACTTCAGGCGGGCACTCCGGATGGGCAACAATCTGCACCGACGGATCAGCAGCACGGTAAGCCAGCAACTCATCCGCGGTAAAGCGCTCATGCACCTCGCAACGGCCTTTCCATGTCAGCACTTTCACGGAAGTCTGCGCCGCCACATTCTGCGCCAGAAACTCATCCGGAATGCACAGCACGCGATCAACGCCGAAACTCTCCACCACCTGCACGGCATTGGCAGAAGTGCAGCAAATATCGCTCTCGGCCTTCACATCGGCAGAAGTGTTAACATAGGTGACAATCGGCACGCCCGGATAGGTTTCACGTAGCAGGCGAACATCAGCACCGGTGATGGATTCAGCCAATGAGCAACCTGCCTTCATATCCGGTATCAGCACGGTCTTTTCAGGGCTGAGCAGTTTTGAAGTTTCCGCCATGAAATGCACGCCGCATTGCACGATAATATCGGCATCGACACGGGCAGCCTCACGCGCCAGCTGCAAGCTGTCGCCGACAATATCCGCCACACAATGAAAGATTTCCGGAGTCTGATAATTATGGGCGAGGATAACGGCGTTGCGCTGTTTTTTGATACGGTTGATCGCCGCCACATAAGGCGCATAAGCAGGCCACTCGATGCGCGGAATATGATGCGCCACGCGCTGATAGAGATGCTCGGTTTCTGCAGCGATCTCCGGTGTATACTCCAGAGACGGCATTTCCAAAACACCGAAACGTTCTGCCGCGCTGCGGATTTCACCTTTATTCAGGTTCTCTTTGGTGGTGGCTGTCGTCATAATCTGCCTCATAAAGCAGCATTAAAGCTGCCCTCTCCGTTTTCCCCTTAACCGCCACCCGATCATTTATACTCAATTCGAGCATAATAATCAGAAAGAAAAAGACGGTTAAACCGTGGCGCGAATCTTTATGCCTATTACAGTTTCATGACAAGGAATTATTTTGCTCAAAGTGAGTAAAATTAATCAACTGATCAAAACTGCATATGAAAACGGAACCCAGGTAATTTTTGATAAATCTTAAAAATCAATAAGTAAGCTACTCAAACAGAGCGTTAGCGCTTAAGGCTCTTTCAAGCCGAAAAAAAATATTGTAATCACTATTACACAATACTTTTCCGGCATCTCCGCTGAAAGAACGCACAGCATGTCCACACCACAGCAAGACTATCGAAGCCCTTCCATGCCCTGGCTGATCATTATCGCCGGTTGTCTCATCACCTTTCTGACCTTTGGCCCGCGCTCGGCCATGGGCTTTTTCCAGTTGCCGATCATCGGTGACAAGGGCTGGGATCGCAGCACCTATGGTCTGGCTATGGCATTGCAGAACCTGTTCTGGGGTGCCGGTCAACCAATCTTCGGCATGATTGCCGATAAATACGGTTCATGGCGCGTGTTGCTGATGTCCGGCATTTTCTATGCTTCCGGCCTGCTATTAATGGCACATGCGGATGCCCCGATTGCCCTGCATATTGGTGGCGGTGTGCTGGTTGGCCTTGGTGTTGCCGCCGGTTCTTACGGTATTATTCTCTCGGCCTTTGCCCGCCACGTCAGCGCACAGCAGCGCAGTCTGGTATTTGGCCTTGGCACCGCAGCCGGTTCTGCGGGTATGTTTGCTTTTGCACCGATTTCGCTCGGGCTGATTGAGCGCTTCGGCTGGTCAGATGCACTTGTCTGGCTTGGTGTTGCTATGCTGCTGGTGCCATTACTTGCCATCCCGCTGCGCGGCAATGCCTCCAATGCACGGATGCCGGACACAAATGCCAAGCAGACTGTTTCCGAAGCCCTCAAAGAAGCTTTGAGCCACAAAAGCTATTTGTTTCTGACTGCCGGTTTCTTTGTCTGCGGCTTTCAGGTGGCTTTCATCACCACGCATTTTCCGGCCTATATTTCCGATATCGGCGTGGATAAGCATTATGCGGTCTGGGGGCTCGCGCTGATCGGTTTCTTCAACATTATCGGATCACTTGGTGCAGGTTTCCTCGGCCAGACCCATTCCAAACCGAAAATGCTGGCGCTGATCTATCTGTTGCGCTCAATACTCGTCGCTGGTTTTATCCTGCTGCCGCAGTCCGGCACCAGTGTTCTGATCTTCTCGGCCATTATGGGGCTGCTCTGGCTCTCGACCGTACCGCCGACCAATGGTCTTGTCGCCACCATGTTCGGCACACGCCATCTCGGCCTGCTCGGCGGCATGGTGTTCTTCTCACACCAGATCGGCTCATTCATTGGTGTCTGGCTGGGCGGCACGCTCTACCAGCTTTATAACAGCTATGATGCGGTGTGGTGGCTGAGCATTATTCTCGGATTGTTTGCGGCGCTTATCCATCTGCCGATCCGTGAAACAGCAGTACAGCGTCCTGTACTCGCGGCAGCCTGATTAAGCAGCGCGGTTTAAAGCAGAAATAAAGCCGGAGCGCGACTCCGGCTGTTGCTGCCCGCGCGGCTCCCACACATGACGGGTGAAGAAAAAGCCGGTCAGTTTAAATGCAGTACAAATATCCGGCACAGTCTCTGCCCGTACCCGCGAATTACAAACAAATTCCGGCATCGCCAGCAACCGGTCTGCCCAAGGCGCACCGGCATCGCGGGATACAGCGCGCCCGCTTTTCGGCGAGACATAAATCAGATCAGTAGTGCCGCCGGTTGCGGCACAGCTTTTGAGATCAAGACCGAAGCCCAGCTCTTCCAGCAACATCAGTTCAAAACGCAACAGCAACTCACCGGCAGCAACCGGCGTGTCACAATGCTCCAGCAAGAGCTGCAATGTCTCATAGAGATTTTCATGCGGGTCACGCTCCGGCAGCAGACGCAAATGCGCTGCCGCGAGCTGAATAGCGAACAGCGCCACCGGCAGATCAATCAGCCGCGCTGCGGAAAAGCTCAGAGGTTCAATCTGGTAAGACCCCAGATGCTCATCGAGCCGAGCCCACCAATGTAGCGAAACATGATTGCCGACCTGCAGCATCGGCTGCATACGCTTGGAGCGGCCGCCGCGCACCACACCCATATGGCGGCCATGGGCGCGGGTCATCACCTCCACAATGGCACTGCTCTCGCCATGCCGTCTTGTGCCGAGAATGATGCCCTCGTCGCGCCACTCCATAATCAGCTATCCTCAGGAATTCGGGAATTCCAGACCCATTTCACGGTAACGCTCAGGATCATTGCCCCAGTTGTCACGCACTTTCACGAACAGGAACAGGTGAACCGGCTGCTCGAGAATAGCAGACATTTCCTTGCGGGATGCCTGACCAATCGCCTTAATCGTCTCGCCTTTATGGCCGAGAACAATCTTCTTCTGACTGTCGCGCTCGACATAAACAACCTGTTCGATACGCACCGAACCGTCTTTGCGCTCTTCCCACTTTTCGGTTTCTACCGTCGAGGAATAAGGCAGTTCTTCATGCAATCGCAGATAGAGCTTCTCACGGGTCACTTCCGCAGCAAGCTGGCGCATTGGCATATCGGAAATCTGATCTTCCGGATAATACCAAGGGCCGTAGGGCATTTGGGCAACCAGATATTTCAGCAGATCTTTACAGCCCGAACCGTTCAGCGCCGAAATCATGAAAGTGCTTTCAAACTTCACTTTCTCATTGGCAGCCTGTGCCAGTTCCAGCAGCTTTGGCGGATCAACACGATCGACCTTATTGAGGATCAGAATCTTTTTCTGATGCGTGTTTTCAACACTGGCCAGCAAAGCCTCAGCGGACTCATTCAGGCCACCCTGTGCATCAAGCAGGATCAGCACCAGATCGGCATCACGGGCACCGCCCCATGCGGTTGTGACCATAGCGCGGTCAAGACGGCGCTTCGGCTTAAAGATACCCGGTGTGTCAACCAGCACGATCTGTGTCTGATCTTCAGTGATAATGCCACGCACCAGAGCACGGGTGGTCTGCACCTTATGGGTCACAATCGACACTTTAGTGCCGACTAAACGGTTCACCAAAGTGGATTTGCCCGCATTCGGCGCACCAATCAGCGTCACGAAACCCGAACGGGTCTGTGCTTCTGCTGTGGTTGTGCTGTCACCCTGCGGATGGTTGATTTCAGTCATTTTTATCTCTTTTAAGCCAAGCGCTGTATCGGAAATGCTCTGAAGAACCTGCGCAGGTTTAACGAGCTCTATGTAAGTTTAGCGCACATCTTATTCCGAAAACCGGTTTCCACTTTTCGGGATGTGCTTAAGTTTAGCGCAAATACGGAAACTTTATAAGATCAGTTATTTCTGCCAGACGCCTTGGCGGTGCAGCAGATTTTCAGCGGCATCCTGCTCGGCAATACGTTTGGAACGTCCTGTTCCTGTTGCCGGCTGAAAACCGGAAATTGCTACTTCCACCACAAAGACAGGCTCATGGTCGGGACCAGTGCGGCTGACAATGCGGTAAACAGGTTGCAGTTTGCCTTGCTGTTTGCCCTGCTGATGTGCCCATTCCTGCAATTCAGTTTTAGCATCACGGCGCGCCGCATCGCTCACTTTAGAGCGTGGCTCCCAATATTTGAGCACAAAACCACGTGCAGCTTGCAAGCCACCATCCAGATAGATCGTGGCAATCAGTGCTTCAATCACATCGGCGCGCACATTGAGGAGGCGCTTGTCATTGAGGCTTTTGATGTCGGAACCGGTTTCGATCAGATCACCCAGACCGATTTCATCAGCAACGGATGCACAACCCTCAGCGCTGACCAGTGCATTCAAACGTACGGACAGCTCACCTTCCGGTGCATCAGGAAAAGCTGAGAACAGCATTTCCGCAATAATCAATCCGAGAACGCGGTCACCGAGAAATTCCAGACGCTCATAATTGGAGCCGGATTGCGGCCGCGCACTGGAATGCGTCAATGCGCGCTCAAGGCGCGCATGATCGACAAAGTTATGACCGGTTTTTTCTTCCAGTATTTTTATACGTTGGCGATCAGAAACCATTATCAGGCTCCTGACCGGCAGCTTTATTGTTGTTTAATTTCGTCAAAACACACATCAGTTATTTGTCGTTACAACGGATTTAGGATTTTCCGTTGCTCCGACCCAGTTCAGCAAGCGGTCGAACCGCAGATTGGTTGGCCAGCGCCACAGTTCCAGCGGGCTGTATTTTCCGGAAATGGAGAAGAAGATCACATTGGCACGGCCAACAAGATTTTCATAAGGCACATAGCCCACGGAATAGCGGCTATCCAGCGAGTTATCGCGATTGTCGCCCATCATGAAATAATGACCGGCTGGTACCTCGAATACACGCGTATTGTCACCCATAGCATTCGGATTCACATCCAGCGTTTCGTAAGAAATGCCATTTGGCAATGTCTCGCGATAGACTTCAATCGGACGGTTTTCATCGGTCACGTCAGGATTGGCAATCTCGCCAACCTTCTCACGCTGCACTGCCACATCATTGATATAAACAACGCTGTCGCGCACCTGAATCTTGTCACCCGGCAGACCGATTACGCGTTTGATATAGTCAATATTGGTATCGCTTGGCAGCTTGAATACGACGACATCTCCGCGCTTCGGCTCAGCACCCCAGATGCGGCCTTCAAACAGATCCGGTGACAGCGGTAGGGAATATTTCGAATAGCCATAGGCATATTTGGAAACGAACAGATAATCACCTTCCAGAAGCGTCGGACGCATTGATCCGGACGGAATGCTGAATGGCTGAAACAGCAAGGTACGGATCACAAGTGCCAGCAGCAAAGCCTGCACAATAATACTGACGAGTTCACCAACACCGCCGGACTTTTTCACTTCATTCTTGTTAGACAAGCTGGGTTTTCTCCGCTTCTGCGCGTTTATTGTGCGACTCTTAACCTCTACAAAGCCATGAAGCAATCATGAACTCGCAACTCAAAGGACTGCGCCCCGCCTGCGTTGCATAAAACCCGCATTCAAGCATGCCGTTATCAGAAAACCGGCACCCACTTTTCCGCGACATGCTACAGGCCGGTTTTTCGATATAATTCTCCATACCGGATCTTGCTTTTACTGACCATAATTCAAGATTAAAAGACGAACCGTTCTGATCCTGAAAATTGTTCAAATTATTGCACAGGCTGGCATTTCAGCTCTGGTTAGCGCAGATTTCCCGAGGTGGTTTCTGTGTCGCAATATCAAAAAAAACAGCCTCAGCCGGTCTCATTCAAAGCTCGTCAGCATTGCATACAAATTCAGGGGAATACAAAAAACATGTTACAATCCGTGGAGATCCGTCTTTTTACGGCGCAGGATAAGGCCGTATGGCTGCCTTTATGGAAAGCCTATCAGGATTTTTATAAGACCAGCATTGCCGACAACGTCACCGATTTAAGCTGGCAAAGATTGCTGGATGTGAATGAACCTATGAATGGTGCGCTGGCAATTATTGACGGTAAGATTGCCGGTTTTGTACATTATATCCGCCACCGCTCCACATGGTCGACAGGTGGTTACTGCTATTTGCAGGATCTTTACGTTAATCCGGATGTTCGCGGCAAAGGCCTTGGCCGCGCACTGATTGAGCATGTTTATCAAGCTGCAGCGGAAGCAGACTGCTCACGCGTTTACTGGCTGACCCATGAGTCCAATACGGATGCGATGGCGCTCTATGACCGCGTTGCCGATAAATCCGGCTTTATTCAATATCGCAAAATGCTGTGATGTGCGAAAGCGCCCATGATCGCGCGGGCGCTATTTTTTAAGCCGGTACAGCCTCAATAATCACAAAAGCCTGCGCCATCGGATATTCATCCGTAATGCTCAGATGAACAACAGCTTTCATCCCCTCAGGCATCATGGATTGCAGGCGAACTTCGGCGCCATTGGTGAGGCGCATAGTCGGCTTACCTGATGGCAGATTAATCACTTCCATATCCCGCCAGAAAACACCATGGGATAGGCCTGTGCCCAGAGCTTTTGAGCAAGCTTCTTTCGCTGCAAAACGCTTGGCATAGGTATCAGCCTGACGCTTGCGGCTTTCAGCCTTGGCACGTTCGCGCTCCGTGAACACCCGCTCTGTAAAGCGGCTGCCGTGGCGCTCAAGTGTTTTTTCAATGCGGCGGATATCAATCAGATCACTGCCGATACCAATAATCATCGGGAAGCGCCCTGCTCTGCCAGATTTTTCTTTAATGAAATACGCTGCAGGCGCTTATGACGATAGCTGATCGTTGCCCAGCGCGTTGCCACATAAACAGCCAGCGCACAGCCAAGCCCCAGCACCAGCGAACCGAACAGCATCGGCTTCAAAATCGGCTGCCACAGTTCAGCAAAACTCATCTGCTTGAAAATTTCGCTTTCCAGAATTCGGGTCAGAGGCAAAGCCTGTGCCTGACCGTTTTCATCAACGATCATCCGGCCGACTTCATAAGTGCCGCCCCAGATAAACGGAATTGTCAGCGGATTTGCCAGCGCCGTACCGATCGCAGCGGCAGCAATATTACCGGCAATGAGGTAAGCGAGAACAATCGCAAGAATGAGATGGAAACCGAAAAACGGGGTAAAAGCCGCGAAAACACCGACGGCCAAACCTGCCGCAACCGCATGCGGGCTGGCTGTAATACGGGTGATCCGCTTGCCCATATAGCGCATTGAGCGCGAGAAAGAACGGCGCGGCCAGATCATTGTGCGAAGGCGCTCCCTGTAACTCAAGGGTTCTCTGCGTCTGAACAACATGACTTTCTGCCACCATCCTTAACTAAATCTGAGTATATCTGCATTGATGCACAGACATAACTGCTTCGCTTCATAGGCGGGAAACTCCCGTGAAGCTATCTCAATTATACGAGAATTAAGACTTTTTTAACAGTTCAAATAGTTATCGCATGAGGAATGCACCGCAGCAATGCGGCAAGAGGTAGTATGCCGCCTGAATAATGCGTCTTGAGACTGGATTATATGTCCCGCAAAAGTTGCATTTTTCCAATCATATCAAGCAGGTTTACGTATAGTCTGTACTGCCTCTTGAATACAAAAAAGCATCGCACTGATCCGCCGCGCCCCCGTGGCTGATCAGGCGATGCCTCTTGCAGGCAAAATCCGCGCTGAAGCTTACCCCTTCAGCCTGCAGTCTCTGCCCTCTCCGCATCTGCCCGCGCCCCCGCGGCTAATGCGAAGCTCTTTCCATGGCCAAAATCAGATGGCCATGCTGAAACCCGGCCGGTTTTATATGGCCATACTAAAACTATGTGCACATTCCTTACGGAACTCATCGAATACTGCTGCGACGAGCCTCACCAGCGAATGATGTTCCGGTGCCATCACAATCACTGCTCCCTGAACTGTGACGATACCATCGGCAGCCAGAGGGCGCAGCAATGCCAGCTCATCAGAAAAATTCACACCGGCTGCGACATCATTCAGATCGACACGGAAATCGCACATCAGCTTTTCAATAATCTGCGCCCGCAAGCGGTCAGAATCGTTAAATGCATAGCCGCGCGTAACCGGTGCCCGTTCAGACAGCACCGCAGCTTTATACTGCCCGATATCGGCAATATTCTGCGTGTAACCTTCGCGGAACTGCGAGATAGACGATGCACCGAAACCGAGCAGTGTCGGGCAGTCATCATCCGTGTAGCCCTGAAAATTGCGTCGCAATTGTCCGGCCTTTGCGGCTACGGCCAATGCATCAGACGGCAGGGCATAATGATCAATGCCAACCGGTTCATAACCCATAGCCATAAATGTCTCACCAACGATCTGCGCTTGCTCAAAACGGGCGTCAGCATCAGGCAGCAGGCTGGTATCAATCAGCCGCTGATTGGCACGGCGCGCAGGCAGATGCGCATAACCGTAACAGGCAATACGGCTCGGACGGAATGCCGCCACACGTTTGCAAGTCTCACGCAATGTAGCGACCGTTTGCAAAGGCAGGCCGTAGATAAGATCAAAGTTCAGGCTGGATATACCGACTTGCCATAGCGAGTTGACCGCAGATTCAACCTGCTCAATCGGCTGCACACGGCCAATGGCCTGCTGCACATCCGCATTAAGATCCTGCACGCCAAGGCTGGCACGGTTCACTCCAACCTGTGCCAGATCACGGCACAGTTTCTTGTCAACTTTGCGCGGATCAAGCTCAATCGCATGTTCCATATCATCAGCAAAATCGAACTGCTCACGCAGCACCTGCGTGATACGGGCAATGCCCTCACCACCCAAAATGCTCGGCGTGCCGCCACCCCAATGCAGATGCACGGCCTTCGGGCGTTCAGTCAGATATTGCCCCGCCTGGCGAATTTCGCGGATCAGTATATCGGCATAAGCCTCAATCACAGTATCACGCCGCGCGATCTTGGCGTGACAGCCGCAATAGTGGCAAAGGTCACGGCAATAAGGCACGTGAAGATAGAGAGAAACCGGTTCCCCCTGTCTCAAACGCCGTAACCACGCCTCATACTGATCTTTCCCGACTGCCGGAGAGAAATCCGCGGCAGTCGGATAAGATGTATAGCGGGGTACGGCAAGAGAAGCATAATGTCTTGCCGCAATCTCCGTCATACTTTTTGTCCTTTACCGGCAACAGCTGCCTGTTCGTTCAGTTTCATTTCCGGCGCAACCGGCATGTTTTTCATTTTCGGCGCAAGCGCCGGGGCGCGCACCAGCACGTCATTGCGCAATTCAAACCACATGGCATTGAAAATTGCGAAGGAAGAGGCCAGTCCCAATCCAAGGATCCAGGAAAAGTACCACATTTCATTGTTCCTTTTTCTTTACTCTTCAAAGGGTTAGTAAGCATTAGGCGTATTATCGACACTGTCTTTAGTAATCGGGCCGCGCATCACGCTATAGACCCAGCTGGTATAGAGAAGAATGAGCGGCAGAAAGATTACTGTCGCGATGAGCATGATGAACAAAGTCAGATGACTGGAAGATGCATCCCATACAGTCAGACTTACATTCGGCATGATCGAGCTCGGCAGCAGGAACGGAAACAGTGACACGCCCGCTGTGCTGATGATCCCGAAAATACCGGCACTGCTGCACAGGAAAGCCAGCGTACCTTTGCGGAAATGCAGCGCGATAAAGCTCAGGGCCATACCGGCAAAGCCGAGCACAGGCGCAATCAGCATCCAACTATGTTTGGTGTAGTTTTCCAGCCAGACACCGGAGCCGGTTGTCACAGTCTTGAGCATCGGATTGGACGGCCCCGCAACATCCTGCACGGAAGTGACGACATAGCCATTGATACCAAAGGCCAGCCACACACCGGCAAGTGCAAACAGAACCACGCTGAACAGCGCTGCAATCTTGCCGAAGCTGCGGGCACGCTCACCAACCACCCCTGGAACACGGGCAACAATCACTGTTGCACCATGAGCTACCAACATGGTCAGGCTGACCAGACCGCATAGCAGTGCAAAAGGTGTCAGCAGGCCGAAGAAATTGCCATCATAATAAATGCGCATCGCATTATCGAAACGGAACGGCACACCGAGCAGAACATTACCAACAGCAACACCGAAGATCAGCGCCGGTACGAAACCACCGATGAACAGTGCCCAGTCCCATGTGGAACGCCATGCGGTATTTTCCACCTTGCTGCGGAATTTGAAACCGACCGGACGCAGGATCAGCGCCAGCAAAATAGCAATCATCGCCAGATAAAAGCCGGAGAAGGACACCGCATAAAGTGCAGGCCATGCAGCGAAAATCGCGCCACCGCCGAGGATCAGCCAAACCTGATTGCCCTCCCATGTCGGGCCGATCAGATTGACCAGCATACGGCGCTCTTCATCGGTTTTAGCCGCGAAAGGCAGCAGAGTGCCCACGCCAAGATCAAAACCGTCCATGATCGAGAAACCGATCAGCAGAACACCGAGCAGCAACCACCAGATCAGGCGCATTGTTTCATAATCTAAAGGAATATTTGTCATTATCTTGCTCCTTTCGCCTGATTAACCGTTGTTCTGCATGTTCAGGACAGCCGCATCCTGTGCCATATCGACATCAGGGCGTACCGGCTCCTTTGGTCCGGCTTTGACGGTACGAACCATCAGCCAGATCATGATGCATAACAAAGTGGTGTAGACGGTCAGGAAGAAACCAAGGCTGATGACCAGATCAGTCATAGTGAGATTGGAAGCCGCATAGAATGTCGGCAGCACGCCCTCGATTGCCCAAGGCTGACGGCCATATTCCGCAACAATCCAGCCTGCTTCAATCGCAATCCACGGCAAAGGCAGTGAGAACACAGCAATTTTAAGCAGCGCACGATTGGTATGCTCATTAATGCGATGCCTGCTCGCCAGAACAAAGGCAATTGCAAAAAAGGCGATGAAATAGAAGCCCAGCGCCACCATGACACGGAACGACCAGAACAAGGTGCCGACACTCGGAATTGTATCTTCGGCAGCCTTACGGATTTCCTCAGGTGTGGCGTTCTGAATATCATCGCGATAGCGCTTCAGCAGCAGGCCATAGCCGAGATCATGCCAGTTGGCCTTAAAGGCCTCGCGGGCTTCAGCATCATTCGGATTTGCACGGATACGATCCAGCTCAACAGAAGCCTTGATACCATTCTCAATACGCTTTTCAGCCATATCCACCAGATCATGGATGCCCGGCAATTCTGTTGTCAGACTGCGGGTGGTGATGAGCCCGAGAACATAAGGAATATGCACTTCATAGCTGTTTTTGCCGTCGCCCGGAATGGCGAACAGGTTAAAACCGGCCGGTGCAGGTTCTGTTTCCCACATGGCTTCCATCGCAGCGATTTTCATCTTCTGCTGTTCGGTGGCCACATAACCGCTCTCGTCACCCAGCACGACGACCGACAAGGCAGCAGCCAGACCGAAAGAAGCGGCAACGGTCACAGAACGCTTTGCCAGTTCCACATGCTTGCCGCGCAGCAGATAGATACTGCTGATTGCGATGATGAACATGGCACCCGTTACATAACCGGCACTCACCGTGTGCACGAATTTTGCCTGTGCAACCGGATTGAACAGCACAGCCATAAAGTCTGTGACTTCCATACGCATTGTATCAGGATTGAAAACCGCGCCGACCGGATTTTGCATCCAGCCATTGGCAATCAGAATCCACAAAGCGGAGAAATTGGCGCCAAGCGCCATCAGCCATGTGACGGCCAGATGCGCCACGCGCGACAGACGCGCCCAGCCGAAAAAGAACAGGCCGATAAATGTGGCTTCAAGGAAGAACGCCATCAGACCTTCAATAGCCAGCGGCGCACCAAAAATATCGCCGACATAATGGCTGTAATAGCTCCAGTTCATACCGAACTGAAACTCCATCACGATCCCTGTGGCGACGCCCATGGCAAAATTGATGCCGAACAAAACACCCCAGAACATAGTCATGCGACGCCAGATGTCGCGACCGGTCATGACATAAACGCTCTCCATAATCGCCATCAATAATGAGAGGCCGAGCGTCAGGGGGACAAAAATAAAATGATACATCGCCGTTGCAGCGAACTGCAATCGCGACAGATCAACGACAGTAAAGTCAATCATACTTCCAGCCTTTTATCATTCGGATAACCGCCGCTCCGCAACGGGAAAGCAGCTTGCCGGATCCGTTTTCTGCAAACGGATCGTCCTCCCTTATCGCTGGTGTAACAAAGGTGTGAAAAAGCGCATTGATCTGGATCAATGGCTGCAAAACAAAAAGGGCGGAGAAATGCCCCGCCTCACGCTGCACCGGTTACCGGTGCTTAGAGCATTTCACAGTCAAGTTGGATCAACTTGACGTCGGGATAATGCGACAAACTAAAAAATCTAGAGCAAGCACTGCGATCCAACATGAACGTAAACCGCTCTAACCATATAATGCCGGATAGGTGAAGAAGAGCGCATGGGTTAAATTCAGCAAAAAATGCACCAGAATTGGTGCGACAAGCAGGCCGGTCCTCATATAAGCCATACCGTAAAAGAGACCGGCAACAGTGGCGAGAGCAACATAGGTCCAGCCACCATAAATATGTGACAGGCCGAACAACATGGCACCGGCCACAACTGCGCTATAAGGCGACCAGCCAAACCTTGCAAAGGCTTTGGACAAGCTGCCTTGTATCATGCCACGGAACAAAGTCTCCTCAGCAAAGGCTACAAACAGGATATTATTCGCAGCCCAGATCCAGAAAAAGGGCATGATTTTGGGATCGAAAGCTATGTAACCTACGGCCAGACCGGCAGTTATGAGAATGGCTGAGCAACCGACCCACATCAGCAACACCCATACCAACAGGCTTTTAGCTTTGGCAAAGCTGTAAAGAAGGCTCTGACCATGCGCAGGTGTGAAGAAGCCGCCACATAGTGCAAGTATCAAAGCCGCGGCGACCTTGTCGAAATTAAAATACATCGTGAATGGTATCGCGCCGGACGACATGATGACGTTATCAATCACCTTTGTATTCTGGAAACCGGGCACATCATGGTTGAAAAAACCGATCGCGGCCGCAACAATAAGCACAGCCGATATCAGTGTTGCACCGGGAAATCGGATGGCCGTTTTCTGATCACGAAGACTGAAATGCCAAAGAGACAGCAGCCGAAAGCCGCCTAACGCCAGCAGGCCTATCATATTGATAATACCAGCAAGAGACGAAGTAAGAAGCGCCATCACCACGGCGACAACCGAAAAATTTCTGCTGCCGCACATCAGTAAAATCGTGGCTGCTGCCAAAAACAGATATGGAATTCCATAGAGAGGTAAAATCGAAATATCAGGCATGAGATACCTATCAATATGATTATAATATAAAAATTATAGCTATGCTTATTCAGGCAGCACAATTCCGGTTAACTGAACCAGCTGTACTGCTCTGACCTTTTACAATCTGCCAATTCCTTATTGCTTCAGAGACAGCCATTGTGTGGCGTGGACATTGTTCAGATTATCGTGCCAGCCTTCCAGCTGATCTGAAACCAGCGCCCGTGAAGCATAGGTAAAAAGCGGAATGACAACCTGCTCCTGAAGCAACAGGCGCTCAGCATCGGCCAGCATCACCGCACGCGCTCTGAGATCGGTTGTTACCGAGGCCTTATCCAGCAAAGCGTCATAGGTTTTATTGAACCATTTTCCATAATTGAAACTACTGTCACTTTTATAGAGAAACAAAAAGCTTTGCGGATCGCTGTAATCCCCGATCCAGCCATCCCTTGCCAGATCAAATTTTCCGCCTTCGCGCAGATAATTGAAATAGGTCGTGCCTTCCATTTCATTCAGCTTTGCCCTGATGCCGATATTTTTCAGCATATCCGCAATGGCAGCCATGACATTTTTATGGTTCTCGGATGTATTATAAAGCAGCTCAACCGTCAGACTGTCCGGCTTAATACCTGCCTCTTTCAGGAGTTCTTTCGCTTTGTCTTCACGGTCGAGAATGTCCTGATTGGCATAATCCTGACGTACTCCGCCGCTGATATAATTATCAATTTCCGGCGGCACTAAAGAATAGGATGGCAGCATTGTCCCGCGCCAGACTTCTCTGGCCATAAAATCGCGGTCAATCACCATCGAAATAGCACGGCGCACACGCATATCTTTCAACGGGCTGCCGTCCTCCCCCTTTATATCGAGAAAATAGCTGCCCAGTTGCGGGGCAATGCGCAGCTGAGCGCCAAATCTTTTGCGCACATAATCCATCTGCTCGGCAGGCACATCGGCACAGACCTGTACCTCTTTTGCTTCAAACCGGCGCATACAACTGGAGCGGTCTTCAAATGGCAGCCAGTTCACCACATCAATTTTGACCTTATCCGCATCATAATAATAAGGATTTTTCTTCATGATGATTTTGTCATTCGGCACAAAACTGGTCAGCTGATAGGCACCATTGCTCACCAGATTTCCGGGAGCAGTGAATTTTTCGCCGTACTTTTCAACGCTTTTGCGATGTAAAGGCAGTGCCGTGTGATGTGCCATTAATTGCAGAAAATAGGGTGTCGGCGCTTTCAGTGTGAACTTCACCGTATAATCATCCGGTGCTTCCACACCCAATTGCTCAGGCGGCAACTGTCCGCGGGAGATTGCTTCGGCATTTTTGATCGGAAACAGCACATTGGCATAGGGTGCGGCTGTTAGCGGGTTCATAATACGGCGGAAAGAATAGACAAAATCCTGCGCGGTAACCGGATCACCATTCGACCATTTTGCATTATTGCGCAGATGGAAAATATAGCGCACGCCATCCGGTGACATTTCCCATGATTGTGCAACACCGGCGATGATTGCGCCTTTGGCATCTTCCATCACCAGTCCCTGATAAAGATCAGCGAGAAGCGCCGCCTCATCGACCGTTGATGTCAGTTGCTGATTGAGCGAGGACGGATCGCCATTATTGCCACGATTTAAAATGATTTCGGCATTGGCAGATGTACTGAACACAGAGATCAACAGACTAGAAATCAATAATGACCGGCGCATATAGCCCCTCCTCAATCAATAAAATAAAGACATGAACAAAAAATCCCGCGCCGATATTACGCAAGCGCGGGTTCAGGAAAATCCCAATAAAATACAAAAAGCTGCGTCTGCCATAGGGGCAAACGCAGGACACATTCTTAAAATTATCAGAGATCAGCTTTTAAATTCAGTACCGGCAACGGCTGAAAGTGAGCGATGCGAGAGAATGCTCACCGTATTGGCATCCGGCAGATGGATCAGGCCTTGGGTGCGCAATTTTGTGAAGCAACGGCTGACAGTTTCAATTGTCAGACCGAGATAATCTGCAATATCCGTGCGGTTCATCGACAAATGTACCGGATTGTCCGGATGGCCGACACGTTTCGCCTGTGCGGAGAGCACCAGCAGGAAAGAGGCCAGCTTCTCAACAGGTGCAAGACGCCCGAGCACCAGCTGATTATCCCGCGACTGGCGCAAAGCCTCGCGCGTCATCACATAGAGCCGGTCTTTCAATGCCGGATGTTGATCCATCAGCTCGTCCATCTCATTTACGGAAAAGCAGCATAATGTGGATGGCACAACAGCTTCTGCTGTCTGGGAATACGTCCCGTCATCGGCGAGACCGAGATAATCGCCCGGATAGAGGAAGCCGGAAATCTGACGGCGGCCGTCCGGCAGCAATGTAAACAAACGCAGCAGACCGGAAGTCAGGCTGAAAACTTTCAGCTTCGGCGCGCCCTCTTCCACCAGCATTTCACCGGTTTCAAGCTTGCGTGAAGACATGATTGCCTCCAGCGCATGCAGCGCATCATCCTGCAAAGCGGCACAGATCGCCATTTTACGCACTTCACAATCAACGCAGGCTCCGCACGGGTCACGGTGACGCTGGCTATGCATTGTCTGAGCTGTAAGAACTGAAACCACGATGATGCCTTGTTTTTACACTTGTCGTTATCGGAAAACCGGTGCCCGCTTTTCTGCGAAATGCTCTGATCCCGCCGACGGAGTTTATGCGCAACAATAATTTAAAGAGGCGGGCCGACAGCTGTTCATGCCACGAAGAATATGTTCCTCATGGCATGAATGTTCAGAAATTTCCATATCCCGCCCCGCCCTGCGTCAAAAAACGCTTTGAAAACGAGCAGAGCGTCATGGTTTAGCTCAGATATTACGGCTTCCCGGTTTGATGGCCGGCAGCGCTGCCAGTTCCGGCGGCAGATTATCCTTATCATAGGACGGCACTTCATATTCAGCCAGTGCGATCAGCTTGGTGCCGACATCGGCTTTACCTGCCGAGCGATCAACGATACAGGCAGCAGCCACAACTTCGGCTTTCAGATCGCGCAGCGTATCAATTGTCTCGCGGATAGACAGGCCGGTGGTCACAATATCTTCCACGATCACAACGCGGGAGCCTTCCGGCAGCTCAAAACGGCGCAGTTTGAATACGCCATTTTCGCGCTCGACCCAGATCGACGGCACGCCGAGATGGCGCGAGGTTTCATAAGACGGGATCAGACCGCCGATTGCAGGGCCGACAACATAGTCAATCGGGCCGAGATCAGCAGCCTTGATCTTTTCAGCCAAAGCTTTGCACAGTTTTTCCGTCTTGTCGGCATGCATGAACACCCGCGCTTTTTGCAGGAAAACAGGGCTGCGGCGACCGGAAGTCAGAATAAAATGCCCTTCAAGAATGGCACCTGCCTCACGAAACACGCCCAGCACATCTTCAGTATTCATAGCAGCCTCTTATCCGTTAACGCGCTGTGCATCGCTCACACAGGCGCTTTCTTTTAATTGCGTAATAATGCGGTTGAGATGTTTGAGATCCCAAACCTCAAGATCCATAATCATTTCTGTAAAGTCAGGCGCGGTGCGCACCATGGAAAGATTGTGGATATTCGTATCATTGACCGAAATAACCTGTGCAATCTCTGCCAGCGAGCCCGGTGAATTAATGGCGGAAACAGAGATACGGGCAGGAAAACGCTCATGCATTTCGCCGTCAATATCCCAGCGCACATCAATCCAGCGCTCAGGCTGGTCATCATAGGCGGTCAATGCAGAAGACTGGATCGGATAGATCGTGATCCCGACACCCGGCTGCAAAATTCCGACAATACGATCGCCCGGAACAGCGCCTTCCGGTGCAAAACGCACTGGCAAATCCGAATTCGCACCGCGGATCGGCACAGCATGATTTTGCGCTGCCGCCTGCTTCTGCACATCCTCAGTGCTACCACCCTCCGGTACCTTAAAGATCATACCGGCAGCATTTTGCAGGTTAAACCAGCCCTTCTCGCCGGTTTTCGCAGGACTTCCCGTTGTCACGCGTGTGTCCTGATAATCCGGATAAACCGCTTTCAGCACATCGCCGGAAGCCAGTTCACCGCGACCAACCGCTGCAAATACATCTTCAATATCTTTGCGTGCCAGCCGTGCCAGCGCAGGTTTGAGTAAATCCTTGCTGAACGGCTTGTTACCGCGTTCGAATGCCCGCTCCAGAATACGCATACCCAGACCGGAATATTGCTTGCGCACGGCAGCGCGCGTTGCACGGCGGATTGCCGAGCGCGCTTTACCGGTGACGACAATGGATTCCCATGCCGCAGGCGGCACCTGCGACTTGGAGCGGATAATATCCACCTCGTCGCCGTTTTTAAGCTCGGTCATCAGCGGCATCATGCGGCCGTTGATCTTCACGCCAACGGTGGAGTCGCCAATATCCGTATGCACCGCATAGGCAAAATCAATCGGCGTTGCGCCGCGCGGCAGTGCAATCAGGCGGCCTTTCGGCGTGAAGCAGAAGACCTGATCCTGAAACAATTCCAGCTTGGTATGCTCGAGAAATTCTTCCGGATTATCACCTTCAGACAGGGCTTCAATCGTGCGGCGCAGCCATGCATAGGCATTGGATTCCGTGGAAATCGCGGTTGGCACCGTATTGCTGCGGCCGTCTTTATAGATCGAATGGGCTGCCACACCATATTCCGCCACATCATCCATGGCGCGTGTACGGATTTGCAGCTCTACACGCTGACGGGACGGCCCGATGATTGTGGTGTGGATCGAACGGTAATCATTCTGCTTCGGCGTTGAAATATAATCTTTGAAACGCCCCGGCACCATCGACCATGTGCGGTGAATAATCCCCAGCGCCTTATAACAATCATCAACATTATCAACGATTACGCGGAAGCCGAAAATATCGGACAGTTGCTCGAAAGACAGGCCTTTAGTTTCCATTTTACGGAAAACCGACCAAGGCTTTTTCTGCCGGCTGGAAACATCAGAATGCAGGCCTTTTTCGGCAAACAATGTCGCCAGATCTGTCTCAATCTTGCTGAGCAGACCACGGTTCTTTTCCATCAGTTCCGCAAGGCGGTCAGTCACCGCACGCCATGCTTCCGGATTGATATAACGGAAGGCCAGTTCTTCCAGCTCTTCGCGCATATCCTGCATACCCATACGGCCGGCCAGCGGTGCATAAATATCCATGGTTTCTTCGGCAATGCGCAGACGCTTGTCTTCGCGCATCACGCCAAGGGTGCGCATATTGTGCAGACGGTCAGCCAGTTTCACCAGCAGCACGCGCACATCGTCGGAAATCGCCAGCAGAAGTTTGCGCAGATTTTCCGCCTGCACAGCTTTTTTTGAAACCAGATCGAGTTTTTTAAGCTTGGTCAGACCTTCAACCAGCTTGCCGATTTCAGGACCAAAAAGCTGGTCAATCTCGGCGCGCGTTGCGTCGGTATCTTCAATCGTGTCGTGCAGCAGCGCAATGGCAATGGTTGCCTCATCAAGACGCATATCTGTGAGGATTGCCGCAACTTCCAGCGGATGGGAAAAATAAGGATCGCCGGACGCACGTTTCTGACTGCCATGTTTCTGCATCGCATAAACATAAGCCTTATTCAGCAGTGCCTCATTCACATCAGGCTTATAGTGCTGCACCCGCTCAACCAGCTCATATTGGCGCATCATCAGCCTGCACTCCTCTTACCCGCGCATCAAACAAATCATACATAACGACACCGGCGTCACGACTCCGGAATTTACTGTAAAACGCAAGCGGCACAAAGCACTACAGGTTTTAAAGCATATAATAATCCGGCATCTACCGGCATTTTTCATGCGGCATTTTAACGGCTAGCCGAATGAATAGCCTGATGCGCACAAAATAAAGCGCCGCAGAATGATCTGCAGCGCTTTAATAATCCGGTCTTTACTGACACCGGCAGTCTGAAAACAATGCCGGATATCTGTTGAAACAGCTTAAAGCGCCTCAACAAAAATCAGTAATCGTCGCTCTTTTCCGGTGCAACCAGACCTTCGATACCAGCAAGCAGATCTTCTTCGCTCATGCTGTCGAATGTCACGATGTCTTCTGCGCCGACAACAACTTCGCCGCCCAGCTCGTCCAGAGCGCCGCTGATCTGCAATGGTGCCGGTGCTTCCGGTTCGTCAATTTCCACATGCTTCTGCAGCGAGTGGATCAGGTCTTCTTTCAGATCGCCCGGTGACAGGGTCTCGTCAGCGATTTCACGCAACGCAACAACCGGGTTTTTATCGTTGTCGCGATCAATGGTAATCTGACCGCCCTGAGAGATCTGACGTGCACGATGGCTGGCAAGCAGAACCAGCTCAAAGCGGTTGTCTACCTTGTCAACGCAATCCTCAACGGTAACGCGGGCCATAGATCGCCCCTTTCATATCTCAAAATTAATTCAGGAATTCTCGATTTCCATAACGCCACTTGACACAAAAAACAAGCAAAAGCGCACATAGAGCGGTTTTGATTTTCCATATCTGTGCGCAAACACAGCTCTCATAGCCTTGAGACTTCATTTTTCCGTCATAAAACCCCACAGAATCGCTCCCGATCTTTTAAAATCCACGCTGTTCTGCGGACTTTGAAAAACCTGCAATAAAGTCCTCTAAATCGTTTATACTCTTGCTCCCAAATGAATAGATTTCATTTATATGATATTTGTGATATCTTAATCACACATTTTCCCTGTCTTTTCCAAATACGGCAATAAAAACAACCTGTGATTGCTTGCCTTTCTGTAGATGCGCCTTAGAACGCAAACTAGGAGAGGCTTTTTTCAAAACTAAAAATTGAAAAGTGCGGACAATTAATCAGCAAAATATTATTTGCTGAAGAATGGATAATTATCAAAATGTTTGATTCACGCGAAAAAATCGCGCTTTTTATCGATGGCGCCAATCTTTACGCTGCATCCAAGACACTTGGCTTTGATATTGATTACCGCAAATTGTTGAAAGCTTTTCAGAAGCGCGGTTACTTGCTGCGTGCTTATTACTATACTGCACTTGTTGAAGATCAGGAATATTCATCCATCCGCCCCCTGATCGACTGGCTTGATTATAATGGCTACAAGGTCATTACCAAAGCTGCCAAAGAATTTACTGATGCAACCGGCCGCCGCAAGGTGAAAGGCAATATGGATATCGAACTTGCTGTCGATGCCATGCAACTGACTGAAACTGTCGATCATTTTGTAATCTTCTCCGGCGACGGCGATTTCCGTTGCCTCGTGGAAGCATTGCAGCGTCGCGGCCGCAAAGTGAGCGTTGTTTCAACCCTCACAACACAGCCGCCAATGATTTCCGATGAGCTGCGCCGTCAGGCAGACCATTTCCTTGATCTGGTGACCCTGAAGTCTGAAATCAGCCGCGAAGCCAGTGAACGTCCGGCTCGCCGTTTTGAAGAGGAAGAAGAGCTGTACTAAGCTCTTCTGACTTGTTTTGCAGTATCCGGAACCATCCCGCGATTGCGCATTCTGCCCCCGCCTTCACGACTTTATTCAAGTCTGGCGGGGCAATGAGCCTTTATGGCATAATGCTCCGGTTCCTGCATTTCTGCCGACAGATCCGCAGAACAGTGCAACAGCGGTTTGCACCACCACCCTGCCCGCCTTTACCGAACGGGCACGCCTGCTGATTATCGGCCTTGCACCGGGTTTACGCGGTGCCAACCGCACCGGCCGTCCCTTTACCGGTGATTATGCCGGTGACCTGCTTTATTCCACATTGAAAAATTATGGTTTCGCTCAGGGCAATTTCGAAGCGCGGCCTGATGATACATTGACGCTGAATGATTGCGCTATCGTCAATGCCGTTCGCTGCGTGCCGCCGGAGAACAAACCGACCGGCGCCGAGATCAATACTTGCCGTCAGTTTTTGTCGCCTTTTATTACCGGACTGCCTAATTTACAGGCGATTGTCACGCTTGGCACCATTGCCCATCAATCGACAATCCGTGCCCTTGGCCACCCGGTCTCAAAACATAAATTCGGCCACGGCGCGCAAACTGATATCGGATGCTTGCGCATTTTCTCCAGCTACCACTGCTCGCGCTACAACACCAATACCGGTGTTCTCACAGAAGCCATGTTCCGTAATGTATTCAGCAATGTGCGCGATTATCTGAACGATAATCCCCGGAAGTGAGCTCATTAAAAAAGCCCCGTCTGAGACAGGGCTTTAAATTTTCCATGAATTACCCGCGATCACGAAGCAATCGTGATTTTTCACGATTCCAGTCACGGTTCTTTTCCGTCTCGCGCTTGTCATGCAGTTTCTTACCGCGTGCCAGAGCGATTTCGAGCTTCGCACGGCCACGCTCGTTGAAATAGAGCTTCAACGGCACAACTGTCATCCCGTCGCGGGCGATGGAATTGGCCAGACGCACACACTCTCTCTCACTGAGCAGTAATTTGCGCAACCGCCGCGGATCATGATTGAAACGATTGCCTTGCGTATATTCAGGAATATAGGAATTAATCAGCCAGAACGCATCATTCTCAAAGCTGGCATAGCTTTCAGCGATATTTGCCTGATTGGAGCGCAAAGATTTAACCTCGGTTCCCGAGAGAACGAGGCCCGCTTCAATCACTTCAAGTATCTCGAAATTATAACGCGCTTTGCGGTTATCTGCGATGACTTTGCGTACAGGTGCATTTTTTTTCGTATTCATGGCAGCAATATATATCTGATCCGCAACTTTACTAGAGCATTTCACAGTCAAGTTGGATGAACTTGGCGACCGTGATAATGCGACCACTTTAGAATCCAGAGCTTTTCCGGCTTAAACTGCAGCAAGCTGAATATAAAAAAGCCTGCCGGTTCAATATTCATGTACCGGCAGGCGATAGATGATTTGCAGCAAAATAAACAGCGTAAACTGTTTAGTTGTGCCGGTTGCGCAGAATTACTGATTGAGCAGACCTGCATGACGCAGCGCTGCATCGATTTTCTCTGCGGTTTCAGCCTCAACAGGCATCAAAGGCAGGCGCAGATGATTGGTAATGCGTCCGGTACGTGCCAGCGCATATTTAACGCCTGAAGGGTTCGGCTCCATAAACAAAGCTTTATGCAGCGGCATCAAACGATCCTGAATTGTCAGTGCTGTTGCATAATCACCGGCCAGACAGGCTTCCTGAAACTGCGCGCAAAGACGCGGTGCAATATTGGATGTTACGGAAATACAGCCGCGACCGCCATGAGCGTTGAAACCCAGAGCCGTGGCATCTTCGCCGGACAGCTGAATGAAGTCTGTACCGCAAGTTGCGCGCTGTTCGGAAACACGTTCAATTTTGCCGGTTGCATCTTTCACGCCAACAATATTTTTGTGGTCGCGCACAAGAGCGCCCATTGTTTCCGGTGTCATATCAATGATCGAGCGTCCCGGAATATTATAGATCACCAGCGGAATTGAAATCGCTTTGGCAACAGCGGAAAAATGCGCATAAAGCCCGCGCTGATTTGGCTTATTATAATAAGGTGTCACAACCAGAACAGCATCGGCACCAGCACCTTGCGCATGCTGGGCAAGCTCAATGGCTTCAACAGTATTATTAGAACCGGCACCGGCTATAACCTGCGCACGGCCTTTCGCTTCTTCAACGCAAACCTCGATTACCCGTTTATGCTCATCATGGGACAGCGTCGGAGTTTCGCCAGTTGTACCAACCGGTACAAAGCCATGCGTCCCCTCCTCGATCTGCCAGTTTACAAGGCCACGGAACGCTTTTTCGTCAAAACCACCCTGCTCAGTAAAAGGTGTGACGATAGCCGTGATTGAGCCCTTAAGCATCGGGTACTCCCAAAAGTTTGCCTGTGTTTTAATATGAATTACATATCAGCGAAAAATCGACCGATAATGCAGTTTATTACGCCGGATTTGCAATCCCGGAATAGTATGCTCTAATTTTAAAGTGTTAGAGCGGGTTTTATGCACCCGATCGGACACACGCGCTCTAATATTGAAGATCAGGTGACGCAGAGGAAAATCCGGACTGATAATATCAACCCCGCATCTCCGGCAATTTTTTGATTTTGCAAAATCAAAAAAGCCCTGCGTTGCCTGCATGCAATTTCAAACCGCATATATGATGGTTTCTAATATACAGCCTATAAGAATGTTATTATATTCACTACAAATGCCATAGAACGACCATCCATACAGGCCTCGCAGCCGCGTACAGAATGATGGCACCACCACCTGTTCGTGAAAAGTGCTGCACCATAGTCCTGCAAAACTGCTGCATCAAGCAAATTTACGCATATTCATAGGCATTTCATCGCTATGATAAAAATAAACGCGCATTTCGTCAGTCCGACGAAATGTTTTATACATAGCGACGAAAACTTGTCAGCAAGTGATTTGCAATTCATCCCCGTTCTCCTGAGAAACAACAGTCAATACCGGCAAAATTGGGGCGCAAATCACGATGAATTTATTATTAAAAACGATATCAACCCGTCTTTCAGGTAAGGCTTCATTAACATTGCCTTCACAGGTCTGACCTATAATTGGAAGTACAGAAGACCGGCAGCATTCAACAGCATATTCAGAACCTCTGACCACTGAGAGCGACATTTCTATAACTCTCAGTTTTCACTCGGATATCTTAATACTCTGCCTTAAATTTGCTTCAACACGGTTATAACGGATTTGTAATGCGTAAATTTGCACTTTTCGGACAGCGACCAGATCAGTTTTTTTTAGCCCTTACACTTTTAAGTGCAAGCATGGCAGGAAATGTGCTGACAGCCGGTGCGCAGGAAGCTGAAAATGTGCCGACGCCTTTGCTGCGCCCTTTTGCGCCAACAGCGATGCGCAATATGCCCGCGCCAATGATGCGGCCGGATCCGACAACCACCGCCACGATACCACGTGCGCAGGCACCGGCAGCCATGAGCGGCAGCCTGAAAACCGCTCTGGATGCCCTGTCTTCAAAAGATGCACGCCGTGCGCTGGCAATCCGCAACGGTATGTCCGCCAATGATCTCGACCGCCATATCCTGACATGGGCTCTGGCTCTGTCCGGTGCAGACGGCTTGTCGAGTGCTGACTATGTTGCTGCCGCCGCAGAATTGCGTGACTGGCCTGGTATGACCACAGTTCAGCGCAACACAGAACGGGCACTTTACCGTGAAAATGCCCCTGCCGGCACAGTGATTTCCTATCTCGGAAACCGCAAACCTCAGACCACCGAAGGTATGATCCTGCTGGGTCGCGCTTATCTTGCCAGCGGAAACCGCGCACAGGCACGCCAGTTGCTTGCGCCGTGGTGGGCACGCGCCAAGCTTGATACAAAAGATGAAACGCTGATTTTGCGTGAATTTTCCGGCGTTCTGACCAAAGAAGATCATCAGACACGTTTTCTGCGCATGTTGTATGATAACCGTCTGTCATCAGCATCGCGTTTAGCCGCATCAGCCAATGCGGAATCGCTTTATGCCGCCTTTGCTGCCGTGAACAAACGTGCTCCGGATGCGGCGCAAAAGCTCAATGCTGTTCATAGTTCATGGCAGTCAAATCCTGCATTTTTGTTTGCAAAAATCCAGTATCTGCGCCGCTCCGAGCGCTATACGGAAGCCGCCAATCTGATGCTGAAGGCACCGCGTGATGCAAGATCACTGGTTGATCCGGATGCATGGTGGATTGAGCGCCGCGTTTTATCCCGTGAATTACTGGATATCGGCAAGCCGCAAATTGCATATCGCTTAGCCGCCGCTCACAGTGCTGAAACACCGACAATGGCTGCAGATGCAGAATTCCATGCGGGCTGGTATGCTCTACGTGCGTTAAATGATGCCTCTACCGCGCAAAAACATTTTAGCCGTATTGCTGAAATTTCCTCGCGTCCGATGTCTGCATCCCGCGCCTATTACTGGATGGGTCGTGCCGCAGAATCCGGTGGTGGCGGCAATGCAAAGCAGATGTATCAGCGCGCATCCTATTACGGTACATCGTTCTACGGTCAGCTGGCGGCAGCCAAACTTGGCAATAATGTTCTGCAGCTGCCTTATCCGAAACCAAGCGCCGCAGATCGTGAACGTTTTGACAGCCGCGAACCGGTTCGTGCAATCCGCCGTCTCGAATCCATCGGTTATGGCAATCGGGCACAGAGCCTGTACATCAATATGGCGCAGGAACTGAGCAGCACAGGTGAACTGGCGCTTCTCGCCGTTATGGCTGAACGCAACAGCAATCATTACCTGTCACTGCGCGTCGGCAAGATCGCTGCCGGTCGCGGTCTCGATGTCGGAGCATTGTCGCATCCGACAGGTGCCATTCCGGCCAATGCGAATATTAAAGGCTCCGGCGCCGCCCTCGCCTATGCGATTGCCCGTCAGGAAAGTGAATTCAATATTTCAGCGGTTTCCAGCGCCGGTGCGCGTGGCCTGCTGCAATTGTTACCGGGCACGGCAAAAGGCGTTGCCCAGCGTGCAGGTCTTGCTTATTCCGACAAGCGCCTGACCACTGATGCCGCTTATAATGCCACTTTGGGTGCGCATTATCTCGGCGAACAGATTGAGCGTTTCAACGGCTCCTATATCCTGACTTTTGCCGGATATAATGCAGGTCCGAGACGCGCCAGTGAATGGATTGCCAAATATGGTGATCCGCGCGGTCAGAATCTCGATCAGGTTGTCGATTGGATTGAGCGTATTCCATACACAGAAACCCGCAACTATGTGCAGCGGGTGATGGAGAATTACGCCGTCTATAAATCCCGTCTCTATGGCAATGCCAATATTCAGCAGGATCTGATAAGCGGCCGGCGCGGTTAAAATTTCCGGTCATTTCTGGAAAATACTATCAAAAAGCCGCGCAGTCAGCTAACAGCGCGGCTTTTTTGTATGGAAAATCCAGTCTTTTTTCCCGTCCGAAATATCCTACAATTTAAGATTTCTCGGGAAAAATGACTGTGATGATATTATTTTTTTGAAGGGATGAATGCGCACAGAGCCGTCATCAACCATCCGCCAATCATCAATGTGCCCCCTGTCGGCGCGGCCATAGCAAATGATCTGTTGCCTGTCAGATCACGCAAGATCAAATCACCCGCGAATAAAACAAGACCGAGCAGCACCAGAATGCCTGCCCAGTAAATGGCGCGACTGCGTGCACTTAAAAAAGAAAAACCCAAAAAAGCAGCTGCATGCCCCAACAGAATCGGCGCTACAACACCTAAAAACGCATGATTGCCGTGTGCAGATGCTGCATAGCTTGTCATTGCAGCAGCACCGGATAAACCGGAGAAAAACAGAAACAGACGTTCAACGCCAGCAGTCATCTTCATAAATCCTGTAAATTGATTATCTGCCCGCCATCAATGCAGATAAGCACAGCTTTAATCAATGGCTGCCGTCAAAAAGTCCGCGTCAAAACGTGTTCTTACTCAAGAAAGCAAGCTTCTATAATAGTTTAGAGCAAATCATGCAGTGCGCACGCTTACCGGAGACTGAATTGTTCACAAAGCCGCTATACACATTCTGTCAAATCCGCGCGCCACACCGGATTTCTGAACACTTCACACTGCTGTTGCCCCAATCAGTAACACCGACGCAACAAGAAACAGCGTGAATTCGTTGAAATCTTTAGCGAACTTCCAGCACTTTTACGCAGCTATCCAGATCATTGGTGGCAAGATGGGCATAACGCATTGTCATCTGCAATGTCTGGTGACCAAGCCACATCTGCACACGGCGAATATCAATACCTCCGCGAACCAGACGCGATGCGCATGTATGACGGAGAATATGCGGAACAACCTGCGTATCCGTACCAAGACCCACTTCATATTTGGCTTCATTCCACACTGCGCGGAATTCAACCTGCGTCAGCATAGAAAACGGCCCTTTATGGCGCTCAACCGGTATTTTACAGGTTTTTCTGGCACGTTTGGTCAAGGGAACAGTACGGCTCCGGTTTGACTTGGTTAGCCAGAAAGTGACACGCGGATCGTGTAAATCATTCCACGTCAGGCCGATTGCCTCACCAAGACGGCAGCCGGTATCAACCAGAAACACGGCCAGCCGATAGCTGTTTTCGCAACGTGCTTTAATCGCAGCGAAAAGACGTGCCTCTTCTTCAAGTTCAAGAAAACGAATTCGCCCTGCCCGCTCTTTCTGACGAATGAATTCCGGCAGGCTAAAGATGTCCCCCATCTTATACGCCTTTCGCAACAACTTGCTGAGTGCAGCCATTTTTCTATTAATGGTTGCATTGCTGTTATTGCGTTCACGCAGGGAACCGATAATTCTGTCGAGCATTTCCTGACTAAAGCCGCTGAAACGCTCCCCCTTCAGAATCTCATTAATTTCACCGAGAAATAATCTCACATTATATTTATGAGACCCGTCGTCCCATAAAATATTGAGATAGCGCTCTGATAAATCAGTAACTGAATACTGATTCACAATACGATGTGTTTTTGTATTGGATGACGTAAAACTGAGATTATAGCCCATTACAGGCGTAAAATTCTCAGAATTTTCGAAAGAAATGTCCCGATTCAGCTCCATCATAAGGCCCCCCAGCCGTTTGATCGACTTGGAGCTTTATAGGCAGAAACTTTATAAAACAAGTCTGAGTAACATTTTTGTGAGGTCAGCATGATAAAACCACTCTGGTTGAGTTTCTGATATGCCCCCTCGAAAAGTCTTAGTCCGCCCCATCAATACAAAAATTTACATCTGATATTTGTATAAGCGCATCTCGTTAAAGATGGTCCCCGCTTGAACGCCCCATTTGAGACGAAAATACCAGCGACATAGCCGCTGGTATCTTTTTTCGAACTAAACCAATGGCTTAGAAAGAACGCTGGAAGCGGATCATACCACCGAAAGCATCCTTAGGAGCTCCACCAAGTACGCGTACTGGGTGATCACCCTTCCAAGAGGTGTAGTTGATTTCTGGAGTGATGGTGAAACCTGGAACCAGCTGGTAAGCTACGTTTGCAGCAACAGCGGTTTTACCCCAATCTTCGTAAGCAGCCTGTACGTTGATGGTAGCTTTGTCAGTTGCTTTGAACTTCGCGCCACCCCAGACAGCCCAATCGCCGCCCCAGTTTCCGTACATACCAACAGGAGCTTCGTAAGAAGCATAACCGCCCTGTACCCATACGGAGAACTGTTCAGTTACGTTTACGTCGAGGCGGATTTTACCTGCCCACTCTTCGAGCTCAGCGTCATAAGCTGCAACACCAGCGATCGAACCCCAAGCCTGTTCGAACTTCAGACCACCAACAACATGCGGCATGTAATCGTCGATTACAGCATCATAAGCGAGCGGAAGCGAGTTGCCATGGCTGAAAGCTTTAGCTTTTTCGCCCTGCTCAGCAGAGATGATTGCCGAGAAGCCGTTACCGCCAGTGAAGGTGTAGCTAACCAGGTTGGTATTGTAGAGACCTGCGCTTACCACGTCATCGTTGATGATGTCGCCGAGGTAACCGGTAAAGCTATGGAAAGCTGAGTCGGTTTTACCGAGCATCAGGCCGCCCAGCTGAATGTAAGCATGCTTCAGAGTGTGGCTACCCTGTTCGCCGTCACCGAAGTTGAAACGGTTTTCGGTGAAAGTTTTCAGAGTACCGAGTTCAGTTTCCGAAGCTGTATGTGTGCGCAGCGTGAAGCGGGTGTTTGTACCCCAAGTATCGCTGTCCTTGCCGGAATATGGATCATCGCCAGCAGACGCATCAAAACGAACATAACCGGAGATGCGCAGGCAGGTTTCTGTGCCTGGAATGTAGAAGTAGCCAGCGCCGTAAGCGTCGCAAACGCGTACATATTCTACCGCTTCTGGTTCTGGTGCAACGATGGCGTCGGCAGCCTGAGCGCCGGATACTGCAACGAGAGCTGCAGCGGAGCCGAGAAGAAGGCTCTTAATGTTCATTTCTGACCTCCAGTCAGAAACATAAACAATCATAAAAATTCAAATATTTTCAATGCGTTACAAAAATCCATGGAATCTTTTATTTTTAGAGCCCTAAAATTGGCCATCAAAAACACAGGATAAAAAGCGCGTAAAATACAAAAAAACCGGCAAGAATGAATTCTGCCAGCTGTGTAAAAATCAGTTTTATATGAAACAATGGCGGAGAGGATGGGATTCGAACCCATGATACCCTTCCGGGTATACTCCCTTAGCAGGGGAGCGCCTTCGACCACTCGGCCACCTCTCCGGTAAAGGCGCAATAGCCGGTAATAATCATGAGTTCAAGCACTTTACGCATCCGGAGCCAAAAAATCTTATCCATCAACAGGATGATTTCAAAAAAGGCATTAAATTCCGATAGTTTTCCGCAGTTTATGTCCCCGTATAAAGAGAAGCCTGCTTTTAGACACCTAAAACGGAATCAAAATCACAGAATCAAAGCACTTGATGTTCCACAACTGATTCACGGGCACGAACAGGGCAAATCACCTGCCAATATTACGTCTATAAGAGGATGAAATCGGGTGGCTCAATTCAGGTCTTCTCTGGCGCGCAACACTGTTTCAGCCTGTGGAAACATCTGAAAACCCCGCAAAAGCGGCAATTTTTCGTTAATTTATTTTAATAAATATAAACAAAACATAAATAAAATCCGGTACCTAGAGGGTGTTTCGTGTCTTTTCTGCAACACGATATGTCGATAGCAACATCTTACCCCCTCCTTATGCGTTTTCAGTGTTGCAACAAAACCGAGCACGAGTATCTTGAGGGCAGAAGAAGGAGCGCTTCGGTAGCGACTTTTTCATCCAAGGGGATGGGGACAGGTTGTCCTTCAGCCAAAACAAAATGCCCAGACCCATTTAAAACTTTGACTGGAGGTCAGAAATGAACATTAAGAGCCTTCTTCTCGGCTCCGCTGCCGCTCTCGTTGCAGCAACCGGCGCTCAGGCTGCCGACGCCATCGTTGCACCAGAACCAGAAGCTGTTGAATATGTACGCGTTTGCGACGCTTACGGCGCTGGCTACTTCTACATTCCAGGCACAGAAACCTGCCTGCGTATTTCCGGTTATGTTCGCGCTGACTTTAAAGGCGGCGACGATGTGTATTCCGGTCGTGACCGTAAGACATGGTCCACCAACACCCGTTTCACACTGCGTACACACACAGCGACTGAAACCGAACTCGGCACACTGAAGACCTTCACCGAAAACCGTTTTGAATTCGGCGACGGCGACTTCAAACAGGACAAGCTGAAATATGCTTACATCGAACTGGGCGGTCTGCGCATCGGTAAAGATGAATCCGCATTCCACACCTTCACAGGTTACCTCGGCGACGTAATCAACGATGACGTTGTATCGCCAGGTGCATATGACACAAACCTGATCAGCTACACCTTCACCGGTGGTAACGGCTTCTCGGCAATCATCTCCGCCGAACAGGGCGAACGCGTTGACACATTCACCGACATCAACGGCAACGTTTATGACGGCGTAATCGACGACTACATGCCACACGTTGTTGGTGGTCTGAAGTTTGAACAGGCTTGGGGTTCGATCGCTGGTGTTGCAGCTTACGACTCAGAAATCGAAGAGTGGGCTGGTAAAGTTCGCCTCGACGTAAACGTAACTGACGTATTCTCCGTATGGGTACAGGGCGGTTACGCTTCTTATGAAGAAGCTGTTGGCATGTACGGCAACTGGGGCGGCGATTGGGCTGTCTGGGGTGGTCTGAAGTACAAGGCAACCGACAAAGCTACTTTCAACCTGCAGGCTGCTTACGAAGATTTCGGCAAACAGGCTTACACTGCAAACGTAGCTTACCAGCTGGTTCCAGGCTTCACAATT
>WPCJ01277038.1_pt1 | contig 131577 bp, 100 predicted proteins | sample 5399831 | NCBI WGS metagenome assembly WPCJ01 (sample SAMN12869470, study PRJNA574797) | sludge metagenome | isolation source: wastewater treatment of pH10 | place: China:Beijing | collected 2019-05-20
ACATCAAGAATTCACCCATTATCGTCTCAGGAGGATATGGAGTGGGTTCAAAAGAGAACTTCCAACTGCTTTATCAACTGGCCGACGTGCTGGGAGCCGAAGTAGGGGCTTCTCGTGCCGCAGTGGATGCCGGCTTCACAGAACATGAACGCCAAGTGGGACAGACAGGGATCACCGTCCGCCCCAAGGTCTATATTGCTTGTGGTATATCGGGGCAGATACAACACATCGCCGGTATGCAGGACAGTTCTATCATTATTTCTATCAATAACGACCCCAACGCGCCTATCAACTCAATCGCCGATTATGTGATCACCGGTGAAATAGAGAAGGTAATTCCGAAGATGATCAAGTATTATAAGAAGAATTCAAAATAAGTGGGACAGTGAGAGAGTGGGAAGGTGGGAAAGTAAATTCCGGCTTTCCCGAAACCAATAACAATAAATAATATTCAGAAGAACGAAATGGCAAACTTTTATACAGATACACCGCAATTCCGTCATTATCTTCAGCACCCGCTGATGAAACGAATTGTGGAATTGAAAGAGAGAAATTATGCAGATCGTGAAACATATGATTACGCTCCGATGGATTTTGAGGATGCGATGGACAGTTACGACAAGGTGCTGGAAGTGGTAGGCGAGATCTGTGGCGATATCATTGAACCGAATGCTGAAAAAGTAGATCATAGCGGACCTACGGTAAATGAGGGGCGAGTGACTTATGCTGCACCTACACAGGAAAACCTGGATGCCCTCAATAAGGCGGAACTGATGGGGATGGGGCTTGCCCGTAAGTATGGTGGTCTCAATTTTCCGATGGTGCCCTATATGATGAGCGCCGATATTGTCAGCCGTGCCGATGCCAGCTTCCAGAATATCTGGATGTTGCAGGACTGCGGTGAGACAATCTATGAATTTGCCGATGAAAAGCAGAGGGAAAAATACCTGCCCCGTATCGTAAAAGGGGAGACCATGTCGATGGACCTTACCGAACCCGATGCCGGATCGGATCTTCAGGCGGTTATGTTGAAGGCAACCTATAACGAGAAGGAAGATCAGTGGTACCTGAACGGTGTGAAGCGTTTTATCACCAACGGCGATGCTGATATCCATTTGGTACTTGCCCGCTCAGAAGAGGGTACCAAAGATGCCCGCGGCTTGTCGATGTTTGTCTATGACAAGAGAAACGGAGGAGTGGATGTACGCCGTATCGAAAATAAGATGGGAATCAAGGGGGCACCCACCTGCGAATTGGTATATAAAAATGCCAAAGCTGAATTGGTTGGATCGCGCCGGATGGGACTGATCAAATATGTGATGTCGCTGATGAACGGTGCCCGTCTTGGAATTATGGCTCAGTCGGTAGGTATATCGGAAGCAGCTACCCGTGAAGCATACAACTATGCTCTTGAACGTCGTCAGTTCGGAAAAGCCATTATTGAGTTCCCTCCGGTGTATGAGATGCTGGCCAATATGCGAGCCAGGACCGATGCGTCGCGTGCATTACTGTATGAGACCTGCCGTTTTGTGGATATGTATAAAACGCTGGAAGATATCAGCCGGGAACGGAAACTGACTCCTGAGGAACGGAATGAGATGAAGCACTTTTCCCGTTTGGCAGATGCTTTCACTCCGCTTGGAAAGGGAATGAGTAGTGAATATGCTAACCAGAATGCTTATGACTCCATCCAGATACATGGTGGGTCCGGTTATATGAAAGATTACAAGTGCGAGCGTCTCTACCGCGATGCACGTATCACCAATATTTACGAAGGTACTACCCAGTTACAGGTGGTCGCTGCAATCCGTCACGTCACGACCGGTACCTATTTGCAGCAGATTAAAGAGTATGTAGCTATGCCGGTCGTGCCTGAACTGGAAGCGTTGAAGCGTGATTTGGTTAACATGGCAGAGACCTATGAAAAAATGGTGGAGGCAGTTACCTCTCCCAAGGATGAGGATTATCTCGATTTCCATGCACGTCGTCTCGTGGAAAGTGCTGCACATATAATTATGGGGCACCTTCTTTTGCAGGATGCCAATAAAGAACCGGAAATGTTCCGTCGCAGTGCGGAAGTCTATATCCATTACGGAGAGATAGAGGTGATGAAAAATTATAACTTCGTCACCAAATCACGTATTGAAGATCTAGGTTATTATAAACCGGTTATCGGCGGGTAAGGATCGACTTTTTTCAGATATTATAAAGCGGGGGAATTGAGTTTCTTCCGCTTTTTTAATCTCTTAGGGTTTAATTCCTTTAAGATATCCCGACTGCTTGCGGCATGGAAATCCATTAAGTAAGTGTAAATTACAGTAAATAATCTCTTGCTTAACGAAATAGTGGACTTTTCATGCAACGTTTTGGTATCCTGTTTCGTCTATATAGTGGATAGCCTAAAAATGATATAGAAACCATTTCATAAAGTAAATAAAAATGAACAGACTTTCTTTGATTACAGTCCTGGTCTTATCCATATCCTGTATTTGCACAGGTTGCGAAAAGAATGAAGCCGATCCTTCGAATGTAGATATGCCGACAATAATCCATGCGGAACGCTATGGTCAATTGGACAATAATACTCCTTTGACCCAAGTTCGAATTACAGGGGATGAACTGCATGTAACCATTACGGCGAGTGGATGCAACGGTTCAAGATGGGAAGCCACATTGATAGATTCCGGTAAACTGGCCTATTCCAATCCCCCACAGCGATATGCTAAAATAGAATTTGTGAACAACGAAGATTGCCTGGCAGTGATATCCCGGATTTTTGTATTTAATCTGAAACCTCTCCGGGTAAAGGAATCCAGAAAAGTATACATCAATTTAGAAGGATGGTCCCAATCGTTATTATATACATATTAAAACATCCCGTTTTTCTTTACGAAATTTACAATATCTTCTCCAACGCTTCCAGGTTCTCCACAGACGTAGCCGGTTTACCTTCGGGGGTATAAAGCGATGCTATTTTCGAAGCATACGTTTCATAAACCTTGTGCTTCACGATCTTCATGGTGGAGTTCACTAGTCCATTCTTTTCGGAGAAGGGTTCTTCTATAACGGCAAAAGCCGAGGGTATCCAGCGATGGGGGAACAGTCCATCGTGCTTGCCACCGCTCCTGTACTCGTTGATCGCTTTTTCTATCAGAAGGGCGGCTTGTTCGGGATTGACCTTTACTTTTTGCAACTCTGCCGCATTTGGCACAATAAGCGCTGTTGTATAAGGACTTTGATTGTTGTAGAGTACACACTGGTCGATAAAGGGTGATGTGGAGACGATCGATTCTTCAATCCCTTCGGGAGAGAATTTCTCACCATCGTCACTTATCAGCAGCGATTTAGTGCGTCCCAACACATAGAGATAGCCGTCCTTATCGATATATCCCATATCGCCTGTCCTGAGCCAACCGTCCACAATGATTTCTGCCGTTGCCTGGGGATTTTTCCAATACCCTTTCATTACATTTCCCCCGCGAATGATGATCTCGCCTTTTTCACCTATAGACACTTCCTTGAGGTTGTCATCCACAATCTTGATATCCATACGGGGAACAGGTTTTCCGGAAGACCCCAGCTTGTGTGCATGCGGACTGTTCGCCGAAATAATAGGTGTCGCCTCCGATAAACCGTAGCCCTGATACATGGGGATACCGATAGCGTAAAAGAACCGTTGTAACTCGATATCCAAGAGCGCCCCACCACCAATAAAGAAATCCATATTACTGGCAAATGATTGTCTTATCTTGGAGAAGATCAGCTTATCATAAATGGAGAGCATCAAACGTCCGCGTCCTCCTTTATTATATCCTTCTTTATTATAGGCATAAGCGGTTTTGAGCGCTCTTCTGAATAATGAGGCGGTGAATTTTCCTTTTTTCTCTATCTCTGCTTCTATACTCTTTCGGAAATTAGAAGCGAGTGCCGGAACGCTCATCAGTATATGTGGGTTAATAGCTTTGATACTTTTGGGTACATTGCGCAGGATCTCCATGGGCGACTTCCCCATTGCAACAGATGCAATGGAAGCCCCGCATTTCATGAAGGTATAGATCCCGGCTGTATGGCCGAAGGAATGATCCCAGGGTAATATCAACAGGGTACAGTAATGTGGAGGGATCCCGTTGAGGATATCCACAGCTTGTCCTGCATTGCATACATAATTGCCGTGGGTAAGCATGATTCCTTTCGGATTGGCAGTGGTGCCTGATGTATAGGATATGTTTGCCAAAGAATCGGGTTTCACTGTCTCCATCCTCTCTTTCAAAACTGACGGATTGGTTTCGAGGAGTCTTTTTCCAGCTTCTGTCACCGATTCGAACGACTGTTCGTCATTTTCGGGCTGATCTTCCGGATCCAGTAATATGTAATGCTTCACAGTGGAGAACAGTCCCTTCATCGGACGCAGTTTTGCAATCTGCTGATCTGAGGCAAGTACAGCTACACACCCGGAGTGATTGATCCGGAAACTCAGATCCTGTTCGGTCTGGAGTTTCACAGACAAAGGCACACTGGCTGCCCCGGCATGGAGAATACCCAATTCACCGATCACCCAGTTGTTTTTTCCTTCGGAAATAAGTGCTATACGGTCACCTGCCTCAATTCCCAATGCAATAAGCCCTGCTGCGAACTGCAAAGATTGTTCTTGTACCTGCTTATACGTTAAAGAAGCGTATTGTGTGCCTTTTCTTGCTTCGTGCAGATAGGAACGATCGCCGTATTTCTCTACGGCTTCTTTCAGTAAGTCCAGAATGGTATTGTTTTCCATATAATCATTGTATATATTTTACAAAAAATCTGATGCAAATATACTATTTTTTTCTACATGGGGAATTTTCATTGATGGAGCCTTGTCCGTATGAGAATTGGTACGGGTGACCATATAAAATGGCATATCGATATGACCTTATGGATAGATAGATTCGCTATTTATCGACCTTCGAGAATTTTTTGCGGAAATTCAATGGAGTATAACCTGTACTTTTTTTAAAAATCCGATAAGCGTTTTTTATATCATTAAATCCGCTTTCTATAGCGATATCCATTAAATTTTCCTGTGTCGTCAATAATTTATAAGAGAGATATTCTATTCTCCTTTCTAATACAAATTGGTAAATAGTGGTATCCATTGCTTCTTTAAATTTTTGTTCAAGGCTTCTGCGACTAAGTGGTACTACTTGCGTTAATTGGTCGATGGATATGTCGAACATGAAATTTTTTTCAATATATTCTATTATTTGTATAATATACTTGTTTGAAATATTGTATTTTTCTGTAGATTGTCGTTTTTCGATACGTATCGGTCTTTTGATAATTTTGAAAGGAATGTTCTTTTTATTTATAATCAATGTGTGCAGTTTTTCACCTGTAATATATCCGATATTTTCATCATCGGTTACTATGGAGGAAATGGAGGGATAGGATAAGCTACAAATGAGTTCGTCGTTATCAACCCCAAGCAGGGATATCTCATTAGGAATGTCGATATTATTTATTTTACACATCTCTGCGACCTGAAGGGCAAAATAATCATCACAAGCAAAAATAGCGACCGGTTTAGGAAGTGACGATAACCATTCATTCAATTCGATATGACTTCGACTCCATTGACTATTGATTAAGTAGTCCGATTCAAAATAATAATAGTTACCTCTTAATTTTTCTACTTCGATACGATATCCTTCAGCTCTCCCTTTTGACCAAAGAAAATTCTTATTACCGTAGAAAGCAAAATTTTTAAATCTTTTCCTGGCGAAGAAATTAGCAGCCATTGCACCCACTTCCATATAATTACCGGATATTTTTGAAAACCAATCGGCATCATCTTCATAATTTTGAAGGAATACAGGTATATCCAGCTTTTTTAGGAACTTGATTTCATGATATTCCCATTGAACAATGACCGCATCAATATCCCATTCCTTGATCCGTTTTATAATTCCGGTTTCACCATATAACATTTTATAATACATAGGTAATCGGTAAAATATCCAAGGCCCGTTTTTGTTCTCATTTTCATGTGCATAACGGATAAGGCCTGTGAGGAAACGGCGGCTGAACTCAGTGGTGGAATCGATTAAAACAAGTATTTTGATCATCGCTTATTTTGTGTGCCTCTTTAATTAAATTTAAATAAATGTCATTATTTAACAATAGAAATGGCAGAATGTTCTGTAATCAGTACTATTTTTATAAAGATATTCGGGATATGTTACTTCTTTTTCGTTAATTGTGAAATAGAATATCAAGCAGGGATTTTATCTTTGTAAAAATTAAAACCGGTTGCAGAATAGTATAGTGAATATTTGTTGAAAACTGATAAAGGGAGCGGGGAAAACCCATGAAAAATACTTATTTGCTATGAAAGGCTTTCCGGGAACTATAAAAATTTAATTTATAAGGAATGACAACCGAAATTAAACAATTCAAGAAAGAAAACCTCATGGTTCGTATTTTTACGGATGAGACTTCCGCCGGAAAGGGTAGTGCGGATTTTGTTGCCCAACATCTAAATGACGCCATCCAGGCCAAAGGGCATGCCAATCTGATCCTGGCTACCGGTGCTTCGCAATTTGCCTTTATTGAGGCTGTAAAAATGCTTCAAATCGATTGGGGTAAAATTACCGTATTCCATTTGGATGAATACAAAGGTCTGCCCGAAACACATCCGGCCAGTTTCCGAAAATACCTGAAAGAAAGAATCCTCGATGTGGTGAAACCATTTCAGGTACATTATATCAATGGAGATGCAAAAGAAATCGGCCGCGAAGTAGCCCGTTATGAGGAACTATTGAAAGCTGCCGCAGTGGATGTTGCTTGCATAGGTATTGGGGAGAACGGGCATATCGCCTTCAACGATCCCGAAGTGGCGGATTTTAACGATCCTGGATTGGTGAAAATAGTACAACTGGATGATACTTCCCGTCGTCAACAATTAGGAGAGGGATGGTTTTCCACTCTTGAAGAGGTGCCGAAAGAGGCCATTAGTCTGACAATCCCTGCTATTATGCGTTGTAAGGTAATCAGTTGCATGGTACCGGATAAACGTAAAGCCAATGCCGTCTATAATACGTTGAATACGGAAATATCGACTGTATGCCCGGCGACGATTTTAAGAAGGCATCCTCATACAGTATTGTTTTTGGATACAAATTCCGCCTCTCAATTACAATGAAACGAAACCTGTTTGTTCTGCTGTTTTTTGTTATACTCTGCAAAGGTGTCCGGGGACAAAATGATCTCCCGGATATCTTTACCGGTGATATGAATAACGATTTGATAAGTTTTTCTCTTAAGAGGGAGGCAGCGAAAGCTTACAATTTGTTACAGGTTCCGCAAAGCAAGGATAAATGGATCACAGAGAAAGAGGAGTTGAGGGAGAATATTTTGCAACATGCGAGAGTGTCTTATGATCCCGACTTGCTTTTGGAGTACAGGGAGACAGCTGCATATAAAAAGGAAGGCTTTTCGGTTAGAAATATTTTCTTTCAGACACGACCACATGTATTTGCTACGGCAAACCTGTATATTCCCGACGGAAACGGCCCTTTTCCTGCGGTAGTTGTGGCAATGGGACATTCACGTACCGGGAAATTGAGCCCGGGATATCAGATGTTAGGACAAACTTTGGCCAGGAATGGTTATGTCGCGCTTGCCATTGATCCCTGGGGGGCGGGAGAGCGAACCACTGTCCACGGAGAGTTCGAATATCACGGGGCTAATCTGGGGGCGTCTCTGTTAAATGTGGGAGAAACCCTGATGGGACTCCAAATCACGGATAATATGAGGGCTGTTGATCTGCTATCTTCTCTCCCTTTTGTGGATAGCAAAAATATTGGAGCAACAGGGGCGAGTGGGGGAGGTAACCAGGTAATGTGGCTTGCTGCCATGGATAAACGCATCAAAGCGGTTGTTCCGGTGGTAAGTGTAGGAACTTTCCAGTCGTATATACTGAACAGTAACTGTATATGCGAAACATTGACCGGAGGATTGACCTTTATCGAAGAATCGGCAGTATTGGGTCTTATTGCACCCCGGGCACTGAAAATCTGCAACGGATTGAGGGACGCGAATGCAGCATTCCATCCGCAGGAAATGTTGAGAAGTTTCAATGGAGCCAAGACAATATATAGACTCTATAGTGCTGATAACAAACTGTCTTACCAGATATTTGATACGCCTCATGGTTATTTTCCCGAAATGAGGGAAGCCATGCTTGGTTGGTTCGATCTTCATTTGAAAAACGAGGGTACAGGTGCCCCGAAAGAAGAAAAGCAACTTGTTCCTTTACCGGAATCCGAATTAATGGTCTTTCCCAAAGGACAGCGTCCGCCAGAGGTTGTTTCCACAGGAGATTATTGTTTTAATCAAGGTTCACTTCTGAGATCAAGGATGTTGTCGGATAACGATATGTATATCCAGGAAAAAAAAGATGAGTTAAAACAAATACTGAGGATACTGAATAGCTATGATCTGAAGGATATTCACCAATTGCCGGATTCAAAAGGTTGGGAACGGTATGTTTTAGAAACAACAACCGGGGATCTCATACCTTTATTGCTGTATTTACCAAATAAGAGTAGTAGTGAATACGTTTTAATTGCTAATTCAAAAGGGAAGGGTTGGATTGATACAGATTTGATCGATAGACTCATAACACGGGGAACCGGTATCTGTATTGTAGATCTGTGGGGTATTGGAGAGAGCGCTTCTTCCGAGGCTAAACGTATTGACGGATCGTTACCGGAATTTCATACTTTATTCCGTTCTGCATTATGGTTAAACCAAACCATGCAAGGAATCTGGATCGGCCAGTTGGATATTGTTTTGAATTGGCTTATCAGTTCACATCAGATAAAAGAAATCACTATTGATGCCGATAGGGAATTAGCTGTAGCAAGTATATTGTCTTCTGTCCTCGGAAATAAGCCCGATAAATTAATTCTCAGGGAAATGCCATTGAGTTATCTATTTGATAAATCCGGTGATATCAATCATTTTTCCATGGCTATTCATATTCCTGACTTTTTACTTTGGGGAGATATGTCGCTTGCAGTTGCTATGTCCGGTAAAGATATTACCTTTATTGATCCGGTAACCATTTCCGGAAAGGAGTTAAGTCGCAAAGAAATTGAAGAGTTCAGAAATGAAGTCAATCACTTCAGTTCTTGCTCTGAGAAACGGTCGGTGGTTCATTTTGTAAAATAAATACATTTCACCATGCAAATTAATAGAAGAAATTTCCTTAAAATAGCAGGGGCTGCAACCGTATCGGCCATGTTACCGGCCAAAGGGGTAAGTAGTGGAATACCTGCTGAAAGTCAACAATCAGACAAGTCCTTAAAAAAAATATACAGTGAAGCTTATAAAAAACATCCTCAGAAATTTAATATGTGCGGTTATGCTGCTCCTAAACTTGAAACGGTCAGAATTGGTTTTGTAGGCGTCGGATCAAGGGGAAGTGCAGCCGTAGAGAGGATCAGTTACATTGAAGGAGTTAAGATTGTGGCTATTTGTGATGTATTGCCCGGGCATGTGCAGAAGGCAAAAGAACGTATTCAAACACCGGGACATCCGGCTATTGTCTATTCTGGGAAAGAGGATGCCTGGATGGAGATGTGCAGACGGGAAGATATCGATCTTATATATGTAGCGACACCTTGGGAATTACATGCCCCAATTGGAATCTACTCTATGGAACATGGTAAACACGTTGCATTGGAAATCCCTGCTGCAACCACTGTAGAAGATTGTTGGAAATTGGTAGAGACCTCTGAAGATACCAAAAAACATTGTGTGATATTAGAGAATTGTTGTTATGATTTTTTTGAATTGCTTACCCTGAATCTGGCACGTAACGGGTTTTTTGGAGAGATCGTACATGCGGAGGGAGGATATATTCATGAAATAGGAGAAAGCTTGTTCTTCAGGGGAAAACCCGGACGCAACTGGCGATTAAAAGAAAATATGGGCAGGAACGGGAATCTCTATCCGACACATGGATTGGGACCTGTGGCACAAATTATGAATGTCAACCGTGGAAATCGGATGGAATATATGGTGTCGATGTCTTCAGATGATTTTTTGATGAATCAGTATGCCAAAGAGTTGTCGCAAAAAGAAGACTACTTCAAACAATTCGAAGGAGCTCCATTCCGGGGGAATATGAATAATTCGATCATAAAAACGGTAAAAGGGCAGACAATCCTTATACAGCACGATATTACTACGCCCCGTCCGTATTCACGATTGCACACCATAAGCGGAACCAAAGCGACAGCGCAGAAGTATCCTCTTCCTCCCCGTCTCTCCATAGCCGAAGATCATAAAGAATGGTTGTCTGAAGAGAAATTCAGGGAGATTGAAATGGAATATAACCCCCTCATCATAAGAAAGATGCAGGATATTGCCAAAGAGATTGGAGGACACGGTGGAATGGATTTTCTGATGGATTGGAGGTTGATTGATTGTTTAAGGAATGGATTGCCGATGGATATGGATGTATACGACGCTGCTTCATGGAGTGTTATTGGTCCGTTAAGCGAATGGTCGGTAGCCAATCGTTCTGCCCCGATCGATATACCCGATTTTACGAATGGAGCATGGAAAACAAACCGGCCTCATGATATTGCTTTAACGGAGGGTGGGACAACAGGGGTTGTTATATAAGACATCTTGACCGGTCTTTGGATTTTTCCGGTTCCAGGTGAATAACAGAAAGTAAAACCAACAAGAATAATATTTCCTTGATGAACAAGAAAGTTTTTTATATCTCGATGGGTATTCTGGCCGTTATGTATTTTGTCTTTGGCCTGGTATCATGGGTGAATGCAATCCTTATTCCTTACTTCAAGATAGCACTGGAACTGACACATTTTCAGTCATATTTTGTTACTTTTGCCTTTTACATCGCCTATTTTGTGATGGCAATCCCATCGGGATTATTATTAAACAAAGTGGGATATAAAAAAGGAATCTTGTCCGGATTCATATTCCTTTCATTGGGTGCCCTCATCTTCGTCCCGGCAGCTCTTATGCAGCAATATACGGTTTTTCTCATTGGGCTCTACTGCTTGGGTACAGGGCTTGCCATCCTTCAAACGGCAGTAAATCCTTATGTCACTATTATCGGTCCAATAGATAGTGCCGCACAGAGAATGAGTGTGATGGGTATTTTCAACAAATCGGCCGGCATTATTGCTCCTTTACTTTTTGCAGCAGTGGTGTTTAAATCGACTGATGATACCACTTTTGCATTACTTGAAGCCGGTACACTCTCCGAAACAGAAAAAAATGTTATTCTGCAGGAACTGATCCGGAGGGTAATTATGCCTTATTCCGTCCTTGCCGTTTTTTTACTATTAGTAGGTATCGGTATAAGATATTCGGTGCTGCCGGAGATAGAAGAAAGAGAGATTGAAACACAAACCGGAAATGATACTTTAACGCCAGTTGTGCATGGATCAAGAAAATCTCTTTTGGATTATCCCTATCTCATTTTCGGAGCCATTGCGATTTTCCTGCACGTGGGTACGCAAGTAGTGGCAATAGATACCATTATCAATTATGCCGGATCGATGGGGATAGGGCTGCTGGATGCCAAGTTCTTTCCATCCTATACCCTTATATGTACGATTATCGGGTATATGCTGGGCATATTGTTTATTCCCCGGTTTGTTTCACAAAAAACTGCATTGCAATTTTGCACCACACTTGGGCTACTCCTCTCTTTAGGGGTAGTACTGGCCGATCATACTGTTTCACTGTTTGGACATACAGGGAATATCTCCATTTGGTTTTTAGCTTCGATAGGATTTCCTAACGCGTTGATCTATGCCGGTATCTGGCCTTTATCGATTCACGATCTGGGGAAATTAACCAAGACGGGTTCTTCGCTTTTGATTATGGGATTAAGTGGGAATGCTATCCTGCCACTTATTTATGGTGCAATAGGAGACCACCATGGACTGCGGGCAGGATACTGGGTGTTGATGCCATGCTTCCTCTATCTGGTATGGTTTGCTTTTCACGGGCATACGATTAACTATTGGAAAAGAGAAAAAAGAATACAAAATGAAAAGATTGATAATAGAGAAGGGTAGGTTATTTTCCCGCTATATAGCGGAAGTATTGTTGACAAACGTGGAATTTCATCTGTAATTATTTGGTAATTATATTTTTTTTATTTTTCTTTGTTTTTGTAAATTTAATTGTTGTTTGCCATAGCAAATACAGACTTGTTTGTTTTTGTTCATTTGGTTAACGCAAACATTGATAAAAATAAACGCTAAAATCATTTGCCTATAAGTCCTCTTTACTCAATTGAATTAACATAACAATTAAGAAGTAAAGCAATGGATACTTTCTGCATGATGACCGATGAAGAATTGGTCGTTTCGTATGCCGAGGGCAATGACTATGCGTTTGACCTGCTCCTCAACCGGCATAAACAATCTCTTTACACTTATATTTTCTATACTGTCCGTGACCAGGGACTGGCCGAAGATATCTTTCAGGATACTTTCTTCAAAGCTATCACCACTATCAGGCAGGGTGGATACACTGAAACAGGCAAATTCAAAGCATGGATTACACGTATTGCCCATAATCTGATAATCGATTATTTTCGCCAGAGAAAGAATGAAAATACTATCTCTAATGATGATTATGAGATTGATCTGTTGAACAATCCTTCCCTGTGTGATGATACTGTAGAGATGAAAATGGTGAAAATACAGGTGCTCAATGATGTGAAGAAACTGATCGACTTTTTACCTGATGAACAACGTGAAGTGCTTGAGATGCGATATTACGGGGATTTAAGTTTCAAGGAGATTGCTGATATCACCGGGGTGAGTATCAATACTGCTCTTGGCCGCATGCGTTATGCCATTCTCAACATGCGTAAACTGATAACTGATCACAAGATGATCTTAACGATCAATTGAAATCATTTATCTTCTATCTTCCCGGCCTGAAGAGTAGCTCCAGCTTAGGCTGTGGACGCATTTTGCCGGAGAACATATCTCGCATCCATATCATACCGGCTTCCACACCCATGGTGGGTTTGAACCAGTGCTCCACAGAACCCCCGTAGTAAGGAGCGTTCATCATTGGTAACATCGGCATGTCTGACTTGTTACTGTTTTGTAATACAGGCATCCCTCCATAAGCGTTGAGATACCAGTCATCGTTAAGCCGGTAGCGACCGTGAAGGTCGATCATTACTGCCGATTGGTTGAGAGAGAAATCATTTCTAGCCGTCTTCATATAGGTCAACCCTCCATCGAACATCAGATTACGATTCACCTGGTAGCTGGCATCAATTCCTGCATTCCAGAGAGGCATCACATCGAAATTGGAGTTATAACCACCGCTGACGCCCATCGTCAACGCAGGATTAATCGCATAACGGGCCCCTGCATCCAATATATAGTAATAGCCCTTACCGAAGAAAGGAGTCTCCACCATGCCTATGGTAGCCGATGAATGTAATAACAGATTAGAGGCCGGCATTGTGGTGGCAATAGCTGTGCGACTCTTGCTATTGATGAAATCAGATGCGGCTCCGTGCCAGTGAATCGGGGGGAAGTTAGTCTCCTTATCCGAATGTTGTGGCTCCAGGGTGAACCGTTGGTAAGGGGTAAATTGCGGCAGAAGATTTTCTGCCGGATTCAGTCGGGGTAATCTTAACGGAAGCTGGCCTGCTTTGAGAGTGTCGGCTTGTTTTGGCAATCCACCGGCGATTCCGGTTTTCAGATCCAGGCTATCCGGCTTCACCGGGATATCCTGTGCAAAACTTTTCGTCTGAATGAAGAAAAGGATCATCAGAAACGGAATATAAAAATGTTTCATATAGCTTGCGGAGTTAAGAGTTATCTATTGGAACAAAGATAGTAAAAATTTCAGGAAATTTTATTTTCAAAACTTATCTCTATCTTTAACTTATTATTCAAATAAATATATTCCGAGTGCTGTTGCGCAATCTATAAACAATAACTGTTTCTCATTTGCTGTATACGACCGGTTGCCAATTCTTTATTACATTTGGTATCTCCTATATCATTAATTAATGCGATTTTATTTGGTGATCAGTGCTTTTTTATTTTCCTTTGTTATTGAAAAATAATAAATACTAAAAGCAGTTTTCTGAAGCTCTTTTTTTACAGGATATTAATTCTATAATGAAGCGCTAAATAAGGCTTACACCCAAAATGATTCTTTGTCCAGGAAAAACACAGAGACTCCTTTAACAGTTAGCCTTCTTTTTAATTTATGGACATGAAGAAAATCGGGATAATATTTTTTCTTTTCTTTCATTTATTCTGTTCGTGTGAATATGATAAAGATCTCATCTATACAAATGAAATAACACCACCAGAAGATGATTTTAAAGTGGAAATAAATCTCTCCGATGTTAAACCGAACAGTACCATATTTATTTACCAATACACCAAGATTTCATTTGCCATTGACACAAAAGGGCATGAAATACTCGATCAAACAATTACTATTGATGCCGATGCTTATATCGACGGTAATAGTATTTATTTGTATCCTTTAGATGATAATTCTGTCAGAAAACTAGTATTCGATATAGAATTAAAAACCAATACAGGAAGTATTGCGGAGAAATTAGGCTATGAAAAGTATGTAGGCCGGTATGAATACAACGTGAAGTTTGTCAAATTGGAGGAAGATTTTGATATAAACTTCCGTGGAGGAAGGTCAGATGAAGGTTACTTGCAATTACAATGGGATGAACCTGTATTCGATAATGCAACATTTCAAAAATATGAACTTACTTTCTTCAATGATATTACCGAAAAGAAAGAAACTCATATTATCACTGATCCGAAACAAACCGGTTTTATCGATAAAAATTATGTTTGGGGGCATCGCACCTATCAACTTTCCGTGCATTATGTGAATAATGATGTTGATTATACATCATTGAAGGATAGCTATTTTACGCCTGAATATTATGGTTCAGGTGGTGCGACAAAATTTAGTTATCAATATATTGACCATGAATGGATGAATGTCTCCTGGGAATATACCGGTTATAAGTGTAAATATTTGCTGGAAGTTGATGGATATGGTACAAAAATAAAATGTGATGAAAATAAAAGAAATGTAAAGATTCAACGTTTTAGATTCCCAATAGATCCGCAAAGATTCAAGCTTTACGTTATACCTTATCATCTTTCGTATGAAGAGTATAAGAAATGTCCCTTTATCGCTGCTGATTATAAGTCGGAGGATGAACGTTCCGTAGTAATTAAACCGCCTATGGCGTGGAATCTGGGGAGAGATGAGTACTATTTCATGGAAGACGGTCTGTTGAATATCTATTCTGTCTCCAATTTCAAGAAGAAAAGGGATTTATTGCTAAGACCTGTTTATACTCTTGATCCCTCCGACCGTATTATCTTATCAGCCACCCCTCTAACTTCTCGAATTGCAATTTATAAACATACCTATGGATCCCCCCGTCCATTTTATGAAATTTATATCTACAATGTGAATGACTTTGAGGATCCGCTTCCTGTGAAAATCTTAAATCCATGGGAGGTAAATATTTTTATTGCAGACAATTACCGCTTATTTTTTAGAGATGGTGTGATAGATGACAATGGATACTATTTATATTCATCTCTTTTTGCAGCTGATTCAAAAACAGGAGAAATAGTAGCGGAAAAAAAGATGGTAGAGGGATACGCTAAAGTTGCAGTATCATATGATGGGAAATATATATGTGAATATTATGAAGATAGTTATCGGATATATAAATTTGATAATGACGTTTTTATTCCACTATATTCTTATCATAATACGGAGTATTCATATGAGATTTGTCAGTTTAGTTACACCAATCCAAACGAGTTAATTTTAAGTGGAGGGAACAAGACTGTTGTGTTTGATGTGAGTACATTGAGGGAAAAATACAAGGTAGGTGGTCTGTTTATTGTTCAGGACCCCATAACAGGGAACTATGCCTGTCTGGATGAATTCTATAATGAAAACTCTCTTCTCGCTATTTATGATAATACTTTTGACAGAATATTGACAAGAATACCCTTCAGTCAATATAAATACCCTCATTATTTTATGAAGAACAGGTTGATTATCTATGGAGCGGGGTATAGTGCGGCACTGGATTTAACTGATTATATCAAATAGGAATGAAAATAGATTATTTAATTCTGTGCACAATCTTATTCTTCTTCGCTGCCTGTGAATATGATAGGGACGATGTGTATTATGTGGATGTTCCGAAACCGGATGACACGGAGATCATACTTAATCTGGCTGATTTTCCTACAGGTGCCACTATCTATATATACAGGAGCACAAAATTGCATTATCAACTTTCCTTACCGGAAGGGCAAGTATTAAAAAAACGGTTCAGTCTGAATGGTGAAGAAATGTATCCGATGGATGGTTATTTCGAATTCGTACCAACCGGCAATATCCGGACTACAAAAAAACTGACAGTTGATGTTGAAGTGGATCCTCATTCTGAAAGTATTGCCGGTAAGCTGGGATTTGAAAACTATATGGGTAAATTTGAATATACATTGGTTTTTATCCCTGATGCAGTGCTGCATCTCAGCAATATTGCCCATCATAGAAATAAGGATGATTATTTTGAACTGACCTGGGACAAACCGGAGCTGGAACAATATACCGTAGATAAATACAGGATAACCTATTATCATAATAACAAAACGTATGTAAAGGAGATTACCGATCCCTATGAAACGGAGTTCGTGGATAGTTTGGCTGTGTTCGGTACATTACATTACAGGATAGAAACATTCTTTAAAGAAGCTGTAAGGGAACCTTGGATAGATATATATACGGCTGTGATTGAATTCCCGAGAAATTCTATCCGGTTTGAATATACCGGTGTCAATTCAGGAAAAATATCATGGCCCCGGAACGAATACAGATCCAGATATGCTTTTGCGATCGGTTATTACGGTGAGATAGTGTATGAGGGAGAGGAAAATTATTTCGAGATCGATAACATGATTGAGTTTACCCGGGATAAAACCAATCTGTTTCCTTTTTCACACGGAGGCTGGTATGAAGTGTATGTTGTTCCTTTCAATACGAAAGAGATCGGAAGGGGTGAGTCGTGGCCTATTCACTATGATGTGCTCTATTCGCCCAGTCTGATTACCATTGAAGACGGTTATTTGGATTTTCAAATTTGTACGGATACGCCAACGAATAGATTATTTGTCAGGAACGGGTATAACTTTTGGGTTTATGATAAGAATGATTTGGAATTATTAGACCAGGGGAAAATAGATGAATTATCTCTTTCATGGATTGGCCGTATTTTTTGCTCTGAGAAATCCTCATTGATAGTCATTCCCTCGAGTGGATGTATCGAGTTGGTCAGCTATGATCTTAAAAACTATGAGAAGCTACAATTCGACAGGGAAGAAGAACTTACGTATCATGAAGCTTTTTTAGGTACCAATGATGTGGTATTTATCAAAACCTATATGGATGTGGTGGATAGACTTCCGGGAGGGATCGAAGCGTTCGAGGGAAAACTGTTCGCGTATACTCTGGAGACACGTGAACTGATTGATTATCTTATTCTTCCCAACAAGAATGATCATGTTGCCGTTTCGAGAGACGGTAAATATGTGGCAATTTATTATAATTCCCATATAAAGAATGATGTTTCTGTGTATGAGTTTGGAGAAAACGGATTCTCATTGGTATACCAGGAAAATTTTCCGGTATACGGTCAAAGAGAAGATCCTAAGCGCATCAATTTTAATGAAAAAGAATCCAGCCTGATGATTATTACTTTTGAAGGAGCCGGAGGACAAACATATGTGGTGAATTTAAATGATGGTACGAAGAGTCAGAAAAGAATGGGTTTATATGTCGGTTCAGATCCATATACCGGTAACATCGTGACTGCTAATGGCTATTATTGTTCGATATATGATCAGACATTTACCAAAGAGCTTTTCGCACAGGAACGGACATATGTCAATCGGCTCTTCAATAACTATTTTTTTACATTTGCACATGGGGGAATCTCCAACCTTTATTATTTAGATATCACTAACTATTTACAAAAATGAGAAAATATATCTTCTTGGTTATTGTATTATTCTGTAGTGGATTATTACAGGCGCAACTTATCGTGGGATATTCCGGCGGGTACTCCTCTTATGATACGGAAGCCATGAGAAGCATGATGAGAAGTATACAGGGAATACCTCCCGCATCCATTATCGGTGCGAAAAATGTGGATAATTTTCCGGCACAAAATATAATTCATGTTATAGATATTGGTTATTTGTTTGAACAACATGAGTTTGGCTTAAAGGGGGGAGGATATCACTCTACAGGAGGAAAACTGTCAATAAAGGATTATTCAGGTGAATATGCTAATAGGTTTATTGTGAATGGTGTCAGAGCCGGGGTATATTATAAATATTACTTTTTTACCTATGAAAACAGGCGGGGGAGGGAACTCTTCTCTTTCTTTGGGGAAGTATCTCCCGGTATGTTTATGACTCAATTTAAAAACCGGGGGTTTTTTGTGGTAAATGATGAAGAACTGGACAATTTTGATGACATATTTAATACATCCGGTTTTTCTTTTTTAACCCAAATAGGAACTAAATATTACATTACTGAAAAGATAAATATACATGTTTCGGTGGGTTATGACTTCGTTGCTAAAGCTGAATGGGGAGAATCTGCCTATAATTCCGCTTCGATCAATTGGAGTGGAATAAGATTTACCGGAGGAGTAGGATTCTCATTTTAGGAACAGCTCTATGGATGAAATCGTTACCTTATTCCGGAAGGAGATTTAACAGGAGAAAAGATCATCGGGTAATTTAAATAGTAAACCCTTTATGTGATGAAACAAAAAAAGCCGGCTGCAAAGCCGGCTTTTTGTATATGGTAGGAGTTCAAATCGTTCTGTACTGAACGGTGCAAAAACTGAAAATGTGTTCAATTACCTGAGAAAATCTCAAACTCTGTGGAAACTGAAACTGGCTTAGAAAGTCAATTTTATGATTTCTACAGGGGCTTATACTTCAGAATGCGGATACTTCAAAAAACGTCTGAAGCAGTGTTTGAAGCTGCTAAAGCTGCTCTGAGAAGTCTTGTATATCATTCAATTCGATAACATTAAATCGTTTGATACATAATTTTTCCGGATTGTGAAGCAGAATCAGTCATACGAATGTAATCATGTATTTCAACCCTCGAATTCTTACCGTCGGATTTTTCCGGTTTGGAAAAGGCCGATGTAGTAAAAAATCAATGTTTGAGACCGGATTTTCATCCCTATTCCCGGAATTTACAAACTCTTGTATCTGTTTCCGGCGAGTTGGCTTGCCCGTGAAGGTTTACCTTTCAACCAAAATAGGATACAAAAGCAGTCACAAATTCTGTCTATGCCTGAAGATGGTTCATTCGTCCGAGTCGGTCGCTATTTTGCAATCACTCCCTTACATATACAGATAAACTGCTATCAAGGGGAATCACGTAACGAAAAACTTATGGTTCATCCGATAGAAACATTTTATCAATGTCTCACTCTTCATGAACAAAGAGAAAAACAAACGGATTTGCCGATCTCTTGAATGAAACTCTTCCCGTTGTGTACAAAATGTCAATGAACTCCTATGTATGTCTTTTGTACGAAATTCGTACTTTATCTCTCATTGTTGTTCTGCAAATATAACATACCGGACAAATAAATTGCAAATATTTTTGGTCGTTTTTATGAACAACTTCTCAACAGGTTATCAACAAGTTATTAACAGTGGTGTGCTGGATTGACTAAGAGAGTGGAAAGGTGGGAAGGTTGATGTGATGATAGAGATAGGAAGGTTTGTGATGTACCATCGCCAATATGAATAATGTGGAAAGGCGTTTGTAATTAGTAATTGCTAATTTGTATTTTAAATCAATTTTGTAATTTAAATCAATGATGTGCAGAAGTGAATTGCAATCCAACGATCGAAATAATTAGGGTGCTAAGGAAAAAGATTCTCCAGAAAGTGACCGGTTCCCTGAAAACCAGGATACCGAGGGCAACCGTTCCTACAGCACCGATGCCCGCCCAGACAGCATAAGCGGTTCCTGTCGGAATCGGGTGGTTGCCTCCCATCGATTTGAACAGTAAAAACATACTAAGGCTTACACAGGCAAGAAATATCGCAAGCCACAGCCACATCTCTTTGCCTGATGTCTGTTGCATCTTTCCCAGGCTCATCGCAAAAATTGATTCGAAAACTCCTCCAATAATCAGGATTATCCAGTTAATGTTCATTTTATACGACTATAATTATTTCTGCCCAAAGGTAGCAAAAAACTTCCATCTATAATTGTTTATTGTATTCAAAATAACTATATACATAGCAGACATTTGGGATTGTCGGCAATATACCGGTAAACTACTCAAACCGGATGGACTTGGCAGGAGTGATTCTGGCGACCAGATAGGAGGGGCCGATCATCATCAGTAAGGAGACGACGAGCGTACCGATATTAAGAAGAATAATATATAGCGGGTTGAGATCTACCGGTACTGCTGAGAGGTAATAGGTGGACGGATCGAGTTTTAGTAGCTGAAATTTATCCTGGATAAGGCAAAAAGCCAGAGCAATTATATTTCCCCATAACATCCCCTGTCCGATGAGAAAGGCTGAAAGATACAGGAAAACCTTGCGGATACTGAAATCCCTTGCTCCCATCGATTTCAGCATGCCGATCATATTGGTACGTTCGAGGATGATGATAAGCAGGCCAGAGATCATGGTGAAACCCGATACTACCAACATGAGAATGATGATAACCCACACATTCATGTCGAGTAGGTTCAACCAGTTAAATATCATGGGGTTGATGTCCTTGATGGAACGGGTATAAAGGGCATTGCCGAGACGGTCTTTGTATGATGCCATATCGAAGAAAAGATCCTGTGCAATCCTGTCAAGATTATCATAGTCACGTACCAGTACTTCGATCCCGCTCACCATATCACTATCCCATCCATTAAGGGAAGAAAGGATCTCATTCCCGACAATCACATAGAGTTTGTCATAATCTTCAAAATTGGTGCTGTAAATACCGCTAATATGAAATCTACGGGCACGGACAGGCTCCTGTACGAAATAGCAGGTAAAACTGTCCCCTGTCTTTAATCGTAATTTATCGGCAATCTCTTTTGAAATAATAGCCTGATTAGCCGTAATAGTATCGTTGGCTTGGATAATAGTTCCCTCTAGCAGGTTTTTCTTGAAAAATTCCCAGTCATATTTTTCTGACACTCCTTTCAATACCACACCCATGAAATCATCGTCGGTTTTGATAATAGCCGGTTTGGTAATGAATTCCTGAAAGTGACGGATATCAGGGTTGGCAGTGAGTATGGATGCAAGTGTATCTGAGAATGCAATGGGGGAATGCTCATAGGACGAGTTGCTCTCGAAGGCAGTGATCTGGATATGGGAGCCGAAACCCACCACCTTGGCACGTACTTCTTTTTTGAAGCCGACAATGATACATACTGCCACAATCATCACGGCCAGACCGAGCGCAATGCCGGCAATGGCAATTTTGATGGCAGGCGATGAGACCCGTTTATCGTTCTTTTTATCGCCTTTATAAATCCGCCTCGCTATAAAGAGCTCCGCATTCATGTTTGTGGGTATGTGGATATGCTTCAAGTGCTTTTTCCAGCACTATGAGCGCATTGTTTAGATCGTCTTTATTGAGCACATAAGCGATACGAACTTCATTTCTGCCCAACCCGGGAGTGACATAGAAGCCGGATGCGGGTGCCATGAAGATGGTCTGACCCTGATAGCGGAAATCGGAGAGGCACCAAGCACAGAAAGCATCGGCATCATCAAGAGGGAGCTTTGCCAAGGTATAGAATGCTCCTTGTGGCATGGGGGAATAGACTCCGGGAATATTGTTCAGCCGTTCTATAAGGAAATCGCGGCGACTCTTGTACTCGTCGAAGTTATGTTGCATATATGCGCCGTTCTCCTGTAACGATGCATTGGCTGCGATCTGTCCGATTAAGGGTGGACTGAGGCGTGCCTGGCAGAACTTCATGACGGTATCATGTACCTTCCGGTTCTTAGTGATAAGTGCCCCGATACGGATGCCGCATTCACTATATCTTTTGGATACCGAATCGATTAGCACCACATTTTCTTCTACCTCTTTCAGGTGACAGGCAGAAATATAAGGTGTATCGTTGTAGATAAATTCGCGGTACACCTCATCGGAAAAGAGGTAAAGATCATATTTTTTGACAAGTTGCCTTATCTGTTCCATCTCGTGGGGTGTGTAGACATAACCTGTGGGGTTATTGGGGTTGCAGATAAGGATTCCTTTGGTACGTTCATTGATCAGTTTCTCGAACTCTTCTATCGGGGGAAGGGCAAATCCCGTTTCCATGGTAGAGGGGATGGTACGGATGATCGCTCCGGCGGAAATGGCAAAAGCCATGTAATTGGCATAAGCCGGCTCGGGGACGATGATCTCATCGTCCGGGTTGAGACAGGCCATAAAGGCATAAAGCACTGCTTCCGATCCGCCGGCGGTGACGATGATTTCTTCGGGAGTGAGGCTGATATTGAACTTTTTATAGTAATCAACCAAATTCTCCCGGTAAAATCGGTAGCCGTCACTGGGACTGTATTCCAGTGTGGTGCGGTCGATATTGCGGATGGCGTCCAATGCCGATGCGGGAGAAGGTAGGTCGGGCTGGCCGATATTGAGGTGATATACTTTTACCCCCTTTGCCTTGGCAGCATCGGAAAGCGGTGCCAGTTTTCGTATGGGTGAAGGAGGCATCTGTATGCCCCGTTGGGATATGTGCGGCATAATGTTCGCGTTGATTGTAACCTTTGTAAATCTTTTTTCCTTATGACAGATAGGGAGCAAAGGTAATAAAAAAGTTGGAGTATACTCTATCAGAAAGTGGAAAAGTGAAAAGATGGAAAAATGATTGGAAGGCGGGCTTTATAGACTTTTTAAATGATTAACACTTATTATTGTGATGGAAATAGACCTTGAAAAAGGATTGTAGTAAGTTTGTCCCCTGAAATTAAAAAAGAAAAAAGATGACACGTAACACAATCTTAGTAATGATTCTTGTACTTACAGCCGGACTGGGTGCTTGTACAGGACAAAAAAGTGATCCGGATAAATTCAGAAAAGGGTGGACTCTGGCATGGGAGGATGATTTTGATGGTAAAACGGGGCTGGATGCCTGGTCAAAGATACCCAGAGGTAAACAACACATGAGCCGCTATATGAGTGACAACGAAGCTCTCTATGTTCTGGAAGACGGACTACTTGTACTCCGGGGAGTGGAGAATGTGGCGGATGGTGCAGAGATTCCGTTCCTCACCGGAGGTATAACACGACAAGGGGTGAAAAAGAACAGTGTAAGCAGAATTGAAGTGAGAACTCGTATGAATCCGGTTGCAGGAGCGGTACCCTTTATTTCTTTACTGCCTTCAGACGGAACCGGGAATATCGCTATCGATATCATGGAGCGGTATGGATACGATGAGTTTCTTTACCAGTCGGTCACCTCACAATATACCACCATCGAAGGGATGCCAGATAATCCACCATCGAGTGCGTTGGTCAGTGTGAATCCTACTCAATTCCATACCTATGGGGTGGAGACCTATCCTGACAGTATTGTGTTTTTTGTGGATAACAACCGTACTAAAAAATACCCACGTATCTTGACTGATATTCCGGGACAGTTCCCGTTCAATGACATGGATCTTAATCTGTTTATTGGGATCCGACTCAATAAAGATACTGACTCTACTGAATTACCTGTAGATATGTTTATCGATTGGGTACGCTATTACGAACCGGAAACGAATAATTAAAAAGTCGCTCTTCGGCCAGTTTTTCGTATTTGGTACCCTTCCGCCCATAGTTTGCATAGGGATAGATACTGATACCGCCACGGGGGGTAAAGATACCTGTCACTTCAATATATTTGGGATCCATCAGCCGGATCAGGTCTTTCATGATGATATTCACACAATCTTCATGAAAGGCACCGTGATTGCGGAAACTGAAAAGATAGAGCTTGAGGCTTTTGCTTTCCACCATCTTTATTTCGGGTATATAATCGATGCGGATGGTAGCAAAATCGGGTTGCCCTGTGATAGGGCAGAGACTGGTAAATTCCGGGCAGTCGAATGTAACCCAATAGTCGTTTCCCGGATGTTTATTGTCGAATGCTTCCAGCATCTCCGGTGCGTAATCTTGTTTGTATTCTGTTTTGCCACCCAGGTGGCTGAGTCCTTCGTGTTGCATAACCGTTGTTGTTTCTCGAAAAATCAAATATAAATTAAAGGGTAGGATTTAGGTTCGGCAGTGTATATCTGTCCAGTTAATTACAGGCTGTTTTCCCGTTCCGCTAAATATTCCTGTAAACCCTTGTTCCGTAACCGGCAGGCGGGACAATGGCCACATCCTTCAGCCAGAATTCCGTTATAACAGGTAAGGGTTTCATTTTTTACAATATCGAAAACACCCAGTTCATCAGCCAATCGCCATACCTCTTTCTTATTGCGCCACATAAGCGGTGTATGGATTATAAACTGCTTATCCATAGCCAGGTTGAGTGTGGTATTGGCTGAGCGGATAAAAGTATCGCGACAATCCGGATAACCGCTGTAATCGGCTTCTGATACCCCTGTTACTAAATGTTTAACTTCCTGTGCGTAGGCGAGAGTTGCCGCAAAAGTAAGGAACAGCAGGTTTCTGCCCGGAACAAAAGTATTAGGGTATGAGCCGGCCGGCTGCTCTTCATCCATCTGTACGGAGAAATCGGTCAGTGAATTTGGTGCCAATCGGGAGATGATACCCGCATCCAATACTTGAAACGGAGTGTCGGCCATTTCAGCGATCCGTCGTGCATTTTCAACTTCCTGAGAATGACGCTGTCCGTAAGTGAAACAGAGCGCGTAGGTGTTTCTGAATTGTTGCTTTGCCCAATAGAGGCAGGTCGTGGAGTCCTGCCCGCCCGAGAAGAGCACAAGGGCATCCTGTTCTTTGTAATCTTTCATTGTTCTTTGTTTTTATGTGGTTCCCTAAGCTACACAGAAAAGCGTTAGCTTTTCATTGCAAAGATACGAACGTTTTCGTTAAGTAAGTGCAGAACAAATTTATTTGACTTTGTCTTTTTCCTTCGCACCTCACCAAAACTCAAACAAGTTTGTTTTTGGTTTCGGTTTGTCGTCAATTGTTTTGCCGAGCGCAGAATTGAAAATCGAGGAGTGAATGCGACTCAATTAACAATCGAGGAGTGAATACGACTCAAAACGACTAATGAAATTGAATAATTTTGTGAGTTTTTGGTATCGACTGTACCGCCAGATACATTCATTTCCTGTTTTACCCATGAAGGTTGATTTAACGATACTTTTTTTATAGATAAGAGGTAAATCCCTGAACTACAATCTTAATAATTTTGTAACATTTTTGTAACTACATTGTAACATCCATGTCGTACTTTTGTGCAAAATATCCGAAGGAGGACAATATTTATTGATGCAACGATTATCTCAGCTTTTATTTCTGCTTGTTTTACTTATATCCTGTAACAACAATTCAGCCAATGAAGAAAAAGGCGGCTCAGGAATGTCTTTATCCGGTGCAGGTGCCACTTTTCCCTATCCTTATTATAATATTGTTTTTCGCGATTACATGCGATTGAATGGGGGGGTAAAGGTAAGCTATGGCGCCATTGGCAGTGGTGGAGGAATTCGCAGCCTGCGTGACCGCTCGGTGGATTTCGGTGCCAGCGACGCCTTTCTGAATAGTAAGGAAATCGCATCGATGAATGCAGAAGTGGTTCATGTAGCAACCTGTATGGGCGGTGTAGTGATGGCTTATACCCTCGAAGGAGTAGATAGCCTTCGGCTGACAGGGCCTCTTGTTGCGGATATCTATTTGGGAAATATCAGAAAATGGAACGACCCGAAACTCCAGGCGATCAATCCGAATGTGCCATTACCTGATCTGGATATCACCCCGGTGTACCGGTCGGACGGTAGCGGGACGACCTATAATTTTTCGGAATACCTGTCCATGGTGAGTCCTGATTGGGACAGTGTGATGGGTAAAGGAAAGGCCCTGAAATGGGAGGCAGGTATCGCGGCGAAAGGAAATCCCGGAGTAGCCGGTATTGTGCAGCAGACTGAAGGAGCTATCGGATATATCGGTTCGGAATATGCACTCACACTGAAGCTTCCGGTCGCCAAACTCAGGAACAAAGCGGGAAATTATGTAGATGCTACGCTTGAAACCATTTCTGCAGCCGCCAACGTAGCGTTGCCCGACGATATGCGTGCGACAATTATTGATTCGGACGATCCCAATGCTTATCCTATCAGCCTTTTTACCTGGATACTTGTTTATAAAGATCAGCAGTATGGCAACCGCACAAAAAAAGAAGCGGAGGCGCTTGTAGACATGCTTAGTTATATAATCAGCGACGGTGGACAAAAAGTGGCAGCACAGATAAACTATGCGCCTCTTTCTGCTCAAGCGATAGAGAAGACAAAAAAACTGATCGGTGAGATTCATTACGGCGGGGAGTTAATCAATTGACAATTGATAATTGATGATTTGATGATTCAGGGAGAAATTGCCAATATTTAGTCGAAATCAGAAATAATAAAAAATAATAAGATGCTGTTAGTCAATTTGTAATTAGTAATTTAATTAGTAATTATTAAATGAATGAAAGATAAGATATTCCGGATAGTACTTTTCTTAGCGGCATTAATGATCCTGTTACTTGCGGCAGGAATCATTTATGCATTGGTGAGCCGTTCTGTAGAAGCTTTCGGTGAATATGGTATCTGGGGATTTGTAACCAATGCTGAATGGGATCCCCGTTCGGCAACAGAAGAATATGGTGCGCTCTCTTTTATCATGGGAACGCTCTATACTGCATTTTTCTCCCTTTTGCTTTGTATTCCTTTTGCACTGGCAGTAGCTCTGTTCAACGGTGAATATTTTAAGGGTTCCAAACTATCCTCTTTTGTGAGTTCCATTGTGGATCTGCTGGCCGGTATTCCCTCTATCGTGTATGGTTTGTGGGGATTCTATACCGTTCGTCCCATCATCATAGAGATGGGGGTGAATGCACAGGGATTCGGTATATTTCTCTCATCAGTCGTATTGGCGATCATGATCATTCCTTATGCTTCGTCGCTGAGTGCCGAATTTCTGTCAATGGTACCCAATAAACTCAAAGAGGGGGCATATAGCCTCGGAGCCACGCGGTTAGAGGTCGTACAGCATATCAGTCTTCCTACTGCAGCATCGGGAATTGTCGCCTCCTTTATTCTGGCGTTGGGACGCGCCCTTGGTGAAACGATGGCGGTAACCATGCTGATTGGAAATACCAACAGGATACCGCAGGGATTGCGCGATACGGGAAATACCATGGCGAGTGTGATTGCCAACCAGTTTGGTGAAGCCGACGGGCTCAAGTTAAGCGCACTGATCGCCATCGGCCTGTTGCTGTTTATTATTACAGCGCTCATCAATCTGGTAGCTAAAATGGTAATGAAAAAATTAGCGAGGACATGAACCATCATAAAATAACACATACGGGGTGGCGGAAAGGAAAGGATAAAATGACCTTTGTACTGGTTTGCCTTTTTTCACTGGTAGCCATGTTCCCTCTGTTCTTTATCTTGTGGGATGTGATCTCGAAAGGATATAAAAATTTCAATTTGCGTCTCTTCACAGAGGTGACCCCTTCGTCGATGGATGCCATGCTGGCACGGATGAACGGCGAGCCTATTCCGGGTGGGATATTGAACGGAATCACAGGTACGGTGCTGATCGTGGGAATGGCCATCCTCTTTTCGGTATTCCTCGGGTTATTCATTGGCATTTACCTTGCCGACAACAGGGGGAAGCGATTTGCAGGGATAGTAAGCTATCTGACCGATCTGCTGCAGGGGATGCCATCTATCGTCATCGGTATAATCGCCTACGCATGGATAGTAAAGCCGCTGGGCGGTTATTCGGCCCTGGCCGGTAGTGTGGCGCTTACTATTATGATGTTGCCGATGATTGTACGTTCTACCGAAGAGACGCTGAAAATGTTACCCGTAGCCTATAAAGAGGCGGGACTTGCATTAGGATCGTCATACACCAGCGTGGTATTCAGGATATTGATCCCTTCCGGATTTGGGGGAATCTTTACCGGTATACTCCTTGCCGTATCGCGTGTGATGGGAGAGACCGCTCCACTGATGCTTACCGCACTCGGAGCATCTGTAGTGAACTGGAAAGTGATGGAGCCCACCAGTGCAATTCCACTGCTGATATGGGATTTCTACAACGACCCGAACCTGGTGGATTTGATCTGGTCATCGTCGCTCCTTTTATTGATCGTAATATTCCTGTTAAACTGGATAGCCAAAATTGTAGCACGTAAATGGAAAGTGTAAAAATAGCAAGCGGAAAGACTCCCATTCTTCAATTGAAAGAGGTGTCGGTCTCCTATTCACCCGGCAGTTTTGCCGTGAATAAGGTGTCGACCAACATCTATCCCAATACCATCACCGCCATCATGGGGCCGTCGGGCTGCGGAAAGAGTACGCTCCTGCGTGCCATCAACCGCATGCATGATCTTTATCCCCATATCAAAACTACCGGGGAGATCATACTGAAAGGAAAAAATGTGCTGGCAATGGATCCTATGGAGGTACGCCGTATGGCCGGTATGGTGTTTCAACAACCCAACCCTTTCCCCACGATGAGCATCTATGACAATGTGCTGGCGGGATACAAGCTGAACGGCATCCGCCTGAAAAAGCGGGAGAGAGATACTATTGTGGAGCAAAGCCTGCAGAGTGTGGGGCTGTGGGAAGAGGTGAAGGACGTGATGACCAAAAGAGGGTCGTTCCTCTCGGGAGGCCAGCAACAACGGCTTTGCATAGCCCGTGCACTTGCCCTGAACCCGGAGGTATTGTTGATGGACGAACCTACCTCGGCGCTTGACCCGATTTCTACCAATAAGATTGAGGAGTTGCTGTTGCAATTGAAAAATGATTTTACTATCATCATAGTGACCCATAACATGTCGCAGGCAGCACGTATATCGGATAATTCCATGTTCATGTATCTGGGTGAGCTCGTGGAACATGGAAATACTACACAGATGTTTACCAAACCGCAGAACAAACGTACAGAAGAGTATCTGACCGGTGTTTTTGGGTAAGAGCACTTTGGTTAGATAATACGGGGTCAGCCCCGAATATTGAAAACAACTAACAGAGTAAACGTTTACGTTGCGAGATAAAGAAAAATGAGTATTTTTGCCTGTTAGGAGCAGGAGCATAGATTATCTTAAATAATGAGGGAACAATGAACAGCGGGAACGAAAAAGGCAATGCCCCATACGTGAGGGGAATCAAAGACAACTATATAGATCAGTTGCATGGTGATTTCCAGTTGATTTCGGAAATTGTACTGACCCAGATAAAACTGGCTTCTGATCTGGTTCGGGATAATCGTAACAAGGAGATCATTCCCCAACTGAAACGGAATGAGAAGTTGATTAATTCACTGGATGTCACTATCAAGGAGAAGGTGATTAACGCCATCATGCTTTTTACACCCCGGGCTTCTGATTTGCGCCGGTTGATGGCCTATCACGATATGACTATTTCGATGGAACGGGTGGGCGATCTGATCGAAAATATTGCTTTCGCATTGGAAGGAATAGATTTTTCGTTGGCCGGATTCGAGAAATATAAAAAACCTATCGATAAGATGTTTGTACAGACAGACAAGATGCTGAAAAATGCACTTTTCGCCTTTACCGGTGTGAGTAATGAAATGGCATACGATACCATACAGATGGACGATAAGGTAGATAAACTGGAACGGAAAATCGAGCGTCAACTGGCAGAAGATTTCCAGAACGAAGTACAGAGTTCGCAGTCGCTGGTAAATATTATGAACCTCAACAGTATCTCTTACTATCTGGAACGTATTGGTGATAAGGCGGTGGATATAGCTGAATCGGCTGTATATGTGATCGAAGGAAGAGATATCCGCCATGTGAAAGAATCCAAAAAACCGGTAGCCGGTGAAAAATCAGGAGATGAAGCAAGATGAAAGGTAGAATTTTAGTTGTTGACGACGAAAAGGATATCTGCGATATCCTGCAATTCAATCTGGAGAACGAGGGATATATCGTAGATGTAGCCCATTCAGGAGAGGACGCATTGGAGATGATCACCGATATACATGGGGTTATTATCCTCGATGTGATGATGGGTGGAATTTCCGGGTTTAAAGTGGCCGAAAAATTACGAAAATCGGGAAATTTCGTGCCGATTATTTTCCTTACGGCCAAGAATACTGAAAACGATATGCTGACCGGATTTTCATTGGGGGGAGATGATTATATCGCCAAACCATTCTCGGTGAAAGAAGTGCTTGTCCGTGTAAAAGCATTGCTCAAACGTAGTGCACTCACTAAAATGGCGCCGGCTGAGCCTGTGCCGACCGACTGGAGCTATAAAGGATTGAATATTGATCTGCAGGGCAACCGTGTGACCATCGACGGAAATGAGGTATCACTCACTAAAAAAGAGTTTGAAATCCTTTCTCTGCTGGCACGTACATCGCCTAATTTGCTTACCCGCACGGAAATACTCAACAGCGTATGGGGTGAGAACGAGTTTGTGCTCGACCGTACCGTCGATGTGCATATCACTCGCCTGAGAAAGAAGCTGGGAGATTATGCAGGTATTATTGTAAATCGTTCCGGATTCGGTTATTATCTGAATATCGACGCTAAAGACGATTTGACAATGTGATGATTCGGTGATTTTCTGTCATTACTCGACATAATGCAGATAAATTTGCCCCTGCCCCTCGGTCTTAAGCAAATTCACTTTTAGTTTTTAGAAAATGAAACGAAAAGTATCTTTTAAAACTCGTATCTTACTTAACTTCTCAGTGATCATAGGGCTTTTCACTGTGGGGATTATCCTGTTTGAACAGCAACAGTTCAAAAATGAACGTACACTCAGTCTGGAGCGTACACTTGAGAATAATGCCGATATTGTGTACCGGTATCTCAACGAGAATATCATTGATTTGCAAAAAGAGCCGGAACGGGTGGGGGAACTGTTACACTATATGCCCTCTGATGTGCGTTTTACCATTATAAACTGGGAGGGACGAGTACTCTACGACAACTTTTTGGATGTCAGTAAGATGGAGAACCATCTGAAACGTCCCGAAGTACAGAAATCGATTGGTTTTGGAAATGGGTCGAATATCCGTATATCGGATAGTGATAATATCAAATATCTCTATTATTCCAAAAAATACAATGAAGGTTATTTTATCCGGTTAGCGGTTCCGTATAATGTGCAACTGCAATCATTTATCAATTCCGGAAGTTCGTTTATCATATATATCCTTCTCTTTTTCGTGGTGTGTATACTGATGATGCTTTATTTCTCCAACCGATTCTCCAGATCGTTGAAAGAGTTAAGGGAATTTTCGTTGAACGTGAGAAATGATGTTAAGATACCGGCCAGTTTCGTTTTTGCCGATGATGAGGTGGGAGAGGTGAGTGCCGATATTGTGGAAAACTATAACCTGTTGCAGGAAAATCGACGTAAACTGGCGGCTGAGCGTGAGAAACTGCTGCAGCATTTTCAACTTTCTGAAGAGGGAATCGCCATCTTTTCGAAAGATCGTAGGGAAATCTATGCTAATTCTCATTTCCTGCAATTCCTGAATATGATCTTGGATAATCCAACATTGGAGACTGAACTGATCTTTGAAGATCCAATTTTCAGCGAGTTTGTCAATTTTCTTAATACAAAACCAAGAGAAGGAAATATTTTTTCGAAACGTATTGAGAAGAGTGGCAGACAATTTAATGTGCGGATTATTATTTTTGAAGATGAGAGTTTTGAATTCTATATCAGTGATATTACCAAATCGGAGAAAACACGCCTGCTCAAACAGGAAATGACCAATAATATCGCACATGAACTTCGTACGCCGGTCACCAGCATTCGTGGTTATCTGGAAACGATCCTCAACCTCTACGATGATAAGGGTGACAACAATGAACGTATTCACGGTTTTCTCGACAGGGCTTATACACAGACTATCCGTCTTTCGGAATTAATTCAGGATATCAGTATGCTGACCAAGATAGAAGAGGCACCCGACCGGTTCGAACAGGAGCAGGTGAATATGAAAGAGCTACTGCGCGAATTGAGAAATGATCTGTCTGACAAACTGAAGGAGAAGAGTAGTACATTTAATGTAGATGTAAGCGATAATGTGGTGGTTTATGGCAGTCGCACGCTTCTTTATTCTATTTTCAGGAACCTGATAGAAAATGCTATTTCCTATGGCGGTGAAAATATAGATATTATGGCGCGTTGTTATAACGAAAATGAGAATACCTACTTCTTAGAGTTTTATGATACGGGTACAGGAGTTGATGAGAAACACCTGGTACGTATTTTTGAACGCTTTTACCGGGTGAGTGAAGGTCGAACACGTAATACCGGTGGATCAGGATTAGGACTTTCCATTGTCAGGAATGCAGTGTTGTTTCATAAAGGAAGTATCGTGGCAAAGAATCGTCCCGAAGGGGGCCTACACTTTCTGATGACTTTTCCGAAGATTATAAAATAAACCTAAAACAAGGTAACTACTCTGATTAAGTAACCCTATACAAGTTGTATATGTATTCAACGGGCGCTCATAATAAAATAACCGCCCGGATATCAATAAACCCCAAGAGTTAGAAAAACTTTTGGGGTTTATTTCAATATTATTCCTGCTGTTTTGAATTAATGGCTTTTCGGGAATAATATGCTATCATTAACATTGCATTATTGCTGTACAATTATTTTCAATTTAGTAGTTCTACCGTAGAGTTTCGTTACTCCTTCGTATACAAATCCTGGCAGATTAGGGCCCGTATAGTGAGCAGAGGCTCCGGGGGTAGTACCTCCGGTGATTGGATCGGCTATCTTACAGCCGTCATCACTGGTTGCATCCATATCGTCTGCGGCTTCAATAACTTTCATGATACCCAATTTATCCTCCGATCCGTTAACTACCCGTCTGAAAGCAATGTATGTGCCGGATGTGATTTCCAGACTACAATTTCCGCTGGCTCCGGCATTAGTCCGCTGTCTCAATATTCTATTGGCATCGTTGTTGACCATAGCAGGAGCAACATAACTATCCAAAGCGGATAAAGCTTCGAATGTTTCCCAGTTCCCAGTGGTTGTTTCAAAGAAATTATCCAGATCCATGGTAGCGACCTCTTCCTGGGAAAGGATTCTAAATCCGATAGCATTTTTTGTCATGCCGCCGAGCCAGTCCGTATCAACCTGCCGTCCTACCGGACCTCCACTTAAACGAGCAGCACTTACGTATGCAAAACCTCTGCTGCCAACCGGTACCCGATCGGAATTTCTCCAGATATTGACAAAAGCAAAGTCAATACTTCCGGAAGGAGCATCTACTGCTTCTTTCAGTGTCACTACATTCTTTATTTCATTACCTACCTGAATTCCTTCTATTGAGAACAGGTAAGGCTGTGTGGGGATTACTCCGGCGTTAGACATAATTTCCCATTCAGGAGCCATTTCAAAATCTTCAAATATAAGTGCCCTGCCTTCCGGTATACCGGTAATTGATTTGATATCTGCATATGCCGTTGTTTTAAATCCCTCTTTATCGGTCACAACCACACTGATAGCATCTGCCCTTTCATCATCTACCGTGATATCGAAACTAAAACTCTTCTCTGTTTCAGAGGAACCGACTTCAATCAGCCCAGGCGTAGACAATTCCAGATAAGGAGTTTTTCTAACCAGTGCGTAGGTAATGGATGCTAAATCTTCGGCAGATGAGGTGGTTCCTTCGATAGTTACAGACTCATTAAGTTCAATCTGGTCGATTTCCGATGGATTGAGTGTAACCCTTGGCGGCACTCCTTTGAGTTTTTCTATCACGATAGGAGCAATGGTTGTTTTTGTATAAATGTCGGTAGCAAATATGCCTATCGCTGTTGTCGACGCATCGGAAAGAGATATATTCAGAGAGAAATCTAATTCATTCGGGAAACTATCGAGTATTTGAAAGACCCTGTTATTTCTGCTTATTTCTTCATATCCGACATCAGCATTGCCTTTGAGTAATGTAATATAGATGTCGCGTAATCCATTGTTGGATTCAATACTTCCTGTTACTGTTTGGGTTTGTTGGAATAAGGCTTCTTCCAATGATGTGGAAGAGGTAATATTTACTACCGGCGGCGGATAAGCATTATCGTCGGTATAATCCACAGCGACCTCTCCATCGCTACAGGTGGCAAATATGGCCAGACTCAATGCCAATAGCGTATAAATTATCTGTTTGCACCTTTTCATATCATATCTGTTTTTTAATTGTTTATATTCTGTTTTAATGCCTGGATAACTACGATCCGATCTATGTTATCCTATTGATAATCTTGTTTTATTCTATAAGAACTCTACCTGTAACAGAAAACTTTTTATATTGCCGCTGACCGACCCTTCGGTGAAATCCCGGAACTTCCATTTCGTAGAGCCGAACAGATAAATAACGTATTCACTATTCCTGTCGGAATTCTCTATTATTTCCAGTGTATATGAGCCGTCGGTAAGTGTGGAAGTTGTGGATTCCAGAACAGGCACCAGGTTTCTCCTGATTGTACCGGTTACCAGAGTCGAAGATGTTTGGGCCGATCTGAACAGGCTGGCAGAAGCTGATATCTGATTTTCGGAATCAAAAGAGAGGAGTGCCGTGCGAGCTGTAAGACCTTGCTTAATTTCAACACCAACCGGCATCATTCTGCATGCATCTGCAACAACTGTTTGTTCCATCTCCGGAACAGGTTTCTCATATAATACAACACTCCCTCTGTATTCCGTTTCTGTTGTTGAAACAGGAACAAAAATGGGAAATCGTTCGGCTGAAACGGCAATATTGGCTCCCGGGTTAATTCTTGAGGCTCCGTAAGTGACATTAGCCCTGTCCAGTATAATAACATGGCTGTCGTTTCCTTTTATTGCCAAACTCACGGCATTGTAGTTGTTCGTAGTATAAGGATTATTACCTGTTAAATCGGAAACAAACGTCACTTTTGCCGTTCGCGTTTTATCCCATTCTGTACCGGGTTCCGGCTCTATATTATCGTTTCCTGAGCAACCGGTTATTAGAAAACAGAAGAATGAAGCAATCAGGTATAAATTGATTTGTTTCATAACATAATACTTATTGAAATTCGACCTCTGCCAACATGGCACAATGGTCTGTTATTGCTGCACTATTGGATAATACCTGGTATGATTTGACATTCCATTTATCCGCCGGTTTGGCAAAGATGTAATCTATCTTGCTGGCTGGATTGGAAGCCGGAAATGTAGCGAAATTATTACATACCCTTTTCCATAATGCCATCCCGGTACTTATTGCCGTTTCACTGGGAAATGCGTTGAAATCACCTGCCAGTAAAGTAGGAAGAGAGGTTCCTATAGCGGCATTCAACTGCTGTACCATAGATTGTCTTACACCATCGGTCGAGTGATCCAGGTGGATTACTGCCATCCGTACTTTCTCCTCTGTACCGGGTAGGGTTACATCAATAAACAAGACAGTGCGCATTTCCTTCATTTCACTGGCGTTGCCGGTCAGTTGTGTATTGGATATTTTTTCGATAGGATATTTGGAGAGTATGGCTACTCCATATTCTCCCTGGGAATATGTGATTGCGCGTCCAAAAGCTGAAAAATATCCTGTTTCCGCTGCCAGTTCTGTTGTAAAATCCCGGAATCCGTTTCGTGCTGTTTTGTAATCTATTTCCTGTAGCATCACGAAATCGGGATTATACTGTTCTATATAATCTGCAAAGGGGGCAGCATTGTATCCGACCATTTGTCCGGACATCCGGGTATTGATGTTCAATACCCGGATAGTGGTTTGTGATGCCAATGTCCCACATGTTAGTAATAACAATAAGGAACACACTATATATTTTAATTTATTCATTATCGAGTACAGTTTTAGTCTGATTAGTCGTCCCATCCAGGATTATTTGGCCGCAGATTCGGATTCAGTTCCATTTGTCTGTAGGGAAGGGAGAATAGATAATTTTTAGGATTTTCAAAAACACGGGAATCATCAAAAATGAGAAATCCGTTCTCGTCGAATTTCGTGCTGGATGTGAATACCGACTGGTCATAGGCATAATCCCTGCGGATACCTTTTAAAATACCCATTTGCTGACGTTCGGGAGTTTCAGATTTGTCCACTCCCAATTCATATCCTTGTTCCCATCTTACCAGATCGAACCAACGATGTCCTTCCATGAAGAGTTCCACACGGCGTTCGCGTTGCAATTCCGTTTTCAGATCCAGGCCATTGGCTTCCAATTCGCTCAACACCATTCTTTTCATACCCACTCTGTCTCTGAGGATATTGATGGTTTCGTCTATTACGCTTTGATTCAGGCTCCCCAGATTATACATTGCCTCTGCATAATTCAGGAGTACCTCTCCGTAACGAATGAGAATAATGTCATTATCGTCCTGATTGTAAATCGGAACTTTCGAAGGCTCACAATATTTCAGGCAATAATATCCTGTGTAAGTTACGGCACCTCTACCGTCGTTATTGAATTTGGGAGATCTGAAAATGTTCGTTCTGGAAGCATCTTCGTCAGGATTGGTCGTGCCTCTGCCGTCAACTCTTCCGTGCCATTTGTCGTAGCCGGGATATACGATGGATTGTTTGAGTCTGGGATCACGATTTACAAATACACTGTCGTAAGCGCTGTATGCCGGTGTATAGGTACCGTTTCCTTTATATAATGGCGATTTGTCGATCGGTAATCCGTCAATACATAAGTAGCTGTCGACAAGAGATTTTGTCGGATTGAAGCGAATGATCTGATCGGGTACCTGTAATTCCCTGCTTAAATTATGTCGGGTTGGGTTGGAGAGTTCAAAATTATATACATACGACAAGATGGCTTCTTTGTTGTTTGCATTTCTGGAAGCCCTTCCTATAAACGTGAACAGGTCAAAATAATCCTGGTTTGGACGGCCTGTGGAATAAAGCTGATGATAGGCAAATCGCCCGCCGGGCATCAACTCTTTGGCGGCATCCCTTGCTCTTTCCCAGCGTTTGTTTTGTAATGCCACACGCGACTCAAATGCCTTTGCTGCAGTACCAGAGATACGTCCGAAGTCGGTAGTTGCAGGGGCAATATGTGGAGGTAGACTTTCAGCTGCTTCACTTAACTCATCCAACATAAAGTCGACGATTGTTTCCCTCGATGTCCGAGGGGCCATCATGGCTTCATCTCCAGCATTTACAGGTTCTGTTACAAAAGGAACATCTCCCCAGAAACTGGTAAGATAGAAATAAAGGAGCGCCCTTAGAAAACGGACTTCTCCGGCATATCGTTCTAATATTTCGGGATCTACCGTTGTAGCTCTCGTGTAATTATTAAGGAAGTGGTTACATCTTCTTAACTGTCTGTAAGAATCCCGGAAACGGGTATTCAGCGTGCTGAAATCGGATCCGTACAATCCACTACCTATTTGCCGCCATCCACTCATCGTATACCAGGGAGCATTGTCACTCAGCCCTTCCGACATATTGATGGGCAAGTCCTTTCCTACCAAAGCCCAATAGCAGGCATTTGCGGCATTCTTTACCTGTAGTTCCGATTCCCAGAAGTTTTCGTCAGAGAGTTCATCCAAAGGCGCTCTTTCCAGAAAACTGTCGTTGCAGGAGAAAAGAAACGGAAATAAAGCCAGTATCAATAATATATTCTTTTTCATACGATTGTTTTTATTTTTTACATTATTGTGTTTAATGAAGAGTAATATTTACACCGAAAACAAATGTCTTGATTTGCGGATAGTTTCCTCCACCCTGAACCGGTCTTTCGGGATCGGCCGAAGAGAAATAATTCGTAAGCGTCAGTAAATTATCAGCAGATGTATATATCCGGCACCGATCGACATTGATTTTCTGAGTTAGTTTGGCCGGAAGCGTATATCCTAATTGTATATTCTTTAACCGGAGATAGGCAGCATTTTCCATCCAGAAAGTAGAAAAGCGCTGGTTGTAACTCTGATTGTATGTGAAGCGCGGATAAGCTGCATTGGGATTGGGATTGGATGCCTGATACCGGTCGGCATGGAACCATTGTGGATAGGTCGACTGGTCAGTGAATGCATGGCGGGCAGGTCCGTAAATATATCCGTCTACTTTTCCTACTCCCTGAAACAGGAAACTGAAATCGAATCCCTTGTACCCCATATTACCCTTAAAAGAGTAAGTATAGCGGGGAATGGAACTACCTACCACTTTCCGGTCATTATCAAGATCAATGACACCGTCACCATCCAGATCCTTGTACTTTATATCACCTGGTTGTACCAATCCGGCATCTCCTGACATGATGGGGAATTTTGGATTTTCATATCTCCCTGAAACAGGATTGTATTTTTCAAAATCAGTTGGCACGGCAATTCCGTCGGCAACCAATCCGTAAAGGGCCTGATTGGGATAACCGACCATAGTAATATTATCAGATCCGACAATGGAACCTTCCCATTCGGTGATTTTATTTTTCACATCTGCCAGCATAAATGTTGCTCCATAGGTGAAATCTTGTCCTATTCGGTCTTGCCAACCAATTTCAAGTTCCCAGCCTTTGTTTTGCATTTCTCCTCCGTTTTCATCCATGACCGAGGGAAATCCACCTACGGCGGGTAACTCTCTCTGGTATATCATTCGTCGGGTTTTACGTACATAGTAATCTCCGGTAAAAGTTAAACGGTTGTTCAAGAAGTTGGCATCAATTCCGATATTGGTTGTATGCAGCATTTCCCATAACAGATTGGGGTTACCGATATAGGTTTCAGCATACCCGTCGTTGGCCACAGCACCTATGGTGGGAACAGTAACACTGGCGATACGGGACATATATGGATAGTTGTCCGATCCGGTTGAGAACTGATTGCCTAATATACCCCATGAGGCACGGACTTTCAATTGATCTATATAATCCTTTGTAAAACTCATAAACTCTTCTTCGGAAATACGCCATGCCCCTGAAAATGAGGGAAACCATTCCGCCCTGTTCCTTTTGATGAAGCGGGAGGTAAGATCATACCGTAGGTTGGCTTCCAATAAATAACGTTCCTTGAAATTGTAATTGATACGTCCAAATCCGGAACGCATTGCCCAATGGTTGGCTGTTGCACTGTTGGCTTGAGAATCAGGTGAACCAAAGTCAAGGATTGGGTCTTTTTCCGTGATCAGGTTTCTTCTAAGAGCATTGAACTGGTCGGCTCTTTGCCATTCCTGTTGAAACCCAAGCATCGCGTTGAGAGAGTGGTCACCGATAGTTAATTCATAATCGGTTTGTGCGAATAGAGTTTGGCTTAAGGTACGGTAGTCTCTGTTTTCAATGGAGTTAGGTGTATTCGTTGTATACCAGATGTCATTTGTTTCCGGATAGTAGAAATGAATGGTCTTACTTAACAGGTTTCTGAAACTGTTTGACTGGCGTGTGATATAATTGGCCGAAGCGGTCCATCCTCTGAGAATATCTACTTTTACTGTGAAATTACCTGTAAATTCCTGTGAAGAGAATTGTTGCCCACCTCCGTCGGTAAGATAAGCTACCTGATTGCTTTGTCCGCCCCCGTAGCCCCAGTGCCCATCAGTAAAGTGTACAGGTACGGTGGGGCGTGTCCGCATAGCGTTATACAATACACCTCCGGTAAGGTCGAAAGACGCATTTGGTGCAGAAAATTGGCGGTCAATATAGCCCATATTAGCTGTAATATCGAAACGGTTGGCTACTCTTGTATTGAGTTTTAACCTGATATTGTGTCGGTTTGTATGTGTAGATTTGCCCACGGTCAAACCATCCTGATTCAGGTAACCGTAAGAAAGCAGATAGCCCATATTTCGTGCTTTCCCGTCGATACTGGCATTCAGGTTGTATTGCGGAGCTGATGATAAAAATGTTGCGTCAATCCAATTGGTGTTAGCATAATAGTTGGGATCTGTTCCGTCAATGGCTTTCTGAATATCCTCCGGGGTATAATTCTGAATACCTCCCACATTTGCCTGAGCCTCATTTTCCCATGCCATGAATGTAGGGCTGTCAGCCATTTTTGGGAGTTTGGTAGGTGTTTGTACGGCATAGTATGTGTCAATATTGATACGTGGTGCACGTTCGTTTCCCGATATGTTTTTTGTTGTAATCAGGATAACTCCGTTGGCGGCCCTGTTCCCATAGATAGCTGCAGAAGCAGCATCTTTTAATACTGAGATGCTTTCGATATCGTTCGGATTGATGATGTTCATATCCCCTTCCGCACCATCGATCAATACAAGGGGATTATTGTTGCCTCTTGAGCCGACACCCCGGATCTGTATAGTAGCATTGGATTGCCCTGGTAATCCTCCGTTTGCATTGGCTGTAACGGTCATCCCAGGCACAAGTCCCTGTAAACCGGTAGATACATTGGCTATCGGTCTCTTTATCAGGTCTTCAGATGAGATCACACCTACAGATCCTGTCAAATTAACTTTTCGTTGTGTACCATACCCAACCACAACCACTTCATCGAGTAATTCGGAATCTTCATTCAATACGATGTCTATCGTGCTCCGGCCGTTACGGGGTATTTCCTGGGCAGTATATCCAATGTAAGAAAATACGATAACGGCATCGGCAGGAGCCGATAAAGAGAACCGTCCTTCCATATCAGTCACGGTTCCGTTGGAAGTTCCTTTTTCTACAATATTTACGCCGATAAGTGGCTCATTAAGTATATCTGTTACACGTCCGGAGAGAACAGACACCTGCTGTGTTTGTTCCGGTTCGGGTTCTGCCTGCTTGTTTCGAAAAACGAGGTAATGGTTATTATTCCTCTTCTCATATGTAAATTCCGACTGGCTCAGAGATTTATATAGCCACTCTTCCATATTATTGGTTTCGGCATCAAATGCAGGAGCTTCTTCATTCTGAATCTCCGTAGCATTATATGATACGGATTGCCCTGTAGTCTTTCCAATTTCATTGAGTCGCTCTAACCTGTGTATCATCGACTCGGCAGGAAAACTACTGACATTCTGTACAGTGGCAGACAAATTTCCAATACTCACCCAACACAATATCACGACTGAGAGGGTGATCCTACGCATTTCATCCATTTTAATTCTCATAATTTTGTCTTATTTTATCAATTCAACTCTGTTATTATTTCTTTTATAATGCACATTATATAATTTGCATATTGTGGTAAGTACTTCTTCTTGTGGTGTGTCTAAAGTAAATGATGTTACTATCCTTTCGTTGTCATTTACAGCATGATCGTAGATCAGGGTAATATTAAATGCCTGTTTCAGCCTAAAAGCAACTTCCCTGATGGTTGCCTGTTCCAGCATAATAGTCCCCGACCGCCATGCAGACATGTTTCTGGCATCTGTTTTACCGGCTACAAACTCGTTATTCCCGTTATTGACAGATACTTTATAATCCAGATCCAGGATAATTTTATTCTCTTTTTCATCATATACCTGTACACGACCCGTATTGACCGAGATTACCTGTTCTTCCAATTGGGCATATGCTCTTATATTGAAAGAAGTACCTAATACCTGTGTACTGATTCCATTGGGAGTGTGAACGATAAAAGGCCGGCTTGCCTCTTTTTTCACATCGAAGAATGCTTCTCCTTCATCCAGCCATATTTCACGGGTATGAGCATTAAATTTCCCTTGTCGCAGGCTGATAGTCGTTGCCTGATTGAGGAAAATGGTAGAGCCGTCGGCCAGTACGATCTTTTTCATTTCGTTACCGGTTGTAAATTGTTTCTCAACCACGGAAAACTCCGACGGTATCACTGTTGTATCTGTATGGGATGGATCTTTGGTGAACGGGAATGTCAATAAGATAAGAAGCAAGGCAATTGCGGCGGCACTGCCTCCTATAACTAAAGGAATATGCCGTATAGGCTTTCCTTTGGAATATTGGGAGGTCCCGATCTTTTTCATGATTTGTTTCCGGTTCCTTATGATGGATTTCTTCAACTCCTTGTCGGTTAATCTTCTTGTCCCTTTAGCCGGTTCATAAGACTGCTTTAATAACTCTATAACATTTTTCTCCTTTTGAGTAATTTCATTGTTATGAATGCGCCGAAGAAAATATTTTAATAAAAATTTTTCTTCATTATTTCTTTCAGGCAACTTATCTTTATCCATATTCATTTTTTGGTTCTTTCTTATATATATTAAGAAATTGAGAGTTTATTTTTCCCTGATTTTTTAGTTAATAAAATTTAATTAACTTCTTGGTTTATCCCATAATATTTATTATTGTGATGATTATGAATTGGCCATTTTTCGATGAATGGAGAAATAGTAACATTTTTGTAATTTTTTCGTAGTAAAAATTTAATGTGGTTTATCTTCTTTTTTATGGATGAAATAATGTTTCTTTGTAGTGAAATCAGATGCAGCTAAGGAGACCCTATGATTAAAAAAACAGACTATTTATTGCTTAAGTCAATTTTGGAAAAGGATCGGAAAGCTTTTGCTTTGCTCTATGACCGTTATATCAAACTGATTTATAAATTTGTTTACCAGGCATTGAACGATCAGGAGCGAACAGACGATCTTATTCAGGAATTCTGGATGAAGGTGTGGGAAGATCCCTCTTTTCTGAAATGTAATGAGCAGGGCTCAGTCCAATCCTATATGTTGAGAAACCTTCGTTTCAGAGTGCTGGGCGTATATAGGGAAACATTGAAAAATATGATCTCCATAGATCAATTGGAAGAAACTATGGAGTTTAACTATCAGGATATTACTGCCGGACTGGATGAAAGAGAGTTATTATTGGTAATTCGTGAAGCACTGGATAAACAGCCCTATGTAGTGCGGAAAACATTCTGGTTGCGGATTAATGACTGGTCGGTGGAAGAAACTGCAAAAGTGTTGTCCGTGAGCAAAAAAACAGTATATAATAAATATTCGGAATCACTGTCGATTGTGAGGTCGCATCTGAAAAATAACCATCCTGAATTGATTGAGGACTTTAACTTGGCCTTGAACGGTAAAAAGATATTTTCATTGCGTACCCTCTTTTTCTGAAGAATGTTTGTTCTTCTTTCGTAATTGAACCCTGTATCATCGTATCTTTGCCGGACACCGATAACTGAACATTTTCGGCTCTCAAAGCATTAAATAACAAATATACGATCAAAATAAAATAAATCATGAAATTTATCGGAGCTCATATCAGTGCATCAGGTGGTGTGGAGAATGCACCCCTCAACGCACATGCCATCGGGGCAAAGGCATTTGCTTTCTTTACCAAAAACCAGCGTCAGTGGTTTGCATCACCCTATACCCAACAGAATATCGACCTTTTTAAGTCGCGTTGCGAAGAACTGGGTTATTCGCCCGATCACATTCTTCCGCACGACAGTTATCTGATTAATCTGGGCCATCCTGAAGAAGAGGCCCTGAAGAAATCAAGGGGAGCCTTTAATGATGAGATGAAACGCTGCGAACAACTGGGATTGAACCGGTTCAATTTCCATCCGGGAAGTCACCTGAATCAAATGCCGGTCGATGCCTGCCTCGACCGGATTGCCGAGTCGATCAACATAGCACTTGAAAAGACGAATGGAGTGACAGCCGTTATCGAGAATACCGCCGGGCAGGGAACCAACCTTGGGTACACTTTCGAGCAGATTGCCCATATTATCGATAAGGTAGATGATAAGAGTAGGGTAGGTGTCTGCCTCGATACGGCGCACACTCTCGCTGCCGGTTATGAGATCAGAACGAAAGAAGGGTATGATGAGACGTTCAGCCGGTTCGACCGGATAGTGGGTTTCCACTATTTAAAAGGGATGCATATCAATGACTCGAAAAAAGAGCTGGCAACTCGGGTAGACAGGCACGACAGCCTCGGTAAGGGAGTGATGGGTATGGATATGTTCTCTTTTATCGTGAACGATCCCCGGCTCGACGATCTGCCGTTAATCCTTGAGACCCCGGATGAATCGCTCTGGGCCGAAGAGATCCAATTGCTTTACTCGCTACAAAAATAAATAATAAGGTTGAGGAAATTTAATGTCCAGAAAGGTTGGTAAACCTGTTTGAATACAATATTGGTAAACGGTTTCATAATAAATGACAAGACCTGCATCAGGAATCATATCCTGTGCAGGCCTTGTTGATATATTGGGTCTTAATACGGTTTTGTCCGTACATATCCCGTTTAATTTTAGTCTAATCTTATTTCATCTACAAAGATAAATCCTTTTCCTCCTTTTCCGGGATGCCATTCGGGTATCACAGAGGTTTTCACCGTCACCTTGAAATAGCGGGCAGTCACCGGATCAAATGAAACATCATGGGTGAAAATCCCTTCATAATTATCTGTTGCATCGTCTACAATTTTCTTCGTCGCTGCCGTCGTGAAATGCTTGTTGTCGTCAGAGGTGGCTATCTCAATGGCTGAAGCATTGAAGATCCAATCGCCGGTAACCACAGCAGTACGGACTTCAGCAGTACTGATTTCCGTAGGTTCCAGCATATCGATTACTGCTACAAGATCGTCCCGTTGAAAACCCATCCACCGCCCGGTGCGGTAATTGGTGCTGCTGCCATTTAGGCCGTCCACCAACATGGTTGCCCCTGTATAAGCATAGCCGGAGGCTGGTTTTGTCAATAACTCGATAGGTTTATAGGTCGACTTGGTGACTTTGATTGTCTCATTGAAAAGGCGGCTATTTTCTCCTCCTTCGCGGATGGCGACTGCTTTCAGTGTGGCGTCTTCCTGTATGGAGAATCTGCCTTCATAACGTGTTGAGGCTTTCGTCGGTTCACTGCCGTCCGGGGTGTAATATACCGGAGCATTGTCAATGGTGGAGAATTCCACATCAAGGGCATTCTTGTCGGTATTGGGAGTAAGTGTGGCCTGCACATCAAAGATATGTCTGGCATAGTTATATCCCAGTTTGTCATAAAGCTTCAGCAGTCTTGGCAGTCTTTTTAGGAATTGCTGATAATCTTTCTTTTCGGTTTGCATCCACTGTACCTCGCTCATTGCAGCCAGTCTGGGCAAGAGCATATATTCCACATGATCAGGTGTTTTGATATATTCGGTCCAGAGATTGGCCTGTGCCCCGAGGATATGTCTTCTTTGTGCAGGAGTAAGTGTTTCCGGTGCCGGTTCAAAGCTATAAACCTGTTCAATAGGCAGGTATCCGCCAATGCCAAAAGGTTCCTCTTCGGTATTGTGCGTCTGATAATAATCGAAATAGGCATAAGTGGTAGGTGTCATGATCACATCATGTCCCATCTGTGCAGCTTCAATACCTCCACCCATGCCGCGCCACGACATCACGGTAGCATTGGGAGCCAGTTCACCTTCGAGAATCTCATCCCATCCGATGATTCTTCTTCCGTGGCTGTTCAGGAATTGTTCTATACGGGCGGTCACATAACTCTGCAAGTAGTGTTCTGCAGTATGTCCGTCGCGGTTCTTCAGTCCCAGTTCCTTGATCCGTGCCTGGCATCGGGGGCATTCTTCCCAACGTGTTTTCGGCGATTCATCCCCACCGATATGGATATACTCCGACGGGAATATCTCCATCACCTCTGTCAATACCGCTTCAAGGAAGATATAGGTAGAATCGTTTCCTGCGCAGAGTACATTATCAAATACCCCCCATGATCCCTCTACTTCGTATGGTCCGCCGGTACATCCCAATTCAGGATAAGCAGCCAGTGCTGCCAGCATATGTCCGGGAAGGTCCACTTCGGGGATCACGGTAATATAGCGTTCTTGTGCGTATGCCACTATTTCTTTGAGTTCTTCTTTTGTATAGAAACCACCGTGTGGTATACCGTCATATTCACCACTGTTACGGCCGATAACCGTCTCTTTACGTATCGATCCCACTTCTGTTAGTTTCGGGTAAGCATCGATCTGTATCCGCCATCCCTGATCGTCGGTCAGGTGCCAGTGGAAACGGTTGATATTAAGCAGTGCCAGCAGATTGATATATTTCTTTACAAATTCCACCGGCTGGAAGTGGCGGGCTATGTCGAGCATTGAGCCGCGGTAACCGAAACGGGGTGCATCGATGATAGCGGCAGGGGCATAGGAAACAGCTCCTGTTTTCTCCACAGGAGTGGCCTTGCGCAATGTTTGGATACCGTAGAATACCGCAGCTTCAGAGGTACCATCAATCCGGATGGTTTGCTCGTCGACGGTGATTTGGTATGCTTCGGGATTTTCATTTTTTAATCCTGTGGACAGGATAATGGCGTTCTGATCATGAATGTCAATCGTGACAACCGGTTTGATTCCCGTGGATAATTCCATATATTCTGCCAGGAACTCGGCATTGCGTTGCATCTTTTCATTACCTTCCGGATAGACGATCCTGGTACTTCCGGAAAATGTGAAAGGGATTCCCTCCTTTATGTTAATTTCGTTGGGTAAGGGGACTACTTCATAATTGGCTTCCGCCATACCACTGCCTCCTGTATTACAGGACACAGTAAGCAGAGCGATCACTATGGCAATAATCAATTGTTTGATTCTCTTCATTTTCTTTGGGTTTTGTAATTATTCACTTTTTCTTTACGCGATTGATAGCGCAAAGATACTCTTTACTTTTTTATTATTGAGGTCTTTTAATTCTATTGCATATCTGTTGATAGACTCATCAATAATGGAAAGGGGCCAGTTTTCTATGGTTTCCTAAAATAAGTTTCTTTTTTTACATAGACCAAAGTGTCGTTCTTCTTAAGTTCGCTTTTCAGATAATCGAGATCGAGATAATTGGCATCAGCAGTGCCTTTTGTATTACTTGAAGATTTAATGAAAATATTATAAGTAGATAGTATAAATCCCCCTTCCGTTATTTTCCCCCGTAAAGTTGTATGGAGTTCCGCTTCCTCTCCGCTGACAACAGCAAGGCCCATTTCAGTATAGGGGGCAAATTTCACTGCCTCTGTCAAATCTTTTGGCGCCAAAAAGAGGCTATCATTCTTTACACTTATTTGCATAGGGACATTCAAACAGGTTGGACAGAAGACTCTGGCCGTACTTCTTTTTCCCAGAAGAATGGTGTTATATCGTATTGTTGGTTCTCTCAATGCATCCACCCTGGGTTCCATATCTACAATATGAATATCACCGGTCTTTCCCGACGGGCCTGTTACTTTTATAGAACCACCATCAATCTCTTTGTTGTAGGTAAAAGCGTAAATAGGTGAGATATCCTGTTTGTAAGGCCTGTATATGCCCGGCTCATAAATGAGTTTTGCATCGTCTTCGGAGCAGGAAGATATGATCAATGCAAACAAAACTATTACAATAGAACAACCGTGTTTCATATTCCAAAATGATTTAGAGGCCCGATTCAAGAAACAGTATTTATTTTGTCATTAGCATTTTACTATTTCTACCCATAATTGTTGGAATTTAAATAGATATGATGCAAATATAGTGAAAGCCGAGAGAAAAACCAAGCTTGCTTGAGATTTTCCAAGGCGCATCCTATATAATGGAAATATAGTGAAAGCCGAGAGAAAAGCTATTTAAATGGAAAGATTTTCCAACGCTTTCAACGTATTACGTACCAAATTCGAATTAGTGACCTGTTGTTCATATTCCTCAATCACCACCGCAGTGCCTCCCATTTTGATATTGGGATTGCGATAGATCATGGCACTTTCTACAGGTTTTCTTGCAGAAAGGTGGAATTCCCTGGTTCCCGTCTCTTTTGCTATGGTAACTATATTTTGCATATTGATGCCACTTCCGGGCATGATGACAATACGTTCACCAGCCCGTCGTACCAGTTCTTTCAGGAGCGGTATACCTTGTTCTGCCTTTTGCTGTTGGCCGGAAGTGAGTATTCTGTGGCATCCTAAGGAGATAATTTTCTCTAGGCTATCGAATGGATCACGACACATATCGAATGCTCGGTGAAAGGTGACGCTCATCTCCCCTGCAGCGTCAATCAGTTCCCGGTTCCGCTCCATATCCACTTCACCCTCTGCCGTGAGGCATCCGATCACTACACCGTCGACTCCCAGTTGGCGGGCTATTTCGATATCTTTCAGCATGATCCTATGCTCCAATGCCGAATAGAGAAAGTCTCCACTTCTCGGACGGATAATTACATTCAGCTTGATATCCAACAATTCCCTTGCCACGGTAATATCGCCATACGATGGAGTGGTGCCTCCTTCTGGAATGGCAGCACATAGTTCTACCCGATAAGCACCTCCCTTTTGGGCCTCCAGGCAACTGGCGACGGAGTTGGCACAGATTTCCAGTTTGTAATTCATGTTGCAATCTTTTTAAAATATCTTCAAAGATACAAAATTAGGTGGGTATTTCGTTATATAAAGTAATCAATATATAGTTAAAGTATATGGGTTATAAATATCTTCAATCAACAAATAAGCACTTTTTTCTTTCTGGTTTGTTTGATATATATTAATGATCTAAAAATAATAGTTATGAGCATAGCAACAGCAAAACAACCAAAATCAAAGACAAGCTCCGCTAGCAAGGAAATCGGAACTTTCATTGGAGAACTTTTTTCATTCAACAATAGTTTAAAGCTTTATCATTGGCATGTGACAGGTAAAGGTAGTTATGCCCAGCATATTGCTCTGGATCAGGCTATAGATACTCTGACTGGCTTGCTGGACCGGATTACCGAAACTACTTACGCGTTGAAGGGTGATTTGAATATCGTGATTCCCCAGACTTCTGTCCCGGGAGATATTGTAAAACACGCTACGGGCTTCTACGAGTATGTGGATTCCAAACGTGATTTGTTTACAGAAGACTTTTCAGGATCGATCCTCGATGATATCCAGGAAGCTATTCAACAGCTCCTTTACCGTCTTGTCAGATTGCAATAACCAAAACCATAAAAATGAAAAAATGGAAAGAGCGGCTTTGTTCGCTCTTTTTTTATACTTGTTAGTTGTCCGGTATTATTATTCTTTGGGTTGCCCATACATATTTTTATCCGTTTAGTGGGCATATTATTAGTTTTTTCTATCTTTATGTTATATTTTTGAAGAGTGAATACTCTTTGGGACCTTTCGTATGATTTAGTTACTATTATACGATTTGCAAACCCCGAATAAGCTATAGGATAATTATGATAAAAATCAAAAACAATCTACTTTTTACTATCTCTTTTTTGTTGGTTATACTGCTGTCTCTTAACAGCTGCAAATCCGGAAAGGGTGAGGAAAATTATATTAAATTTAAAAAGTTCAAAGATACGCATCAATATTTTGCCTATAAAGGTGATAGCTCAATCTTGGTAAGCGGGCATAGAGGAGGTCGTGAAGCCGGATATCCGGAAAATAGCATTGAAGGATTCCAGCATGTGTTGAGCCAAATGCCTGCTTTCTTCGAGATAGATCCCCGCCTGACCAAAGATAGTATTATTGTACTTATGCATGATGCCACACTGGACAGGACTACTGATGCGACCGGCAATCTCTCCGATTATACTTTCTCCGAGCTACAATCGGTAAGGTTAAAAGATCATGAAGGAAATATCACTTCCGCCAAAATACCTACACTCGAAGAGGTGATCAAATGGAGTAAAGGCAAGACCGTTGTCAATCTTGATAAGAAAGATGTACCGCTTCATATGATTGTGGAGTTAATCAAGAAGCTCAAGGCGGAAAAGCATGTAATGCTTACAGTACACACCGGAGCACAGGCAAGATATTATTCCGACAGATTACCGGGAATCATGTTGTCAATATTCGCAAGGAATGATGAAGAATTCGAAGATATTGCTATTTCGGGTGTTCCCTGGGAAAACATGATTGCTTATGTAGGACAGACGATTAACGACGCCAACAGACATATTGTCGAACAGTTACGGGCCAAAGGTGTCAGATGTATGGTGTCATACGCTCCATCACTCGATCGGCTAAGAACAGCCGAGGAAAGAGAGTCTGCCTACAGACAAGCAATCAGGATAAGTCCCGACATCATTGAGTCAGATTATCCGGTTGAAGTATGGAAGATCCTGAAGAATTGATGATCCGTCTTCTCTTATCTTTCCCTGTTCCGCATAAATGCTGAGGTACTTGCTAAATTTTTATAGGACACTATTCCCATGATTCTTTTTATTTCTTTGTCTCCCTTAAAAACCAATATATTAGGAATACCGGAGATATTATATTCATAAAAAGATCCGGGATTTTTACTTACGTCTATGGCGTAGAAAGAAAGCGGTTCCTGATTATTTTCAATCAGTTTTTCAATGTTAAATCTCATTTTTTCGCAGAGCTCCGAATTACTGTCATGAAAAAATACAAAATAGAGTTCTTCATTATTCAATTCGATCTCCTCAAGTTCAATTAAATTAGTATTCACTGATGCCAATGGCATTTGTGTAAGCTTGACGTTTGCAACAACAGCATTCAGGATATAAAATATCACTCCTGCCAGTTGTATCGTATTGGCCATGATTATATTGTTGCCCAATATGCAGTCATGCGCGATATGGCAGTAAGCCATGATCAGGCAATTATTCCCGATCATAGTTTTGCCTCTGGTAATGGTTACCCTGTTGACGGTCGCGAATTCCCGTATGGTTGTGTTGTCGCCGATAACGGCAAGCGTCTCTTCTCCTCTGAATTTTAGATCCTGGGGAATGGCGCCTATCACTGCCCCTGGAAAGATATGGCAGTTTTTACCGATTCGTGCACCTTCCATAATTCTCACATTGGAACCTATACGGGTTCCTTCTCCGATAACAACATTTTTATCGATGGTGGTAAATGGTTTTATCTCTACCGTTGGCGCAATATTTGCGTCGGGATGAATGTAAGCTAAAGGTTGTTTCATTTTTCTTTGTTTAATAAATTATGGATTAATATATTTATTTACAGTGTTTTAATTTTGATGTAATCGCTCAGGGTTTTTACCTGTATGGCGGGTTATTAGTGCTTTTGTCTGTTCTGCGATCATATATACCACGGGAACCACTACCAGTGAAAGCAGCATCGAACTGAGCAGCCCGCCGATCAACACCCATCCCATACCGCTTTTCCATTCGCTTCCTGTTCCATGCGATAAGGCAATGGGTAGCATCCCGATCACGGTGGAGATGGCAGTCATGACAATCGGTCGAAGGCGGAGTTGTACTGCCTGTGTCAGTGCATCGTGAATGTTTTTTCCTTCCCTGCGCAGGTGATTGGTAAAATCGACCACCAGAATAGCGTTCTTGAGTACTAGACCTACCAGCATGATAATACCGAGCAGACTGAAAATACTGAGTGCCTGCCCTGTCAGTGCCAGCGCCAGCAAAGCGCCGATAATGGAAAGGGGAATGGAGAACAATACCACGAAAGGATGCAGGAAACTCTCATATAACGCTACCATGATCAGGTAGGTTAATACGATGGCGATCAGTAACGCCGTACCGATACTGCCGAATGTTTCTTCCTGATACTTAATTTCCCCTTCGGGCAACCAGGTAACGCCTTCCGGAAAATCGGTTTTTTCGAGAAAGGAGATAATGTCGTTTCCGACATCTCCCATGGCTCGTCCCAATACCTGCGATTCGAGCATCACCGACGATATACGCCCGTAACGTTCGAGTTGCGATGTTCCCGTTTCTTCTGTCACGGACGCGAATTGTTTGAGCTTTACCGTTTGACCGGCAGCATTCATAAACGTCAGGTTCTCCACATCGCTGATCGATTGCCGGTTAAAAGCGTCGAGACGCACGTTGATATCGTACTCGAAATTTCCCTGTTGGAATTTACTATCGCTATTTCCGCTGAAAGAGGTATAGATCGTAGCCCCGACTATTTCCGGCGATAATCCCAGCCGTGCCATCTTTTCCTTATCCGGCGTGATCACCACCTCGGGATTTCCACTTTCGATAGTCAGACTGACATTATTTGCCCCGGGTATCTCACTGATCTGCCTGCGCATTTGCTCGGCGAAAGCCATCAGGGTATCCGTATCCGACGACTGGAAGACAACTTGGATGGGCGCTTCATCGGCACCACCGATAAGGCTTACCACCGCCGATTCTACTTTTACATCGGTAAAGGTTTCATTCAGTTCGTTTTCCAGCCTTTTCACAAACAGGTGCGACGAAATATCCCGTCTTGTTTTATCCACCAGTTTGATATTGATCTCGGATTGATTATTCCCGCTTTGTGACACGAGAAAGCCGGATCCACCACCAATAGTTGAGTAGATACCGGTCACTTCGGGCTTTTGGCTGATGGCTTCCTCTATCTTGCGTGTCATCAGGTTATTTTGTTCAATGGTGTAGTTTTTCGGATACTCCACTTTCAGGATACATTCGCCCGTATCGCCAATATTGAGAAACTCGCTGCCGATGAAACCGCTGGTAATGAGCGTCAATGAACCAATAAATAACAAAGTCGCGATGGTCATCGTGATCCATTTCCGGCGAAGCGACCATTGAAGAAGCTGTTGAATGGCATTGGAGAAAGCGGTCATTCCCTGTTCGAAGCCGCCGATGATCCTGCTCCATCCTGTCTTCCGGTCGAGGATTTCGAGTTTTGAAAAACGTGATGTCAGTAGTGGCACCACGGTAAAAGCTACCAGCAGGCTGATTAAAACCGAGATCACGATCACCATGGCGAACGGTGCGATCACCGGTGATATAATGCTATCGGACAACGCGACAGGGAAAAATACCACCACGAGTACCATGGTAATAGATATCACACTCAACCCGATTTCCCGTATGCCGTCGATAGTGGCCTGTAAACGGCTTTTCCCCATTTCCAGATGGCGGTATATGTTCTCTAGTACCACGATGGCATCGTCGATCAGCGTACCGATCACCAGAGAGAGTGCCAGTAACGTGATCAGGTTGAGGGTGTATCCCAACAGTTCCATTCCGACAAACGTGGAAACAATGGACAAGGGTACGGCGATCATCACGATAACGGCATTGCGCACGCTATGCAGGAAAAAGAGCATGACGAACGTTACCAGTATTACGGCCAGTATCAGGTCAAAACGCACCGAGTCGGCAGCGTCGATAATGATCAGCGAACCGTCCTGCGGGATAGTGAACTCCATGTTCGACGCGGCATACCGGTTCTCGAGCAACAGGATCTCTTCTTTTATCGCGTCGCACACGGCGACGGTATTGGCTCCGTCCTGTTTTTTGATCTGGATCCCTACGGCCGGTTCGCCGTTTACACGATACAGCGTGCCGGTATCTTTTTCCGTATCGATGATCTCGGCTATATCTTTTAGTTTTACCAATGAGCCGTCGCTCCGTCCACTAATCACCAGATCGGCAATTTCCTGTATCTGTGTGAATTTTGCGGACATCCGCAACATGGTCTGGTTACGGTCGGTCGTGATCTTTCCTGCGGGAAAATCGAGGTTGGCCGCCTGAATGGCATTGACCATCTGTAGGATGGATAAATTGTGGTTATCCAGTTTGTCGTGGTTCACGTTGACCTGTATTTCCCGTTCCGATGCTCCCAGAAAGTCGATCTCTGCCACTCCGTCTATTTTCGCGAATGCCGGCTTGATACGCCAATTCAATTCATTGAACAATTCCGTTGCAGGCATATCGGCCCTTACGCTCAACACCATAACGGGTAGGGCATTTACCGACAGTTTTGTAACGGTAGGCTCCAATGCCTGCGGCGGTAACTGGCTGCGGGCAGCCTGTATCTTCCGTACCGCTTCGTTCACGATAGGATCAACGTCGGCATCGATCTGCAGCGTAACCATCACGATGGAGACACCTTCCTGCGAGATGGCACGGATGACATCGATATTGGGTAACCCCGCGAGCGCTTCCTCGATGGGTTTGGAAACACTGTTTTCCACTTCAACGGAACCTGCACCCGGGTATGCGGTTACCACCGTAAAGACCGGTGAACTGAATTCGGGTATCAGTTCATATTTCAGCGACCGGTAACTCAATATACCCAGAAATGCGAGTACCGTAAACACGACGACCACCAGGGTGGGGCGTTTGACAGATAATTCCGATAGATTCATTGTCATTGTTTTATGGGTTTAATCAATTTTTTGTTGTATGCTGTTACGGGGAAACGTTCAATATCCTTATCTTACTGCTGTCTTCTAAATTGATCTGCCCGGAGAGGACGATCCTGTCGGTTTCGGTTATACCTTCGGCTACCAGGACTTCGGCTTCGTTCAGTGTCCGGGCTTTTACCTGTTTGGAGATTACGGTGTCGCCGTGGACAATAAACACCTTTCCGTCCCTGACGCTGCCGACAACGCATTTGCGGGGAATCACAAGTCCTTCGTTATCGGTATCACTCGCGAAAACGGCTTTTCCACTCATTCCTGCCCGCAATATATTGCCGGGATTGTTCAATTCCATTTCTACTTTGTACCGTCCCGACAAATCCGGTACGGTGCTGATCCCGCGGATATTGCCTGTGAGAGATTTTTCAGGAAACGCATCGATAAAGACCCCGGCTTTCCGTTCTGTGCCGAGCGCTAACACGTCTTCTTCCGCCATGTTCACCGTGAACACCATCCGGTCTTGTTCCACAATGGTGAATACAGGAACGGAAGGCAACAGGTAAGAGCCTTTTTCTACCGAACGGCTCGCGATTATCCCGCTGATGGGAGAGCGGATGGTCGTATTTTCCAATTGCTTTTTCGATGCCGTGAATTGGGTCTGTGCATCCTTGTATTTCAGTTTTACGGCTTCTAATTGTTGTTGTGTCACGGCTTCGCCTCCCGCCAGATTGTCATAACGAGCCAGGTCTTTTTCCGCATGTTCCAGATTGGTTTTCGCCAGTTGAAACTGACTTTCGGCCAACTCTTTTTCAACTGTGACAAGTGTTTGCCCGGTATACACCTTATCCCCGATATTTCCGTTGACCGATAATACTTTACCGGATGTTTCGGAAAGGATGGTTACTTCGGCCCCCGATGTCAATACACCGTTTTCCGTAACCTGTTGCGAAAAGCCTTGTCTCTCCGGGGTAATGACTTCCACCGGGACAACCATGCTGTATTGTTGCATGGCTTGCAGTTCATTGTCCAATCGTTTCTTGTTGTTCACCAGTTGAAGGATCCCTAAAGCTACTATAGCAATAATAATCCCTATTCCGGCATACTTTTTAATTTGTTTCATATGTTTGTTTATTAAAAGATTCAAAATTCAAGATTTAGCTTCGCTGATTTGCAATTCAGATTTCAAATTTGACTACGTCGATTGCAAAGCAATTCATAATTTGGCTTACACCGATTGTTAATCCAAAATTCCACTTTTCTGATTTACAATTAGTAATTAGTAATTTGTCATTGGTAATTTTCAATTTTAACTTTCAATTATCAAAAGCATTTCCCCTTTCACTTTCCTCATCTCCAATCCGGCATTTTTCAGTTGCATCAATGCATTGGAGTAGGAGAGACGTGCTTCGGTGAGTTCGTTCTCCGACATCAGCAGATCGGAAAGCGGAACAACTTGTTGCCGGTATCCCTGTAGACTGACATCGTATATTTCTTCCGCAACCTGTATATTCTTTTCCTGACGGCGCAGAATCTCCAGACTGTTCCTATATTGGTTCAGGACATCGATAAGTTCTTTGGAGAAATATTCCAGTCGGTTCTCCCGTACGTTCCTCAATTGTATCAGTTCCAGATCGTATTGTTTTATTTTTGAACGTTTCTCGAAACCGTCAAATAAAGGGATGGTGAGATTGACCCCCACAAGCCCGACCTTGTAGAATTTATCATCTCCTCCTTTGAAAAAATCAAATTCATTGCGTTGTCCCTGATAGTATAATTGCCCGAAGCCGGTGAGTGTCGGCAGATAGGATTGCCGGACCGATTTCCGGGTAAGTTCGGTTATTTCGATCTGTTTGTCCAACAGTTGCAGTTCCGTTCTATCCCGAAGCCCTGACTTGTTGAACAGGTCGGAAAGCATATTCTCCTGTGACAAGACAAAGGTGTCGGACAAAACCACTTCTGTCTCCATCGGTAACCCGATAAGATATTTCAATATCCCTAACTGGTTGTTGTATAACTGATCCAGGTTGTCTATCTGGGTTTGCAGGTTGTCTGCGGCCATGGCTACCCTGGAATGATCGGTTTTCCGGATAAGATCGTTCCTGCTTTGCAATTCGGTGATTTTGAGCAGGCGATCCATATTCTTTTTACTTGCCTCTAGGAGTGAGATCTGTGTATGGGTGGCCTGACATAAATAGTATAACTGTGACACCTGAAAAATGATCTCTTCTTTTTTCTGTTGCAGATCCAACTCACTCAGTGTTTCCATCTGCCGGGCAAGCTTCAATGAAGTGAAATAACTTTGACTGTACAATAATTGTGTTGCCCTGAACCCATTCGACCAGTCGAATTTAGTACCTATTTCCACAGGTATTAGACCTGTTTGGCCGAATATCTCTCCGGGAATGATCAGTTTCGGTATGGCATAATAATAGCTGAAATTGGTATACGCTTCCAATTGCGGATATAACTTGCTTTCGGCTTCCCGTATGCGGAAGCGTGCTTTTTGCTGCTCTAACATGGCGTTCTGTACATTCACATTTTGCTCAATCCCCAATAGGCAGGATTGTTTCAGTGACAGCGATATCTTCATGTCCTGTCCCCATAGCTGTACTATGGCTAAAATAAACAGCATTGTAAGGATTTCTTTTTTTGTTGTCATCTTCTTTTTATTTAGTACCGACCAGTCGGTATGTTTTTGGTGGATAGTATGTTGTCGTCCGAATTATTTGTTTCAATTTGTAGTTAGTGAGAAAATCTTAGAGATAGTAAGCTCGATTAACCGCTTGCTAAAACCGACCAGTCGGTTTGTGGTGTGGTAAAAAAAAATTAAGCCTTCAGGTCGTCATATAATGCATCCCATAAAGCCTTAATTTCACTATGCACTGCCCTGATCCTGCCGGCCATAACAAGGTGTGGTGTAATACCATCACTGGAATAGATAAATAATTGTGCAATCTGGCGGGCAGTCATCCTGCTTTTGAGCTCTCCACGGTCGAGGGCTGATTGTATTGCCTGCTCCCATCCGGTCAGTTCGTGGCTATGGACATCCTTGACCTGCTCCTGAAATCCGGGAAAAAGTTTTACGGCATCAAGCATCAGGGTAAAATAGGTGATATCGTCGTCGTCATAGCTGTCATCCAAAAATTCTTTTATCCCCCAAAATTTTGTAACGGTATGGTTGAGGACATCATGGTAAAAATCGTAAAACGAACTATTATTGAAACTACCAAAATCAATTTTCAGTATTTTGAAATAAAATGACTCTACTATTTCATGGAACAGTTTCTCCTTACTCGGGAAATAGTGATAGAACGCCCCTTTGGAAAGGCCGCTTTTCTCTACTATCTCTTTCAGAGTTACCTCCTTAAAGCTTTTATGCAGAAAGAGGACAAAGGCTGTTCTTAAAATATGTTCTCTTGAATCATTCATAAACCGACCGTTTGGTATGCAAATATAGACAAAGTATTTTTAGTTGCAAATCGTTTAATGTTTTTTAATATTTAAGTAAAATCAAAGTTTGTGTAGAATGCTACCAATTGCTAATTTTGTAAAGAAGTATGTTGATCTACTTCCAGCATTAAAAATTTAAAGCAATGCAAATAACCTTACCTAATCAATTGCCTTCATATCCTGTATTTTGCGAAGGTATCCGTCATGCGCCTGATCGTGGGTTCAGCCTTACCTCCAGTCAGACAAAAACAGCATTGAAAAATGTGCTGCGTTATATTCCCACGGAACTGCATACACAATTAGCACCTGAATTTCTGGAAGAACTGAAGACGCGTGGAAGGATTTACGGCTATCGCTATCGTCCTGAAGGAGACATGAAAGCCAAATCCATCGACCAGTATAAAGGGAAATGTGTGGAAGGGAAAGCCTTTCAAGTGATGATTGATAATAACCTCTGCTTCGATATCGCGCTCTATCCCTATGAATTGGTCACGTATGGTGAAACCGGGCAGGTATGCCAGAACTGGATGCAGTACCGGCTGATCAAAATGTATCTGGAAGAGTTGACGCAGGAGCAGACACTGGTGGTCGAGAGCGGGCATCCGCTGGGGCTGTTCAGGTCGAGGCCGGATGCTCCCAGGGTGATCATCACCAACTCAATGATGGTCGGTATGTTCGATAACCTGACGGATTGGGAGATCGCTGCCCAGATGGGAGTCGCCAACTACGGACAGATGACTGCCGGTGGATGGATGTATATCGGACCACAAGGTATTGTCCATGGTACATTCAATACGCTATTGAATGCGGGCCGGTTGAAGCTGGGTATTCCGCAAGACGGCGATCTGCGGGGGCGGCTGTTTGTCTCCTCCGGCCTGGGTGGGATGAGCGGTGCACAACCCAAAGCGGCCGATATTGCCGGTGCGGTTTCGCTTATTGCTGAGGTGGATGCCTCCCGTATCGAAACACGTCATTCACAAGGGTGGGTGCAACGGGTTACAGGTAATTTGTCGGAGGCATTCCATTGGACTGATGAAGCGATTAAACGCAAAGAGCCACTTTCCATCGCTTATCACGGAAATATTGTCGATCTGCTGGAATACGCGGAACAACGCAATATTCATATAGAACTACTAAGCGACCAGACTTCGTGTCATGAACCCTATACAGGTGGTTATTGCCCTGCCGGTATCACCTTTGAAGAGCGTACCCGTCTATTACATAAAGATCGGTCGACATTCAGGGAATTGGTCAATGCATCGCTCCGACGCCATTTCGATGTAATCCGGAAATTGGTGGACAAAGGCACTTACTTCTTCGACTATGGCAATTCTTTTATGAAAGCGGTGTATGATGCCGGGGTGAAAGAGATATCGAAGAATGGAAGGGATGAGAAGGATGGTTTTATCTGGCCTTCGTATGTGGAGGACATTATGGGGCCGGAGTTGTTCGACTATGGTTATGGTCCTTTCCGTTGGGTATGCCTGAGCGGAAAGCAGGAAGACCTGGCCAGAACCGACCGGGCAGCGATGGATTGCATTGATCCGAACCGGCGGGGACAGGATCGTGACAACTGGATATGGATCCGCGATGCAGAGAAAAACCGACTGGTAGTCGGTACACAGGCCCGTATTCTCTATCAGGATGCGGAAGGACGATTGAAAATCGCGTTAAAATTCAACGAGATGGTGCGTAACGGTGAGATTGGTCCCGTGATGCTGGGACGCGATCACCATGATGTGAGCGGAACCGATTCCCCATTCAGGGAGACAGCTAATATCAAGGATGGCAGTAACGTGATGGCCGATATGGCAGTACAGTGCTTTGCCGGCAATGCAGCCCGCGGCATGAGCCTGGTGGCGCTGCATAACGGTGGAGGTGTGGGTATCGGGAAAGCGGTCAACGGAGGCTTCGGTATGGTATGCGACGGTAGCGAGCGGGTAGATGAGATCTTGCGTTCGGCTATGTTGTGGGACGTGATGGGAGGTGTGGCGCGCCGTTCATGGGCGCGTAATCCTAACGCTATCAGTACCGTGAGTGCGTTCAACCGGTCATATGCAGAGGGTTACCATATCACCGAACCTTATCTCGTGGATGATGAAATACTGAACAATATCATTTTTTAATAACGCATGGAGATACATAAAATTATCGCTATATTTGTAGAATATGGGATGCTCCTTGGCAGTGTTCAAACAAGCTTGACACTGCTCTCAGTTTTTGCTATATTTACGATGAGCAGCAGGATGTTTGCACGCAATTGAATTTTATAATTAAAATTGCCTTTGTTAAAACAAGAAGTGAATGAGTTTCTAAATAAATAGTCAAATAATTACTGATAAAACTTTAAATCGCTTCCTTATAGTGGGAGTTGGAGGAGGTATTATGAACAAAATCATGGAATGTGTGCCCAATTTCAGTGAGGGACGCGACAAACAAAAGATTGAGAAAATCGCGGATGCATTCCGCGGTAAAGAGGGTGCAAAACTGTTGGATTACAGTGGAGATGCGGATCATAACCGATCGGTGATTACTGTAGCAGGTGAACCGGAAGCATTGAAAAACGCAGTGATTGAAGCGATAGGACGAGCAGTGGAGCTGATCGACCTTACACAACACCACGGACAGCACCCCCGCATGGGAGCGGTGGATGTGGTGCCGTTTATCCCGATTAAAAATGTGACGATGGAGGAGGCAGTAGCACTATCGAAAGAGGTTGCACAAACGGTAGGAGAGAGATTCGGCCTTCCGGTCTATCTTTACGAGAAATCGGCTTCGGCAATGCATCGTGAAAATCTCTCCGCCGTACGTAAGGGTGAATTTGAGGGATTGTCCAATAAGATGAAACAACCGGAATGGATACCCGATTTTGGCTCTTCAGAACCGCATCCCACAGCCGGAGCCGTTGCCATCGGTGCACGCATGCCATTGGTGGCTTACAATGTGAACTTGGGTACTGATAATATGGAGATCGCAACCGCTATCAGTAAAAAAGTGCGCCATGTCGGCGGAGGATTGCGGTTCTGCAAAGCGATGGGTGTGGCGCTGGAAGATCGCGGCATCACACAGGTATCGATGAACCTGACCGACTACACCAAAACGGCTATCTACCGGGCTCACGAATTGGTACGCATTGAAGCGCAACGCTATGGCGTGCCTGTGGTAGGTGCGGAAGTGATCGGACTCGTTCCGATGGAAGCGCTGGTCGATTCTGCCGCTTACTACCTGGGATTGGAAAATTTCTCCGTCAATCAGGTACTTGAAGCCCGTTTAATGGAATAATAAACTACATGAAAAGCAATATTGAAAAATAATAACAAACAACTAAATACCGATTAAAATGAAAACAGTACTACAATTAATGTCTATTTTCACTGTGTTGTTGCTATTTTCCTGTAGTAAGGAAAATAATGATGAACTGAATACCAAATATCTAAATGGTGTATGGGTGCATATGGACACAAAAACAGATACTATTGATTTTAATACAAGAATGTTTACTTCAAAGAAAACATTCGAACTAAGAAGAGGAAAAGAAATACGAAATGGGCACGAGCTCCCTAAAATAGGAAGTAGTATTTATATATATGAAATCAAAGGAGATAGTATCTATTTACAAGATATAGTATCAAGTTATGGGGGATCATTACCCTATTATTTTAAGATGGATCCGGATAGAAAATCGTTTCGGATAGCAAGCTTTGCTCCTTTCACCGGAGGTTTGATGATCAATAAATTTGAAAGAATAAAAAGATGAGCATGATGACAATGTCTTGTATCCTGGCTTATGTATAAATTTATAATCGTATGAGTAACCTGATCATAAAAAACGCAACGCAGGTAGTTACTTGCAGTGGTTTCGCCGGCAAGCACGGGGAGGAGATGAGTAATTTGCAGGTGATAGAAAATGGCTCTGTTATCGTAACCAATGGGAACATATCACATATACTTCATCCCGGGGAAGAGATTCCTGTAAGCGAACGGGATTATACCCTGGTCGATGCTACCGGCAAGGCATTGCTTCCCGGGTTTGTCGATCCGCATACCCATTTCGTGTTTGGCGGATACCGTGAGGAAGAGTTCTCCTGGCGGATGCGGGGTGATAGCTACATGGATATTATGAACCGCGGAGGAGGCATTGTAAATACGACCCGTGCTACACGTGAAGCGACGGAAGAGGAGTTGATAGAATCCGGCAGGCAGCGGCTCGATGCGATGATGCGGCTGGGTATTACCACAGTGGAAGGAAAGAGCGGATACGGGCTCGACAGGGATGCCGAACTAAAACAGCTCCGCGTGATGCGCTGCCTGAATGAAACCCATCCGATGGATATCATACCAACCTTTATGGGGGCTCATGCCATACCGGAGGAGTGGAAGGGGAAAGAAGACGAATTTATCGATTTCAATATCCGTGAGATGTTTCCTCTTGTGGCAGGAGAAAAGTTGGCCGAAGCAGTCGATATCTTCTGCGAGAAAGATGTTTTCTCAGTGGAACAATCGCGCCGTTACCTAAAGGCTGCACGGGAGTATGGTTTCTTATTAAAGATACATGCCGATGAGATTGTACAACTGGGTGGAGCAGAGTTGGCCGCAGAGTTGCATTGCCTTTCCGCCGACCATTTGTTGCAGGCATCAGACAGAGGGATCCGGGCTATGGCCCAAGCTGATGTAATTGCTACATTGTTACCTCTTACCGCTTTTTCGCTGCGTGAAAATTATGCCCGGGGAAGGGAGATGATCGATGCCGGTTGTATGGTAGCCCTGGCTACCGATCTCAATCCGGGAAGCTCATTCACTGCGTCGGTACCATTGCTCTTTGCTATCGCCTGTATCTATATGCAGCTATCGCCCGAAGAGGCAGTCACCGCTTTTACCCTCAACAGTGCAGCAGCCATCAACCGGGCTGACCGTATCGGCAGCATCGATGTGGGTAAACAGGGAGATATGGTATTACTACAATTCCCCTCCTATAAGTTCCTACCTTACCATGTAGGGATGAATATTGTGGATACGGTAATAAAACAGGGCAATGTTGTAATTAAGAATTAATTAAAAATTAAAAATGAAAAGTTAAAAATTAAGGATTAAGAATGAAAGAATGAAAAATGAAGTGATGAAACTTATCAATTAAGAATGAAAAATGGGTGATTCTGTATTGAAAATAAAAAGTTATCAGTTTGCTCTTCAAATAATTCAATTGGTGAAGAATTTACAAAAAGAGCAAAATGAATATATTTTGAGCCGTCAGATAATGAGGAGTGGAACAGCTATTGGAGCTTTAATTAGAGAAGCAGAATTTGCACAAAGTAAGTCTGATTTTATTCATAAAATGAGTATCGCTTTAAAAGAAGCCAATGAGACTATTTACTGGATTTCTCTTTTGGAAGATTCATCCTATATTGATAATGATACCTTTATACCGATGAATTCTAACTGTAATGAATTAATAGCTTTACTCGTCTCTATAGTAAAAACATCAAAGAAAAATTTAAAAAACTAAACATATCATTCTTCATTTTTAATTATTCACTATTCACTCTTAATTTTTCACTTTTAATTTTTCATTATTCACTTTTCACTATTAATTTTCAACTATTAATTTTCAAAATATGAAACTACAGGATTTAACTTTAAAACAATTTCTTGAAAAAACCGCGGCTAATGAAGCTCTTCCCGGCGGCGGCAGTTCTTCGGCATTGAATGCCGCTATCGCTTCGGCATTGACCGGAATGATGGCCAACCTGACTGTTGGTAAGAAAAATTATACCCATGTGGAGGAGCAAATGAAAAAGATTGTCGAAGAGATGGAGGAGAACAGATTACACTTCATCAACGATATCGACCGTGATGCGGATGCATACAGTTTGGTGATGGATGCCTATAAACTGCCCAAAGAGACGGATGAACAAAAAAAACTGCGCAGCGAAAAAATTCAGGAAGCAATGAAAGTCGCTTCACTCGTCCCGATGGAAGTAGCGGAACGCTCCCATAAAATGTTCGATACTGTCATCGAAACGATCCGGAAGGGAAATAAAAATGCCGTGACTGACGGGATGGTCGGTCTGATGGCTTGTCGTACCGCCATTATGGGAGCACTCCTTAATGTCCGTATCAATCTGAGTGGTATTAATGATGCGATGTTTGTCGAGGAGTTAAAAGATAAATGCGATAGGATTGAAAAAGATACTATTACCAGGGAAAGCGAAATGATCGATTGGGTGAAATCTATAATTTAGTAGAGTAAAACGAACCTGGAAACAAAGATTTCATACATCGAATAAAGTAAAATAATCATATGAAAAATATTTATTTTATTGGGGAAGGAGAACTCACGCTGGATGATCTGAAATGGATCATTACCGAAAATATTAAAGTGGAACTGGCACCTGAAGCCAAAGAACGGATACAGAAATGCCGTGATTATCTTGATAAGAAAATGGAAAACCAAACCGGACCGATCTATGGGATCACTACGGGATTCGGCTCTTTATACAACCGTACTATTTCAAATGACGACCTGAGCACACTTCAGGAGAACCTGGTGAAGTCACATGCTTGCAGCGTGGGTGAAGAGGTGCCGCCGTTGATCGTCAAACTGATGTTCCTGCTTAAAGCATACGCCCTCTCTCTGGGTTACAGTGGAGTACAGGTGGTGACGGTGCAACGGATGCTTGACCTGTTCAACAACGATATCCTACCCATCGTGTACGACAAAGGTTCGCTGGGTGCTTCAGGTGACCTCGCTCCGCTTGCTAATCTCTTTCTGCCCTTGATCGGTGTAGGTGATGTTTTCTACAAAGGAAAGAAACAGGATATTGGTGTGGTACTGGATGAATTCGGATGGAAACCGATCCGGTTGAAGAGTAAAGAGGGATTAGCATTGTTGAACGGCACACAGTTCATGTCGGCTCACGGCGTATATGCCATCATGAAAGCAGAGCGACTCTCCAAGCGGGCTGACCTGATCGCTGCCATGTCGCTTGATGCATACGATGGCCATCTCGAACCGTTCGAAGAGAAACTACAACTTATCCGTCCTCACCAGGGGCAGTTGGAAACAGGTAGAAATATACGTAGATTCCTGGAAGGGAGCGACATCATCTCCGGAGAAAAGAAACATCTGCAGGATCCGTACTCTTTCCGTTGTGTACCGCAGGTACATGGTGCTACCAAAGATGCCATCAATTATGTGAAATCGGTCGTGGTTACAGAAATAAACTCTGTAACTGACAACCCTACCATTTTTCCGGATGACGACGAGATCATTTCAGGTGGAAATTTTCACGGACAACCCCTGGCCGTGGCTTTCGATTTTCTGGCCATCGCCCTGGCAGAACTGGGAAATATATCCGAGCGGCGTACCGCCCAGCTTATCCTTGGCAAACGGGAACTTCCCGAATTTCTGGTAGCCAACCCGGGTCTTAACTCGGGTTTTATGATACCTCAATATGTGGCAGCCTCGGTAGTGAGCCAGAACAAGATGTATTGTGCTCCGGCAAGTACCGATTCGATCGTTTCTTCCAACGGGCAGGAAGATCATGTGAGCATGGGCGCCACCTCGGCTGTCAAACTGCTCAAAGTGATGGATAATCTCGATATCATTCTTTCCATTGAACTGATGAATGCGGCGCAGGCGATGGAATTCAGGCGTCCCTCTAAATCTTCTCCGCTAATAGAAAAGATCCTGAAAGCTTATCGAAAAGAAGTACCCTTTATCGATGAAGATATTGTGATGTATAAAGAAATAAGAAAAACAACCTCATTTCTGAACCGATTGGAGGTAGATGATATTTAAGTTAAATGTGCCGGACAAAAAACAGCGATTAGTTTTCCCTGATAAATGGGAAGATTAATTATATTTGTGTCTTCAAAAAACAGACATCAAAAAATAATAAGAAAAATGGTAGAGAAAATCAGACAATCGCTCAGGGATTCTGCTGCGGCAAGGTGGTCTGCACTTTTCATTGTCTCCTTCACAATGATGTGCGGATATTTTTTAACAGATATCATGGCGCCCTTGGCCGGCCTGCTGGAAGCACAACTCGGATGGAGCCGGGCCGAGTACGGTACATTTACCAGTTCATATGGCTGGTTCAATATCTTCCTGTTGATGCTTATATTGGGAGGAATCATCCTTGATAAGCTGGGAGTCAGGCTCACAGGAGTGGGAGCCGCTGCAGTAATGGTTATCGGGACGGCGCTTAAATACTGGGCGATATCTACCGAATCGTTACGGGGGACAACCCTGTTCGGGCTGGATGCACAGGTTTTCTGGGCCAGTATCGGATTTGCCATTTTTGCCGTAGGAGTTGAAGTGGCCGGTATCACCGTGTCGAAGATCATTGTGAAATGGTTCAAGGGGAAAGAATTGGCTACTGCTATGGGAATGCAGGTCGCTATGGCCCGTATCGGTACTGCACTTGCATTGGGTTTCTCCGTGCCGATTGCCAAAGCGACGGGTATTGTCGACGTATCCCGTCCGGTATTAGTAGCGCTGATTGGTCTTTGTATCGGGCTGATCGCCTTCTTTGCCTATATGGTGATGGATCGGAAGCTGGATGCCTCGGAAGCCATAGATAATGCTGAAGAGAAGAATCCTGAAGACGAGTTTAAAATATCGGATATCGGGAAAATATTAAATAACAGGGGATGGTGGTATATCGCTATCTTGTGCGTTTTGTTTTATTCCGCCGTTTTTCCCTTCCTCAAATATGCTACTGATTTGATGGTGAATAAATTCGGCGTAGCAGAAGATCTGGCCGGAATGATACCCATGTTATTACCTTTCGGGAATATCCTGCTGACACCCCTGTTCGGAGGAATTTATGATAAAAAAGGGAGAGGCGCTACTATTATGATCATCGGTTCATTATTGCTGATATTGGTACATGCACTTTTCTCCATACCAGGTTTGAACAGTTGGATCTTTGCTATGGTGCTGGTAGTGATTCTGGGAATTGCTTTTTCACTGGTACCCTCGGCCATGTGGCCTTCAGTTCCTAAAATTGTACCCGAAAAACGATTGGGTACCGCTTATTCCCTTATCTTCTGGGTACAGAACTGGGGTCTGGCTGGAGTACCCCTGTTGGTTGGTTGGGTCCTTGAAAAATATTGTATTACCGGACAAACTGTCCGAGACGGACTTACAGTGAATACATATGATTATACATTACCGATGATGATTTTTACCGGTTTTGGCATACTGGCATTGATTGTAGCCTTTTTACTGAAAGCGGAAGACAAAAAGAAAGGTTACGGATTGGAATCACCCAATATTCAGAAATAAAGTGTCCAGGTGGTTAGTTACTTAAGAATACCAAATCCATAAATTTGCCCCCAAAAGTTTTGTATATAGCTTTTGGGGGTTATTATTTATTTCGAAACATAGATTTGATCTTTGTGAAAAAATAAAAGACGGTCAACAGAGAGAGCTAAACTGAACCTATCAGTGGGAAATACTCGATGAAGAAGTAAGTTTTACATCGGCATATTGCCAGGCAGTATAAAAATCAGTTTGAACCGATTTCGCTTCAAGATCTTTATTCTGTAAAACCAGTGAGTTGTATAAACCGATCAGTGCCCAACCGTTCTTTTTCCATATTTGCAGATCTTGCCGATAGACTTTTTCTGCCTCTTTGTATTTTCCGGCTTTCAGGAGTACTGCTCCCAAATGGTGCCTGACAGAGAAGAACCAATCGGGAGGCTCATTATAATTGAGATTATCTTCTAATTGCACTGCTTCCTTCAATAAAGAAACAGAGGTGCTGAGATGACCTTCTCTGGCTGCTATTTCTCCTGACAACACCTTTTCAGCGATTTGTACGAGATCCGCCGTCGTATTGATTGCCCAGATTGTTATCTCTTCCAAAGAAGTGTCGGCAGCCAATATTTTCAGTGTATCTAACTCTTTGTGGGCATTCATTAAATCATTTTTACCCAGGGAGGCCATACCGCGTGCATAATGCCATATTGCCCGGGGATATAGCAGTTCTTTATCAGGTTGAGGGATGGTGAAGATGGTGTCCCACATCGCGAATTTTACGGCAATATAATAGGGAATGATATAATAATGTTGCAATGTGCCCCATCCTGGCTGGTTCATAATATCGATAGCCGTAAGTTCTTGTACTTTTTTCGCAGCCTTCCAGGCTAATTGAGAGTTGCCTTCAAGCGCGGCGGTTGCCGCCAGGAAGTGCCAATTGTGCGGATAATAGGTGAGCGGATAAACGCCTTGCGCATGACAGGCCGTGGTGTATAAGCTATCCACTTCTACAGCCCGCAGATTGGCGAGCGTGCCGAGATGATAATCGCCGGTACTGATATAGATATGGGAAGGCATATGTACCAGATGTCCTGCCCCCGGAACCAATGTGTCCAGTAATCTCGCGCTGGGTAGTGCCTTTTCGGGAGTAGCAGAGGATTCCAGTGCATGAATATAGAAGTGATGTGCTCCCGGATGCATCGGATGGGTTTGTATCAGGTGTTCCAGTACGGTAATCAGCTCCGGTGTCCATGCTTTAGGCTTTTTGGTATGTTTTTCATATAGATCCCAAGGATGGAGATCCATCAATGATTCAGCGTAAAGAGCACCGATATCAGGGTTGGAAGAGTGTCGCTCATACACTTTTTTCATCGCTTCTGCGTAAGCAATATCCAAATGGGATCTGTCGTCCGACGCTTTTGCCTCGTACCGGGTTGCCAGAGCATTGATCAAGGCAATCTCCATAGGAGTGCAGTTTTTGGATAAGGATAGCGCTTTAAGGGTAGCTTCGTAAGCAGGTTGGTAATTCTCCTCTGCCATTATTGGGGCGTTATAGTTGGGTCCCAAGACATAGGCATACCCCCAATAGGCCATGGCGCAAGTAGAATCTAACCGGCTGGCTTCATAAAACGATCTTGCCGCTTCCGCATGATTGAATGAATACGAGAGCATCATTCCCTGGTTAAAATAAGCCTGAGCCTCCTCGCTGTTAGTCGATATTTTGAAGTTTATACCTTCTAATCCTTTGAACATCGGCGCTTTTTTGCCTGAAGTGTACCATTCATTGTCGGTTGTTTGGGTGCTATGACAACCGGTCATTACGGATGTTTTTTCTTTTACCTCCTCCTTCTTCTTGTTATTACACGAAAGGATAAGTAAAACCGAAAGCACGAGAAATAAAAATCTGATCATGTCAATCAGTTTGAATGATTAATGATGTGGAAAACAGGTATAACGTTAGTCGGCTTGGTGTTCAATCGTTTGGTGGGAGATAATCCTATCGTTACATCTTTCAATTTAACAATAATTCATGGATAATTGTTTGTCGAAGTATCTGGTTTTATTGTTGTTTTGATTCTTTTAGTGGTCGAAAACAGTGATTATTAAGGCAGTTCAATTTGTAAGGTTACTTTTCTGTTTGTTTTCGACCAGAGCGGAGAACCCAGTAGAAGCCTCTTTATTTCACTTTCCAATCCAGGACATGAATTTTCTTTGATATCAATATGTGCCGGCCTTCCCATGGGATCTATAAAAAATTCAACTGTAATTATAAGTTTTTGTCCCTCACAGATTTCCTTATCATAGTTTTGGATAAAATAATCCTTGAATTCTTTTTCTCCGAATGTTTCCTTCTTACTTACCGATGAGGTGGATCTGGCAAATAATCTCTTTTTCGCTACACCGTATCCTATTACAATCGTTTCGTTGAGTGCCATATCATCAGCTCTCATCATGATATCCCCTGTATTCTCTTTCAGTGGGATTTCCACGTTCTTCATTCCGATATATGAGGCAATAAGCCTTTCCTGTTTGTCGATTGGGATAATTAACTGAAAATTGCCCGCTACATCGGAGACGGTGCCGGTATGGGTGTTTGAGAGTTGAATTGTAACACCAGGGATAGGTTCACCGGTTTCATCTACTATCCGCCCTGATATGAATAATTTATCCGATGGAGTGGGGGGCGTAGATATACTGGATACACGACCTGCCAATGTTTCAGAAATTTCTTTTTGAGCTTCTTCGATAATTGTTTTCTCCCTTACATCCAGAGCTGTTGATAACCGGATTTCTTTATCCGGGACATTCTTCACATCGTTTGCAACTTCAGTATCTTCTGCCACATTTTCTGCGATCAGTTCAATATTTTCAGGAGATGCTTCTGCCGGTAGGGAAGGAGAAGGCGTTTCTTTTACTTTAGAGACAGTATCATGGTGTTTGTTTAATTCATGGTGATCGGCAACCAATATCGTATCTTTCTGTATCAAAGAAGGAGCAATTTCTTCTTCGGTTTGAATAATATCGGATACAACGGTTGACTCCTCTGCCATATAAGGTTTATTCAGCAGAAGAGGAATACCGATAAGTAATACGACTGCAGCAGCTGCAGCCCCTATCCACACCCTTTTATTGAAACGTTTCTTCGGTGTAGAGAGGCGTTTTTCCAAATCGTCAATAGCGGATATATGATTACCTTCCACCGAATCGTATCCATCAATGGCGTCCTGGAGGAAGGGATCTTCCATAGCTTTGCGTTCCAATTGGTTGGCTTCCTTCCCTCGTCGTTGTCCCCTTATGTAATCTTTTAAATTCACTCTGTTTATTGTTATCTCCCACAGATCTTATTTATCGTACCCACAAATCAGATGCATTGTAACCGGATAAGTAGAAAAAGCTATTGTAAGCTCAATACCCGCGTAATACAGTTTTTCAAATTCCGTTTTCCGTTTTGAATATAACTTTTCACTTTTTCGAGTGTATATCCTGTAATGGAAACGATGTCTGCATATGATTTGTTTTCGTAATAAAAATATTCGATACTCTTTCGCTGTTCTTCACCCAATTCGTTCATACAGAACATTAATGCCGACTCTTCTTCATTCGACTTCTCCTTATTTAATAGAGTGAAAAAATCACCGTTTTCCATAACTATATCATCAATATTTACAAAAAATGATTGTTTTGCTTTCCGCAAACGTAATAGGCAGTGGTTTTTGGATACACTGTAAAGCCACGTGTGAAAGTTCTGTATGTCATATCGTTTAATCTTTTGTGAAACCTCCTCAAACAGATCCATCACGGCATCCTGAGCTTCGTTCTCATTACCAAGATATTTCAGGCATAATCCATATATCATCGGGATATAACGGCGATACAGTTCACCAAAACAGACTGGTTGCTTTTCCTTTTTACAAAGAGCAAACAGTTCGTCGTTCGATAGTGTAGTTATATCCCTTCTGTTTTTCAATTCTTTAGCTGTTCATTCGTAAGAAATGCCTTACAAAATTAAAAAATTATTCATTCGGTTATGGAATCCGGGACACAATTGTATCTATTAAGTGAGAAGATGGGAAAGTGGACGATTGGGGTGAAAGGGGAGACGAAGAGACCGGGGAGATGAGGAGATTAATAATACGCTGATTTTTGAGTTATTGGTTAGTTGAATCCTTTAATCAGTAAATCAGCAAATCTATAAATCAGTAAATCAATAAAGGTATGAAGACAACAATTCAAAAAATCAGTTTAATGTTCCTTGCGGCGGTAATGTCGTTATCGGTTTCCGCACAGGAAATAGTAGTAAAAGGTAAAGTATTGGATGCTCAGGATAAATCTCCATTGATCGGTGCAACCGTTATTGAAAAAAATACAAACAATGGTGTGATTACTGATGTGAACGGTGAATTCAGTATTAAAACCAGAAAAGGAAAAGTACTGCAGATTCAGTATATCGGTTATAAATCAAAAGAGGTGAAAGTGAAAAGTAAAAAGATGGAAATTTACTTGAAGCCGGATTTTGTGTTACTCGAAGAGGAGATTGTTATCGGTTATGGAACGCATAATAAATTGAGAAATATAACCGGAGCAGTTGCGTCATTATTCCAGGGCAAGGGAGAGGCTCAATATGACGCGGCAGTGTCGCCAATGTATCCTTTTATAGTGAGGGAAACCAATACTGAAGAGTATGAATCATTGAAAGAAAACCGCTTTCTTCCGGCCTTGAAGCAACCGCTTTCCACTTTCTCGCTTGATGTGGATGTTGCGTCTTATGCCAATATCCGCCGTATGATCAACCAGGGACAGATGCCACCAAAAGATGCGGTACGAGTTGAAGAGATGATCAACTATTTCAGTTATAATTATCCACAGCCGACAGATGGGCATCCGGTGAATATTGTCACAGAAACGGCTGTTTGTCCGTGGAACAAAGATCATCAGTTGCTACGTATCGGTGTAAAAGCAAAGGAAATACCATCCAAAACTTTACCGGCAACCAATTTTGTTTTCCTGATCGATGTGTCGGGATCGATGTACAGTGCTGATAAATTACCACTCGTGAAATCATCGATGAAACTGTTGGTAAATAATTTACGCCCGCAGGACAAGGTAGCGATTGTTGCCTACGCCGGAGCAGCAGGTGAAGTGTTGCCCTCAACAAGCGGAACCGACAAACAGAAGATTATAGATGCCCTGGAAGGGTTGCAGGCCGGAGGTTCTACCGCCGGCGGAGCCGGAATTCAGTTAGCATACAAAATTGCCGAGAAAAATTTCGTGAAAGGTGGAAATAACCGGGTAATCCTGTGTACCGACGGTGATTTTAATGTAGGTGTATCCACTACGGAAGGATTAGAGTCGTTGATCGAAACCAAACGAAAAAGTGGTATTTTCCTGACTGTTCTCGGATATGGAATGGGGAACTATAAAGACAATAAACTGCAAATCCTGGCCCAGAAAGGAAACGGAAATCATGCCTATATTGATAATTTGCAGGAAGCCAACAAAGTAGTTGTGAACGAATTCGGAAGTACGATGTACACTGTGGCAAAAGATGTGAAGATTCAGGTTGAATTTAATCCGGCATTCGTCAATGCCTACCGTCTGATCGGTTACGAAAGCAGGTTGCTCAATGACGAGGATTTCAATGATGATCTGAAAGATGCGGGTGAACTGGGACCCGGTCATACTGTGACAGCGCTCTATGAAATTGTCCCTGTAGGCACAAAAGCACCTGTGGGTAGTATAGATCCTTTGAAATACCAATCTTCGGAAAAGGAAACTACTGCACCTGAGTATACGAATAGTAAAGAATTATTGACCGTAAAACTTCGTTACAAGAATCCGGATGAAGAAGTGAGCCGCAAATTAGAAGTCCCGGTATTGGCAAGTATGGTGAATAAAAATGCATCGGATGAGCTGAACTTTATCATGTCGGTCGCTATGTTCGGACAGTTACTACGTGAGTCAGACTTCAAAGGAAACGCTTCCTATACTAAAGTGGTCGAACTTGCCCGTAAGGGGCTGGGCGATGATCCAAACGGTTATCGTCGTGAGTTTATCCGGTTGGTTGAGGCTGTTGAACAGTTGGAAAAATAGAAGGAGTTTTGGGTGTATCGGTAGTATCCAAAAAACTGTGTAAATAGGAATTACGGAGGGCTTACATTGCCCTCCGTATAGCTTTTGCAGCCGTATCAAAAATGCTGATATTTTCTTTAATTCTTTGAAGTGTACTTGTAAATGTTTTTGCCAGAAATTGCTTACGCCAATGGATCACCTTCTTTCACGGATTTGTATGTCCCAAAACCTATAATTAGTATTCTATTTCCGTCATTTAAAACTATTTCTGTCATACTTTTCAATTCCGCCATTACCTTGAAAGATACTATTTCGTGATAAATCCACATTCTCGAATTGTTGATTTTGCATCTTCTGATTGCAACCACTCGTATAATTTATAAGCCATTGAATTGCGGTCTAAATTCGAACGTATGGCTACATGGACTTTCGATATAAACGGATATGTTCCGTTTTTAACTGTCTTTTCATTGGGAAAAATTCCATTAATGGATATTTTGGGTACTTCGTTGTCAGGTACTCGTGCCTGTAATTCTTTGTAAGTATTAAAAGAATAACAGATTGAACCTGGGTTGTCCATCACCTCTTTAAATACCCATGCCATTGCGCCAATAGCGGCTTCAGGAAAATCGGCAGGTTCTAAATTATTCATTACTAAAGTTCTAAACACTTCTTCGCTGCCTGAATTGCGCGGGCGTGTAAAAACTTTCATCTTTTCGTTATTGCCACCAACTTGCGACCAATTAGTGATTTCTTCTGTGTATATCTTTTGTATTTGATCAACTGCAAGCGATTTTACAAGATTTTTCTTATTCACAACAAAAACAAAAGCGTCTAATGCAATTGGTGTCTCAATCAGTGTAACACCCAGGGCGTCGGCATGGGCTTTCTCATCAGGCGAAATAGTTCTGTGTGTGACGATAATATCCGCATTACCATCTATTAAATTCATAAATGCCCCGTTTGTTCGAGAACTTCTAATGCGTTCATGGAAACAATCTCTGACTTTTTCATCTTGAATAGAAGGTTGTAGAAACCACTCCTCAACAAGAACCATCCAATGATAGTTAACACCAAGCATCTTACAAAAGACCATCGTATTCAGGATATTTGCTGAAGTAGAACCATCCACTTTCGGATAATTTTCTAACGAAATGCCCTCTATTCCGACAAATTCTTCTTCAATTTTGTCGCAACTTACGCATAATACTATTATTGACAAACCTAAAAATAGCACAATTCTTTTCATACGACAATATTTATTTTTTCAAATATTAAGGGTTTCCATTTACAACAAGAATCCCATTTGATTTAAAATTATACACAACGTTATTAGCAGATTCATCAAAGATGTAACTATCCCAGGCTCATGCATGTGAATACATCAATTTCCATTGTCCAACTATCTCCCCGGTTATTATTTGGTTCGGTTCATTCTCGTCTGAACAGCCCAAAATCAGCGAGCTAATTGCAATCAACAAAAAAACTTTTTCATAATACTTTCCATTAAGCTGTTAAAATATTCTAGACATACATCTTAATCCAAAAGTTGGAATGATTTTATTTTATCCAAAACTTTTTTCTGCGGTACTTATAACCAATATACAAATATATGTAATTATATTAAAAAACAGGCATTTATTACAATAAAATTAAAATTTCTGCCAAAAAGTCAGATTATATGTTTTGGCAAAGATTTTGACGATATTCTAATGTAAATCAGCGTGAAGCGGGTTTGGAATTCAGCATTATATGTGGAACTTTTGAGTTGGTTATCACGTTTAACAATAGAATAAGAAAGGAGATAATATATATGAACTTTAATAATTTTACAATAAAAGCCCAGGAGGCGGTACAGAAGGCTATCGAACTGGCACAGGGAAACAATCAGCAGATGATTGAGCCGGCACACCTGCTCAAAGGGGTGATGCTGGTAGGCGAAAATATAACCAGTTTTCTGTTTCAGAAACTGGGTATAAATCCTCAAAATCTGGAGAGAGTGCTCGACAAGGAAATTGAGTCTTTTCCCCGTGTATCAGGTGGCGACCCGATGTTAAGCCGGGAGACTAATGCCGTTTTCCAGAAAGCGAACGATTTCACCAGCAAGATGGGTGACCAGTTCGTATCGCTGGAACATCTGCTGTTAGCAATCCTGGATGAAAAGAATAGTGCATCTCAGATGATGAAAGATGCGGGCATTTCACTGAACCAGTTGCAGGCAGCTATTCAGGATTTACGTAAAGGACAAAAGGTGACAAGCCAGTCGGCCGAAGATACTTACCAGTCGCTGGGCAAATATGCTGTGAACCTGACCGAACGTGCCCGTAACGGTAAACTTGACCCTGTTATCGGACGTGATGAAGAGATCCGTCGTGTTTTGCAGATCCTGAGCCGGCGCACAAAGAACAATCCTATCCTGATCGGTGAACCGGGAACAGGGAAGACTGCCATTGCCGAAGGATTGGCATACCGTATCGTGCGGGGTGATGTACCGGAGAACCTCAAGAGCAAACAGATATATTCTCTGGATATGGGAGCGCTGATTGCCGGTGCAAAGTACAAAGGTGAGTTCGAGGAACGGTTGAAGTCAGTAATCAACGAAGTGGTGAAGTCGGATGGAGAGATCATCCTTTTCATTGATGAAATTCATACGCTGGTCGGTGCCGGAAAGAGTGAAGGCGCAATGGATGCCGCCAATATCCTGAAACCTGCCCTGGCGCGTGGTGAATTGCGTGCTATCGGAGCTACTACGCTGGATGAATACCAGAAGTATTTTGAAAAGGATAAAGCGTTGGAACGTCGTTTCCAGACAGTGATGGTGGACGAACCGAGTGAATCGGATACAATCTCGATCCTCCGTGGGTTGAAAGAAAGGTACGAAAACCATCATAAGGTACGTATCAAAGACGAAGCGATTATTGCTGCCGTACAACTGTCGAGCCGCTATATTACGGATCGTTTCCTGCCTGACAAGGCGATCGACCTGATGGACGAGGCGGCCGCCAAACTGCGTATGGAAGTCGACTCTGTTCCTGAAGAGCTGGACGAGATCATGCGGAAAATCAAGCAGTTGGAGATCGAACGTGAAGCAATACGTCGTGAAAATGATACCCAGAAAGAGGAGTTACTTACCAGGCAGATTGAAGATCTACGTGCCGAAGAGTCGGAATATAAAGCCAAATGGCAGTCTGAAAAAGAAATTATCAACAAGATACAGCAGGACAAGATCGACATTGAAAATGCCAAGTTTGAAGCAGAACGGGCCGAGCGCGAAGGTGATTACGGTAAGGTCGCTGAATTACGTTATGGTACGATCAAGGAGAAAGAGACTGAGATCGAAGAACTGCAAAAACAGTTGCATGAACGCCAGGGTGGACGTGCGATGATTAAAGAAGAGGTGGATGCTGAAGATATTGCCGATGTAGTATCGCGGTGGACCGGTATTCCGGTGAGTAAGATGCTGCAGAGCGAACGAGAGAAACTGCTTCATCTCGAAGAAGAACTTCATAAACGTGTTGTCGGCCAGGAGGAAGCTATCTCTGCCGTAGCTGACGCAGTGCGGCGTAACCGTGCCGGATTGAGCGACCCGAAACGTCCTGTCGGTTCTTTCATCTTCTTGGGTACAACGGGTGTTGGTAAGACGGAGTTGGCGAAAGCGCTGGCAGAATACCTCTTCGATGATGAGAATATGATGACCCGTATCGATATGAGCGAGTATCAGGAGAAATTCAGTGCTACCCGGCTGATTGGAGCACCTCCGGGATATGTGGGGTATGATGAAGGTGGACAACTCACTGAAGCGATCCGTCGTAAACCCTATTCAGTGGTATTGTTTGATGAGATTGAAAAGGCCCATCCGGATGTGTTCAATATCCTGTTGCAGGTGCTGGATGACGGCCGGTTGACCGATAACAAGGGTAGGGTGGTGAATTTCAAAAATACCATTATCATCATGACCTCTAACATGGGGTCGAACCTGATCCGTGAGAATTTTGAAAGGATCACTCCTTCGAACCGTGAAGAGATTATCGAAAATACCCGGAATCTGGTGATGGATATGCTGAAAAGAACTATCCGCCCGGAATTTTTGAACCGGATCGACGATATTATTATGTTTGCTCCGCTAAAGGAGGATGAAATCGAACAGATTGTCCGTATCCAACTCGGTGCTGTAGGAAAAATGTTGTCGGAGAACGGTATCGAACTGAGGTACACCGACGAAGCGGTCAGAAGCATTTCTGTAGCCGGTTTTGATCCTGAGTTCGGAGCACGTCCCGTGAAACGGTTGATCCAGCGCAAGGTGCTGAACCAGCTTTCGAAAGACCTGTTGGCAGGAAAAGTGGATAAGACAAAACCGATCGTGATCGATGCGATAGACGATACGATCTTTTTCAGGAACTAACTCTGAAAAGTTAAGAATGAAAAGTTAAAAATGAAGAATTAAAAGTGAAAAATTAAGGATGAAAGATTATCTGGTGAGAGTGGGACGGACATGGCTCCGATTCACTTTTTTGAATCTTGAATCTTGAATTTGAAATCTTGAATTTTTCCTCTGAAATCATCTTTTCCAGAATCCGGGGATGAACAACGAGAGTACGGTAAATATCTCAAGGCGCCCCACCAGCATAAGGAAACAGAGATAATATTTCATGAAAGGCGTCGCTGATTCGAACGTGCCGCTGGGCCCGTAAGAGCCTAATCCGAAGCCGTAGTTGCTGATGGACGAAAGGGAAACACCGATTGATTCTTCGAAATTCATCCCCGTAAGACCCAATATTACGGCACTAACCACCGTGAGGGTGACATACAGGAAGACAAAGGCGAATAGCCGTGACAGGGTTTCACCAGTGATCACTTTCCGATTCATCTTCACCACATAAAGTGCGTTGGGATGTACCTGGCGCTTGAAAACCAACAGTGCATTTTTGGAAAGCACTATCAAGCGCGAGATTTTCATACCGCCCGAAGTGGAACCTTCACTGCCGCAAAAGAGGATCATCGTCAGGAAAAGAAGCCAGTAACCGGAACCCCACAACTGAAAATCGGCTGTGGCAAATCCTGTGGTGGTGACTGCGGCCACGACCTGGAAAAGCACTATCCGGAAAGTTTGTTCTGTATCGTTCATCCGTCCTGAGGCCAAAAGAGCCACTGTGATCCCCAAGGTGAAAAGGACGGTAATCAACAGATACCATTTGAACTCTTCATCCCTGAAGATAGTGGCCTTGAACCGGGTGACAAGTACCGATATGAGAAGGAAATTGGTAGCACCCAAGAACATAAGCAGGGTGATCACATATTCTGTATAGGGAGAATTGAAAAAGGCGATGCTTGTCTGCTTGGTGGAAAAGCCCCCTGTGGAAATGGCTGTGAGTGTATGGCAAGCTGCATCGAACGCATCCATCGGGCCTGCCCAAAGAAAGAAAAATCCAAGGATCGTAAGGCCGAGATAAGTAAATGCCATCTGTTTGGTAATCTCTCTGATGCGGGGACGGAACTGGTCTTCGGCTATACCGGTGGCTTCCGCCTCATAGAATTGGCTTGAGATCCCTCCGAAAATAGGCATAAACGAGAGGACGAAGATGATGATCCCGATCCCTCCGATCCATTGCGTGAAACTGCGCCAGAAATGGAGTGATTTGGGAAATGCTTCAATATTGACCAAGGTAGAACTGCCGGTAGTGGTGAAACCACACATGCTCTCAAAAAATGCGTTTGTAAAAGAGGGAATGGCGCCGCTGAACAAATAAGGGAATGTGCCGAACAGCGTCATCATCAACCATGAGAGCGTGACGGTAAAGAAAACTTCCCGTTTGGTAAGGTTACCTGCTGCACGCTTCCGTTTTCTTCCCAGAAATGAAAGGAGCACTCCGGAACCGAAGCTGGCGAGTGCCGAAAGATAAATACTCCTTACGGCCGTTTCGTTGTAATACTCACCTACGAATGCGGAAAAGAGCATGAAGATCGCTTCAATTATCAGGAGCAGACCTATGGTATTCAATACAAACTGATAGTTAAATCTCTGCATGCGTCGTAGTTTGTCCGGAGGCATATGCATGTACGGTATGCAAAATCTGCCCTGGCACAAATTTAATTAAATAGTTTTTCGATACTTTTCAGCGATTTATTGAGGAAAAATACCACTACCTGATCATAGGGCTCAATCAATGTATCTCCGTCCACCAGCATGGGTTCCCCGTTTCGGATGATGGCCCCGAAAGTGATGTCGGGCGGTAGATTCAGGTTCCTGATCAGTTTTTTTGTCACTTTGGAGTTGGGTTTGGCGATGACTTCCCCTACATTGGCATCGGCAATAGTAAGGCTCTTTATATTGGAAGCATCGGCTTTCAGCAACAGTTCGTAGATCTTGCTGGCGGCGATCAGTTTTTTGTTGATCACTGTTCCAATATTGAACCGTTCTGCCATCGAGATGTAATCGATATTCTCAACTTCGGCCACCGTCCTCTTCACGCCATACTGTTTTGCCATCATACATCCCAGGATATTGGCTTCGGAGTTACCGGTAAGGGCGAGAAATGCATCGGACTCAGTGATGCCCTCCCGCAGGAGAAATTCAGCGTTCCGGCCGTCTTCCACAAAAACGGTGACGTTGGGAGGGGCCATCTCCACTAGCTTTTCCGCACGTTCCCTGTCCTGTTCAATGATCTTTATATTTATGTTCGACGGGAGTTGTTGTATGGTACGCATGGTGATGCGGCTGCCACCCATAAACATAATCTTTCTGGTCTCGAACGATTTTTTACCGAACAGTTCGGGCAATGAATCGATATGTTTTCTGAGGGTGGTGAAATAAAGAATATCATCAGGAAGGATCTGATCGCTCCCTTTAGGTATCAAGGTGTGCGAATTGCGCTTGATAGCCACCATGTGGAACCGTTTGTTTGTCTGTGGAAGGTCATACAGGTATGTATTCACAATGGGGGCGTTTTCCCTTACTTTGGCGGCGGCAAGGATTACGGTCCCGTTGCATAATTCCCACCAGAAGCGTGCCCACGGCGTTTTAAGCGACATGGCTATCTCCCGGGCAGCGATCAGTTCGGGATAGATCATGGAATGAATCCCCAGCTTCTCAAAAAAATCTTTGTTCTTGGGTAACAGGTATTCGTAATTATCTATACGGGCAAGTGTCCTCTTCGCCCCTAAATTGGAGGCAAGCATACAGGAGGTGATATTTTTGGACTCTTCGGGAGTTACGCCGATATAGAGGTCGGTGTTGGCCGCACCTACTTCCGTAAGATCTTTGAGCGACATGCAGTTGCCGATATAGGTGAGTATATCGGTGTTGTCACGTATGATGGCAAGCCGGTCTTTATCGGCATCGATAAGTGTTATGTCGTGATTTTCCTGTCCGAGAAGTTTCGCCAGATGGGTTCCGACGGCGCCCGCACCTGCTATTAAAATCTTCATTGCATCCTTTGCAGTTAATGATTCTCTATCTCAACGGTTATGTATCTGTGCAACAGGGGTTATCCTGTTGTGCGATGGTTGTAGATGGGGATAAGTCCCCCTGATCTCATTATACACACGAGTAATATGCTCCAGGATCCCTTTTTCATCAATTCCGGTAATCTGTTGAAGTTCCCTGATAGAGCCGTGGGTGATGAATTCATCGGGGATACCTACGCGGAATACATGAACATCAGTGTAGTCGTTTTCCGCAAGGAATTCGAGGACGGCGCTCCCCAAACCTCCTTTAATGACCCCATCTTCCACGGTGATGATATATCTGAATTTCCTTGCCACCTTATGGAGCAACTCCTCATCGATGGGTTTCAGGAAGACCATATCATAATGGGCTACGCTGATGCCCGATTTCTCCGCTTCGTCGATTGCTCTTGCTGCATTATTGCCGATAGCACCAATGGAGAGGAGGGCTATATCTTTCCCTTTTCTTAGTTTCCTCCCTTTACCGATCGGAAGGATGTGGGGTTCGTTTTTCCATTCGGTCATCTCACCCTGCCCACGGGGATACCGGATCGCAAATGGCCCCTCATTTCCGTATACACCAGTATGCATCAGGTTACGCAATTCATGTTCGTTGTAGGGCGATGAGATAATCAAGTTGGGTATGGGACGAAGATAGGCAAGGTCAAATACACCATGATGCGTAGGACCATCGGGCCCTACTAAGCCTGCCCTGTCAAGACAGAAGATCACTTTCAGTTTTTGTAGTGCCACATCGTGGATTACCTGGTCGTATGCCCGTTGCATAAACGATGAGTAAATATTACAAAACGGGATCAATTCTTCCTTTGCCATGCCGGCGGAAAAGGTTACGGCGTGTGCTTCGGCAATGCCCACATCGAATGACCTGTCGGGGAATCTGTCTGCCATAAAAGTCATGGAACAGCCGGTGGGCATGGCCGGAGTCACTCCCACGATTTTCTCATTTTTCTCAGCCATCTCCACAAGGGTATGTCCGAACACATCCTGATAAAGCTGGGGTTGGTTTGCATTATCCTTCAGGATCCGCTCGCCGGTCTCTTTATTGAAAAGACCCGGTGAATGCCAGATGGTGGCCGATTTTTCAGCCGGCCTGAATCCTTTGCCTTTGACGGTTTTGATGTGAAGTAACTTCGGCCCCTGCATATCTTTGATATTGCGGAGTATACGGATCAATCCCGGCAGGTCATGCCCATCGACCGGCCCGAAATATCGTATATTAAATCCTTCGAACAGATTTTGCTCTTTGGTTATCAGGGATTTGACGCTGTTATTGAACCGCAAGACGAGGTTCTTTTCTTTTTCCGAAATCAGATTTCGTTTTTTGAAACCCTGGTAGATATTGTTACGTACCTTATTGTATTTTGCAGAAGTGGTCAGTTTCACCAGGTAATCCTGCATTCCACCCACGTTGTTATCGATCGACATATCATTGTCGTTAAGGATGATCAACAGGTTATTGGGTTGCGAGCAGGCGTTGTTGATCCCTTCGTAGGCCAATCCACCGGTCATGGATCCATCGCCGATGATGGCAACGATATGCCGGTCTATCTCTTTGCGGAGATTGGCTGCTACAGCCATACCCAACGCTGCCGAGATGGAGGTGGACGCATGGCCGGCGGCAAAAGTATCGTATTCGCTCTCATTGGGGTTGGTGAACCCGGAAAGCCCTCCCAGCTTACGGTTGGTTGAAAACCGGTCGCGGCGGCCGGTCAGTATCTTATGGCTATAGGCCTGATGTCCTACATCCCAAACGAGTCGGTCGTAGGGAGTATTATAGAGGTAATGGAGCGCCACAGTCAACTCTACAGTTCCCAGGCTCGATCCAAAATGTCCGGGGTTATTGGAAAGCTGTTCGATGATGAATTCCCTCAGTTCGCTGCAAACTGTTTCCAGTTGTTCTATGCTGAGTTTTTTCAGATCGTCGGGGCTGTTTATATGTTGTAAATATTGCATACGCTTGTTTTATTTAGAATAAGGGGTAAAGAATAAAGAAAAAAGACAATGTTTAGATTTACTGCTCGCTTCATAATTCTGCACATAGTTTTCTTCTTTAATAACGGGTTTAGGTATAAAATAGTTTATAATTATCCTAATCATTCATAGACCTTTCCATTTTTCCACCTTCCCACTTTTCTACCTTAATTCGCCATATCGGAGAAGAACTTGATGCGAACCAGGCGTATTTCGGTTTCTGTATAATCTGACAATTCTTCCTGTGCCTTCTCCAGATCATCTGTCTCGGTCTCTTTGAAGTAGGAGTAAATATCCTGCAGTACATCCTGATCCATCACTTCATTGAGGAAATAATCGATATTGATCTTGGTACCCGAATATACAATGGCTTCTACTTCCGACAGCATTTCGTTAAAATCAATACCTTTTGATTCCGCTAAATCGTCAAGTGCCACTTTCCTGTCAATAGCCTGTACGATAGAGACTTTGAGTTTCGATTTATTGGCGACGGTCTTCACACGGAGATCTTCGGGACGGGTAATATCGTTTTCCTCCACGTGTTTCTTTATCAGATCCACGAATTCTTTGCCATAACGTTTTGCTTTTCCGGCACCCACTCCGGGAATATTTTGTAATTCCTCAAGCGTAATGGGATAGGAGGTGGCCATGGCTTCGAGTGACGAAGGCTGGAAAATAACATAAGGAGGAACGTTCAATTTTTTCGATAGTTTTTTCCTCAGGTCCTTCATCATGGAGAAAAGCACGGGGTCGGCAGCTCCACCGCTTCCACCGGCAGAGATCACATCTGAATCATCACTTTCCGGATCGGTCATGCTGTCCTCATCTTCATCATCTTTCGTTATCTTAAATGAGACAGGGCTTTTCAAGAAGTCTTTCCCCTTCTTGGTGATCTTGAGAATACCGTAGTTTTCGATATCTTTTTTCAGATAGTTATCGAGTAGTGCCTGACGGATAACTACTTCCCAGGTACTTTCTTCCTCATCGGCACCCGATCCGAATTCCTCCAGTTCATTATGCCCGTATGTCTCTATATCAGATGATTCTTTTCCAATAAGGAAATTTATAAGATAATCGGCTTTTTGTTTTTCTTTGAGAGCGGTAATCGCTTCCAATACAGTAATAAGTAACTCTTTCGCTTCCACTTTCTTCTTGGGATTTAAACAATTGTCACAATGTTCACAATTCGGTTCGTTATACTCTTCGCCAAAGTAGTGCAGCAGCACTTTTCTCCGGCATACGGATGTTTCTGCATAGGCGGCTGTTTCCAGCAGCAGTTGTTTCCCGATTTCCTGTTCGGAAACCGGTTTACCCTGCATGAAACGTTCCAGTTTCTGCAGGTCTTTTTCTGAATAAAATGCGATGCATTTTCCCTCTCCGCCATCGCGTCCGGCACGGCCGGTCTCCTGGTAATAACCCTCGAGGCTCTTGGGGATGTCGTAATGGATCACATAGCGCACGTCGGGCTTATCGATCCCCATACCGAAGGCAATGGTCGCTACGATCACGTCCACCTTCTCCATGAGGAAAGCATCCTGGTTATTGCTGCGCGTGGCAGCATCCATTCCGGCGTGGTAAGGCAATGCCCTGATATCGTTTGCCTGCAGGATCTCTGCAAAATCATCGACTTTCTTTCTGCTCAGGCAATAGACAATTCCCGATTTCTTACCCTGGGAAAGAATATACCTGATGATTTCCCTGTCTATTTGTTCGGTCTTATTGCGGATCTCGTAGTAGAGATTGGGGCGGTTGAAGGATGATTTGAATACCACCGCACCGCTCATTCCAAGATTCTTTTGGATATCGTGCTGTACCTTTGGTGTGGCTGTTGCGGTTAAAGTGATGATAGGGCGTACACTGATCTCACTGATGATTGGCCTGATGCGCCGGTATTCCGGCCGGAAATCATGGCCCCATTCCGAAATACAATGCGCTTCATCCACAGCATAAAATGAAATGGGGATATTCCGGAGGAATTCCACATTTTCGGTCTTGGTGAGCGACTCGGGCGCCACATAGAGCATCTTTGTCTTGCCGGAGAGCACATCTTTTTTTACCTCTTCTATCTCCTGCTTGTTGAGTGAAGAGTTTAGAAAATGGGCAATACCGTTCTCCTCACTGTAGTTGCGCATGGCATCCACCTGATTTTTCATCAGTGCGATAAGCGGTGAAATGACAATCGCCGTTCCCTCCATCAGCAATGCAGGGAGCTGGTAGCAGAGTGATTTTCCGCCACCGGTAGGCATCAATACAAAAGTGTCTTTTCCGGATAAGATACTTTCAATGATGGCCTCCTGGTTACCTTTAAAAGTATCGAACCCAAAATATTTCTTTAACCCTTTGTATAATAGATCTTGTTTTTCCATTGAGCAAATCACTCTGTAATCAAATCTGCCTTTTCCGAAAGGCAAGCACAAATTTAGGAAAGTATTTTATATTTCCAAATAAGATTTATAGTAATACAAAATGAATATTTGTGGTTGTGCTGTAAATCCTCTCTAATTCAATAAAGAACGGGTGGTGAACACATGAAAAAAACGCAGGCTGAACATGCGTTTTTTTGATTCACACGCAACCGGCTTTCACCGGCCGGAGTTCCTATATGTCGCGAATGGAATCTCTGTCAGGCTACTCTTAAATGATGGAGGTCTGAATTTTCCAACTGGTGCGTAGCATATTCGCGGGTGACGTGCATTTTTTTCTTTTCGGCAGAAGAAGGAAGGGTGAACATCGCTTCTATCATGATCGCTTCTACGATAGAACGCAGTCCGCGTGCTCCCAGTTTGAATTCAATCGCCTTATCAACAATATATTCGTAAGCATCCTGGTCGAAAGTGAGCGTTACATTATCCATCTCAAATAACTTCTGATATTGTTTGATGATCGAGTTTTTGGGTTCCACCAATATACGCAGCAATGCATCCCGGTCAAGCGGCTCCAAATAGGTCAGGACGGGAAGGCGCCCGATGATTTCAGGGATCAGGCCGAACGATTTCAGGTCGAGCGGAGTGATGTATTTCATCAGGTTATTCCGGTCGATTACCGAAGTTTGATTGCTGGCAGCATAACCTACCACCCGTGTGTTGAGGCGCTGGGCGATTTTTTTCTCTATCCCGTCGAAGGCACCCCCGCAAATGAACAATATATTTTTGGTATTTACGGCGATCATCCGTTGTTCCGGATGTTTTCGGCCCCCCTGGGGCGGCACATTCACCACCGAGCCTTCGAGTAGTTTTAGTAATCCCTGCTGTACTCCTTCACCACTCACATCGCGGGTGATAGAAGGGTTGTCGCTCTTACGGGCAATTTTATCGATTTCGTCGATAAAAACGATCCCTCTTTCCGCAGCGTTCACGTTATAATCGGCGACCTGGAGCAGACGGGTGAGAATACTTTCTATATCCTCTCCCACATAGCCGGCTTCAGTAAGCACGGTAGCATCCACAATAGTAAAGGGTACCTGCAGCATCTTTGCAATGGTTCTGGCCAGCAATGTTTTTCCTGTACCTGTTGCCCCTACCATAATGATGTTCGATTTTTCAATCTCCACATCATCTTTGGTATTCTTCTGCAGGATGCGTTTATAGTGGTTATAGACCGATACCGACAGAAAACGCTTTGCACTCTCCTGTTTGATCACATACTGATCTAAAAACTCCTTGATCTGTGCCGGTTTAGGGAGTGAGGAGAGGGAAAGTCCGATGTCTGATTTCTTGTTGCTTTGGAACGAGTCGTTCACAATTTCGTGTGCCTGTTCGGCACACATGTCGCAGATAAAGCCGGTCATACCCGAAATGAGCAGATTTACTTCCTGCTCACTTCTTCCACAAAAACTGCAATGATTGCTACTATTCGCCTTTTTTGCCATTGTTTATTTCTTTTTTGTCAGGACGTCATCTACCATACCGTACTCTTTAGCTTCGGATGCCGTCATCCAGAAATCGCGGTCGGAGTCTCTGGCCACATCTTCAATAGGCTTACCCGAATGGGTGGATATGATGCCATAGAGTTCCTGTTTGATCTTTGCTATTTCACGGGCGGTAATTTCTATGTCCGAGGCTTGTCCCTGTACACCTCCCAACGGTTGATGGATCATCACGCGTGAGTGGTTGAGGGCAAACCGTTTTTTCTCGGTACCGGCTACCAGTAATACAGCAGACATGGAAGCGGCAATACCGGTACAAATGGTAGATATATCGCTTGAGATAAATTGCATGGTGTCATAGATACCTAACCCTGCATAGACCGACCCGCCGGGTGAGTTAATGTAGATGGAGATATCCTTTCCCGGATCGGATGAATCGAGGTAGAGTAACTGAGCCTGGATCACATTGGCCGTATAATCGTCGACAGCAGTGCCGAGGAAGATAATACGATCCATCATCAGACGTGAAAAAACATCCATTTGTGCTACGTTGAGCTGGCGTTCCTCGATGATAGTGGGGGAGATGTATCCTCCCTGGCTGGTGATATTCATGTAACTGTCCAATCTGGAGCCGTTCATGCCCAGATGTTTCACCGCATATTTTCTAAAATCGTTATGCATAAAATTTTGTTTGATGTTTATAATTCTATTTATTACCTGTAAAGTAACTGCAAACAGAGTGCCAAATTTACACCCCGGTATACTTATCAGCTTTAGAATTATACAACAAATTTATAACGAATTATCGAATTACAAAATAAAATCCTGATAAACAATTGATAGGTTGCTCAGCAGATATTTATTTTTTTGTTGAAGTTTTTCTTTTTTTTGCCGGTTTTTCGGTTGACTCCGTCCCCTCTTCTGTGTCAGGTGTGTCGTTAGAAACAGGTTGCTCTGTGTCGGCCGCCTCTTCTGTTACACTATTGTCGGAAACGATTTCCCCCACAACATCTTCATCACGACCGTGCTCTTCTGTATGTTCACCGTGTTGATGCATATGTCCGCTCATCAATTCGCTGAAATCTTTCGATGAGATCTCTTTTTCAATTACGGTCACATTTTCTTTTAGCCAGTCGATAAGTTTGTTTTCGGTAGCCCTGTCGAACAGGTTACGGACTGTTTCTTCTTTTTCGAGCAGACTCTTGGTGTAATTTTGCAGTACATCCGCAGGCAGGTTGGTCATTCCATATTGGGCAAACTGTGCTCTTGCTACTTCCGTTGCAAGCGCTTCAATATCTGTGAAGTCGACTTTGATCTCATTTTCTTCCACGATTTTCTGTCTTGCCACATGGAATTTCAGGTCTTCCAGAATTTTCGGAAAATCTTCTTCTATCTCTTCGGCTGTACGTTTTTCATCCGCTTCGAGCAACCAACATTTCAGTAGTTCGTCGGGGAATGTTACTTCTTCCATCATCTTTACAATGAGATCCCGTGCTTCATGAATGAACAGATGATCGACGTCCGGTTTAAATTGTTTCACCAGTTCTTCTCCCACCTTTGTTCTGAACTCCTCTTCCGTAGTGGCTGCTCCTTCACCCAATACTTTGTCGAAAAGCTCCTGATTCATTTCTGCTTCTTTATAGCGGGTTACCTCTTTAATGTCGAATCGGAAATCGGAATTTATCTCCGCTACGTTTTCTTTAGTGGTTTGCAGCAGCGATGCGATTTCGGCTTCGTTATTGTCGTAGGCCTTTCTGGGATTGAGTACCACGCTGTCACCTACTTTGGCTCCGATAAAGCTGTTTTTAGTCTCTTCATCCTTAATATAGGACGGCATCAGGATAGCGTTTTCTATTACCTGGCCGTTCTCTTTTTCCTTGTCACCATCCATTTCGACAAGGGTGCCTTTGATCAGATCGGTATCTTTTGCTTCCTCTTCTACAGAAGCATAAGTGCCGTAATTCTGTTTGTAGGCATCCATCTGCCGTTCGAACAGTTCCGGTTCCAGTTGTACTTTGTAAGAGGTCAGTTCAACACTTTTATCCAGCTTCAGGTCGAATTCGGGAGTAAGCGCCACGTCAAATGAGAATTTGAGTACTTCGTCTTTCTCCAGATCAATCTCTTCATCCAGGTTATCAGCCGGCAGGGGTTCACCGAGTACTTTAAGTTTATTGTCGCGGATGAAATTCCCTATTTCGTCGGAAACAATTTTATTGATTTCGTCGACCAATATAGCTTTTCCATATAATTTCCGGATCAGGCTTTTGGGTACTTTTCCCTGACGGAATCCGGGAATATTGGCCCTTTGACGGTATTGATTCAGTGATTTATCTACCTTTTCCTGATAATCTGCTTTTTCCAGTTCAATGACGATGGTTCCATTCACATCGTTCGTTTTGTTCAGTGTTGACTTCATTATAATATATGAAAATGATTGTTTTTTGTTGAAAGTGCGTAAAATTCAACCGTTTGAAACATTTTAAAAAATAAGATTGCAAAATTAGTGTTATTCTTTTAATCTGCAAAAAATATTTTATTGAACCCGCTGCAATTCTGTTACCGGATTATTGTGCTACCTTTGCACTTTAAATGACAGCGGCAATGAAACCTCTTTTTTCGTCCTTCACACCCGGCTATAAGATAGCCTGGCTTTTTTTGTTTCTGCTGATTGGTGTAATCACAGCCGGTATCCTGACAAATCTTATTCTGATGATACCGGGAGTGGACGGCGGAAGCGGGGTGACTGCAATTTATGTGGGCTCGGTAATGCAATCGGTGTTGGGCACCGCTTTGCCGGCATATTTTATTGTCGTTTTAACTCACACTGCCCCGGTACGCTACCTGAAGATGACTGCCAATGGCCGGATGGGAGAAAAAATGATATTCGCCGTTCTGGCTTTTATCTTCTCTTACTGTTTAGCTTCGTTTCTGTCCCAATGGAACAAAGGGATGGAACTTCCCGCATCTATGCATGAAGTGGAGCAGGTATTACGCTCCATGGAAGATGCTGCACTCGAGACCACCGGTTTGTTGCTATCGGGTAAGACCATCGGAAGTCTTATCCTGAACCTGATTATTGTGGCAGGGTTTGCAGCAGTGTCGGAAGAGATGTTTTTCCGTGGAGCCTTACAACAATTTATTCAGGAGAAGTTTCCGAACGGACATGTGGCTGTCTGGATCACGGCACTGGTATTCAGTCTGGTCCATTTTCAGTTTTATGGATTTTTGCCGAGACTCCTTTTGGGCGCCCTGTTGGGATATCTGTTCCTTTACACGCGGAATCTATGGGTACCTATCCTGTTCCACTTTATGAATAATGCTTTCATAGTCGTGTTACATTATTTCTGGGGTGACAGTAAATGGATTCAGCAGTTAGACGAGATGCCGGTCGACGGGTGGTTTGCCTTTGTCGCTGTTGGGAGCGCCTTATGTACCGTGCTGCTGTTTCGGGGATATAGAAAGAAGTGGTTAGGTGCTTAAGTGGATGAAGTGGCTGAGTGGTTGGGAAGTTAGGATTGAAGCATTAAAAGTGAAAAATTAGAAATAATGATACAAATTCAAAATACGCTTTTGTCAGACGATATATTCGAAGAACGATTTATCTGTGACCTCTGCAAATGCAAGGGAGAATGTTGTGTAGAGGGGGAGTCGGGAGCACCTATTACAAAAGAGGAGTTCCAGGAGATAGAAGGAATTCTGTCTGAAATCTGGAATGATCTTTCCCCGAAGGCACAGGAGGTGATTAATAAGCAGGGTATCGCCTATACCGATTATGATGGGGAACTGGTTACCTCACTTGTAAATGGAAAAGAGTGTGTATTCACCTACTTCGATGCAGATGGAATTTGCAAATGTGCCATCGACAATGCTTACCGTGAAGGTCGGATATCTGTCCGTAAACCGGTATCGTGCCATCTTTACCCAATAAGATTGACAGAATACAGTGATTTCACTGCAGTCAATTATCACCGTTGGTCAATATGTGAGCCGGCCGTAAGACTTGGGAGGAAAGAAGGGATACCCCTTTACCGCTTCCTGAGAGAACCGTTGATCAGAAAATTTGGGGAAGAGTGGTATAATGAAGTGTGTGAAGCCGCCAAATTGCTGAAAGGGGAAAAGTAATTTCTTGATTTTTTATCCTATTTGCTTTCTCAATTTAGAATCTTGTGCTATTTTTGCACACACATAAGTAAAATGTGCATAATAGTATGGTTTCTGCAATTTCCAAAACAAAGAAAGATTTAATCGATGTAGCACAGCAGCTTTTCGCCAAAAAGGGTGTTGAGAACACAACGATGAATGATATTGCCGAAGCATCGCAACGTGGCCGTCGCACTCTCTATACCTATTTCAACAGCAAATACGATATTTACAAGGCAGTTATTGAGTCGGAACTCAATGTGCTGTATCACAGTCTTGAGGAAGTAATCAAACGTGATATTCCGGCTGATGAGAAACTCATCCTGCTGGCTTTTACACGCTTGAGTGCCGTCAAGGAGGTGGTTACACGCAATGGTACGTTACGTGCCAATTTCTTTAGGGATATCTGGCAGGTGGAAAACGTCCGCAAGGAGTTCGACAGGAAAGAGATCAGCTATCTTGAAGGAATTATCCAGGATGGTTGTAATAAAGGTATCTTCGTGTTGAAGAATGTGAAACAGACTGCGGTAATATTGCATTATGCTTTTAAAGGATTGGAAGTACCTTCTATCCGGGGTACATTAGGACTCGACTATAACAAAAAAGAAGATAGGGAGATTATCTCTGATATTCTTTTTAAGGGATTGTATAGTAGGAGTGAAAAATGAAAAGTGAAAAGTGAAGATTGGGGAGACGAGGAGTGGGAAATTAATAATTAGTAATTAACATAATATGAAGTTATTAGAAGGAAAAACAGCGTTAGTTACCGGAGCTGCCCGTGGTATTGGGAAAGCAATTGCATTGAAGTTTGCTTCGGAAGGAGCGAATATCGCATTTACGGATTTAACTATAGACGAGGTCGGTGCAGCTACCGAGCACGAAATCGCTTCTTTGGGAGTGAAGTGTAAAGGCTATGCCTCCAATGCTGCCGATTTTGAAGAAACACACAAGGTGGTTGAGCAGGTGATGCAGGATTTTGGCCGCATAGATATCCTGATCAACAATGCCGGTATCACTAAAGACGGGTTGATGATGCGGATGAGCGAGCAGCAATGGGATGCGGTGATCAATGTCAACCTGAAATCGGCATTCAATTTTATTCATGCGGTGACACCCGTGATGATGCGTCAGAAATCAGGTAGCATCGTAAACATGAGTTCCGTGGTGGGAGTATCCGGGAACGCCGGTCAGGCCAACTATTCTGCTTCCAAAGCAGGTATGATCGGTCTGGCGAAATCGATGGCGAAAGAGTTAGGTTCACGCGGTATCCGTGTCAATGCCATTGCTCCTGGTTTCATCATTACCGAAATGACCGGACAGTTGTCGGAAGAAGTGCGTAACGAATGGGCAAAACAGATTCCATTACGACGCGGAGGTACACCGGAAGATGTTGCGAATACAGCTCTTTTCCTTGCTTCCGACCTCTCTTCGTATGTAAGCGGACAAGTAATCAATGTCTGCGGTGGTATGAATACCTGATTAGATGACAGTTCTTTACGAAGATAACCACATCATTATTGTCAACAAGGTGCCGGGTGAGATCGTGCAGGGCGACAAAACGGGCGACCAGCCGTTGTCCGAGATGGTGAAGGAGTATCTGAAAGAGAAATACAATAAGCCCGGCAACGTTTTTTGTGGTGTGACGCACCGGCTCGACCGTCCTACGAGTGGAGTGGTGGTGTTTGCAAAGACCAGTAAAGCGTTGTCTCGGCTTAACGATATGTTTCGTAATGGCGAGATAGACAAGACCTATTGGGCCATTGTGAAAAATCGTCCCCCGAAAGAGGAAGATCAGTTGATACACTATCTGATTAAAAATGAAAAGACTAACAAATCCAATGCATATGCCAATGAAAAACCACATACAAAAAAAGCGATACTGCATTACCGGCTGATCGCCGTTTCACAGAATTATTATTTGCTGGAGATAGATCTGGAGACCGGAAGACACCATCAGATCCGGGTTCAATTAGCCAAAATAGGATGCCCAATCAAGGGAGATCTCAAATATGGCGCAGCCCGTTCTAATCCGGACGGGAGCATCAGTCTCCATGCACGTACTATCTCGTTTATCCATCCTGTCTCCAAAGAAAAGATACTGGTCACCGCACCTGTACCGAACGATAATTTATGGAAATCATTTGAAGTGAAAGATGCAATTTTATAATTTTTTTGCTTAATAAGCCGCAGGAATTCGATATTATCCATAAAGCAGTGAATGAATTTTAAGATAAAAATCTTACATTTGCATATCGGTGTATGAACTGACATTATTAAGGGAAAAAAGTATAAATCTACAAATCAATAAATCATTAAATTATCAAATCAATTTAAATGAAACCAACTTTATTTGTATTGGCAGCGGGGATGGGTAGCCGCTATGGAGGACTGAAACAATTAGACGGATTGGGCCCGGGTGGTGAGACCATTATGGATTATTCTATTTACGACGCGGTGAATGCCGGCTTTGGAAAGCTGGTCTTCGTGATCCGTCAGTCGTTTGAAAATGATTTCCGGGAGAAGATCGTCAGTAAATATGAGAAAAAAATACCGGTAGAACTGGTATTCCAGGAACTGGATAAATTGCCGGAAGGTTTTACGCCTCATCCTGACCGTGTCAAACCCTGGGGTACCAACCATGCCGTGATGATGGGTAAAGAGGTCATTAATGAGCCTTTTGCGGTGATTAACGCCGATGATTTCTACGGGCGTGAGAGCTATAAGGTATTGGCTGATTATCTTTCTACGCTGGAAGGAAATGAAAACAAATATTGTATGGTGGGCTACCGTGTGGGAAACACTCTTTCTGAAAGTGGAACCGTAGCGCGTGGGGTTTGTGAAACTGACGAAGAACGCAATCTTACCGGAGTAGTGGAACGTACCCAGGTAATGCGTGTGGATGGGAAAGTGAGCTATAAGGACGAAAACGACCAATGGGTTGCCATCGATGATAACACTCCTGTATCCATGAATATGTGGGGTTTTACGCCCGACTATTTCAAATATTCCGATGATTATTTCGTGCAATTCCTTAAAGAAAATGCCGAAAATCTAAAAGCAGAATATTTTATACCGTTATTGGTCAATCACCTGATCGTTAATGGTAATGCTTCTGTGAAAGTGCTCGATACGCCTTCCTCATGGTTCGGTGTAACTTATGCCGAAGACCGTCCTGGAGTTGTGGCAAAGTTAAAAAGTCTTGTCGATGAGGGAATATATCCCTCTCCATTGTGGTAAAATCATCACGGTTATATTTTACAGAACTGGCCTGCTATGTGGATTGACATCATTATCATTCTTATACTGATTCTTTTTAACGGTTTTTTCGCCTTGTCGGAGATCGCTATTGTATCTACCAAGAAGAATAAACTGGAGGCAGAACGGAAGAAAGGTAAGTTAGGTGCAAAACGAGCATTGAAATTACGTTCCGACCCCGGTAATTTCCTATCGTCTGTACAGGTAGGAATTACCCTGATCGGTATCATCAACGGTGCTTACGGAGGGCAGGCTTTCACTGTTTATCTGGTTCCTTTCTTCCAGCAGTTTCCGACTATTGCTCCTTTTGCTGAAGTCGTCTCCATGGTAATTGTAGTATTTCTTATCACTTATGTTTCCATAGTGATAGGTGAATTAGTTCCCAAAACCATCGCGTTGAATAATCCCGAAAAAATGGCGATTGCAGTGGCACCTACAATCCATGTGGTGAGTATCATCTTCTATCCGTTTGTAAAACTGTTGTCGGTATCGACCAGCTTTGTCAACCGGTTGATAGGGCTGAAACCCAAAGTGGAGGTAGTCTCGGAAATGGAGTTGAGAGCCATGTTGAAGACCGCTTCCCATGAGGGAGTTATCGATGCTGAAGAAAATATAATCCACGAGCAGGTTTTTTATTTTTCCGATAAACGTGCCATCCACCTTATGACGCATCGTACTGATGTGGAATGGGTAGATATAAGCAAGAACAGGGAGGAGATCATAGAGGACCTGTTGCAAACAAAACACAGTAAGATACTTGCCTGCAGAAAAGAGATCGATGATTTTGTAGGTACCATCTCAATGAGAGATTTCCTGTTACGGCTCAATAAGCGGGATCTCTTTTCAATAGAGGATCTGATCATGGAGCCTATTATTGTCCCGAATAATCAGCTGGCACAAAAAGTACTAGAGAATTTCAAAAATAACCACAAGTTTGTGGCTGTAGTGGTGGACGAATATGGAAGCCTTGATGGAATTATCACGATTCATGATATCTTTGAAAACTTGGTGGGCGCTATTCCTGAAGAGACCGAAGATGAACTCTCGGATCCACTTATATTTATACGTGATGACCAGTCCGCCCTGGTAAGTGGAGAGGCTCCTATAGAGATATTGTCGCAGATGGACGAAGACTTTATTGTAAATTTTGACAAGATTGATTATTCTACTGTAGCCGGCTTTGTGTTTGAATGCATCAATAAAATCCCGGCGGTAGGAGATCAGTTCGATTATGACAATCTTCATTTCGAGATTGTGGATGTGGACGGAAATAAAATAGATAAAGTTTTAGTAACAAAAAAATTAAAAGAAGTTGATGAAGTATTTATGTAATAATTAAAAAGTTTTATGTTATATAACACAAAATTTTTTCATGCTACGTCGAAAATAGGTGGTAATTTTACCGCAGATTTATATAGAATCAATCTTCATCGATATCTTAATTTTAAACCCAGAAAATTACATGAACAAATTGTATGGCAAATCCGGTTTGCTTGTCGATGCTTTTCAGAAAACGGTAGACGGCAGGCAAACCGGGTTGTACACTCTGACAAATGAGAATGGATGCGAACTGGCAGTCACCAATTATGGTGCTAAAATAGTTTCGCTGATGGTACCCGATAGAGACGGAACATTGGTTGACGTTGTATTGGGCCATAATACGATAGATGAATACCTGACTTCGGAAGAGGCTTATTTCGGTGCTATTTGCGGCAGGACGGCTAACCGGATCGCCAAAGGCCGTTTTACTCTTGAAGGGAAAGAATACCAATTGGCAGTGAACAATGGCCCTAACTCACTCCATGGAGGAATTAAGGGGTTCAATGCTGTGGTATGGGAAGTGAAAAAAATGACTGACCAGAGTATCGAACTGTTTTATCTCTCGCCCGACGGGGAAGAAGGGTTTCCCGGTAATCTCGCCGTTACATTGACTTACACTTTGACGGACGATAATGCTCTGGATATTCATTATAAGGCCACTACCGACAAAACGACCATCCTGAATCTCACCAATCATTCTTATTTCAATCTTTCCGGACAAGGGGATCCATCCATTAGTGATCATTGGCTAGTGATTAACGCAGAGAGTTACTTGCCTACCGATAATACGGCCATACCTTATGGTGAACCGGCACCGGTAAAAGGAACGCCGTTCGATTTTACCGTACCCCATACAATAGGAGAGCGGATCGATGACGATTTTGAACAACTACATTTTGGCAAAGGATACGATCATACTTTTATTTTGGATAAAAAGAGTATGGATGAATACGTTTATGCGGGTTACTGTCTTTCTCCGAAAACAGGAGTCAAAATGGAGATTTATACTACCGAACCAGGTATGCAGGTCTATACCGGCAATTGGATGACCGGTAATTTTGCCGGGAAGCATGGAAAACGCTATCCTGCAAGATCGGCTGTTTGTTTCGAAACACAACATTTCCCCGATAGCATCAATAAGCCGGAATATCCGTCGGTGATCCTACGCCCGGATGAAACTTTTGCATCAAGGACAACCTACCGGTTTTTGAACGAGGATTCAAAATGATTTTGTATTAGACCATTAACAGTTAATAGAATAATAATTAATAATTAATTAATCAAAAAGTATGAACACGACTACTGATCAGAACAAGAATCGGATTGTGCCTATCATTATGATGATTGCGCTTTTCGGAATGATCTCATTTGTTACCAATTTGGCGGCACCGATGGGACAAGTATTAAAAGAACAATTCGGCGTTTCTAATTCTCTGGGATTGCTGGGGAATTTAGCCAACTTTATTGCTTACGCTGTGATGGGAATACCCGGAGGCATGCTTTTACAACGTGTAGGGTATAAAAAGACGGCCCTGATCGCTATTGCCGTGGGTTTCATAGGTGTGCTGGTGCAGTTTCTCTCAGGACATTCTCCCCAGGAATCCGCTTTTGTTATTTACTTGCTCGGAGCGTTTATCGCCGGTTTTTCCATGTGTCTGTTGAATACTGTGGTCAACCCTATGTTGAATACATTAGGTGGCGGTGGTAACAAAGGCAACCAATTGATCCAGGTCGGAGGTTCCTTCAACTCCGTGATGGCTACATTTACTCCCGCGTTCGTGGGTATTTTAATTGGAGAAGCCGCTAAAGCCAATATCAAAGATGTATTCCCCGTGATGTACATCGCTATGGGTGTTTTTGCCGTTGTGTTCTTTGTAATGATGGCAGTAAGAATTCCCGAACCACATGCCACAAAGACAAAAGAACCTATGGGCAAATTAATGTCAGGTGCATTGAAGTTCAGACATTTTGTTTTGGGAGCCATTGCTATTTTTGTTTATGTAGGAGTTGAAGTGGGCACACCCGGTGTAATGATATTATGGTTATCCGACACACCGGTCGGTAAAACAACCGCGGGATTTGTAGCCGGGATCTATTGGCTTTTTATGTTAGCCGGCAGGTTAATCGGGGCTTCCTTAGGAAGTAAAATTTCCAGTAAGGCAATGCTTACTACAGCCTCATTAGTAGGATTGTTATTAATCCTGGCAGCTATCTTCTCACCGACAACCATCGAAGTTACCTTCCCGGCGTTTACCTCGGAAGGCGGCCTTTCGTTTGGGTTGGTACAGATACCCATTAATGCAATGTTTATGGTATTGGTCGGTTTCTGCACATCGATCATGTGGGGAAGCATCTATAATCTGGCCGTGGAAGGTTTGGGTAAGTTCACACCGGCTGCTACGGGAATATTTATGACCCTGGTATGCGGTGGCGGTATCCTTCCTTGGATCCAGGGTGGTATAGCCGATTCTGTCAGTTATCTGGCAAGCTATTGGGTGATTGCCATAGGATTGGCTTACCTGTTATTCTACGCCCTGGTAGGATCGAAGAACGTAACCACCGGTGTTTCTGTAACGGATGAAGAAGTACCAGTGGAAACAGCTTCTCAAAGTGTACCGGTAGAAGAGTAATTTGTAGATATAACAAAATAATTATAATGACGAAAGAAGAAGTAATAAAAATATTTTCTGAGAAATTCGGCGACCAAACCCCGGAGGTCTATGCCTCACCGGGACGTATCAACTTAATAGGGGAGCATACCGATTACAATGGGAGCTTCGTATTCCCCGGCGCTATCGATAAAGGGATGATCGCCGCTATTCGGTTCAATGGAACCGATAAAGTGAGGGCCTATGCGATCGATCTGGATGAAAGTTCCGAGTTCGGGCTCAATGAAGAAGATCTTCCGAAAGAAGGTTGGGCTAAATACCTGTTTGGGGTATGCCGTGAGATCATTAAAAGAGGTGGTACGGTGAAGGGATTCGACACCGTATTTGCAGGCGATGTGCCTCTCGGTGCCGGGATGTCTTCTTCAGCCGCATTGGAAAGCACCTATGCTTTCGCATTGAACGACCTGTTGAACCTTGGTATCGACAAATTCGAACTGGCGCGTATCGGTCAATCCACCGAACACAACTATGTAGGTGTGAAATGCGGTATTATGGACCAGTTCGCTTCCATCTTCGGAAAAAAAGGCAATTTGATCCGTCTCGATACCAAATCAATGGAATACGCCTATTTCCCGTTTGATCCCAAAGGATATAAACTGGTGTTGCTTGATACTGTTGTAAAACATGAGTTGGCTTCATCGGCATATAACAAACGGCGGGAATCGTGCGAACATGCCGCGAGAACCATTGCAAAGCACCACCCTGAGGTAGAATTCATGCGTGATGCTTCCATGGAAATGCTCGACGAAGTGAAGAATGAAATTTCGGAAGAAGACTATATGCGTGCCAAATATGTGATTGAGGAAACCCAACGGGTACTCGATGTGTGCGATGCATTGGAGAAAGGCGATTATGAGACCGTCGGTCAGAAGATGTATGAAACGCACCACGGCATGAGTAAGCTCTACGAAGTAAGCTGTGAAGAACTCGATTTCCTGAATGATGTAGCCCGTGAGCACGGTGTGACCGGTTCGCGTGTGATGGGAGGCGGCTTTGGCGGTTGTACCATCAACCTGGTGAAGGATGAGTTGTATGATTCATTTATCGCCGATGCCAAAGCGCAGTTCAAGGCCAAGTACGGCCATGAACCGAAAGTCTATGATGTAGTCATCAGCGACGGAGCACGTAAGCTCTGAATATACAGTACAGTTATATGGTAAAATTGGAAGACGGGGTTATACTGAAGACCTCGCTTCCAATTTTTTTTTAACCGTCTTTTACCGGTCTGTAATGATTTGCCTCTTACCCTGATGATGTTCCGGGAAAAAATACATTTCCCGGAGAGTCATTAATACCGTGATTCCTTTTTTTGGTCGATAAATACCTAACCTTCGTCGAAATGTTTTTCGGAGCTTGTCGGGCGACGCTACTTTTGCCTGAAAAAAGGATTATTTATGAGGTACATTTTTTATCCATTCTTTCTGATAAGGACAAATATTGCTTCTGCTTGTATCACGGTGGTAATATTCCTTTTGTCAGGAACATCGGCCGCATATTCGCAAGAAAAAACCTTACCCTTGCAATGGGATTTACAGGCGTGTATCGATTATGCACTTGAAAATAATATACAAATAAAACAGAGTGAAGCCAATAAAGAAACCGGATTGGTCGATACCAAACTGGCAAAAGCGGCAATGCTCCCTTCTCTCTCGGCATCTATTGGTCAAAACCTGACCAATTACCCGTTTTCACAAGAAGATACATCTTCCGGAACGTCTTCCCTTTCCACATCCGGAAGTTACAGCCTGAATGCATCATGGACTATATTCGACGGTGGTTCACGTATTACCGGTATCAAACAGGCCGAATTAAACAACCGGATCGCCGATTTGGAAATTGAAGAGAGTAAAAACAACATCAAATTAGCCATCATACAAAACTATCTCCAAATTCTCTATGCCAATGAGGCGCTAAAGGCTTATGAGGATGCTGTAGAATTAAGCAAAGCCCAATTGGAGAGCAATAAAATAAAATTATCTGTCGGTTCGGTAGCCAAAAGCGATGTTTCCCAATGGGAATCACAGTATGCAGCGGATAATTACAATCTGGTGAATGCCCAAACCACCCTGGAGACTTATAAATTACAACTGAAACAACTTCTGGAACTGGACAGGCTTGACACCATGGATTTGATACTCACACCTCCTGATGAGGAAGATGTATTATCCCTGATCCCCGATAAACAGACGATTTATCAGACGGCTTTACATATGATGCCACAAATAAGAAACAGCCGGCTTAACACTGAATATGCGCAACTGGATATTGAAAAAGCGAAGGCAGGTTTTTATCCTACTGTCAGTTTACAGGCAAATACAGGAACCGGTAACCTCTATAATCATTCCGGATATTCTTTCGGTTCCCAGTTGAAAAATAACTGGAACAACGTAATCGGATTGTCGGTCAGTATTCCTGTTTTTTCCAACAGGACTGTCAAAAGCGCCGTAGAGAAAGCCGGCATCAATATCTATTCATCACAATTGAACGAATTAAGTATCCGAAAAGAACTATATGCCGACATTGAAACGGCCTATTTAAATACCCTGGCTTCACAAGCTCAGTTCGTTGCGGCCGAAGAGAAAGTTAAGTATAGCCGGGAGAGTTACGAGGTGATGAACGAACAGTTTACATTGGGCCTCAAGAATACGATTGAAATGTTGACGGAAAAAAACAGATTGATAACGGCTCAACAGGAATTGCTGCAGGCAAAATATATGGCTTTGCTGAATATTAAAATATTGGAATACTATCAGGGCTTGATTTGAAAAAATGTAGACAATAATTGTTGGTAATCATCCGTGCCCCCTTTAATGATCACGCTTGACTTGATTTGAAAAATAATAGAAAAAAATATATGAAGACAAAGAATAACAATTCAAAAAGGTGTATCAGGTTATCTTTTATGGCTTTTATCTTGCTCGCAGGAATTATGATGACATCCTTTTACTCCTGTAAGGATAACAAAAATGATAAAATAGAATGGCTTACAGGTAGTGTGGAAAGACAAGATATATCCAATATGGTGACATGTACCGGAACACTGGAACCTATAACGAAAATTGATGTGGGAACACAGGTAAGCGGAAGAGTCGATAAAATTTATGTCGATTACAATAGCATAGTTTCACAAGGTGAATTGCTTGCCGAACTCGACCAGACCGTATTACAGGCGACCTTGTCGTCGGCAAAGAGTTCGATGGCGACAGCCAGGAGCGAACTGGAATACAAGGAGAAGAATTATGAGCGTTTTAAGGTATTGTATGAGAAACAACTGATAAGCAGTTCGGATTACGAAGAAGCACTATATTCTTATCAAAAAGCCCGGAATGATTATAATGTAAGCGTAAGCAGCTATCAGACAGCCGAAACGAATCTGGGATACGCAAAAATATATTCTCCCATTGACGGTGTTGTTTTAAGCCGTGAGGTAGAAGAAGGCCAGACCGTTGCAGCCAGTTTCGAAACGCCGACACTATTCACTATCGCAAATGATCTTACCAAGATGCGTGTAATAGCGGAAGTGGACGAAGCAGATATGGGGGATATCGCCATCGGACAACGGGTGATGTTCACAGTGGATGCTTTTCCTTATGAAGAGTTTACAGGCACAACTACCCAGGTTAGACTGTCACCTACGACTACCAATAATGTAGTTACTTATGAAGTAGTGGTGGAGGCGCCTAACGGCGGACTGAAACTGAAACCGGGCATGACGGCTATCTGTACGATCTATACACTGGATAAACCGGATGTACTTGCCGTTCCATCTCAGGCCGTTAATTTCAATCCCGGAAATGAGATGATTAGCGAAAAAGATACGGTTGTATGGGTGCTTGATGAGAGTAATTTCCCGAACCGCCGACAGATAAAAACAGGCAATAGCAATAATATGTATACTGAAGTAATATCGGGGTTATCCGAAGGAGAAAAAGTGATCACAGGAAAGAATACCCAGACACGCAAGCTTACGTCCCCACCGGATAGTGGAAACGAATCCAGTCCTTTCATGGCACAGCCACCACGTCGTGGAGGCGGAGGAAGATAACCAGAATACGAATGATTCCAAAAGTTGAAAAAATGAATAATAATCCTGTTATCATTAACATATCGGATATCCGTCGCGATTTCATTGTAGGTGCGGAAACTGTCCATGCTTTACGCGGCGTGACATTCAGTATCAAGGAAGGTGAATTCGTTACTATCATGGGGAAATCGGGAAGCGGGAAAAGTACCCTGCTGAATATTCTGGGTTGTCTTGATACCCCTACTGATGGCTCTTACCTGCTTGACGGTATCTCGGTACAGAAAATGAATAAAGATCAACGTGCCGGGATCAGGAATACAAAGATCGGATTTGTTTTTCAGAGTTATAACCTGCTGGCTAACACTACTGCTGTGGAAAACGTGGAACTTCCGCTGATGTATAATCCCGGCATTTCCTCATCCTTGCGCCGGCAGAAAGCTGTCGATGCACTGGATAGGGTGGAGCTTGGCGATCGCCTGTTGCATAAGAGTAACCAGATGAGTGGTGGACAGATGCAACGCGTTGCCATAGCCCGGGCATTGGTGAATGATCCGGCGGTAATCCTTGCCGACGAAGCAACCGGAAACCTGGATACACGTACATCGTTCAGTATCCTGAAATTATTCCAGCAATTGAATAACGAAGGAAGGACCATTATTTTCGTCACCCATAATAACGATATTGCGTTGTACAGCACCCGCAATATCGTATTGAAAGACGGCCGGATCATCGATGATACGTATAATCAACACATCTTGTCGGCTGCCGAAGCTTATGAGAAATTGCCCAAAGAAGAGGCGTAAATTGATCCCGACGAGTCGGGACAAGTGGTGATGATATGGTGATGTGATGATGTGGTGATCCCGACAAGTCGGGACAGGTAGTGATGATGTGGTGATTGGTTGGATACATCATAAAGAAAGAATAGATAAATCAAATGAATGCAGAGAATTTATTTAAAATAGCGCTGGTAGCACTGTCCCGAAACAAAGTCCGGGCGTTGCTGACTATGCTCGGTATTATTATCGGCGTAGCCTCGGTCATTACCATGTTAGCGATAGGAGAAGGCTCCAAGCGAAGCATACGGAAGCAGATTTCGGAGATGGGATCGAATATGATCATGATACATCCTTATTCCGAACGTGGTGAGGGTGGGGCACGCATTAGTATGTCCAATCTGGAAACACTGAAAAACAGAGACTATTTCGACATAAGGGATAAAGCTGAATATGTTTCAGCAGTCTCCCCGAATGTAAGCAGTAGCGGACAGTTCATTTATCAGAATCAGAATTATCCGAGCAGTATCAATGGCGTAAGTCCTGAATACCTGATTATCCGCCAGTTGAAAATTCAATCCGGCTCCATGTTCACTCAGGAAGATGTGGAGACGAACAATAAAGTCTGCATCATCGGGAAAACTATTGTCGATAATTTATTCACAAAAGGCGAAGATCCCATCGGCAAGGTCATTCGTTTCAACACGATCCCTTTCGAAGTGACCGGAGTGCTGGAAAGCAAAGGATATAATACAATGGGAATGGATCAGGATGATATCGTACTGGCTCCCTATACCGCCGTGCAAAAAAGAATCTTAGCGATCAACTATTTGCAGGGAATCTATTGTTCTGCTGTTTCGGAAGAAGCGACGCCAGATGCTGTTGAAAGCATCATGACAATTCTGGCAGAGAATCACGGTATCTCGAATCCCGACAATTATGATTTCGAGATACGTTCACAGGAAGAATTAAGTTCAATGCTCACGACTACTTCCGATCTGATGACGATCCTTTTGGCCTGCGTAGCCGGCATCAGCCTGGTAGTAGGCGGTATAGGAATTATGAATATCATGTATGTCTCCGTCACCGAACGTACCCGTGAAATCGGATTGAGAATGAGTGTGGGAGCCCGGGGAAAAGATGTATTGATGCAATTCCTTATAGAAGCGATTCTGATTAGTGTAATTGGAGGAATTATTGGTATTTTTGTGGGTGTGGGTGCTACATTTATAGTAAAATGGGCTGCTTCGTGGCCGGTATTCATTCAATCATGGAGCGTATTGCTCTCATTCGGTGTTTGCTCGATAACCGGTATTTTCTTTGGATGGTATCCGGCAAAGAAAGCTGCAAAGCTCGATCCTATCGAAGCAATACGATATGAATAAGGAACTGTTAAAAATCAGAGAAGATGAATCAGAAAAAAACAGATGTACCGGGAGGTAAGTCAAAATTGAAAATAACACCTGATAAAGTTCAGTATTGGTTGCCTTATACAAAATTGGCAGACAATATCTTTATCCACATTGCAGCATGGAGCATAATCTTTGGACTGCCATTGTTTTTCATGAGCCGGGGAGATTTTTCCTGGGTAAATTTTCTCTTGTTTCTTCCTGTTCCGGTTTGTTTTATGATCGTGTTTTATAGTAATTACTTCTATTTTATCGATCGTCTCTTATTTGAAAACAGGAAGAACGAATTTTTTATTATCAATATCCTATTGATTTTGGGAACAGCTTTACTTATTCATCTTTGGCATGAATTTTCTTTCACATTGAATGTACAGGGTAATATGCCTCCTTTTGGCGGGGGAAAGCCCCCGGAAGGGCCTCCTCCTCCGGAAAAAAACAGATGGGTGCCGATTGTGATTTTCATACTTCGGGATGTAATTTTACTGACATTGGTGGTCGTTTTGAGTACGGCTATCAAAATGAGCAGCCGATGGACCAAAATAGAGGCCATGCAGAAAGAAATGCAGCAGGCGATGATAGAAGCCGAATTGAAAAACTTGAAGAATCAGATAAATCCGCATTTTCTGCTCAATACGCTGAATAATATCTATGCGCTGGCACAACTCAATTCGCCGAAAGTGAAACCGGCTATTATGGATTTAAGCCGGTTACTGCAATATGTGTTATATGAGAATAATAAGATGTATGTGCCATTGAAAGAAGAGGTGAATTTTATCGGTAACTATATTGATCTGATGCGTCTGCGTTTGCCCGAAAATACCAATCTTAGCGTAAAATTCGATATCAGGGAAAATAGTCAGGTGATGATCGCTCCGCTTATTTTTATCTCGTTGATAGAGAATGCTTTTAAACACGGGGTGAGTAGTGATGAGTATTCATTTATCGATATTTCTTTGACGGAAAAGGAAGACGGGAAGATCGAATTCTTGTGCCGTAATAGTCATTTTCCGAAGGACGAGTCGGATAAAAGCGGTAGCGGTATCGGGTTGCAACAAGTGAAGAAGAGACTGGAACTGATTTATCCTTACCGCTATATGTGGCATAAAGAAATTGAGAATAATATCTATTCAACTGTATTGATCATCGAAACCTGAAAAAAGAAGAATAATGAATAAAGTACTGACCTGCTGGATTATTGACGATGAGCCGTTGGCATTAAGCCTTTTGGAATCGTATATACAGGATACCCCCGGCCTTTTATTAACGGGAAAATACAATAATCCCGCTTTGGCGATGCAAGACCTTGTAAACAAAAAGGTAGATTTGATTTTTCTGGATATCCAAATGCCGCATATCAACGGTATGGAATTAGCCCGTCTGGTGCCGCCTGACACAAAGATCATCTTTATTACGGCTTTTAAAGAGTATGCATTGGAGGGATATCGCGTAAATGCCTTCGACTATTTGTTAAAACCGGTCTCTTTCGACGAATTTCTGGTAACGTGCAAAAAAGCACAAGACTGGTTTGAAGCTGTAACGAAAAATGTTCCTATACAGAAAAATATTCCTGAAACAGACGCGATTTTCGTGAAATCAGACCAGCAGATCATTCCCATCCCTTTTAAGGATATCCTTTATATCGAAGGTCTAAGGGATTACATAAAGATTTACACCGGAAATCAGAGTCGACCATATATCACCCTGGAGTCGATGAAAAATATGGAAAAGGTACTTCCTGCCCATTTATTTATCAGAGTGCATCGTTCTTTTATAGTACAGAAAAACAAAATTGAGTTCCTCAACAAAAACCGGCTTATGGTAGCGAATCGGGAGATACCTGTCGGAAGGACTTACAAGCAAGGAGTGTTGAGTTTTATCGGCATTAAATAGTGACGTTCGGCTCCAATAGAAAAATACGTTCGACAGGCATACCGGGGATCAACTCAAGGTTAAGATGTCTTGATCCTTGACTCTTGATTCTTTATTCAACAATAAAATGAAAGAGGATTTCTGAAATTAGTTGCATTATTTCCGGAATTTTTCTAACTTTGTGTCCTAATATCATACAATTATCAACTCTACAAATAATGTAACGCACTATGCACAGATACAAACCGGTGCGATTGATCCTTGAAAACGGGATGGTTTTTCATGGGCAATCTTTTGGAGCCGAAAAGGCAACATCGGGAGAGGTAGTTTTCAACACGGCAATGGTCGGTTACCCCGAGAGCCTGACAGACCCCTCCTACGAAGGACAAATTTTAACACTCACATATCCTATAATCGGAAATTACGGAGTTCCCGCTCACAGCGAAACAGACGGAATTTCCGATTTTTTTGAGTCTGAGCATATCCATGCCTGTGGTTTGATCGTGCAGGATTACTCCCGGGAACATTCTCACTGGAATGCGGTGAAAAGTCTGGGCGACTGGCTTAAGGAAGAAGGGGTGCCCGGTATCTGCGGAGTCGATACCCGTCTGCTTACAAAGATCCTCCGGGAAAAAGGATCCATGCTGGGGAAGATAGTATATGAGGAAGATGGTGAAGTGGATTTCTACGATCCCGAAACTGAAAACCTTGTAGCCAAAGTCAGCTGCAGTGAAGTGATCGAATATGGGCAGGGTGAAAAGAAGGTAGTCCTGATCGATTGCGGTGCCAAACTGAATATCGTACGGGAACTGGTAAAGCAGGGAGTTCGTTTGATCCGCGTTCCATGGGACTACGATTTCAACAGGATCGACTACGATGGAGTGATGATCTCCAACGGCCCGGGAAACCCCGATCATTGCGGAATCACCGTCGCCCATATCCGTGAAGCAATGAAGAAAGAGAAACCCATCTTCGGGATCTGCATGGGGAACCAGCTGCTGTCGAAAGCAGCCGGAGCCAATATCTACAAACTGAAATACGGGCACCGCAGTCATAACCAACCGGTACAAAAGGTGGGGAGTAGCCGTTGTTACATTACTTCCCAGAACCATGGCTATGCAGTGGACGAATCGCAGTTGGGTGCTGGGTGGGAACCCTGGTTCGTGAATATGAATGATGGTACCAACGAAGGAATCCGGCATAAAACGAAACCTTTCTATTCGGTGCAGTTCCATCCTGAGGCGACCGGCGGACCGACCGATACCCGCTTTTTCTTTGAAGAGTTTGTGAAGATGCTTTGATCGTTTGGAAATTACAAATTACTAATTACAAATTACAAATTACTAATTACCAATTTTATATGCTGATTGTCGTGAAGCGAGATGTGAATATTAAAATCAAGACCAGGAGTCAGGAGCCAAGACTTCTTCACTTCCGACTTCCAAATTCTCAGTTCTCTTAAGAAACAAAAGTTTCAACGTATTTCTTGAACGGTAAAAACGTTCTGGAATGCTTAGTTCTCAATTCTAATTTCTGCAATAATAATGAACAATAATTTATTTACACAAGATATGGCATCTGCTTCCGGGGAAGACAAGATAAAAGTGAAAAAAGCGCTTATCCTTGGGTCCGGCGCACTTAAGATCGGTGAGGCGGGTGAATTCGACTACTCCGGTTCACAGGCACTGAAAGCATTGCGGGAAGAGGGTGTAGAGACCATCCTGATCAATCCGAATATAGCCACAGTGCAGACTTCGGAAGGATCAGCCGATAAGATATATTTCCTGCCGGTAACGCCTTATTTTGTAGAGAAGGTGATCGAAAAAGAACGGCCTGATGGTATCCTGCTGGCTTTCGGAGGGCAGACCGCGCTGAACTGTGGTGTGCAGTTATATACTGCAGGTACGCTTGAAAAATATAATGTCGCTGTGCTGGGAACGCCGGTACAGTCGATCATGGATACCGAAGACCGCGATCTGTTCGTAAAAAAACTCGACCAGATTAACGTGAAAACTATCCAAAGCTATGCTGTCTCCACTACCAAAGATGCTTTGCAAGCTGCAAGACGACTGGGTTATCCCATCATTGTCCGTGCCGCTTATGCGCTCGGGGGATTGGGTTCAGGTTTCTGTAACGATGAAGAAGAACTGAAAGTGCTGGCTTCCAAAGCATTTAACTATTCGGATCAACTGCTGGTGGAGAAATCCCTTAAAGGGTGGAAAGAGGTCGAATATGAAGTGGTGCGTGACCGGTATGATAACTGTATCACCGTCTGTAACATGGAGAACTTCGATCCGCTCGGCATACATACCGGCGAAAGTATCGTGGTGGCTCCTTCGCAAACACTGACCAATTCCGAATATCATAAGTTAAGGGAACTCTCGATCAGGATCGTCCGTCATATCGGTATCGTGGGAGAATGTAACGTGCAGTACGCTTTCGATCCCAGCTCGGAAGATTACCGGGTGATTGAGGTTAACGCCCGCCTGAGTCGTTCATCGGCACTGGCATCCAAGGCGACCGGCTACCCGCTGGCATTCGTAGCGGCCAAACTCGCTTTAGGATACGGACTGTTCGACCTGAAGAACTCGGTGACCCGTTCGACCAGCGCCTTTTTTGAACCGGCACTCGACTATATCGTCGTGAAAATTCCCCGTTGGGATCTGGGAAAATTCAGTGGCGTCTCCAAGGAGATCGGCTCCTCGATGAAATCGGTCGGTGAGATCATGGCGATCGGACGTACCTTTGAAGAAGCCATACAAAAAGGACTTCGCATGACCGGTTTAGGAATGCATGGCTTTGTGGAGAACAAAGAACTGAAGATCGACGATATAGACAAAGCGCTCCGGGAACCGACCGATCAGCGCATCTTCGTCATCAGCAAAGCATTTAGAAAAGGATATACTATCGACCAGATCCATGACCTGACAAAAATAGACCGCTGGTTCCTGCAGAAACTGTATAATATCGTAAAGACTGCGGAAACATTGGAAAATTATACGGACGAATCAATTGATCTTGGAAAAGAAAATAATCCCGGGTTCGATGAGATACTGAAAACAGCCAAACAACAGGGTTTTTCCGATTTTCAGGTGCTACGGGCTATCCGGAAGGAAAAAATGAAAGAAGATGATTTCATTCAGGTACGTGAATACCGGAAAAAACTGGGGATCCTGCCATTTGTGAAACAGATAGATACACTTGCCGCGGAATATCCCGCCCAGACTAATTACCTCTATCTCACTTATAACGGATCGGAAAATGATGTACATTATCTGGGGGATCACCGCTCGGTCATCGTGCTTGGGTCGGGTGCTTATCGTATCGGTTCATCGGTGGAATTCGACTGGTGCTCGGTCAATGCGTTGAATACAGTCCGTAAGGAAGGGTTCCGCTCTGTGATGATTAACTATAATCCCGAAACGGTGTCGACCGATTATGATATGTGCGACCGGCTTTACTTCGATGAGTTGTCATACGAACGGGTGATGGATATCATCGAACTGGAAAATCCTCACGGTGTCATCCTCTCCGTGGGAGGACAGATCCCCAATAACCTGGCAGTAAGGTTGGACCAGTCGGGTGTGAATATTCTGGGTACGGGTGCCAAAAGTATTGACAATGCGGAAGACCGGCACAAGTTCTCTTCCATGCTCGACCGGTTGGGTATCGACCAGCCGCGCTGGAAAGAGCTCACCACCCTCAGTGATATTCATCAATTTGCCGACGAAGTGGGATTCCCGCTACTGGTACGCCCTTCCTATGTCCTTTCGGGTGCAGCAATGAATGTCTGTTCCAACGAAAAAGAACTGGAGCATTTCCTTACACTGGCAACTGAAGTATCGGCCAAATATCCGGTGGTAGTCTCGGAGTTTGTCGAAAATGCCAAGGAGATAGAGATGGATGCGGTGGCACGCAACGGCGAATTGATCGTCTATGCCATCTCCGAACACGTGGAATTTGCAGGTGTACATTCTGGCGATGCCACCATTCAGTTCCCACCGCAGAAAATTTATGTGCAAACGGTAAGGAGAATTAAACAGATCACGCGGGAGATTGCACGGGCCCTGCAAATTACCGGACCGTTCAATATTCAGTTTCTGGCCAAGGATAACGCCATTAAGGTGATCGAGTGTAACCTGAGAGCGTCAAGATCATTCCCTTTTGTGTCCAAGGTATTGAAAATTAACTTTATAGAGCTCGCAACGAAAGTGATGCTTGATATTCCGGTGGAGAAACCGGAAAAATCGGCGTTCGAACTCGATTATGTGGGTATCAAGGCACCTCAGTTCTCTTTTACCCGCCTGCAGAAAGCTGACCCCGTACTGGGAGTAGATATGGCTTCCACGGGAGAAGTAGGAGCTATCGGAACCCATTTTGATGATGCGTTACTTACTTCTATGCTGGCAGTAGGTTACCGTATTCCGGAGAAAAATATCATGGTTTCTTCAGGCGGATCCCGCTCGAAAGTCGACTTGCTGGATGCCTGCCGTCTTTTGCAACAACACGGTTACAACCTGTATGCTACCGGTGGGACGCAGAAATTCCTGGAGGAGAACGGTGTCAAAAGCCATTATGTAGCCTGGCCTGATGAGAAAGGAGCGGAACTGAGGGTGGATGAGATGATTGCCGAAAGGAAATTCGATCTGATAATCAATATTCCTAAAAACCTTACTGAGCGGGAGTTGACGAACGGATATAAGATCCGTCGCGGGGCTATAGATTACAATATCCCGCTTATCACTAATGCCCGTCTGGCAAGTGCCTTTATCAAAGCCTTCTGCAGAATGTCGCAGGACAAAATAGAAATCAAACATTGGGGAGAGTATAATTGAAAGTTAATAGTTAAAAGTTAATAGTTAAAAATTAATAGTTAAAAATTAATAGTTGAAAATTAAGAATTGATGTGCCAGTGGCCTAATGGGAATAATTTATAATTTTATCTGGGCTCTGTTGTATCAATCTGGTTCAATCTCAATTATTCTATCAATGAATCAACAAATCATTAAATTTGCAAATTAGTAAATTAGTCAATCAATTCATGGACAAATCAATTAAGAAAGTCATTTTATTGGGTTCCGGCGCCCTGAAGATCGGACAAGCGGGAGAATTTGATTATTCCGGTTCGCAGGCTTTGAAAGCAATGCGTGAAGAGGGAATAGAGACGGTATTGATTAACCCCAATATTGCCACTATCCAAACTTCTGAAGGCGTGGCTGACAGGGTTTATTTCCTGCCAATCACTCCCTATTTCGTAGAGAAGGTAATCCGGAAAGAGCAACCGGATGGTATCCTCCTGGCTTTTGGCGGGCAGACGGCGCTGAACTGTGGCGCCGAGCTATACCAAAGCGGAATACTCGATAAATATGGCGTACGTGTATTGGGAACGTCGGTAGAGGCGATCATGATCACAGAGGACAGGGATTTGTTTGTGAAGAAATTGAATGAGATCGATGCCAAAACACCTGCATCGCGGGCAGTGGAAAGTCTGGAAGATGCTTTGGCGACAGCCCGGGAGATGGGATTTCCTATTATGGTGCGTTCGGCATATGCATTAGGCGGACAAGGTTCGGGTATCTGCACGAATCAGGAGGAATTTGTAGAGCTGTGCAAGAGTGCCCTCTCTTTCTCTAACCAGATACTGGTAGAGGAGAGCCTGAAAGGGTGGAAAGAGATTGAGTTTGAAGTGATCCGTGACAAGAACGACCACTGCTTCACGGTCGTACCGATGGAAAACTTCGATCCGCTGGGTATCCATACCGGTGAAAGTATTGTGGTGGCGCCCATCATCACACTCAGCAAAGAACAGATTGCCATGCTCGAAGATATCGCACAGCGTGTGGTACGCCATATCGGCATCGTGGGAGAATGCAATATCCAGTATGCCTTCAATGCGGAGACCAACGATTACCGTATTATCGAGATCAATGCCCGTCTGAGCCGCTCATCTGCCCTCGCATCCAAAGCATCGGGATATCCCCTGGCTTTTGTGGCGGCAAAGCTGGCGTTGGGTTATACACTCGACCAGATAGGGGAGATGGGGACGCCCAACTCCGCTTACTCAGCACCCCAGGTCGATTATATGATTGTGAAGATCCCCCGTTGGGATCTTAATAAATTTTACGGTGTAAGCCACGAAATAGGCTCCTCCATGAAATCAGTCGGCGAGATCATGTCCATCGGCCAATCTTTTGAGGAGATTATCCAGAAAGGGTTGCGTATGATCGGGCAGGGGATGCACGGTTTCGTAGGGAATCGGGAAATGACTTTCGACAATGTGGAAGAGGCGCTTTCAAAGCCGACCGATATGCGTATTTTCGCTATTGCCGACGCTTTTGAAAAAGGATATTCAGTGCAACAAATTGAGGAATTGACTAAAATCGATCCGTGGTTCCTGGAGAGGCTGGAAAATATTTATAACTACTCAAAGGTACTTGCAGCCTATAACAAAATCGACGAGCTACCCGAAGATGTGCTCCGTGAAGCAAAGCGCCTTGGCTTTTCCGATTTCCAGATCGCCCGCTTTGTAGAAGATCCGCAGGGTACGTTAGAAGAAGATCTGATCAGGGTACGCAACCACAGGAAAGCTCTGCAGGTAACACCGTTAGTTCGTCGTATCAATACGGTTGCCTCCGAAAATCCTGATAAAACCAACTATCTTTATTTTACTTATGGTTCAGATAAGCCATTTATATCCCGTAAGAGTGAAAAGGAGTCGGTGATCGTACTGGGATCCGGTGCTTATCGTATTGGTTCGTCGGTAGAATTCGACTGGTGCTCGGTCAACGCGGTGCAGACCGCCCGTGAACTGGGATATGAATCGGTAATGATCAACTATAACCCCGAGACGGTATCGACCGATTATGATATGTGTGACCGGCTCTATTTCGATGAACTGTCGTTCGAGCGTGTACTTGACGTGATCGATATAGAAAATCCAAAAGGGGTGATCGTTTCGGTAGGGGGACAGATACCCAATAATCTCGCCATGAAGTTGTACCGGCAGAATGTATCCATCCTGGGTACCTCTCCCTTATCGATCGACCGGGCAGAGAACCGCCATAAGTTCTCTGCCATGCTCGATGAATTGGGAATCGACCAACCCCGCTGGAAAGAGATGACCAGCTTCGAAGAGATCGATGCTTTTATCGACGAAGTGGGATTTCCCGTGCTGATACGTCCGTCTTATGTCCTTTCGGGCGCTGCCATGAACGTTTGTTACGATAAGGAACAGATGCATGCTTTCCTGAAAATGGCGGCCAATGTATCGAAAGAGTACCCTGTGGTGGTCTCCTCTTTCCTGCAGAATGCCAAGGAGATTGAATTCGATGCGGTAGCCCGTGAGGGAGAAGTGATGGAATATGCTATTTCAGAACATGTGGAGTTTGCCGGTGTCCATTCGGGCGATGCTACTCTGGTATTTCCCGCGCAGAAGATTTATTTCGAGACCATGCGCCGAGTGAAGAAAATATCCAAGCGAATCGCGAAGGAATTGAATATCAGCGGGCCGTTCAATATACAGTACCTTGCCAAGAATAACGAGATCAAGGTGATTGAGTGTAACCTGCGGGCATCCCGCTCTTTCCCCTTTGTCTCCAAAGTATTGAAACACAATTTTATTGATACCGCAACCCGCATCATGTTGGATGCACCTTTCAGTAAACCTGACAGCTCGGTGTTCGACCTGGACTATATTGGGGTAAAAGCATCCCAGTTCTCTTTCTCACGTTTGCAGAATACCGACCCGGTACTGGGTGTGGATATGTCCTCCACCGGTGAGGTGGGATGCATCGGGGAAGATTTCTCGGATGCGATCCTTAAGTCGATGCTCTCGGTAGGATATAAAATACCTGAAAAAGGTATCCTGATCTCTTCGGGAGAGATGAAGTCGAAGGTCGACCTGCTGGAGGCATGCAAGCTGTTGGGTGAGAAAGGCTATGATCTCTATGCCAGCCACGGTACGCAAAAATTTCTGGAAGAAAACGGAATTAAAGCGACCGATGTGAACTGGCCGGATGAGGATGGGGAAAACAATATCAGGCAGATGATCGTTGACAAACGCTTCGACCTGATTATCAATATTCCCAAAAACGTCACGAAACGGGAGCTTACCAACGGATATATCATTCGTCGTGGCGCGGTCGATTTTAATATCCCACTTATTACCAATGCCCGTCTTGCCAGTGCTTTTATCACTGCTTTCTGTAATTTGGATAAGGAAGATCTCGAGATCAGGAGCTGGAACGAGTATTAAAGAACCGTAAAAAGACAGACACGGGAACCGGGATTATAATGCCTTGGTTCACGTGTCTTTTATCTAAAAGCTCTGATTCCAAAAATCTTAAATCTTAAATCTTGAATTTGGAATCTTGAATTCTAAATCTAAACATATTTGAATCGACGGATACTTCGTTTGGGCGTTTTTTCGAACTCCTCTTCCCGAATCCGGAAGGAGGTGATCTTACTGTACGAAGGCAATTGGCTGTTTACCTCTGTAATCACCTGCTGGAACAAGGTATTCATATCCTGGTCTGTAAAACCATTTTCCTTCAGGATATCCTTGTCGGGGACGAGCAGGGCGATGATCTTTTGGTCTTCACTGATAGCCAGTGATTCTTTTACATACGGAGAACTGTTGATCTTCTCTTCAATCTCTTCGGGATAGATGTTCTGCCCGGAAGATCCCAGTATCATATTTTTATTTCGACCTCTGATAAAGATGAAATCGTCGCTGTCTATGGTTCCCAAATCTCCGGTTTTTAACCAGCCATCTTCGGTAAAGGTTTGTTTTGTAGCCTCTTCGTTTTTATAATATCCCAGCATTACGTTACTACCGCGGGCCAATATTTCACCTACGATATTTTGCGGGTCATCCGAATCGATCTTCACCTCCATCCTGTCCACGACTTTTCCACTGGAACGTTCTTTATACTTAATCCAATAGGCGTAAGAGATCAGTGGGCCACATTCGGTCATCCCGTATCCTACAGTGTAAGGGAATCTGATTTTCCTTAAAAACTTCTCTACATCGGGGTTGAGTGCTGCACCGCCGATTACCACTTCAACCAGCTCTCCGCCGAAGAACTCGATCATTGAGGCCCGTACTTTACTATATACGACACTGTTTAACAGGGGAATTTTGACAAGAGTTTTTACTGCTCCCCGCTGCAGTTTCGGAAGTACACTCCGGTTGACAATTTTCTCTATGATAAGAGGAACTGCCAATACCAATTTGGGTTTCACTTTCGAAAACATCTCGAGTAGTACCTGAGGAGAAGGAGTCTTTCCCAGAAAATGAATATGGCAACCCAGGGAGATGGTATTGAGTATTTCGAAAGCCAGACCGTAGGCATGTGCTATCGGTAGCATACAGACTATTTTATCTCCCGATTCGATAAATGGCAGGTTGTCGATTGCGAAACTGGTATTTGACCAAAGGCTCCTGTAGGGAAGCATTACCCCTTTGGGACTATTGGTAGTGCCAGAAGTGTAATTGATTACGGCCAGCTCTTCCGGTTTGTCAGTACGGAAAACAATATCGTTCACGAAAAATCCTTTTCCATATTTTTTATCGAAATAGTCCGGCGCATCTGCATCGAACTGTTTCAATTCGTCGGAAGATGATTGTAGCAACAAATAGTTTTCAAGGGAAAAAACAGTTTCAACTTTTGGTATGGTTTTCTCATCGATTTCGTTCCAAATGGAGTCGTCGACAAATAACATTTTTGAATCGGAATGATCTACGATGAATTGCACGCTGGCCTTGTCGAATTCATGAAGGATACTCACTGCGACAGCACCATAGGAGAGTGTGGCAAAAAAGGAAATAACCCATCTTGCAGAATTTTTACCGCATATCGAAATTTTGTCACCTCGTTGAATGCCGGCAGTTCTAAAATAGTCATGCAGTTGGTCTATCTCGCGGGCAAAATCTTTGTAATAAAAAGTCTTGCCCTGGAAGTCGGTCATAGCCGGCATCTCCCAATGATTGCGAATACTTTGCTCGATTAGGCCTAAAAAGGTGTTTTGATTCATCTTTTCAATATTCAATAAATTAATGGTCAGAATTTTTATATTTTTAAAAACAATCGGTTAAACGATTTGTTTGTTTTTATTCGCTACAAATGTCGGAATTTTTTCCTTCTTAGAAATAAAATATCTAATTTTGTTCAATTACTGTAATAAAATTTCATTTTCAAAAATATTTGTTTTACTTTTACGGATGCATTTTACACCTGAATTATGGAATGAGGTGAAAATTTTTAGTCATATAAGAGATGCAATCAATACATTATAGCAAATTACAACAATACGCGCTGTTTATTCTACGTGTCCTGATAGGATGGTATTTTTTATATGAGGGTTTGGCAAAGGTATTTACCCCGAATTGGTCGGCATTTGGCTACCTGATGGATTCAAAAGGTATGTTTGCGTCGTTTTTCGTGCGGCTTGCAGAAAATCCGGCGTCGCTTGAAGCTGTTAATCTTATCAATATCTGGGGATTGACAATCGTTGGCTTAATGTTGGTTTTAGGGCTTTTTACGAATATCGGCTATATAGGAGCCATGATCTTTTTGCTGCTCTACTACCTCTCACACCCTCCTTTATTATTTGCAGAATATATTCTGCCCGCCGAAGGATCTTATCTATGGGTTGATAAGAATCTGATTTTATTAGTGACAGTAGCGGTATTGATGCTGTTTCCGGCCTCCAGGGCTATTAGTTTTGACAGCTTACTATTTCGTAAAAGTAGGTAGATTATTATTTTTATGAAGGAAGAAGAAAAAGAGATTAACAATCAAAAAGAAGATAAGACCCCATCAGCAAAAGAGGTTTCTCAGGGTCGCCGTGATGCGCTTAAGGCTATAGTTTCCGTACCGGTATTGGGAGCCATGGCTTATGGGGTTTACAGGAAGAGAAAAGCAGAAAGTACCCACCGTAACGCTGCGGAGATGTCCCGTTTCCGTACGGATGTGGTACCTTACTCGCCACCCTCTCCCGATGCGGAAGTAATCCGGGTAGGTATCATCGGTTTTGGTATCAGGGGAGCCCAGTTGGTGCAAGGATTAGGATTTGCCACTCCCGAATATGTGGAAAACCTGATCCAGCAATCGAAAATAAACCCGGAGAATACCCGTTATCAGGATTTTATGGAGCAGGATGATCTGCGGGTAGTGGTTACTGCGGTGTGCGATATTTTTGATGCTTATGGCGAAGAGGCTGTACTTGCCGGAGCCAACATCCACAGAGAGGGAGTAGGAGGGACATTAGGCCCCAAACCCAGACGTTATCGCTACTATAAGGAATTATTGGCTGCACCCGATGTGGATGCCGTGGTAATTGCATCCCCCGATCATTGGCACGGTACAATGGCTATGGATGCTATCCGGGCCGGCAAGCATGTTTATCTTGAGAAGCCGATGACATGGACTGTGCCTGAAACTTATGAGCTCCGTTCTCTGGTGAAAAACAATCCTCATCTGGTGTTTCAGTTGGGGCATCAAAACAGGCAGATCGAAGCATACGAGAGGGCACGGCAGATTATAGAAAAAGGACTGTTGGGGGAAATCTCACTTGTAGAGACGGGTACCAATCGTAACGATCCCAATGGGGCATGGGTTTACCCCATACATAAGGATGCCAGCCCTAAAACCATCGACTGGGAGCAGTTTGAAGGAAATCCGGACAGGATTAAAGAATATATGGATTATATGACTTCGGCAGGATTGTTGAAGTATGTGGGGCCTGAATCCCGGGAGAAATTCAGCCTGGAAAGATTTTTCCGCTGGCGCTGCTGGTGGGATTACAGTACCGGCCTGAGCGGCGATCTGTTGACACACGAGTACGACGCGATGAACCAGATCCTTCATCTGGGTATTCCCTCATCGGCCTCCTCTTCAGGAGGAGTCTATTTCTTTAAGGACGGCCGTACCGTACCCGATGTGTTACAAACGGTATTTGAGTTCAGAGATAAGGAACTCACCATGTTGTATTCAGCTACGTTGGCCAGCCAGTTCAGCCGCAGCCGGAAAATCATGGGGCACGATGCGACTATGGAAGTGGGCAACACACTCAAGATAACTGTGGATCCGCAGTCAGAACAGTATCGTAGGCAGATCGACCAGGGTATTGTGAAATTAGACGAACCGTTCTATACCTATCTTCCGGGGCAGAGTGTAGATGCTGTGTCTACCGCTACCGAGAGATATTTTGCCGAACGGGGCCTTCTCTATTCATTCATCAGTGGAAAGCGTTACAACACTACTTTCCTGCATCTGAAAGAATGGCTTGATTGCATCAGGAACGGGAAACAACCCTCTTGCGGTATCGATCAGGGATTTGAGGAAGCTATTACCGCCCATATGGGAACACGGGCGTACCTTGAAGGAAGGACAATGTATTGGGATAAGGATAAAGAAGAGATAACCAGAGAATAAATATCAAAAACGTTAAAATTTAATCCAAAAAAAGTACTTATGTCATCAAAAATTTCAAGAAGAAAATTCTTAGAAACCGGTGCGATTGCAGCAGCCGGTCTCACAGTTGTACCTTCTTCGGTACTGGGAAAGAGTATGGGGTACAAGGCTCCGAGTGATAAACTCAACATTGTAGGTGTTGGTGTTGGAGGGATGGGGAATGCTAACCTGAACCAGCTCCAGAGTGAGAATATCATCGGGCTTTGCGATGTAGACTGGAGATACAGCAAGCGTGTATTCGATAAGTATCCCAATGCGAAGAAGTATTATGACTACAGGAAGATGTATGATGAGTTGGGTAAATCCATCGACGGCGTAGTGGTGGCTACTGCTGACCATACACACGCAATCATTGCCGCAGACGCTATGACGATGGGCAAACACGTGTATGTACAGAAACCGCTTACGCACAGCGTGTACGAATCGCGTTTATTGACAAAACTCGCTGCCAAGCACAAAGTGGCTACCAGTATGGGTAACCAGGGTTCTTCCGGACCCGGTGTACGACAGGTAATCGACTGGATCAGAGACGGACAGATCGGTGAAGTAACGAAAGTAGAAGCATTTACCGACAGGCCTATCTGGCCGCAGGGATTAATGACTCCTAAGCAAGCGCATAAGGTTCCTTCTACCTTGAACTGGGATCTCTTCATCGGGCCGGCCAATAAACGTCCGTTCAATGAAATCTATCATCCATGGAACTGGCGCGGATGGTGGGACTTCGGAACCGGCGCTCTGGGTGATATGGCTTGTCATATCCTTCACCCGGTATTCAAAGGATTGAATCTGGGCTACCCCACAAAAGTACAGGGATCGTCCACCATGCTGCTTACCGACTGTGCTCCCAATGCACAGATGGTGAAATATGTGTTCCCGCAACGCGACAATCTGCCCAAAGTGGCTATGCCCGAAGTTGACGTGACCTGGTACGATGGCGGTTTGACCCCCATGCGTCCTGAAGGTGTTCCCGCCAGTAAGAACCTGAATGACCAGGGTGGTGGTGTGATATTCTACGGAACCAAAGATATCCTTATCTGCGGATGCTATGGCGTGAATCCGTGGTTGGTATCCGGACGCAAACCCAACTCTCCGAAAACCCAACGTGAAGTAACCCTCTCTCACGAAATGGACTGGGTACGCGCATGTAAGGAATCTCCCGAAAACCGTGTAGAAACAGCTTCACCTTTCTCTGAAGCAGGACCTTTCAACGAAATGGTGGTGATGGGTGTGCTCGCAGTAAGACTGCAGGCTTTAAATCAGGAATTGCACTGGGATGGTGAAAATATGAAATTCACGAACATTCCGTCCGACGCGACTGTCAGAACTATTATTGAAGACGGTTTCAAAATTACCGACGGTCACCCCACATTCGACAAAACATGGACTGAACCGGTAAATGCTATTGCATATGCTGAAGAAATGATCAAGCATACTTATAAGAATGGCTGGAAATTACCCGACATGCCGTAATTTTACAGTATTGAATAGTATTGAAGGGAATAGCGGCGGAATTGCCCGTCGTTATTCCCCCATTTCAACAGAAGTTAATTATCAGTTTAATTAAAAGGAAAATAGTTATGAAACGAGTAAAAAAATCAATTTACGGATTAAGTTGTTGTATGGTAGCAAGTGTATTGATGGCTTGTGGCGGTGGCACAAAAAAGAATGATAAAACTCAGAATGATGACGCTGCGACGTCAGAAGTTACCATCGGTTATTCTTCTCAATTGAAAGGTGAAGAGTCTAATAACTTAACTTTGCCGGTTGATAAAGATGGCTATATTGTTATTTTTGACGGAGAAACATTCAATGGTTGGCGCGGATATGGTAAAGACTATGTGCCTGGAAAATGGACCATCGAAGATGGTGCGATCAAATTCAACGGATCGGGTGGTGGTGAAGCCCAGGATGGCGATGGAGGGGATATCATTTTTGCCCACAAATTCAAAAACTTCGAATTGGAATTCGAATGGAAAGTAGATAAAGGTGCTAATTCTGGTATTTTTTATTTAGCGCAGGAAGTGACTTCAACCGATAAAGACGGAAACGAAAGATTGGAACCCATCTATATTTCCGCTCCGGAGTATCAGATACTGGACAATGAAAACCATCCCGATGCTAAATTGGGTAAGGACAATAATCGCAAATCGGCTTCGTTGTACGACATGATTCCTGCGGTTCCCCAAAACTCTAAACCGTTTGGTGAATGGAATACCGGTGGTGTAATGGTGTATAAAGGCACAGTTGTTCACAGACAAAACGGGGAAAATGTGGTTGAATATCATTTGTGGACACAGCAGTGGACAGACATGCTGCAGGCAAGTAAATTCAGCCAGGAAAAATGGCCATTGGCATTCGAACTGCTGAATAACTGTGGCGGTGAAAACCGTGAAGGTTATATCGGTCTGCAGGACCATGGCGACGATGTCTGGTTCAGGAATATCAGGGTCAAAATATTAGATTAATTTATCAAACAACCGAAAAGAATATTTCTACTGAAAGGGAGAAATATTCTTTTTCTTTAAAGAAACAATACAATGAAAAAAGTTTCATTTTTATTAATGGTCGCACTTCTGGGAGGTCTCTTTATTTTACCGGCCTGCACCCAGAAAAAAGAAATTTATCTTCAACTTTATTCAGTACGCGACGATATCAAAGCCGATTATAAAGGTACTATCGCTAAAGTAGCTGAAATGGGATATACCGGAGTGGAAACAGCCGGTTATGGCAATGGACAGTTCTACGGTTTGTCACCGGCCGATTTCAAAAAATCTATCGAAGAGGTGGGTATGGAAGTGCTCTCTTCCCATACGGCAAGGCCATTGGCCGACAGTGTGGCTGCAACAAACTGGGATGAAGTTTGGGCTTGGTGGGATACCGCTATCCAGGCACATAAAGAGGCAGGTATGAAATATATTGTTACCCCCTGGATGCCTACACCCGCCACGTTGGCCGATCTGCAGGCCTATTGCGATTATTATAACCAGATCGGCGAGAAGTGCAATGCAGCCGGTCTCCGTTTCGGTTACCACAATCACGATTTCGAATTCAAGGAGATAGAAGGCCAGTTGATGTATGATTATATGCTCAACAATACCGATCCCTCCAAGGTATTCTTCCAGATGGATGTCTATTGGGTAGTGAAAGGCGGTAAAGATCCGGTGGATTACTTCAACAATTATCCCGGCCGTTTCGAACTGCTTCATATCAAGGACGAACTTGAATTGGGCAGAAGCGGTGAGGTTGATTTTGAGAGCATCTATAACAATGCTGAAACTGCAGGAGCCAAATACATGATCGTGGAGGTAGAAAGATATACCGAAGGATTAACTTCTTTTGAAAGTGTGAAGGAGAGCTACGACTTTTTGAATGATGCTCCTTATGTGAAGGCCAGCTATTCAAAATAACCCCTTCCGTTCACATACGTACCATAAAAAACCCGGGCAGATATCTGTTCGGGTTTCTCTTTTATTTGAATATTTTTTTCTTTAAGAGCTTGATCAGGCTGATAATCATCGATTTTTCATTTTTTGCCATAGTGGTATATACTATAATGATAAATGAAATAGTGGTTATTCCAATGACAAATAATAAACGGAGAAAGGATTCTTCCAGCCAATAAACAAGTATGGCTCCTGTAATCAACATGCCTATGGTAGGAATAACAGAGGGATAGAATACCTTATACATGAAATCAGAAAACTTAAGCCCGCATTTCAGCTTTGCAAAATAGACACAAACACTACCACTTATTATACCTCCTACCAAAATCCAGATAATATATAAGTAGTATGGTGGAAAGCCAAAAGAGAAAAACAGATATGTTAAGACAATAGGCAATATATTCAGGAACGATTGCAATGCGAAATAAACTTTTATATCTCCTTGTACCTCCACGGATCTGCCAACCATGAGCGTCAGCTGCTCGACCAATAAAAGAATTAATTGTAGTCTGACAAATAGTACAGCCCAATCGGGAACTTCTTCCAACCATATCTCCAGAATATATGGAGTCTCCAATAAAAAGGGTACGGCAAAAATAGCGAATAATAAATAACCGTATTTGGCAGATAGCAACGATGCATTTAGCATTTTCTCTCTCTCTCCTGCACCCTCGCTTTTTGCAATCATAGGAGAAACAGCCTTTATCATCGTATTGGAAAAGGCCATCAACTGACCGGATATCTGATTAGCAATACCTTGTGCCGCATTTAAAATGGCCCCAAAAAAATTATTTAATACAATACCCAATCCGTATTGCGAAATCATTCTACTGGCATTGTTCAACAAATTCCATCCGGCAAATCCGGTCATTTGTCTCATGAGGGATCTATCCCAATAGCGTCTGGGGGCAATGATACATTCTTCATAGCGTCTGTGGCAGTATATACGCATAATTGCCATGACCAAGAGGGAAATTACTGCCATCAATACACCGTATACAATCAGTTTGTCCTGCAGGGCATACACTACAATAAAAGCTACAGCTAATTTTAAAAAGGATTCTATGACACCTACAATGGCATAATACAACATGTTTTCATGGGAGTTCAGTACGGCTTCATAGGGCACAGTCATCACAGTAAGCATTGTACTGACAATCATACTGCCGTATACTACCTTGGCTGCATATACCCTGTCATCAGGGATATTCAAAATACCGTTGAAGAAAAAATAACCTACTATAAGCAGTACTAATCCAAGAACAATAGCGATAGCTAAATGCAATATAATGCTGATATTGAAAATAGCTTTCTTCTTCTCCGGCTTCCCCTCTCCTTCCGCAATGCTCATAAAACGTTGCGTAGCACCAGCCATCGCCGCATCCAAAAATCCCAGCATGGCGATAATTCCTCCAACCACATTAAAAATCCCGAAGTCGATAGCCCCCAATGAACTGAGTAATAATCGTGTAGTATAGAGAGATACGAACACGGTTATCGCCATCTTGGCATACAAGAAACCGGTATTTTTTATGACCCTGTTGGCAGCATCCACCTTTTATTTAATTAATATATCACACTTTCCAGAAATACCTGAAAAAGAGCTGGAAGGGAAAAGTAATGTTTTTAAGTCTCTGTGATTTTATACTATATTGGCATCCACCAAGGTTTTGTCATTGTTTTGGATTGGTTGTCCCACCAGGACTCGAACCTAGACTGGCTGAACCAAAATCAGATGTGCTACCATTACACCATGGGACAATCCTTATCTGCTTCGTGAAAAGCAGTGCAAAAGTAGTATAATATTTGGAACGTTCCAAATAATCCCGGCTATTTTTCGATGAATCAGTAATTACTTTATCAATTTATAGAGGACGTTTCCTCCAAAATACCTTGCCTTCAACGATTCACCTTTCAGAAAACCTGAACGTTGGCACTATTCTGCAATCAGCAGGAAATAGTTCTTCTTTCCCCGTTGGGCTAGAATATATTTGTCACCGATAAGCTGGGCAAGATCAATGATTTCGTCGAATGATTCTAGTTTTTCCTTATTGATCATTACGCCACCTGACTGTACAGTCTTGCGCATTTCTCCCTTGGAAGGGAATACGGTTGCATCTTCGGTGAGCAGATCGACTGCTTTAATGCCTTCCACCAGTTTCTCGCGTGAAACGATAAATTGTGGGACTCCCTCAAATACCTGCAGGAAGGTTTCCTCATCAATGGCACGGAGTGATTGGGACGTGGATTTACCGAATAATATCTCCGAAGCATTAACAGCCATTTCATAATCTTCTCGCGAATGTACCATTACAGTAATCTCTTCGGCCAACCGTTTTTGTAATGGACGAAGATGGGGAGCCGATTGTTGTTCTGCAACCAATGCTTCTATTTCCTCTTTCGGGAGGGAAGTGAAGATCTTGATATATTTTTCTGCGTCGGCATCGCTCACATTAAGCCAGAATTGGTAGAATTTATAAGGTGAGGTATAGCGGCGGTCGAGCCATACATTGCCACTCTCGGTCTTGCCGAACTTACCTCCGTCGGCCTTGGTGATAAGCGGACATACCAATGCATAGGCTTCACCTCCTTCCACACGGCGGATCAACTCCGTACCGGTAGTGATATTGCCCCATTGGTCCGAACCTCCCAATTGGAGGCGACATCCCTTGTCACGGTAGAGATGGAGGAAGTCGTATCCTTGCAGCAGTTGATAAGAGAATTCGGTGAACGACATACCCTCACTCGATTCCCCGCTCAGCCTCTTCTTGACAGAGTCTTTGGCCATCATATAATTGACGGTGATATGCTTACCGATATCGCGGATAAAACTCAGGAAAGAATAGTCTTTCATCCAGTCGTAGTTATTCACCAGAATGGCTCTGTTCGGGATTTCACTTTCGAAGTCAAGGAATTTCGCCAGTTGTTTTTTTATGGCTTCCTGGTTATGGCGCAATGTTACTTCATCCAGCAGATTACGTTCGGCCGATTTCATCGATGGATCGCCGATCATTCCTGTAGCACCTCCCACCAACGCGATAGGGGTGTGACCTGCACGTTGAAAATGTTTCAGCATCATCACACCTACCAGATGCCCGATATGGAGTGAATCGGCTGTGGGGTCGATCCCCAGGTAGCCTGCCGTCCGTTCTTTCAATAACTGTTCTTCCGTTCCGGGCATTATTTCGTGTATCATACCACGCCAACGGAGTTCTTCCACAAAATTCATCATTTGATTAAGTCTATATATATCGATTTTTTAAGTATGCAAAGGTACTATTTTTTATTCAACTTTGTTGTTATTCGCTTGTTGCGATCGTGTTATTTGGCTATACCGCTATTACCAAATAACTACTGGATAACTATTTCATAGTATCTTGTGTCTTGGCTCTCGGATCCAAAAGTCTTTATTCCTAATTCTAATCTTTCCTGCACAGCAATAAGAAAAGAGCGAATACATTCATAATTTCCAGACGTCCCAGTAACATATTCGCTGAAAGTATGTATTTGGCTGCATTGGGTAGCTGGCCGTAATTGCCGAGTGAACTCACATCTCCGAAACCGGGGCCTACGTTTCCGATGGTGGCAATGGAGGCCGACAAAGAAGTTGTTCCATCTATTCCCATGGTTGCAAGCAGGAGGGTTGTAGTCATCATCGTGATAAGATAAGCGACGATAAAGATCATAACCTGTAACTCAAGATTGTGATCGATGATTTTTTTATCCATTTTCACGACATACATTCCTTCGGGATGAATGATCGATTTAAATTGCTTTTTTACAGATGCGAAGAAGAGATAGATCCGGTCGAATTTAATACCGCCGGCTGTAGAGCCAACCATCCCACACTGTATGGAATAATACAGAAGCAGGATAATAGAGAACAAGGGCCACTTCGCCGTATCTACAGTAGCAAGACCGGTAGTGCTTACCAGTGAAATCACCTGAAAAGACGCATACCGGAGGGATTCCCCCAGTCCATATACTTTTTCCTGTGCCAGTTGAAAAGTTATCAGAATAATCCCGATGAATATGACAACCATATACATGCGTGCGGGACGGGAAGTGAAAATATTTGTCTTCTGGTTCGTCATGGTGCCATAAACCAGACCGAAATGCATACTGCTGATCAACATAAAAAACATGATGACCAGTTCCATCCAGATATTGTCATAAGCGGCAATACTCAGGTTTTTCGTGGAAAAACCTGCTGTCGCAACCGTGGAAAATGAATGACAAATGGCATCGAAAAAAGTCATGCCGAGCAGTTTCAACAGGATTGTCTCCACTACGATTAACGTGAAATAGACTGTGGCTATCATACGGATGATATACCGGGAGCGGGCCCGAAAATTCATTTTCGACAGATCCGATACTTCCGAGCGATAAAAACTGGCTTGTACCCCTTTCTTTTCCGGTAGGATCAGCAGTACAAAAAGAATAATACCTACACCCCCGATAAATGTAGTGGAAGAACGCCAGAATAACAATCCTTTCGGAAGCGCCTCTACATCACTCAAAATGCTTGCCCCGGTTGTAGTATAGCCTGAGACGCTCTCGAAAAGCGCATTCACCAAGCTAAATTCTCCTCCCCAGATATAATAGGGGATCATACCGACGATACAGGTAATGATCCAACCCATCACACTGATCGCCAATCCCTCGTGAAAAGATATCTCTTCTATCTTTTCGACAAAAATTTGCGGGAAAACTCCCAGCGCTGCTGTTAACAGGGCACTGAAAAGGAGTGCACTCACTGAGTCCTCATCATTGGCAAAGGAGATCATTGCCGAAATGGACAGGAATAATGCATTGAACAGTAGTATATAACCCAGATATTTGATAATTACTCTTGTTCGTATCATTGACCTAATGCTTATATTGAGTTTTTAGTCCGCCGCAGCCTGTATATTAACTGGTTGATTTCTTCTTCCAGTTCCTTAAATTCATCTTTGGATACTATTCCGGTGGACAATCGACCTTTTTCCGGATAGTATTCCTTTATACTGTTGATTAGTTGTCTGACGGGCCGGATAAAATAAGTACCGATAAAAAAGTAAAGCAATAGTGCGAAGATGATGGCAGCCGCGATAGAGACGATGGCAGGCATCATGGCCCGGCGTGATTGCTCTTTCACGATCCCCGCCTGCCGGTACATCTGATCTTGATTCAATACCATCAGTCTGTTAATGGCCTCTTTTGTTTTGAGGAAAAGCGAATCTGTTCTGCTATAGTATATCTGTTTAGACTCTTCGGTATTATACCTGCCTTTCAATATTGTCATTACGGAAGAATAGTATTGTTCATACTCATCCATAATAGCCCCTACATACTGAGCCTCGTTGGTTTCGGTAATATTCTCTTCTATATCCACGATTGCTTTCCTGATTATTGAGTCGGAACCCAAAACGGTTTCGACTCCCGAATCTTTATTCCCTATCAGCCATAGCAATATACCACTATCTTCTCTTTCTACAGCATCGAGCATCTTCTTCGCTGATTCAATAGATTGGTAATTGTTTTTCAATACTGTATCTACTGAGTTTCCTATTTTTTTGAAATCCAGAATAGATATAACGCCGGCAGCCATCAACATAAGGATCAGGAGGGAAAGGCTGAGCACAATCTTTATTTTGAGTGATTTTATCATCTTGATTTCATTTATAATGAGAGATAATTTACCAGTTGGCAAAGTTACGTGTTTTCAGGTTTGTTTATTTCATTTGAATAGGTTTTTTACATAAAAAGAGTGGATCGTGAATCGATCCACTCTTTGTCTTATAAATAAACCTTGTAAGGGGTAATTAGAACTATTCTTTCAGTACTTGGATTTTATCTGACGATTGACATAAATTCCTGGTTAGTGCGATACTTCGCGAATTCCAGATCGTTCAGAGCCTTGGTGGCAATACTTCTGTCCCGGCCGATGGCAGTACGCAGATTGGATGCCACTTCGTTGAAGTTATTGGTTCTGGAGGCGATCACAGCAAGTAGGTAAGCCGTTATTGCATCGGGATTTTCCACTGCTTCAAGAGTTTGTTTTGCCCTATTATAGTCTCTTACTAATAATTGCGCCAAGCCTGCATTGTTGCTTTTGCTTTGTCCATAAGCACCTACAGCCTGGTTATAATTACCCTGAAACAGGTTGAGAAGACCCATGGCTTCATCAAGTCCGGCAGCACCGGCAGACCGTCCCAACAGTTCGTTGGCGGAGTTCAGGTCATTGTCCATTATAGCAAACAGGGCTTTGTTCATATTTACTTCTGGAGCAGAAGGATTCACCTGCGCTGCATGATCAAATGATTGTTTAGCTTTGGCATAATCTCCGCGTTTAAAGAACATGGTTCCGATATTGTTCCATCCCCTGTAATCGTTGGAGAAGTTTGCAGTTACATATTGATAAATATTCTCTTTTTGGGTCTCGTCGTTGGTGAGCGTAGAGGCGTACAATAATTCTTCAACCGACAGTTCTTTCGGATTTTGCTTCCATGCCGTCATGATTTCATCATCCGACTTGCCGATGATCTCGATATTGGCGATGATACGTGAACGGCGCAGTTGAGGCAGAATGGTGCCTGCCAACTCCTCGAACACATAAGAGATATTCTTGATTTCTCTTTCGCGGGTCTCAGAATCGGGATACATCTCCAGTACACGTAGGATCAACTCTTTGTCCTGCAGATTGGAGGCGGAAACCAACTGACGGAATCCGTCCCAGTCCTGGGCTGTGTAATGCGCATAGACATCGGTATCGATTTTCCTTCTGCTCAGTTCACTTTCCAGATATTTGGATGTATTGCGTTCACGCTCAGCGGCAAGTCTTTCGTTAAGGGAGAGACCTCCATCGGGTGATGCATAGGCAGACACCTCTACGTTTACATTTTGACGGGGATCGTTGAATGCTTCTTCCACACGACGTTTCCATTCTGCCATATCCCGTTTGTTCAACTCACTCTGGCGCAAATTGGCTTGCTGGATGACAAACATGATATTGGCTTCCTGGGCGTCCTGAATGATACGCTGAAATCCATCAGGCGCTACAGAAGGAGAGGTAGTTGCCACATCTGCAAGGGCTGAAGTTGCGATTACTCCATCAGCCACTTTCAGATCAGGTAGATTAGAGCGTTTGTTCTTAATTCTTCCGTCGAACCTGAGGTAGAGTTCTGATGACTGCATCTCGGGAGTGTAAGGGAATGAGCTGTTCATCGAGAAGTTACCACCCCTGTTTTGAGAAATGGTAATCCTGTTACCGGAGATATTCTCTCCCTGATAACTGTAAGGAGTGCCGGCAATTTCACCACTGGCATATCTCAGAATGGGGGTGATAGTCACCGTAGCATTTTTGTTAAACCATTTTTCGGGGAATGTACCGTTAATGGTCACAGGGATCTGGTTCCCTACTGTTTCAAGCGGGGAAGGTGTTACGTTGAAGTTGTTCTGCGTAAGCGGCTTTAATTTGCTGCTGCACGAAGTCGAGAAAATGGCGACTCCGACAATGAGCAGAAGGGACAAAATAGAAGATTTTCTTTTCATGTGTGAATTTATTAATTTGTTTGCATTGATCAATTTTCCAAGAGTTTGCGAAAGACAAAAATACCCAATTCTACGCAATTAAAAAACAGGTTAATCTATATTTTTGCTATTTTATCAATCTTTTATATTGGGTTTATACATATATGCCCCATGGTTCTACATTATACTTTTTCAGCATATTTAAAAAGTAAAAAGCAACTCCAGGGTGAATTTATCAGAATCCATCTCATCATTTGGTGAAAAGATATCCATTTCATGATTCACCATATACCATTCATAATCGAGCCGGAGAATAGAGGAAAAACGCTCATTATTAAATCCGAAACCGATACCTGTTGTCAACCGGTTGACATCGAAACCGCCTACTTCGGGTTGTCCGTCAATGGCATCCCATCGAACGGCTGGCCTGACAAATTCAAACATCTTTGTCCGGACAGGTATCGTATATGCACCTTGCAGATAATAAGAAAGCAAATCGGTATGAAACTCAGTTTTACTCTCTTTCTTCATGATTTCAGTTTCTACTTTCCAGTTATTTTGTTCGTAACGCAGGTCGGCACCATAGAAAAGAAAATGGGTAGTTTCGTCATTAGGATAGTCGTATATTTTTGCGGTCATGCGAAACCCCTGCATATTACCCAATTCTATTCTTCCTCCATAAGACATATTTTTCTTCCAGACCGGATCGTTGATCGTATTTCCATTAAATACGCCAAACTCAAACTTCGTGGGAATAGTACCGAGAAGAAAATCATATTTAGCTACAAAACCCAAATCACGGGTACTTAAAAAATATTTCCCCATGAAAGCTCGATTGGCAAATATCATTGCACCGGGAGTGACAATATAACTATTGAATAAAGGTATACTGGTTTGTCCTAATGTGAGTGACAGACCTTCGATAGGTTTCAGTGTCCCACTGAGGTCCAATACACTGAATTTGCCTTCGTTACTAAGCTCCACTTGTACCCTGTAGGCCGAATAAGAATTGATATTCCCTGCTACACCGATACGGGAGTTACGGACAGAGAAACGGGACATGCCAGTCTCAGAGGCATGCTCGAATTTATTTTTTAATGTTCCATCGACTTTAAAATTGGGGTATGTAGGTGTCTCGGCTTCTTGGGCGGGAAGAAAAAAAGAAGAGAATATAAATAATATCGATAATGCTATGGATAGCTTTCCATAAGATGCATCAGATGTGTTGGCACTGATTATGCCCCGATTTTTCTTTTGATGACACATTTTTTCAATATTCAGACTTTTTTTCTTTGCTTGTAGTTGTTCCATTCTTTTTTAGTATATCCATTTTATTATGCATCGTCTTTTTTCACAAAAAACTGTTCAAAGCCTTCAGAATACTCTATACCTAATGATCCGTCGGGTTTTTCATAAATGAAATAATAGTGTAACCCGGGTATTTGTTTGGCTGTTTCAACCGATTGCTCTAAACCCATAGCCATAAAAGCGGTGGCATAAGCGTCGGCGGTCATACAATCATCGGCAATTACGGTAGCTCCCAAAATATCGAGTTGTGCGGGATATCCGGTATGTGGATCAATGGTATGGGCATATTTCTTGCCTTCTTTGATATAGTAGTTGCGGTAGTTCCCCGATGTGGCGAGTGATTTATTGCAGAGTGAAAGTACTGCTTGCAGGTTGTGTAACATACCGGTGGCGTCGTCGATGGGTTTATCTATCCCGATACGCCAGCAGTCTCCCTTGTCGTTCACCCCTTTGGCCGCAATCTCGCCGCCAATTTCCACCATATAATTCTCTATGCCATAGCTTTCCAGCAGATCGGCAATTACATCACAGGCATATCCTTTGGCTATGGCAGAAGTGTTTATCTGCACCCGTGGGTCGGTTTTGACAATATTTCCCCCGGCATCGACCGATATTTTTTCATAGCCGACAAAGTCTTTCAGGCTATCGATAATTTCCGGGGTGATAGTGTCCATATTCTGAAAACCGAAACCCCAGGCATTGATAAGCGGAGAGACGGTGATGTCGAATTTCCCGCCTGTCGTGCGTGAGATCTCTTCCGATCTCCGGAACACCTTCAGGAAGAAAGAATCGAGTTCCACCGGTTCATTTCGATTTACTTTCGTAATGATAGAGTTCTCTTTGAAAGGGTTCAACGACATATCAAACCTGTTGAGTTCCGCCACGATATCCTCCTTTAATGAGCGGTTGTAGGCATACTTGATATTATATCCGGTCGTGAATATCTCTCCCTGATCCTGATAATAAAGGTCGTTCCGTTTGCTTCCTGACGTACAGGACAGCATAAGAACTAAGAACAGTAACAGATTGTATTGATATTTCATTTGCATATATT
>WPCJ01185667.1_pt1 | contig 130194 bp, 122 predicted proteins | sample 5399831 | NCBI WGS metagenome assembly WPCJ01 (sample SAMN12869470, study PRJNA574797) | sludge metagenome | isolation source: wastewater treatment of pH10 | place: China:Beijing | collected 2019-05-20
TTCGATCCGTGGTTCGCGGAAGCGCCGGTCTGGACCGAGGATATCGCCGGTCTGGAGACGGTCTCGAAGGGCACCGACATTCCCATCGCGGTCGGAGAGGAATGGCGCACGCACTGGGACATGCTGGCCCGCATCGGGCGCTGCCGTATCGCCATCGTCCAGCCAGAGATGGGGCACAAGGGCATCACCAACTTCATCCGCATCGGAGCGCTGGCAGCCCAAAACGGGATCGATGTGATCCCGCACGCCACGATAGGTGCGGGAATATTCCTGGCCGCCAGCCTTCAGGCTGCGTCGACCCTGCCCACGCTGAAGGGGCACGAGTTCCAGCACTCGATCTTCGAGCCCAACCGCCGGCTTCTTAGCGGTGACATGGATTGCCGCGAGGGTCGCTACCACCTGCCCACGGGGCCGGGACTGGGCGTGAGGTTGTCGGAGGCGGCTCTCTCTCTGCTTGAACGGATATAATCACTGGTTTTGGAGGAGGAAAAGATGAGTAAATTCCTGCGCAGGCTCGCAACGGGCGCGGCCGCCTATGCTCTCGTGGCGTCGGCCGGCCTGGCCCCGGCCATGGCCGATACCGTGCTGAAGTTCATTTCCTGGCAGACGGACGACGGCGGCACCGGCGATTGGTGGCACGCGGTCATTGCCGAGTTCGAGAAGCAGCACCCCGGCGTCAAGGTGGAGTTCACCAAGGCCGAGCGTGGCTCGTATGCCGATACGATGACAACCCTTTTCGCGGCTGGCCAGCCGCCGCACATCGTGCATCTCGCTTCCTTCGAGTTCCAGATGTTCGCGGACAATGGCTGGCTGGAGCCGCTGGACGCGTGGATCGAGCAGGAGGGGATCGATCTGACCGGTTGGGCCGGTCAGCAGAAGTGCCAGTGGAACGGGGAAACCGTCTGCATCATGATGAACTATTTCGGGTACGTCATGGCCTACAACAAGAAGCTTCTCGATGAGGCAGGCCTTGCCGTCCCGACCAGTTATGAGGAATTTCTGGAGGCTGCGAAGGCGACGACCAAGGACCTGAACGGCGACGGCATTGTCGACCAGTTCGGCACCGGCCATGAGACGAAGGGCGGTGCAGGGCAGTATCTCACCGAGATGCTGAACTACGTCATCGATGCTGGGGCCTACTGGACCGACGGCGAAGGCAACATCACCATCGACACGCCCGAGATGATCGAGGGCCTGAAGCGGTGGAAGGAGATTAACAAGGCCGGTGTCGGACCTGCCGACATGACCGCGGGCGATATCCGCAAGCTCTTCGCCGACGGCAAGATCGCCCTGCGCCTCGACGGGCCATGGCTCTTCGGCACCACCGAGCAGGGACTGGCCAAGGACGACATCGTCTACGTCGCTCCTGCGTTGCACCCGCCGGTCGGGGGTTCGTCGAACGTGCTGGCGGTACCCGCCGATATTTCCGACGAGGAGAAAGCGCTCGTCCGTGAGTTCATTAAGCTCACCATGAGCCCGGAATATCAGCGTCTCTACGCGACCATGGGGGGCAACACCCCGCCCAGCCCCAAGGCGGATGTGGCCGGTGTCGAGGAGACGATCCCGCATTTCCCCATGCTGATCGAGACGATGAAGGAAGCATCCGAGGCCGGGATCGACCGCATACCGACCGGCCTGGAGTTGAACTACAACGAGTTCAGCAAGATGATCATGGAAGAGACCCAGAGGATGCTGATCGAGGATCTGGATCCGGCGGAAGTGGTCAAGACCATGCAGGCGAAGGCCGAAGACTTCAAAAGCTGACAGCCATCCGGAACATGGCCCGCATCGCGGCGGGCATGTTCCAGCATTTCCGGCCGGAGGACCAGTTGTGACCGATACTCCCGTTGTGGGGCATCGCAAGTTCCTTGATCTTGCGCGTCCCAGCCGCCAGCATCTTCTGGGCTACATCCTTATCGCTCCCGCGGTTCTGATGGTGGCCGCCATCATCGTCTGGCCGTTGTTCGTGGCGCTCGACCTGTCGTTCCAGCAGGTCAAGATTCCGCGTCTGGGCGCTGCCGGCAAACCATTCTCGCTGGCGAACTACAGGTGGCTGTTCAACTCCCGGGAGTTCTGGCTCGCCTGCTGGGTGACGTTGAAGCTGGTTGTGGTGGTGACCGCCGGCAGCGTCCTCGTCGGTCTCGGCACGGCGCTGCTCGTCAACAACAGGTTTCGCGGCCGCACGGTCGCCCGGCTGGGCATGGCACTGCCATGGGCCGTGCCGGAGATCATCGCGGTGGTGATCTTCGCTTGGATGTTCGACAGCTCCTTTGGACTTTTCGGATGGCTGGCCGTGCAGCTTGGGTTAGCCGGGCAGATGATACCGTGGGTCTCGAACGCAGGGGCCGCGTTCTGGGCTGTGGCGATCACCATGATCTGGAAGGGTTTTCCCTTCGTGTCGATCATGTGCCTTGCCGGGCTGCAATCCATCCCGGCCGACTACTATGCGGCTGCGAAGGTGGATGGAGCGGGTGTCTGGCAGCGCTTTCGGTGGATCACCATGCCGCTTCTCATGCCGGTGCTCGGCGTCACCGTCGTCCTGACGCTGCTGTGGGTGTTCCGGGATTTCTCGATCATCAAGGTGCTGACTGGCGGCGGCCCGCTGCGCTCGACCCAGACACTGTCGATCATGACCTACGACCAAGCCTTCCAGTACCACAATTTCGGCCGCGCTGCGGCGGTCGGCGTGCTCACGCTGGTCATCTGCGTGCTCGCCAGCCTGCTCATGCTCGGCAGGCGCTCCCGGTCGATCTATTGAGGAGAGCTGCGCCATGAAACGCACCCTCGCACAAAGCCTTGCCCTTTACGGGGTGGTGACCCTGACCGTCGCCATGATCCTCTTTCCGGTCTACTGGCTGGTGGTCACTGCCGTTACCACGACCGACGAGCTTTACCGCCTGCCGCCGACCTTCTGGCCCGACAACCTGCAATGGGATGTTTTCGTTCGCGTCTGGGAAGCCAGGCCGATTCTGAAATGGCTGGCGAATTCCACGCTTGCGGCACTGGGTTCGGTGGCGCTTTCCATGCTGGTCTCGGTCAGCGCCGGCTATGCCTTGTCCCGCTACTCCATGAAGGGTGGCGCGACCATGGGCCTGTTCGTGCTGACTGCCAAGATGCTGCCGGCGACGCTGCTCGTCATCCCGCTGTTTTCAATCTTCTCCAGAATGGGGCTGGTTGGCAGCTTGTGGACCCTGGTCCTGGCGCACTCGACCATGATCATCCCCTTCGCGACATGGATGCTGAAGGGCTATTTCGACACCATCCCCCGCGAATTGGAGCAGGCTGCCATGGTGGACGGATGCTCGCCGGTCGGCGCGATGCTGCGCGTGGTGCTGCCGATCGCCACGCCCGGCCTGGCGGCGACGGCGCTGTATGCCTTCGTGCTGAGCTGGGCGGATTACGCTTATGCGCGGACCTTCCTGGTCAACTCGCCCGACAACTGGACCGCCAATCTGGGCATCACGACGATGCAGGGCGAATACGTCACCTACTGGAACGAGATAGCCGCGGCATCGGTGTTCGTCGCCTTGCCGATCATCGCGATCTACCTGTTCCTCGAGCGTTACCTGGTCGGCGGCCTGACCGCTGGCGCGGAGAAATAAAGCATGGCCAATATTTCCATTTGCAACGTCAGCAAATCCTACGGTTCGCTGAAAGTCCTGGAACCCTTCTCGCTCGAGATCGAGAACGGCGAGTTCGTCGTCCTCGTCGGTCCATCGGGCTGCGGCAAGTCGACGATGCTCAAGATTCTCGCAGGCCTGGAACCTGCGACGGAGGGGCGGATATTCATCGGTGGGCGCGAGGTGACCGACCTCGCACCGGGCGACCGCGACATTGCCATGGTCTTCCAGAACTATGCGCTTTATCCGCACCTCACGGTACGCCAGAACATCGGCTTCGGCCTGAAGATGCGCGGAACGGCCAGGGCGGAGATCGACCGCCGCGTCGAGGACGCGGCCCGCATCCTCGAAGTCACTCCCTATCTCGACCGTAAGCCCAAAGACCTTTCCGGCGGGCAGCGCCAGCGCGTGGCGCTTGGCCGGGCCATCGTGCGCCAGCCGCAGGCATTCCTCATGGACGAGCCGCTTTCCAATCTGGATGCCAAGCTGCGTGTTCACATGCGCGCGGAGATCGGCGCGCTGCACAAGCGGATCGGTGTCACCACCGTTTATGTGACCCACGACCAGGTCGAGGCCATGACCATGGCCGACCGGGTCGTCATCATGCAGGATGGCATCATCCAGCAGATCGCGACGCCGGACGAGCTGTTCAACTCTCCCGCCAACCTGTTTGTCGCGAGCTTCATCGGCTCGCCGGGGATGAACTTTCTCAACGCGGAGCTGAAGGGCGGCCGGCTTACGCTGTTCGGCCGCGAGGTGACCATGCTCGGAGCGACGGCGCATGAAGGGCGGGTCGTGGTGGGCCTGAGGCCCGAGCATCTGCTGCTCGGCGAGGCTCCCGTCACCTTCCCCGTGCGGCCCACTTTGGTAGAAAGCCTCGGCTCGGAAAAATACGTCTATTTCGATGCCGAGGGTGCGCGGCTGAACGAAGGAGACGAAGGCAGGTCCAAGGGCCTGATCGCGAGGGTTTCGCATTCGGGTTCTCTCTCGAAGGACGAGGACCTGGTCCTCGGCTTCGACCCGGAGCGCCTGTATCTGTTCAATGCTGAGACGGAGCAAAGACTGTGATTCTTGTTACTGGATCTGCCGGGCGGGTTGGCCGTGCGGTTGCGGCTGCGCTGAAAGCACAAGGTCGGGCGATACGCGGTTTCGATTTGCGCGGTTCAGGGCTGGAGGACGAGATCATCGGTTCTCTGGACGATGCCGGAGCCGCCGCGGGAGCGATGGCGGGCATCACCGACGTGCTGCATCTCGGCGCCTTCATGTCATGGGCGCCTGGTGATCGCGAACGCATGTTCGCCGCCAATGTCGACGGCACCCGATTGCTGCTCGACGCGGCTTCGGAAGCCGGCGTGCGCCGCTTCGTGTTTGCCTCCTCGGGCGAGGTTTATCCCGAGAACAACCCGCAGTTCCTGCCGGTCACCGAGGAGCATCCACTGCTTCCCACGACGCCCTACGGGCTGACCAAGCTGCTTGGCGAGGAACTGGTGCGGTTTCACCAGCGCGCGGGCCGGATGGAAACGGTGATCCTGCGGTTTGCCCATACGCAGGATGCGGCGGAACTCCTCGACGAGGACAGTTTCTTCTCTGGTCCGCGCTTCTTTCTGCGCCCGCGCATAAAGCAGCAGGAAAGCTTCGGAAACACGGTCGGGGCCGACATCCTGCGCGCCGCCGACATTGGTGAGCCGGCCCATGTGCTGGCGCGCAATCAGGACGGCAGGCCCTTTCGCATGCATATTACCGACACGCGCGACATGGTGGCGGGCGTGCTTCTGGCGCTCGACCATCCGGCGGCGGCTGGCGGCATCTTCAACGTCGGCTCGGACGCTCCGGTCGATTTCGCCGAGGTCGTACCGCAGATGGCCGAACTGACGGGCATGCCCGTCGTGACGGTCGATCTTCCCGGTCCGGGCGTCTATTACCATACCTCCAACGAGCTTATCAGAAGCACCCTGGGGTTCAGACCGGAATGGACGATGAAGCGAATGCTGGACGAGGCCTCCGCCGCAAGACGCCGGCGTCTCCAAGGGGAGAGCCGGGGATGAAACCCGAGACCCCGGGGGGAACGGCCGCACTCTCCAAGGGGCTGACCCTTCTGGACATGGTGGCCGATGCGCCCGAGCCATTGCGCTTCGCGGAACTTGTGAAGGCCTCGGGCCTGCCCAAGCCGACCTTCGCGCGGATTTTGAGGACCCTGATCGCCTACGGGCTGGTGCGACAGGACGAGGCTTCCGGCACCTATGTTCTGGGCCAGCGCTTTCTCGAGATGTCGCACAGGGTCTGGGACAGTTTCGACCTCGTATCGGCCGCCCTGCCCGAACTTCAGAGGCTGGCGGCCGAGCTTGGCGAGACGGCCGCACTGTGCAGGCTCGACGGCACCATGGTGCAATATCTGGCCGAACGGTCGGATGACGGCCTTGCCGTGCGTGTGGAGGTAGGTCGCCGCGTCCCGATACATTGCACCGCCGGCGGCAAGGCATTGCTGGCCTTTCAGGACCCGGCTATGGGCCGGGCGCTCATGGAGCGGCTGACGCTCGACGGCTTCACGCGCCAGACGCTGACCACACCGGAAACGCTTCAGGCGGATCTGACCCTGACGCGTGCGCGTGGTTATTCGGTGTCCTACGAGGAGCATCTGGCCGGCGTGAATTCGGTCGCGGCACCCGTGATGGGGCGCGACAACACGCCCATCGGGGCGCTCGTCGTGCTTGGACCCTCGTCGCGGCTCGACGCTTCCAACATTCATCCTGCTGGCCGCGAGCTTATCGGCGCGGCGCGGCGCATCACCGGCGCGGCGGGCGCCGTGGCGATCACCTCGCGGCCGCGGCCCCGCACCAGGACAGGCAGACAGATGGCCGAACTCACCTGCGTCCTGCCATGGGGCGCGCAACTCGGGGAGAGCCCGGTCTGGCACCCGCAGGAGCGCCTGCTCTACTGGGTCGATATCCTCCATCCGGCCGTCTACCGTTTCGATCCCCGCACCGGCCGGAACGAAAGCTGCGAGACCGGCAAGCTCGTCAGCGCGATCATCCCGGTCGAGGGCGGGCGCCTGCTCGTCGCCTCGCAGGACGGGGTCGAGTGGCTCGATTTTTCCAGCGGCGCGCTGGCTCCTTTCTCCAGTCCCGAGTCCGGCATTCCCGACAACCGGCTCAACGATGCCAAGCGCGGGCCCGACGGCGCTATATGGATCGGCTCCATGCGCATCGACGCATCGAAGCCCACGGGCGCCCTCTATCGTATTGATGCGCAGGGCGCTTTCGAGCGCAAGGAAGGCGGCATCATCGTCTCCAACGGCCTCGGCTGGAGTCCCGACGGGCGCACCCTCTACTTCGTAGACACGGTTCCGGGACTGATCCACGCCTATGACTTCGACCCCGATACGGGCGCACTGGGCGCGCGGCGTGAGTTTGCCCGTGTCGCTGTGGCCGACGGACGGCCCGATGGCCTTTCCGTCGATGCCGAGGGCGGGGTCTGGTGCGCGATCTGGGATGGCTGGTGCGTGCGCCGCTATCTTCCCGACGGCAATTTGGACCAGGTCATCGAACTGCCGGTTCCCCGTCCGACCAGCGTTTCCTTCGGTGGCGACGATCTGGGGACGCTGTTCATCACCAGCGCGCGCACGCGCCTGCCGGCGTCGACGCTTGCGGATGCCCCGCTTTCAGGCGGGCTATTCGCATGCCGGCCGGGCGTCGCCGGCGCGCCGACAGAGCTTTTTCAGGGATGAGACATGAACCTTGAAACTGTGTTCGGCCTCCATGGCCGCACCGCGCTGGTCACGGGTTCGAGCCGGGGCATCGGTGCGGCAATCGCAGAGGGCCTGGCCGGCGCCGGGGCGCGGGTGATACTGCACGGCACGACCGATGCGGGCACAAAGGCCGTACACGCGCGCATCGAGGTCGCGGGCGGCGTCGCAGACGAGCTGGTGTGTGATCTGGCTGCGCCCGAGGCAGGGCGCAAGCTCATCCTGCAGGCGGAAGCACTGGCCCCGGTGGACATACTGGTGATCAATGCGAGCGCGCAGATTAACGCCGGCCTTGCCGATCTGACGGCTGCCGATCTCTCCTTCCAGCTCGCCGTGAATCTCGGCTCCACGGTGGACATGCTGCAAACCGTACTGCCGCTGATGGCAGCCCGCGGCTGGGGGCGGGTGGTTTCTATCGGATCGGTCAACCAGCTCAGGCCGAAGGGCGTCGTGACCGCCTATGCCGCCACCAAGGCCGCGCAGCACAACCTGATCCAGAGCCAGGCGCGTGACTATGCGCGAAGCAATGTCCTTCTCAACACGCTGGCGCCGGGCCTGATCGATACGGACCGGAACGCGCATCGCCGCGATAACGACCCCGAAGGATGGGCGCAATATACCCGCAGCCTCAACTGGATGGGTCGGGCCGGGCAGCCGGCAGAGATGGTGGGCGCTGCAATCTTCCTTGCTTCCGATGCATGCAGCTTCATGACCGGCGAAGCGATCTTCTTGACGGGTGGATATTGATGGACCTGTTGACCCTGCTTGGCTCGATCCTGCCGCGCGACGGCGTGCTCACCGGCACCGACATGGCCGGGTACGTGCAGGACTGGTGGGGACGGCAGCAGGGCCAGGCGCTCTGCATTGCCCTGCCACGCGACACTGCCGAGGTCTCGGCCATCGTGTCGGCCTGCGCGGCGGCGGGGCATGGCGTAATACCGCAAGGTGGCAACACCGGCCTGACCGGCGCGGCCTCTCCGGCCTCAACGGCGGGAGATCGTCTGCCCGTCATCGTTTCCCTGGCAAGAATGCGGCGCATCCGCGATATCGACGTGGCCAATTTCACGATCAGTGTGGATGCGGGCTGCATTCTGGCCGATGTGCACGCGGCCGCCGAAGCTCACCAGCGCCTCTTTCCGGTCAGCCTCGGTGCCGAGGGATCGTGCCAGATCGGGGGCATCGTCAGCACCAATGCCGGCGGCACCAATGTGCTGCGCTATGGCTCCACGCGCGAGAATGTGCTCGGCCTCGAAGTGGTCCTGCCCGACGGTACGGTCTGGAACGGCATGAAGGGCCTGCGCAAGGACAATACGGGCTACGACCTGCGCCAGCTCTTCATAGGGGCGGAAGGAACGCTCGGCATCGTCACGGGCGCGGTGCTGAAACTGCATCCGCTTTCCAGGGTTCACGCAACCGCATGGCTGGCGCTCGACAGCCCGGCCTCGGCGCTGGCGGTTCTGAACCGGCTTCGGGCGACCTGTGGAGAGCGGCTTACCACATTCGAGCTGCTCAATGCCGCCCAGCTTGCCGCAGTCGTCGCCTGCCAGCCGAAGCTGCGCGTGCCGGTCGAGGCGCCCTGGCATCTCCTGGTCGAACTGGCCGACATGACGGAGGCCGGCTCGCTCGAGGCCTTGCTGTTCGACACGCTGGGCGAGGCCCTTTCCGGGGGCGAGCTTCTGGACGCCATCCCGGCCACGAGCGATAGCCAGCGGGCCGCATACTGGGCGTTGCGCCACGGCACGGCCGAGGCGAACCGCAGCAGCGGCGTGGTGCTTTCGGCGGATATTTCTGTCCCGGTGGCCAGCGTGCCGGCTTTTCTGGAAAATGCTTCGAATGCCGTCCGCAACGTGTTTGCGCGGGCTACGACGATGGTGGTCAGCCATATGGGGGATGGCAACATCCATTTCGGCACGCATTTCGACACTGTCGACTGGCAGGCCATGCGCGATCCGGCGGCGACGACACTTGCTGTGCGGCGCATTGTCAATGATTGCGCGGATGCGCTGGGCGGTAGCTTCAGCGCCGAGCATGGCATTGGCCGCAAGCTTACCGAAGAGCTGGCGAAGCGGGCCGATCCGGCGGAACTCCTGCTCATGCGGCGCATCAAGGCCGCAATCGATCCGGCGGGGATCATGAATCCCGGCTGTCTGCTTTCCTGAAAGGAACCGAAGAATGACGGCAGTGGAATGGCCGCGCATGCAGCGTGATCTGGTGGCTATCCTTCGTGGTGTGCGGCCTGACGAGGTGGAGGCGATCGCGGCGGCGCTGATCGTGGAAGGCCTCGAGGCGATCGAGGTGCCGCTGAACTCGCCTGATCCGCTTGCCTCGATACGCAACCTTGCGCGGGCCTTCGGCGACGAGATACTCGTCGGCGGTGGCACCATGCTCACCGTCCGTGACGTGGAGGAGGTTCATGCCGCTGGCGGCCGCCTGTTCGTCAGCCCGAACATGCGCCCCCGGGTGATCGCGCGCGCCGTGGAACTTGGAATGGTTGCCATGCCGGGCGTGCTGACACCGACCGAGGCGCTGGATGCGCTCGACGCGGGCGCGTCCGGCCTGAAGTTCTTTCCGGCCGACATCCTCGGCCCTTCGGGCATTGCGGGCATCCGGGTCGTTCTGCCGAAGGACACGCTGGTCGCCGCTGTGGGGGGAGTCAGCGCGGCCAACCTAGAGGACTATATGAAGGCAGGCGTGCGTGCTTTCGGAATAGGAAGCACCTTTTACCGCCCCGGCGACGATGCTGCGGCCGTGCGCCTCAAGGCGCGTGCCGTCATCGCCGCCTACGACGCGTCCTGCGAGAAACTGGCGAAGGGCTGACCGCGATGCACGTTCTCGAAAACGGGTTCCTGCGGGTGGAAGTCGCGGAAAAGGGAGCCGAATTGCAATCGGTCAGAACGCGTGCTGATAGCCAGGAATGGCTCTGGAACGGCGACCCCGCATGGTGGGCGGGCAGATCGCCTTTGCTCTTTCCGGTGGTCGGCCAGAATCCGCATGGCGAGGTGACGATCGGGGGCATCTCTTATCCCATGCCTGCGCATGGGTTCGCCCGAAACAGCACGTTTCGCGTGGTCGATGCCGGCACCTCGCTGATCCGGCTTGAGCTTCTGCCGGATGAAACGACGCTGGCATCCTTTCCCTTCCGGTTTAGGCTGGGCGTTACCTATCGTATCGATGCTGACCGTCTGTCCTGCCGGGTGAGCGTCGAAAACAGCGGAACAAGCGATATGCCGTTCCAGTTCGGCTTTCATCCGGGCTTCAGATGGCCGCTGCCAGGTGCCGGGGGTGAGGCGCATCATGTCAGGCTTGCCAATGGTGGTTCGCCACAGATGCTGCGTCACGACGTTGCCGGCCTAATCGATGAGAAGCTGCTTGCATCTCCCTTCGAGGAGGGGATGCTCGCCGTGACCCCGGCTCATTTCGAGGCAGGGGCCATGGTGTTTCCCGAGGGCGCGGGTGCGGAAATCACATTTGTGGGTGGGATGTCGCGTGTTGAAATGTCGACGTCGAACCTGCCGGCATTCGCACTTTGGCAGAAGCCGGGAGCCCCGTTCCTCTGCGTTGAGCCATGGTGCGGCATGGCGCCGTTCCTTTCGCAAGGTGCGGCACTGGAGAATCGCAGTGGCAGCGTGATGCTTGCGCCGAATGTGCGGACGATATTCGGAATGAACTTGCGTTTCGTTGCCAGCGCTTAAGGACAAATCAGACTTTTCCAAACTTGACCTATCGATGTGGGGTGCTGCCGCTGACCGCGTAAAAAAGGAAGATAGACGGTCAGCTTGTGAGACCGCTTCGACATCGGGTAAGCGGCTAATTCGACGGCGCGAAGCTAACGGTCTCAGGCGAACCACACCATATTGCCGCCGCAACAATTTCCTCGCAAGAATCCTGCAGGTCAGTCGGTGACCTCACCGATCGAATCTTGCACCCAAGGTGGGACAGTATCTAGTTCTTCACATCTGAAAAATTGAAGACTTTCGGCATTCCATTTTTCTAACCCCTTGACGAATAAGAAAAACAGCCTTGATGGGAGTGCCGACCGATGCCCCGCGCAAATTGATGATATGATTGGCAGCCGGTTGGAAAGATCGAAGGAAAAGGGTAGCAATTGAAGGGGAGGGGATCTGCGGCGCCGTTGAAAGTCAAATAAAATCAGTATCGGGGAGGGGAAGCATGCCTGGTGGCATGTCCGGACTTCAAATCCGGGTGGGGCTGCGAGCCGGTCTCAGGTGGGTTCGACTCCCACTCTCCTCCGCCACTTTCATGCAAGGAGGCGTGAGAGGCGTTTGGCTCTGCACGCAATCCAGGGGCCGGTGATGTTCAGTTTCCGGCCGGCAGATCGGCAAGGAAGGCGTGCAGCAGCGCTGCCAGCGCCTCGGGCCGTTCGATACAGGGGATATGCCCGGCATCGGCAATGACCTCGAAGCGCGAGCCTGCGATGAGATCGGCCAGGCTGCGGACCAGATCGGGAGGCGTCGAACCGTCCTGATCGCCGGCGACGCATAGCGTGGGCACGGCAATGGAAGCCGCCACACCCGTATAATCGGCCTCGCGCAGGGCGACACAGGTCGCGATGTAGCCATCCACGTTCTGCCGCACCAGCATGTTGCGGCAGCCGGCCAGTTCATTGGTGCGTTGCGCGTGGAAGCCCGGTGTGAACCAGGCCTTCATCACCGCGTCGGCGATGGCCTCGATGCCGTCCTTCTTCACCGTGGCGATGCGGGCATTCCAGCTTTCTTGCGTGCCGATCTTGTGCGCGGTGTCGCACAGCACCAGCCCGCTCACCAGTTCCGGGTGGCGCGCATACAGCCCTTGGGCAACGAGGCCGCCGACCGACAGGCCGCACAGCGCCACATCCTCGATGCCGAGGCGGTCGATCAGCCCGGCAAGGTCGTCGACATGATCCTCGATCGAATAGGGCGTGGTGCCGAGATCGGAGAGGCCGTGCCCGCGCTTGTCATAGACGAGCGTCGAAACATCGTCGCCCAGCACCTTGGTCACGGCATTCCAGATGCGGAAATCCGTGCCCAGCGCATTGATGAAGACCAGATGACGGCGGCCCGCCACGGGCCGATGCGCAAAGTGCAGCGTCACGCCGTCAATATCCGTCAACTGCACTGCCAATCTCCCCAAGGCCCGACACCCTACTTATGCCCCCTCGTATTTCGCCACGGTCTGCTCGATGGCGCCGAAGATCGAGTGGCCGGCCTGATCCTGCATCTCGATGCGCACGCTGTCGCCGAATTTCAGGAACGGCGTTGCGGCCACTCCCTTTGCGATGGTTTCCACCATGCGCATTTCGGCAATGCAGGAATAGCCGGCGCCGCCTTCGGCCACCGGCTTGCCGGGGCCGCCGTCCAGCTTGTTCGACACCGTGCCCGAGCCGATTATGGACCCCGCGACCAGAGGCCGGGTTTTCGCCGCGTGGGCAACGAGCTGGCCGAAATCGAAGGTCATGTCGATGCCGGCATTGGCGCGGCCGAAGGGTTGCCCGTTGAGTGAAACCAGCAGCGGCAGGTGAAGCCGGCCGCCGTCCCAGGCATCGCCCAGCTCGTCGGGCGTGACGGCAACGGGCGAAAACGCCGTGGAGGGCTTGGACTGGAAGAAGCCGAACCCCTTGGCAAGCTCGTCCGGGATGAGGCCGCGCAGCGACACGTCGTTGGCCAGCATGACGAGGCGGATGGCTTCCCGCGCCTCTGCCGCCGAGGCGCCCATCGGCACGTCATCGACGATTACCGCCACCTCGCCCTCGAAATCGATGCCCCAGGCCTCGTCGGCCATCAGGATCGGATCGCGGGGGGCAAGAAAGCTGTCCGAACCGCCCTGATAGATGAGGGGATCGGTCCAGAAGCTGGCCGGCATTTCCACGCCGCGCGCCTTCCGCACCAGCTCGACATGGTTCACATAGGCCGAGCCATCCGCCCACTGGAAGGCACGTGGCAAAGGCGAGGTCGCCTCATGCTCATGGAAGCGCATGGCGGGCTGCGCCCCGGTTTCGAGGCCTTCGGCAACATCGGCAAGGCGTGGCCCGACATGCCTCCAGTCGTCGAGCGCGACCTGCAATGTGCGGGCGATGTGACCCACCTCCGAACAGCGGGTGAGATCCTTCGAAACGACGACCAGGCGGCCGTCGCGAGTGGAGTCCTTCAGTGTCGCCAGCTTCATGCCTGCCCTTTCGCCTTCATTTGATGCCTGGGGTGCCGTCGAACTTGCGCTCCAGCCCGTCCCAGCATTCGATGTAATTGTCCTGCAGCGTCTCCAGTTCGGCGGCGAAGCGGGTCAATTGCTGGGGAAACCGGGTCTCGAACATGAAGGCCATGGTATGGTCGAGCTTGACCGGCTTCAACTCCACATTTGAAGCCTTTTCAAAACCCATGGCGTCGGGCCCGTGCGGCAGCATCATGTTGTGCAGGCTCATGCCGCCGGGCACGAAGCCTTCTTCCTTGGCGTCGTACTGGCCGTGGATCAGGCCCATGAACTCGCTCATGATGTTGCGGTGATACCAGGGCGGGCGGAAACTGTGCTCCGCCACCAGCCAGCGCGGCGGGAAGATGACGAAATCGACATTGGCCGTGCCTTCCTCGCCCGAAGGCGCCGTCAACACCGTGAAGATCGACGGATCGGGATGGTCGAAGAGAATGGCGCCGACCGGCGAATAGGTGCTGAGGTCGTATTTGAACGGCGCATAATTGCCGTGCCAGGCCACCACATCCAGCGGCGAATGCCCGATTTCGGTGACGTAGAACTTGCCGCACCATTTGACGTGTACGCGACAGGGCGTTTCCTTGTCTTCGAAGGCGGCCACCGGCGTCTTGAAGTCGCGTGGGTTGGCAAGGCAATTGGCGCCGATCGGCCCGCGATCCGGCAGCGTGAACTTGGCGCCGTAGTTCTCGCAGACATAGCCGCGGCAGAAGGCGTCGTCGCCCAGCCGCGACACCTTGAACATCATGCCGCGCGGCACGAGGCAGATTTCCAGCGGCGCGACATCGATGACGCCCATTTCAGTGAAGACGCGGATTGCGCCGACCTGCGGCACGATCAGCAACTCCCCATCGGCATTGAAGAAATAGTCGTCCACCATGTCGTCGTTGAAGAGATAGGCGTGCGCTGCCATGCCGGTCTGGGTCAGCACGTCGCCCGCCGTCGTCATGGTGCGGATGCCGTGCAGGAAATTCAGCTTCTCCTTCGGTTCCGGCAGCGGGTTCCAGCGCAACTGGCCAAGCGGCAGCGAATGGTCGTCCAGGCAGGGCGCGGTCTTCCAGTGCGGATAGGCGGCATTGGAAAAGCGCCGTGTATGGCGAACGCTCGGCCGGATGCGATAGAGCCAGGAGCGCTCGTTGGTGCCGCGCGGCGCGGTGAAGGGCGAGCCCGACAATTGCTCGGCATAGAGGCCGTAATTGCATTTTTGCGGGCTGTTCTGGCCCTGCGGCAAGGCGCCCGGCAGCGCCTCGGTCTCGAAGTCGTTGCCGAAGCCCGGCATGTAGCCGGTCGCGTTGGCGAGCGTCGCCTGTTTCGTGGTTTTGTCCAGCATCGGCCTGTACCTCCCTGATGCCGTGAATTCATGATATGGTTGCAAATGTAACCATCTATTTTGTAACTATCAAAGGAAAGCGATGGCCGAGCCGTTCGATCTGGAGAGCTTTCTTCCCTATCGGCTGAACCGGGTGACCGAGGCGGTCAGCCAAAGTTTTGCGCGCGAATACAGGCAGCGGTTCCAGATGACACGACCCGAATGGCGGGCGCTGGCCGCGCTCGGCAGTGTCGGCTGCATGACGGCGACCGAGATCGGCGCGCATTCCAGCATGCACAAGACCAAGGTCAGCCGCGCGGTGCGGGCGCTGGAGGTAAGGCGCTGGCTGAAGCGACGGCCCAACGAAGCCGATCGCCGGGTCGAGCATCTCGAACTGACACCGCAGGGCTACAAGGCCTATCGCGAGGTCGCGGACCTCGCGCGCGCCTATCAGGCCAATCTCGACCGCCTGCTGGGTGCCGGCGCCATCGAGCGTATCGAGGCCGGACTTTCAGAGGTGGAACGGGCACTGGTGAACAGACAGCAGGCGTAGGACCCTCACGAGACTTACCGGCCGGGAGGGCGGCCACGCTCGGCCATCCTAAAGCGCATCGCGATCTTTCGGATTCGCTCCTTGCGCTTTAAGTTATTGTTTTTACGCATGTCGTTATCCCGAAACCGGTCCCCACTTTCGGGCGACATGCTTTAGCCGATCGGCAAAGGTCCGGCCTGCTTCAGCGTGGTGAGGACGATGGCGGATTTCAAATGCTGCACGGCATCATGTGGCAGCAGCACCTCGTTGACGAAGCGCGACAGGTCCGAAAGCCCCCGCACCACCACCTTGAGGTGATAATCCATCTCGCCGGTCAGCGAGTAGGCTTCCAGCACCTCGGGCAGGTCGTTGACCAGACGCGCGAAGCGCTGGGCGTTGTCGCGGTTGTGATTGGCGAGCGTCACCGAAATCACCACCAGCAGGTCCAGCCCCAGCCGCTCTCGGTCGAGCATGGCCTGATAGCCCTTGATGAAGCCTTCCGCTTCCAGCCGCGCCCGACGGCGCGAGCATTGCGAGGCCGACAGGGCGATCCGTTCCGACAGCTCGTTGTTGGTCAGCCGACCGTCGCGCTGCAATTCGCGCAGAATCTTGAGATCGAACTGGTCCAGCATGTCGTTCACCGCATGATATTCCTTATTTGTGCATGGTTCACGCATAATTCGGCTGAAATGGGCCCTGATTGCAAGAACATTGCATCGAAACAGGCGCAATATGTGCGCGATTTCAATTCCCTGGGAGGATAGACCATGGGCCCGTTTCCGCACGATGCGCCTCCGGCCAAGATCAGCGCCGACAATCCGGCCGGCACCGACGGTTTCGAGTTCGTCGAATTCGCGCATCCCGAGCCGGAAAAGCTCTCCGAACTGTTCACGCGCATGGGCTACGTGCCCGTAGCCCGCCACAAGGCGAAGAACATCACGGTCTGGCGCCAGGGCGACATCAATTATGTGGTCAATGCCGAACCGGGCTCCCACGCCATGCGCTTCGTCGAGGAGCACGGCCCTTGCGCGCCGTCGATGGCGTGGCGGGTGGTCGATGCGAAGCATGCCTTCGACCATGCCGTTGCCAGGGGCGCGACGCCTTATGAAGGCGACGACAAGACGCTCGACGTGCCGGCCGTCGTCGGCATCGGTGGCTCGCTGCTCTATTTCATCGAGGCATATGGCGCCAAGGGCTCGGCCTATGATGCCGAGTTTGAATGGCTGGGCGAGCGCGATCCGAAGCCCGAAGGCGTCGGTTTCTATTATCTCGACCACCTCACCCATAACGTTTATCGCGGCAATATGGACAAGTGGTGGGACTTCTACCGGGAGCTGTTCGGCTTCCGGCAGATTCATTTCTTCGATATCGACGGGCGCATCACCGGGCTCGTCTCGCGGGCGATCACCTCGCCCTGCGGCAAGATCCGCATTCCGCTGAACGAGTCCAAGGACGATACCAGCCAGATCGCCGAGTACCTGAAGAAGTACAAGGGCGAAGGCATCCAGCACATCGCCGTCGGCACGGAAAACATCTACGACGCCACCGACCGTCTGGCAGGCAACGGGCTGAAATTCATGCCGGGCCCGCCCGACACCTATTACGAGATGTCGCACGACCGCGTGAACGGCCATGATGAGCCGATTGAGCGCATGAAGACGCACGGCATCCTCATCGATGGCGAGGGCGTGGTGAACGGCGGCATGACGAAAATCCTGCTGCAGATCTTCTCCAGGACCGTCATCGGGCCGATCTTCTTCGAGTTCATCCAGCGCAAGGGCGACGAGGGGTTTGGCGAGGGCAACTTCCGCGCCCTGTTCGAATCCATCGAGGAAGACCAGATCAGGCGGGGCGTGATCCGGCTATCCGCCTAGTCCGGCCGATGTGGCGTGGCGGTCGGATCCCGATCCAGCCGTCCACTCCCTGAAATCACATCGACTTCGAAGCAGCGCCTCAGTTCACTCTTCTGGCGCCGATGCCTGGTCCGAAAGCCGGTAAGGCTCCGCGGAACGAAGCGCGCGGCCGGCCTTTGTCCAAGCATCGATGCCGGCCGGGAACCAGTGGACCGCCCGATAGCCCAGCCGCAGCGCCCGGTGGACGGCGTTCCAACTCATCCAGCAATCCGTCTCGCAAAACAGGACGATGGCACGCTCCCGGTCCTGACGGGTGAGTTCGACCAGCGCGGTTTCGAAATAGGAAAGGAACGCCGGGTCGGGGCGCCCGCGCCCCACCTCCGGCAGCCAGACGGCGCCCGGAATGATCGCGCGGGTCTCGGCTGCCGGCCACAATTCGTGCAGGGGCTCCAGCGGCAGCTTGGCCGGATGCACGTCGATCAGCACCGCGCCCTGCGCGGCCAGCTTCTCGACATCCTCCAGATCGACCGTCTTAGCGCCTTCTATGGCGGCGGGAAGCGGGGCGCGATAATGGTCGATGCGCAGCCCTGTCTCGGCATCGAACAACACCGGCTCATCGGCAAGGCAGGTAATGTGCCCGGCAAGCAGCAGGGCAAGGGCGCCGAGCAGCGCTCTTGCCCAGGGCAGGGTTGTGAATGCGGCCGTCACCTGTCGAATGGGCATTGCCCCTGCAACTCCTCCATGCAGGCTTTCTCCGTGCCACAAGGCGCTGCGAATGTCAGGCCGTTTTCCCGATCATCCATTTTTTACGAGTGACGGCTGGAGGGCCAGGGTGCCCGGGAAGGCATAGGGGTGCCGCGCAGCCTGGCTTAGCGGCGCTTCAGCGCGGTGACTTCAAGCTCGACCTTCATCGCTTCTTCGGCAAAGCCGCAAACGATGGTGGTATTGGTGGGACGAGGGTCCGAGAACGTCTGGCCCAGCACGCGCGAGACATCCATCACATCGGCGCGATCGGCCACGAAAACCCGCACCCGCACGATGTCGGCCAGTGTCGCGCCGGCCTTTTCCAGCGCCTGCGCGATGGTGCGCAGCGATTGCCGAGTCTGCTCGGCGGCGTCGTCGGAAATGCTGCCATCCTCGAAATTATAGCCGGCCGTACCCGATACGAAGACCCATTCGCCGTCGACCACCGCGCGCGAATAGCCGGCCATTTCCTCGAATTTCGAGCCTGAATTCACGGTCCAGCGTTTTGGCGACGACATAAACTTTAACCTCAAAGCAATATTGACTTGATCATATGATCACACCTATCCTCCATGGTCAATAAACAAGGGGAACGCAGAATGGGCGCAAGTCCGCTGCCGGACCGGAGCGTGTGCGCAGGCACGGCCGGGCGACTGGAAGTCAAGCGTGTGGAGAAGCTCTTCGGCGCCAACCGGGCCGTCGACGGGGTGAGCTTCACGGCGGAACCGGGCCGCATCACCGGCCTGATCGGCCCCAACGGTGCCGGCAAGACGACGCTCTTCAACGCCATTGCCGGTGACATTCCCATCGATGCGGGCGAGGTGCTGCTCGACGGCACCCGCATCGATAGCTTTCCCTCCTACAAGGTCTTCGAGAAGGGCCTGGCGCGCACCTTTCAGATTCCGCGGCCGTTTGCCCGCATGACCGTGCTCGAGAATGTCATGCTTGCGCCTTCCGGCCAGCATGGGGAGCGCTTCTGGAACACGTGGCTGAGGCCCGGTCTCGTCGCGCGCCAGGAGAAGGAAATCTTCGAGCGGGCGCGGGCGATCATCGAATTCTGCGGCCTGTCGCCGGTCGAACGGCAGCTTGCGGGCGCCATATCGGGCGGCCAGCAAAAACTTGTCGAGCTGGCCCGCGTGCTGATGGCCGATCCCAGGATCATTCTGCTGGACGAGCCCGGCGCCGGCGTCAATCCAGCCTTGCTGGATACGATCGTGGACCGGATCGTCGAGCTCAACCGGCGGGGCCTGACCTTCCTCATCATCGAGCACAACATGGATTTCGTCATGTCGCTTTGCGACGCGGTCGTCGTCATGGCGACGGGCAAGGTGATTGCGCGCGGCACGCCCGACAGCGTCACCGCCGCCCCGCAGGTGATCGAAGCCTATCTCGGGGGCGCGGTAGAATGAGTGTGCCCTTGCTCCAGGTCGATCGCGTGGTCGCCGGCTATCGTCCGGACCTGCCCATCATCCATGGCATCTCGCTCGATGTGGGCGAAGCCGAGATGGTGACCATCATCGGCCCGAACGGCGCCGGCAAATCGACCCTCATCAAGGCGATAGCGGGCATCGTGCCGATGTCTTCCGGCCACGTTTCACTGGCCGGCCGCGACATCACGCGGTTTCCCACCCACGCGCTTGCCGGCGCCTCGATCGCCTATGTGCCGCAGACCAGCAATGTGTTCACCACGCTGACGATCAACGAGAACCTGGCGGTCGGCGCATCCTCCCTGTCCAAGGCGCACGCGTTGCGCCGGGTGGAACGCGCCTATGAGAGCTTTCCGGTGCTGAAGGACTATCGTCACAAGAAGGCGCGCGTTCTGTCGGGCGGCCAGCGCCAGATGCTGGCCGTGGCGCGCGCGCTGCTCACCGAGCCGCGGCTGGTCATGCTGGACGAGCCGAGCGCGGGGCTCTCGCCGCTGATGGTGTCGGAAGTGTTCCAGCGCCTGAAACTGCTGGTGGAGACCGGCGTGGCGATTCTCATGGTCGAGCAGAACGCCAAGGCCGCGCTCGCCATTTCGCACCGTACCTATGTCTTTGCCGAAGGTCGCAACCGGATCGACGGGCGTTCGCGGGAGATCGCCGAAAATCCGGAAGTCGCATCCATCTATCTTGGCGCGGGGGGGCGCAAACGCTGATGCTGCAAGCTCTTGCCGACGGAATTCTCAGCGGCTCGATCATCGCGCTCGGTGCGGTGGGCCTGACCCTCACCATGGGAATCCTGCGTTTCGCCAATTTTGCCCATGCCGAACTGGTCACCTGGGGAGCCTATATGGCGCTGGCCGTGCTGGGGCTGACCGGCGCGTTCCTGGGGCCGATTGGGCCGTTCTCGTTCGGCATACCGCTTATACTGGCGGCCCTGGTTGCCGCCGGGCTCACCTCGCTGCTGGCGCTGGCCATCGACTGGCTGGTCTACCGCCCCTTGCGCAACCAGACCAACCATCTCACGCTCGTCTTCGGTTCCTTCGGCGTATCGCTTCTGGTGCGCATGGTGATCCTCCTGCTGTTCGGCGGTGCCGCGCAATATTACTCGCGCACCTTGCAGATCGCGGTGCCGGTGATGCCTGGCATGCGCATCCTGCCGGACCAGATGTTTACCCTGGTCACTACCGCGGCCATCGTCATCGGCCTTCACCTGTTCCTGCAAAAGACGCGCCTTGGCCTTGCCATGCGCGCCCTGGCCGAGAATCCCGAACTGGCCCGGGTCAATGGCCTGGATACGCGCATGGTGGTGCGCTGGACGTGGGTGATCGGCGCCTCGCTCGCCGCCGTGGCCGGGGTGCTTTATGGGCTCACTGTCCAGCTTCGTCCCGAGATCGGCTTCCATCTCATCCTGCCGCTGTTCGCGGCGGTCATCCTCGGCGGCGTGGGCAATGTCTTCGGGGCGGTGGTCGGCGGGCTCATTGTCGGCCTTGCCGAATCCTTCGCCGTGCTCATCGTGCCCACCGGCTACAAGATGGCCGTGCCTTTCATCATCCTGCTTCTGGTGCTCTACGTGCGCCCCACAGGCATCTTCCCGGGAACCGTAGGAGGCCTGAAATGAGCGGGTTCGCGGCCTACATTGTCTTCTTCCTGATCATCGTGCTCACCTATTCGATCGTCACGATGGGCCTCAACCTGCAATGGGGATATACGGGCCTGTTCAATGCTGGGGTAGTGGGCTTCTTCGCCATCGGCGCCTATGGCACGGCGATCCTGGTCGGTCCCGACCGGGCCCAGCTCATCGGCGGCTTCGGCCTGCCGTTCCCGGTCGCCGTGCTGGGCGGCATGGCGTTCGCCGCCCTTGCCGCCCTCATTGTCGGACTGGCGACCTTGCGGCTGCGCGAGGAATATCTTGCCATTGCCACCTTCGGCATCGCCATAAGCATCCAGCTCGTGGCGCTCAACTTCGAGGCATTGACGGGCGGGGCCCAGGGACTGGTCGGCCTTCCAAGGCCCCTGTTCGAAACCTTCGGGTCGCCCGGCAGCTACAACCTCTTCTATCTCTGCGTCGTCGCCGTCATCGCTGCCTCGATTTACTTCGCGCTGGAAGTCGCTGTCCGTTCTCCGTGGGGACGTATGCTCAAGGCCGTGCGCGAGGACGAGGTGGCGGCCCGCTCGCTCGGCAAGAACCCGGCCGCGATCCGTTTGCAGGTCTTTATCCTCGGCTGCACGCTGATGGGGCTGGCCGGCGGGCTCTATGTCGGTTTTATCGGCTACATAAGCCCGCTCGACTTCCTGCCGATCCTCACCTTCCAGATCTGGGCCATGCTGATCGTCGGCGGCAGCGGCAACAATCTGGGCGCGATCGTGGGCGCGGCCGGCGTTTGGGGCCTGTGGACGATGAGCGGGCTGGCCATCAGCCGCCTCCTGCCGGTCGCCTATCAATCGCAGGGCGGCGCCATCCAGGTCATCCTGATCGGACTGCTATCGTGTTGACCCTGATCTTCCGCCCGCGCGGCCTGATCGGCGAGACGCAGGCCGTCTCGCGGCACACGAGATAGCGATGGAAGCGCGGCCTCCAGACACCTTATGGCGTCGCACCGCGGGAAGCAGGCCCGTCCTTGGCCGGCTCGACCGCAATGCCGAGGCGGAGGTGGTTGTCATTGGCGGCGGCTTTACGGGACTTAGCGCGGCGCTTCATCTGGCCCGGCGCGGCGTCGAGGTCATGCTCGTCGAGGCTCACGAGATCGGCTGGGGTGCCAGCGGCCGCAATGCCGGCTTCGTGGTTCCGAATTTTTCCAAGGCGGATCCTGCCTCGGTCATGGCGCGGCTCGGACCAGACAAGGGCCGAGGGCTGCTCGAACTCGTCGGACGCGGCGGGGAGCGCGTGTTCTCGCTGGCCGAGGAAGCAGGGCTCGGCCGCCAGGCGGAGCAGAACGGCTGGTTGCAGCCCGCACATTCGGCCGCCACGGCAACTGCCCTCCGCCAGAGGGTTCGCGACTGGCAGGCGCTCAGGGATACCGTGCACTGGCTGGATGCCGGGGAAACGGCCGCCCGCACGGGCATGGGCATCTATCATGGCGCGCTGGCGGATTCTTCCGGTGGCATGATCAATCCGCTCGCCTATGCCTGGGGTCTGGCCCGATTGGCGCAGGCAGCCGGCGCGCAGCTCGTCGAGGGAACCCTCGTCACCGAGGTGACGGAGGCCGGCGGAGGCTGGCGCGTCGAAACCGCAAGCGGCCTAATCCGCGCCCGCAAGGTGGTGCTGTGCACCAATGCCGATGACAAGGGCGTGGCGCACCGGCTGGCACGCCAGGTGATCCCGCTCCAGGTCTACCAGATCGCGACGGAGCCGCTTTCCCGCGCTGTCACCGATCGCTTCTCGCCAAACCGGGAGCCGGTGTCGGACACGCGTTCCAACATCTTCACCTTCCGGCTGGACGCCGATAACCGGTTGATTTCCGGCGGCATGGCCATCGTGCCCTGGGGCGCGGAGACGCGCATGGGGCAGCGCATCGCCCGCCGGCTGGCGCGCGAGCTTCGCCTGGCATCTGTGCCACGAGTGGAGAATGTATGGCGCGGCACGGCGGCGGTGACCACGGATTTCCTGCCGCACATATACCGGCTGGGGCCGGGATTTCTCGGCGCCACCGGCTGCAACGGCAGGGGCGTGGCGATGACCACGATGTTCGGCGAGGTCCTCGCCGATGCACTTACCGGAACCGCGCCCGACGATCTGCCGGTGCCGGTCTCGGAACCGGTTCCCGTGCCGATGCGCGCCCTGGCGCGGGCCGCCCCGTCGGCCTTCCTGGTTCGGGGCCTTTGGAACGACTGGCGAACGACAAGAAAGAAGGCCGCGAAGTGCTGAACACTCCAATGTCGAAAGGGGAAATAGCATGAAACATTTCATCGCATCCGCCGCCATAGGCGCGGGCCTGCTCATGGGCTCGGCAGCCGTGGCGAACGCACAGTCCTGCGAGGTCGTCGTAGGATCGGTCCTGTCCATCACCGGCTCCATGGCCTCCATCGGGTCGGCCATCGGCGACGCCGGAAAACTGGCGGTGGACCAGTTCAACGAGGCCGGAGGCGTCAATGGCTGCACCGTCAAATATGTGCTGCGCGACGATCAGGGCTCGCCCAATGTGGGTGTCGACGCGGCCAAGACGCTGGTCGAGATCGAGCGCGTGCCGGTGCTGCTCGGCGCCATTCAATCGGGCGTCTCGCTGCCCATTCTCACGTCGGTGACCGTACCGGCCAACGTCACCCAGATCTCGTGCTGCTCCAGCGCGCCGTCCTTCACCGCCCTGGCCAGGGAAGGCGGCACCAAGGGCTTCTGGTTCCGGACCCTGCCCACCGATCGTCCGCAGGCAGCCGTGCTCGCCAAGATCGCGGCCGATCGCGGTTACAAGAAGCTCGCCATCATCCATGTGAACTCCGACTACGGCGTCAGCCTCGCCGGCAGCTTCAGGAAGGATGCGGAAACGCTGGGCATGACGGTGACCAACATGGTCGCCTACAATCAGGAGCAGGCTTCTTATCGCGCCGAAGTGAACGCTGCCCTCCAGGGCGAGCCGGAAGCGCTGGTTCTGATCGCGTTTCCCGCCGACGGGGCGACGGTGACCCGCGAATGGATTTCCTTCGGCGGCCCGCAGAAATTCGTTTTCAGCAATGCGCTGCGGGCGGATGAATTCGTGGAAGCGGTGGGCGCGGATTACCTGACCGAAGCCTATGGCATCGACAACGCCCAGGTCGAAGGCGAGTCGGTCACCACCTTCAACAGCGACTGGCAGGAAAAATTCGGCAGCGAACCCAACGGCCCCGGCCTGCACACCATGTATGATGCTGCCGCCGTGGCGTTGCTGGCCATGGAACAGGCCGGCGAAGCGACCGGCACGGCGATCCGCGACAACGTCCGCAAGGTGACGAGCGACGACGGCGAGCAGATCTTCCCCGGCGTGGAAGGCTTCAAGAAGGCCAAGCAGCTTATCTCGGAAGGCAAGGCGATCCGCTATGTCGGCGCCACCGGCCCGCTCGAGTTCGACGAGAACGGCGATGTCGTCGGCCCCTACCTGATCTGGGGCGTGAAGGACGGCAAGCTGGTCACTCTCGACAAGTGGGACAATGAAAGGGTGACGGCAACGATCGGTGAGATCGGCCAGTAAGAAAAGCCGGGGCATCGGCCGTTTGCCGCCGGTGCCCCGAAACGGTCAAAGCATGTCGCCCGAAAGTGGGAACCGGTTTCGGGACAACGATATGCGTAAGAACAACAACTCAAAGCGTAAGGAGCGAATCTGAAAGATCGCGACACGCTTTAGAGGCCCATCTGGGTGCGCACGGCGCGGTTCAATTGATGGCCGGGCTCGGCCAGCGCATCGAGGACAATGGTGATATGGTTGGTTTGAGGCACAGGCATATGCGAGACGGTCGCGCCGCAGCTTGTCGCATGCTGCGCGAAGGCGGCCGACTGCCTCAGGAATTCCACCGTTTCCTCGCCGCCGACCGTGACGATCAACGGGCCGGCAATATCGAGCTTCCTGTAAAGCGGGCTGAAGGCGCGGATTTCCTCGTCGGTCAGGAGAAGCGCGTCGTTCTGGAAGGAGCGCCGGACCGGGTCCAGATCGAAGATGCCGCTGATCGCGGTTGTACCCTTGATGACGTTGCGCGGCAGTCCGTAGCCGTCGAGCCACGTGCGGTCGGCAAGCTCGGCCACCAGATGGCCGCCGGCCGAATTGCCGGAAATGAAGATGCGGTCGGGATCGCCGCCGAACTGGGCACAGTTCCTGTAAGTCCAGCCGACCGCCATGCGGCAGGCGTCCACCACGTCCGCCATGCGGCATGCGGGCATGAGCGGATAGTCGACAACCACCAGCATCGCGCCGAACGGCACGAAGCCGGGCACGAGGAAGCTGAAGAGATCGGCATCCAGCGAGCGCCAGAAGCCGCCATGGATGAAGATTTGAACCGGTGCCGGATGCCCCTTGCCTGCGTGCGGGAAGATGTTCAGCTTGCGGCCCGGCGCGTCTTCATAGGGGATGCCCTTTTCGGCGTCGAAGGCAGACAGTGCCGCTTCCGCGGCCGCCGAGCGCCGTGCAAAGAGAGCGTCCAGGTTTTCCACGTCGTCCAACGAGAACTGGCGGTCCATCTCCCTGTCCGACATGCGGCCTGCGTCTCCCCCGTATCGTTTCCGGCTGCGGCAACCCTAGAACCCGGACTATCTGTGGACAAGATGGGTCAGCTCGCCCACAACTTCAAGCATGGTTTCCAACCGATTCCGGCAAGCTCTTAACAGACTGGATCAGCAATGCCCAAATTCGCCCGACGCGTCACGCAGACTTCAAAGAAGAGCTATGGCATGTTCGCCAAGGCCGCCGGCATGGCCAAGGAAGGTCGCGATCTCATTCATCTGGAATTGGGACAGCCGGTGCATGACACGCCCGACCACATCAAGCAGGCCACGATCCGCGCGCTGCAGGCGGGAGAGGTGCACTACAGCGATCTCCAGGGCATTCCGCAATTGCGCGAGGTGCTCGCCGCCAAGGTGCGCGACTACAATCGCATCGACGTCAGCGCTTCCGAAATCCTCGTGACCAATGGCCTGACGCAGGCTTCCTTCGCGGCCTTCATGGCGCTGCTCGACGATGGGGAAGAGGCCATCCTGCTGGAGCCCTACTACCCGCAGCATCTCGGCAAGATCGAAATGGCGGGCGCAAAGCCGGTGATGGCGCCGCTCGACAAGAAGGCCGGATTCCGCATCCGCAAGGACCTGATCACGCCGCTGATCACGCCGCGCACGCGCATGATCGTGCTTGTCAACCCGTCCAATCCGACCGGGCGGGTCTATTCCCGCGAGGAGCTTCAGATCGTTGCCGATCTTGCTATCGAGCACGATCTCTGGGTCATTTCGGACGAGGTCTACGAGCAGATCGTGTTCGACGGCGCGGAGCATGTCAGTATCGCATCGCTGCCCGGCATGAAGGAGCGCACGGTCAGCATGTTCGCCTTCACCAAGGCCTATGCGATGGATGGCTGGCGGCTCGGTTATCTCGCCGCGGACAAGTCGATGATCCCGGCGCTGATGAAGATCACCGCCACCGAGGTCACCCATGTCAACACCTTCATCCAGCATGGCGCGATTGCCGCGATAACCGGTCCCGCCGAGGTGCTTCAGGACATGGTGGACGACGACAGACGCAAGCGCGACCTCGTGGTGAGCCGTCTCAACCAGATGCCCGGCGTGATCTGCCCCAGTCCGGAAGGCACGATCTATGCGTTTCCGGATATCAGCGGAACCGGGCTGAAGGCCCAGGAAGCCGCCGATGCCATCCTCGAGAAGACCGATGTCGTCGTCGAGGCGGGCAGCTTCTACGGGCCGCTGGGAGAACATCACCTGCGCATCTGTTTCGGCTCGCAGGACCACGACCGTCTCGAGGAAGCGATGAACCGGCTGAGCGGTTTCTTCAATTCCCTGTAGCCGTGGAAGGGAACCTTGGTGACAAAAGGGGACCATTGATCTTAAACGGACACCGTTGCGGCGATTGGGAGAATGCGAGAGGCCATGCTTGACAATTCACTTGGACCGGTTTCGTCGCGCATCACGATCGGTGACCGGGTCTATCTTCAGTTGCGGGATGCGCTGATCACCGGCCGTTTCGATCCCGGCCAGGCGCTGACCATCGCGGCACTGGCAAAATCCTTCCAGACCAGTCCCATGCCCGTTCGCGAGGCGCTGCGTCGCCTCGGCGCGGAGAACGCGGTGGAAATGGCCTCCAACGGCTCGGCCTGCGTGCCGACGGTTTCGGTCGAGCGCCTTGACGACATCTGCCGGGCGCGGGTGGCCATCGAAGGGTTGGCAACGCAACTCGCCGCCGAAACGGTCCAGCCGCATGAGATGGAAGCCATCGAACAGAGCATGGCCGAGCATGAGGCGGCAAGCACCAAGGCCGATGTCTACGACATGCTGCTGCGGAACCGGGATTTCCACTTCCGGATTTACAGCGCCTCACGCTCGCAGGTGCTGGCCCAGCTCATCGATTCGTTGTGGCTGCGCTACGGGCCCTATATGCGCATGCTTTCGTCCTACATAGCGCCGCGCATGGGAACCGGGCTGCACAAGCCCTTCGCCAACCATCACCACGCCATCGTCGCGGCATTGCGCCAGCGCGACGGCGCCGCCGCCCGCGAGCACATGATCGCCGATATCACCGGCACCCAGGTGCTGTTGCAGGATCTGTGCCGCGCAGAGACTGGCCTTTCGCCCGATATCAGCGGGAAATAAGCGTGGAGAGCCGTCCGAGCAGGCGCTCGACACCTTCGGGGGTCGTGACCGGGCCCGGCGACAGGCGCAGGATCCGGCCCCGGCAATCCGTGTAGAGCCCGGCCTCGCGCAGCCCGTTGACGACGGCGGCGGCGTCCGCATCAGCCGGCAACTGGAGCATCACGCTGCCGCCGCGTTGCCGCTCGTCGGGCGGGCTGGCAAGCGTGAGGCCTGTGTCCGAGGTTCCTTCGATAAGCGCCGCACCCAGCCTACGATTGTGGGCCAGCATTTCGGCATGATCCTGTGTCGCATGCCATTCCAGCGCGGGCACCGACCCGACACAGGCGAGCACCGAGGGCGTACCGTGATCGAAGCGGCGGGCATCGGATGCATAGGCGAAGGCATCGAGATCCCAGGAGAAGATGTTCTCCTGGCTGAACCAGCCGCGCAACTCTGGCCGGCATTCCTTGAGCAGCGGCGCCGCGACATGGAGGATGCCGGCGCCGGGCGTGCCGGACAGCCATTTCAGCGTGGTCGAGACGGTGAAGTCGACGTCAGGCTTGTCGACCTTGAAGGGCAGCAGGCCGACGCCTTGCGTGATGTCGACCCCGACCAGGCTGCCCATGCGGCGGCCATGATCGACGAGCCGGTCGAGGTCGCAGCGGTGGGATGCCGTCGAGGTGACGAATGTGAGCAGCGCCAGCCCCACCTCCTCCGTCCAGGCCGCGACCATGTCCTCGTCGCGCACCCAGTGTTCGCCGGGGCGCACCGGCACCGTGTGCAGTGTGAAGCCGAGGCGCGGCGCCAGCCCGGCCAGCAGGAAGTGCAGGCTGGGAAAACAGTCGGCCGCGACCAGTATCTTGCGGCCGGAAAGGTGCCGTTGCGGCAACGCGCCGATCAGGCTGTAGAGCGCGGTGGTAACGTTTTCCGCGCTGGTCAGCGTCCCGCACGGGGCACCGATCACCGCAGACCACAGGTCGATGAACTTCTGACGTCCGCCAAGGGCGCGCATCCACTGGCCGTCGTCGAAGGCGCCCCAGCTCGACGCGAATTCCGAGAAGGCGGCGCCCATGGCCTCCGCCTTGCCCGGATACATGCCGATCGAGTGATAGAGGAAATAGCCGGAGCCGTTATCGGCTGGATTGCGCGTGTTCATTGCCATATCTTCCGAGCTTATGTCTCATCGTGCCGTGAGCTGCCTCTTGCCGCGTTCTTCCAGATAGCTGACGAGACGCACCAGCGGCAGCAGAAAGGCGAGGTAGATGAGCGCGGCGCCGATGAGGGGCGTGGGATTGGCCATGAGCGCCTGCGCATCGGTCGCCTGTTTCAGCAGATCCGGCATGGCGACGACGGAAGCCAGCGCGGTATCCTTGAAGATCGAGGCGCAATTGCTGGTCAGCGGCGGCACGACGACGCGCAGCGCCTGCGGCAGGATGACCTTGTGCATCGCTCGCCAGAAACCGAGGCCGAGTGCCGAGGCCGCCTCGAACTGCCCCTTGGGAATGCTTTCGATGCCGGCGCGGCAGACTTCGGCGGTGAACGCCGACAGCACCAGCGACAGGGCCAGCGTGGCCGAGGTGAAGGACGAGAACCTGATCCCCACGAACGGCAGGGCATAGTAGATCAGGATCAGCAGCACAAGGATCGGCATGGCGCGCAGCACATCAATATAGGCGATGGCGAGCAGGCGCACCGGCTTCGATCCGTACAATCTCATCAGACAGACCAGAAGACCGACCGCACCGCCGATGACGATGCTGGCACAGCCCAGCAGGAGGGTATTGCCGACGCCGCGCAGCAGCATCGGAAAGGACCTGACGAGGATCTCCCAGTTGAAAAAAGTTTCGATCAGTTGCATGGCGGGGTCCGGTCGGGATGCATCTTCCACTCACGGGGAAAGGTGCATCGTTTCGTGACAGCAAAGCGCCGGATCGCCTGTCTCTTCGGGAGCGTCAGGCGACCTCTGGGTTTGCGCATCGGATTTGCCGAAGGCGGCGAGCCTCGATCCGATGCGCTTCTTCATGCCTCACTCGGGCTGCGGCACCGGCATGGGCGTCGTGGCGCTCGTGCCCGCTTCGGGATCGACGCCGAACCACTTGTTGTGGATCGCGGCCAGGGTGCCATCGGTCTTCATCGCCGAGATCGCCTCGTTGGCCTCCGCCAGCAGGGGATGCTCCTTGCGCGCCATCATGGCAAAACGCTCTCCGGTCGGGATGCGCACCAGTATCTTGAGGCCCGGCGTCTTGGTCATGGCATACTGGAAGCCGGCGAGTTCGCCGGCGCCGCCTTCGATACGGCCGTTCTGCACGTCGAGCAACAGATCCTGCTGCGCGTTATAGCTGGTGATGTCGGCAATGCCGAGCTTGTCCTTGTTTTCATTGGCCCAGGCTTCGCCGGTGGTTCCGGCCACGACGCCGATCACCTTGCCTTTGAGGTCCTCGAGGGAAGCGACGGTCGAGGCTTCACGTCCGACGACCGAGCCGGCGCTGTCATAGTAAGGCTGCGTGAACGACTGGTTCTGGAGGCGCTCGTTGGTCACCGAGATAGAGGAGACGGCAAAGTCGATCCGTCCGGAACTCGTGGCCGCAAACAGAGCCTGGAACCCCATGTCCTGGAATTCCACTTGCCTGTTCAGCCGCTTGGCGACTTCCGTCGCGACATCGACCTCATAACCCTCGAAGGCGCCGGCCTCGGTCTTGAACTCCCACGGGGGGTTGGCCGGATAGGCGCCGACGACGATCTTTTCCTGGCCGCTCGCCTGTGTGGCCACGGCCAGGGTCATGGCCAGACCTGCCAATAGACTCGAAAACTTCATCTCATGCTCCTCCTGTCCTCACATGGTGCGCCGCCGATCTGCTGCGCAGTCGGCCTTATCGGCACCGTTCTCCTCGGTTCACCCGTGTCACCGGGCTCTTGCAGCTATATTCGTATGCATTTGCAAATTAATCATCGTGCTGGTTGCGCGGTAGGGAGGTGAAAACTCGCCTCGTCCGGCACTAGGGACTTCCTCCGCATCCTCGGCCGCCCTCTTCTGCGGTCTTCTATACAAAAGCCAATAGCGGCGACGCTGGATGCCTCCATGCCATCTGTTTCGGCTTGCCTTGCAGGTCAACCAGCTTCGACGATCTTTGCTTATTCTCCCGCAATGATATTTGCATATGCAATTAAATCCGTCTAGTCTTCAATTGTGGAAGAGGAGGCTGCATGGTCCGCGCGGGAGCGGAGCCGTGCCATTGCGCATCGGCGCGTAGCGAAGGGAGGATTTGCAATGACTGCTGCCGCAGCCACGTTGGAGAAACTTGCGGAATTGCTTGTGGGGGGAGGGGTCGAGGTCGTGGACCTGACCGCGACGCTCGGGCCGGACACGCCGCTGTTGAAACTGCCGCCGGAACTGGCGGTGGATACGCCGAGGATCGAGATCCACACGATTTCCGAATATGACAAGAACGGCCCGTTCTGGGCGTGGAACTGGCTGAAGGTGGGCGAACATTCGGGTACCCATTTCGATGCGCCGCACCACTGGATCACCGGCAAGGACTTTGCCGACGGCTACACCGACACGATTGCGGCCGGGAACTTCGTCGCCCCGGTCAACGTGATCGACTGCTCGCAAGAGACGGCCGCCAACCCGGATTTCCTGCTCACGGCCGAAGGGGTAAAGGCCTGGGAGGCGAAGCATGGCGATATCCGGCCGGGCGAATGGGTGGTGATGCGCACCGACTGGGATCAGCGCAACCATTCGGAAGAGCTGTTCCTCAATGCGGATGCCGGCGGGCCGCATTCGCCGGGCCCGTCGGTCGACTGCATCGAATATATTCTCGAACGTGGCGCGATCGGCTGGGGGACCCAGTGCATCGGCACCGATGCCGGTGCAGCGGGGGGCTTCGAGCCGCCGTTCCCGGCGCACAACCTGCTGCACAAGGCCAACAGATACGGCCTCGCCAGTCTCGTGAACCTTGACAGGTTGCCGCCCAAGGGCGCGATCCTCATCGCAGCTCCGCTGAAGATCGCCAGGGGCACCGGCAGCCCGGTACGGGCGCTGGCGCTGGCGCCGAAAGGCTGACGCGTTTCGGCAGGACAGGTTCGGCATTCCCGCGCTGCGAAAGCGGGAATGCCTTGATGCCGGGCCGGAACAGGCGGCCCGGCAAATGGAAGCGACGAATGACGAGGGTGATCAGATGAACGAGCGTGTGCCCGACGATATCGAGATTGACGGCCCACGCCTCGGGGAGATCGGCTTGCAGCAGTTCGCTCCCTATCTGATGAACCGGATCATGGGGCGCTACAACGCCTCGCTGCGCCAGGACCTGGCCAAGCTCGGGCTCACCACGCCGCAGATGCGCAGCCTGGCGGTGCTGTCGGTCATCGACGGCATCGTTATCAGCAGGCTGGCGGTCTATGCGGTCATCGAGCACTCGACGCTGAGCCGCGCGCTCGACGCGCTGGAGACCAACGGGCTGGTCCGGCGCACGCCCGACCCCGACGACAGCCGGGCCACGCGCATCTGGATCACCGACGCCGGCCGCGCCGCCTTCGAGACGATGTGGCCCACCATGCGCGACAGCTATGAGCGCATGTTCGCCGGTATCGAACCCGGGGAACACGCAGCCTTCGTCGCCACCCTGCAGAAGATACTGGCCAACATCCGCAAGCATGATTTCTGAGGAGATACCCGATGGCTGAGCGGTCTTTCGCGAAGGAGGTCCAGAAACTCAAGCTGGGCGAGGGACAGGAGTTTACCGGAGAGGGCATCCTCGCCATCACCAAGGCTCTGCTCCAGTGCGGGGTCGGCTATGTCGGCGGCTATCAGGGCGCGCCGATCAGCCATCTGATGGATGTTCTGGCCGACGCGCAGGACATCCTCGGAGAACTCGGGGTGCATTTCGAGGCGAGCGCCTCCGAGGCGACCGCCACCGCCATGCTGGCGGCCTCGGTCCATTATCCGATCCGCGGGGCCGCGACCTTCAAGTCGACGGTCGGCACCAACGTCGCCTCGGATGCGCTCGCCAATCTCGCTTCGGGCGGGGTGACGGGCGGCGCGCTGATCATCGTCGGCGAGGATTATGGCGAAGGCTCCTCGATCATGCAGGAGCGCAGCCATGCCTTTGCCATGAAGAGCCAGGTCTGGCTGCTCGATCCGCGGCCCAACCTGCCGTCCATCGTGGCGGCGGTGGAACATGGTTTCGAACTGTCGGAAGCGTCCAACACCCCGGTCATGCTGCAGGTGCGCATCCGCTGCTGCCATGTCCATGGCTCCTTCATCGCCAGGGACAATAAGCGGCCCGCCATGACCGTCGCCGACGCGCTGGAAAACCCGCGCCGCGACACGCAGCGCATCGTGCTGCCGCCTGCCTCCTTCCTGCACGAGAAGGAGAAGATATCGAAGCGCATGCCGGCGGCCATCGACTACATCAGGCGATATGGCCTGAACGAGACCTTCGGCGGTGAGGGCAAGGTTGGCATCATCTGCCAGGGCGGCATGTATAATGGCGTCGTTCGCGCCTTGCAGCGGCTGGGCCTTGCCGACCTCTACGGCGAAACCCGGGTGCCGCTCCACGTTCTCAACGTCACCTATCCGCTGATCGAGGATGAACTGGTCCGGTTCTGCGAGGGCAAGGACGCCGTGCTTGTGGTCGAGGAGGGCCAGCCCGACTATATCGAGCAGGCGCTGGGCGCCATGCTCTACAAAGCCGGCGGCTCCGTGAAGCTGGAAGGCAAGGGCATGCTGCCCATGGCCGGCGAATATTCCGGCGACGTGATGCTGGCCGGCATCGGCGGTTTCCTGCGCCAGCATGCGGGCGACCTGCTGGCGCCGGAAATCCGGGCTCCCAACGTACCCACTCCGCCGATCTGGGACGACCTTGCGAAAGCGGTGCCTGCGCGGCCGCCGGGCTTTTGCGTCGGTTGCCCGGAACGGCCGATCTTCGCCGCGACCAAGCTTGCCGAGGAGGAACTGGGCAAGCACCACATCGCCTCCGACATCGGCTGTCATCTGTTCTCGATCATGCCTCCGTTCGAGCTTGGCGCGACGACGATGGGCTACGGGCTGGGGCCGGCCTCGGCCTCGGCCTTCAATGCGCCGGATGCCGGCCGTCGTTCCATCTCCTTCGTCGGGGATGGCGGTTTCTGGCACAACGGCCTGACCTCCTCGATCGGCAATGCGGTGTTCAACCAGAACGACGGCGTCATCGTGGTGGTCGACAACTACTATTCGGCCGCCACCGGCGGACAGGACATCCTGTCCTCGCGCGCTTCCAATCGCACCAAGTCGACCAATCATCCGATTACCAATGCCATCAGGGGCATGGGCGTGAAATGGGTGCGCCATGTCGAGCGCACTTACGATGTCGGGCTGATGCGCGACACGCTGAAAGAAGCGCTGACAACGCCCGAGAAGGGGCCGAAGGTCATCGTGGCATCCTCGGAATGCATGCTCAACCGCCAGCGGCGCGAGGCGCCGCTGAAGAAGAAGGCGATTGCGGAAGGCAAGCGTGCTGTGCGAACCAAATTCGGCGTCGACGAGGACGTGTGTACCGGCGATCACGCCTGCATGCGCCTTTCCGGCTGCCCGTCGCTGACCGTCAAGCATCTCGACGATCCGCTGCGCGACGATCCGGTGGCCGCGATCGACGAGAACTGCGTCGGCTGCGGCAATTGCGGTGAGGTGGCGGATGCGGCGGTGCTGTGCCCGTCCTTCTATCAGGCCGATGTTGTCAGCAACCCCACCGGATGGGAGCGGTTCTGGTCAACTCTGCGCGGACGCGTGATCGCGAGTTTGCAAACCAGCCGGGAGCGTCGCCGTCTTTCCTTCGAAGTGGTGCAGCCATGAAATACGGTTTGCCGGAAGGCGACGATGCCACAAGGGGAATCGTCAAGATCGCAATACTGGCCGTGGGCGGCCAGGGTGGCGGCGTCCTGTCCGGCTGGGTGACCGATGTCGCCCAGCGCTCGGGCTGGCATGTCCAGTCCACGTCCGTCGCCGGCGTCGCCCAGCGCACGGGCGCCACGATCTACTATGTCGAGATGATGCCGCGCGATCCGGCCCGCGGCGATGCCCTGCCGGTGTTGTCGCTCAGTCCTGCGCCGGGCGACGTCGATATATTGATCGCCGCCGAGCTGGTGGAAGCCGGCCGGGCGGTATTGCGCGGCTTCGTCACGCCCGAGCGGACCACGCTGATCGCATCCAGCCATCGCATGCTGGCCGTTTCGGAAAAAATCGTGCCGGGTGACGGCAAGGCCTCGCCGGATACGGTGCTGCGGCGGGCAGGGGAGGCCTCGCGCCGTTTCATTCATTTCGACATGGAGACCATGGCGAAGAAGGCGGGCAGCGTCGTCTCGGCAAGCCTGTTCGGTGCCCTGGCCGGATCGGGCGAACTGCCGTTCCCGCGCAATGCCTTCGAGGAAACCATCAAGGCCGGCGGAAAGGGCGTGGACGCCAGCTTGCGGGCCTTTGCCCTTGCCTATGAGCGCGCGGCCAGTGGTGATGGTGAGGACGAACCGGCTGCCCCGGCCGTGAAGCCGAAGCCTGCAAATACGCCGGCCCGGCTCCGGGATGCGTGGAACGGTCTTCTGGGTCGCGTCGAACGCCTGCCGCCGCCGGTGCGCGAACTGGCCGGGCCCGGTCTGGTCAAGGTCGTGGATTTCCTCGATCCCGCCTATGGCGCCGAATATCTCGGCCGGCTGGAGCGGATCGTCGCCGCCGATGAAGAGGCAAGAAGCTGGGCCTTTTCACGCGAGGCAGCGAAATATGTCGCCAACGCCATGGTCTATGACGACATAATCCGCGTGGCCGATCTCAAGACCAGGCCAGCGCGCGCGGCCCGGGTCCGCATCGAGGTCCGTCTGCGTGAAGGTCAGACACTGCGGACCACCGAATATTTCCATCCACGCATGGAAGAGATCTGCGGCCTGCTGCCGGCGAGGCTAGGAGCGGCGATAGAGCGGCGGCCGGGGCTGATGAAGTCGTTCAACCGGCTTGTCGACAGGGGGCGCCGGATCCGCACGGACGGCATGCTCGGCTTTGGCACTCTCTGGTCGCTTGCCGGTCTGCGCCGCTGGCGCCGCGGCCTGCTGCGCCATCAGGTCGAGAGCCGTCATCTCGAGGAGTGGCTGGCTGTTGCCGAGCGGGAACGCGCATCCGACTATGCCCTCGGCGTCGAAGTGCTGAAGTGCCGCCGGCTGATCAAGGGCTATTCGGATACCCACAAGCGCGGCCAGTCCAAGTTCGATAGGGTGCTGTCCTGCCTGGACCTGCTGCGCGGCCGGCCCGACGCCGCCGACTGGATCAGGCGATTGCGCGAGGCGGCCCTTGCCGATGCCGATGGCGTCGCGCTCGACGGCGCGATCTGCACCGTGCGGTCCTTTGCCGAGCCGTCGAGCGGATAGGCTTATCCGCTCACGAGCGGCCGTCCGCCTGCGCATCATGAACCGCGTCCGGCACGACCACCAGTTTGCCGATAAATGCCTTGGCCATGAAATCCGATTGGGCGCGGTGGAAATCCGACAGCCGATAGACGCCGCCCACCAATGGCCGGATCTTGCCATCCTCGATATAACGCACCAGACGCCGGAAATCCTTGCGCGTCCCTTGAGAGGACCCGTGAAGCTGGAGCTGCTTCAGATACATGGTGCGCAGGTCGAGCTGCACGACCGGCCCGGCGATGGCGCCGGCGGTGGTGTAGCGTCCTTCGGGACGCAGGATGCGCAACAGGTCGTTGAACATCGGCCCGCCGACCAGATCGGCCACCACGTCGATCGGCCGGCCTCCGGTGGCTTTGGCAACCGCTTCCGGCAGGTCGGCAACGCCCCGCGTGACGACCTTTTCCGCGCCGATATCGAGGATGGCCTGTTCTTTGCCCTTACCGACCACGGCATAGGGAATGGCGCCACGGGCGCGGGCAAGCTGCACGATGCCCGAGCCGACACCGCCGGAGGCGCCGGTGACCAGCACGCGCTCGCCTTCCTTCAGCCCGGCACGCTCCAGCATGTGCTCGCCGGTAAGGTAGGCGCAGCAGAAGGTGGCCAGTTCGACGTCGGTCAGATCGGTATCGACGGCATGGGCGTTTTCGGCCGGCAACGCCTGGTATTCGGCATAGCCGCCGTCGCGGCCATGGCCCATATAGTCGATGTCGGCCAGCGAATCGTCGTCGCGGTTGTAGATGGAGAAGTCCACCATTACCCGCTCGCCGATGCGCCCCGTGGGAACGCCTTCGCCGGTGGCGACGATGGTTCCCACGGTGTCGGCGCCCTGTATGCGCGGGAAGGTCAGCGTGTTGCCCTGTCGGCGCCAGGTGGAGACTGCGGCCGCATCCTCCTCCGTGCCGTAGGCGCCTTCACGCACCCACACGTCGGTGTTGTTCATGCCGCAGGCTGTGACTTTCACCAGCACCTCGCCGGGCGCAGGTTTCGGCACGGCAACATCGGTGCGGTAGACGAGCTTGTCGAGCCCGCCGTGGCCGGTCAGCAGGACGGCCGCCATGGTATCGGGGAGGAGGGGAGGTGTTGTCATTTCAGCCCAGCACGCTCTTCACCGCATCCGCCGTCTTCGCGACGACGGTATCAGCTTCTTTTTTCGTCAGGCAGAGCGGCGGGGCGAAGCCAAGAATGTCGCCCTGCGGCATGGCCCGGCCGAGGACGCCGCGCTCGGCCAGTGCGGCCGCCACCTGCGGGCCGATCTTGTCGGCGGCGTCGAAGAAGGTGCGATCGTCGCGATCCTTGACGAATTCGACCGCCGCCAGCAGGCCTTCGCCGCGCACCTCGCCGACATTCCCGTAGCCGCCGACCGCCTCTTGCAGCGCGTCCCTGAAATAGGGACCGACTTCGCCGGCATTGGTCACCAGATCGAGTTCGTCGATCAATTCCAGATTGGCGACGCCGGCCGCGGCACAGATCGGATGGGCGGAATAGGTCCAGCCATGGCCGATCGGGCCGAGCGCGTCGGAACCCTTGACCAGCCCTTCCCACATCCTTTCGCCGACGATGACGCCGGAGAGCGGTGCATAGGCCGAGGTCAGCCCCTTGGCGATGGTGATGAGGTCCGGCCTCATGCCGTAATGGTCGGAGCCGAACATCGAGCCCAGCCGTCCGAAGCCGGTCACCACCTCGTCCGCGACGAGCAGGATGTCGTATTTGTCGAGAACGGCCTGAATCTTCGGCCAGTAGCCGGCCGGAGGCGGCACGATGCCGCCGGTGCCCAGAACCGGCTCGCCGATGAAGGCGGCGATGGTGTCCGGTCCTTCGGCGAGGATCATCTCTTCCAGTCTGTCGGCGCAATATTGCGAGAACTGTTCTTCCGACAGCGAGCGATCCTCGCGGCGGAAGTAATACGGCGCTTCGGTGTGCAGGATCGGGACGCGCGGCAGGTCGAAGGCGTTGTGGAAGGCGGCGAGACCGGTCAGCGAGCCGGTCATGACGCCCGAGCCGTGATAGCCGCGCCAGCGCGAGATGATCTTCTTCTTCTCGGGCCGGCCGAGCACATTGTTGTAGTACCAGATCAGCTTGATGTTGGTTTCGTTGGCATCCGAGCCCGACAGGCCGAAATAGACGCGGCTCATGCCTTGCGGCGCACGGTCGATGATCATCTTGGCCAGCCGTATCGAGGCGTCGGTGCCGTGGCCGACATAGGCATGATAATAGGCAAGCTCCTTGGCCTGTTCGGCAATGGCGTCGGCGATTTTCTGGCGGCCATAGCCGACATTGACGCAATAGAGTCCAGCAAAGGCATCGATGCTCTTCCTGCCGTCGGTGTCCCAGATCGTCACGCCTTCGCCGCCGGCCATGATGCGGTTCGGCGTCTCGCCGCGCGCATGCATGCCCATATGGGTGGAGGGGTGGAAGAAGTGGTCGCGATCCCAGGCGGCGAGTTCGTTGGACTTGTCGAGCATAGTTGTCTCCTTTGCAGATTCGCCGGCTGGCTCACGCCAGGTCGAGGCAGATATATTTGAGGTCCGTGAAGGCCTCGATCCCGTGGCGGGAGCCTTCGCGGCCGAGCCCGGATTGCTTGACGCCGCCGAAGGGGATCGGCGCGCCGGTGATCTTGACGCGGTTGATGGCGACCATGCCATAGTCCAGCGCATTGGCCATGCGCCGCTGCCGCGCACCGTTCTGCGTCACCACATAGGCGACGAGGCCATATTCGGTGTCATTGGCGCGGGCGACAACCTCGTCCTCGCTGTCGAAGGCGGTGACGGCGGCGACCGGCCCGAAGGTTTCCTCGCGCATGATCAGCGCATCGTCGGGCACGCCGGCCAGCAGCGTCGGCTGGAAGAACAGCGGCCCGGCTTCATGGCGTGACCCGCCGCAGACAAGCTGTGCCCCGCGCGTCAGTGCGTCGGCGACCTGCTCCTCGACCTTGGCGACGGCCCGCTCATGCATCAGCGGGCCGATGTCGGCGCCGGGCGTCAGGCCCTCGGCTACTTTCAGCGCCTCGATGCGGCGAGCAAAAGCCGTACAGAAGGCATCGTAGAGCGGCCGCTCGACATAGATGCGGTTGGCGGCAAGGCAGTCCTGCCCGGACGTGGCGAATTTGGCGTCGAGCGCGGTCTGCGCGGCACGTTCCGGATCGGCGTCGGCGAAGACGATCAGCGGCGCATGGCCGCCCAGTTCCATCACCAACCGCTTCATGGTTGGTGCGCACTGGCTGGCGATCCGCCTTCCGATCTCGGTCGAACCGGTGAAGCTTAGCGCCCGCACGCGGCTGTCCGCGCACAGCGTGCCGACAATCGGTGCTGCCGCGCCGGTGACGATGTTGAATACGCCCGCGGGGATGCCGGCACGTTCGCCAAGCTCGGCCAGCGCCAGCGCCGACAGCGGCGTTTGCGAGGAGGGATGCGCCACGATGGTGCAGCCGGCGGCCAACGCAGCAGCGGCCTTGCGCGTCAGCATGGCGGACGGGAAGTTCCACGGCGTCACGATGCCGACGACGCCGAGCGGCTCGCGCCGCACCGCCATTTCCGCGCCGGGCAGATGGCTGGTTACGCCCTCTACGTTGAGCCGTTTGGCCTCTTCCGCATACCATTCGACGAAGGAGGTGGCATAGTCGATCTCGCCCCGCGCTTCCTTGAGCGGCTTGCCCTGTTCCAGCGTCATCAGCAGGGCGAGGTCTTCCCTGGCGGCGACGATCAGCTCGTACCAGTTGCGCAGCAGGCGCGAGCGCTCCTGCGGCAGCAGCGCGCGCCAAGCGGGAAACGCTCTGGACGCGGCTGCGATGGCTTCCGTGGTCTGTCCTTCGTCGAGCGCGGCGACGAAGGCGAGGCTCGCGCCGCTGGCCGGGTCGGTGACCTCGAAGCTGCGGGCCGCCGCGCTGGCCGTCCAGTGGCCGTCGACATAGGCGAGTTCGCGGTAAAGCCGCCGGTCGACGAGACGGTCGAGCGCTTCATGGCGCTGCTGGCGGGAAAAATGCGCGGACATGGCGTGGCCTCCCTGTGACGGGACCAGTCTAGGCAGGGATAGGGGAGAGAGGGTCCGTTCCGGCCGGGCGGCATGGAGAAAGTCTCTATTTCGTGCCCGGATGACGCGCGATGTCTCTGCCTGTGCTTAGAGCGGCGGACGCCCGGATAAATCCGGGCTGCCGCTCCATCTATTTGTCTTGGCCGCATTTATGCGACGTCAGACAATTCCGTCTGACTGCAAAATGCTCTAGCCGGCCGGGCCGGCCAGTTCAGCCACCGGCAGCACGGTGTCGTCCTTCACGGTCTTGGTGACGATGTAGGTGAAATAGCGGTCGATGCCGATTTCGCGTTCGAGCAGCGAATCAATCAGGCGCTGATAGGCGTCGATGTCGCGCGTCATCACCTTGAGCAGATAGTCGACGCCACCGCCCACCGACCAGCAGGCGACGATTTCGGGCGTATCGCGCACCACCCGTTCGAAACGCTCGAAATCCGCCTGCCGGTGGTTGGCGAGCGTGACCTCCACCAGCACGCTGGTGACCGGCGCAATCGCCCGCACCGAGACGCGGGCATGGTAGCCGGTGACGATGCCGGCCTTTTCCAGCCGCGCCAGCCGCATCCAGCACGGTGTTGGCGACAGCCCAACCTGCTCGGCGAGCTTCAGCTTGGTGATGCGCCCGTCGCGCTGGATCGCGTCGAGGATCTTGAGGTCTGTCGCGTCGAGCTTCGTGGCGGCCATGGCGTTCCGGTTTCGTGCTGCGACCGCACCATGAAGGTGAATGATTTCGATTGTCAATTGAACTGATTTCGATCTCTAATGAAGTCATGACACAATGGCGACCCGACCCCGCCCTGATCCGCCGCCCTGCCTATCTGTCGCTGGCCGACCAGTTCGCCCGCGCCATCCATGACGGCCGGCTCGAAAACGGCGAGCGCCTGCCCACCCACAGGGCGCTGGCGGACGAGCTGGCGCTTTCGGTGCAGACGGTAAGCCGCGCCTATGAGGAGTTGATCAGGCGCGACCTCGTCGTCGGGGAGATCGGCCGCGGCAGCTTCGTGCAGACCCAGCGCCGCGAGCCCGACCCGCCCTATTTGCCCGAGCGCCCCGGCGAGGTCATCGACCTGTCGATCCTCAAGCCGGTGTGCGAGCTGATGCATTTGGAGCGGCTGAAGCAGGGCCTGGCCTGGCTGGCGGGGGAGCTGCCGGCCAGTTCGGCGCTGTCGTTCCGCCCCAACATGGTGTTTCCCCGCCACCGCGCTGTGGCCGTGGAATGGCTGCGGGCCTGCGGATTGGAGGTCTCGCCGCAGAACGTCACGCTGACCAACGGCGCCACCGGAGGCATGACGGTGGCCTTGATGAGCGTTGCCCCGCCCGGTTCCACCGTGGCCACCGAAGCCATCGGACACCATACGCTGGTGCCGCTGGCGCGCTATCTCGGCTTCAATCTGGAGGGGCTGCCGATCGACGACGAGGGCATCGTGCCCGAGGCATTCGATGCGGCCTGCCGCCAGAGCGACATCCGCGCCGTGTTTGTGCAGCCCTCGGTCATCAATCCCACGGCCTCGCTGATGGGTTCGGTGCGCCGTTCGCAACTGGCCGAAGTGGCGCGCCGGCACGACATCGCCATCATCGAGAACGATGTGCTCGGCCCGCTGGTCGAGGATTGCGCCCCGCCTGTCGCCCATTTCGCGCCGGAACGCACCCTTTATGTCACCTCGTTCAGCAAGATCACCGTGCCGGGCCTGCGCATCGGCTATCTGGCCGTGCCGGACCGCTACGTCACGGCCGTTGCCAACCGGCATCTGGTGACGAACTGGATGGCGACGCCGATGGTGGCGGAGATCGCCACCAAATGGGTGAGCGACGGCACCGCCATGGAGCTGGTGCGCTGGCAGCGCGAAGCCGTGCGCCGCCGACTCGCCATCGCCGCGGAGGCGCTGGAGGGGATTGCCTTCCGCGCCCATCGCGACGGCCTGCATATCTGGCTGCCGCTGCCGGATGGCCGCGCCGAGGAAGGGTTCGTCGCGCAGGCGCGCCTGCAAAGCGTGGCCATCGCGCCCGGCGCTTCCTTCCGCATTGCGGAGGGGCCATGGCAACCGGCGGTGCGCATTTCGCTCGGCTCGACCACCGAGAGCGAGTTGCGCACCGGGCTGGGCGTCGTCACCCGGCTGCTGCTGGCCGATCCGGAACACCTGCTGCTGGCCATCTAGAGGCGCCTGTTTTTCGCTCGAAATTCGACGACCTCGCAAATATTGTCATGATATTATTTTGGCAATTGACATGATTTGAAGTCGTCCTCATCGTAAAGACCGGAACATCCTCTTGAGCGGGGAAGACATTGGCCGAACCCATTGTCAGGATCGATTCGATCACCAAGAGCTTCGGTGCCTTCAAGGTGCTGGACGGCTTGTCGATGCAGGTCATGCCCGGCGAGAAGCTGGCGCTGATCGGCCCCTCGGGTTCCGGCAAGACCACGATCCTGCGCATCCTCATGACGCTGGAACGCATCGACGGCGGCCATATCGAGGTCGAGGGCGAGCAGCTTTACCATATGGAGCGCGGGGGCAAGCTTGTGCCCGCCGACGAGCGGCATCTGGCCAGGATGCGCCAGAAGATCGGCATGGTGTTCCAGCTCTTCAACCTGTTTCCGCACAAATGCGTGCTCGACAATGTGACCCTGGCACCGATGCTGACCAAGGGCGTGCCGAAGGCGCAGGCACAGAAGCGCGCCATGGAACTGCTCGACATGGTGGGCATGGCCGACAAGGCCAAGGCCATGCCCGCACAGCTTTCCGGCGGCCAGAAGCAGCGCGTGGCGATTGCGCGGGCGCTGGCGCTGTCGCCCAAGATCATGCTGTTCGACGAGGTCACCTCGGCGCTCGATCCGGAACTGGTCGAGGAGGTGCTGAACGTCATGCGCCGGCTGGCCGACGAGACCGACATGACCATGCTTCTGGTCACCCACGAGATGGGTTTCGCCCATGACTTCGCCGACCGCGTGCTGTTCTTCGACCGCGGCCGCATCGTGGAAGAGGGCAGGCCGGAGGAGATCTTCCGCAATCCAAAGCAGGAGCGCACGCAAAGCTTCCTGAAGAAGATCATCGCGGCCGGACATCGGGTCTGACCGCACGGAGCGGCTTGCCGCGCCGAATGCCGCAGAAACCGCAAGACAGAAAACAGAAGAGGAACCGGGAACAATGAGAAAAATGGGAATTCTTGCAGGCGCCGCCGGACTGGCCTTCGCTGCCGTTCTGGCCGTCTCCGCCACCGCAAAAGCCGATGACGCCAAGCTGGAACAGTTGAAGGCGCAGGGCTTTGCCCGCCTCGCCATCGCCAACGAGCCGCCCTATACGGCGGTGGCCGCCGACGGCAAGGTCTCCGGCGCCGCTCCCGATGTGGCGCGCGAGGTGTTCAAGCGTCTCGGGGTGGAAGACGTTGTCGCTTCGATCTCCGAATATGGAGCCATGATCCCCGGCCTTCAGGCGGGCCGCTTCGATGTCGTCACCGCCGGCCTGTTCATGAAGCCGGAGCGCTGCGCGGCGGTCGCCTATTCGGAGCCGGTGCTGTGCGATGCCGAGGCGATGCTGGTGAAGAAAGGCAATCCCAAGGGCTTCAAGAGCTATGAGGACGTCGCCAAGGATCCGTCCGCCAGGATCGGTGCGCCGGGCGGCGGCACCGAGGAGAAACTGGCGCTCAACGCTGGCGTGCCGCGCGACCGCGTGATCGTGGTGCCGGACGGCCAGAGCGGCCTCAAGATGGTGCAGGATGGCCGCATCGACGCCTATTCGCTGCCGGTGCTGTCGATCAACGATCTGGTCCAGAAGGCCAACGATCCGAACCTTGAGGTCATCGCGCCGGTCGAGGGCGCGCCGGTCTATTGCGATGGCGCGGCCTTCAACAAGAAGGATACCGCGCTGCGCGATGCCTTCGACGTCGAACTGGCGAAGATGAAGGAGTCCGGCGAGTTCGCCAAGATTATCGAGCCCTACGGCTTCTCGGCCGCTGCGGCGATCTCGACGACCCGCGAGAAGCAGTGCGCTGCCCAGTAAATCCTGATTCCTCACCCGCCCTCTGTCCGAGCAGGGCGAAGGGCGGGTGAGAGAGAATTCGGAAATCGAACTCGACAGGGCTCCATGATCGACTGGTCCGGATATGTCGGCCTGATGCTGCAGGGCGCGCTCGTCACCATCGAGCTGACGCTGATGGGATCGGTGCTGGCGCTCTTCATGGCTTTTGTGGCGGGGCTCGGCCGGCTGTCGCGCTTCTTCGCCGTCAGGGCACTGGCCACCGCCTATATCGAGTTCTTCCGCGGCACCTCGATCTTCGTGCAGCTGTTCTGGGCCTATTTCGTGCTGCCGTTCCTCGGCATCGAACTGACGCCCTTGCAGGCGGGTGTGCTGGCGCTCGGCCTCAATGTCGGCGCCTATGGGGCGGAGGTGGTGCGTGGTGCGGTGCAATCCATCGGCAAGGAGCAATATGAGGCCTGCGTGGCGCTCAATCTCGGCCGCTGGCAGGGCATGCGCCATGTCATCCTGCCGCAGGCCTTCCTTCTCATGCTGCCGACCTTCGGCAACAACGCCATCGAGCTGTTGAAGGCGACCTCGATCGTGTCGCTGATTTCGCTGGCCGACCTGACCTTCCAGGCACAGGTGGTGCGTGCCCAGACCGGCAACACGCTGGTGCCGTTCAGCGCCATCCTGATCGGCTATTTCGCGCTGGCGCTGGTCATCTCCTGGGGCGTGCGCAGCCTCGAGCGGCGGCTTGCGCGCGGCATCGACGGGGTGCGTGTGTGATGGAGTGGGCCCGCTAATGGAATGGGATTGGAACTTCGTCCGTGAGATCATGCCCACCCTCATCGAGGGGGTGAAGATCACCGTTCTCGCCACCATCCTCGGCTCGGCGCTGGCGGCGGTGGTCGGCCTTGCCATCGCCCTGCTGCGCCGCTCCTCCAACCGGCTGGTGTCGCGGCCGGTCGGCTTCTTCGCCGAGTTCATCCGTGGCACGCCGCTTCTGGTGCAGCTCTACTTCATCTTCTATATCCTGCCCGATTTCGGCATCCTTTTGCCGCCGCTGCTGGCCGGCGTCATCGGGCTCGGCCTGCACTATGGCACCTATACGGCCGAGGTTTACCGGGCCGGTATCGACAATGTGCCGCGCGGGCAGTGGGAGGCGGCCAAGGCCTGCAACCTCGATGCGCGCCAGACATGGATGCATATCATCCTGCCGCAGGCCATCCCGCCGATGATCCCGGCGCTGGCCAACTATTTCATCGCCATGTTCAAGGAAACGCCGCTGCTGTCGGCCATCACCGTGCTGGAACTGATGAACCAGGCCAAGAGCGTCGCCAACACCTACTACCGCTATATCGAACCGATGACGCTGGTGGGCGCCTTCTTCCTCGTTATCAGCCTGTTTTCGGTGGTGTTGCTGCGCTGGCTGGAACGGCGTTTCGGGCGAGTGGAGAGCTAGGCCATGGATGCTCCCGTCGATATCCGCCTTCACGGCAACCGCCCGCCGCTCGATCCGCGTCCGCTGGAAAGGCGCGTCGGCCTCGTCATCCTGGCCACGGACCACACCACGGAGCCGGATTTCCGCCGCATGGTGGCGAGCGACCGCATCGGCGTCTATGTGGCGCGCATTGCCTATGCCAATCCGACCACGCCGGAGAACCTGCGCCGCATGCAGCCGGCGCTGACCGAAGGCGCCTCCCTCATCCTGCCCGGCGAGCCGCTCGATGCCATCTGCTATTCCTGCACCTCGGCCTCGGTGGTGATCGGCGATGGCGAGATCGAGGTGGCGATCCGCGCGGCCAAGCCCGGCGTGCCGGTGGTGACGCCCACCATGGCCGCCATGCGCGGCCTCAAGGCGCTCGGCGCCCGGCGCATCAGCGTGCTTACCCCCTATGTGACGGAGACCGGCCGGCCGATGTCCGACTATTTCCGCCGGCACGGGTTCGATCTGGCAAGCTTCACCTGCCTCGGCCTGGATGACGACCGGGAGATGGCGCGCATAAAGCCCTCCGCGCTGGTCGATCTGGCGCGCGAAGCCATGGCCGATGATGCGGAGGCGCTCTTCATCTCCTGCACGGCGCTGCGTTCGGCCGGCGTCGCCGCCGAAATCGAGGCCGCGATCGGCCGGCCGGTGGTGACCTCCAATCAGGCGACGGCATGGAACTGCCTGCGCCTGTGCGGCGATGCCGAACCACGCCTGCAATGGGGGCGGCTGATGACCCTGCCGCTTGCCCTTGATTGATCGCCATGCAGACAGTCCCTCTCCATGACATCGAAGCCGCGCGCCGACGCATCGCCGATCGCATCGTGGCGACGCCGACGGTTTCCTCCACATCGCTGAGCGAACGGTTCGGCGTGCCGGTGCATCTCAAGCTGGAACAGCGCCAGATCACCGGCAGCTTCAAGCTGCGCGGCGCGTCCAATGCGATCGCCTCATTGAGCCCGCAGGAAAAGGCGCGGGGCGTGGTGGCCGCTTCCACCGGCAATCACGGTCGGGCGCTGGCCCATGCGGCGCGGCTGGAAGGCGTGCGCGCCGTAATCTGCATGTCGAAGCTGGTGCCGGCCAACAAGGTCGATGAAATCCGCCGGCTCGGTGCCGAAATCCGCATTGTCGGCAACAGCCAGGACGACGCCCAGGTCGAAGTCGAGCGTCTGGTGGCGGATGAGGGACTGGCGATGGTGCCGCCCTTCGACGATCCGGCCATTATCGCGGGGCAGGGCACGCTCGGGCTGGAAATCGCGGAAGCCGTGCCGAATGTGGCCACGGTGCTGGTGCCGCTGTCCGGCGGCGGGCTGGCGGCGGGCGTGGCAGCGGCGGTCAAGGGCCTGAAGCCATCGGCAAAAGTCATCGGCATTTCCATGGAGCGCGGGCCGGCGATGAAGGCCAGCCTCGATGCCGGCCGGCCGGTGCAGGTGAAGGAACTGCCGACGCTGGCGGATTCGCTCGGCGGCGGCGTCGGGCTCGACAACCGGCTGACCTTCGCCATGTGCCGCGACCTTCTCGACGATGTGGTGCTGCTTTCCGAGGATGAGATCGCCGCCGGCATCGTCCATGCCTATGAGCAGGAACGCGAGATCGTGGAGGGGGCCGGGGCGGTCGGCATTGCAGCACTGCTGGCCGGAAAGGTGAAGCCGTCCGGGCCGACCGTCCTCATCCTGTCCGGCCGCAACATCGACATGGGCCTGCATCGAAGCATCGTATGTGGGACGGCGGAAGCGGAGCGCGCGGCATGAGGTCGATGACCATCCTCACCGAAGCCGAACTGCGGCAGATCGTGAAGCTCGACCTTGACGCCGTGGCCTGCGTTGAGAACGCATTCCGGGCGCTCGCCACGCAGAAGGTGGCTATGCCGCCGATCCTGCGGCTCGACATTCCCGAACATCGCGGCGAGGTCGACGTCAAGACGGCCTATGTGCCGGGAATCGACGGCTTCGCCATCAAGATCAGCCCCGGCTTCTTCGACAATCCGAAGCTCGGCCTGCCGAGCACCAACGGGCTGATGGTTTTGCTTTCGGCCACGACCGGGCTGACCGAAGCGCTGCTGCTCGACAATGGCTACCTCACCGATGTCCGCACCGCTGCTGCGGGGGCAGTAGCGGCCAAACATCTGGCGCGCGAGGATGCCGCCGTCGCCGCCATTTTCGGCGCCGGTATGCAGGCGAAGCTGCAACTGGAGGCGCTGAAGCTGGTGCGGCCGATAAAGCAGGCGCGCATGTGGGCCCGCGACCCGGCCAGGGCCGAACGCACCGCCGGCGAACTGCGCGAACTTCTGGGCATCGAAGTGCGTGCCGAGCCGGATGCGGCAAAGGCTGCCGCCGATGCCGACGTGATCGTGACCACGACGCCGGCGACCGAGCCGCTCATCCATGCCGGCTTCGTCTCCGCCGGCCAGCATATCACCGCCATGGGTTCGGATGCGGAACACAAGAACGAGATCGCGCCGGCGATCATCCGCATGGCCGATCTTTATGTCGCCGACAGCGCCGCGCAGACGCGCCGGCTGGGCGAGTTGCACCATGCCATCGATGCCGGGCTGGTTACCGCCGATGCCGGAGTCACGGAACTCGGCCAGATCGTCGCCGGTCTCAAGCCCGGCCGCCGTTCCGCCTCCGACATCACGCTGGCCGATCTCACCGGCACCGGCGTGCAGGATACTGCCATCGCCACGCTGGCGCGCGACCGCGCCCGGGCAGTCGGGGCGGGGACCATTCTGGAAAGCTGATGCCGGCCGCAAGGCCCTAACGAGGAACGTCGAGAATGCAGCCCAACCTGAAATTCAGCCGGGAGGAATATGGCGAGCGTCTGGAAAAGACGCGCCGGGCCATGGATGCGGAAGGCATCGATCTCCTGATCTGCTCCGATCCCTCCAACATGGCCTGGCTGACCGGCTATGACGGGTGGTCGTTCTATGTGCATCAGGCCGTGGTCGTGCCGCCGGAGGGCGAACCGATCTGGTTCGGACGCGGACAGGACGCCAACGGGGCAAGGCGCACGGCCTATCTCAGCCCGGAAAACATCATCGGCTATCCCGATCACTATGTGCAGTCCACCGAGCGTCATCCGATGGATTATCTGGCCGGCATCCTTGCCGACAAGGGGTGGGGCGCGAAGCGCATCGGCGTCGAGATGGACAATTACTGGTTCTCGGCCAAGGCTTTTGCCTCGCTGCAACAGCATTTGCCCAATGCGCGCTTCGAGGATGCGACGGCGCTGGTGAACTGGCAGCGCGCCATCAAGAGCCCGACCGAAATCGGCTATATGAGGAAGGCCGCTCGCATCGTGGAGGCCATGCACCAGCGCATCCTCGACAAGGTCGAGGTGGGCATGCGCAAATGCGATCTGGTGGCCGAGATCTATGACGCCGGCACGCGCGGCGTGGACGGGCCCGATGGCCGGTTCGGCGGCGACTATCCGGCCATCGTGCCGCTGCTGCCGTCCGGGGCCGATGCTTCCGCACCGCATCTCACCTGGGACGACAGGCCGATGAAGGCAGGCGAGGGCACCTTCTTCGAGATCGCCGGCTGCTATCACCGCTACCACTGCCCGCTTTCGCGAACGGTGTTCCTCGGCAAGCCGACGCAAGCGTTCCTCGACGCCGAGAAGGCGACGCTGGAGGGCATGGAGGCCGGGCTGGCGGCGGCAAAGCCCGGCAATGCCTGCGAGGACATCGCCAACGCCTTCTTCGCGATGCTGAAGAAGTACGGCATCGTCAAGGACAACCGCACCGGCTATTCGATCGGGCTTTCCTATCCGCCGGACTGGGGCGAGCGCACCATGAGCCTGCGCCCCGGTGACCGCACCGAGCTGAAACCCGGCATGACCTTCCATTTCATGACCGGCCTGTGGCTGGAAGACATGGGGCTGGAGATTACCGAATCCATCCTTATCACCGAGACCGGCGTCGAATGCCTCGCCAATGTGCCGCGCAAGCTGGTGGTGAAGGACTAGGACATGCCGAAGCCTTCCCCCATTTCCCCGACCGTCGATTTCGACCGCGATGGGGTGCAGCACGGTTTCCTGCGCCTCCCCTACAGCCGCGACGATTCCGCCTGGGGCTCGGTGATGATCCCGATCTGCGTGGTCAGGAACGGTGAAGGTCCGACGGCGCTGCTGACCGGGGCCAATCATGGCGACGAATATGAGGGGCCGCTGGCCCTCTACGAACTGGCGCGCACGCTGGATCCGGGCCAGGTTTCCGGCACGGTCATCATCGTGCCGGCCATGAACTATCCGGCCTTCCGTGCGGGCACGCGCACCTCGCCCATCGACAAGGGCAACATGAACCGTTCGTTCCCCGGCAGGCCGGACGGCACGGCGACGGAAAAGATCGCCGACTATTTCCAGCGCGAGCTGCTGCCGCGTGCCGATATCGTCTTCGATTTCCATTCGGGCGGCCGTACGCTCGATTTTCTGCCCTATTGCGCGGCGCATATCCTCCCGGACAAGGCACAGGAGGCGAAGGCCTTCGCGGCGGTGGAGGCCTTCTCGGCACCGTTCTCGATGAAGATGCGCGAAATCGATGCCGTGGGCATGTACGACACGGCGGCGGAGGAAATGGGCAAGGTCTTCGTCACCACCGAGCTTGGCGGCGGCGGCACGGCCCGCGCCGAAACGGTGCGCATCGCACGGCGCGGCATCGCCAATGTGCTGCGCCATGCCGGCATTCTGGATGGGGCGGTCGAGAAGGCCCAAACCCGCTGGCTGGACATGCCGTCCGACGATTGCTTCGCTTTCGCAGAGGACGACGGCATGTTCGAGACCATGGTGGACCTTGGCGAGGACGTGCGCGAGGGCATGGTCATTGCCCGCATCCACTCCCTCGGCCGCACCGGTATCGCGCCGCAGAAGGTCAGGGCAAAAATGCCCGGCCTTCTCGTCGCCCGGCATTTCCCCGGCCTCGTCAAGGCCGGCGACTGCATGTGTGTCGTGGCGCAATAATTCCAACCGCACCGCCGAACGCTTGCCCGCCGATGCGTCACGCCACCACTTCGGCGGCCTGCCGGAGGCTGGCGGCGAGCAGCCGGGCCCAGTCCTCGACGGCCTTTCTGCCTGTCGTCAGGTCGTTGCGGATCTCGAACTCAACGCAAGGATAGCCGCGTTTCTCGCCATGGACGGGAATGGCATAGTCGGTGTCGTCGCCCACCGCATAGGGCTCGTTCACCCCTACCGCGTAGTCGGTGTTGGCCTGAAGATAATGCACGACCCGCGGTGCGAGCACCGTGTCGCGGTTGAACAGCACGCCGATCTGCCAGGGACGGGCGACGCCCTTGAAGACCGGCGTGAAGGAATGCACCGTGGCCAGGATCGTTCGACGGCCCGCCGTGTCGCGGGCGTCGAGGGCTTCGGTCACCGCGTCGTGGAACGGATGGAAAACCTCCGTGATGCGCGCCTCGATTTCTTCCGATGACAGGTTCGTATTGCCGGAAACAACGGTCGTTTCGCTGATCTCAGGAATGAAGGACGCGACGTCCGGCTGGCGGTTGCAGTCGCAGACCAGACGCGAATAGCGCTGCATGTAGAGCGGCGCGTCCAGCAGCGTGGCAAGTTCCATTGCGATATCGCGGGCGCCGATGTCCCACGCGATATGCCGGGAGCGGTCCACCTCGTCGAGGCCCAAGGTGCCGAGGCTGGCCGGAAGGAGCCGGCCCGCATGCTCGCAGATCAGGAAGAAGTCCGAAGTGCCCTGCGGATTGAACACCTCCAGCGGATGCGGCTCGCCAGCGCCCAGAAGCCGGGACGGCACGACGGCGGAAGGCTGGGGCGACATGATGGTCCTCCGATGTACGAAATTGTACAAAATCGCTATTATTTTTGTACTTGTATCTTTTGGTTGACGCAAACGCCTATTCACGAATACGCTTCATGCAGCAGAAAACGGGGAACGATAGCGAGCGTGTCGGCGCCGGACGTCATCACTGCGGACAGCCTGTCCCGCCGCTTCGGCGGTCTGGTGGCGGTCGAGGGCTATTCGCTGGCATTGCGCCAGGGCGAACTCGTCGGCCTGATCGGCCCTAACGGGGCCGGCAAGACCACGGCGTTCAATCTGTTGACCGGCATTATCCGCCCGACCTCCGGGCGAATCCGTATTGCTGGCGAGGATCTTACGGGGAGGGCGCCCAACGCGCTGGCGCGCCGCGGCGTCGCGCGTACCTTCCAGAACATCCGCCTGTTCAGTGATCTTTCCGTCCTGGAAAACATCATGTGCGGCGCGCATATGCGCCACGGTGCATCCTTTGTCTCCACGCTGCTGCAACTGCCGGCCTTCCGCCGGGCTGAAGGCGTGATCGGGCAGCGGGCGATGGAGATCGCGGAACTGACCGGTCTGGCCCATATGGCGGCGCGGCGCGCCGGAGACCTTTCCTATGGAGACCAGCGCCGGGTCGAGATCGCGCGCGCTCTCGCCAGCGAGCCGGCCGCCCTTTTGCTCGACGAGCCCGCAGCCGGTCTCAACCCGTCGGAGACCGAAGCGCTCGTTGCCCTCATACGCGGCGTCAACCGGCAACTCGGCATCGCCGTGATGGTGGTCGAGCACGACATGCGCCTGGTCATGGGGCTCTGCCAGCGCATTCAGGTGCTCAATCGCGGGAGGCTGGTGGCGGACGGCACCCCGACGGAGGTGCAGAACGATCCCGGCGTCATCGAAGCCTATCTCGGCACAAGGCGAAGTGGCGGCGCAAATGCTTGAGGTGCAGGACCTGCATGTGTTTCGCGGCGCCACCCATGTGCTCAAGGGCATATCGCTCGATGTGCGCGAGGGCGAGACGGCAGCGCTGATCGGCGCCAACGGAGCCGGCAAGTCGACCACCTTGCAGACGCTTTCCGGGCTGCTGCGGCCCGGTTCGGGAGCCGCCGTCTTCAAGGGAACCTCGGGACCTGTCGATCTCACCCGCGCGACGCCCGAGCGGATCGTCGGCGAGGGGCTGGTCCAGTCGCCGGAGGGGCGGCAGATTTTCCACTCGCTCAGCGTGGCGGAGAACCTCGCCATGGGCGCCTATCTGCGCGGCGACCGCGACGAAGTGCGCAACACGCTGGAGCGTGTCCACGACCTGTTTCCGATCCTTAAGGAGCGCGCGAATTCGGCCGGCGGCACCCTGTCGGGAGGCGAGCAGATGATGCTGGCCATCGGCCGCGCCCTTCTGGCGCAACCCCGCCTGCTGCTGCTCGACGAGCCTTCGCTGGGCTTGGCCCCGCAGATGATCGAGCGCATCTTCGACGTGATCGCGACGTTGAAGGAGCAGGGAACGACGATCCTGCTGGTCGAGCAGAACGCCGCCATGGCGCTCGACATCGCCGACCGCGCCTATGTGCTGGAAAACGGCGTCATCACCCTGTCGGGAACCGGATCGGAGCTTGCCGGCAACGACCGGGTGCGGCAGGCCTATCTGGGGATGGCGCAATGAGCCAGTATGTCTTCCAGCAGATCATCAACGGGCTGGCGCTGGGCAGCCTCTATGCGCTGGTGGCCATCGGCTTTTCGATGATCTACGGCATCGTGCGGCTGATCAATTTCGCCCATGGCGATCTGGTGATGATCGGCGCTTTCACCACGCTCGGCCTCGTCGCCTACGGCGTGCCATGGCCGCTGATCCTGATGTTCGTGCTGCTGGTCGGCGCACTGGCCGGCATGACCATCGAGGCGACTGTGTTCCGCCCGATGCGCGGCGCGCAGCAGGTCACGGGCTTCATCGCCACGCTGGCCGTCTCGATCGTCATCCAGAACACCGGCCTGATGATCCTGTCGGGTCAGCCGCGTAACTTCCTCTTTCCCGCCTTCATGCGCCAGCGCGTGCAGATCGGCACGGTCAGCGCCTCGCTCACCGATCTCACCATCATCGGCCTGACGGTGGTGCTGATCGCGCTGCTGCTCGTCATCGTCTACCGCACGCGGCTGGGCACCGCCATGCGCGCCACCGCCGACAATTTAGCGGCGGCGCGGCTGATGGGCATCGCCGTCAATCGCACGATCCTCACCGCCTTCGCCATCGGCTCGGCGCTGGCCGCCGCGGCGGGGCTGCTGTGGGGCGGCAAGTTCGGCCAGATCGATCCGCTGCTCGGTTTTGCGCCGGGGCTGAAGGCCTTCATCGCCTGCGTGATCGGCGGGGTGGGCTCGATCGGCGGGGCCATGCTGGGCGGCTATCTGCTGGGTCTGGCCGAGGTGCTGTTCGTCGGCCTGCTGCCGCCGGAATTCGCCGGCTATCGCGATGTGTTCGTGTTCACGATGCTGATCCTCATCCTGCTTCTCAAGCCATCGGGACTGTTCGTGCGTCATGTCGAGGAAAGAGCCTGACATGACGGCGGTCCGCAGCTTCACCGGTCCGGTCGCCGGCATCGCCATTCTGGGCGCCTGCGCCGCCCTGGTCTATGGGGCACAGGCAGTGCTCAGCTCCTATCTGGTGACCCTCCTTGCCATCATGCTGATCAACATGGCGCTCGCCGTGTCGCTCAATATCAGCAACGGGCTGGCCGGCCTGTTCTCTCTCGGTCATCCGGCCTTCATGACCATCGGCGCCTATGTCTCGGCCGTGCTGACCTTTCCGCCCGGGCGCAAGGATTTCATGCTGCCGGACCTGCCGTCGTTCCTGATGACGACCCAGCTTCCGCTGCTGCCGGCGCTGCTGGTGGCCGGCATAACCGGCGCGGTCATCGCCTTCCTCGTCGGCCTGCCGGTGCTGCGCCTGAAAGGGCATTACCTGGCCGTGGCAACGCTCGGCCTGATCGTCATCGTGCAGGGACTGGCCACCAACTGGACCGGCCTGACGAGGGGCGGCTCCGGCCTCAACGGCATTCCGAGGCTCACCGGCATCTGGTGGTGCTTCGGCTTTGCCGCCGTGGTCGTCTATACGGCGCTGCGCCTGAAATTTTCCTCGCTGGGCCGGGCGATGATGGCCACGCGCGAGAACGCGCTGGCGGCCGAAAGCTCCGGCGTCAGCACCTATCGCATCCGCATGCTGGCCTTCGTGCTGGGCGCTTTCTTCGCTGCCGTTGCCGGCGGCCTGATGGTGCACCTGATCACCGTGGTGACGCCCAAATCCTACTCCGTTGTGCTGGCATTCAACCTCGTCGCCATGGTGGTGATCGGCGGCACCGGCAGCATCACCGGCTCCATTGTCGCCGCCGTGGCGCTGACCGGATTGTCGGAAGCCGTGCGCCCGCTGGAGGAAAAGCTCGGCCTTTACGGCCTCAGCCAGGTCATCGTGGCGCTGGGCCTGATCCTCGTCCTGTTCTTCCGCCCGAACGGGCTGCTGGGGTCCGGCGAGCCGCGTTTCGTGCGCCGCATCTTCGGAGGTTTTCTGCCATGAACGCACCGCGCCCGCGCGACATCTACGCCTCGCGCGCCCAGCCGATCGTGGCCGAGCGCACCGGTCTCCTGATCATCGACGCCCAGAACTGGGTGATGGACGAGCCCAACCGCCAGCCCCGCCCGACCTTCTACCGGCAGGCGCGCGAAACCGTCATCCCGAACCTGCAAAGGCTGGCGGCAGCCTGCCGCCGGTGCGGCATCGAGGTGATCTATACGGTGATGGAGAATTTCACGGAGGATGGCCGCGACCGCAGCCTCGACTACAAGCTGTCGAACTTCTTCATCGCCAAGGGTTCGCATGACGCCAGGGTGATCGACGAACTGGCCCCGCTCGGTGACGAGATGGTCATCCCCAAGACCTCGTCCAGCCTCTTCAACTCGACCAATTTCGAATATCTGGCGCGCAATATCGGCCTCGACACCATCATCGTCACCGGCTTCCTCACCGACCAGTGCGTCGACCACACCATCCGCGACGGCGCCGATCGAGGCTTCCATATGATCTGCGTCCGCGACGGCTGCGCCACCGACACGCAGGAGCGCCATATCGCTGCGCTCAACGCCTTCAAGGGCTATTGCCGCACCGAAACCACCGACAGCCTGCTCGAACAGCTCGGCGTTCAATAGGCAGCGCGGTAGCGGCTGCACTGGTCCTCGTCGGACAGGTCACGCATCAGGCTGGCCTCGAAGCGCTTGTGGGCGAGATAGGCCTGCTTGAGTTCCGCGCCGATCATTTCATCCATATCGGCGTCCGCCTCGAACAGGTCGAGTGCCGCGTCGAGCGATTGCGGCAGGCGGGCGATGCCGAGCCGCTCCAGTTCCTGTTGCGGCAGGTTCTGCGGTGCGCCCTCGCACACCTCGGCGATGGGCAGGCCGCGATCCAGCCCATAGAGCCCAGCGGCCAGGATGGCGCCCAGCACCAGATAGGGGCTCGCCGCCGCGTCGGCGGCGCGGAACTCGAAATGGTACTGGCGCGATATATCGGTGCCGGCGCTGGTGAAGACCGGGCAGATGCGCACGCCGGCCTCGCGGTCGCGATAGCCGAGATTGTTGTAGGCCGCGCTCCAGCGATTGGGTGTCAGTCTGAGATAGGAGATGGTCGCGGCGGCGGTCAGCGCGGTGATCGCCGGCATCTTGGCCAAGATGCCGGCGATGAACGCCCCGGCGGTGGCCGACAGCCCGTCCTTGTGGTTCGGGTCATGGTTGACGGGCCGGCCGCTCGCTGCCTCGAACAGACTGAAATGGACATGCACGCCATTGCCCACCGAATCCGGCCGCAGGATCGGCGTGAAGCTGGCGCGCCGGCCGAGCCGGGTGGCGACCGCGCGGGCGATTTCGCGCACCATAACCGCCTGGTCCGCCGCCGTGACGCTGACCGTCGGGCCGACCGTCACCTCATATTGCATCGGCCCGTATTCCGGCATGAAAGTGTCGAGTTCTACGCCGGCCCGCTGCAACGCGCCGAGATAGGCTTCGGCGAACAGGTCCTGCCGGCGGAAGGCATCGAGCGCGTAGCTGGAATTGGGCCGCTCATCGACGCCGTCATAGATGAATTCATGCTCGAAGGCGGCGCGTACGCGCAGGCCGTGGCGCTCTTCCAGCGCGGCCACGACGCGCTTGAGGAAGGAGCGCGGGCAGACCGGCCATGGCGTGCCGTCGAGCAGGCGGATGTCGCCCATGATGAAGTTCTCGGCGGCGTGGTCCGGCCCGAAATCCACCCGGACATGGGTGGCTGGGTCGGGGATCAGCACCGTATCGCCGAACGGGCCCCATGGGCTCGGCGCGATGGGGCCGTGGGCGGTGATCATGCTGTTGGTCGGTGTCCAGCCGATGCCCTTGCTCATCCGCACGTCGTAATCGGAGGCGGGAAATCCCTTTCCCCGCACCTGCCCGGCAAGGTCGCAGGTGCACAGCATGACGATCTCTTCGCGCTTCATTCAGTCTGCTCCGGTCGATTCGTCCCGTTTCTGCGGTGAGCGGTTGAATTCCGGTTCGCGCGGCGCGAAGGGCGTGCGCAGCGTCTCCAGCATCTCCATGCGCTTGCGGCCGGAATCGCCGCGCCGGATGGCCACCGCCCCGACCAGCGCCTCGGCCAGCGCCAGGCCGACGGTCAGCACATCGAAGATCGATGGCGACGACACCGGAAAGCGCAGCACATGGCGGGCCGAGCGCGCGGCCGGCGACTGCCAGTTGTCGGTCAGTAGCACCACGGTCGCCCCGCGCCGGGCGGCGGCGGCGGCGAATTCGATCACGTCCTGCTGGTAACGGCGCACGTCGATGGCGACGAGCACGCTCGACTTGCCCATGTCGAGCAGGTTCTGCGGCCAGGTCTGCGTCTGGCCGTCGATGACGGTCACGCGGCCGCGCAAGGCCGTCAAGAGGTCGGCGAAATAGCGCACGAGGTTGAACGAATAGCGCCCGCCGACCAGATGGATATCGCGCCGGTCATTGGCCAGCAGCGCCGCCACCTCGTCGAACTCCGACTGGGCGATACTCTGGCGCAGCGTTTTCAGGTGCCCCTCCATGGTGAGCACAAAGCGGTCGAGGAAGCTGCCGGACGGGCTTTCCTCCGCCTCCGGCTGTGCTTCGAACCGCAGCAGCGGCGATTGCAGGGTCTGCTCGATGTGCTGGTGGAGGGCCGCCTGGAAATCGGCATAGACGCCGAAGCCTAGGCGCTTGACCAGCCGCAGCACAGTTGCCGTCGAAACTCCGCTTTCATGGGCAAACTCCGCCACGGTGCGCAGGCCCGCCATCGGGTAGTTGTTCATCAGGTGCCGCGCCGCGCGCGCCTCGCGGGCGCCCAGGGAGGGCAGTTCGTCGCGCAGCCGCTTTACCAGATCCGCAGTCTCGGAATGTGTCATGCGTCCTCACCCCTCATGTGTATCAAACCAGACAAATTGCCCGATAGGAAGAAAAATGTATGATTCAATTGACTCTTCCAGGCACCTCTGTTGATCTAGACGAAAGACAAGGTCCGCGCGTCATGCCGGATCGTGCGTCCAACAAGAAAACAGCAAAGGGGAAGACGGCAATGAAAAGCTTTCTCATCGCGTCCGTCGCGCTGGCGGCAATGGTGGGCAGCGCACTCGCCCAGGAGACCATCAAGATCGGCGCGCTCTACAATGTGACCGGCGGCATGTCCTCGCTGGACGGGCCCTCGCTTTATGGCGCCCAGCTCGCGGTCAAGCAGATCAATGCCGGCGGCGGCCTGATCGGCAAGCAGGTGGAGCTGATCGCGCCGGACGGCAAGACCGACCAGCAGGAGACCGCAAAGGCCGCGCAGCGCGTGCTGTCGGAAGGCGTGGTGGCAGGCATCGGCCAATCCGACACCACTTTCGTGATGGCCGGCGCGCCGCTGTTCCAGGAAAAGGGCGTGCCTTTCGTCACCTCGGGCGCCACCCATCCCAAACTGCCCGAATGGGTCGGCGACTACATGTTCATGGCGCCGTTCGGCGACGACGACCAGTCCTACGCCATCGCCGACTATGCCTATGACAAGCTGGGCGTGCGCAAAGTGGTGGTGTGGACCGACAATTCCATGGATTTCACCAAGGCGCTGAGCGCTTTCTTCACCGAGCGATTCACCGAAAAGGGCGGTGAAGTGGTCGGCACCGATTCCTTCATGATGGGCGATACCGATTTCTCGGCGCAGATCGCGCGGCTGGCCGCCGTCGATCCCAAGCCCGATGCGGTCTTCGTTTCCGCCATTCCCTCCGAGGCCGGCGTGTCGGTGAAGCAGATCCGCGAGCAGGGCATCACCATGCCGATCGTTTCCGGTGACGGCTTCGACACCGAACTGGTGACGACGGTGCCGGGACCGGAACTGGCAACCGACGTCTACTTCTCCACCCACACCTATCGCGCCGACGACAGGCCCGAGGTTGCGAAATTCATCGAGGACTACAAGGCCGAATATGGCCGCGATCCCGAGAACGCCTTCGCGCCGCTCGGCTACGACGCAATGATGCTGGTGGCCGACGCCATCAAGCGCGCCAATTCCGCCGAGCCCGCCGATATCCAGATGGCGCTCAAGGAAACGCGCGGGTTCAAGGGCGTCACCGGCGAGATCAGCTATACCCGCGCCTCGATGGTGCCGCCGAAGCCGGTCTCGATCATCAGCGTCAAGCAGGGCAACTACAAGGTCGAGGAAATCTGGACCCCCGAGCAGCAGTAGCCTGCGCGGCACGGCACCTGCATGGCGAAAGCCGGCGGGGCCTGAATGGCCCCGCTTTCTTGCCGCGAGCCCTTACCGCTGCGGCGTCCTGTGGCGGCGATTGACGCTAGTGGGACGGCTGGGAAGGGAAAGCTGCGTCTCGCGCTTCTCGCGGGCAGCGACGACCTTGCCGCGTGAGACGACACACAGCCGCTCGGCGCGCAGGCGCAGCGCCTCGACCGGATTGCCGGCGTCCAGAACGACGAGGCTGGCGGCCTTGCCGACCTCGAGCCCCAGATGATCGAGGCCCATGATATCGGCATTGGTTTTCGTCACCATGTCGAAGCACTGGCGCATGTCGGCCGGGCTGGTCATCTGCGCCACATGCAGGCCCATGAAGGCAACGTCGAGCATGTCGGCGGTGCCGAGCGGATACCATGGGTCGAGCACGCAATCCTGCCCGAAACCCACCTTGATGCCGGCCTTCAGCATTTCGGGCACGCGCGTCATGCCCCGGCGCTTCGGATAGGTGTCGTGGCGGCCCTGGATGACGATGTTGATCAGCGGATTTGGGCAGGCCGACACACCGGCCTCGGCGATCAGCGGCAGGAGCTTCGAGACGTAGTAATTGTCCATGGAGTGCATGGAGGTCAGGTGCGAGCCGTTCACCCGCCCGTGCAGGCCGAGACGCTGGGTCTCGTAGGCAAGCTGCTCGATATGGCGCGAGTTCGGGTCGTCGGTTTCGTCGCAATGCATGTCGACCATCAGGCCGCGTTGCGCGGCGATCTCGCACAGTTCGGTGACCGACCGGCGGCCGTCGGCCATGGTCCGCTCGAAATGCGGGATGCCGCCGACGATCTCGACCCCCATGTCGAGCGCGCGGATGGTGTTCTCGCGGGCGGTCGTCGAGCGATAGAAACCCTCCTGCGGGAAGGCGACGAGCTGCAGGTCGAGATAGGGCGCGACCTCCTTCTTCACCTCCAGAAGCGCTTCCACAGCGAGCAGCCGGTCGTCGCAGGTGTCGACATGGGTGCGGATGGCGAGCAGGCCCATGGACACCGCCCAGTCGCAATAGTCGAGCGCGCGCTGCTTGACCGCTTCATGGGTCAAGAGCGGCTTCAGTTCGCCCCACAGCGCAATGCCTTCCAAGAGCGTGCCCGAAGCGTTGATGCGCGGCAGGCCGTAGGAAAGCGTCGCATCCATGTGGAAATGCGGATCGACGAAGGGCTGGGAGACGAGATTGCCGCCGGCGTCCACAACCTCGCCGGCCTCGGCTTCCAGCCGCGGCTCGATGGCGGCGATGATGCCGTCGCGGATGCCGATATCGGCGACATCGCCATCGGGCAGGATGCCGCCACGAACGATCAGGTCAAAGCTCATCTCTCGCCTTTCTGGTAGGGGATCATCAGGGCCTTCGGATAGGTGGCACGCCGCGCCACGAGGATCAGCGCCAGGATCGACAGCGCATAGGGCATCATCAGAAAGAGCTGGTAGGGCACGACACCGCCCGACAATTGCTGGAGGCGCACCTGATAGGCATCGAAAGCCGCGAACAGGATCGCGCCGATGAGCGCCTTGCCCGGCCGCCACGAACCGAACACGACCAGCGCGATGCAGATCCAGCCGCGTCCGTTGATCATCTCGAAGAAGAAGGAGTTGAAGGCGGACATGGTCAGGAAGGCGCCGCCGACAGCCATCAGCGCGCTGCCGACGACCACCGCGCCGATGCGCATGCCGGTGACGCTGATGCCCTGCGCCTCCACCGCCGCCGGGTTCTCGCCGACCGCCCGCAGCGCCAGCCCGACCGGCGTGCGGTAGAGCACCCAGGCGACGATCGCCACGCTGGCGAAGGCCAGATAGGTCAGTGCCGTCTGCGAAAACAATGCCTGGCCGAGAACGGGGATGGAGGACAGGCCGGGGATGGGCAGCGGCTGGAACGTCACGATCTTCGGCGGCGTCGTCACCTCCGGCAATGCCAGCCGGTAGGTGAAATAGGTGAGGCTGGTGGCAAACAGCGTGATGCCGATGCCCACCACATGCTGCGAAAGGCCGAGCGGTACGGTCAATGTCCCGTGCAGCAGCCCGAAGCAGGCGCCCGCGAGCGCCGCGACGAGAACGCCGGTCCACAGGTCGCCGCCCGAATAGACGGTGAACCAGCCGGCGAAGGCGCCCACCGTCATGATGCCTTCGATGCCGAGGTTGAGCACGCCGGCGCGCTCGCAGATCAGTTCGCCCATGGTTGCGAAGATCAGCGGCGAGGCGATGCGGATCGCGGCCACCCAGAAGCTGGTCTGGAAGAGGATGTCGAACGCCTGCTCCATCACTTCCACCTTATCCGGTAGCGCGTCAAAAGCAGCGCGGTGACCATGGTGAGCAGCGCTGTGGCCACCATGACCTGGGCGATGTAGCTCGGCACGCCGGCGCTGCGGCTCATGGCGTCGGAGCCGACGAAGATCGCGGCGACGAAAATGGCGGCCGCGATCACGCCAAGCGGGTTGAGCATGGCCAGCATGGCGACCACGATGCCGGTGTAGCCATAGCCGGGCGACAGGTCGAGGGTGAGGTTGCCCTTCAGGCCCGCGACCTCCGAGAAGCCGGCAAGCGCGGCCAGCCCGCCGGAAAGCAGTGCCGTCTTCATCAGCACGCGATTGACGGGAATCCCGGCAAAGCGCGCGGCGCCGATATTGTGGCCGACGGCGCGCATCTCGTAGCCGAGCACGGTCTTCTTCATGACGACCCAGGTGACGAGGGCGGCAACGACGGCGATGGCGAAGCCGAGATGCAGGCGCTTGCCCTGGATGATGCGCGGCAATTGCGCATCGGCGACCACCCTTTGCGATTGCGGCCAGCCGAGGCCCATCGGGTCCTTCAGCACGCCTTCCAGAAGCATGGAGACGAACAGGATGACGATGAAGTTCAAGAGCAGCGTCGTCACCACCTCGTCGACCCCGAAGCGCGTCTTCAGCACGGCAGGGCCGGCCAGAAGCAGCGCGCCCGCGGCCATGCTGGCAAGCATGATCAGCGGTATCAGCACGATCGCCGGAAAGGGCAGCGCGCCGGTGCCGAGAACGACCGTGACCACGCCGCCGATGTAGAGCTGGGCCTCGGCGCCGATGTTCCACAGGCGGGCGCGGAAGGCCACGGCCACCGCCAGCCCGGTGAAGATCAGCGGCGTGGCGCGCGTCAGGGTTTCGAGGATGGCGAATTGCGAGCCGGCCGCGCCCTTGACGATCAGGGGAAACACGGAAAAGGGCGAAGCGCCGGCGGCGAGCACCAGCAGCGCCGCCACGACCAGCGTGGCGGCAATCGCCATGACCGGAAAAAGCAAGGTGACGCCGAGCGATGGCGCGGGCTTCGGTTCAAGCCGCATCGGCGCTATCTCCCTGTCCGGCCATCAGTTCCCCCAGCTCTCGAATACTGCGCTGGCCCCGTTTCGAGGGCGTGGAAAGCCGCCCCTTCGACATCACGATGATCTGGTCCGACAGTGCCAGGATCTCTTCGAGGTCCTCGGAAATCAGCAGGATGGCCGCGCCCCGGTCGCGTGCTTCCAGCAAGCGGCGGTGAACGAAGGAAACCGCGCCGACATCCAGCCCGCGCGTCGGCTGGTTGGCGAGGATGATGGCCGGATCGGGATCGAGCGCCCGGCCGAGGATGAGCTTTTGCATGTTGCCGCCCGACAGAAGCCGGATGCGGGCCTCGGGCGACGGGCATTTGACGTCGTAGTCGCGGACGATCGCCTCGGCGAAGGCGCGCGCCGCCTTCCAGTCGAGGAACCCGTAACGGCTGAAGCGGGGCGTGCGGTAGCGCTCGGAGATCACGTTTTCCGTCACGCTCATGTCGCCGATGGTGCCGAAGGCGTGACGATCCTCGGGAATGCGGCCGATGCCATGGGCAAGTGCGGCGCGCGGCGACCAGTCGGATATCGCCTGCGCCCCGATCGCCATCTCGCCCGAAGCGGGCGACAAGGTTCCGGCCATCAGGGCAGCCAGGGTCGCCTGGCCGTTGCCGGAGACCCCGGCGAGCCCGGTGATCTCGCCGGCCCGCAGCGCCAGCGACACGCCGTCGAGACGCGCCGCATTGCCCTGGCCCTGCGTCGAGACGCCCTTTAATTCGAACACGACCGGTCCGGGCTTCGGTTCGGCAACGGTCGGACTTGCCACTTCCTGCCCGACCATCAGCGCGGCCAGTTCGGAACGGCTGGAACCGGCCGTTTTGCGCTCGGCTACCAGCCGGCCGGCGCGCAGCACCAGCACGCGGTCGCTGACGGCCATCACCTCATGCAGCTTGTGGGAAATGAAGATGATCGACAGGCCCTGGCCGACGAGCAGCTTGAGGGTGCCGAACAGCGCGTCCGTCTCGCTCGGCGTCAGCACCGCGGTGGGTTCGTCGAGGATGAGGATGCGGGCGTCGCGATAGAGCGCCTTGAGGATTTCCACGCGCTGGCGCTCGCCCACCGAAAGCGACGTGATCGGCGCGTCCGGATCCAGCGCGAGGCCGAAATCGGCGGACAGCCGGGCGATGCGCTGGCGGGCGGCGGAACGGTCGAAGCGCGGCTTCCACGCGCTTTGGGTGCCGAGCGCGATGTTCTCGAGCACGGTCATGCTTTCGGCGAGGGTAAAATGCTGATGCACCATGCCGATGCCGGCATCGAGCGCAGCACGCGGATCGCCGGCGGCAAGCGGCTTGCCCATGACCTCGACGCTGCCCTCGTCGGCCACATAGTGACCGAAGAGGATATTCATCAAGGTCGTCTTGCCGGCGCCGTTCTCGCCAAGCAGGGCGATGACCTCGCCCTTGCGCAGTTCGAAGGAGATCGCATCGTTGGCGACCAGCGGCCCGAACCGCTTGGTGATGCTGCCGAGCCGCAGGACCGGCGTTGCCCCGGCATCAGGTTGTGGGCCGGCATCTGGTTCTGGGAGAGCGTTGGTCAAGGGCAAGCCGGCCGAGTGTTCTCAGGTGCTGCGGAAAGGTTCGATCGGTCCATATCCTCTCCCGATTACGAGGGGAAGACGATGAAGGCGAACGGACCGCCACATGACGTTCATGACGATCCGGCCGCCCGGCAGACGATCGACCCGGTTCCTGTTTGAGCATGATCCGGCCCGAAAACCGGGTCCCACTTTCCGGGACATGCTGCTAGTTCGACTTCGGTTCCGAATCGTTGATCTCGACGGTGAGCGTTCCGTCCTTGATCGCCTTCTCGGCCTCGGCAACCTTTTCCATCACCTCGGCGGGCACCTTGCCTTCGAACGTGCCCAGCGGCGCGAGCGAGCAGCCGCCGTTCTTCATGAAGGAATAGACGCCATAGTCCTCCGCCTTGAAGGTCCCGGCCTTGACCTCGGCCACGGCCTTTTCGAGCGTCGGCTCGAAATGCCACAGCGCCGAAGCCACCACCGTATCGGGATAGTCGGACTGGGTGTCGATGACATTGCCGACGGCAAGGACATTCCGCTCCTTGGCCGCATCGGACACGCCGAAGCGCTCGGCATAGAGAAGGTCGGCGCCGGCGTCGATCTGGGCGAAGGCGGTTTCCTTCGCCTTGGGCGGATCGAACCAGGAGCCGATGAAGGCGATCTGGAATTTGGTGTCGGGCGCGGTCTGCTTCACACCGGCCATGAAGGCGTGCATCAGCCGGTTCACCTCCGGGATCGGATAGCCGCCGACCATGCCGATATTCTTGGTCTTGCTCATCGCACCGGCAATGATCCCGGAGAGATAGGAGGCATCCTGAATGTAGTTGTCGAAGGGCGAGAAGTTGGGAACCGACTCGTCCGGCTTGAAGCTGGAGCCCATGAGGAAGGCGACGTCGGGATAGTCCCTGGCGACCGCGCGGGCGGCATCCTCCACGCCGAACACCTCGCCAAGGATCAGCTTGTGGCCGGCCTCGCAATATTCGCGCATGACGCGCTCATAGTCGTTGTTGGAGGTGTTCTCCGAGAAGGTGTATTCGATATCGCCGCGATCCCTGGCTTCGTTGGCGGCCTTGTGGATGCGGCTCACCCATTGCTGCTCCACCGGCACGGTATAGACGGCGGCCACCTTCAGCGGATCGGCGGCCAGCAAACGGGTCGGCAGACCCGACATGGTGGCGAGTGCGGCACCGGCGCCGGCCGCCTTCAGAACGGTGCGGCGCGACAGGCCGGAAACGCTTCCCGGATTCGTGATTTTTGGCATCGTCAACCAGCTCCCCTGTGCGGGCGCGGACTTCAGGGCCGCCCCATTTTTTACCATTTGGTCATTAGTCGATTTTCGGGAGGGAGGCAATTGACCGGCCGGAGGATTCAGCTTGTGCAGTCATGGAAGGATTAAAATTAACAAATTGAAAAAATGATGAATTTTGGAATTCTTATAATGCAGCAGCGCAAGGCGCGCCTGCAACAAATGTTTGTTCCTTCCCGTAAATCCAGCCGGCAGGACCGATAGGGCCACGGCACGGGGTTCCCGTTGACGCTGGAAAAGGAACAGATAATTCTAGCCGCCCGATGAAACGTGGGATTTCATCACTGTATGGGGCAGCACCCTTGCAGGAGAATGCCACCCGTTCCGGCAGATGCCGGACATTGTTTTTTCCTTCTATTAAAGGCTGGTGGAGCAGAAGATGAATCCGATTTCCCATTCCCGGCGCACGTTGCTCAAGGGCTCGGCGCTTCTGCTGGCCTCCACGGCCCTGCCGCCGTTCGGCTTCGCCCAGAGCGACAGCCGCCTCGTCGTCGCCGCCGATTCCGAGCCGCGCAACCTCAATCCGGCCATCGTCGCCTCGAACGGCGTCTTCTTCATCGCCTCCAAGGTGATCGAACCGCTGGCCGAAGCCTCGTTCGACGGCAAGGACGGGCTGGCGCCGCGCCTTGCCACAGCATGGGAAGGATCGGACGACGGTCTTGCGGCCACCTTCAGGCTGCGTGAGGACGTGAAGTGGCATGACGGAAAGCCCTTCACCTCGGCCGATGTCGCCTTCTCCGCCCTGCAGGTGTGGAAGCCGCTCCAGAATCTCGGCCGGCTGGTGTTCGCCAATCTCGAAGCGGTCGAAACGCCGGACGAACACACCGCCGTCTTCCGCTTTGCCAAGCCGACGCCGTTCCAGCTCATCCGCAACGCGCTGCCAGTGGTGTCGAGCGTCGTCGCCAAGCACATTTTCGAGGGCGTGGCCGACATTGCCGCCAGCGACGCCAACAACAAGCTCGTCGGCACCGGGCCGTTCCGTTTCGCCGAGCACCGTCCGGGTGAATATTACCGGCTGGAGCGTCACCCCGACTATTGGGGTGAGGGCGAGCCGAAGCTGGATGAGATCATCTTCCGGGTGCTGCCGGACCGCGCGGCGGCTGCAGGCGCACTGGAGGCCGGCGAGATCCAGCTTGCCGCCTTCAGCCAGGTGCCGCTCACCGATCTTAACCGCATCTCCAAGGTGCCGGGCATCGAGGTCTATTCGAAGGGCTACGAGGCGCTGACCTACCAGCTCGCGGTCGAGATCAACCACCGCCGCGCGGAAATGGCCAACGTCAAGGTGCGGCAAGCCATCGCCCACGCCATCGACCGCGATTTCGTGGTGCGCACCATCTTCCTCGGCTATGCGGAGACGGCGACCGGCATAGTGCCGAAGAATGCGCCCGAGTTCTACAATGGCGACGTTCCGCTCTATCCCTTCGATGTCGAGAAGGCCAACGCCCTGCTCGACGAGGCCGGCTATCCGAGGAAGGACGGCGGCAACCGCTTCAGTCTGCGCCTGCTGCCCGCGCCCTATTTCACCGAAACGCGCCAGTTCGGCGACTATCTGCGGCAGGCGCTGGCCGCCATCGGCATCGATGCGGCCATCGTCAACAACGATTCGGCCGCCCACCAGAAGGCGGTCTACACCGACCACGATTTCGACCTTGCCGTCGCGCCGACCGTGTTCCGTGGCGATCCGGCCATCTCCACCACCATTCTGGTGCGCTCCGGAACGCCGGCGGGCGTGCCCTTCTCCAATCAGGGCGGCTACGAGAACAAGGAGATCGACGCGCTGATCGACAAGGCCGGCGAGACGGTCGATGCGGCCGCGCGCACCGAGCTTTACAAGCGCCTTCAGGTGCTGGTGGCGGAAGATTTGCCGATCATCAACGTGGCCGACTGGGGCTTCATCACCGTGGCCAGTTCGCAGGTGAAGAACGTCTCCAACAATCCGCGCTGGGCGGTTTCCAACTGGGCCGATACCGAGCTGGAAGCGTGACAGGCCGAAGCAAGTCCCGGTAGAGTCCCCCCGCATGAACCGTGCGCTTCGCCTTCTCCGGCGCAGGCTGATCAGCAGCATTCCGGTGCTGCTGATCGTCATTGTCGGCGCGTTCTTCCTGCTGGAGCTTGCCCCCGGCGACGCAGCCGACGCATACCTGCTGTCCATCGGCGGCGGCGATCCGGCGCTGGTGCAGGCGCTGCGCCAGAGCTACGGGCTGGAAGGCTCGGCCGGCGCGCGGCTGTGGTTGTACCTCACCTCGCTCGCACGGCTCGACCTCGGCTGGTCCGTCATTTTCAACCGCCCGATTCCCGACCTCATCCTCGAGCGCTTGCCCAACACGCTGTGGCTGATGGGCAGCGCCGTTGCGCTTTCCTTCACCGTGGGCTCCGCGCTTGGCATCGTTGCCGGCTCCTGGCCCGGAAGCTGGCGCGACCGGCTGCTCTCCACCGGCTCGCTGGCGCTCTATGCGGTGCCGAGCTTCTGGCTCGGCCTCGTGCTGATCGTGGTGTTCTCGGTGCAACTGCGCTGGTTCCCGACCTCCGGCATCGAGACCATCGCCTCGGGCAAGCAAGGGCTGGCGCGGGGGCGCGACATCGCCTGGCATCTGGCCCTGCCGGTGGCGGCATTGGGCCTCATCTATCTGGCGCTTTTCCTGCGCATGATGCGCGCCGGTATGGCCGAGGCGTGGCGGCAGGATTATGCGCTGGCCGCCCGTGCGCGCGGCCTCGGCCACCGCCGCATTGCCCTCTTCCACATCGCCCGCAACGCGCTTTTGCCGCTCGTCACCATGCTCGGCCTGCAAGCCGCCTCCATGCTGGGCGGTAGCGTCGTCATCGAAAGCGTCTTTGCCATTCCGGGCTTCGGGCGGCTGGCGCATGAGGCCGTGGCCGGCCGCGACGCGCCGCTGCTCACCGGCATTATTCTGGTCAGCGCCGTGCTGGTCATCCTCGTCAATCTCGCCGTCGACATGGCCTATGCGCTGCTCGATCCGCGTGTCGGCGCCAACGAGGTGGCGGCATGAATGTCTTCAAGCGCCTGCTGCGCTCGCCCGCCGGCGCGGCCGGTCTGGCGCTGCTCGCCCTTTTGGCGCTGGCGGCACTGTGCGCGCCGCTGCTCTTTCCCGGCGATCCACTGGCCATTGCCGGTCCGCCGCTGACGCCGCCCTTCACCGATCCCGCCTTTCCGCTTGGCACCGACCGGCTCGGCCGCAACGTGCTGGCCGGCCTGTTTCATGGCGCACAGGCGTCGCTTGCCGTGGGGCTGGCGGCGGCGGCCGTGTCCATCGTGGCCGGCGCGCTGGTCGGCACCGTGGCCGGGTTTGCAGGCGGGCTGGTGGACGAGGCTTTGATGCGCGTGGTGGATGCCTTCCAGACCGTGCCCGGCTTCCTTCTGGCGCTGGCCTTCGTCAGCGTCGCGGGCGCGTCCTTGGCCGTAGTCATCCTCGCCATCGCGCTCGGCGCATGGACCGGTCCGGCGCGGCTGGCGCGCGCCGAGGTGCTGTCCATCCGCGAGCGCGACTATGTGGCGGCGGCGCGCATCATCGGCATGCATCCGGCCGAGATCGCGTTGCGCGAAGTTCTGCCCAACGCGCTGCCGCCGGTGCTGGCGCTGGCGGCGGTGATCGTCGGCAATGCGGTTCTGATCGAATCCGCGCTCTCCTTTCTCGGCCTCGGCGATCCCAACATCGTCACATGGGGCTCGATGATCTCGGAAGGGCGCAACGTGCTGCGCTCGGCGCCGTTCCTGTCCATCGTGCCCGGCATTGGCCTCGTCGTCACCGTTCTCGGCGTCTATCTGCTGGCCGAAGGGCTGGCCGATGCGCTGGCGACCAGAAAGGCGCGGCTATGAGCGAGTTGCATGCCAGCCTGCGCGACCTCACCGTCACTTACGCCGCCGAACAAGGCACACATCTGGCGCTGGACGGGCTCGACCTCGACATTCTCAAAGGCGAGCGGCTGGCCGTCATCGGCGAAAGCGGTTCGGGCAAGTCCACGCTGGCACTGGCGCTGGGCGGGCTGCTGCCTCCGGAAACGCATATCGAGGGCAGCATCGGCTGGCCGGGTTTTGCCGCCCAGCCACGGCCCGGCCGCGACATCGGCTTCGTGTTTCAGGATGCGGGCGCGAGCCTCAACCCGGTGATCCCGATCGGCAGGCAGATCGCCGAAATCGCGCGCCTTCATCTCGGCATGTCGCGCCGCGAGGCGCGTGAACGGGCCCGCGCCCTGCTGGCGCGGGTGCGCATTCCCGATCCCGACACGGCCCTTGCCGCTTTCCCGCACCAGCTTTCCGGCGGCCAACGCCAGCGCGTGGCGATCGCTGCTGCCATCGCGGCCAAGCCTTCGCTGCTGATCGCCGACGAGGCGACCAGCGCGCTCGACACCATCGTGCAGGCCGAGATCGTGGCGTTGCTCGACGAACTGGTACGCGCCGAAGGCATGACGCTGATCTTCATCACCCATGACATTGCGCTCGCTTCCGGCTTCGCCGACCGCATCGTCGTGCTGCGCGATGCGCGTCTGGTGGAAACCGGCCCCACCGCCGCGTTGCTCGGCGCGCCCAAGCAAGCCTACACGGCGAAGCTGCTCGCCAGCCATATCGGGCTCGACACGCCGCCGCTGATTGCGGGAGAGCCGGCGTGAGCGCGCCGCTGCTTGCCGTCCGCGGCCTCAGCAAGACCTACCGTTCGGGAGGCCGCGAGGTGAAGGGGCTGGATGACGTGTCGCTGTCGGTCGCGGCCGGCGAAACCGTTGGCCTTGTCGGCCCTTCCGGCAGCGGCAAGTCCACGCTGGCGCGCGTCGTCATGCGGCTGATCGAGCCGGATGTGGGTACGGTGGCCTTCGCCGGGCAGAACCTCATCGCGCTGGATGGCAAGGCGCTACGGTCCATGCGCAAGCGCATCCAGATGGTGTTTCAGGACCCGTCCGCCGCCTTCAACCCGCGCGCCACGGTTGCCGATGTGCTGGCCGATCCGCTGCGCATCCACGGGCTCGCCTCCCGCGCACAACGTCCCCGCCGAATCGCGCAATTGCTGGAAAGCGTCGGCCTGCCCGCAAATCTCGCCACGCGGCCTGTCCACGCCGTTTCCGGTGGGCAGCGCCAGCGCGTGGCCATTGCCCGTGCGCTCGCCACCGAGCCGGAGCTGATCGTACTCGATGAGGCGGTGTCAGCGCTCGATGTCACCGTGCGCGGCCAGATCCTCGCCCTCCTGGTTTCCCTGCAGCGCGAACGTGGCCTTGCCTATCTGTTCGTCTCGCACGATCTGGCGGTGGTGCGCGCCGTCTCGCACCGCATCGCCATCATGGATCATGGCCGCATCGTCGAGGCGGGTCCGGCCGCCACGGTCGTGGCCGATCCGCAATCGGAAACCGGCCGCGCGCTGGTGGCCGCCATTCCCCGCCTTTACAGGGAAGCACCTCAAGATGCCTGATCCCGACCGCCGTTTGCTGCTCGACCTGCCGCCCTATCCGGCGACGGGATATGCAAAACTTGCCGACCGCATCGCGGCCCTCATCGGCACGAAGAACGATGTAGTGTTCGTGCAGGCGGAAGCCGTGGTGGCGCTGGAAGCGGCAGCGACCAGCCTTGGTGCCAAGGGCATGACCGCGCTCAACATCGTCACCAGCCCCTATGGAGAATTGTTCGGCTTCTGGCTGCGGCGCGCGGGGGCGGACGTCATCGACCTCAGGGCCGAACCCGGCCTGCCGGTCACGGTCGCGGCGGTGGCAGAAGCGCTGGCGGGCGCGGACAGGATCGATCTGGTGGCGCTCGTCCATGCGGAATCGGCGTCCGGCATCCTCAACCCGCTGCCTCAGATCGCCAAGCTGGCGCGGGAAAAGGGCGCGCTGTTTCTGGTCGATGCCGTGGCCTCCGCTGGCGGGTACGAACTGGACGTGGATGCGCTCGGCATCGACATCGCCATCATCGGCCCGCAAAAGGCGCTGGGCGGTCCGGCCAGCATTTCCGCCGTCTCGATCAGCGCGCGCGCATGGCAGGCCATCGACCGGCCGGACGCCCCGCGGCGTTCGGTGCTGTCACTTGCCGACATCAGGCACAACTGGCTGGATGCGGGGCGGGGCGTGCTGGCCGGCATGCCCTCCGCGCTGGAATTCCAAGCGCTCGAAGCGGCACTCGACCGCGTCGAGGCTGAAGGCATTGCCGGCACCATCGCCCGCCATCTCCGCGCCCAGCGCGCTGCCCGCGCCGGTCTGGTGGCGGTCGGCGCGCGATTGTGGGTCGAGGAGGAGCGCGACGCCTCGCGTCTCGTCACCACCATCCTGCTACCGGATGGGCTCGACGCGCGAAAGCTGGCCGAGGACGACGCAGCCGTCGCGGCAGGCCTGTCGGCCGGTATCGGTTGCGTTGCGTCAAAGCTTCTGCGCCTCGATCACACCGGTCGGCGCGCCAGCCGCGAAGCTGTTCTGGAAGGCGTGCGCGCTGTCGGCCGTATCCTCGACAAGGCAGGTGTCGGAACCGACGCGGCATCGGCCGATGCTGCCGTGGCCGCCGCCTATGCCGGTCAATTCGGTCCAGGCCGCGACGAGACGAATTGACGGTCGGACCGGCGCGTGCCCCATCCCGGATGGGCGGCTTCAGCCCTTGTTTTGCTCCTCCCTGTTGGTGACAGTCCAGGTTGCGATGTAGTCGGATAGAGCGCTACCCTCCGAAGGCCAAAGAGCAGTTCCGGAGTCGCGCACAGAACGACAAAAATATCAGTAGTTTCAACTACTTGAAGTATCAGACGCAAGTCTGCCTCTGTAGCAGCGAGCGATTGCAACCAAATTGCTACCATAGAGAATCGTGCTTCTGCGGGATGTGTCGCTTCATCGGCGGCGAGGCAGTCGGCAACAGCGGTTATCCGCTAAGCGAAAGCTTCGGACGTTTGGGCACGAACCGACGGCGCATCCAAAGGCCTATTCGTCGCTTCACAATCGCGGAGTTCTCGCGTAAGGACAGTGAGGAAGCACCCGTAGCTCAGCTGGATAGAGCGCTACCCTCCGAAGCCGAAGGTCCCGCGTTCGAGTCGCGGCAAGTGCGCCAAAAACCGCCGATTGCCCTCTATGGTACGCTATAGCCGCCGAACGTACGCCTGTGCCTTCAACAGAGGGCGGAGCCTGTGCGTCAAGAGGCATGGAAACGACGGCACCCGGCGGTGAAAAAGTTCGAATCGCTAACGGTCTATTGACACTCTAGGCCGAGGCGAAGCTTACGCATCGAATTGGCCGCATCTCGGCTATTACTGGTCCGGTAGCCAGTTCGGCTTCTGGAAACGCGCATTCGCATAGGGGTGCGGTGAAAGAATGCGCTGCTCGCCATTCTGAATTTGGAACACCAGATGGGCCTGGCTGATGGACGGGTCCTGGGTGTCGTCGGGAAAGGCGAGCCCGACCTGGCCTTCGGAACCAAAATAATAGGAACCGTTCACACCCCGGTGGATCGTCGAACGAAGGTCTTCGATGACCTTTGAGAAAAGCCGCGAGTTCCCCGCCCGCGCCCATGCGCCGGCGAGGATGTTGATGCGATCATAGGCGATGCCGGCATGGGATTGCCCAGGGTCGCGGCCGAAGCGCTGCCTGTACTGGACCTTGAACTGATGCCCTATCCGGTCGGAATAAAGGCCGGTGGTGGTTGCCCAAACGACGCCGTCTGTGAGATGCCCCAGTTCCTGCCGGTATGCAGGGATCGAGGGGCTATAGACCTTGTAGAGCAACGACGGGATCGGCCGCGCCATGAAGGCCTTTTGCAGGGCAATGCTGTCTTCGACAAAATAAGAGGCAAGCACGACGACGCTCGGGTCCAGATGATGCAGCCTGTCCAGAACCGGGTCCCAACTGACCCCGCCCCGCGGCAGATCGGAGATGACCTCGATCTGCCAGTTCTTGTTGCCGAGACCCCGGTCGATCTGGTCCAGGCCGATATTCAGGCCGGGCCAGAATGGCTGTAGGACCACCATCCTGCGGTTCCGCGGGTTCAAGTCTCCCTTTGCCTCCAGATCGTTCAGGAACCTGAGAAGCCCGAGGCCATAGTTGATGTCACTGGCGCAGACCTGGAAAACATTGCCGAGCCGCGAGAAGTCGTTCCGAACGCAATCGACGACGCTCTCCATCGTGGCGGCGTGCAGATACGGCCCGCTAAAATCGCCCGCAAGTTTTAAGATAGCGGGGTCGGCAAGGGAATATCCGGCGGTGATCGCATCAACCTCCGCGTCGATCAGTGTCTCATATGCGGGGGCGAGAGAGGTGGCGTTGCTGATATCGGCATCGGCTGTCAGCAATCGCAGTTCCCGCCCGTTGATGCCGCCGCGCTCGTTGAGCTGTTCGATGGCCAAGGTTGCGCCGTTCAACATCTCCAGCGCATCGGCATTGCCGCGCATCGACAGCGAAAGCGGCATGCCTATCAGGATCGGGCGCAGGTTCAGCTGTCGCGGCTCAGATCTCCGGGCAGCCAAAGGTTGCTGGGCAATACGCTCGACGGCACCGGTTCCGAGGGGGTAACCGTCGCATCCGCCGGGCGTGGGCAGTCGCAGAAGGCTTCGATCGGTTGCCATGCTGGCCACGCCCGCCCGTGTCCAGGTCTTCGTCTTGGCGAAAATATTCTCGACATGCTTTGCGATGGTCCGCGCGCTGATCGAAAGGCGGGCCGCAATCACATCATTGCTGAAACCTGCCGCCGCCAAGGTCAGAACGTCCAGTTCCCGGATAGTAAGGCTGAATGCGGGCTCTACGATCTCAGCCTGCATTCTGGTTCTGGGGCTGGTGCGATTGTCGTGCTCGACCTCGAGCCAGACGGAAAGCCATCGGCCCGTTTCGTCGATCCAGATGAATCTGAGCTCGTTGCGGTCGGAACTCAGCAAAGCTCCGGCATAACCGACGAGGACTTTCCGCTCTTTGAGACGAAGGCGGCCGACTTTTCCCGTAAGGTCCTCGATCACCCCGGCGGTGTCGACATAAACGTATTCCGGCCAGGAACACAAAACGTCAGCAGTATCGGAGACGACTGCGTGCCCACCGACGACTGAAGTCTCGGCTTGGACTGGTGCGTTCTGGACGACCGTCGAAGTTGTCACGTCAAAGGTCCCGTTCAGATATGCCTTCTGCCTCGGGCTGTTCGGTTTCTTAAATGTGTTCGTGTCTCGCGGAAAAAGGCAAGTTCCCGACTGCTCACGTCAGCATAGGTGACGCGTTCGTCACGGGCAACCTGCCTCCTTCATGGGTATTTAGCCGATCCGATGGCGGCGAGATTGTCCCCGCCGCGACCGACGGAAATTACTTTCCGGGCCAGTGATAGTCGTCGGGCATCTTCTCGACGCCTCGTGCGTCGGGCAAAGCCATAAGCCTGCGATCCTCGTCATCGTCCTCCCAGGCCTTGGCGATTTCTTCGCAGGTCGCAAACCATACGCCGTCATGCGACTTGATGTGTTCGACCAGGCGCTCGAGCATCATCATGTGATGCGCCTGGCCGATGATCTGGGGATGCAGCGCCATCGCGTAGACGCCGTTTTCCTGGTTCTTGTAGGCGTAGTCGAAAATATCACGCCATCTCCGGTAGACGGCGTCGGTGTCGGACATGCCTTCCTGGTTGCCGGTATAGGCAAGGGCTGGAAAGTCATCGAGATACCAGCTGACCGGAATCTCCAGCACCTTGCTCGCCGGACCGGCGATGTTGCCCTTTTCCCAGCGCACCTGCCAGCGCTGCGGGCGATACGGCACGAGGTCTCGCGCCATCAGGCTGGAATCGTAAAGGAAGCCGGACTCCTCGACCAGGTCGAGCGTGCTGTCGCTATAATCCCAATAGGGAGAGCGATAGCCTGTCGGTCGAATGCCGAAGTGGTTCTTGTAGGTCTTGAACGCCAGATCGAGCAGCCGCCGCTCGGTATCGCGCGTAATCAGAGTGGGATTTTCATGGTAGTAGCCATGGTGGCCGATTTCATGCCCGGCTTCGAACACCTTCTTGCTGATGTCCGGAAACGTGTCGACGGTGTGGGCCGGTGTGAAGAATGTCGTCACGATGCCATGTCTCTTGAACAGTTCGATCAGCCGTGGCGTGCCGACGGTAGCGCCGAATTCGCCGCGAGACATGAAGGACGGGCTGGGTCTGTTGAAACCGCCTAGCCATAACGACTGGGCATCGAAATCGACGCCGATGTTCACTGCGATCTTCTTGCCTTTCGGCATTTTCACTTTGCCCATGGAATCCTCCTTCACGTTGCAAAGAGCCGTCATGCCGGACGGCCTGCGGGCCATCCGTGCAGTTTCTGCGGATGTTTTTGCTTCTCGCCCCAGGGGCGGAACGCGGACCTAGAGGTGCGTCGGCCAGGCCTTGTAGAGATGCGCCTGGCGTCGGCGATCCTTGAATGTCGTGGCCGCGCCGCGCTCGCGGTTGTCATAGAGCTTGTCGATGTCGACCGTGCCGCTCACCACCATTTCCCGATTGGCTTCCGCCTCGGCGATGATGCCGGCCGGATTGTCCCAGATCGTGTCGCAGGGCCCCAGCACGGAACTTCGCGCCCAAGCATTCGGAAGGGGAGCGCCAGGCTGGCCGCCGAGGCAGCAATGCGCGAAGTAGACCTGGTTCTCGATGCAGCGCGACTGGGCACAGTGCCTAACGCGCCAGAAGCCCTGTTCGGTGAAGGTGGCGGACGGACAAAGGACGATCTCGGCCCCCTGTTCGGTCAAAGACGCCGAACACTCCGGAATTTCCGCTTCGTAACAGATGTTGAAACCTACCTTGGCGAAGGGAAGCTGGCAGACTTCCATTTTGTCGCCTTCCGACGTCGACCAGTTCGCCTCGGCCGGGAAGATGTGCGTCTTCGAATGCTTGAACAGCGAACCGTCAGGCCCGAACAGATGGGCGATGTTCTCGAAGCGGTCGCCGACCTTCAGAAGATGCGAACCGCCGGCGATATACTGGCCGCGCTTGCGCGCTTCCTCCTTGAACAGATCGACGTATGCATCCGTGAATTCGTCGATGCGAACAAGCTCCGAGATCGGCAGTTTCTGCCAGTCCTTGTAGGTGGTGAACAGTTCGATGGTGAACAGTTCCGGAAACAGCACGATGTCGGAACCGCTTGCTTCATCAAGTAGCGAGCGGACGCGCGCCCGGAATTCCTCGAAGCCGGAAATCGGCCGCACCAAATACTGGCATGTGGAAATCGTAACGTTGCGTGTCATGGTTCTTCTCCCTGTTTGGTCCCTGACCAAATCCTCGCGGAAATCGTCCGCCAACCGGGAGGGCGCCTCAATACGTGAAAATACGTAGGAGGTGGTAAGCGGAACTGGATTCAAAGTGGCGGACTGAACTGCTGCTGTTGGCTTTCACGATCTGCCAGCGGCACGGTTACGGCGCTATTTGTAAACCTCATACCGCGTTGAAGGTATACGGACTACTCTCCTCTTGAACGGGATTTCGTGTATTTTTAGAGACCCTATGATGGTGACTTGCCCCGGGTGATGGGGGTTCTGGATGTTGTGCATTGAGAAATGTGCAACGGAAGGAAGAAGCCATGACCGTATTGATGAAATTCATCGGCCTTGATGTTCATCGGGACACGATATCGATAGCGATCGCCGATGACGGTAGCGACTGGGAGGTGCGGTTCTTCGGGACCATCGCCAATGACTGTGAGATGCTGCACAAGGCGCTGACGCGCATCGGCAGGGACGGTGCGCTGCTGAAGATCTGCTACGAATCCGGCCCGTGCGGGTTTGTGATCTACCGAGTCCTGAAGCGTCTCGGGATTGACTGCGTCGTGATCTCACCGTCCTCCATGCCGCGTCGGCCGAATGATCGTGTGAAGACCGACCGCCGCGATGCGCAGACGCTGGCCAGGCTCTTGCGCGCCGGTGAACTCACCGTCGTCTGGGTGCCGGACGAGGCGCATGAGGCGATCCGCGATGTGGTGCGGGCACGCCGGCAGGCAAAGCAGGATCTGGTTTCGGCGAAGAACACGCTGAAGAGCTTCCTGTTGAGGCACGACCGCCGGTATCCGGGAAAGGCCATATGGGGCCGGATGCACTGGCGCTGGCTCTCGGACCAGCGCTTTGCCTTTGCCCACCAGCAGTTCGTCTATGAAGAATACAAGCGTCGCATCCATGAACTGGAAGAGCGCTGCGTGCGGCTGGAGCAGGTTCTTGAGGAAGCGGTCCTGGATTGGCCTCTGGCCCCGGTCGTCACCGCGCTTCAGGCGCTGCGCGGGATCAGGTTCATCGCGGCCATCACGCTCGTCACGGAGATCGGCGATCTGCATCGCTTCGACAGCCCGAAACAACTGATGGCCTGGCTGGGTCTTGTGCCGGCCGAGCATTCGAGCGGAACGCGGATCAGGCGCGGCGAACTCACCCGGACCGGCAATGCCGCCGCCCGCGCCATGCTGATCGAATCCGCGTGGCAATACCGCTATCCTGCGCGGGGGGGGCGAGCGCTGCGGGAACGCAATGCCGGACTGCCCGATCACATCCGGGCCATCGCCTGGAAGGCGCAGACCCGCCTGTGCGCGAAGTTCCGCCGTCTGGCCGGAACCGGCAAGCATGCGGCGAAGATCGTGGTGGCGGTCGCACACGAGCTGGCGGGATTCATCTGGGACATCGCCCACCATACGCCGGTGACGGCCTCAAGGCTGGCCTGACGTTCACCTCACCCTCTGTCGAACGAACGGAAAGGAGAAGATCGGATCGTTGACATCGCGGCCTGGCTGGCGTGCTGCGCACCCTGATTGACGCGGACAATCCTCGATATAGCCCTTGGGCAGTATCTTGCGACGCCCGGTTTGGAGCTGGAGGAAGGTCCACGACGGAACAGGGTCGTGCGGTAGCCAATCCGCGGATGAGAGTTTGATCAATCGTCGTCAGAAACAGACGCGCGCAGCACATCCGTCAGGCCGTTCAATCCACATCTTGCATCGGACTTCGTGCCGGTGTCAGAATAGCCTTGCGTTCATCCAGACGTGACCATCATGAGAGTGCTATAGAGTAAACATAGTTCTCTTCTTCGCCTGAGACGGCGCGCCACTTCCATTCTTCCCTGCCCGCATCATCCCTTTAGGCGACGTGAACATATTCGTTTTGTCGCCATTCTAGCGGACGCGTCCACCTTCGCGGCGTAGCTCTTAGCGCCAGTCCAATGGGTGGGCACATGCCATATAGGGCTCGGCCTCCGTCGCGAGCTTCAGTGATTCTGGATCCGGGCAAGAATCGCCAGCGTGGCGACGAATGGCCTCGGCCAGCATCAGAGCCTCTTCGTCTTGAAGACGTCGCTTGAAGCTCGGTCACTCCACGATTTAAGGCAACTGACAGCCTGCATCGGCGACAGAACTGTTGCAGTTCCACAACAACAGGGCGGAAAAGCGCCTGCCCAGCCGACTGAAGCCGAATGTCCGGCTCCGATTATCCAGCCGGCGAAACCAATGATTTTTAAACGCAAAACATGAGAACAATAGGCAAGTTTAACGCTGAAGTCTTAGAGCCGATCTAAATCGTTGCGATTGCACGAAAAAATTTGAGTGATAAGCGGGTAGGAACCATCGTTCCTTGGGGACGTTTTTGTGAGGGTGTTCCGCGTTTATGACTACCCGCGTACTGGACATAACGAAGCTGTATGAAGCCGAGCACGGCCGCCTCCGCTCGTTCGTGCGCTGGATCGTCGGCAATCCGGCGACTGCCGAAGACGTGGTGCAGCAGGCCTTCGCCAACCTACTCGACAGGCTCGACGACAAGACGCCGAACTCGGCCTATGTGGTGCAGGCCGTCCGCAATCTGGCGCTCAATCATCTGCGCGACGCCAGACGTCGCGCCGACATCGAAATCTCCGATGCCGATCTTGCCGACATCGCCGATCTGCGCCCCACGCCGGAGACGGTCGTGCTTTACCGCAGCGAGTTGCGACGGTTGCTTGAGGCGGTCGCGGCCTTGCCGCCGCGGCGCAGGGAAGCCTTCGTCTTCAATAAGATCGAGGGCCTGTCCTATGATGAGGTCGCCGAGCGGATGGGCATATCGCGCAATACCGTCATCACCCTGGTCGTGACCGCGATGGCCGAGCTTGATCGGCGAATCTGAAAAAATTTCGCGCTTCGATCATTAGCTGCCGTTTCCCAAGTGTCTTAATGAATAGAGGGGCCTGAATCGGCGTCGTCGGCGAAGCGATGGCGAGGCAACCTTGAGGCGCGACCGGAAGCACATGAAGGAATACGAGACCGATCCGATCTATATGGAGGCGCTGGAATGGTTCGTCCGCATCAAGGACGAGAAAGCCAGCCCGGAGGATCAGCGTGCCTTCGCGCAATGGATCGCGGCCGATCCGGCCCATGCCGTGGCTTATGAACGCGCGCAGGCGCTCTGGGACCGTTTCGACATCGTTAAGCCTGAATATGAACGGCTCCACAAAGCTGGGCGTATCGGCCGCCGCGATTTCTTTTTGGGCGGGCTGGCGGCCGCCATCGTTGCTCCTGGTGCCTACGTTCTGACAAGGCCGGGCCTGTTTGCCGACTATACGACGGGTATAGGCGAACGCCGCGCCTTTACGCTGCCCGATGGCAGTACGGTGGAACTCGGCAGCTATTCGTCGCTGTCGGTGAATTTCACCGGAGAGGAAAGACGCCTCACGCTCCATCGGGGACAGGGGTTCTTCACCGTTGCCCCCGACATTTCCCGCCCGTTTGTCGCCGAAGCGGGTGCGGGTGCTACCCGCGCGCTTGGCACACAGTTCGATATGAAGTTCACCGACGACACCGTGACGGTTACCGTCGTCGAGCATTCCGTTTCGGTCGAGCTTCCCGCCGTCGATCCGGTCGAGGTCGGTGAAGGCTGGCAAGTGAGCTATTCCGCCGGCGGAATCGAGCCCGCGCACCGGACTGATCTGGGAACGGCTCAGGCGTGGCGGCAGGACCGGATCGTCTTCGAGGATGTGCCGCTGCGCACCGTCCTGCGGGAACTGGAACGCTACCGGCGCGGCAGGATCGTGCTGATGGACGAAAGCATCGGCAATATTCCGGTGACGGCGATCTTCGAGACGCGGCGGGCCGAGGCTGCGCTTAAGACCATCGCCAACACCCTGCCGATCCGTGTGCTGAACCCGGACGGGATCATCGCCGTCGTCTATCGCCGTTAGGCTCGCGAAAATTTTTGAAAAAAAATCGATTGGCCGATCATTAGTTGGGCTCGCTCAGGTGTCTAACAATATGAGGGCCTGTCGATACCGACCCCTCGTAGATGCAACCTTGCCCGCTCTTTTGCGGGCCTGTCAGACATGGGGACCGAGCGAATGCAGGCCGAGGAAACGACAAGAAGCGGACGAAACATCACAGGAATCCCGGCTGCCGAAGCGGTACTGCGGAAATCGCGGCTGATGGCTACGCTGATGGTGACGACCGCTCTCGTTGCCGTTGGCGTCACATATTCGCTGCCTGTCCATGCTCAGACCGCGACTGCGGCAGGACAAGCGAGCCGGACGTCCTACAGCATTGCCGCGCAGCCTCTTTCCAGCGCTCTCGTACAATTTTCCAATGCCACCGGCACACAGCTCTTCTTCGATGCGAATTTGGTGCGCGGGAAGAACTCTCCGGGTGTCAGCGGATCGCTTACGCGCGGGGAGGCGCTCGGCCGGTTGCTGGCCGGCTCCGGACTCGTCCATCGCGTCAGCGGCAACACCGTGACGATCACCGATCCCGCGCGTGCGGACGTGGACGCTGCCGGGGAGGACGGGGCGACCGTTCTCGAAACGATCACGGTTCAAGGACGCGGTGCGACAAGCGAGGGGACCGGCTCATACGCTACCGGTGAGACTACTATTGGGAAGACATCTGAAACTCTGAAGGAAACGCCGCAATCTGTAACGGTGATCACGTCCCAACAAATCAGAGACAAGGGGATGACAACGCTCACAGATGCACTTGAGGCGACGACCGGTATTACAGTCACTCCAGACGAGTATTACGGCGCCGGCCGATACTTCTCGCGCGGTTTCGAGGTCACGAGTGTACGTGTCGATAGCGGCGCTGTAGGAATTACAAGTTCATATGACGCGATATCTCCGACCAGTCTTGCCAAATATGATCGCGTCGAAGTTCTACGCGGCGCTGACGGTCTCTATTCCGGGAACGGAGAACCGGGAGGCGTGATTAGCCTGGCACGCAAGCGGCCTCTGGATCGCTTTCAGGCGACAACGGAGCTGTCGGCCGGAAGCTGGAATACGTTGAAGTCCACACTCGATGTTACCGGGCCGCTGACGAAAGACGGAGGGCTGCGAGGACGAGTTGTCGGTTCATTCGATCGAGGTGATACCTTCTACGACATTAGCGACAGCCGCAATTTGACTCTCTATGGCGTGCTTGAAGCAGACCTGACGGATAACACCACCGTTATGGTGGGCGGATCATACGAGAAGACGAATAGCACGCCGTGGCAAAGGGGCTTGCCAAGATACACGGACGGAAGCGCCATTGATTTCTCGCGTTCGACGAGCCTTGGCACAGATTGGAGCTACCTGCACCACGAGAGTTGGGAAGCATTTGGAGAGATCAAACACGAGTTCGATAGCGGCTGGACATGGACCACATCGGCCTCCTACGTGAAGCATAAGTATGATGCCAAGTATGGCTACCTGTATGGGGCCGTCGATCCTGTAACGCTCGACGGCTTGAGTTATTATGGTTCATACAATTGGTCGGAGGGATATCAGGTCCAGTTCGACACACATGTTGACGGAACGTTCGAGCTTTTCGGCCGTGAACACGAGATTGTGGCAGGTTTCGATTATGCCAAGCATTCCGCAGATCTATATCGCGGAGAGTTTTCCGGAGCTTCCGTCAACCTCAACGACCTTTCATCGTCATACTGGTCGAGCAGCGATACGCCGACATTCCCTTCCGACACATATATGAATTTCCATCCTTACGAAGAGACGCGTTATGGAGCATATCTGCGCGGCCGGTTTCAAATTACCGATCCGTTGCGCCTGATCGTAGGCGCAAGATATGGAAACTATGATTATTCTTTCCATCGTGCGGCATATTTTCGTGACGGTTCGCAGATCTGGTCAGAAGGAAATGACTTCAACGACAACGGCGTGTTCACGCCATTCGGCGCGATAACCTATGATTTCACTGATCAGTGGACGGGCTATGCCAGTTTCGCCGAGATATACCTGTCACAGGCGCGTTATCTTCAGGGACCGGAGCCGGGCACACCGCTTGATCCGATCACGGGGCGGACCTACGAAATTGGTCTGAAGGGCCAGCTTCTGGATGACAGATTAAATACAGGCATTGCTGTGTATCACACCACCAGAAATGGTGAGGCCGTTTACGATCCGACGTACACGGGTGCCTACAATCCCGTCGATGGTAGCAGTTGCTGCTACACGGCATCGGGCGAGGTCGTTAGTCGCGGCATTGATCTTGAAGTTAGCGGTGAGGTCCTTGACGGCCTTCAGGTTTTTGCTGGGTACACCCTGAACTTCAACAAGAATGAAGTCGAAAACGTCCGCTATAGCGCCATAACGCCGAAACACTTGTTCAAGCTTTGGGGAACCTACAACCTTCCGGGTGAATATTCCGCCTGGACGCTTGGTGCGGGCGTTCGCGCGCAGAGCAAGACGACCGTGAAGGGCGAGGAGTGGATTTCGTCCGACCTGGGAACCGTTGCGTACAATATCTCGCAGGGAGCTTACGCGGTCGCGGATATCAGCCTCCGTTATGATATCAGCGACTCGACGTCCCTGACGTTGAACGTCAACAACGTGTTCGACAAGAAATACTTCTCTCAGTTGGGAACGCTGACGAAGAATAACGTCTATGGCGCGCCGCGCAATTTCCTCGTCACCCTGCGCAGCACTTTCTGAGAATGATGAGATTGGCCGGCAGTCGGATTTTCCGACTGTCGGTTTTTCAGCGGAGGTGCCCGTGGTTCACCCAACAAAAGCGATTTTTCGATTATTCCAGCTCGTAGTGTTTTGCCTTGTACTGTCAGACGGCGCGTCAGCCCAAGAGCCAGATGGATTTCCTCGTGTTGTCCAGCATGCTCTTGGAGAAGCGCGGATTGCAGCAATCCCAAAACGTATCGTCACCATTGGATGGAGCGGCGAAGATGCCGTATTGGCTTTGGGTACGGTTCCGGTTGGCATGACGGAGTACAAGTTTTTCCCATCAGGGATATTCCCGTGGAATGAGACTGCTATTGGCGATGAAAGACCTGCTCTTTTGTCAGATTCCTCGATCGATTTCGAGGCCGTAGCGGCTCTTCGACCGGATCTTATTCTTGGTATCTATTCCGGGATCGATGAGGTGTCATACAAGCGGTTTTCGACTATTGCCCCTACTGTCGTCTATCGTTCTGGTCCGTGGGCGGCGGACTGGCGGGAAGTCACCAGCCTGACGGGTCTTGCTCTGGGTGTGCCGGATCGAGCACAGCAGCTATTGCAGGACACCGATGCCCTTCTCCGGACACTCGGTGAAGACCACCCTGTCTTGCAGGGAAAGACCTTCACCTTCGGAACTTTCTTTCCGGGGTCGAACGGCCTCGTGGTCTACCTGCCCAACGATCCCCGCGTCGCAGCGCTTGTCAATCTCGGCCTGAAGCCGTCGTCGGGCGTCGAACGTTTGGCAAAGGACAATCCCACCGAGACCTCGGTAAGCGTCAGCCTTGAGCAGATAGGTGAGGTCGACGCCGACATTCTGGTCATGTGGTATCGCGACGGTGCGCGGGAGGCAGCAGAAGCGCAACCGTTGTTTCAGGCGCTCGGCGTTGTGAAACGCGGCGGATATGTCGCCCTTGAAGACCCGGTATCTGTCTGGTCGACGTCGGCCCTCAGCGTTCTTTCCATCCCATACGGTTTTTCGCGTTTTGTGCCGAGGCTTGCCGAAGCGGCGGCGAAAGCGGAGGGACGTTGACATGAACGCGAACGCACAAGCCCTCTCCGGGGCGTATGACCACCATCACGCGCCCTATATCGAGGATAACTTCCTTGCCACGACGATCTCTGTTGAGCGCCTGACACCATCGATGATCCGCGTGGTGCTGAAGCTCGACGGCGGCGAACGATTGATCTCGACAGGGCATCCGGATGAATGGGTGCGGTTGGCTCTGCAACCCGATCCGGATACGCCGGTCACGCTGCCGGTTCTGATGGAGAACGGCAAATGGAAGATGCCCGAGGGCGCTGAATATTGCCCGAACCGGCCCTATACGATCCGCCGTTGGGACCCGGCGACATGCGAGATGGTCATCGACATTGTTGCGCATGAGGGCGGCGTGGCTGCTTCCTGGGCCATGAATGCGAAGGTCGGTGATGTGGTCGGCATATGCAATCCGGAGGGCCGTTTCTGGATTCCCAAAGGCAGTCAGTGGCTGCTGATGCTGACTGACATTACGGGCTTGCCTGCCGTCGGCCGGGTGCTGGAAGAACTGCCGGCGGGTTTCCGGGCTGTTGTGCATGTCGAGGTTCCTTCTGACGAAGATCGTCAGGAAGTCGATACGGCCGCCGACGCCTCGATCGTCTGGCACGCTTGTCATGGTCTGAAGCCGGAGCGGCCCGGTTACACCGAGCTTTCGCGTATCGCCGGAACGATCACCGAACTGCCGGAGGCGCCGGGCTATATCTACATCGCCGGTGAAGCGCGTGCGGTTTCGGAGAGCCGTAAGCATTTCCGCGACGTACTCGGTTTCGACAAGAACCGCATTGACGCCATCGGCTACTGGATCGAAGGGCAGGCGCGGGTTTGAGTGTTGTTCTTTCGCTTCACGACGATAACGGAGGAACCGGATTTTCGATCAGCAACACCAGGCGGTTGAGCGGCCTGCTGCTTGGGCTTGCTTTGCTCGTGGCGGTTTCGGTTGCAAGCCTTCTGGTTGGAGCAAGGCCGGTTACGGTTTCAACGGCGCTGGACGCGCTGTTTGCCTACGACGCCAACTCGGCCGAACACATCATCGTGCGCGATTATCGTTTGCCACGCACCTTGCTCGGTTTGCTATGTGGTGCAGCCTTCGGCGTGTCCGGCGCGCTGATACAGGCAGCGACACGCAATCCGCTCGCCGATCCCGGCATTCTCGGCGTCAATGCCGGTGCCGCCTTCTTCGTGACGCTTGCGGTCGGCCTGTTCGGCTTCCATTCGATCGATGCTTATCTTTGGTTCGCTTTCCTCGGCGCGATCCTTGTCACTCTTGCCGTTTACGCTCTCGGTGCGGCGGGCCGTGATGGTGCGACGCCGGTTCGCCTTGTGCTGGCGGGCGTCGCGCTGTCGGCCGTGCTCGGCGGTATCGGCTCGGCGATTACGCTGCTCGATCCACAAGCCTTCGATTCCATGCGCTTCTGGTCCATCGGCTCAGTTGCCGGACGGAATATGGAGATCGTGGCGGCGGTCGTGCCTTTCATTGGCGCGGGGCTGGTAATCGCGCTGGTTGCCTCGCGCCCGCTGAACGCCATGGCGCTCGGCGACGATCTGGCCCGTTCCCTTGGTGCCAATATTGTTCGCGCCCGGATACTCACGCTTGTTGCCGTCACGCTGCTTGCTGGTGCTGGTACGGCCGCGGCCGGTCCGATCGGCTTCGTCGGTCTGATGGTTCCGCATGTGATGCGCTGGTTCACCGGGCCGGATCAACGCTGGATCATGCCCATGACCATGATCTATGCGCCGGTTCTGCTGCTCGCCGCCGACATTGCCGGACGCCTGATCCTGTTTCCCGGCGAGCTTGAGGCAGGCATCGTCACCGCCTTCATCGGCGCTCCGGTCTTGATCCTGCTGGCGCGTCGGAAGAAAGCGAGCGGGCTATGAGGACCGCCGCGCCCCCGATCGATTTCGGCCGCTCCGTGCATGTCGTGCGAGGGTTCCGCGGTCGTCTGTCAGCCCGGTTCGACAGGCTTTCGATATTCATCGGCGTTGCGCTTGCCGTTCTCGCACTCGGCATCGCCGGTCTCTCGCTGGCAAGCGGCAAGTATCCGATCGCGTTGGCTGACGTGTTTGGCGCTCTCGCCGGTTATGGCGACGATCAGGTGCGGATGATCGTGATAGAATGGCGTCTGCCACGCGTCGCACTGGCCTTCCTGTTTGGCGCAGCACTCGCCATGAGCGGGGCGATTTTCCAGAGCCTCACTCGCAATCCTCTCGGTTCCCCCGACATTATCGGCTTCTCGGCCGGCTCCTATACCGGCGCGCTGGTGGTCATCCTGCTTCTGTCCGGCGGCTATTACGAGACGGCGGCTGGCGCACTGATCGGCGGCATCGTTACGGCGATGGCTGTCTATCTTCTGGCCTACCGGCGCGGCGTGCAGGGTTTCCGCCTGATCGTCGTCGGCATCGGCGTTGCCGCCATGCTGTCGGCCTTCAACGCCTGGATGATCCGTGAGGCGGAGCTTCAGGTGGCAATGAGTGCCGCGATATGGGGCGCTGGTTCGCTCAACGGTCTCGGCTTTGAGCAGATGATGCCGGTTGCCATCGTGCTTTGTGTCGTCGTTCCTCTGACCTTGTTTCTCGCTCGCCCGATGAGGCAGCTTGAGATGGGAGACGATGCAGCAAGGGCGTCCGGTGTCAATGCAAACAGGACACGGCTTGCCCTGATGGTGCTCGGCGTGGCGCTGACCGCAATCGTGACAGCCGCGGCTGGTCCGATTTCCTTCATTGCCCTGGCTGCCCCCCAGATTGCAAGGCGGCTGACCCGCTCGGCCGGTGTCGCGCTCATTCCCTCCGCGCTGATGGGCGGCCTGCTGCTGTTGGCCGCCGATTGGGCCGCGCAGCATGCCTTTGGTGTCCAGCTTCCCGTTGGTGTCATGACGGTGAGCATCGGCGGTCTCTACTTCGTCTGGCTGCTCTACAGGGAGGGCCACAAATGACAGACCGCCTTCATGCGGACAATGTGACCCTGCGCTATGACGAGCGGACGATTTCGCGGAATCTTACGGCCGCCGTGCCCGGTGGCTCCTTCACTGTTATCGTTGGGCCGAACGCCTGCGGCAAGTCCACGCTTTTGCGCGCCCTGTCGCGCCTGCTCAAGCCCGCCGCCGGACAGGTGATCCTCGACGGACGCAGCATTTCCGATCTCGCCGCCAAGGAGGTCGCCCGCCGCCTCGGTTTGCTTCCGCAAAGCTCGATTGCCCCCGAAGGCATCACGGTTGCCGATCTGGTGGCGCGTGGTCGCTATCCGCACCAGTCCTTCTTTCGGCAATGGTCGAAGGCCGACGAGGAAGCTGTCATCGCGGCGATGGAGGCAACCCGCGTCACGGACTTGTCCGGCCGTCTGGTGGACGAACTTTCCGGCGGGCAGAGGCAAAGGGTCTGGATTGCGATGGTTCTGGCGCAGGAAACGTCGATCCTGCTTCTCGACGAGCCGACGACCTTCCTCGACATCGCCCACCAGATCGAACTCATGGACCTGCTGGCCGATTTCAATCGTCAGGGCCGCACCGTTGTCGCCGTGCTGCACGACCTCAATCATGCCTGCCGTTATGCCTCGCACCTGATTGCCATCAGGGACGGCGCGATCGTCGCTGAAGGCAAACCGTCGGCCATTGTCACGGAGAAACTGGTCGACGACGTCTTCGGCCTGCCGTGCGTCATCATTGCCGATCCGGTTTCCAGCACGCCGTTGATCGTTCCGAAGGGACGGCTGTCACCCGACGCAACGGAGAGTTCGCAAGTCGTGCGGCTGGATGCGTCCGCTCGCGCGGGAAAGGAGCGGCATCGTGACTGACCTGCTGAAACGCTTCGCTTCCTACTACCGTCCGCATCGCGGCCTGTTTGCGCTGGACTTCTCCAGCGCCTTTGCCTATGGCCTGCCGGAATTGGCCTTTGCCATCGCCGTGACGCTGTTCATCGACCGGCCAGATCGGCATGATCGCGCTTGCTTCGGTCGGCCTGTTCCTCATCTATCTGGTCAATGCCGGCCTTCAGGTCATCGTCACCTATTGGGGCCATATGCTCGGCCTGAAGATCGAGACCGAGATGCGAAGGAAAGCCTTCGACCATCTGCAAAAGCTCTCCTTCGGCTTCTTCGACAACCAGAAGACCGGCCACCTGGTCGCAAGGCTGACCAGGGATCTCGAAGAGATTGGCGAGGTGGCCCATCACGGCCCCGAAGACCTGTTCATCGCGATCATGATCCTGATCGGCGCTTTCCTGCTGATGATGTGGGTGCATGTGCCGCTGGCGCTGATAACCGCGACCATCGTTCCGGTCACGGCCGTCCTCACCACGCTTTACGGCAAGCGGATGATGGCAAACTCGCATGCGCTGTTCGGCCGGATCGGCGAGTTCAACGCCCGCATCGAGGAGAATGTCGGCGGCATCCGCGTGGTGCAGGCATTCACCAACGAGGATCATGAGCGGGCGCTGTTTGCGCAGAACAACCGCAACTATCTTACGACCAAGCTGGAGTTCTACAGGACGATGTGCTGGGCATGGAGATAGGCACCTCGGAGGCCGAGCCGATCTGGACGGAGTTCCTGCGCAAGCTGACGCGCCGGGGATTGCGCGGCGTAAAGCTCGTCGTCTCCGATGCCCATGAGGGCCTCAAGGCGGCCGTCACCAAAGTGCTCTCCGCGACATGGCAACGCTGCCGCGTCCACTTCATGAGGAACGTGCTGGCGCATGCAGGCAAGAGCGGCCGACGTGTCGTCTCCGCCTTCATCGCCACCGCCTTCGCGCAGGAGACGCCGGAGGCGGCCAGCGCCCAATGGCGCGCCGTCGCCGACCAGATCCGGCTAAAGGTGCCGAAACTCGCCGCCATCCTCGACGACGCCGGACCCGACGTGCTCGCCTACATGACCTTCCCGAAGGAACACCGGGCCAAGCTGCACTCGACGAATCCGATCGAGCGCCTCAACGGCGAAATCAAGCGGCGAACCGACGTGGTCGGCATCTTCCCCAACGATGACGCCATCGTTCGCCTCGTCGGCGCGCTGCTGCTCGAACACAATGACGAATGGGCCGTCCAGCGCGCCCGCTATATGACACTGGAAAGCGTCGGCCAGTTGAGCGATGATCCCCTCATCAGCCTGCCCGCCGTGGCCCGCTGATCAGCCCGGCAATGCCGGACAGCTCGGCGACCAACGTCGCAAGCTACACCACCCGGTGGGACATCATCCTAAATTCTGGATGGTGGCCGGCGCGACCATCTGCGGGCGATCCGCGCCCGCCAAGTCGACGTCGCCTTCTTCACCGGCAATGCGCCGGTAGCCGGCTGCGACGTCGAGGAACTCTGGCGCGAGCGGGTCCATGTGGCGATGGCAGTCCAGCATCCGCTGGCCGGCAGCAATGCGCTGGCCTGGCCCCAGCTCCGCAACGAGCGCTTCATCGTCTCCATGAGCGCGATTGGCACCGAACGTCGCCGCGAACAACTTGCCGAGCTTCAAAGGCGAATCACGGAGGCAGACCAACGGCTCGGCCGTCTCTTCGACGCCATCAAAGCCGGCATGGTGCCCGAATCTCGCGCCTTTTGAGCATCGGGGTCGAAAGGTCTGGCGTTTGGAATCGCCTCATGCTAGGTTACATGTAACCAAGAATGTGGAGACTGATCATGGTGGCGGTATCGAAGCCCAAGACAGTGCGCGTGAAAGTGCAAGAGCATCGCGAGCGGCTGCGTGCGCAAGGACTGCGGCCGATCCAGATTTGGGTGCCGGACGTGCGTGCGCCCTCTTTCCAGGCGCAGGCTCACCGCCAGTCGCAGGCCGTCGCCGCAAGCGCTCATGCGCACGAGGATCAGGCTTTCATCGACGCCGTATCCGATTGGGGTGACGAGTGAGGCGCGGCGAGGTCTGGACTGTTTCCGGCGGCAATGATTATGCGGGCAAGCCGCGACCTGCCGTCATCGTGCAGGACGACAGTTTCGACGCCACCGACTCGATCACGATTTGCGCCTTCACCACCGATCCGACTGACGCGCCGTTGTTCCGCCTCGTGGTGGAGCCGAACGAGCGTAACGGCTTGCGCTCGGCCTGCCGCCTGATGGTGGATAAGATCACGACCGTTCCAGAAACCAAGCTGGGCGCGCAGGTCGGGCGACTCGACGATGAGGACATGGTGCGGCTCAACCAGGCGATGACCGTGTTCCTCGGCATGGCGGTGACGCCAAGGGCCCGAAAGGGAAAGCAGTCATGACATTCGAGGCCGCACCCCGACCAAGCGGCAAATGACGGTTATCGACGGCACATAGGCCATTCTGGAATCCCGCGCTTCGGGCGATCCTTGGTGCATGTCCAGGACGCGCGCCAACTGCCACTCCAAACTTCAGGGGCGCGCCCAAACCGGCGCGCTGCCGAGCGATCTTTACGCCTATGCCGAGGCCAAGCCGCTGCCCCGCATCGGGCGTCCACCGAAGCACGACCCCGAAACATGGGCCGTTACCGACGACTGGCCCGAGAGCGTGCTCGTCAGCGAAGCCGAGGTGGATGTGTTGGAGGCATGGTTCGGCGATCTCTTCGATGACCTGTTCGGACCGGATTGCGGTCTTGCGGTCGGAGAAGACCTCGTCGTTATCGCCTGGAATGTATCGGTCACGCCAACGGGGCGGAAGGTCTTCCTTTCCACGAGCTCCTTCATGAACCACCGCCCGTAAAGGGGCTCGCGGATGGAAGTCGGAGCAAAGTTTCGGATATGATTTCGGCGAGGAGAACAGAATTATCCATATAGTTCAATGTGTTGTGGTGTCATAGCGTGTCCTGGCGTGCATTTCGGATAGCCAGGACAAATTCTCCTTGGGACCGTTCGACCAGAGGTAGCGGTACATCGAGCCATGGACCGGCTCGCCATACTGGTCGAGGCCTGTGCGCCAGGTGTAGTTCCAAAGCCCGCCCCAGTTGGCCTGCTTTTCGAAGCAGACGATCTCCGGGATGTCGGCGCCTTTGCTCGCCGCAGACTGGAATGCCCGCAATTGCGCAAGACCCGATGGGCCAGCACCGATGACGGCCAATCTTCGCTTCATTCGAACCTCTTATTCCTGCCGGGAAAGATTTTTTTATTTATACTGATGGAGGGGCAGTGGAGAGGTCAATGATGCCATTGGTCATATGTCGCCAATATCGCGCGGAAGGCTGGCTTCGCCATCGATATGAGCCAGGAAACGCGCCGCACCGTGGAAGACCGGCGCGGCGACGCGGGCGGCAAGGAATTGACGGTCAGATCGCCTCGAGGATGTGCTTGACCCCGGTAAAGGCCGACAGGCCCCATGGTCCCAGCTCCCGGCCGATGCCACTGGCCTTGAAGCCGCCCCAGCTCGTCTGCGGGAATATCACCTGTTGCGAGTTGACCCACACCATGCCGGCTTCAAGGGCCGCCGCGACGCGGTCGGTGCGCACCTTATCGGGGGAGACCAGCGTCGCCACCAGCCCGTAATCGGTGTCGTTGGCCAGCCGCACCGCCTCGTCCTCGTCGGCGAAGCCGCGTATCGCCAGTACCGGTCCGAAAATCTCGCGCCGCCAGATGGCGTGGTCGTCGGGCACGTCGAGATAGAGGGTCGGCCCGATGAAGAAGCCGTCGCCGCCGCGCACCTTGCCGCCGGTGAGCGGCTTCAGCCTGTCGGCTTCGGCCTCCTTCAGAACCTGCTTCACGCGCTCGAACTGCGGCTGCGTGGTCAGCGGCCCCATCTCGGTGCCGTCCTCGAAGGGCGAGCCGACCTTCAGCGTTGAAACCCGCGCGGTCAGCTTGTCGACCAGCGCTGGCAGGATCGCCTTGTCGGCCAGCAGCCGCGAGGTGGCCGAGCACATCTGGCCGGCATTGGTGAACATGCCGCCGACAATGAAGTCCACCGCCGCGTCGAGGTCGGCATCGGCGAAGACCAGGATCGGCGACTTGCCGCCGAGTTCCAGCGAAACCGGCGCGGTGCGCTCTGCCAGGGTGCGCATGACCAGCGCGCCGACCCGGTTCGAGCCGGTGAAGGAAATCTTGCGCAACAGCGGGCTGGCGACCAGCGCCTCGCCCGCCTCGGCCGCGCCGGTGACGATGTTGAGTACGCCGGCCGGCAGGCCGCTCTCGGCGGCAATGTCGGCATAGACGAGTTCGGCGAAGGGGGTGAATTCGGAGGTTTTGAGCACCACCGTGCAGCCGGCGGCAAGCGCCGGCGCTAGCTTCCAGGCGCTGGTCACCAGCGGGAAGTTCCACGGCACGATGAGGCCCACCGGTCCCACCGGCTCCTGCCGCAGGCGGGCGCGATAGCCGGCATCGGGAACCGGCACGTCCGCGCCCTGTCGCTCGTCCAGCGCGGTTGCCAGCTCGGCATAATATTCGAAGGTGGCGATGGCGTCCGAAACATCCAGTTCTGCCTCGAAGCGCGGCTTGCCGTTGTTGGCCATCTGCAGTTCGACAAGCATGTCATGACGCGCGCGGAGCCCGGCCGCGAAGGCCGAGAGATGTTCGGCCCGCTTATGCGAGGCGAGCCGCGACCAGTTCGGGAAGGCGGCGGCGGCGGCTTGCGCTGCGGCTTCCACATGGGCGGCGCGACCGGGCGCGATCTCGCCCAGGGTGCTGCCGGTCGAGGGGTCGGTCACCGGGAATGGGGTGGTGCCGGCGCGCAGCCAGCGGCCTCCGACGAACAGGCTCTCGGGGCGGTAGAGCAGGGGATTTTCCATCGTTTCAATGTCCTCGAATGAAGCTGCGCCTTCCGCATGCCGGGGGACATGGGAAGGCGCGAGTTTTTTGGGTCCGGACGTTCCTGCCGGCCGCTCCGGGTCGATCAGGCGTCCTTGTACTTCACGCCGGGAAGCACGCAGAGCATCTCGTAGAGCAGGTTGGCCGCCGTGATCGCCGTGGTGCCGGTGGTGTCGAAGGGCGGGCTGACCTCGACAAGGTCGCAACCGACGAGGTTGAGGCCGCGGCAGCCGCGGATCAGCTCGATGGCCTGCACGATGGTCAGGCCTCCGATCTCCGGCGTCCCGGTGCCGGGCGCATAGGCCGGATCGAGACTGTCGATATCGAAGGACAGGTAGACCTTGTGGTCGCCGATGCGTGCCTTGATGTCGGCGATCAGCGGCGCCAGCGACTTGTGCCAGCATTCCTCGGCCGGCACGACGGTGAAGCCCTTGTCGCGCGACCAGTCGAAATCCTCTGCCGTATAGCCGGTGCCGCGCAGGCCGATCTGGAAGACCAGATCGGGTTTCAGGCAGCCGGCCTCATAGGCGCGGCGGAAAGGCGTGCCATGGGCGATCTTCTCGCCGAACATGGTATCGTTGATGTCGGCATGGGCGTCGACATGGATCAGCGCCACCGGCCCGTGCTTTTCGGCCATGGCCTGGAGCACCGGATAGGTCAGCGTGTGGTCGCCGCCGATGGTGAGCGGGATGCAATCCTGTTCCAGGATGCGCGCGATGCCATCGCGGATCAGGCCGACGGTGGCGGGCAGGTTGAAGGTGTTGATGGCGATGTCGCCGACATCGGCCACCTGAAGGCTTTCGAAGGGCGCGGCGCGGGTGGCCATGTTGTAGGGGCGGATCATCACCGATTCCGCGCGCACCTGGCGTGGCCCGTAGCGCGTGCCGGAGCGGTTGGAGGCGCCGATATCCATCGGAATGCCGACGAAGCAGGCGTCCAGCCCCTCGGCCGAGGCAGCTTGCGGCAAGCGCATCATCGTGCCCGGGCCGCCGAAGCGGGGCATTTCGTTGCCACCCATCGGCTGGTTGAATTGCCTGTCGTCCATGTCGTGCTTCTCCCTTCGCGATGCCATCACCAGGCGACAGGATACCGCGTCGCTTCAATTGAAAAATTGAAAATATTTGCAAGCTTACTTTATGCGAGATCAAAGAATGACTCGCCTCAGGCCGGCTCCTCCTGTTCGGCGCTGGCCGCGCTGTCCATCCCCACCTCTTGCAGGCATTCGCGGAACACCGTCATCACAGGCGTGTCCTGTCGCTCCGAGCGCGAGATGATCGAGAACGCCCGGTCCACCGTCAAGGTTTCGGGGGAAAGGCGATACAGGCGCCCGGCAGCTTCGTGAGGTCCGGCATAGTGGCTGGGCAGGAAGCCGATATGGCGGCCGGCCATGATCAGCATGGCGACCGCCTCGATGCTGGCGGCAATGGCGGTGGAACGCACCACGTCGAACCCGTAATGATCGCCGCGCCCGAGGAAATAGCCACGCTGCACCCAGTCGCTTTCCTCGATCTGGCGTTGCGAGATCGCTTCCCGTGGCAGGCCGAACAGTGGATGGCCGACGCCGCAATAGGCGTGCTGGCGCTCCTGATAGAGCGCGACGGCCCGGATCGCCAGGTTCTGGGTGTCGAAGCAGCCAATGGCAAGGTCGAGCCGGTCTTCCAGAATGGCGTCGCGCAGTCGCTGCTGCGTGTCCTGGGTGATCTCGATCTTGGCGTCCGGCGCGCGGTCGAGGAACGCCCGCAGCGTATCGACGATGCGGAAGGTCGGCTCGCTCATGACATTATCCAGTATGCCGAGCCGCAGCGTGCCGACCGCATTGGCTCCCAGGTCGTTGAGCCGGTAGCGGAAGCCGTCGATGGAGGTGCGCAGTTCCTTGAAGGCGTCGAGCACGGCATGCCCGCGCTCGGTGAGGCGAAAGCCGCCGCGGCCGCGCTCGCACAGCCGATAGCCCAGCCGTGCCTCCAGCGTCGAAAGCTGCACGGAGATGGTGGACTGGCTGATGTTGAGGATTTCCTGCGCCCCGACGAAGCTGCCGGCCTCCGCAACACAGGCGAACACGTTCAGGGCCCGCATGTCCGAGGCCGAAAGCTGGTTCAGCATGGTCTCCCCTAGTTTGTTTGAAAAAGCTCAAAGCAAAGTTCGAATGCCCAAGATAGAATTAAAAGTGAGTGCATGACAATCTTCCCCGGAACCCGTCATTTTCTGCTGACGGTCCCTGGGGAGGATTGATCGATGCTCAAGCGTTTTGCGCAAGTTCTGGCTGTGGGCGGCATTCTGGCCGCGGCGCCGGTCGGTGCGGCCGAGACCCTGCACATCTACAATTTCTCGGATTATTTTGCCGAGGACACGATTTCCAACTTCATCGCCAAGTCCGGCATCGACACGCGGCTCGACCTGTTCGATTCGCTGGAGGTGCTGGAAACCCGGCTTCTGACCGGCGGCAGCGGCTTCGACGTGGTCTATCCAAGCGCCACGGTCGGCGAGCGCATGATCCAGGCAGGCGCGTTGCAGCCGATCGATCCCGCGAGCCTGAGCAACTACGGCAACCTCGATAAGGACCTGCTCAAGCTGCTCGCCGAGCAGGATCCCGGCAACAAATATCTCGTGCCCTATATGTGGCTGACGACCGGCATCGCCTACAATCCGGACCTTGTGTCCAAGCGTCTGCCGGATGCGCCGACCGACAGCCTCGATATCTTCTTCAAGCCGGAAATCGCGCAGAAGTTCCAGGATTGCGGCATCGGCGTGGTCGATGCGCCGAACGAGGTGATTCCGATCGCCCTCAACTATCTCGGCCTCGATCCCTATTCGACCAATGCGGAAGATCTGGAAAAGGCGGAGAAGCTGCTGCTTGGCCTGCGTCCCTATATCCGCCACATGCAGAGCGGCCAGCTCGTCTCCGACATGGCTTCGGGCCAGCTTTGCCTTGCCTTGATGTGGAGCGGCGATGCCGGCATCGCGGCTTCGCGCGCCGACGAGGCGGATGCGGGCGTGGCAGTGGAGTACCGGATCCCCAAGGAAGGCACGATCATTTCCTTCGACACGATGGCTATCCCGGTCGATGCGCCGCATCCGGAACTGGCACTGAGCTTCATCAACTACATTCTTGAACCGCAGACCGTGGCCGACATCTCCAATTATGTCTACTACGCCAACGCCAATGCCGCGGCGACGGAACTGGTGGAGGAGTCGATCCGCACCAACCCGAACATCTACCCGTCGCAGGACGTGCGCGAGAAGCTGTTCGTCGACAAGTCCCTGCCGCCGCGCCAGACGCGCGAACGCACCCGCGTGTGGACCACCTTCCGGTCCGGCGGAAACTGACAACCGAGCCCCTTCCAGAGCCCGGACGGCGACGTTCGGGCGCTTTTTGCGGGGTGAGAGCGTGTGCGGCGCCGGTCGGCCGATCCGCGAGGCATGCGCCATCCACTTCGAGGAACCGATCTGTGTCCAGTCCGTCCTTCATTTCGATCGAGAATGTCGTGAAGACCTTTGGGGCCTTTACGGCGATCGATGGCATCTCGCTGGGGATCGGGCAGGGGGAATTCTTTTCGCTGCTGGGTCCGTCCGGCTGCGGAAAGTCGACCCTGCTGCGCATGCTGGCCGGGTTCGAGACGCCGGACAGCGGCCGTATCCTGCTCGACGGCGCCGACGTCACCGAAATCCCGGCGCATCGCCGCCCCACCAACATGATGTTCCAGTCCTATGCCTTGTTCCCGCATCTGACGGTGCGCAAGAACATCGCCTTCGGACTGGTGCAGGATCGCGTCGACCGCGCCGAGATCGGCAAGCGCATCGCCGAGGTGGCCGAAAAGCTGCATCTGGAGCCGATGCTGGAGCGCAAGCCCGCACAGCTTTCCGGTGGCCAGCGCCAGTGTGTGGCGCTCGCCCGCGCACTGGTCAAGCGGCCCAAGGTGCTCCTGCTCGACGAGCCGCTGGGGGCGCTGGACAAGAACCTCAGGCTCCAGACCCAGCATGAGCTGGTGCGCCTGCAAAAGGAGCTTGGCCTTACCTTCATCATCGTCACCCACGACCAGCACGAGGCGATGACCGTATCGTCGCGCATCGCCATCATGAAGCAGGGCAAGGTGTTGCAGATCGGCACGCCGGAAGCGGTCTACGAGACGCCCGCATCGCGCTACGTGGCCAAGTTCCTTGGTGAAACCAACATCTATGAAGGCGTGGCGGGCGAGCGCGACGGCGAGAGCATCGCCCTGGACAGCGACGAGGCCGGCGGACGTCTGCTCGGACAGCGCATCGATGGCGTGCGTCCCGGCGACCGCGTCTGGCTGTCGGTGCGGCCGGAACGCATCGAGCTTAGGCCGTCCGGCGAAGGTCTGCCGGGCACCATCGAGGATGTCAGCTACATCGGCGCCGAGCGCCGCTACTGGCTGCGGCTGGAAAGCGGGGCGATGCTGGAGGCCCTGCGCATCAATCACGGCCTCGGCGACGACTTCGCCGTCGGCGATCCGGTCGTGGCGCGCTGGGATGCCCGCGCCGCGCATCTGCTGACCGAGTGAGGAGGCGGGCATGAAAACGCCAACCCGTTTCGGCCGCGCCCTCCTGATCATGCCGCCCTATCTGTGGCTGCTGGTATTCTTCCTGGCGCCCTTCGCGCTGGTCATGGCCATCAGCCTGTCCGAAGTGCGACTCGGCATGCCGCCCTATACGCCGCTGTTCAGCCGCGATGGACTGGTGCTGTCCTTCAGGCTCAACTTCGAGAACTACGCCTTCCTGCTGCGTGACGACATCTATGTGCGCGCCTATCTCTCCAGCGTGAAGATCGCCGCCATCTCCACGTTCATCACGCTTCTGGTCGCCTATCCGCTGGCCTACGGCATCTCGCGGGCCAACGATCGCTGGCGTCCCATCCTGGTGTTCCTGGTGATCGTGCCGTTCTGGAGTTCGCTGCTGATCCGCGTCTATTCCTGGATCGGCATCCTGCGCAATGACGGGCTGCTCAACTGGCTGCTCCTGAAGCTCGGCGTGATCTCCTCGCCGCTCGCGATCATGAACACCGAGACGGCCATCTATATCGGTATCGTCTACACCTACCTGCCGTTCATGGTGCTGCCGATCTATTCGGCGCTGAGCGGCGCCGACGAGACGCTGGTCGAGGCCGCGCGCGATCTCGGCTGCTCGCCTTTTGCCGCCTTCTGGCGCGTCACCTTCCCGCTCAGCCTGTCGGGTGTGGCGGCGGGCTGCGCGCTGGTGCTGATCCCGGCCATCGGCGAGTTCGTCATCCCCGACCTGCTGGGCGGCGCCGATACGCAGATGATCGGCCGCACCATCTGGCTCGAGTTCTTCAACAACCGCGACTGGCCCATCGCCTCCGCCATCACCGTGATCCTGCTGGCGATCCTGGTCGTTCCCATCATCGCCGTGCAATCGCGCCTCGCGCGCACCCGCATGTAGGAGAGGCAGGCAATGCGCAGGTTCTCCTGGTTCAACACCGTATCCATCGCCGTCGGAATGGCGTTTCTCTACATTCCGATCGTGGTGCTGGTGATCTATTCCTTCAACGCATCGCGGCTGGTCACCGTCTGGGGCGGCTTCTCCACCAAGTGGTACGGCACGGTGCTGGCCAATCAGTCGATCCTCGAAGGCGCCCGCATCTCCTTCACCGTCGCCGCGATCTCCGCCACCATCGCCACGTTCCTTGGCCTGTTGTCGGCGCTGATCCTCGTGCGGCTCGGCTGGTTCCGGGGCCGCAACCTGTTCAGCGGCATGGTCGCGGCGCCCATGGTGATGCCCGAGGTCGTGATGGGTGTGTCCATGCTTTTGATGTTCGTCACCCTCGGCATCAATCGCGGACCCGTCACCATCACCATCGCCCACACCACCTTCACCATGTGCTTTGCCGCCGTGATCCTGCAATCGCGCCTGATGGAGCTGGACCGGTCGCTGGAGGAAGCCGCGCGCGACCTCGGCTGCCCACCGGCGCTGGCCTTCATCAAGGTGGGGCTGCCCAATGTGCTGCCGGCGCTGGTCTCGGCCTGGCTGCTCTCCTTCACCCTGTCGCTGGACGACCTGGTGATCTCGTCCTTCACCACCGGCCCGGGTGCGACGACCCTGCCGATGAAAATCTATTCGCAGGTGAAGTTCGGCGTCACGCCGGAGATCAACGCCATCTCCACCATCGTGCTCGGCATCGTGGTGACGGGGCTGCTGATCGCCTCGCTGCTGACGCGCGGAAAGAAGGACGGCGCGGCCCTCGCAGCCTGACGAGGGTGCTGCCGGTCAGCCGATATTGGCTGATGGGCGCTTGAGATAGCTTTGCAGCGGGTCCTCATAGAGGCTGCCGGCAGCCGATACCGCTTCGATGAACAGCGCGAACAGCGCCGTTTGCGAATTGATGTCGAGCTTGGCGTAGAGATTGCGCCGATGCAGCTTTACGGTGGCGGGCGAGATGCCCAGCCGTTCCGCCGCCCCCTTCAGCGAATAGCCGCGCAGGATAAGGTTCGCCACCTCGCACTCGCGTTCGGTCAGCACGGAGCTGCCGAACCGCGCCAGCGCCTGTCCCAGCGCGTGGTTCAGGTAGGTCGAGGAGGGCTCCAGCGTCTCCGGCCGAAGCTCGCGCCAGTGACGTATCACGGCCGATTGCAGAAGCGGCGCGACGCTTTCCAGCAAAGCCTCGTCGTCGCGGTTGAAGCTGCCCAGCGCCCGGCCGCGTCCCAGCGAGATCGCTACCTTGCGGTCGCTGTCGAGCGAGAACATGAAGTTGAATTCGTCCTGCAGGCCGGAATAGCGGTAGTAGTCGCGATAGTAGGCGCTGTTGTCGAAACGCTTCGGCGCGATCTCACTCAGCCGGTAGAGCCCGTCGGTCGGGTTGTCGGCGGCAAGCTGATAGAAGGGATCGAGCCGATAGGGTCCGCCCAGATAACGCTGGATGTCGGACAGGCCGCGACGGGTCACCCAATCATTGTACAGGATACGCGGCGCGCTGCCCCTGCGGTAAAGCAGGATCAGTCCCGCATCGATGGCCAGAAACTGGCGCAGAGTACGCGCCATCTCGAACTGGAAATCCGTGCGACCGATGCTCGCGATCAGTGAAACCGCGATCGAGTTGAGGGGCGGGGTGCTGGCGGCCGTCATGTCGGCTTGCATTTCCGGTTTGCTGTTTCTTCGGCCGAGCATGGCTGGCCGCAATGCGCCCGTTGTTCACGGCTCGCTATGATCTTCTTTAGCGCATTTTGCCGCCGGGGGAAATCGCCCTCAGCGGGGACGCTGTACCTAGCCCGATGGAGTATTCCGCCTCTGCTATCCCTTACGTCATCATATGAAATCCCGGCGATGCGGCCCGCCGGAGACAGTTGGTCCGGCCGCATGAGGAGGAGGTTTGATGAAGCTGCCAACAGGCATCCGCGCCATGGGCGCGACATCGGTTCTGGCGATCCTGGCGTTCGCCGCGCAACCGGCATGGGCGGCGGCCGACCTGATCGTCGTCAACGGCGACGTGCGCACGGTCGATCCCGCCAAACCGAAGGTCCAGGCTTTCGCCGTGGAGGACGGCAAGTTCACCGCCATCGGCACCGACGAGGAGATCAGGGCGCTGGCCGATGGCGACACCAAGGTGATCGACGCCGGCGGCAAGACGATCACGCCTGGCTTCATTGACGGCCATACGCATCTGGACTTCGGCGTGAACATGGTCACCGGCGTCGATCTTTCCTACATCCCGGACAAGAAGACCTGGCTGGAGAAGATCAAGGAAGCCGACGCACGCCTGCCCAAGGGCGCCTGGCTGCTGGGCGGCGGCTGGGATTATACGCTTGGCGAAGGCAAGCTGCCGACCAAGGAAGACATCGACGCCGTCGTGCCGGATCGCGTGGTGATGCTGCGCGACATCGACTTCCACTCCGTCTGGGTCAACTCCAAGGCGCTCGAAGTGGGTGGCGTCACAGCCGAGTCGGAAGTGCCGGAAGGCGGCCAGGTCGTGCTCAATGACAAGGGCGAGCCGAGCGGCATCCTCCTCGAACGCGCGCGCGACCTGATCGACAAGCATATGCCCGAGGTCTCCGAGACCGAGCGCCGGCAGGGCCTGCTCGAGACCATGAAGTTCGCCAACAGCCTCGGCATCACCGGTGTCCACGACATGGGCGACCTCGCCGGCGTGCACGACTATGCCGCGATCGCCGCCGACAAGAAAATGCCGCTACGCGTCTGGTACGGCTTCTTCGAGGGCGACCCGAAGGTTATCGCCGGCGCGGTGAAGGATCGTGACGCGGTCGACAAGGTGATGGCCGAGTCCGGTGAGGTCGAGAAGAAGGGCCCGCTGCTGAAGCTCGGCTACACCAAATCCGTGATCGACGGCGTGCTTTCCACCCGCACCGCCTATCTGCAAGAGGACTATTCGGATCAGCATGGCTGGAAGGGCAAGCCCTTCACGACCAAGGAAGAGCTTGCGGCGGCCATCCGCGCCTCCAACGAGAACGGCTTCCCCACGGCCGTCCATGCCATCGGCGACGGCGGCGTCACCCTGGTTCTGGATGCTTTCGCCGAAGCTGCCGTGCCGCGTGCCCAGCCGAACCGCATTGAGCATATCGAGGTCGTCGAGACCGACGACGTCAAGCGCTTCAAGGATCTCGAGGTCGTTGCCTCGATGCAGCCGAACCATGCCACCGGCACGATCGGCAAGTACATCACCGAGCGCATCGGCGAGGAGCGTGAGCCGCGCGCCTATGTCTGGCACTCCATGCTCGATGCCGGCGTGCCGCTGGTGTTCGGCTCCGACTGGCCGACCTCGCCGCTCAGCCCGCTCACCCAGATCAACGACGCCGTGTTCCGCGAGAGCCCGTTCGGCCTCGGCGACGGTCCGTGGCATGCCGAGCAAGCGGTCAACTTCGACCAGGCGCTCCACGCCTACACCCAGGCCGGTGCCGACATGACGCCCTGGGGCGCCGAGATCGGCTCGATCAGCGTCGGTAAATGGGCGGACTTCGTGGTCATCGACGGCACGCTGGCCGATCCGCTCGACCGTTCGATCCGCGAGCGCAAGGTCGAGGCGACGTACCTTGCCGGCAACGAGGTCTATCGCAAGCCCTGATGCCGGGCAGACCCTAACAACTTCGCGGCCGCGGTTGCGATGCAAGTACCGGAAGCGGCCGCGCCCTGCGGCCGCTTCCAAAATACAAACCGAACCCTAAAGAACAGGACGAAGACATGACCTCCATCATCCGCATCGGCCGCGACGGCGCAGGCGCCGCGGGCCTCGAAAAATGCTCCGTGGTGCCGCCGGAAGCGGTGATTTCGGGCGCCGCCAACGAGCAGGGCGAAGTGCATTTCGAGACCGCCGACGGCTCGCTGGTCATCGGCACCTGGGAATCGACGCCCTATGCCGAGATCCTATCCTATCCCGACAGCACCGAATATTGCACGGTGGTTTCCGGCAAGCTGGCCATCACCGGCCCGGACGGCAAGGTCGAAACCTTCGGTCCCGGGGAATCCTATGTGCTGACCGCCGGTTTCGAGGGCCGCTTCGAGGTGCTCGAGACCATGCGCAAGATCTACGTCCTCCATACGCCAAAGGCCTGAGCGAGCGATCCGCCGCGGCGGGAAATCCCGGCCGAAGCACCTTCAGGAGCAAAGTCATGACCCAACAGGCCCGCAAAGCGCTTTCAGGCGTGACGATGAAGCCGTTCTGGCTCGATCGGCCCGATGCGCCCGATACCAGGTTTCCGCTGGAGACCGCGACCCAATGCGACCTGCTGATCGTCGGCGGCGGCTTCACCGGCCTGTGGGCCGGCATTCAGGCCAAGGAGCAGAACCCCGATCTCGACGTGGTGCTGATCGAGGCGGGCCGGGTTGCCCATGGCGCTTCCGGCCGGCCCGGCGGCGTCGTCTCGACCTCGGTCATGCATGGCCTGTCCAACGCCGCGCGCATCTTCCCGAAGGATATCGACGAACTGGAGCGTCTCGGCCACGAGAACATGCACGGTTTCCTCGACACCATTACCCGGCATGGCATCGACTGCCACGCCGAATGGGGCGGGGAACTGACCGTCGCGGTGGATCCGGACCACGTGCCGGCGCTATCGGACGAGCACCGGCTGCATCTGGAGCATGGCCATGACTCCACCCTGCTCGACACGGATGGCGTGCGCGCACAGATCAACTCGCCGCGCTATTTCGGCGGCATCTGGTCGAAGAACATCAGCGGCACGGTGCATCCGGCCCTTCTGGCCTGGGGCTTGAAGCGTGCGGCGATCGAACTCGGCGTCCGGCTTTACGAGAACACCCGGCTCAAGCGGGTGGTCGACAATGGAGCCACGCTGACCGTCGAGACCTCGATCGGTGCCAGGATCAAGGCGCCGAAGGTGCTTCTGGCCACCAACGCCTTCGCCGAGGGCGACCGTCGCATCAAGCGGCGCGTTGTGGCGGTGCGCGACCGCGTGCTGGCCACCGAGCCGCTTTCCGATGCCCAGATGCAGTCGATCGGCTGGCAGAACCGGCAAGGCGTCTACGACACCCGCACGCAGATGAACTACATGCGCCTCACCAAGGACAACCGCATCATCTTCGGCGGGCGGCTCGCCTATGCCTATGGCGGCGAAATCTCGCCGTCCGTGGACCACAAACTGGACACTTACGAGCCGCTGGCCGGCGCCTTTTTCTCGACCTTCCCGCAGCTCGACGGTCTGCGCTTTTCCCACGCCTGGAGCGGTCCTATCGACCTGACCACGCGCATGGCGGTGCATTTCCAGCGCTATCATGGCGGCAAGGCGGTCTATGCCGGTGGCTATTCGGGCTTCGGCGTTTCGGCCTCGCGCTTCGGGGCGCGCATCGGGCTGGACATACTGAACGGCTCCAGACAGCCGGAAAGCCGCCTCGAATTCGCCACCTCCATGCCGACGGTGGTGCCCCCGGAGCCGTTCCGCTGGCTGGGCGCGGAAATCACCATGTACGCGCTGGACACGGCCGACGAAAAGGGCGGCTGGCGCCGGCCCTGGCTGAACATGGTGACCAAGCTGGGCTTTCCGCTGAGCTGATTGGCCCGGCGGGGCCGCTCAACTGTTCCGTGCGAGGGCGCCGTCAAGCTCCGGCACGGCCGGCCGGCATCGCTGCCGCCGGCGCACCCCACGTGGTCGGCGTTTCGGTTTCGACCCTGTTCTTCGTGACAAACGGCACGGGATTTCCCCTTGATTTCCATTTTGCAATAGTTTCAAGACCTTTCCTTAACCGGGGATATGCTTCAAACCGGGCGTGGCACGCCCGTACGGTTGGCCGACTTGACCCGTTCGCACCGGCAACGGGTCCAGGGAGCTTCAGGAAAGATGACCTCGCAGCCGAATACGGTCACCAGAACAGCGGCGCAGGCCGGAACAGTCGATCGAACGGGTTCCGGCTTCGAAGTCGAGAGGTTCGACAGGCCGTCGGATATCGAACGGGAATGGCGCCGGCTCGAATCGGATGGCGTGACGACCGTTTTCCAGCGCTACGACTGGGTCGATTCCTACGTCACGCATGTCCTGCCGCACCTGAAGGCTCGCCCCGCCATCGTTCTGGGCAGGCTTCACGGCCAGCCGGCTTTCATTCTGCCGCTGGCGATTTCGAAGGTTGGTCCGGCGCGCATGGCGACATGGATCGGCGGCGATCATTCCGGCTACAATTTCGGGCTCTGGAGCATGGAAGCGGTCGCGGCCATGGCCTTGCTGGGGCGCGCCGAAATTGAAAGGATGCTCGGCCGGGCGCTCGGCGATGCCGATTGTGCGGTGCTTGCCAGAACGCCGAAATCCCATGACGGCGTGGCCCAGCCGCTTGCCGGCCTGCCGAGCCGCCCTTCGTCGACGGAAGGGTATTCGTTCGATCTCGCCGGCGGTTTCGACGCCGTGCTGAAGAAAACCGATGGCTCCAGGCGCAGGAAAAGCATCCGCAAGCAGGAGCGCAAGATGGGGGAGTTCGGCGTCCTGCGCTACGCGACGCTTCGCGACCCCGCCCGTGCCGGTGCGGCGCTCGATTTCTTTTTCGAGCACAAGGGGCAGAGGCTCGCTGAGCAAGGCAAGGCCGACAGCTTTGCCGAACCGGGGGTGCAGGACTTCTTCCACGAACTCCTCGACCGCTCCATGGCCATGGAAGAGCCTATCCTGGAGATGATGGAACTTTCCGTCGATGGCACGATGCGGGCGGTGAAGGGCTCCGGCATCCATCGCGGCCGCGTCAATGCCTACTTCTCCACCTACGCAAGTGACGAACTGGTCTCTTACGGTCCCGGGCGGGCGCTCCTGTTCCGGCATGTCGAGGAATGTTGCGAACGGGGATTGTCCGCCTTCGATCTCGGCGTCGGGTACGAGGAATACAAGACGCACTGGTGCGATATCATCCATGAACTGGATGATATATATGCCGCCTTCACGCCGCTCGGTTCGGCCACGATCGCGGCGATCCGGTCTGCCGAGGCGGTGAAGCACCTGATGCGCCGCAACAAGGTGCTGTGGCAATATCTGAAAAGGGCGCGTGCCTTTCTGTCCCGACGCTCTTCTCCATGAGGTCTCGATGACAAGCCTGGTCATGAAGGCTGAAGCCGAAGCTTCCGAACGGGTCCCGGCACAGGGACCGCTGGCCGGCGCGCGCATGCTGTTCGTGGCGCCGGACGATTATCCGGCCTTCCGCGTCGATCTCGTCGAATTGTTTTCCAACCATCTCGTCGGCCGCGGGCTGAAGATCGACTGGAGCCTGCGTCCTTTCCAGGATGGACCGGCGCGCGTGGACGAGCGCGGCGCCGAGCGGTTCCATGTGGCGCGCCGCCAGATGTCGGGGAAATTCGGTGCGTTGCGCTACCGCATGGCAGAGAACTGGCTCCGGCTGAAGCTGGCGTGGCGGGCGGCGCGCGGCGACTACGACCTGATCCAGATCAGGGATCAGCCCCTGTGGGCCATTACCTATGCCCTGGCCGGCAGGATCTCCGGAACGCCGTGCCTGTTCTGGATGAGCTATCCGGTGCTGGAGGGACGGCTGCGCGATGCCCTCAAGAACCTGGTTCCGATGAGCTGGCCATCGCGGTTGGTGCGCATTGTCTATGCGACCGTCGCCGACTTCCTGTTCTACAAGGTGGCGCTGCCGCTCAGCAGCCATGTCATCGTGCAGTCGAAGCGCATGCGTGAGCGCGTCGGCTTCCGTGGCATAGCGATGCAGAAGATGACGCCCATCCCCATGGGTGTCTCGACCGAGCGCTACAACATCGCTTCCATCCGGGCGGCGGATGATCCACGCCTGGCCGGCAAAAAGAGCATGGCCTATCTGTGCGCCAATGTCGTGAGCATCCTGACCAATCTGACGGTGGACGCGTTGGCCGAACTGGTCGCCGAAGGCCATGACGCCGTGCTGGTGCTGATCGGTGCGGTGTCCGATTTCGAGCGGAAGCGGCTCGATGACCGGCTGGAAGAACTCGGCGTGTCCGACCGCGTGATCTTTACCGGACGCCTGCCTCTGGCCGAGGCACTCGGCTGGGTGAAGCGCGCCGATGTGTGCCTTTCGCCGTTCATGATGGATGCCGCGCAGCAGGTCGCCACGCCCACGAAGCTGGTCGAATATCTGGCCATGGGCCGCCCCGTCGTGGGCACCGTGCATTATGACCAGAACGAGGTGATCCACGGCAGCGGCACCGGCTTCGTCACCGCATTTTCAGGCAAGGCCATGGCGGAAGGCGTGGCGCGCCTGTTCGCCGACCCGCAAAAGGCCGAGGCCATGGGCGCCCGGGGCCCGGCATGGGTCAAGGCCAATCGCGACTATACGCATCTGGCCGATGTGGTCGAACAGATCTACATGGATCTTCTGGACAGGCAGCGGGCCTCTATGCGGATGCAGCAGCCGAAGCCCGGGGCGGGAAACGCCGGCTCCTGATCGTATCCCTTGCCGCATTTTTCAGCGCGAGGTAGCGGCGCCAGAGCAGGCCGCTGGTGCGGACCATCGGATTGGCGGACGGCCGGACCGCGATCAGGAATTCCGCCATCGGCCGACGGCCGGGCCACAGGTCGTTCATCAGGCTGCGCCCCGATGCGACACAGGAATCGACGCAGGCAATCCCCGGATCGCTGAGGAATGCGCGGCTGCCTTCCACCTCGAGCTGCACGCCCGGCGACAGGCTGGCGAGATCCTCGCGATAGGCCACCTTGTAGGCCCAGACCCATGTGCCGGAGCGGAAGTTGACGGTTATCGCAACCGGCTTGCCGTCCAGTGTCAGGCTGTGAACGATGATGTTCCCGCTGGCAGCACCGTCCCTCGCCATGGCTTCGAAGAAGGCACGCTCGCTTTCGGAACAGCCGATCGCGGTGCGGGTGCCGGACGGCCCCTTCCAGCCCGAAGCCTCCAGTTCAATGAAGTCGTGGCACCATTGCATGGCGTCATGCCGGCCCTGATAGGTCACGAATTCCACCTCGCCCAGTTCGGACAGGCGTTGCCGGCGCCGACGCAGATCCTTGCGACGCCTTTTGCCGAGACGGTCGAAAAAGCTGTCCGGACCGCTGCCGTCGGCAATCAGGAGCGAGCGCTCGTAGCTCTTCGTCTCCTCATGCGCCAGCCCCTGGCCCTTCAGGAACTCGAGCAGCGCCGCGGCAAAGGCGGTATCCATCGGCAGGCGCCGCCACCTCAATATGTCGATGCCCTCTTCGGCCAGGGAATCGAACAGCGACTTCACATCGTCGCGGGAAGGGTTCTGCGCCAGCGGTGTCGAATCGAAGCAGTGCTTGTGGCCCCATATGTGGGCAATCGTCGGCAACCAGCCCGGTATACGCCGGTCGACCGCCAGCGGAAGGATGATCCGCCGCTCGTCTCCGGCGAGCATGAACCGCTCATGAGGGGCCAGCAGGTGGCGGCGGGCATTGTCCAGTATCCAGGGTTGGAAGAACGGGTTCGGCTCGTTGGACTGCGCCGACGCCGGCGGCCCGGTACGGACGTCCTCAGGCTTAAGATTCTTCACAGCTTGCATTCCCCGGCGCCCCTGGTGTGCTTCGGCTGCCAGCGACGACAGCATTACACCATAAGAGGGCTAGCCAATGCGTCATAATATATCGTGAACGACAGCAAGCCATGACCCGGCGGATGCTTTGGGAAAGTCCGGCAGACTGCCTGGAAACCACGCTGCCGCCAGCATTGACTGACTGTTCACCGGACGGCACCTGAAACTGCCGGCGGACTTTCCCTAATTGGAGGCATCGGCAAATCGACCGGACCACCGATCCGGCGGCCACCTTCCGCGCGGACTTGCGCGGCAAACGCAAGGGGAAAGAACGATGCAGTTTGGAATCTTCAGTGTCGGCGACGTGACCGTCGATCCCACCACCGGGCGTGCTCCGAGCGAATCCGAGCGCCTGAAGGCGATGATGAAATATGCCCTTAAGGCCGAGGAAGTGGGGCTCGACGTCTTTGCGACCGGCGAGCATCACAACCCGCCCTTCGTACCGGCCTCGCCCACCACCATGCTCGGCTGGATTGCGGCGCGCACCGAGAGGCTGCAGCTTTCGACCGCGACCACGCTGATCACCACCAACGATCCGGTGAAGATTGCCGAGGACTTCTCCGTCCTGCAGCATCTGGCCGACGGGCGCGTCGACCTGATGCTGGGGCGCGGCAACACCGGGCCGGTCTATCCGTGGTTCGGCAAGGATATCCGCAAGGGTATTCCGCTGGCCATCGAGAACTACCATCTGCTGCGGCGTCTGTGGCGCGAGAAGGTGGTGGACTGGGAAGGCCAGTTCCGCACGCCGCTGCGCGGCTTCACGCTGGCGCCGGCCCCGCTCGACGAGACCCCGCCCTTCGTCTGGCACGGTTCGATCCGCAGCCCGGAAATTGCCGAGCAGGCCGCCTTCTATGGCGACGGCTTCTTCCACAACCACATCTTCTGGAACAAGGAGCATACCCAGCAGATGGTGGAACTGTACAGGTCGCGTTTCGAGCACTACGGCCACGGCAGCGCCGATCAGGCCATCGTCGGCCTCGGCGGCCAGGTGTTCATGCGCAAGAACAGCCAGGATGCGGTGCGCGAGTTCCGGCCCTATTTCGACAATGCCCCGGTCTATGGCCACGGGCCTTCGCTGGAAGAGTTCACGGATATGACGCCGCTGACGGTCGGTTCGCCCGACCAGGTCATCGAGCGCACGCTGGGCTTCGCCGACTATGTCGGGGATTACCAGCGCCAGCTTTTCCTGGTCGACCACGCCGGCCTGCCGGAAGAGGTCGTGCTGGAGCAGATCGAGATCCTGGGCACCGAGGTGGTGCCGGTGCTGCGCCGCGAGTTCGAGGCGAGGCGTCCGGCCCATGTGCCGAGCGATCCGCCCAGCCATGCCGCCTTGGTGGCGCAGGGACCGGGTTCGAAATACCGGCAGGTCATTTCTGCCACCAACCTCGAAGCCGAAGCCGAAGCCGAAGCCGAAGCCGCTGCCTGAGCCGGCCGAAAGATAGCTTCGCCCCGCACCGGGGCGGAGCTTCCCTCTTTTCCCAGAAATGGATGATGTCATGTCGCGTCGTATCCTCGTTCTCAGTGCAGGCCTGTCCCAACCGTCCTCCACGCGTCTGCTCGCCGACCGCATTGCCCAGGCCGTCGCGGCACAGATCGGCGGACGCGGCGAAAGCGCGGAGATAGAGGTCGTTGAGCTGAAGGACCTCGCCGTCGACCTTGCCACCGCGATGAGCGCCGGCGGCATTTCCACGCCGAAATTGGCCAGGGTGAAGGAAACGATCAGCGCGGCCGACGGCATCATTGCCGTCACGCCCGTGTTCACCGCAAGCTATAGCGGCCTGTTCAAGATGTTCTTCGACGTGCTCGATACGGAAGCGCTCAACGGCATGCCGGTCATCATTGCGGCAACGGCCGGCACGGCACGGCATTCACTGGTCCTCGACCATGCGCTGCGGCCGCTGTTCACCTATCTGCGCGCCGTGGTGGTGCCGACAGGCGTCTTCGCCGCGACCGAGGATTTCGGCGACGGCGAGGCCGGGGCAAGCCTTGCCGGCAGGATCCGGCGGGCGGCATCGGAATTTGCCGCGCTGGTGGTCGCCGAACAGACCGGCGTCGACGGTTTTGCGCAGACGGAGACGCATGCCAGGAGGCGCATCTCGGGTGTGCACATCGATCAGGCCGTCACCCCGTTCATGACCATGCTGCAAGGCCACACCGGCAACGGCAAAGCGCGTTAGCCGTAGCCAGCCCTGCTGTCCTGATCATGTCCAGCCTGGCGGCGGGGGCCCGCTGCGTCGGACCGTGGAAACACGATCCATGGCGATGGACCCGGCCGTCGCGCCATCATAGCCTGCCGCTGGTGCCCCACCGGAGAAAGGATCACGGATGATCAAGGGAATTGCACTTTTGCTGCTGTTTCAGTTGCTCGGCGAAAGCGCCGTGTTCCTCTCCGGTATTCCGCTGCCGGGGCCGGTGGTGGGTCTCGTCCTCCTCTTCGCCGCGATGCAGGCGTGCAAGATGCTCGGCCTTGGCCTCTTTGCCGAGGCCGAAACCGCTGCCGACGGCTTTCTGGCCAATCTCGGCCTGCTGTTCGTGCCGGCCGGCGTCGGCATCGTGGCGCTGTGGGGCGCATTGCAGAGCCAGGCCGTCATCCTGCTGGCAATCCTCGTCGCTTCGGCCGTCTTCACGCTCGCCGCCACGGTGTGGACTTTCATCATCGTCCGGCGGCTGGCGGGCAGGGGGCATAGCTCATGAAACACCCTGCGGAACTGTGGGTCTATCTTTCCACCTCGCCGCTTCTGTGGCTGACGCTGACGCTGTTCATCTGGATCGCCGCCACCAGCATCTCGGTGCGGTGCAACCGTCACCCGCTGGCCAATCCGGTCCTCATTTCCATCGTGCTTCTGTCCTGCACCCTGCAGGTCTTCGACGTGCCCTACGAAAGGTTTTTCGAGGGCGCGCAATTCATCCACTTCCTGCTCGGTCCGGCCACGGTGGCGATCGCCGTGCCGCTCTACCGCCAGTGGCGTCAGGTGAAGGAAGCGCTGCTGCCGATGGCGGCGGCCCTTGTCATAGGCTCCCTTTCCGCCGCGCTGTCGATCATGATCCTCGGTAAATGGGCCGGCCTTTCCCAGGACGTGCTTCTGTCCTTCCTGCCCAAATCGGCGACGGCCGGCGTGGCGATGGCGATCTCGGCGTCGATGGGCGGCAACCCTTCGCTGACGGCCGTCCTGGTCGTGTTGACCGGCATCGTCGGCGCGCTGGTGGTCACGCCCTTCATGAATGCCATGCGGATCAAGGACTATGCGGCGCGCGGCTTCGCGGTCGGGCTGACCTCGCATGGCATCGGGACGGCACGTGCCTTCGATGTCGACAACACCGCCGGGCTTTTCGCCGGCATCGCCATGGCGCTCAACGCGATCGCGACCTCGCTGATCATCCCGCTGCTGGTCAGACTGTTCCTGTAGGGAAGGGACAGCCTTGATCGATCCGGTGCGTTTCGCTTTTGCCCGCGCTAGCGGACAACGAGCACCGGAAGCTTGGTATGGGCCAGCACTTCCGCGGTCTGGCTGCCGAGCAGCAACCGTGCCGCGCCGCGCCGGCCATGCGATGACATGACGATCAGGTCGCAGTCCTTCAGCCTGGCCGTCCTGACGATGGCCTCGGCGGGAAAGTCGTCGATCTCATGGACAAGATCGACGACGATGCCATGCTCGGTGGCACGCTGCTCGATCGACTGGAAGCGCTTCTTCATGTCGTCGTCGATCTGCTGGTCGTAGCGGGCGACCGGATCGTCGACGCCACCCATCATGGCCGCGCGGGTCGCGGTCGGCCGCAGCGGTTCCGAAACGCTGAGCACCGTCACCTTCGCCTTCAGCGGGCCGGCAAGGGCCAGACCGTGTTCGACGCCCCTGGCCGCTAATTCCGAGCCATCGGTCGCAATAAGGATATGCCTGTACATTTCACCCTCGCTTGACGTGTTTCCGGTGCATTTCCCACGAGATCGGCGTGTTTCCGGTTCAGGGCTTCTCGACCCGCGCGACCTGATAGGTCCGCATGGCCCCGTCCTGCTTTATGGAGACATATTCGCCGGTTACGAAGCTTTCCTCTCCCAGCCGGAAGCCGATCTCGTCGTCCCTATCGCCTTCCTCATAGTCGAAATACCATTGGCCGCCCGGCTTGCGCCGCAAGCGACCGATCCGCGTCTCGCCTTCCTCGCCGAAGCGCCGGACACGGCAAAAGGCCTGATGCGTCTTCCAGGTGGCGGTGTCGAGCCGGCCGCCCTCGTCGAGCGGCACGAGCAGGTCGTAGCCCTCGTCCGGCTCGCCCTGCGGATGAGCCGTGCTGCGCGCAAGAAGAAGCCGCACGTGGCGGAAGTTCGGTGTCAGGTCCTTCATTTCCGGCATTGTCGATCTCCTTATCGCCGTACAATGCAGGGCTGCGCGCGCCATGCTTTGATCGGCATCAAAGAAGCAGCACGGTCGGCAGGCAAACAGTGCCGCAGCACATCGAATCGGCAACCCGCCCTTCTTGACGGCCGAACGGTTCCCACTCCAACATCCGCGAAACCGGCCAAACCGGAGACAGCCAGTGACGATAAGAAACCTCGACCATGCCGTCCGTCCCCGATCGCTCGCGATCTTCGGCGCCTCGCAACGCGGGGGCTCCGTGGGCCACATCGTGCTGAAGAACATTCTCGACGGCGGTTTCGAGGGAGAGGTGTGGCCGGTCAATCCGAAATATGGCGAGGTCCAGGGCCTGCGCTGCTATCGCGACACAGCGCAACTTCCGGGCGCGCCGGACCTGGCAATCATCGCCACGCCGCCGGCGACGGTGCCCGGCATCGTCTCCGAACTCGGCGCCAAGGGCTGCCGGGCCGCCGTGATCATCACCGCAGGGCTGAACGACGGCAACGGTCTGAGGCAGGCGATGCTGGATGCGGCGAAACCGCATCTCCTGCGCATCATCGGCCCCAATACCGTGGGGCTCATGGTTCCGCCCGCCAAGCTCAATGCCGGCTTCGCCCATATGGCGGCCGCCCCCGGCAACATCGCGCTGCTGTCCCAATCGGGGGCCATCGCCACCTCGCTGATCGACTGGGCGGCCGAGAACGGCGTCGGCTTCTCGCATATCGTCTCGCTAGGGGACATGGCCGACGTCGATGTCGGCGACTGGCTGGACCTGCTGGCCGGCGATTCCAGGGCACGCGCCATCGTCGTCTATCTGGAGACCGTCACCAATCCGCGCAAGTTCATGTCGGCGGCGCGCGCGGCGGCCCGCATCAAGCCGGTCATCGCGGTCAAGGCCGGGCGCCACGAGGCAGCGGCCAAGGCAGCGGCTACCCATACGGGCGCGCTTTCCGGGGCCGACCGCGTGGTCGACGCCGCCCTTTCGCGAGCCGGCATATTGCGCGTCAACGGGCTGGGGGAACTGTTCGACGCGGCCGAGATCACCGCGCGCTTTCCACCCCTGCGGCAGGCCCGCATCGGCATCGTCACCAATGGCGGCGGGGCGGGCGTGCTGGCGGTCGACCAGATCGCCGAGGGCGGCGGCACGCTCGCCGAGTTGGCACCGGTCACGATTGCGCGGCTGGATGCGGCGCTGCCGTCGACATGGTCGCACGCCAATCCCGTGGACATCATCGGCGATGCGCCGCCCGAGCGCTACCGCGCCGCCGTCGAGGCCGTGGCAGCGGACGAGGGCGTCGATGTGCTCATGGTGCTCAACTGCCCGACCGGCCTTGCCTCGCCGGTCGATGCCGCCGCCGCCGTGGCGGGACTTGCCGAGCACGGACGCATCGCCGGCAAGCCGGTGCTTGCCTGCTGGCTGGGCGAACATACGGCGCGCGCGGCCCGCCACATCTTGCAGGAGGCCGGCATCGCCAGCTTCGAGACGCCTGCCCAGACGGCGCAGGCGGTGTCCTACCTTGCCGATTGGTCGCGGGCGCAGAAGGCGCTGATGCGCGTGCCGTCGAGCCGCAGCGAGGATGTGGCCGGCGACAGCGCCGCCGTGCACGCCGTGTTCCGCGCGGCTGCGGCGGAAGGCCGGCGCATGCTGACCGAGCCGGAAGCGAAGGCGGTTATCGCCGCCTACGGCATCGGCGTGCCGCAGACCATCGTCGCGCCTTCGCCGACCGAGGCAGGCCAGGCCGCCGCGCAATTGCTGGAGACGTCGGCGAAATTGGTGGTGAAGCTGCTTTCCAAGGCGATCACCCACAAATCCGACGTCGGTGGCGTGGTCCTCGGCATCGAGACCGCAGGGCAGGCCGAGGAGGCCGCAAGCCGGATCGAAAGCCGCGTGCGCGCAAGCGCGCCGGAGGCGGACATCGAAGGCTATGCCGTGCAGCCCATGGTGGTGCGCAAGCACGCGCATGAACTGATCCTCGGCATGAGCCGCGATCCCATCTTTGGCCCGGTCGTCCTGTTCGGGGCAGGGGGCGTCGCCGTCGAGGTCATGGACGACACGGCGGTGGCGCTGCCGCCGCTCGATGACGTGCTCGCCGGCGACCTGATCGAGCGCACCCGAATCGGGCGGCTTCTGGCCGGCTTCCGCGACCGGCCGGCGGCGGACACCAAGGCCATCGCCGCCGCGCTCAACGGGCTGTCGCAGATGATCGTCGATTTCCCCTGCATCGTCTCGGTGGACATCAACCCGCTGCTGGCCGATGCGGAAGGAGCCGTCGCGCTCGATGCCCGCATCGAGATCGATCCGCAGGCGGTGGAGGAAGAGGGGCCCAACCCCGCCCTTGCCATCCGCCCCTATCCGGCCGGCTGGGAGAAGGAATTCACCGGCGGCGACGCGACCTACCATATAAGACCGATCAAGCCGGCAGACATCGAGCTTTACCCGGCCTTCCTCGCCCGGGTGTCGCCCGACGACATCAGGCTGCGCTTCCTCGCGCCGCGCAAGGATTTTCCCGACGAGATGCTCAAGCGTCTCACCCAGCTCGACTATGACCGGGACATGGCCTTTGTAGCGCTGGAAGCACAAAGCGGCGACCTCGCCGGCATCGGCCGCCTTTCCTGCGATCCCGACCGCACCAGAGGCGAATATGCGTTGCTGGTGCGCACCGACCTGCAGGGCCGCGGCATCGGCTGGCAGCTTCTGCGGCAGATCATCAGCTACGCGCAGGCGGAAGGCATCGCGCGCATCGAAGGCTTCGTGCTGTCGGACAATACGGCCATGCTGCAGATGTGCGCCGAGTTCGGTTTCTCGGTGACGCACCACGCCGATCAGCCGGGCCTGATGCTGGTGGCGCTCGACCTTGCCTGAATAAGGGCCCGCTTTAGCGGGCCATCAGCACCGGAATGGGCGGATCCTCGATCATCGAGCTGGTGACGCCGCCGAAAATCCGCTGGCGCAATCTGGAATGGCCGTAGGCGCCCATGACCAGGAGCTCGGCGGCGGTATCTACCGCCTGCTGGCGCAGGACAGCGGCGACCGGCCGGCCCTGGCTCGGCAGCCGGTCCACGGTGACCTTGACGCCATGGCGGGCGAGATAGGTGGCGGCATCGGCCCCCGGTTCCGCGCCATGCTCGTCCTCGCTCTCGACCGGATCGACCAGCACCAGATGCACCTCCTCGGTCTCCACCAGCAGCGGCAGCGACGCGGCCAGGGCCTGGGAAGACTCAAGGCGCGAATCCCAGGCGACCATGACCTGCCTGGGCTTCAGGGTGGGGGCAGCCCCTTGGGGAACCAACAGGAGCGGCTTTCCCGAATGGAACAGCACACCTTCGATCACATTGGTCTTCAGTTCTTCCGAGGACAGGCTTTCCGGCCCCAGAACCGTGAGGTCGGCATAGCGTGCCCGGCGGCCGATGGCCTCGTCGGCCCAAGCGATTTCCTGATACTCGCTGGAGACGTCCGACGAAACGGTCATCGAGGCAAGCAGGCCGGAGACGGTGTCGGTGCGCGCCTGCAGCCTTTCCAGATCGAGCTGCCTTTCCTGGAACCAGGCTTCCGAAACGACGGCGGCATAGGCGCCGATCGGCGGCGGAGCGGCCAGTCCGACGACGAACACGGCAAGATGCGCCCCGGCTTCTTCGCAAAGCGTTGCGGCGAGCTTCAGGTCGGCATCGCCGAGCCCGGGGGCTGTGACAGCTAGGATGGTCTTGAAGGTCATCGGGGCGTCCCCATGATGCGTTGAATGCTTCCTTGATAGCAGAAGCGAAGGGCCATTCCTTGCTTTGGGTCAAAATGCCTGCGTCGGCGATGATTGTTCCGCCCATTGAGGCAAATCAAAGCTGGCTGGCTGCATATGCGCGAATATGAGCAATGAACAATGTGTCCGCCTCAGCCCGAGAAAGAGAGTTCCGATGCAACTGCAGGCCTTGCTCCCGCTCGTCACCCATCCCGATCCCAACTCGGATATCGTCGCCGCACATGCCGTCGCGGTAGCGAACCTGATCCGCGCCGAGATCCATGCGCTGGCGATCAATGTCGACATACCGCCCGTTTCCAACGCGCTGTCACGCTTCCTCCTCGACGTGCCGGAGATGATCCGCGGTGCGGAGGCGCAAAGCCGCAAGCGCGGCGAGCACCTCCTGGCGCTCATCGAACAGGCGGCGACGCCCGCCGGCATAACCTCCAGAAAGAGTGCGATATCCGCGCCGCTGGCGTTGCTGGCGGAGACTGCGGCCATACAGGCACGCTATTTCGATCTGGCCCTCGTCGGCCTGGAAGCCGGCAACCAGACATCGCGGGCAACCGCCGAGGCCGTCATCTTCGGCTCCGGGCGACCGTCCGTGCTGCTTCCCGAGCTTTGCGACATCGGGGCGATGGATCATGTGGCCATCGCCTGGGACGGCAGCCGCGTCGCGGCCCGCGCGGTGGGTGACGCATTGCCTTTCCTGCAACGCGCCGATCGCGTCTCGGTCCTGACCGTCGTCGATGAAAAGCCGCTGAAGGAGAGGGATGCCGGCGAACGGCTGGTCGAGGGCCTGCGCAGCCGTGGCCTCGATGCCGAGACGGTCGCCCTCCGTTCGGAGGATTGCCCGATCGCGGCAACGCTCCAGCAGCGCGCCATCGAGCGCGGGGCGGGCCTGCTCGTCATGGGCGGCTACGGGCATTCGCGGGTGCGCGACTTCGTGCTCGGCGGCGCGACCAACGGCGTCCTCAACGATCCGCTGATGCCCATCCTGATCTCGCATTGAGTGTTTCAGCCCGTGGCCGGGAGGTACGTAGACCCTGCCGGCCACGACCTTCGGTCGGCTTCGTAGCTCAGACAGCCTCGGCGATGGCCTGTGCGGCTGCATCGAGCCCGCCCGTTCCGTGCGGGATGCCAAGGGAGCGCATGCCCGCTTCCAGCGCGGCAAGGACACCGAGCGTCATGTGCGCATTGACATAGCCCATGTGGGCGATGCGCAGATAGTCGCCATAGGCCGGGTCGGTGGGGGCAGCCATGCCAAGTCCGATGCCCAGCGTGACACCGGCCTTCTTCTCCAGCCATTCGCGCAGGCGAACCGCGCCGCCATTGCCGATGTGCGCACCGGTTACCGAATGCGAACGCAACGACCTGTCCCTGACGTTGAGCGCAATGTCGCCGTTCCGGGACCAGGCGTCGAAGGTGGCCCAGACGCAGGATGCCAGCGCCGCGTGACGCGCCCACGCCGCCTCCAGCCCTTCCTCGTCGAGCAGCATGGCCAGCGCCTCGCGCAGGCCGTAGAGGTGGTGGGTGGGAGCGGTTCCGCCGAAATAGCGATAGAACTCCGTGCTCTGGCTGCGCAGCTTCCAATCCCAGTAGGGCGTCACCAGACCGGACCCTTCGGAAGCCGCCAGCGCCTTGTCCGAGAACCACAGGAAGCTGAGGCCGGGCGGTGTCATCAGCCCTTTCTGGCTGGCGCCGATCAGCACGTCGGTGCCCCAGTCGTCGAAATGGAGCGGGTCGCAGCCGAGCGACGCGATGGCGTCCACGACCAACAGGGCAGGATGCCCCGCCGCATCCATCGCCTTGCGCACCGCCGCGATGTCGTTGCGGATGGTGGTCGCCGTGTCGGTGTGGGTGACGAACACGGCCTTGATGCGGTGCGCATCGTCGGCCCGCAGGGCTTCCTCGATGCGGGCCGGCTGGAGCGGCTGTGTGCCGAAGTCGATCACCTCGACATCGACTCCCATGTTCTTCGCGCTCAGCGCCCAGGTGTTCCCGAAATGCCCGGTGACGGCGGACAGGATCCTGTCGCCGCGCGAGAACAGGTTGGCATTGGCCGCTTCCCAGGCGCCGTGGCCATTGGCGATGTAGATGGCGACATTCGCCGCCTCGGTTCGCGCAACGCGTCGCAGGTCGCGCACCAGACCCGGCATCATCTCCACCAGCTCGCCCTGATAGATGTTGGGCGCCGCGCGATGCATCGCGCCCAGCACCCTGTCGGGAATGACCGAAGGGCCAGGGATGGCCAGATAGTGACGACCGGATGCGAGGCTCATGGGAATTCCCGAAGCTGGAACAGTGGTAACGGGCGGCGAGGAGGAACCCGTCGTCGCCCGAAGCATACCATTGCCTAGCGCGATGAAATCCCGCCTGGAATACGCCAGCCGGACATCCGCCTCGGGCCAGGATCAGCTCAGGATCCATTCCTCGAACCGCTCGGCCAGTTCGGCCGGCTCGATCCCGAAGTTCTCCATGTCCTGCGAAACCACGAGATCGGCATAGCGCGTGTTGGTGGGCATGCGCTTGGCCTGCGCGGGCTCGATCAGTTTGAGGGCGGCCGGGTTCAGCGGCCCGTCCTGTTGCGCCGTAACAAATCCGGCAAGCGGCCCGGCCGAGGTCGCAAACTTCACGAATTGCCTGGCCGCATCGCCGTTCGGCGTGTTCCTGGCCACCACCCAATAGGCCTTGTCGAGGATACACTCGTTCCAGGTCATGGCGACGGGGGAGCCGGCATCCTGCGCGGCGAAATAGCGGGAATTCCAGATGCCGATCATGTCGACCTCGCCGTCACGCAGGATTTGCGCCGACTGCTCGCCTGCCGTCCACCACACGACGACGTGCTTCTTGATGCGGTCGAGCGAGGCAAAGGCGCGGTCCACGTCCAGCGGATAGAGATCCTTCTTGTCGACGCCATCCGCGAGGAGGGCGATGGGCAGCACGCGGGCCGGATAGCGTTGCAGCGAACGCGAGCCCGGAAAGCGCTCGACATCCCAGAAATCGGCCCAGCTTTTGGGCTCGTTGCCGTATTTGTCAGAGCGCCAGGCCATCAGGGTGCCGAAAGCGTGCGAGCCGACGCCGTTCTGCAGCAGGCCGCCGGGATACGGCTCCTCCAGATCCTCCAGCAGGCCGCTTTGGTTGGCGCGCAGCAGCTCGGCCGCTCCCAGCGTGGTCACGTCGAATTCATAGACACCGGTCTTCACCTGTGCCGCCAGCTTGGCGAAGGAGGGCGAAACCGTCTCGATCCCGATGCCGGTCTCGACGGTGAACGGATCGAAGAGATTGGCGCGGGCGGCATCCAGCCATGAGCCGCCCCAGGAATTGACCGAAATGCTCCTGGTCTCGGCGCGGACCATGGCCGGCATGGCAAGCCCACCGGCGAGCATTGCCGAGCCGATCAGGAAGTGGCGGCGATCGGTTTTGTGTTTCAGGGATTGTTCCAACATGATGTTCCTCCCGGTTGCGAATTGAAGTGCAGTCGCTTGCGCCATCGCCCGTTGCGCGATGGACTGCGGTCGGTTTGTGAAGCTTCGCTGGCCGTTTCCGCGGGTCTGGGAAACGGGTCCGCACCTGGCTGCGGCGATGCGCGCCTAGGAAACGGCGCAGATCATGATCATCTCCACCTTCAGTGCAGGGCTTGCCAGCGCCCCGCTGAAGCAGGCACGGGCAGGCGGCCTGATGTCGCCGACCCAGCCGTCCCACACCGCGTTCATTTCGGCATAGCCGGCCATGTCCGCGAGGATGATCGCGACGAACAGGATCTGGCCCTTGCCGCTGCCGATTTCGGCAAGGCGGGCCTCGGCCTTGGCCAGGAGCTGGGCGGTCTGCTCTGCCACGCTCAATGACGCATCGTAGGGCGCCTGCGGGGTGACGGCGAAATAGCCGGTTCCGTTGTGTACGGTGGCGAGGCTGGCACGCTGGCCGACACCAAAGCGGGTGACGAGATCGGCGAGTGCGGCACTCTCGTTGGGCAAGGTCATGTCGGTCTCCGTGGGCGTCACTTTGCGATCAGATAGACGGAGTCGCGCAGCCAGCTTATGCAGCACTCCTCGTTTTCCTGGATGATCACCACGTCGGCGCCGAGCACCCGTACGCGCATGGCCTGCTCGCCGACCTTGCCGACCACCAATGCATTGTCGCCGTAGTTTACGATGGTCTCGACCTTCATGCGCACATTGTGCCGGCCTTCGACCGGGTTGCGCGAAAGCTTGATGTGCTCGGGCCGGATCATCAGCGTCGCATCAGCTCCGGTCGCGGCGCGGTCGCTCCCGGCATATTCGATCGCGCCGATGGCCGGGGCGTGGGCCTCGCCCTTCGCGGCGTCGGTGATCTTGACGTCGATCAGGTTGCTTTCGCCGATAAATCCGGCAACGAAGCGCGTCTGCGGTCTGTGGTAGAGTTCCAGCGGCGTCGCGACCTGCTGGATATGACCCTTCTCGAACACCACGATGCGATCCGACATCGACATAGCCTCGGTCTGGTCGTGGGTGACGAAGATGGTGGTGACGCCGAGCGCGCGCTGGATGCGCTTGATCTCGATCTGCATCTGCTCGCGCAGGTTCTTATCGAGGGCGCCAAGCGGCTCGTCGAGCAGCAGAAGCGACGGCTTGAAGACCAGCGCGCGCGCCAGCGCCACGCGCTGCTGCTGGCCGCCGGAAAGCTCCTTGGGGTAGCGATGACCGAAACCCTTGAGGCCGACCAGTTCCAGCATCTCCTCGGCCTGGCGCAGGCCCTCGGCCTTGCTCACGCCGCGCATCTGCAAGGGGAAATAGACGTTCTGCGCCGCCGTCTTGTGCGGAAACAGGCCGTAGTTCTGGAACACGATGCCGATGTTGCGCTGGTGCGGCGCAAGGCCGAACAGCGACCTGTTCTCGATCTCCACCTGTCCCAAGGTGGCCGTCTCGAAGCCGGCGATGATCATCAGCGTCGTCGTCTTGCCCGAGCCGCTGGGGCCGAGGAAGGTGACGAACTCGCCCTTGGCGATGTCGAGGTCGACCCCCTGAAGGGCGTTGAACTCGCCATAGGATTTGGAGATGCCGGTCAGTTTCAGATAGCTCATGGAAACTCCTGTGGCAGCGCGGTCAGGCGCGCCGGATTGGTCAGGCGGCGCCGAGGCGTGCCCGTCTGTTGCGGATGCGTGCGACCACCAGCGGTGCGCTCACGCCGACGATCACGGCCACGAACAGAAGCGTCGAAATCACGGCGATGACCGGGTCGGCTTCCTGCCGGATGCTGTCGAACATCTTGCGCGGCAGCGTCTCGGCATCGCGCCCCGATATGAAGATGGCCACCACCGTCTCGTCGAAGGACTGGATGAAGGCGAACAGCGCGCTGATGATCAGGCCGGGCCGCAGGATCGGCAGCGTGACATGGATGAAGGTGCGCGTCGGGCTGGCGCCGAGGCTGAGCGCGGCGCGCTCCAGCGTCCGGTCGAAGCCCTTGAGGTTGGCCGACAGCACGAGAAAGGCGATCGGAACGGACAGGCAGGTGTGGGCGAGGATGACGCCCAGATGCGTGTGCACGATGCCGAAGCTGCCGAAATAGGAATAGTAGCCCACCGCCATGACGATATGCGGCACCGCCAGCGGCATCAGCATCATCAGGTCGGCGATGCCCTTGCCGCGAAACCGGTGGCGCACCAGCGCGAAGGTCGCCGGCACCACCAGCACCATGGTCAACACTGTCGTGGCGCTGGCGATGAGGATGCTGTTCCAGGTCGGCCGCAGCCAGTTCCAGTCGCTGAAATAGGCCTGGTAGTAGCCCAGCCAGTAACCGGGCGGCGGGAATTGCAGCGAGCGCGCATTCGAAAACGACATCGGAATGACGATCACCAGCGGGGCGGCGATGAAGATCACCACCACGATGCCGAGCCAGCGCAGGAAGCGGTTCATGGTCAACCCCAGAGTTTGTCGAGGCCGAAGCGGCGGTGATAGATGGTGAGGATCACCAGCGTCACGACGAGCAGCACCATGGCCATGGCCGAACCCATGCCGAAGGCAAGGAATTCGTCGATCTGGTTGCCGATCAGCCCGGCCACCATCTGCTCGCGTGGTGAGCCGAGCAGCACCGGCGTGACGTAGAAGCCGAGGCAGATCACGAACACCAGCACCGAGCCGTTGGCGATGCCCGGCGCCGTCAGCGGCAGGTAGACGTGGCGAAACAGCGCGAAGCCCTTCGCGCCGAGGCTCTCGGCCGAGCGGATCAGCACCGGGTCGATCTTGCGCATCACCGAATAGATGTTCATCACCATGTAGGGGGCGAGGATGTGCACCATCGCCAGCGTCGACGAAAAGCGCGTGAACAGGATCTGCGGCGGCTGTTGCACGCCCAGCGTCTGCAACAGCCAGATCACCGGTCCGTTGTTGCCGAGCAGGACCATCCAGGCATAGGTGCGTACCAGAAAGCTGGTCCAGAAGCTCATGGTCACCAGAAGCAGGATCAGTGTCGCGGTGCGCGGCTTGCTGCTGGCCATCAGATAGGCCAGCGGATAGCCGACCAGCAGGCAGGCGAACGTGACGACCGCCGCCGTGGCGAAGGTATTGAGGAACACACGCAGATAGAGCGAGCCCGTCAGCACCCGCTGGTAGTTGGCCAGCGTCGGCCGCGGCTCGGTCACGCTCATGATCGCCACGTCGGCCAGCGGAACGAGGAAGAACACGGCCATGTAGAGGGCCAGCGGCGCCAAAAGCAGCCAGGGCCACAGGTCCTTTCGTTCCATCAGTTTCGCGATGCCATTTTCCATCGCACACCCCTTAGAGATAGGCCGATGCCATGTGCGGCTCCGGCCACGGTCATCTGGCGCGACACGGCCGCGCCGCGTCGGACAAGGTTTAGCTGGCCACCCATTCCTCGAAGCGTTCGGCGACTTCGGCCGTATCGGCGCCGAAGTTCTTCATGTCCTGCTCGAAGGTCTGGGAATAGTTTTCCGGTGCGGTCGGCATGCGCCTGGCGTCTTCTGCCGGCACGAACTCGATCGCGGCGGGATTGAGCGGACCGTAGTCGGCCTGCGCGGCAAAACCGGCCAGCGGTTTGGGCGAGGTGGCGAACTTGACGAAGGCCTTGGCCGCCTCGGCGTTCGGCGTGCCCTTGGCCACGACCCAATAGGCGCGGTCGATCTCGCCCTGGTTCCATGCCATGGCAACAGGCGCGCCGGCCTTCTGCGCCTCGTAGAAGCGGCCGTGCCAGATGCCGATCAGATCGACCTCGCCGTCGCGCAGGATTTGCGTCGACTGTGCGCCGGCTGTCCACCACACACGGATATGGTCCTTGATGCGGTCGAGCGAGGCGAAGGCGCGGTCGATGTCGAGCGGATAGAGATCCTTCACCGCCACGCCGTCGGCCAGCAGCGCGATCGGCAGCACGCGCGCGGCATAGCGCTGCATCGAGCGCGCGCCGGGAAAGCGCTCGACATCCCAGAACTCGGCCCAGTTCTGCGGACCTTTCTCGAACTTGTCGGTGCGCCATGCCATCACGGTCGCAAAGGCATGCGAGGCAACGCCGTTCTCGAACAGGCCGCCCGGATAGGGTTCCTTCAGCGTCTCGATGATGCCTGCCTGGTTGGCGCGCACGAGCTCTCCGCCGCCGAGGGTAGTGATATCAAACTCATAGGTTCCGGTGTTCACCTGCTGCGCGAGCTTGGCGAAGGAAACCGGCGAGAGCGTTCGTATCTCGGTGCCGGTCTCCTTGGTGAACGGATCGAAGAGGTTGGCACGGGCGGCATCTTCCCAGGGACCGCCCCAGGTGTTGATGTAGAGCGGTGCCGCCTGGGCCCGTGCGATGTAGGGCATCGCCAGGGCCGCCGCCATCGCGCCGCCGGCGCCCTTGATGAAGCTGCGGCGGTTGGGCTTCAGAATGCTCGTGAATGTGCCGTCGGTCATGCCGATCTCCTCCTCATGAACCTCTTACTGCTTGCGGAAGGTTGCCTCGTAGAGTCGCAGCCAGTTGCCGTGGGTGATCTTGGCGATTTCCCTGTCCGAGAAGCCGACGGCGCGCAGGCCGCCGGGGACGACGTTCAGGTCCTCGACCTTCTGGAACCAGTCCGGGGGCGGGGCCTTGAGCGGCCGTCCGGCGGCGCTGGCGCCGTAGTCGACGCCGCGCGTCCAGCGGCCCTGGCGCATCCAGGCATAGTCGGGCGCGGTGAAGTTGTGGCTGCGGTCGGTGCCGATGGCGACCGAGTCGATGCCGGCGATCTCGACGGTGCGGGCGATCATGGTGCACCAGGCCTCGATGGATTTGCAGTAGTCGTCGCCGGTGATGTTGCGATAGGCCGCACAGCCGATGACGCCGCCAGTCTGGCCGAGCGCCTTCAGCACGTCATCGGACTTGTTGCGCTTGTGGTCGAACAGTGAGCGCGCATTGGCATGGGTGACGGCGATGGGCCTGGACGAGGCCTCGATGGCATCGAGCGTGGAGCGGTCGCCGACATGGCTGCAATCGACCAGGATACCGGCCGCGTTCATCTCGCGCACCACTTCCTTGCCGAAGCGGGCGAGGCCGGAATCCTCGGCCTCATAGCAGCTTCCGGCAAGCTCGTTCTGGTTGTTATAGGTGAGCTGGACGACACGCACCCCAAGCTCCGCGAACAACTCGACGAAACGGATGCGGCCTTCGAACAGATTGGCGTTCTGGTAGCCGAGAATGACGGCAACCTTGCCCGAGCGGCCGATGCGGTCGACGGCATCGGCGGTGGTGGCGATCTCGGCCATGTCCGCATTCTCGCGCACCAGATCGCGCCAGCGGCCCAGCGAGTCCAGCGATTCCACCGCGCCTTCCCAGAAGCCGCAGGTGACGACCACGCCGCCGACGCCGGCCTTCTGAAGCGACTGAAAGGCCTCCCGGTCGAAATGACCGCACTGCAAACCGTCGATGATCATGAATTCGTGCCTTCCGTCCGGGATTCGAGCGAGCGCGGCGTCAACAGGAAGCTGACGTCGGTTTCGTCGTCATTGTCCTTGCGCCCGATGACCGTGCCGTCGGGATTGACGATCATGGGGCCGGCATGGCGGCGCGAAACGACGCTGTCGGGCGCCAGCGCCTGCTTGGCCATGCGGTAGATGCGCCACCACAGCCCGACTTCGATCTGCAAGCCGTTTTCCAGCACGTCCCACAGCAGGGGATCGTCGTTCCTGACATCGCCCGTGAGCGGCCGCAGCCTGGCTCGCAGCGTGACCTCCGTGCCGTTTTCGAAAGTCACGGCAAGGCCGGTGCGATTGCCGAGCCCTGTCGCGACCGCCAGTTCGTCCGGGTCGATGGTGTTGACGATCGCAATCTCGGCTTCGCCGAAGCGCGCGACGAGTTCGCCGAGCAGGTCGATCAGCGCCGGCAGGATGAACCATGCATGCTGGCCGCCACCGTCGAAGCGCAGGGCGCTGCCCTGTTCGGACAGCACCGAGGCTTTTTCCGGCCGGGCGCCGTGTAGGCTGTCGAAACGCTCTTCCAGCAGCGCGAAGCCGCCAAGGCCGAGCTTTTGCGAATACATCACCATGTCCTGTACGGCGAGGAAGAAGCCCTTGGGCTGCCCGGTCATGGAAAAGATGCGCTCGGACATCAGGCGCATTTCCCGGGGCATGACGCGCAGGAATTGCCGGGGGGAAGATGCGTTCATTGAACAGGCTCCGCGGGATAGAACCATGTGGCGGAATAGCCGGAGCGGATGTCGTTCGGGGTCGGCGCGCCGTGATAGAGCACGCCGCGCAGGTTGCGGTTGAGAAAGTCGCGGGTCTTGTCGATGCCGTGGATGCCGCAATTCATCAGCCGCACGAGGTCGATGGGGATGAAGCGCTCCGCATTGATGTTGGCGTGCGGCGTGTGGTAGGCGCGCCCGCGCAAACCCTGGATGCGCGCAACCAGATAGCGATGCTGCGGGTGTTTCAGCAGGAAGCGCGCCACGGTCGTGCCGGGGGCTTCGGCTCCGATGTCGGCCATGAGAGACTGCACGCCGCCGCAGATATCGAGACCGAGATCGAGGGCTTCGGGCACTTCGTCACGCGCCCCGCGGCGTGGCTCCTCGGCGGTCTCCGACTTGTACCAGACATATTTGTAGGCGTCCGGCGAGGCCATGTCGGTGGCCAGGGCCCAGTCATAGTCCTTGCGAACAAGCTCGGCGAGGCTGTCAACCGTTTCGGCGGGCGAGACACTGAATTCGTCGGGCGCATCGATCGCCGCGAACAGGGCATCCGCTTCCTCCGGCAGCAATTCGATCAGCAGCGACAGCAGCGTCTCGACGGATTCGGGCTTCAGCGTCTCCTCGCAGCGACGCACCAGCACGTCGAGAGGATAGGCGTGCTTCTCCCCGTCCAATGTTCCGTGCGCGAGCAGTTCGGAAAGCGCATCGGCAACCTGCTTCAGATCGGCGGCCACTTCGTCGCTGGACGTGAAGGTCTCGTAGACCATGCGGTCCTGCTTGCGGAAGGTGATTGCGGTGCGCACGAGGTCGAGCAGGTGCCGGATGCGGGCATCGCCCGCTTCCACCTCAAGGCCACGGATCCTGGCGATGATGGTCTCGCGCGCCTCCAGCCACTGGTCGACAAGGCGCGGATGGCGATGGATGAAGAAGATCAGGCCAAGCGCCGAGCCGTTGCCGACGCCGAGATAGCGCCGGATGGCCGGATCGAGCGGCACGGCCTTGCCCGATTTCAGGCGGGCGAGGTGCTCCACCAGGTCGCAGGAATATTCGCGCATCATGTAGGCGGTCAGCAACTGCGCCTGCAGCACGCCGCCGAGCGGATGGTCGGGGCCGAGCGAGGGAAAGGAGCGGGTGCCGAAGGTGCCGTTGCCGTCGAGGCCGGTGTTGCGCATCAGGTAGCAGGCCCGGGAGAGATCGTCGACCGAAGGCTGCCGGCCAGCGGCCAGCGCCTCCAGCGTCTGGTCGAACACGCGCATCGAGCGGTTGGAGCGGCACCAGATCAGCGTATTGGGCGTGGCCCGGCCGGTGTAGAGCTTGGGCAGTTCTTCCTGTGCCGACCGGATATCGGCCTTGGTCGCCGCGCCTTCGATCAGCGCACCCATCATGTCCCAGGCCTGGCCGATGATGCGGCCGGTGCGTGCCGTGCGGCTCGGCGGGCGCGAGAAGCCGATGAAGCTGAACTCCATCGTCGGCGCCTTGATCGAATAGACCACCACGCCTTCGGAATCGGCGTTCACGTCGAAGCGCTGGATGGAAATGTCCCAGCGTTCGCGCAACATCTTGTTCATGAAGGCGCGGGAGCCGCTGAGGCGCGACGGCTGGATGGCGGCGAGGCTTTCCGGCCGCATTACCTGCGCTCCGGGGCGCAGGCCCGGGACGGGCGGCTGGATATGTTGCGGATCGTGCGGCGCGATTGTCATCTCACCGATGGTCCCCCTTGCTGGATGCTGGTGATTTCGGCTGCCGCATCGAGCAGCGGCTGCCTGAATTTCTCGAGCTCGAACCGCGTTTCCGGCATGACGAGCGACAGCGTTGCAAAGCACTTGCCGTGGATGTCGAAGATCGGCGCGGCAATGGCGACGACGCCGCTGTGCGTATAGCCGCTGGAGATGGCATAGCCCTTGGCGCGGGCTTCGGAGAGAACGTCTTCGGACGCCAGTTTCGCGCCGCTTTCATGCAGGCGGGCCAGCGTGCTCTGGTCGGCGAAGGCGGTGAGGATGCGGCCCGAGGCCGACCCTTCCAGCTCGAAGGTGGTGCCGATCTTCTGCTCGGCGCGCAGCAGGCTTTCCGAATCCACGCGCGCCACGACGAAGGGTACGCCCCGGTCGAGCACCGCGACGGAGGCGGTCTCCTTCACCTTGTGGACCAGCGCTTCCAGTACCGGCTGCACGCGCGCGCCGAGATCTGCCTGTTCGAGCGCTGCGGCGGCGAAACGGCAGGCATGCATGGAAAGGCGGTAGCGCATGTCCTCGTCCTGCTCGACCCAGCCGGCCTCGATGAGGGTAAGCAGCCGTTGATAGGCGGTGGGGCGCGACAGGCTCATGGCGGCCGCCACCTCAGGCAGGCGCATGCCGCGCGGGCTGGATGCGAGCGCGTCGAGCACCGCCAATGTCTTGATGACGGTGGAAAGCGGCCGCACGCCACTTTGCTCTTGTATTCTATTAGAATATTTCGTATCCATGATAAATATATTTCTATTCGTTGTTATGTCTGTCAACAGTCACGGCGGCGGTATGGCCGGTTCGCCTATGCCGTTTCGAGGGCATCCGATTGGAATCCCTTGCGATAATTTTTTGCTGGAAGAGCGGATCACAGGCTTCGGCACCCTGAATTTCGGATGGAATAATATCCAGAGTGGATATTTTCTGTCTGGGCATGGAATGGTCGGCGATCTGGCGGTGTGCGGTCCAGGCAGGAGCCGACGTCCCGAAATCCCCTTGAAGGCTTGTCCCAGCCATCCAGTTTGCAGGGATCGATTGGTCCTGGACCGGAAAGTATCTTGTCCAGATATTGCTCAAAATATTGAGCGATGATAGCCATGTAAGGGATAGACGTTTTTCCCGAGGACCCTCATGACCATCACAGCAAGCCTACAGGCCCGCCAGAAAGCCGCCGTCGCTCCCGGCGTCGGCACGCGCGCCATCTATGCCGACCGTGCCGAAAACGCCGAATTGTGGGATGTGGACGGCAAGCGCTATATCGATTTCGCGTCCGGCATCGCCGTCAACAACACCGGCCATCGCCATCCGAAGGTGATGCAGGCCGTTCAGGAGCAGGCGCTGCGCTTCACGCACACCTGTTTCCATGTCGCGCCCTATGAGGGCTATGTGCGCCTTGCCGAGCGGCTGAACGCCATTGCCCCGACCGGTGCGGAAAACCGCACCATGCTGGTCAGCACCGGCGCCGAGGCGGTGGAGAACGCGGTGAAGATCGCCCGCGCCTATACCAAGCGCTCCGGCATCATCGCCTTTTCCGGCGCCTTCCACGGCCGCACCATGCTGGGCATGGCGCTGACCGGCAAGGTTGCTCCCTACAAGAAGAATTTCGGCCCGTTCCCGGCCGAGATCTATCACGCGCCGTTTCCGAACGACTATCTCGGCCTGTCGGTGGAGCAGGCCATCGAGGGCCTGGAGCGGCTGTTCACGTCCGATGTCGATCCCGAGCGCATCGCCGCTTTCATTATCGAGCCGGTTCAGGGCGAGGGCGGCTTCAACGTCGCGTCGAAGGAATTCCTGGTGCGGGTGCGCGAGATCGCGGATCGCCACGGCATTCTGCTGATTGCCGACGAGGTGCAGGCCGGCATGGCGCGCACCGGCAAGATGTTCGGCTTCGAGCACAGCGGCGTGAAGCCGGATCTCATCACCATGGCCAAGGGCCTTGCCGGCGGCTTCCCGCTGTCGGCGGTCACCGGCCGCGCCGAGGTGATGAGCGCGGCGCATCCGGGCGGTCTCGGCGGCACCTATGGCGGCAATCCGCTGGCTGTCGCGGCGGCCAACGCCGTGCTCGACGTGATCGAGGAGGAGAAGCTGTGCGAGCGTGCCGCCAAGGTCGGCGCACGCATGACCGCGCGTCTCACCGCGCTGGCCGAACGCCAGGGCATGGAGCGGATCGGCGATGTGCGCGGCCTCGGCGCCATGGTGGCGTTCGAACTGGTCGAGGACCGTCAGTCGAAGAAGGCCGCGCCGGAAATCACCAGCCGCATCGTGGCGGAAGCCGAGCAGCGCGGACTTATCCTGCTGTCCTGCGGCACACGCGCCAATGTCGTCCGGCTTCTGGCGCCCCTCACCATCGGCGAGGACACGCTGGAGGAAGGTCTCGACATTCTCGAAGCCTCCATCGAGGCGGCATTCTCGGCCGTGGCCTGAAGCCGCGCGCGAGCTGGTTTCCGGCCCGCTTCTCAACCTTTCCTTCCGGCGGCGGTTCGCGCCGCCGGTTCTTTATTTTTAGCTGCTTTGAAAAGGTATGACATGAACGGCGCCGATATGCTTTGCGACGTGTTGCTGACCAATGGCGTCGATGTCTGTTTTGCCAATCCCGGCACCTCCGAAATGCATTTCGTTGCGGCGCTCGACCGCAAGCCGCAGATGCGCTGCGTGCTGGGATTGTCGGAAGGCGTGGTGACTGGAGCCGCCGACGGCTATGCGCGCATGGCCGACAAGCCGGCGGCCACGCTTCTGCACACCGGGCCTGGCCTGGCCAACGGGCTTGCCAATCTGCACAATGCCCGTCGTGCCCGCACGCCCATGGTCAATGTGGTGGGCGACCATGCCACCTATCATCTGCAACATGATGCGCCGCTGACCAGCGACATCGAAGGCCTCGCCCGGCCCATGTCGCACTGGGTGGGCCGCATCGCCGGCCCGGCAGATGTGCGCGTCAAGACGGAAGAAGCCTATGTCGAGGCGCTGATGCGCCGCGGCGTCTCGACCCTGATCCTGCCGGCCGACGCCGCGTGGGGCGA